>Ga0247817_10000033_pt1 | contig 221745 bp, 201 predicted proteins | sample UWRJL212509R1_FD_178010 | JGI IMG/M metagenome (GOLD analysis project Ga0247817, IMG submission 178010) | Plant litter microbial communities from Arlington Agricultural Research Station in Wisconsin, United States - UWRJ-L212-509R-1 | ecosystem: Environmental > Terrestrial > Plant litter >... | reverse complement strand
GGAGTTTTCACGGAGTTTTCACGGAGTTTTCACGGAGTTTTCACGGAGTTTTCACGGAGTTTTCACGGAGTTTTCACGGAGTTTTCACGGAGTTTTCACGGAGTTTTCACGGAGTTTCACGGAGTTTCACGGTATAATTCATAAAAAAAGCACCAGTTTGAGGCTGGTGCTTTTGATATAAATAAGGTGAAAATTATTTTTTCTTTCCTTTTGCTGGACCTGCTTTTGCAGCTTTTGCAGCTTCTTGAGCAGCTTTCATTGCAGCACGTGAGATTCTCACTTGAGCAACTACTGTGTTTTCTGGGTGAAGCAATTTATAGTTGTCTGAACCTAATTTAGTAACGTATAATTTGTTACCCATTTCAAGACCTGAGATTTCAGCTTCTACGAAATCTGGAAGATTTTTTGGTAAAGCTTTAACTCTCAATCTACGTTGGTTCAAACGTAAAACACCACCTAAAAGTACACCTGGAGAAACTCCTGTTACTTTTACCGGAACTTCCATAGTGATCTCTTTGTCATCGTGTAATTGAAAGAAATCTAAGTGCAAAATCTTGTCTGAAACAGGGTGCACTTGCGTATCTTGCAATACTGCGTTGAATGTTTTACCACCTTCAAGTTCGATCACAACTGTGTGAGCGTTTGGAGTGTAAATCAAGTTTTTGAATGCTTTTTCTTCTGCAGAAAAATGCACTGGTTGATCTCCTCCGTATAAAACGCAAGGAACCGCTCCAGCATTACGTAAGGCTTTAGTAGCTACTTTGCCCACGCTTTCTCTTTCTGATCCTTTAATTGTAATCGACTTCATTGTAAATATATATAGTTAATAATTTATGCTTTAGGCACTAAGCTCTAGGCTTTATGCGAATCGGCGTATGCATAATGCTTACAGCCTACGGCTTTTTTACATCAAAAATTTACCGCTGATTGAATTGTTGTGTTGTACCATTTGCATTACTTCTGCAAAAAGTGGTGCGCAACTCACAACTTTAATCTTTTTAGATTCTTTCTTTAACGGAATAGAATCAGTAACTATTAATTCGAGTAATTTCGAATTTTCAATTTTTTCATAAGCTTCTCCCGATAAGATAGCGTGCGTGCAGATTGCTCTGACGCTCAAGGCTCCTTTTTCAATCATCAGGTCGGCTGCTTTTGCTAAAGTCCCTCCAGTATCAATCATATCGTCAACCAATATAATGTGTCTTCCGGTTACTTCACCGATCAATTCCATGCTTTCAATAATATTTGCCGCTTTTCTTTGCTTGTAGCAAATCACGACATCTGATTCTAAAAATTTAGAATAAGCATATGCTCTTTTCGAACCTCCCATATCTGGAGATGCAATTGTAAGATTCTCCAAGCCAAGACTTTTTACATAAGGCAAGAAAATAGTAGAAGCAAATAAATGATCTACTGGTTTTTCAAAGAATCCTTGAATTTGATCTGCATGCAAATCCATTGTCATGATTCTTGTGGCTCCTGCAGCTTCAAGAAGTTTTGCAACTAATTTAGCTCCGATTGGCACACGTGGCTTATCTTTTCTGTCTTGACGCGCCCAACCAAAATAAGGAATTACAGCAGTAATATGACGTGCTGAAGCTCTTTTGGCGGCATCAATCATTAATAAAAGTTCCATCAAGTTGTCTGCACTTGGAAAAGTGGAACAAACTAAAAAGACTCTCAATCCTCTGATTGATTCTTCAAATGACGGCTGAAACTCTCCGTCGCTATAAGTTGAGAACGTTACTTTACCTAGCTCCACACCATAGCTTTTCGCTATCTGTTCGGCTAAATGTACGCTTTGAGAACATGCAAATATCTTTGCTTCTGGTTCTTGGTGCGGCATTTTAATCTGTTGTTTAGTAGTTAGTTAGTTGTGTGTCGCGTTAACGAGGTGCAAATTTAGGAATAAAAATCAACTATCGAAGAAAAAATTTTAAGTTTTTTTCTTTTATTTTAAATTATTTCTCTTACATTTGCACCCACAATTGAAACACATCAATTGCCTGGATGGCGGAATTGGTAGACGCGCACGACTCAAACTCGTGTACTTAGGTGTGTGGGTTCGATTCCCACTCCAGGTACTAAAAAACCCTAAATATTTGCATCACAAATATTTAGGGTTTTTTATTAATATTATTTTTATCTTATTTAGGAAGCGCTTTTCTTTTTGGAACTTCACCAATTCCTAATCTCGGGGCCATTCCTGGAAAATCAGCTTTGATTACATAGTCAATTCCTTCACCACGAACTGTAATTCTGAAGTTTTCTCTTTTGATTACCGTAATCACTTCCACTTTTTTTCCTTCAAATTCACAATGATAAATAGAAGTCTCTTTAATGGAAACGGCTTTTTTTACAAGTTTTAAATCACCAACAGGCTTTACATTTAAAATGGTATCCTGCAAAGTAAGCAAGATATCTGGCTGCTCATAAACAACATCATTGATTGAATATCTTTCTGCTTTCAATAGAACATTGTAATTTTTTTGGCAAAAGCCAGAAATTGATAAAAGCAAAAATAAAACTGTTGCTAAATTTTTCATTAATTTTTTATTAATTTTTTATTCGGATGAAATATCCGATTTAATCGAAAATATAAAATGTAGGTGGTTTTTATAATTTCGTGTTACTTGATAGATTCTAGATCTTGGGGAAGATTTCTCTGCAATAATAGAACTAATCTTGAATTTCAGGAAATTTATCTAGTAAAAAAGTATAAAAAATTAGCAAAAGAAAATAACTGCCTAATTATCAAACAGTAAGCATTACTGATTAGCAACTGCTCCATTTAAAAGCAACCCTTTGTCAACGCTACCCACTTCTTGCGGAATCGACTCTATGACATATTTCATGCCTTTGCCTCTGACCGTTACTTTAAATTTTTCAATTGTTATCACAGTAATTACTTCCACCGGCTTTCCTTGGTATTCACAGAAATAAACCGAAGTATCTTTCACAGAAACTGCTTTTTTTACTAATTTCATTTCTCCCAATGGCTTTACATTGACAGAATTATCAGAAAGCATAAACAGCGTTTCTGGTTCAGAATAAGTGGCGTCGTTAATTTTGTAGTTTTCTGATTTAAGCACGACTTTGTAGTAATCTTGAGAATAGCCCGCCATAAACAACAGCAGCGCTAAAAATGTAAATATCTTTTTCATAGCATTTTATTTTAACCCAGAAAACAGCAATTAATTTCTCTGGATTTATTTCTGCTAAGGTACCGCCGTTTTCACAGCCAGATGTTACACTTTCTCCATGTTATTTTCCGCAATTCGTTGATTATGAATATTAAATCTTCTTGATAACATAAGTCACAATTCCCCAAATGATAAAATTATTTTCTTCGGAGATTTTAATAGGCTCATAATTTTGATTTTCAGGTATCAGAAAAAGACTGTCTTTCTCTAATTTCAAACGCTTGACCGTAAATTCTCCATCAATAAAACAGATGGCTATTTTTTTATCCGAAGGTTCAAGACTTCGGTCCACAACAAGAACATCTTTGTCTTCAATTCCTGCGTCAATCATTGAATTTCCTGAAACTTTGATATAAAAAGTTGCCAGCGGATTTTCACTCAACTCTTTATTCAAGTCAATATTATTTTCCATGAAATCTTGAGCAGGCGAAGGAAATCCGGCAGAAACTCCGTCAGGAATCATCGGAATTCGAACGTCGCTTTTAAAGTCTGGACGAAAGAAGATAAGCTTGTTTTTATTTATCGACATTGATTTCGAGAATTTCTTTGAAAGTTGTGGTATATCTTGGCGACAGGTGATTCTGCCTCATGTCCCAAGTTTTTTCGTTCTGCGTTCCTAATTTGACAACTCTGGTTCCGTTTTTCTTGTTCAAGAAATCCATCGCTTTCATCAGCGCCAAATATTTCGGATTTTCCTCATCAAACAATTGAAATTGTTTACTGTCTTCCGGAATTAAATCAGAAACGATAACGCCCGCTTTTTTATATTTCTGGACTTCGTTTTGATCTAAAATTTTCTTCAGCAGCTGAATCGCGACATTGCTGATTGTCAAATCTGAATTTGTAGCAAAGGGCAAAGTGTGCACCTTATTATAGTAATGGTATTTCACGGCGCTTGTTTTGTGCTTATCTACTACCAACATTACAATAATCGTGTGGCAGCATGCATTTTGTTTCCTCAATTTTTCAGCGCAAACCGAAGCAAAGGTTGAAACTCTTTCGCGGAGCAAATCAAAATCAGACAGCTGTTTCGGAAAACTTCGGGTTATGGCAATGCTTTTCTTTTGCTCAGGAATATCTAGCCCCAAAACCGATTTTCCTTCTAATTCATATTTTAACCGAAGTCCGATTACGCCCATTTCTCTTTTAATCCAAGCCTCTAAATGTGGCGAAGTAAACTCAAAAGCCGTATTTACATTTTTAGCTTTCAATTTTTTTGCGGTGCGATGGCCGATTCCCCAGACATCTTCAATTTTTGTCCACTTTAAAGCCTTGATTCGCTTTTCATCAGTGTCAATTACATAAACGCCTTTGGTTCGAGATTCAAATTTCTTGGCGATTTTATTGGCCACTTTTGACAAAGCTTTTGTGGGCGCAAACCCTATAGACGTTGGAAGTCCGACCCATTTTATAATACGGCTTCTAATCTGCAATCCATAGTCATTGAAATCGTCAACCTGAACTCCCTCAAAATTCATAAACGCTTCGTCAATGCTGTAAACTTCAATATTTGGCGTAAATCCTTCTAAAATCTTCATCACGCGCTCACTCAAATCTCCATAAAGCGGATAATTTGAAGAGAAAATTTTGATATCTTTTTCTTTAACCAATTCGCGAATCTTAAATTCAGGAACGCCCATTTTCACGCCCGCTTCTTTTGCTTCCTCGCTTCTTGAAATCACGCAACCGTCATTATTTGACAATATCGCGACAGGCTTCCCATTATATTGTGGCTGGAAAACCCTTTCGCAAGAGGCGTAAAAATTATTGCAATCGACTAAAGCATACATCTTGCAAAATTAAGCTAATCATTGCAAAAACAGATGTTAATTATGATTGCTTATTACATAACACTCTGCATTTTACTCAAAATTATAGCACACAAAAGCTTACCGAAATATTTTTAGCCAACATTATCATAAAATGCACTTAAACAGTAGATTTTTTTTATCTAAAGAACCTTACTTTTGCAATGTGTAACAATTTTTAAATTCAATCGTTTTAAAAGTAAATTCCCTTTGATGAGATTTTTCTCTTTGCTGCTGCTTTTCTTTACAATTTCAATCCAGGCGCAATTTCAAGTATCTGGAATTGTGAAGGATGAAAACACAAAACTCCCACTTCCCTTTGCTTCCATTGAAAGTGAAAATAGCTCGACAATTACCGATGTTGACGGAAAATTTCTTCTTTTATCCAATAAAGAAATTATTTCGATTTCAATTTCCTACGTAGGTTTTGCAACTAAAAATATTGCTCTCAACGGCAATCGAAAAAAAGTAGAAGTTTTGCTTGCGCCAAAAGAAGAAAGCCTGCAAGAAATTACAGTTTCTGAAGCCAATAATCCTGCAAATGAAATTATAAGAAAAGCCATAAAAGCCAAGAAAACCAATGATCCGCAGCAAAAACTGAAAAGTTTTCAATTTAAAACGTATAATAAATTAATCGTCACCGCTAATCCAGATTCTATCGACGGAAGAATTGATTCCATTTTTGTGGACCGCTATTCCGGACGGGAATTTAAGGAAATCGACTCTTCTGACTATGAATTCAAGAAAATTATCAGCAAGCAGCATTTGTTCCAGACAGAAAAAGTTTCGCAATTTCAATTCAATAATAGAAAACTGAAAGAAACGGTTTTAGGCACAAGAATGGCCGGATTAAAAAACCCGATTTATGAAATCATTGCTTTTAACCTGCAATCTTTCTCGGTTTATGACAATAGTTACGAGCTTTTTGAGACACAATACAACAGCCCGATTGCGCCTGACGCTTTTTCAGATTACCGTTTTCAGCTGTTAGATTCTGTCGCTGTTTCTGGGCGAAATACCTATATGGTTTATTTTAAGCCAAAGAAAAAAAGAAAAGCTTCAGGATTAGAAGGCGTGCTTTATATTGACCAAGAAACCTTTGGAATTGCAAAAGCAATCATGAGAATCCGCAGTGTTTTAGACATTACGGCAACACATGAATTTGAATTTCTGCCAAATGAAAACATCTGGTTCCCGACACAAAAAGAATTCAAAATTGTAAAAGGAAAAAATGACGAAGACATCAGAATTTTAGGCGGCACCATTAAATTTGAAGGCGATCTAGACAATAATGAGCGTAAAAAAGTCGCTTCTGACTTCACCTATTTACTTTCAAAATCACACAATTTTGACAACCAATATAATATTCCGATAAAAATAAAGCATCCTTCGATTGCTTTAGAAGTTAAAGACAATGCCGCTGAAAAGGATGAAACTTTTTGGAATGCCTACAGAAAAGACAGCCTTGACAGCCGAAGCGAACGAACTTATGTGGCGCTGGACAGTATTGCAGAAAAGGAAAGAATTGAGAAAAAATTACGCCTTGGCAGAAAAATATTAAGTGGCTATATTCCGATTGGACCTGTGGATCTTGACCTGCGTTATCTTTTGAGTTTTAATAATTATGAAGGATTTCGTGTGGGACTTGGAGGAATTACGAATGAGAAATTTTCGAGAAAATACCGCCTCGAAGGTTACACAGCCTATGGAACAAAGGACGGAAACTGGAAATACAGCCTCGGTGGCGCTGCCAGAATCGGTAAATTTTCAAACACTTGGATTGGCGGAAGCTATACTGACGATGTTCGAGAAATCGCGAGCACTTCTTTTGCCATTGACAAGCGCGTTTTTAAGATTTATGATCCGCGCCCAATCAACTTGAGTACGTTTTACAACCACAAAACCTGGCGTGGCTATATCGAAACCAAAATTATTCCAAAAACGGAAAGCATCTGGCAATTATCGCACAGCAGGATCGAGCCGAAATTTGGCTACATTTATAATTTAAACGGAAAATCATACACCGATTATGACATGACCACAGCGATGGTGGCCATGCAGTGGAATCCTTTCAGTGATTATATGCAGACGCCGACAGGAAGATTGGAAACTGACAAACGCTACCCGAGATTCACATTTCAATTCACGCAATCACTGCCAAAAGTATTTGAAAATGACTTTACTTTTTCAAAATTAGACGTTCGTGCAGAATACGAAAAAAAATACCTAAACGGACAAAAAACGGGACTTTTGATGGAAGCCGGTTATGCCTTGGGCGATCTTCCGCTGACACATTTATACAATACCTCGCCAAACAGCTTGACCAAAGAAAAACTGATTGAACGTATAACCATTGCTGGAAAAAACAGTTTTGAAACCATGTATTTCAATGAATTCTTTTCAAGCAAATATGTGATGTTTCAGTTCAAGCACGGTTTTAAAAGGATGGAAATCATGAAAAATGTAAAACCCGGAATCGTATTAGTTTCAAGAGCGGCATGGGGTGATTTAGACAAACCTGAACAGCATGTCGGAATTGAATATAAAACGCTTCGCGATGGTTTTTTTGAATCTGGAATTGAAATAAATCAGATTTATAAAGTGCTGGGACTTTCAGGATTTTACAGATATGGGCCCAATCAATTGTCGAAATTTGAAGACAATATTTCTATCAAATTGACGCTGATTTTAAACATCGGAATTTAGTGGCTTGACACAAATTTCAGTCCGATTATTGAGCCGATTAATGTAGAAAGGAAGAAAATTCTCCAGAAAGTTGCGGGTTCTTTGAAGATTAAAATTCCGACTAAAACAGTTCCGACGGCACCGATTCCTGTCCAAACTGCATAGGCCGTTCCAATTGGCAAAACCTGTGTGGCTTTGTAAAGCAAACTCATGCTAATGGCCAAGCAGACAAAAAATCCAACCATCCAAAGTGTTGATTCAGTTCCAGAAGTTTCTTTGGCTTTGCCTAAACAAGACGCAAATCCTACTTCAAATAATCCTGCAATTACTAAAAATATCCAGTTCATTTTGTACTAATTTTTAAAAAATAAAACCTGCCAGAAGCTGACAGGTTTATAGGGAATTAATATATATTGTAATCTGACAAGTACTTAATTCTTTGCAAAAGTAAAGCTTTTTTTAATTTTATGGCTTAATAATTAACACAGATGGCGTGTTATTTAACCAAACGCTTTGTGAATCGACTAATTTCTTCCAACTATCAAGGCTTATTATCATTAAATCATGGTTTTCTAAGAATTCTTTGGTCATTGTTTTTTCGCCTGACATCGTAATGTGGTTTGGCGCAATCTGCTCAATTGAACGAATGCTTTCCTTAATTTCAGAATTGTTTTTGATTTCTCCCGCGGGATCTAAAACCGTAATCTGAGAACCGTTATTATGGATTAATTTCTGCGCATATTCAATTAAAAATTTGTCTTCTGAAGAAAATAACGGCATGAAAACCTGATCGATTTCTTCTAAATTTTTATCCACTAAAATCCCGACTGGCATTTTGCTGTAAGCGATGATATGGCGCGTTCTCTCGTCAAAAGGAGAATTTTCAAACAAGCCTTCCTTACCAGATAACTTGTCAATCAAACGATCTGGATTGATAATTCTTGTCGTATAACCCAAAACTCTTCCTAATAAAGTTCCTTCAAAAATCGACTGCCCCAAACCGATCAATAACAAATCAAATTCACCTTGGTTTGCAATTTCTGTCACATCAGAGTCAATATCAACCGAAGCTTTGAAAAGCGTAATAATTTTTTGGTCAAGGTTTTCGGCTTCGTTTACAATCGGTTTAAAAATTTCTTGTTCATAATGACTTGCGTCGAAACCGTGCAATTCATTGCTGGAAGAAAGATGCATTGTAGTGACAAGCGTATTTCCGTTCTGTTTTTTGACCAAGCTGTTTGCAATTTTCAATAACGCAATTCCTCTATCTGGAACAGCAAAAGACAGCAAAATCTTGTATTTTATTTTACTCGTAATTGATTCTGGAATAATAGAATTATTGGTTTTAAAAATAAAATTGATCAAATCTAATGCCGGTCCGGTCATTAATGTGGTGACCAAAGCCATAATAACCATCATTGTGAATATCATCGGAGAAAGCACTCCAAGCTCATATCCGATATTAAGAACGATCAATTCCATCAAACCCCTGGTGTTCATCAAGGCTCCAATAAACAGACTATCTCGCCAATTTTGTCCAACGAATTTGGCGGCCAAAGTACTTCCTAAAAACTTTCCGATAACCGCAACCGCAATAATTAATCCGGTAATTTTCCATAAATAAGTATCATCTAAAAGTCCGATTTCTGTTCTTAAACCGGTAAATACAAAGAACAATGGAAGCAAGACAATCAAGGCGATATCTTCTACTTTTTCAATAAAAATGCTTCTGAATTTAGCACTTTCTGGCATGATAACTCCGGCCATAAAAGCTCCGAATAAAGCATGGATTCCGATAACTTCAGTTACATACGAAGAAATAATTAGTGTCAAAAAGAAGATTGCAACAACTGGTTTGCTCAAGGTTTTTCTGGAAGAATATAAATCTCCGACTCTTTTCAAGAACGGTTTTACTATCCAAATCATTAAGAAAACGTAAGTTACGGCCAACGCAATAATGTACAACGAACTCACGAAAGATCCTGCTTTTACAATTGCAATAACAGCCGCCAAGATACACCAAGCGGTGATATCATCGGCGGCAGCGCAAGTGATCACAATACTTCCCAATTTTGTCTTATGAATGCCCCGTTCCTGCACGATTCTTGCCAAAACTGGAAAAGCCGTGATACTCATCGCGATACCGCAAAAAAGAGCAAAAGACAAAAATTCAACACCTTCTGGCGCGAAAGATTCATACATAAAATAAGCCAATCCGATTCCTAAAGTGAAGGGGAAAATGATGCTTGCGTGGCTGATTACAACGGCGTCGTGTGCTTTGTTTCTAAGAACTTTCAAGTCCAGTTCCATTCCGATTACGAACATGAAAAGAATTAAACCGATTTGGCTCAAAAACTGCAAATTTCCAAGAGAAGCTGCTGGAAAAAGTGTGTCTTTAAATTCTGGAAAATATAATCCTAATAAGGAAGGTCCGAGCACGATTCCGGCAATAATTTCCCCGACAACAGAAGGCTGACCGATTTTTCTGCAAATCCATCCGAAGAATCTTGCGACTAAAATAATGGTTAGAATTTGTGCCAATAAAATAGCCAACGGATGTTGCAAACTGTGCTGCATTGAGTCGATAAATTCGGCCCAATCTGATTTATCTGAGGTTTTTTCTATGATAGTTCGTCCTTCTTCCAAATGTTTTCCTTGCTTTAAAAACCAGTAAATTACAAGTGAAAAAACGGCGATTAAAACTACGTAGAAAATAGAGTTTTTATGTTTGCGCATCGTGTGGTTATTTTGCGCAAATATCTACATTGAAAATCTCTTACAAATTGATTTTGTAAAATAGTTTTAGGCAATTGTAATGAGAAGGAAGAATTTTGTAATGAAACTCAAATATTAATCTTACAGAGAAAATCAGAACGATAAATGTCACTCAAAAATAAGACAAGATTTTTATTGGTTTTATCTAAAATTGTTGTGGTAATTTCATCATGGGCAAAAAACTTTACGGCAGTCATTGCAATAATATCTTTCTTGTTTATTCTGCAGAAATCTGCTTTTGGAAGTTCAGAAAGTAGTTTGGCAAACGTAATATTTTTTAGCAAAATCGAGTTTCCGTCTTTCATCAAAACTTCTTTGTCGCGGCTGTCGCTTTCTGAAGGCTGGATGTGGATGATTTGGTCAAAAAATAGAAGCGCTTTTCCTTTGTCAGTATTTAACTGGGCGAATTTTTTTGTGGTAGTTTTTTTGTTGATTTTCTCTAAAGCTTTGGTTACCGCTTTTTGCAGACGGTCTTTTTTTACAGGTTTTGTAATGTAGTCGATGGCTTCGATATCAAAGGCTTCGGCGGCATATTCTTTGTAAGCCGTTGTAAAAATTACCATCTTTTCTTTTAGCAAATTGGCCACGCTCAAACCATCCATTCCTGGCATTTCGATGTCGGTTATTACCAAATCAAAATCTAGGTTTTTCATTTCTGCGAGGAGTTTTTCAGGATTGTCAAATGCCTTCACGACTTCCAATTCTGGAATTTGTTCACACATCATTTTTAAGTACGTCAGTCCTGGCAATTCATCGTCCAGAAGCAAGCATTTGAGCTTTGTATTCAAGGAGGTCAATTTTTAAGTGAGCAATATAAACATCATCTTCGACAAATTTATCGAGTTTGAAATTATTGTTGTAAATTATTTTCAAGCGTTGTTCCAAAGTGTTTGAACCCAAGCCGCTGTTGTCTTTTTTCAAGGTTTTGTGATCCGAAATTTTATTGGAAACCGTCAAATAAAAACTGCTTTCCTTAAATTCAAAAACGATCGAAATAAACGCATCTGGACTTTTTAGATCGGCGTGTTTGAAGGCGTTTTCGATCAAATCTATGGAAATCATCGGTGCTAAAATCGGCTGTTCATAAAGCAATTCGTCTTCCTTGATTTTGGTTTTTACCTTTAATTCAAAAAGCGGACTGACCTTTATTTTATTGATTTCGATTAAATTCAAGGCAAACTCGATTTCTTCTCGTGGCGACACAAATTTCTTTTGGCTTTCATATAAAATATAATCCAAGACATTTGCCAATTTATCAAGCGCGTGATAGGTTTGGTAAGCATGAGACTGTATCGAATTCAGGATATTTTTAAAAAGATGCGGATTTAGTTTTGATTCTAAAGTTTCTAATTTTAAACCATTTACTTTTAATTCAAGCGAATTGTATTTTTCTTCAAATTCTTGCTTTTGTACTTTGGCTTTTTTTAATTTGTATATAAGGAGTAAAATTCCGATTGCCAGAAGAATGATCACAATAATCCCGATGACATAAAGTGTGTTTGAGATTAAGACGTCGGTTTTCATTTTTATTTTCTTGTAAAATTAGATAAAAAATTGGAATGTATCGGTTTCGGGAAAATGGAACACAGATGACACGGATTTTACGGATTTACGTGGATTTTTTTTAAGTTTTTGGACGATAAAATCTCAAACTTGTTGACTGATTTTTTTACTATCTTTGCGGTCTGTTTTTTGGAAAAGGTTTCTTTGCAAACAGACTTAATTAGAAAGATTTGAAAGCTCTCTAAATTCAAATAAGAATAAATTCAAGAATATTTATATTAGTAAAAATGAAACACACAAAAGTTAAGGAGCTGTTGAATAGTGCTCAAACGATGCAGGAAGTTTATGTAAAAGGCTGGGTTAGAACGTTTAGAAATAATCAGTTTATTGCCTTAAATGACGGTTCGACTATCAATAATATTCAGTGTGTTGTAGATTTTGAAAATACTCCAGCCGAAACTTTAAAGCGTATCACGACTGGCGCGGCGGTGGCTTTGAAAGGCGCGTTGACGGAAAGCAAAGGTGCGGGACAAAAATATGAAATTCAGGTAACGAGCTTGGAGATTTTAGGTGATTCTGACCCAGAGAAATTTCCGATGCAACCCAAGAAACATTCGCTTGAATTCTTACGCGAGAATGCGCATTTGCGTGTGAGAACAAATGCTTTTGGGGCGATTATGAGAGTTCGTTCGGTGTTGTCTTTTGCGGTGCACCAATATTTTCAGGAAAAAGGTTTTGTGTATGTGAATACGCCTGTAATTACTGGCGCTGACGCGGAAGGAGCTGGCGAAATGTTTCAAGTAACTTCGTTGCCGTTAGATAATTTGCCAAAAAATGAAGAAGGAAACATCGATTATAAAAAAGATTTCTTCGGAAAACATACAAATTTGACGGTTTCTGGTCAATTGGAAGGCGAAGCTTTTGCAATGGCGTTGGGTCAGATTTATACATTTGGACCAACATTTAGGGCTGAAAATTCAAATACGTCACGTCACTTGGCAGAATTTTGGATGATTGAGCCAGAAGTGGCTTTCAATGATCTTCATGATAATATGGATTTGGCCGAAGATTTTATTCAGTACGTAATTAAATATACGGTTGATAAATGTGGCGACGATTTGAAGTTTTTAGAAGGTCGTTTGTTAGAAGAAGAAAAATCAAAACCGCAAGCGGAAAGAAGCGAATTGGCTTTGCTTGAGAAATTGTATTTTGTATTGGAAAACAATTTCAAACGCGTTTCTTATACGGAAGCCATTGACATCTTGAAAAATTCAACTCCGAATAAAAAGAAAAAATTCAACTATATTATTGAAGAATGGGGTGCGGATTTGCAGTCAGAACACGAGCGTTATTTGGTGGAAAAACACTTTAAATCGCCAGTAATTGTGTATGATTATCCGGCAAATATTAAATCGTTTTACATGCGTTTGAACGAAGACGGAAAAACCGTTGGTGCGATGGATATCCTTTTTCCAGGAATTGGAGAAATCGTTGGAGGTTCGCAAAGAGAAGAGCGTTTAGACGTTTTGCTTGAAAAAATGAAGGTGATTGGCATCGATGAAGAAGAACTTTGGTGGTATTTGGATACGCGCCGTTTTGGGTCTGCCGTTCACAGCGGTTTTGGTCTTGGTTTTGAGAGATTGGTGCTGTTTGTGACTGGAATGACAAATATCAGAGACGTAATTCCGTTTCCAAGGACTCCTGGAAACGCGGAGTTTTAATAGTCAATAGTTTATAAAAATCATCTCAAAAATGGCACAAGTTTATCTTAACATGTGCCATTTTTGTTTGAAAATGCTTAAATTTGAAATGTAAATTCCAAATAATTCCATAGAATGCTCAAGCAATTTTTACAACTTAAATTATCTCAGAAATTATCGCCGCAGCAAATCCAGCTGATGAAGTTAATTCAATTGCCTACGCAAGCTTTTGAACAGCGTTTAAAAGAAGAAATGGTCGAAAATCCTGCTTTGGAATCAGGCAAAGAGGAAGATGAATATGAAAAAGACGAGTTCGAAAACGAAGAATATGACGATTATGACGAATTCGAAAACGACAGAATCGATGCTGAAGACATAAATATAGACGAATATTTAAGCAATGATGAAACGCCAGACTACAAACTTCAGGCGAATAATTATAGCGATGACGACGAAGACAGAAGCATGCCTTTTGCCGCGCCAGTGAGTTTCCACCAAGATTTGATCAATCAATTGAACACGTTTATCTTAAACGATGAAGAGCGTGAAATTGCAGAATTTTTGGTCGGAAGCATTGATGATATGGGTTATATCCGCAGAAGCGTTCCTGATATTGTGGACGATATGGCATTTACTCAGGGAATTTATACGGATGAAAAAAATGTGGAAAGAATCCTCCATATTATCCATGAATTAGAACCTTCGGGAGTTGGCGCAAGAGATTTGCAAGAATGCCTTTTGTTGCAATTGAAACATAAAACGCCTACGGAAGCTGTGGAATTGGCGATTGATATTTTAGAACACCAATTTGAAGCTTTTACAAAGAAACATTACGATAAATTACTCCAAAAATATGGTGTTTCTCAAGACCAATTGAAAAAAGCAATTGACGAGATTGAGAAGTTAAACCCAAAACCAGGAGGTGCTTTTACCGGAAATAACAAAATGGTGGAGCACGTTGTTCCAGATTTTACCATAAGAATTGTAGAAGGTGAACTCGAGCTTTCTTTAAACGGAAGAAACGCACCAGAACTTCATATTTCAAAAGATTACCAAGAAATGATGCAGACGTATAAAGCATCTCGTGATAAATCTAACCAGCAAAAAGAAGCCGTTCAGTTCATCAAACAAAAATTAGATTCTGCCAAATGGTTCATCGATGCGATTCGCCAAAGGCAAGAAACTTTGTTTGTGACGATGAACGCAATCATGCATTATCAGCAGGAATTTTTCCTTGACGGAGATGAAACCAAACTGAAACCGATGATCTTAAAAGACATTGCAGATATGGTTGGGCTTGATATTTCAACAGTTTCTCGTGTGGCAAACAGCAAATATGTTGAAACACCTTATGGAACAAAATTGATCAAAGAATTCTTTTCTGAAGCCATGAAAAATGACCAAGGCGAAGATGTTTCTACGCTTGAAATCAAGAAAATTTTGCAGAATGTAATCGAGGAAGAAGACAAGCAGAAACCGCTTCCGGATGATCAATTGGCTGATATTTTAAAAGAAAAAGGTTATCCGATTGCGAGAAGAACGATTGCAAAATACAGAGAACAGCTTGATATTCCTGTGGCGAGAATGAGGAAGAAAATGTAATTCAATGAGAAAATTTGAGAATGAGGGTAATTAGATAATTATCCCAAGAACGCATAATTTATTGGCTCTTGGCTAATTACTTTTGGCTTAAAATGAAAAAATTCCTTTCTCTCTTTTCTTACATTTTTCATCCGATGTTTATCTCGGTCTATGCGGTTTTGATTTATTTTTTCTTAACAGACCGCTATCATACTTACCAAGAATTATTCCTGATTTTGGTTCAGGTTTTAATACTTACGATTTTGATTCCGATTTCAATTTTCTACTTTTTGATGTCTTTGGGAAGAGCAAATTCATTCATGCTTTCAGAAATTTCGCAGCGAAAAATCCCTTTATTCATCAATGCACTGTTGCTTTATCTTTTGATTACGCAAAGCATCAGAATTGAAATTATACCTGAACTTTATTACTTTTTCTTCGGTGCTTTGGCCAGCACGATTTTAACTTTTTTATTGATTTTCACCAATTTAAAAGCGAGCATTCACATGGTTGGCATCTGCGCTTTGACAGTTTTCATCATTGGATTCAGCCTTCATACACAAATCAATCGCATTTTTCTAGTTGCGTTATTTCTCCTTCTGACCGGACTTGTTGGAACTTCAAGATTATCAATGAAAGCGCACGACGGCAAGGAATTAATTGCCGGATTTATAGCGGGAGTTTTGCCACAAATCAGCCTTTTGTATTTCTGGTTATAAAATATAAAACATCAGTCCGATATTCAGCGTATTCAAATCGATTGATTTCCCATCTAATTTAGCCTCTGGCTTTAAAAGCGAATTCAGTCCGTAATAAGCATGAAAATTCCAAGTATTATAGCCGAAGGAAATATAAGCGCCATATTGGAATTTATTGAAATCATCATTGCCAAAATACTTCAAAGTTTCCTCCGGGCCTGTAAATTTCGACTTGTTCAAAAACAAATAACTCAATTTCACGCCTGTATAAACACGCCAAAAACGATGGCTTTGAATGGTCGAAGTGCGCCATCTGAACTCAATGGGAAGATCGATATAATGAAGCGCAAACTTATTTTTGTCAAAGTCATTATCCAATTCATAATTGAAATTCGTGTCGCCTTTAATGATTTTTAAGTTCTGGCGAAAGTCATTCATTGAATAGCCAAGTCCAATTGCAATGGCGTGATTTCGTCGTTTATTCAACGGAATATCTCTTAAAAACCCGATATGAAGTCCGGATGAAAACGAGTTTTGACTCAAGCCTTTTGGCCTATTTTGCAGTAAATTATAGGTCAAGCCAATGTAAAATTGATCCTCACGATATAACGAATCGACAACTGAAACCGTGGTTCTTGTGGAATCACGCTTGCGTTGCGCATCTTCAATCTCTTGCTGGTCAACTGTTTTTTGATTGTCTAAACTTTCCTTGATTCGCTCCTGCTCTTCCCGTTCTTGCGCTTCCTTGATCTGCTGATTCGTGACAGGATCTTGCGCATAAATTGCATAAAAAGAGAAGAATAAAAGTAATGTCAGGAATTTTTTCATAGCGTGAGATTGCGAGAATAAAAGTAATAAAAAAATGGCAGCCTAAAAAATGGTTTTTGAAATAAGAAGAAAGCATTTCTGCGTTTCTGTCTGCGTAATCTTTGCTATCTTTGGATTTTAAATTACGAAATTTTGACTTCAAACACAAAAATATACTTCGCATCTGACCAACATTTTGGCGCTCCAACTGCAGAATTAAGCTTTCCAAGAGAACAAAAATTTGTGGCTTGGCTTGACGAAATCAAGAAAGATGCGACTGTTTTATTTTTGTTAGGTGATTTATTTGATTTCTGGTTCGAATACAAAACGGTTGTTCCAAAGGGTTTTGTGCGTGTTTTAGGAAAATTAGCCGAACTTCGCGATGCCGGAATTCCGATTTATTTCTTCGTAGGAAACCACGATTTGTGGATGGAAGATTATTTTCAAAAAGAGCTGGACATTCCTGTTTATCATACGACTCAAGAATTTACTTTTGACAATAAGCTTTTCTTAATTGGCCACGGCGACGGACTCGGCCCTGGCGATAAAGGCTATAAAAGGATGAAAAAAGTGTTTACGAATCCGTTTTCAAAATGGCTGTTTCGTTGGCTTCATCCAGATTTGGGAGTTCGCTTAGCGCAATATTTATCCGTAAAAAACAAGCTGATTTCTGGTGATGAAGACATAGTTTATTTAGGAGAAGAAAAAGAATGGCTGGTTTTATATTCCAAAAGAAAGCTGGAAACCAAACATTATGACTATTTTATCTTTGGCCACAGACACTTGCCGATGACTATTAAAGTGGGAGAAAATTCTACGTATGCCAATCTGGGCGACTGGATCGGATATTTTACGTATGGCGTTTTTGACGGAGAAAAGTTTGAGTTGAAAGAATATAAGTAAGTCGAAAGTTCAAAAGTCATAAAGTCATAAAATCATAAAGTCATAAAGTCATAAAGTCATAAAGTCAAAAGTAACAATATTGCAGACAGCACTATAAATCTGCATGTTCCTTTTTATTGTATTTTAAAAACAATATATGGGAAATTTTAAAGGATTAATTCTGACAGACATCGTCCAAATAATCTTTCAGTTGCATTTGGAAAATTGTGCCTTCAACCAAATCTTTGATTTGCAGCAATTCATCCATAGAAACGGCCAAATCAATTTGTTGTAAAGGTGTTTTCAATAGAAACTTGTGGCATTTTCTTTGAAATTGGCATCCGTTACAATTCATCTCGTCGCAAGTCGAATCAATATTATCGGCAAAAACATTCAATTCTTCTTTTGACAGATAAAAACCAGTTTCCTTAAAAACCAATTGTACTTTGCTTTTCAATACCTTTTTTTCTTTCTTCCAATGAAAAGCAACACCAAAATCATTGTAATAGATTTGCTCGATTTCCTTCATAACCAAAATTATTTCGAACAAATATAAGAATTATTTAAAATGATTCTAAATTAATTTTTAAGAAATTAGTCATTAGGCAAAAGCCAAGAGTTTGGCAGGCTTTGACAGACAATTATCTCAAGCAACAATATTGTCATTCCGAGATTAGTTTTCTTTAATATCCCGAAGTCGCATTTGCAAACTAACATTCCCGTTATATTCGTTTTCATCAATAGAATAAACCGCTTGAAACAATTGACGATTTGCTGTCAAATCTAATTTATCGCCGATTTTAAAACCAATTGCCCCGATTCCTTCTGAATTTCCTTGTTTTACAAAAAGCTTTAAATGTTCGTCATCTTTCCCGATTTTTTTTCCGTAACCAGTATCAATTAAATCTTTTGTCAAGAAAATCGGCGTCATATTCATCGGTCCGAATGGCTCAAATTGCTTCAGAATTCTAATAAATCTTTCGTTGATATCTGCCAAATTAATTTCTGCGTCAATCAATATTTCCGGAATCATCAATTCTTCAGTAATTGTTTCAGAAACCACTTTTTCAAATTGATTTTTGAAATTCTCAAACTGATCTTCCTTCAAAGTCAATCCAGCGGCGTACATGTGGCCTCCAAATTGTTCCAGATAATCAGAACACGCTTCCAACGCATTGTAAACATCAAAATCTTTCACAGAACGTGCCGAAGCAGCCAATTTATCACCGCTTTTTGTAAACACCAAAGTCGGGCGATAATACGTTTCAATCAATCGCGAAGCCACGATTCCGATAACGCCTTTGTGCCAATCTTCTTGATAAACGACTGTCGAAAATCTTTTTTCCTCCTTATTTGTAGTAATTTGAGAAAGCGCTTCGATTGTGATTTGCTTGTCTAATTCTTTTCGGTCCACGTTAAAAGTCTCAATTTCTTTGGCAAAAGCTTCCGCTTCTTCCAATCCAAATTCCGTCAAAAGTTGCACGGCATAATTTCCATGTTTGATTCTTCCGGCTGCGTTGATTCTTGGTGCAATTATAAAAACGACATCGGTAATTGTCAGTTCTTTTTTCTTTACATTTTGCGTAATTGCCTTAAAACCAGGACGCGGATTTGAGTTGATTACGTCCAAACCAAATTTTGCCAAAATCCTATTTTCTCCAGTAATCGGAACAATGTCAGCGCCAATTGCCGTGGCAACCAAATCTAAATACGGAGTCAAATCTTCAATCGTCTGGTTTCTATTTTGGCCTAAAGCTTGAATCAATTTAAAGCCAATCCCGCAACCGCAAAGTTCATCATAAGGATAATCGCAATCTTGTCTTTTTGGATCTAAAATAGCCACAGCTTCCGGCAAAGAATTCCCCGGACGGTGGTGATCACAAATCACAAAATCAATATTTTTCGCATTCGCGTAAGCAATATGATCAATGGATTTTATACCGCAATCCAACGCAATAATCAGTGAAATTTCGTTGTCTTCAGCATAATCGATTCCTTTAAAAGAAATGCCATAACCTTCAGCATAACGATCCGGAATGTAAGTATCTACGTTTGGATAAAAGCTTTTTAAGTAGGAAGAAACCAAGGAAACTGCTGTCGTTCCGTCAACGTCATAATCGCCAAAAACCAAAATTCGTTCTTGATTTTCGATTGCTTTTTCAATTCGATTTACCGCTTTGTCCATATCTTTCATCAGATAAGGATCGTGCAAATCTTCTAATTTAGGCCGGAAAAATTGCCGTGCTTCTTCAAAATTTTCAATGCCTCGCTGTACTAGCAAAGTTGCTGTCAGTTCGTCAACGTTTAAGGAATTTTGCAGGCTTTTTATTTTCTCTGAATCGGGTTTTGGTTTTAAGTTCCAACGCATTTTTGTATGGTGTTTATTTTTTCTGGATTAAAATATTTTTATTTTTTTTCTATTAACGCTTCTCCTTCAAAATGAATTCCGTCCCAACCAAATTGCATGAAATTCCGAATGTTTTGATGATCATTCCCATCAGGATTTTTCAGAACATCGTCAAAATAATAACTTCCAAAGCAAGCCAAAGTCGCTTCTTTTGAAAGATTTTGCAATTTTGCGAACGAAAATATCTTGCACGAACCGTTATTTTCTCCGGCATTATTTTGCTGATTTCCGTTTTTAAAAGCTGTTGGTTCAAAATCATAATTTTTCTCGATGACATTTATTGTGTCTTGAAAAGTAATTGATTTTGGATTTTCTTCAAGTTGTTCTAAAAAAGAAATTGGAGTCATTTTATTGATTGAAATAATTAATTCTCACTTCCACTTTTGCAAAATGACGGAACATTTCCATCACGCCACAGTATTTTTCTACGGATAAATCCACAATTTTCTGAAGTTTTGTTAGGTCCAAATCTTTTCCGTAGAAATTATAATTGACACGAACGGTATGATAGAATTTCGGATGTTCTTCGGTCAAATCGCCTTCCACATCAATGGTAAAAGTATCTATTTCAGCACGCATTTTTTCTACCAGCGAAGCAATGTCAATTCCCGTACAGCCCGCAAGCGAAGCTAGCATCATTGACTTGGGACGCAATCCGTCGTTATTTCCTCCAAATTCTATATCAGAATCCATCTTAATCAAACCACCAGGATTTGTGGATTCAAAAGACCTATTGCCGAGCCATTTTGTAGCTACTTTATGAGTGTTCATAAGCGTTTAGTTATAACACGAATTGCACAAATTATCACGAATGAATTAGTGCAAATTCGTGCAATTTGTGTTTATTTTACTTAGTAGGTTTTCCTCCGACAATCACCACAATTTCTCCTTTTGGAGGTTTTGCTTCAAAGTGTTTCAAGACTTCTGCCGCTGTTCCGCGAATTGTTTCTTCGTGTAATTTTGATAATTCTCTTGAAACTGAAATCGGTCGTTCTTCCCCAAAATATTGAATAAATTCCGCTAACGTTTTTACCAATTTATGTGGCGAAACATATAAAATCATCGTTCGGGTTTCTTCGGCTAAAGCCAAATATCTGGTCTGTCTTCCTTTTTTATCAGGCAAAAATCCTTCGAAAACAAATTTATCATTCGGCAATCCGCTATTTACTAAAGCCGGCACAAAAGCAGTCGCGCCAGGAAGGCATTCCACATCAATATTATTTTCAACGCAAGCGCGCGTCAGCAAAAATCCAGGATCAGAAATCGCCGGAGTTCCCGCGTCAGAAATCAAAGCGATTGTTTCACCAGATTTCAATCTAGAGATTAAATTTTCCACCGTTTTATGCTCATTGTGCATGTGGTGGCTTTGCATGTGCGTTCCGATTTCGAAATGTTTCAGCAGTTTTCCGCTGTTTCGAGTATCTTCTGCCAAAATCAAATCTACTTCTTTCAAAACTTTTATAGCTCTGAAAGTCATATCTTCAAGATTGCCGATTGGCGTGGGAACTAGATATAATTTTGACATTTAGTATTGTTTTGACCGCAGATTCGTTTTTTGCCACAGATTTCACAGATTCTCACAGATTATTATTGTTCTCAAAACAACTCAAAATCATTTTAATCCTTTTAATCTGTGGCAAAAAATTCGCAAGCATAAATAAAAATCTGCGAATCTGCGGTAACTCCTTATTTAAATTTATTTTCTACAACTTCCAAAAAACGCTCTTCAAAATCTTCTTTGCCTTTCCATTCGTTGTAATCTGGTTTTACCAAATCTTCAATGAAATTTTTAGCATCTTGAAACGTATCAAAAGTGTTCAATTGCGACAAAACTCTATTGAAATCTTCGTTGCTTCCGCCAAAAAGATGATTGACAAAACCAACTCGGTCGTTCAAACCAATCGTAATTCCTTTGGTTACTTTTTCAACGTGAGGTTTTGGTTCTTCCTTTGGAGCTTCTGTTTTTTCTTCCTCTTTTGGAGCTTCTTCCTGAACTGGCTCTTCTACTTTTGCAACTTCAACTTCTGCCTCTTGGCTAACTTCCTCTTTGCTTTCCTCGCCGTGATCGTGTTCGTGCTTTTTCTCGATTTCCGCTTTTACGAATTCCAAATCTTTATAATGGTCGCCTAAGAAATCTTCAAAAATAATTTGGTGACCCGATTCTTTAGCTACTTCTTCAACCGTTTCTTCTTCTTTTTTATCAAAAGCCAATTCAAATGTTGGCATAAAATCATCGTCTTCTTTCTTCGTTTCTTTGGTTTCCAATGAAGCGATTTCTTCCACTTTTGGTTCCACTTCTTGGTCAACAGCTTCTTCTGCTTCTTCTAAAGTTGGTTCTTCCGTTTCAAAAACAGTCGGCTCTTCTTCGTCTAAATCTTCTTCGGAAAGTTCAATTTGGCCCACAACCACTTTTTCTTCTTCCGCTTGCGGTTCTATTTCTTCGGATTTTGTTTCCTCTTCAGATTCAATTTCAGCTATTTCCTCATTTTCAGATTCGCCTTCTTCAACAGCTTCTTCCTCTTTAATTTCTTGCGTATGATTTTCCTTGTCTTTACTTACAATTTTCTCAGCTTCTGAAGCCACTTTTGCCTCTTGGCTAACCTCCTCTTGGCTATCATCAAAAACAGTTTCCAAAACTTCATAAGCTTCAGATTTGCCGATTGTGGGTTGCAATCCTGCGAAATTTTCTTCTACAAAAAGCAAAACAGATAATTTCTCATATAATCTTTGAGATTCTTGGTGCAACTGAATCAACTCTGATTTGTTTTTCAGCTTCAAGATTCTGTGTGCAATGCTGATTAATTCGGCTTCTAACTTTTTCTTCATAACTTTTGATATATAATTGAGTAAAGCAACGGTTTTTTAATAAATTTGTTTCTGTCACAAAGTAAAAAAAACTAATCCTTTTTAAGGCTGAAAATTACAAAATGTTTCTCGAAAATACAGTAAATCATAAAGAACAATTTGGCTGGATTGAAGTAATCTGCGGTTCGATGTTTTCGGGAAAGACCGAAGAGCTGATTCGCCGACTGAAAAGAGCTCAATTTGCCAAGCAGAAAGTGGAGATTTTTAAACCTGCAATCGACACGCGCTATCACGACGAAATGGTGGTTTCGCACGATTCAAACGAAATTCGCTCCACACCTGTTCCCGCTGCCGCAAACATCAGAATCCTGGCGCAAGGCTGTGACGTTGTTGGCATTGACGAAGCGCAGTTTTTTGACGATGAGATTGTTTCAGTTTGCAATGATTTGGCAAATTCTGGAATTCGTGTGATCGTCGCCGGATTAGACATGGATTTTAAAGGAAATCCGTTTGGACCGATGCCTGCATTGATGGCAACGGCAGAATATGTGACAAAAGTACACGCAGTTTGCACCAGAACTGGGAATTTAGCCAACTACAGTTTCAGAAAAGCGAATAATAACAACTTGGTTATGCTTGGCGAAACCGAAGAATATGAACCGTTAAGTCGTGCCGCTTATTTTAATGCGATGAAGGAATTGCAGGATAATGAGGAAAGCTTTTTTAGTAAAAAGAAGGATATTTAGATCTATTATAATCTCGCAAAGGTACTAAGGCAATTAAGATAGATTTTTTTCTTTGCGACTTTGCGACTTTGCGAGCTGAACTTTGTAACTTTGAATCTCTGCAACTTTCAAACTAAAAAAGAAAACTTGAGCCTAAAAATCCAACACATCATTCCTGAAATCAAAGCTGTTTTCCACGGAAATTCAGATTCTGAAATCGACAACGTTTCTATCGATAGTCGTTCGCTTCAGAATAATTCCGGAACTTTATTTTTTGCTTTATCTGGAGCAAATAATGACGCGCATCAATATATCGAAGACTTGATTTCAAAAGGAGTTCAGAATTTTGTCGTAAATCATATTCCGAAAAATTTAAAAGGCGAAGCTAATTTTTTAGTCGTAGAAAATACATTAAAAGCGTTGCAGGATTTTGCTTCTTTTTACAGAAAATCGTTCCATTTCCCGATTATCGGAATTACCGGAAGCAACGGAAAAACCATCGTCAAAGAATGGCTGAATTTTCTTTTGAGTCCTGATTACAACATTATCAGAAGTCCGAAAAGTTATAACTCGCAAATCGGAGTGCCACTTTCGGTGATTTCGATTAATGAAAAACACAATCTCGGAATCTTTGAAGCCGGAATTTCCACTACGAACGAAATGGAAAATCTGGAAAAAATCATCCAGCCGACGATTGGAATTTTGACAAATATTGGTTCGGCACACGATGAAGGTTTTCAAAATTTGGAAGAAAAAATTACGGAAAAACTCCGTCTTTTTAATAATTCTGAAATTCTTATTTACCAGAAAAATAATTTGGTTGATTCGATTGTAAATCAAAAGACAAAAACATTTACTTGGAGTTTTGAAGACAAAAAAGCTAATGTTTTTATTACGAAAAAATCAATTTCAGATAAAACGCAATTACACATTAAATTTGAAGCCATTTCTTTTGACGTAATTATTCCTTTTCAGGACAAAGCTTCGGTTGAAAATGCGATCAATTGCTTGATGACTTTGTTGTATTTGGACTATTTGCCTGAAATAATTCGAGAGAGAATTCAATGGTTATATTCCGTAGAAATGCGACTGAAAGTCAAAAACGGAAACAATAATACTGCGATAATTGATGACAGTTACAGCTCTGATTATCAATCTTTAAAAATTGCTTTAGATTTTCTAGAACAGCAAAAACAATACAAAAAGAAGACAATAATTCTTTCAGATATTATTCAAAGCGGATTGCCGACAGATGAATTATACACCAAAGTTTCTGAATTGGTCACTTCTAATAAAATTGACAGAATCATCGGAATTGGGGAAGAAATTTCTACATATTCCAATAGTTTCAAAAACATAATTACGTATAAAAACACTCAAGACTTTATCGCTGATTTCAAGAATCTGACCTTTGAAAACGAAACGATTTTGATTAAAGGCGCGCGAATTTTCCAGTTTGAAGAAATCACTTCTTTATTAGAAGAGAAAACGCACGAAACGGTTTTGGAAATCAACTTGAACGCAATAAGCCACAACTTAAACTTCTTTAAATCAAAATTAAAACCAGAAACCAAATTGATGGTTATGGTCAAAGCGTTTGGTTATGGAAGTGGTGGTTTTGAAATTGCAAAATTATTAGAATACCATAAAGTTGATTATTTGGGAGTCGCTTTTGCCGACGAAGGAATTTCATTAAAAAGTGCCGGAATTACATTGCCCATTATGGTTTTGAATCCAGAAAACACTAGCTTTCCTGCGATTATCGAACACAAGTTAGAACCTGAAATTTATTCGATTAAAGGTTTGCGAGCCTTTTTGAAAATCGCCGAACAGAAAAATTTAAAGCATTTCCCGGTTCATATAAAATTGGACACTGGAATGCACCGTCTTGGTTTTCAAGAAAATGATTTAGAAGAATTGATCGCGACTTTAAGAAATACGCCTTCGATAAAAGTAAAAAGTATCTTGAGCCATATGGCGACGAGCGACGATTTGCAACATCACGAATTTGCAAAATCCCAAATTGCTTTGTTCGAAAAATTGTCTTCAAGAATTGTAAGTGAACTTTCTATACATCCGATTCGTCATATTTTAAATACGTCGGGAATCAGCAATTATCCCGAAGCGCAATATGATATGGTTCGCCTTGGAATTGGACTTTATGGCGTTTCAAATGACCCATCGGAAACAAAATATTTGGAAAATGTAGGCACTTTAAAATCCATTATTTCCCAAATTAGAACAATTCAAGCTGGAGAAAGCGTTGGTTATGGAAGACGTTTTATGGCAGAAAAAGAAACCAAAATTGCAACAATTCCTATTGGTTATGCTGATGGAATTCCAAGAAGTTGGGGCAATGAAACGGGTTACATCATGATTAAAAACCAGAAAGCAACTATAGTCGGAAGCATTTGTATGGATATGCTGATGGTGAATGTAACCGAAATTGATTGCTTGGAAGGCGATTCGGTAATTATCTTCGGAGAAAACCCAAATGTGACTTACATCGCTGCAAAATTAGGCACAATTCCGTATGAAATATTGACCGGAATTTCGCATCGTGTTAAACGCGTTTTTTATCGAGAATAACTGTTATGAAATTCCATTTTGGCGTTCTGCTCTTCGGTCAATCATCCCTTTCAGCATTTCTGTCAATTCTGCAAATTCGGTCGGCTTGATAAAAAACTCAAAAGTGCCCAGCGACATCATGGCTTCTTTGTCTTTTTCGCCAATATGCGCAGTGTAAATTACAGCTTGAATATTGTCAAACTTCTTGTCTTCACGCAACTGTTCGATCATTTCGCGACCACTGATTTGTGGCATGCTCATGTCAACAAAAACGATATCTGGAAGCTTCACGCCATCAGAATTAACGTGCTTAAAAAAATCATCTGCTCTTTCAAAAAAATTGAATTCGCAGTCGATTCCAAGTACGTCCAGCGCAATTTGAAAGAAGTCTTGCTCGTCTGGATCATCATCGACAAGCGCGATCTGCATCGGTTTATGAGTAGTCATGGGCAACATCAGATTTTAGGAAATCGATATAAATATACATTTTTAAATTTGAATTACACAACATTTAAAATTCATGAAAACTTGGGAAGCGCTGATTCTACTCAATAAAAACTTTTAATTTTTAAAAAAATTATCTAAATTAGCTATCGCATTAACCTAACCACTAAAAATTTTAAACTATGGGAATGATATCAGAATTCAAAGCTTTTGCTTTAAAAGGAAACGTACTTGACCTTGCAATAGGTGTAGTAATTGGAGCTGCATTTAGCGCAATCGTAAAATCTTTGGTAGAAGATATTATCACTCCGCTGGTATTGACACCGGTTTTAAAAGCGGCAAATCTTGAAGACATAAAAGACCTGACTTGGGGCGCCGGCGTAAAATATGGAAATTTTCTTTCGAACGTAATTTCTTTTTTAATTGTAGCATTGACATTATTTCTAGTTGTAAAAGGAATCAATGCCTTGCGTAAAAAAGAAGAAGCAAAACCAGCAGCACCGCCAGCTCCGACAAATGAAGAAAAATTGCTTATGGAAATTCGCGATGCGCTAAAAACCAGACCTTAAATTTCCGCTACATTATATATTCTAACTTAAACCGTTCTCTAATCAGAATGGTTTTTTTATAAATATTTATTTTCATAACAATTTGTTATATTTTATAATTTCGTATTTTCAATTGGATTAATAGCTACTTTTGCATTCAGAAAATCAGTTTAACACTTAAAAATTAAGATATGAAAGTTGCTGTTGTTGGCGCAACCGGAATGGTTGGTGAAGTAATGCTTCAAGTTTTGGCAGAAAGAAATTTTCCTGTAACCGAGTTAATTCCCGTAGCTTCAGAGCGATCTGTTGGCAAGGAAATCGAATTTAAAGGAAAGAAATATAAGGTTGTCGGTCTTGAAACGGCCGTTGCCATGAAGCCAGAAATCGCTTTGTTTTCTGCAGGCGGCGAAACTTCTTTAGCTTGGGCTCCAAAATTTGCGGCAGCTGGAACGACAGTAATCGACAATTCTTCAGCTTGGAGAATGGACGCTGACAAAAAATTAGTTGTTCCAGAAATCAATGCTTCTGAGCTGACAAAAGACGATAAAATTATTGCAAATCCAAATTGCTCGACGATTCAGATGGTTTTGGCTTTGGCACCTTTGCACAAAAAATACAACATTAAAAGAATCATAGTTTCAACTTACCAGTCCATTACTGGAACTGGCGTTAAAGCTGTGCAACAGTTAGAAAATGAATATGTTGGAGCAAAAGGTGAGATGGCTTACAAATACCAAATCCACAGAAATGCAATTCCTCAATGTGATTCATTTGAAGACAATGGTTACACAAAAGAAGAAATGAAACTGGTTCGCGAAACGCAAAAAATCTTGAGCGATAAAACCATTGCCGTGACTGCAACTGCCGTTCGCGTGCCGATTGTTGGTGGTCATAGCGAAGCCGTAAATGTCGAATTTACAAATGATTTTGACGTAAATGACATCCGAAAAATACTTCACGAAACACCAGGCGTTGTCGTTCAAGACAATACCGACACTTACACTTATCCGATGCCATTATTTGCGCAAGGAAAAGATGATGTTTTTGTGGGAAGAATTCGCCGTGACGAATCACAACCAAACACCTTGAACATGTGGATTGTAGCTGACAATTTAAGAAAAGGCGCTGCAACAAACACCGTCCAGATTGCTGAATATTTGGTTGCAAACAACTTGGTATAAAATATTTTTGGATATAATTTTAAAAGCTGCAATTGAAAATTGTGGCTTTTTTTATGCAAAAGCGCTGTTAATCTTGTCATTCCGACGAAGGAGGAATCTCAGAAAAAAAGCTCTCATAGCAGAGATTCTTCTTCGTCGGAATGACAAAACCATACTGATAACAATATTTCAATTCCTTAAAATATGTTAAAACATCCAAAATTATAAACCGCTTTCATACATTTGCAGTTGGATGAAAAAGAAATTTGTCATAATAAACCTTTCTTTGATGCTGACGGTATTGTTTTCGATACTGTTTCAGTCGGTCCATTCGTATGAGCATTTTGCACATCACGAAACTACCTTTGCGAACCACGCCGAAGATGGAAAAACCAAAATCCAAGCGCTGGATCACGATCACGAAAAATGTTTTGTCTGCGAATTCACTTTAAGCAGTTTTATTGCTGCGGAGTTTGCAACTTTCAGACCGCAATTTACTGCTGAGACTTTCGCTCAAATTAGTTTTTCTACTACAGAAACTCCTGAAGCTTTTTCAGGAAGCCTTTTCTCACATCGCGGTCCGCCGTCTAATTGCTAATTATCGAATAGGGAACTTCCCTACTTTCTAGCTTTTTCTTTTTAGGAATTAGCTATAATTATCATTTTAGATTTTTTCAAAATGCGCTATATCTTATTATTTGCTTTCCTAGTCATCGGAAATCAATCTCTTGTGTATTCCCAGAATTCATTATCTGGAAGAATTATGAATGAGAAAAATGAACCATTGGCAGGAAGCCACATTCACGTATCGTCGTTTTTTGGAAACACTGATGCGTCAGGAAACTTTGTCATCAAAGGAATTCCGAATACACGTTTGCAGGTTTTAGTGGAATATTTAGGTTACAAAACTTTGGATACAATTCTAGATTTCCAAGGAAATATAACCTTAAATGTTTCGCTAAAACCAGATGTTTCGCAATTGCGAGAAGTTGTTCTGAAAGAAACGTATGCCAAAAGCAAAGCTCAAGAAATTAAAACTGCGACTATCGAAAAATACAGCAGTGAAAGTCTGGGCGATGCTTTGAAGGAAATCAGTGGCGTTTCATCCTTAAAAATAGGGAACACGATTGTCAAGCCGATTATCAACGGTTTACACAGCAGTCGCGTGTTGATCATCAACAATAATGTGCGTCTCGAAGACCAGCAATGGGGAACCGAACACGCGCCAAATATGGATGTCAACACGGCTGGAAAAATATCAGTGATTAAAGGCGCGAACGGACTTCAATTTGGCGGTGATGCCATTGGAGGAACTGTCGTTATTGATCCGCCGCATATTCCAGTCAAGGATACGCTTTTTGGAAAGACAATTCTGAACGGTCAGTCAAACGGCCGTGGTGGAAGCGTAACTTCTTCCCTTTTTAAAGGTTATGAAAGCGGCTGGAATTGGAATTTGCAAGGAACTTTTAAATACTTGGGTGACTTTCAAGCTCCTGATTATGTGCTTTCAAATACGGGAAACCGTGAAAGAAACGTGTCTGGAAGTCTTGGATACAAAGGAGAAAATCAGGGATTTAATTTTTTCTACAGTTATTTCAATGCTAATATTGGAATTTTGAGGGCTTCGCACATCAGCAGTACTTCTGATTTGATTCGCGCTATAAACAGTGGCGAACCGCAATATATTTCAGATTTTACGTATGATATCAAGGCTCCAAAACAGGAGTTGCAGCATCATTTGGGAAAAATAAATTACTATAAAATATTTTCAAATGACCGAAAACTGTCGCTCCAATATTCCTTCCAATTTAACAATCGCTTGGAATTCGACCTTCGCCGTGGTGATGACAAAGACAAGCCTTCACTAGATTTGGATTTGAAAACACATACGGTAAACGCTGATTTTGAAGGAAATTATTCTGAAAAACTCAAGTATAAATTTGGAATAAATGGCGGTTATCAAAACAATTTCGCCGATACCGAAAACACGAATGTTAGAGCTTTGATTCCAAATTATGACAAGTTTGACGCCGGAGTTTATGCTATCGGAAATTATGTTATAAACAAAAAGCTTTCCTTTGAAACCGGACTTCGTTATGATTTCAGCCATATTGATGCCCAAAAATATTACTTGAAAACAAGATGGACAGAACGCGGTTATGAAAACGAATTCAGCCAGTTTATTATTGGCGAAGATGGTCAGCAATGGTACACGAATCCGGTTTTTAGTTATCATAATTTTTCTGGTAGCGCAGGAACAACTTATGAAATAAACGAACAAATGAATTGGATCACAACTATTAGCGTGACAAGCAGAAATCCGAATCCGGCAGAATTGTTCAGCGACGGTTTGCACCATTCTACAGGACAAATTGAGCTGGGCGATTTGCGATTGAAACGTGAAGTTGCCACGAAATTTTCTATGGCTTTTAATTACAACACGAGCAAATTTGCTTTTGAAATTAATCCGTATGCGAATTTTATCAACGACTTTAAAGTTTTGATTCCGACGACAATTATCCTGTCAAATCGCGGGCCTTTTCCAGTTTGGGAGTATCGTCAAGTCGATGCAAGACTTCTGGGAATCGATGTTACAGCCGATTATGATTTTGCAAAGAATCTGAATTGGCATTCGACCGCCGCTTATGTTTTTGGAGAAGATTTGACTAATAATGCCGCTTTGATTGATATGCCTCCTTTTAATTTCAACAACACGGTGAGTTTCAAAAAAGCGAATTGGAATAATCTTGTCTTAAGCTTGAAAAACGAAACGGTTTTGACCCAAAAAAGATATCCAAACAATGATTTTTATGTGGATGTGTTGGATACTGGAGCGCCCGTAAGCACTTTGGTTGAAATCAGCAAACCACCAAAAGGATATAGCTTATTGCATTTTAATTCAGAAATGAGTTTAGATGTTTTTGAGAAATATAAAATGACCCTCGGATTTAATATCCAAAACCTTTTGAACACGAACTACCGCGATTACCTGAACCGAACGCGCTATTATGCAGATGATTTGGGACGTAATTTCAGAGTTCAATTAAAATTAAATTATTAAAACTAAAACCATTATCAAAATGAAAAAGATTAAATTTTTATCACTAAGCCTTGTAGCAACCTTATTTTTTGCATCTTGCAGTAATGACGACAGTCCGGCTGGAGCAGTAAACGAAGAAGAAGTGATTACTACTTTAACCGCAACTTTAAATGGCGGAGGCCAAGTCATCACTTTGAAATCACAAGATTTAGACGGAGCAGAAGGACCAGCAGCGCCGGTTGTTACCGTATCCGGAAATCTTGCTGCAAATACCACTTATTCAGGAAGCTTGGATTTGTTGAACGAAGCTGCTTCTCCTGCTGAAAGCATCACTGAAGAAATCTTGGAAGAAGCTGACGAACACCAGTTTTTCTTTACTGTATCAAACAGCTTGGGTTCTTTTGCATACGCTGTTCCAAATGATGAAAACGGACATCCAGTGGGATTGAATTTTACTTTTACAACAGGAACAACTACCGGAACAGGAACTTTGACAATCATCTTAAGACACGAACCTAACAAAAGTGCCGAAGGAGTTGCTTCAGGAAACATTGCAAATGCTGGAGGTGAAACTGACATTCAGGTTAGCTTCCCAATTACAGTTCAATAATAAAATTATCAAATAAAAACCGCCGATTATGGCGGTTTTTTATTTTTTCAACTACTAACAAATTACATTATTAACTAAATATTTTCGGTTAATTTAGGCATGACATAATTTTATTAACATATTTTTAGTAATTTAGAAAATTCATTCAACAACTTACTAATCAATAAATTTAGAAGATTATGAATTCAAAATTTACCTCCATTGTTAGAATACTTTTAGGAATTATTTTGCTAGTTTTTGGGCTTAATAAATTTTATCCATTGCCATTTTTGCCCATGCCGAAGCTTCCTGAAAACGCTTCAGAATTTATGAGTTCGCTTGCGGCGACAGGCTATGTTTTGCCCATCGTTGGCGTTCTTGAAGTTTTTATAGGGATACTTTTATTGACAAAAAATTGGACTGCTTTTGCCTTAATACTTTTAGTTCCAATCTCGTTAAACATCCTGCTTTTCCATCTGTTTTTAGACCTTCCTGGAATTGGAGGCGCTATTTTAGTAGCAGTTTTAAACGGAATATTGATTTACAAGCATTGGCCGCAATACCGTCCGCTTTTTAACTAACATATACATTTCAATTGCCTATTTTTGTAGGAATCAAATAACAATTTAATGAAAAAACTAGTATTGACAGTGATTGCAGCAGCAGCGCTTTTATCTTGCAAGGAAGAAACCATTAAAGAAGAAAAAATCGTGCTGAAATATCCTGAAACAAAACAAGTCGACACGACTGACACTTACTTTGGAACCGAAGTAAAAGACCCATACCGCTGGCTAGAAGATGATAAATCTGCCGAAACCGCCGCTTGGGTGAAAGCTGAAAACGAAGTTACTTTTGGCTATCTAGAGAAAATTCCTTTTAGAAAAGAATTAAAAGACAGGCTTGAAAAAGTATGGAATTATGAGAAGATTTCCGCACCGTTTAAGGAAGGCGATTATACGTATTATTTCAAAAATAACGGCTTGCAAAACCAGTCTGTCTTATACAGAAAAGACAAAAGTGGCAAGGAAGAATTGTTTTTAGATCCGAATACTTTTTCATCTGACGGAACCACTTCCTTGTCTGCCCTAGAATTTTCAAAAGACGGTTCTTTGGTCGCTTATTCTATATCTGAAGCAGGAAGCGATTGGAACAAAATCATCATCCTGAACGCTAAAACCAAGCAAAAATTAGAGACAGAATTAGTGGACGTAAAATTCAGCGGCATCGCTTGGATTGGCAACGAAGGTTTCTATTATTCAAGCTATGACAAGCCGACCGGAAGCCAGCTTTCTGCAAAAACAGACCAGCACAAACTCTATTTCCACAAGCTTGGCACTTCTCAAAAAGAAGATAAAGTCATTTTTGGGCTTACTGAAAAGCGCCGTTATGTTGTCGGTCATGTTACCGAAGACGATAGATATTTGGTGATTTCTGCTTCAAATTCTACGTATGGAAACGAACTTTACCTGAAAGATTTAAGCGTTCCGAATAGCAAAATCGTGAATATCGTAAATAATTTCAACAGCGATAACAACATAATTGACAATGTCGGCACGAAGTTATACATCGCAACCGATTTGAATGCGCCAAACCAGAGAGTCGTAACCGTTGACGCTGCAAATCCAAAACCTGAAAACTGGAAAGATTTTATTCCAGAAACCGAAAATGTGCTTTCCATCAGCACTGGCGCTGGATTTATTTTCGCAAATTATATGAAAGATGCAGTTTCACAAGTAAAACAATATGATTACGAAGGAAAGATGCTTCGCGAGATAAAACTTCCGGGAATTGGCTCTGCGGGCGGTTTTGGAGGTAAAAAAGAAGATGCTGAACTGTATTATTCGTTTACAAATTACACGACTCCGGGAACAATCTATGCTTTTGAGCCAAAGACAGGAAGTTCAAAAGTCTATCAAAAACCAAAAGTAGATTTCAAGTCGGAAGATTATGAAAGCAAGCAGGTTTTTTATACGTCGAAAGACGGAACAAAAGTGCCGATGATTATTACCTATAAAAAAGGAATCGAATTGAACGGCAAAAACCCAACAATTTTGTATGCTTATGGCGGTTTCAATATTAGTTTGACGCCTGCTTTCAGTATTTCAAATGCAGTTTGGCTGGAACAAGGCGGCGTTTATGCGGTTCCAAATCTTCGCGGTGGCGGTGAATACGGAAAAAAATGGCATGACGGCGGCATCCAGCAAAAAAAGCAAAATGTGTTTGACGACTTCATCGCGGCTGCAGAATATTTGATGAAAGAAAAATATACTTCACCAGATTACTTGGCGATTCGCGGGGGTTCTAACGGAGGATTATTGGTCGGCGCAACGATGACGCAACGACCTGACTTGATGAAAGTGGCGTTGCCAGCGGTTGGCGTTTTAGACATGCTTCGTTACCATACTTTCACGGCTGGCGCAGGCTGGGCTTATGATTATGGAACTGCGGAAGATTCAAAAGAAATGTTTGATTACTTGAAAGCTTATTCTCCTGTTCACAATGTAAAAAAAGGAGTAAAATATCCTGCAACGTTAGTAACTACTGGCGATCACGACGACAGAGTGGTTCCGGCGCACAGTTTTAAATTCGCTGCTGAATTGCAGGCTAAACAGACTGGAGACAATCCGGTTTTGATCAGAATTGAAACAAATGCAGGCCACGGCGCTGGAAAACCAGTTTCAAAAACCATTGAAGAAGCGGCCGATATCATGGCGTTCAGCTTATTCAACATGGGTTTTAGAGAATTGCCGAACAAAAAGTAATTCGTTAAAATGCTAAAAATCCGCAGTTTTTCTTCATTGAAGCTGCGGATTTTTTTATTTCAAAGATAACTTCTGCAATAAATCTTCAGAAGCATCTTCGATATACATTCCGTATGACGTGACTAAAATTCCTTTTACGCCGTCTTTTGATTCGATTCCATAAACCGTCGATTCTTCATCAGGATTTGAATCGCCTTCATACCTGTAAATTTCTGTAATTTCAAAGTCATCGCAGTCATATGCCGCGTCATTTACAGTCAGAGCATTTCCTGCAATATTGAAATCTACCATAAAACCGGCATCTCGCAGTTGTTTTATAGCTTCTAGAACGGTGGCATATTTATAATTCGTATTCATAATTTTAGTTTTTAAGAGTACTAAAGTTACGGAAAATATTTGTTTTTCAGGGAATTAATACAGCAAATAAGAAGCACTTATTGAACCAAAAAAGTAGCCTTCATTTCGAGGATGTTCCAATTCTTTACTGCGGTAAACGAAGAGATAATGCAGGTTCCAATGGTTTTTTCTGTACTTGAATCCGGCTTCGCCATAGAATCGCCAAGGACGCAGGTCAAAGGTCACAGGACTGTCGTCATTGAACATGCTTCCTTGAATGGTGGCGTCATAAATCTGGTAATTCACATTCGGATTTACATAGAAATAAAACTCGCGCTGGTCTTTATATTTTTCTTTATCTGTATTTAAAGAAGCCCCGTGAAGATTAGAATCATAAACCGGAAGCAGTTTTTTCAAGCTGAATCTTGCCAAAGGTCCGGCGGTAATTCCGTTTAAAATTGTTCCAAAATTCGCCTCGCCCTGAAAGCTGAAATCTACATTTTCATTGAATTTAGAAGGAAATAATTTCTTGGAATAAAATAAATTTCCTTGCAAGGAAAGCGTTTCATGGATCTGATACTCCCAACCTCTTACTTTTTTATAGCCAAAAGCTTTGTGGAACAACTTCTGAAAACCTTCTGCGCCAGAAGACGGACCAACGACTCCGACTTGAGCGCTCATTTTAAAAACCGATTCATTTTGGTAAAACTTATGAATTCCTGCTTCTGCAAAAAGATAGCCGGCAAAAGGTCGGTCGTGTTTTAAAATTGAGGCCGCATTTACGGTATGCGGATTGAAAATATACTGTCCAAACTTAAATTCGGTAATCTTTTTATTGATTTTCGGATTCTCGTTTTGGTTTAAATATTTGTAAAAAATTTCAATTCCATTGGTATAATATTGGTCGTTTACTGTCGAAGTAAACAAATCATTGTCTATTAAAATACCGATTTCACCCGATTTATTCTGGCCAAAAATTGCAGTTGCAAATAAGAGAAAAAATAGCGGGGAAATTTTACGAATCATTTTAATATTCTAATTTGACATAATTCATGTGCTTCATAATTCGCCCTTTTCTTCTTTCAATGTAAGATGAAGAATGGTTTGCCTTAAACCTCCTCGGACTTGGAAGAATTGCGGCAATTCCGGCAGCTTCTCTTTTTGAAACCGCAACCGCGCTTTTTTTATACCAATATTGCGACGCCGCTTCCACGCCATAAACGCCGTCACCCATTTCAATGCTGTTCAGATAGACTTCCATGATGCGTTCTTTACCCCAAAAAATTTCAATCAAAGCTGTGAAATAAGCTTCTAGCGCTTTTCTCAAATAGCTTCTTCCCTGCCATAAAAAGACATTTTTTGCAGTCTGCTGTGAAATCGTACTTCCTCCTTTTAATTTTTTTCCTTTAGAATTGTTCTTGAATGCCTTTTGCATTGCCGTAAAATCAAAACCGTTATGGCTTAAAAAAGTTGCATCTTCACTTGCAATGACTGCTTTTTGAAGGTTTTTCGAAATATCATCCAATGGCACCCAGTCGTGTTCAAAAACCGATTCTTTTCCTTCAGGTTTAGTTTCCATCGAGCGCGTGACCATCAATGGCGTGAAAGGAACCGGGACAAATTTAAAAAGTATGACAAAAAACACCGAAATTCCGAAGAACCAAAGTGCACATTTTATTAAAAATTGAAGTATTTTTTTACCCATAAATATTCTAAAAAGCTATAATCTAATCTACTAAATCTGCCAATTCCTGGCCAATCAAACTTCCGATGGCAACGCCCATGCCACCTAATCTAACACCGCAATAAACATGATCTGAAATTTTTTCGACAATCGGTTTTTTGCTTGAACCCATTCCCATAATGCCACTCCAGCGGTGCTCGATCTTAAAATCTTGGTTTGGCAAAATTACTTCTTTTAAAATTTCTTCGAGTTTATTTTGTATTAAATCTGTCTGGCCAAATTCTGTCGTAGTTTCACCTTCGAAATCTTCGTTTCTGGCACCGCCGAAAAGAATTCTGTCGCCAAAATTTCTAAAATAATAATAACCACGGTCAATATGAAAAGTACCTTTTATGTCTAAATTCGGAATTGGTTCTGTGATTAAAACTTGCGCTCTTGCAGGTTTTACTGCGCCATTGGTCAGATTTCCGGCAAAACCGTTTGTGGCAAAAAACAGCTTTTTAGTCTGGAAATCAAAATCATTTGTCGCGACGCGAACGCCATTTTCATTTTCCTGATATTCGATAACGGTTTGCTGGTTTAAGATCAGAATGTTATTTGCAATGGCTAATTTCAGCAACGCTTCCATCATATTTCCGGTGTCGATTTGCCCTTCAAACGGATTGAAAACCAAATATTCCTGAATGCCGCTGAAATTGAACCTGTCGATTTCCTTGGCAAAAACAGCAGCTTTAAAAAGCGGACGCAAGACGTCGTTAATAAAAGGAATTTTTTGAAGGCATTCGTTGTAATGGCTGTCGGCATCTTTTAAGAAAAGTTCATAACCTCCGTATAATTTGTAGTCAATTGCCGCGTCGCCAAGACGTTTTCGAAGCAATTGTAAGCCTTGCCAGCGTTTTTGAATCAGCTGGATGACTTCTTCTTCAGAATGATTTCTGAGGTCGTCGATGATTTCAGAAATACTTCCAAAGCAGGCGAAACCAGCATTTTTGGTACTTGCGCCTTGCGGAAGAAATCCTTTTTCAAGAACTAAAATCTTGCTTTCAGGAAATTTTTCCCGAAGCCGCAAAGCAGCGTGCAGGCCGACAATTCCACTGCCAACAATGGTGTGATCTATGTTTGAAAACCAATTTTTTATTTCCCAATAGCTCAAGTTCGCTTTCATGTCCTGAAGTATAAAAAAATACAGATAGTTTGTTTTCTAGCCCCGATGGTGCCTTTGTCTGAGCTCTTTCACGGCTGAACAAAGCCGTGAAAAGCGAGTGGCTCCAGCGGGAAAATGGATGGCCGATAAATCACTGACCTTTCGCTTCAAATAAAACAGATTATTCTGGCGTGTTTCCTTCTTCCTCTTTAATTTCAGTTTTTCGCTTGAAATAGTTGATTACCAAAGGAATCGTGGTAATGGCAACGATGACTAAAACGATAAATTCGATGTGCGCTTTCAAGTCGATTCCGAATTCTTTCAAGAACAGATCGTATAAATAATGGCCTGCAAAAATCAATGCGAACGACCATAAAAACGAACTTACGATATTAAAAAACATGAATCTTTTTTTCTCCATGCCCACGATTCCGGCGATAATTGGAGCAAAAGTTCGGATGATTGGCAAGAAACGCGCAAAAATAATGGCACGTCCGCCGTGTTTTTCAAAAAAGATTCTAGACTCGACTAAATATTTTTTCTTGAACCAGAAAGTGTCTTCTTTATTGTAAAGATAATAACCACTTTTTGAGCCAAACCAGTAGCCAAAGGTATTTCCGATGATTCCTGCAAGCGCCACGAGCGAAGCCAACAGCACAAGATTCAGAAAATCACTTTCAATCGTGACAATCGTAGACATCAATTCGCCACTGTAAATTCCTGCTAGAAAAAGCAGCGTGTCGCCAGGAAGAAAAAATCCGGCAAAGAGGCCTGTTTCTGCAAAAACTATAAATAAAACTACGTAGATTCCTACAGGAACACCGCCAATTTGGATGTTGATATAAAATTCTGGATTCAGTAGCTGCGTCCAATCAAAACTATTCATTATTATGTGGTTTCTGGTGTTATTGTTTCCGGCTCAGACTCCCATTTGTCAACGGCAGTCGTAGCCAGCGCGTTTCCGAGAACGTTTGTCATGCTTCGTGCCATGTCACAAAAGTGGTCAATCGGCAAGATCAAAGCGATTCCTTCGGGCGGAATTCCAAACATGGCGCAAGTGGCAACAACAACGATCAATGACGCTCTTGGAACGCCGGCAACGCCTTTGCTGGTCAGCATTAATACTAAAAGCATCGTCACTTGTTCGCCGATTGTCATATCGACTCCATAGACTTGGGCAATGAAAATACTGGCAAAAGTCATGTACATCATGCTTCCATCAAGGTTGAAGGAATATCCGAGCGGCAAAGTAAAGGAAACTATTTTGCTTTTGCACCCGAAACGCTCTAATTCTTCGACTAATTTTGGAAAAACTGCTTCACTAGAAGTTGTCGAGAAAGCAATCAGCAGCGGACTTTTGATTCTCTTTAATAATGTCCAAAGGCGATTTCCAAGAATAAAGTAGCCGACAAGTAGCAATAACGCCCAAAGAACCAGAATTCCGATGGCAAAATCGGTCAGGTATTTAGCGTATAAAGTAAAAATTTCAAAACCATAAACCGCAACGGCTGCAGAAACGGCGCCAAAAACACCGAGTGGCGCCACCCACATGATGTAAGTGACCATTTTAAGAATGACATGAGAAATTGTGTCCAAAACTTTTATAATCGGTTCGGCTAATTTTCCCATTCCGGAAAGCGCAACGCCAAACAAAATTGAAAAAATCACAATCTGCAGGATTTCATTGGTTGCCATTGCTTCAACAAAACTCTTTGGAACCACGTGCGTTACAAAATGCTCTAGTGAAAAAGCACCGGTATTTTTCAATAAATCTTCAGCTGCCGAAACGTCGTCCATTTTTATGGAAGTTCCTTTTCCGGGTTCAAGCCAATTTACCAATACTAAACCTACGGTTAATGAAACCAATGAAGCTGTGATAAACCACGCCATGGCTTTTCCTCCAACACGACCAACCATTTTCATATCGCCCATTTTTGCAATTCCAACGACCAATGTCGAAAATACCAACGGCGCAATAATCATTTGTACCAAACGGATAAAAATGGTTCCGAGCAATTTTATTTTTTCTGCAAAAGAATCAATGTTTTCAATAGAAGCTGGCGATCCATTTTCAGATTTGGAAACTTTTTCGAGCTTCAGATTTGAATTTCCTGAAATTATTTTTGGCACTAGCGTAGCCTTTTTTTCGCTTAAAACGATGATTTCGCTGGTATTTGCCGGACGCATTCTTGAATGTTCCTTATAATCTGCGCTGTCTTTAACGACAAAAACATCTTGCGTGTATTTTTTTCCATCGCTTAATTCAAAAGAAAGCTTGTCAGGCCCCAGATTTGCTGGAGAATATCTGATCGTATTTCCTTTTCCTGAGAAATTAATTACATACCCTAATCCGACGCCCAAAAGCAGCGCCACGATAATTGCGATGAACAGTTTATTGTTGTTTTTCAAATCGTATAATTTTAGTTCGTGAAAATAGCTATATTTTTTGACAACACATTTGAATGCGCATTAAAATCGTAAAATTTCTAAGAAAAACGATAGCATTTACAAGCTTTTCAATATTATTCATTATTTTAATTTCTACAACACATCGGAGTGATAAGTGTTAAATATTCAAATAATTAATATTTTTTAAGATTATTTATCACAATGTAATGAAATTTATTATACATTTATAATCCCCAAATTAACCAAATCTACTTTTAATTTATGAAGCACACATTACTTTCAGTGGCACTTTTGGCGTGCACTGGATTTTCCTTCGCACAGAGTGGAAAATCACCTTGGAAAGCATCCGCTCCAAAAAATGGTATCGCAGTTTTCGAAAACCGAACCACATTGCCCACAAAAAATTTATTTGAATTGGATGTCAGTTCGTTGAAGCAGGAATTGACAAAAGCACCGAATCGAAATTCAGGAAGAAACACGTCAAATACAATCGTTTCCTTCCCGAATTCTGAAGGCGAAATCGAGCAGTTCAGGGTTTTTAACGCTCCAGTTATGGATCCAGAATTAGCCGCACGCTATCCTGAAATAAAATCCTATGCCGGCCAAGGAATTGACGATCCTACAGCAACAATTTATTTCAGCATTTCGCCACTCGGTTTTCAAGGAATGATTTTGGCAGCGAATAAGCCGGCCGAATTCATTGAGCCTTATTCTAAAGATTTAAAAACGTATTCTGTTTACAAAAGAGCAGACAAAAGACAGGCTTTTACCAAGTTTGACTGCCAAGTCATGGACCACGTTCAAGGACAGCTTTCTGATGATTTGGCACTTCGGCCAAATGCCGACGACGCCACTTTGAGAACTTATCGTCTGGCCATGTCGGTTACCGGTGAATACACTGCTTATCACGGCGGGACAAAAGCTTTGGCGTTAGCCGCGATCAACAACACGATGACGCGTGTAAACGGTGTTTTTGAAAAAGATTTTGCCGTGAGAATGGTTTTGATTTCAAATACCGATGCCGTGATTTACACCAGCGCTTCGAGCGATCCTTATGGAAGTTCTGATGCCAATTACAACTCTGAATTGCAATCGACTTTGACAAGCGTCATTGGAAATGCAAATTATGATATCGGCCACTTGATGTCTGCCATTGGAAATAATGGAAACGCGGGTTGTATTGGTTGTGTTTGCGCTTCTGGAAAAGGCAGCGGTTTCACGACAAGCACGGTTCCGATTGGTGATAATTTTGACATTGATTTTGTGGCGCACGAAATGGGACACCAGTTTGGCGCCAACCACACATTCACTTTCAGCAACGAAGGAACGGGCGTTCAAAACGAGCCAGGAAGCGGCACCACGATCATGGGTTATGCCGGAATTACTGGCGCGACAGACGTGCAGCCTCACAGCGATCCGTTTTTTCATGCTGTAAGTATTCAGCAAGTAACCAATTATGTAAAAACTACGACTTGCCAGACAAATACAGCCACAGGAAATGCAGTTCCAACGGCAAATGCCGGTTCTGATTATACGATTCCAAAGGGAACGCCTTTTGTTCTGACTGGTACCGGAAGTGATGCAAACGGCGACGTTTTAACGTATTGCTGGGAACAGATGAATTCAGGAACTTCGACTTCGACATATCCGAGTGCGACCAGAACTACAGGTCCGGCTTTTCGATCTTTTGTCCCTTCTACGGATGGAAAACGCTACTTTCCTAGGTTGGAAACTGTAAAAACTGGAGCAACTTCTTGGCAATGGGAAGCAATTCCGACTGTTGCAAGAACAATGAATTTCCGCTTGACGGTAAGAGACAATCGTGCTTCTGGGCCAGCAAATAACAGCGACGACATGGTGGTTACAGTAAATGCAACTGCCGGACCTTTTGCCATAACTGCGCCAAATACAGCGACTTCTTGGCCAGCAGGAAGCACCCAAACCGTAACTTGGAATGTTGCCGGAACAACGGCAAACGGCGTAAACGCTGCAAATGTCGATATTCTTTTATCTACGGATGGAGGAAATACGTACCCGATCACAATTTTAGCAGGAACTCCGAATGATGGAACACAAGCCATCACGGTTCCGAATAATCCTGGAACACAGAACCGAATAATGGTCAAAGGTTCCAATCATATTTTCTTTGATATTTCCAATGCCAATTTCACGATAACAGCAGGTTCTGGCGATGTGACTGCGCCTTCTGCTCCGACTGGTTTGACAGCTTCGGGAACGACGCAAACTGCTACGAATTTATCTTGGACCGCTTCTACAGATAATGTTGCCGTAACTGGTTATGAAGTTTATCAAGGAACAACCTTAAAAGCAACGGTTACGACTACAACTTACGCAGTTACAGGATTGACTGCAGCGACAGCCTATACTTTTTCAGTAAAAGCAAAAGATGCGGCAGGAAACACTTCAGCTTCAAGCAATACTGTAAACGTAACGACTTTATCAGGAGGAGGAACGCCTACATATTGTACTTCCAAAGGAAATAGCGTTGCCGACGAATACATTGGAAGAGTGCAACTTGGAACTATAAATAATGCTTCCACAGGAGGAACTGGCTATTCAGATTTCACGGCAATTTCTACGAATTTATCCAAAGGAACAGCTTATACTATAACAGTAACGCCAACTTGGACAGGAAGCGCTTATTCAGAAGGAATCGCAGTCTGGATTGACTATAACGGAAATGGAGATTTTTCTGATTCTGGCGAATTAGTCTGGAGCAGAACTGCTTCAACTGCGACTCCGGCTTCAGGAACTTTCACAGTTCCAGCAACTGCTTTGAATGGCGCAACAAGAATGCGTGTTTCCATGAAATACAACGGGGTTCCAACAGCCTGCGAAGCTTTTTCTTATGGCGAAGTAGAAGATTATATGGTAAATTTACAAACTGGTGCTGCCGATACGACACCGCCGTCCACTCCAACTTTAACGGCTTCAGGAACGACGCAGACTTCCACGAATTTATCTTGGACTGCTTCCACAGACAATGTTGGTGTGACAGGATATGACGTTTTCCAAGGAAGCACTTTGACTGCGACCGTAACAACGACAACTTACAATGCAACCGGATTAACGGCTGGAGCGGCTTACACATTTTCAGTAAAAGCAAAAGACGCTGCCGGAAACGCTTCTGCTTCTAGCAATGTAGTAAATGTCACCACTTCTTCGACTTCGGTTTCTTATTGCGCTTCGCAAGGAAACAGCGTGGCAGATGAAAAAATTGCAAATGTTCAATTCGCAAGCATCAACAATCCATCGACTGGGGGAACCGGCTATACTGATTTTACTTCAATTTCCACAAACGTGACACGCGGTTCTTCTTATACGATTTCAATCACGCCGCAATGGACGAGTTCGGTGTATAGCGAAGGCTATTCTGTTTGGATTGACTATAATAAAGATGGAGATTTCACCGATGCCGGAGAACAGGTTTTCACAAAAGCCGCTTCAAGTGCGACTGTGGCAACAGGAACAATCACGATTCCAACCGGAGCAACTTTGGGCTTGACCCGAATGAGAGTTTCAATGAAATACAACGCGATTCCAACAGCCTGTGAAGCTTTTCCTTATGGACAAGTAGAGGATTATGCGGTAAATATCGTGTCTTCTGGCAAAGGAGAAAGTGCTTCTGATTTGGCTTCCATAAAATTATATCCAAATCCGGCGACTTCAATTTTGAATGTTTCATCTGTTTCAGAAAAAGCTACTTTTAGAATCATCAGCCTTTTAGGACAGGAAGTTTTCAGAGGAAATTTAGCTTCAGGAACTATCGATGTTTCGGCTTTAGCAGCAGGAAATTACATCCTTGAAATAAGTGATAATGACACGGCAACTATAAAACGTTTTATCAAAAAATAATTTCCAACCACTTTATTTTAAAGGCTGCCAATTTGGCGGCCTTTATTTTTAAGACAATTTTCTCCTTATTATTTATACCTTTAAGCCTTTAATTTAGTACAATGAAAAAAATTCTTCTCTTAACAATTGGTATGATTGGATTAACAGCTTCGGCACAAAACGTAATGACGCCAGAACTCCTTTGGCAACTCGGAAGAGTGAGTCCCCTTGGAATTACAAATCCCGACGCTTCGGGAGTACAAAATATTATTTATAAGGTAAGTATTCCTTCGGTGGAAGAAAACAAGTCAAATTCAAAAGTATATTCTATTCCTGTTTCTGGCGGAAAAGCGACTGAGATTACGGATTATGAAACTTTATTGAAAGACAAAAATGTTTCTCCTGACGGAAAATTTTTATTGGCAAGCAAAGATATTAAGGTTGGAAAAGTTTTAGGAAAAGACTATTATCCTGAATTAGACAAGTCAAATGTTCAAGTTTATGACGGCTTGGATTATAGACATTGGGACACTTGGAACGATGGAACGCACAATCACGTGGTTTATTCAAATGCGACTGACAAGGAAAATTTCATCGACATCATGAAAGACGAACCGTTTGATTCGCCTCAAAAGCCTTTTGGCGGTGATGAAGATTTTATCTGGTCGCCTGACGGAAAAAGCATCGTTTATGTTTCAAAAAAATTGGAAGGAACAAAATATGCGATTTCCACGAATACTGATTTGTACCAATATGATTTAGGCACAAAAACGACTAAAAATTTGACCGAAAAAAATCCGGGATATGACACCGCGCCGCAATTTTCACCTAACGGCCATTTGACGTGGCTACAAATGAAACGCGACGGATATGAAGCCGATAAAAACGATATTATCGTCCGTTTTAAAGGAAATGACATGAATTTGACCGGTGCTTGGGACGGAACCGTGGATAGTTTCACTTGGAGTGCTGACGGAAAAAAAGTCTATTTCTTGGCTCCTATAAACGGAACAAAACAATTATTTGAAGTAAACTTTCCGGGAATGACGCGAATTGCCATGACCGTAAGGCAAATTACTGACGGTGATTTTGACGTGAATGACATCGTAGGTTTTTCTAGCGATAAGCTCATCGTGACTCGAACCGATTTCAACCACGCTTCTGAGATTTATTCGTATGATTTTAAGAAGAAGACTTTCTCTCAAATCACAAAAGTGAATGACGCGGCCTATTCAAAAATCGCCTTGAGTAAATTTGAGAAAAGATATGTGACCACAACTGACGGCAAAAAGATGCTGGTTTGGGTAGTGCTTCCTCCAAATTTTGACAAAAATAAAAAATACCCGACCTTGTTATACTGCCAAGGCGGACCTCAATCAGCATTGACGCAGTTCTATTCTTTTAGATGGAATTTTCAAGTTATGGCGGCGCAAGGTTACATTGTCGTGGCTCCAAACAGACGCGGAATGCAAGGCCACGGCGTGGAATGGAACGAGCAGATCAGCAAAGATTGGGGCGGACAGGTGATGGACGATTACCTTTCTGCGATTGACGATGTTTCGAAAGAAAATTATGTTGACAAAGCCAGGTTGGGCGCTGTTGGAGCGAGTTATGGCGGTTATTCTGTCTTTTATTTGGCCGGAATCCACCAAAAAAGATTCAAGACCTTTATTTCGCACTGTGGCGTTTACAACTTACAAAGCATGTATGGAACGACCGAAGAAGTTTTCTTCAACAACTGGGACCACGGCGGTGCTTACTGGGAAAAAGACAATGCGGTTGCGCAAAAAACCTTTGACAAATTCAATCCGATTAATAATGTGGCAAAATGGAACACTCCTATTTTAATTTTCCAAGGAGGAAAAGATTACCGCGTTCCGATTGGACAAGGCCAGGAAGCTTTTCAGGCGGCGCAATTGCGCGGTATCAAAAGCAGATTCGTGCTTTTGCCAGAAGAAAATCACTGGGTTTTGAAACCTCAGAATGCCCAAGTTTGGCAGAAAGAATTTTTCAGATGGCTGAAAGAAACCTTGTAATATAAAATCCAAAAAAATCCCGCAAGAATTGATCTTGCGGGATTTTTTATTTGTCAAAAAAACGGTTTTACTTTCCTCAAAGTGAAAGCAGGCCTTCGACTTTTCCATAAACCGGATCGCTGTCAGGAATCGGAACGTTTTTTATATTTTCATCAGCTTTTGGTCTTTCGCCTTCCTCGCCTTTCAGAATATCATACTCCATACCGTCAGGATAGGCGCCGACAACGCCAAAATCATCTGAAGATTCAATCAATTTATGGCCAACACCAGCCGGAATCGCAACGGCGTCGCCTTCTTCAATGCTAATTTTATCGCCATTTTCTCCTCCAAATTGAATTGTCGCAAAGCCGCTGTAAACGCCTAAAACTTCGTGCGTATTGCTATGGTAATGATGATAATCATAAACGCCGTTTTTCCAAGAATTGCTCCAATTTCGGTCTTCAAAATGTTTCTTGATAAAAGCAGCATCGGCTTTTTCTTCAGAAAAAACATTTTTGTAAATCAGAAGTGGTAATGAACTATTCGGAATTTTTCCGTCGTCTTTGAATTTTAATTGTATCGTTTCCATTTTCATAATTTCTTCTTTTCATTAAAGTTACGCCATTGAAACCGATGTCTTATTATATTATTTATTCGTAAACTTCTGAATTCACCACCTTTGGAAGTCGTTCTCCTTTGATTCCGGCGATGGCATTTTTAGCCGAAAGAACCGCCATATCATTGCGCGTTTCGGCTGTTGACGAACCAATGTGTGGCAAAACGGCAACATTCGGCATATTCAAGAGTTCATTGTCAAAATGCATCGGTTCTGGATTGGTCACGTCTAATCCGGCACCCCAAATGGTCTTATTTTTCAACGCTTCGAGCAAATCTTTTTCATTATGCATTGGTCCGCGCGCCGTGTTCACGAAAATAGCGTTCGGTTTCATCTTTGCAAAAGCTTCTTTGTTGAACAAATCTTTGGTTTCATCCGTAAGATTTGCGTGAACCGAAATCACGTCGCTTTGTTCCAATAATTCTTCGAAAGAAACTTTTCTGGCTCCGAGTTTTTCCTCCGCTTCAGCGTTATTGCTTCGATTGTGGTAAATAATATTCATTTCAAAAGCACCTTTCGAAGCTCTTGCCATTTCATATCCGATTTTTCCAAGGCCTAAAACACCAAGTGTTTTTCCTTGTAAATCTTGTCCGATATTAGCCAAAGGCTCAAAAAATTTCCAGTCGTCATTTATGATTCTTTTATGATGAAAAAAGGCTTTTCTAGCTACGTTTTGCATCAATAAAAAAGCGATATCAGCGGTGGCTTTGCTCAAAACATCTGGCGTGTGACCAATTGGAATTTTCAATTTTGTGGCTTCTGCAATATCGACGTTATCATAACCGGTGGCGAACAACGAAATTACTTTCAAATGCTTGCATTCGTTTAAGAATTCCGCATCGATATTGCCTCTTCCAGCAATCAGCAAAGCGTCAACTTTCTTGCAATTTTCGATTAATTCTTCTTGGGTCAATTCTCTTTTTTCTTCCCATTGGGTGACTTCGATTCCGGCTTCACGGAAAAGTTTTAGTCCGGCTTCGGGGATTATTCTGGTGATAAATATTTTCATTTTTTTTGTGGGTTCAGGGTTTTGGGTAATGGGTTCAGGGATTGGATTGTGGCTGAAAGCGGATTAATACGGATTTCGCAGATTTACGCAGATTTACGCGGATTTTATTTTGATAATTTTCAATCTGTGTGAATCTGTGAAATCTGTGTTTTCATTTTTAAAATCTATTTTACCAAGCGCTTTGCGAAGTCAAAAATCGAATCGCATCAGAATCTAAATTTAATTCTGGAGCTTGGATAATCGCATCTAATTGGCTCAGGCTTGTGGCACTCACAATTGGCGCGGTAACTGACGGTCTTTGAATCAGCCAAGCCAGTGCAACTGATGCTGGAGTTGTGTTATTTTGTTTAGAAATTTCGTCCAAAGCGTCTAAGATTTTTAGTCCTCTTTCGTCAAAATATTTGTCCATATCACCTCCACGCGGACTTTTTTTCAAGTCTTCTTTTGTTCTGTATTTTCCGGTCAGGAAACCGCTTTCTAAAGAAAAGTAAGTGAAAACGCCCAATCCGTGGCCTAATGCCAAGGTTTCATATTCGCTTTCGTATTTTTCTCTAGCGTATAAATTGTAATGTGGTTGCAAAGTTTCATAACTCGGCAATCCTTTTTCAGCGCTGGTTTCTAGCGATTCTTTGATTCTTTCTGGTGACATATTTGAAGTGCCAATCCATCGGATTTTTCCGTCTTTTACCAATTGATCATACGCTTCTAAAGTTTCCAAAACTGGTGTGGATTCATCGTCAAAATGGGTTTGGTACAAGTCTAGATAATCGGTCTTTAATCGTTTTAAAGAATCTTCCACAGCTTGCAGAATGTACTTCTTTTTCAGACCTTTTTTGCCATCGCCCATATCAGAACCTACTTTTGTAGTCAAGATAATATCGTGGCGGTTTTTCTTTTCTTTCAGCCATTTTCCGATGATTTTCTCTGATTCTCCGCCTGAATTTCCAGGCTTCCATCGTGAATAAACATCGGCAGTATCGATAAAATTAAATCCGGCATCGGTGAAGCCGTTTAAGATTTCGAATGATTTTTTTTCGTCCAAAGTCCATCCAAAAACGTTTCCTCCAAAAGCGACTGGATAGATTTCTAAATCGGTGTTTCCTAATTGTCTTTTTTCCATTGTTTTTTTATTTTTTTAAACACAAATTTCACGAATTATCACGAAGTTTTACAGACAGTAAATTTGTGGTAATTTGTGTAATTCGTGTTGACTTTTTAAAATTCAATTAACTTTTTCTCTTCATTACTTTTAATCGAAGCTTCAATGATTCGCATTACGTTTTCGCCATCTTCAGCGGTTACGGGTTCTTTCTCATCGTTTGCTATGGCTTCGTATAATTTGTCAAAAAACTCAAAATAATTTCCGTGTAATGTTGGCACCAATTCTCTGATGACTACGCTATTGACTTCGGTGTGGAGCAAGCCTTGCTTATAATCGGGCTCGATTCCCCAATTGTCGCGGTTTGGTTTTTTTCCTAATTTCAATTCGTCTTCCTGAACATCGCCTCTATCTTTTAAAAACGAGCCTTTTTTGCCGTGTAAAACATACGAAGGAAGCATTTCCCTGACAAAGAATCCGGCTTTCAATCTTACGCGGGAGCGCGGATAATACAGCAAAATATTGAAGTTGTCATCTACTAAGGATTGGTCTCTCGTGATTCTGATATCGGCGGTCAAAGCTTCTGGAAAACCAAATAAAGTCAAGGCTTGGTCAATAATATGCGGTCCCAAATCCTTCAAAATTCCGGCGCCTGAATTGGCAGTTTCTTTGTGCTGTTTAGGACTTAAATTTGGGTTATATCTATCGAAATGGATTTCAGCCTCAACGATTTCCCCTAAAATATCTTTGTCTAAAATTTGTTTTACAGTCTTGAAATCGCTGTCCCATCTTCTGTTTTGAAAAACGGCTAGCTTTAAATTTTTTTCTTCCGCTATTTCTTTTAATGCTGAAGCTTCGGCAACTGTTGTAGTGAATGCTTTTTCTACCAAGACATTTTTATTGGCTAAAAGTGCTTGCTTGGCATACTCAAAGTGGGTTCCGACTGGCGTATTTACAATGACTAAATCTAAATCGTCTTGAAGCAATTCTTCGATGGAATTGTAGCTTTTTGTATAGGAATAATCTTCTTGTATCAATTTTTTGCTTCGTTCCCAAGAACCGATTAATTCGAATCCGTCATGCAAATCTAGGAATGGTGCGTGGAAAACTTTTCCGGACATTCCGTAGGAAAGAAGGGCAGTTTTTAATTTTTTCATACTTATGGTTTTCTATCGTAATTCAATTTCAACATTAAGAAGTTAAGGCTAAAATCATTAAGCTTAATTAAGCGCAGCCTTAACAAACTTAATGGCAATTTCTTAACTTCTTAATGTTGAAACTATTTCTTCGCTCTATCATATTGATTTGGCCATTGAACATCTACACCTAATTCTCTAGCAAAAGTCAAGGCTAAATTTGGGTCGCGTAATGATTCTCTGGCGAAGAAAACAAGGTCGGCTTTTTCTTCGGATACAATTGCTTCAGCTTGTTTTGCGTCGGTAATTAAACCAACAGCGCCAGTGCAAACTTTTGTTTCTTTTCTGATTTGTGCTGCAAACGGAACTTGATATCCTGGTTCTACTGGAATTTTTTGGTGCGAAACCAATCCGCCAGAAGAAACGTCTATTAAATCAACGCCTTTGTGTTTTAAAATTTCAGAAAGTTTTATGGATTCTTCGATATTCCAACCACCTTCAGCCCAATCGGTTGCAGAGATTCTTACAAATAATGGCAAATCATTTGGCCATTCTTGTTGCACGGCATCTAAAATTTCTAACGTAAATCGGATTCTATTTTCGAAGCTTCCGCCATATTCGTCAGTTCGTTTATTGGACAAAGGTGAAAGAAATTGGTGCAACAAATAGCCGTGTGCTCCGTGAAGTTCTAATACTTTGTAGCCCGCTTGAACTGCTCTTTTTGTAGCCGATTTGAAATCTGAGATTACTTTTTCAATTCCGGCTTTGTCTAATGCTGTCGTATTTTCATTATCATGATAACCGATTGCACTTGGCGCAAAAGTTTCCCATCCGCCTTCTTCTTTTGACAATTTTCTGTTGCCTTGCCATGGCGAAGTAACGCTTGCTTTTCTTCCGGCGTGCGCCAATTGAATTCCAGGAACGCAGTGATGTTCAGTGATGAAATTAGTGATGTTTTTTAATTTTTCGATGTGCTCGTCGCTCCAGATCCCCAAATCTTCAGGAGAAATTCTGGCTTCGGGAGAAACCGACGTCGCTTCTTGGATAATTAAACCGGCACCTCCGTTAGCACGGCTTCCGTGGTGAACGAGATGCCAATCGTTTGCAAATCCGTCTTTGGCAGAATATTGGCACATTGGCGAAATGACGATGCGATTTTTCAGGATAATGCTTTTTATCTGAAATATTGAAAATAATTTTGAAGACATAATGGTGTGTTTTTAAAGGAAATGGCTTTGTAAACCAACAAAGAATGACAGAAATGCCATTCAAAAAAGTAAAGTTAAGGCACAAATAATAAAGTGTGAAGCAGATTTCAATTATTAACAAACTTTTAAAATGGGGAAAAATTCAGATTATAATCGTAAGTAAATAGAAAACACTATTTTTGTTCGGAATTATTGAATCTAAAACTAAAAAATGGAAATAGTTATTAAGCTCTCACAGTTTTTGTTGAGTTTATCTTTATTGATTGTACTGCACGAATTAGGACATTTTATCCCGGCCAAATTATTCAAGACAAGAGTAGAAAAATTCTACCTTTTCTTTGATGTCAAATTCTCTCTTTTAAAGAAAAAAATCGGTGAAACAGAATACGGAATCGGTTGGCTGCCACTCGGCGGTTATGTGAAGATTGCCGGAATGATTGACGAAAGCATGGACAAGGAGCAAATGGCATTGCCACCTCAGCCGTGGGAATTTCGTTCAAAACCAGCTTGGCAGCGTTTAATTATTATGCTAGGGGGCGTGACTGTGAATTTTATTTTGGCGTTTTTGATTTATATCGGAATTGCTTTTTATTACGGAGAAACATACGTAGCAAACAGTGAATTGAAAGACGGAATCTGGGTTACAAATCCGGTTCTTGAAAAAGCAGGACTTCAAAACGGAGACAAAATCATCTCGATTAATGGTGTAGAAAGAAACCGTTTCAGCGATTTTGCGAGCGATATTTTCATGGCCGAAGAAATCGTGGTTGACAGAAATGGAAAACAGGAAACTATCAAATTGCCTGTGGATCTTGTGAACCAAATCAGCAATTCGGGTAGAAGAAGCTCTGTAGAAATGCGAATTCCGTTTATCGTGATGAGCGTTGAAGAAGGTTCTGCCAATGCAAAAAACATCAAGACAAAAGATATCATCACAAGCTTTAACGGACAGCCGCTTCGTTATGCTGATGAAGCTATTTCACAATTTGAAAATTTCAAAGGAAAAACGGTTCCAGTAACGATTAAAAGAGGCGATGAAGAAATTCAATCTACTGTCAAGTTTAACGACAGTTCTAAATTGGGAATCGGTTATGCGACGCGTTTGCAGGCTGACAATTTAGAAAAACTAGGATTATATAAAATCAGCAAGCACGAATATGGCTTTTTCGAATCGATTCCGGTTGGGATGGAAATGGGGAAAGACAAAGTGGTTGGTTATGGCCAGCAGCTGAAAACAATATTCAATCCGAAGACTGGAGCGTATAAAGAAGTCGGCGGATTTTTCGCAATTTTCAATATTTTTCCAGAACAATGGAGCTGGTTTGCCTTTTGGAACATCACCGCATTGCTTTCAATTATGCTTGGCGTAATGAACTTATTGCCGATTCCTGCCCTTGATGGAGGTCACGTGATGTTTTTATTATTCGAAATTATTACAAGAAGAAAACCGAGTGAAAAATTCATGGAGCGCGCCCAAGTTATTGGTTTCTTTATACTTATAGCATTGGTTTTATTTGCGAACGGAAATGATATTTACAAAGCGATCGTGAAGTAGAAAAAAAAATGAAAATTTTTTTCAAATTTATTTGCAGAAATCAAATATAGCCCTATCTTTGCACCGCTTTACAAGGCAAACGCCTTCCTCCTTAGCTCAGTTGGTTAGAGCATCTGACTGTTAATCAGAGGGTCCTTGGTTCGAGCCCAAGAGGGGGAGCAAAATTAATCCTGATAGAAATATCAGGATTTTTTGTTTTTATAGAATTTTAGTATTTATTTGGAATTCACCAAAAAAAAACTGATTTAACAATCAGTTTTTACATCAAGAATTTCAAGGAAGATTTATTTATTTTGAGCTTCAAATTTTCCTGTTGACGAAATTTTGTAAACCCCATTAAGCTTTCTTTTATCGTTTGCATTTTTTCGGGTATATAAATTTACCACATTGCCTTTTGCGATTAAAAAATCTTTGAGCGTTGCGCCATCCATAGCGCCAATTTCAAGCTTTGAGACAAGTTTGTCATTTTTCATTGTAATCAGATGGTAGCTGTCATTGTCATTGCCCTGATAAGCTACAACATAAGCCGTTATTTCATTGGAAGGAGACGGCAAATACATGTAAAGGGAAGGTTCTGGAATTCCGATTGCCGCTTCAACCGTTTTTAAGAAATTATCGTTCTTAAATTCAAACGACGGATATCTGCTACCGCAATTTTTGTCTGACGGATAAATGCAGCTGCTGTAATACTCTCTAAAATCAAAAGGAAGCTCGACCGTTTTGATCCCTGCTTTTGCTGCCTTATCTGAAGCACCTACTTTTTGATCGGCACTTTTCTTATAGATATAAACACAGCCATTTGATTCAATAACCATAAATTGCGCTATAAAAAAGGCGTCTCGAAAGTAGGCATCGAGTTTTGAATCTTTTGAATAGGCTCTGGTATTTCGCGCATAATCTATAGTTTCGCCCAAATTAACCTGCAACTCTTTCTTGAGCATGTTTTTATAGAAGTCAAACAGGTACTTTTCTTTGAAGAAATCTTTTGATTTTACTTTGCCAGTACTCACTTTGTCAGTGTAAGCGTCAAAAAGAAATACAGAATCATTCTGAATTCTTATCGAAAGTTCTACATACTTTTTAGCGTCGCAAGGTGGCGTATTTTTAGCATCAGTAGCGGCAATTGGCACAGATTTGACATAGACCCACTGTTTTGCGCTTGCAGGTTCTCTTACGTCGTTAATTTCAACCTCTGGCTGTGCATTCTCTGCAACCGTGTCGTTACTATTTTCAGAGATTTCATGGGTAGTATTTCCCTTGCAATTGATAAAAAGCTGCGTAATAAAAAATACGGTCAGGATGCTTTTTTTCAAATTTATTCTAGTGCGTTGAATCATAAACGTTGTTTTTAAACATATTAATTTCTGCATTTCTTCTTTTGACCAGACCTTCTACTCCTCCATTGGTGACATCTGACATTTCATCTGCTCCGGCTTCATATTCGCCATTGTTTATTTTTTTCTTAATTTGGGTTTCTCCATTTCTGGCGCCTCCGACATTTAAGAAATTCGCTCCGGTATTAAACAAAAGGCTCACTAGCGCGTCATATTCATATTGGTACAAATCGACGGTGATGTCTCTTTTAACCGCGGCTTCAAAATCAGCGAGCCTGCCGTTGAAAAGCTCGGTGGCTCTTTCAACGGTGATTCCGTTTTTAAATTCTTCTGGCAATGTGATTGTCGCGCATCGTTTTCTGTCAATCAAATGACCATAACCAATAGTACAATATCCTTCAGAATCGTCATAAGCTTGTTCGCTGAATTTCTCCCAATCTTTTATAAAATCGATTCCTTTTTGAGAAATGCTCAAAGTATCTGGATCAACTCTACCACTTTGCGCTTGTGCTGTAGTTTCTGAAGTGGTATTATTTCCTTCGCCCATGCAATTGCACAAGTCAACAAGTCCGGCAGTTCTGGCGAGATCCACAATCTTTTCTCCAGAAGCATCGGCATTTGATTTGACAAAATATTTATCTTCTTTGTAAGCAAGTGAAAATTCCCGAACGTCATAATGCACCCAGGTTGTAGCAATAAATTCTGTCCCAATTCGTATTCTCGTGCTTGGTTCTAGCGCAATTCTATCAGAACTCGCCCATCGATTTTGCGCATTCATTTCACTAACCATCAAATCGCGTACATTATCGCAGTTGGTTTCTGAAGAAAGCGTGTCGTCTGTTTTATAAATATGGATATCCAATGCTTTTCCCATGTGATTGGTACTTGTTCGCCCTTTCTGCTTGTTGTTTTCATGGCATCGGTATCCTGAACTGATAGGCCCGACTTTTAGCCCTAAATCTTTTTTTGTATCTGACAAATAGAACATCGTCGCCTTTAACGCCCAGACTAAAGACCTGTGAATTCCAGGATATTCATATTTTCTTCGTAATTCCCTAATTTCTGCATCATTGTATTCTTCAGAAAATTTTCCTTGGCCAAATCCAGAGCAGACACCGCATGGACATTGCATCTTTTCAAAATTCACCGGAAACTTTAATCCAAAATCATCAATCGCTTTTAAGGTGTTGCCGCAGATTTTTCCTGTTTCTGGAATTTTCATGTAGTCTTTCTGGAATTTCTTGACCATTTTTTCAGTCTGGTCTGTGAATTCATCCGTAGGAACATTGCCACCAAAACCGTTGAGCCTGATATTTATTTCTCTGATTATTTCACTCTTTTCGCCTTTTTTAATACATGCTGTGCCACCACATTCTTTTTTTTCTGTCTGGCCTTCTTGAACTGTCACCAGTTTTTTCATTCTTTCCACCGTAGTATCCCAGCCCAGAGCGGTCAGTACTTTAAAGGGCTGTGTCAAAGCTTCAAGGGCACTTTCTTGAAATGATTTTTGGGGTGCCGTTCTCGTTTGGGGCGCATTCGGACTAAGCACGATTTCATTTTTAACAGCCACCGTTTGGTTGGAATGCGTGGTATTTTGGTTGGATTTTACGACTAAATAATACTCATGTTCCCCACCATCAAAATAACTTTTATTTGCCAACTGCATCATTCCCGTTGTCAGCAGGATTTTCTTTTTCAGGATGCCGTCATTGGCGGTAATCTTCTCATTTCCTTTCCAAAGCAGCTGATTATTCACCGGATCATGGCCTGTACTTGACAGCGTATCTCGCTCCCAAATGCTCAGCTCAACCGTGTCTCCAAGCATGTTTTCAGTAATAACCTTTGCGGTAATATGCTGTCCGTATTTAGGTTTGTCAGCAATCGGCTGGTCATTCGCGTCCCTGATTTCCAGCGTCTTGATTTTTTTCGGACCCATGACAGGTTTTATTACCAGCCCAGGAGGCGCTTTTTTCTCCGGAGAATTTAAGAAAGCTTCAATCAGCAGGCTTTTTCCATACCACTTCTGCGGAAAAGAAAAACTTACTTTCTTGCCCTTCTTAAGGGTTCCCTGAAGTTCCACCCATTGTCCGTTTTTCTGCTGATAAACTTTCCATGACACTTGGTTGTAATCTGCAATTGCAGTACCCGGATAAGTCTGATCCACTTCATAAAAAGTGTCTTTCCCGACTTCTGGAGCCGTGTTTCCTTTGATTGATGCTATACCTCGCTTTGCCATAATTAATAATAATCTTGAGTATCTTCTTCTATCAATTCACTGTGGTTCACCATTGGATTCACTGCATTATGCGCTGTCGAATTCATGCTTTTTGCATTGCCAGCCGAAACCTCAGCAGTCTGGCCGTGAAAAATTATCTTGATGCAGTCTGGCCCGCCAACAGGGCAAGTCGCTTTTGAATCTTCTAACAATATCTTACCGCTGTTCTGCAGCGTTACCTTTTCATAAAAACCTTTCCATTCTTGCACAACCGCCGAACACGGATTGTTGTTCTGCTTTGAGCAAGATCCAAAAGTATTTTTTTCAAATGTCTGCCCAATGTCTTTATCGCTCGCAATCAGCTGTTTGCTTCCGTTTGTATCATTTATAAACTCTTTTTGGTGTGTTTTCACAGAAAGCTTATCCGGAGCAGTTCCGAAATTACATTGACACATCGCGCCGTGGCAAACTAGGTGTTTTCCTGACATAACTTTAATCTTTTAAATGAACAGCTTTGGTCTAGCTTTTATCTTTCCTTGAAATTGAATGCAAAGCTTACCGATTGATGCAATGCTTCAAATTTTCCCATGACACTTTTGATGAAATGGTTTCCGTCTAATGTGTAGAAGGTCTTATAATTTTCAATCGGCATCTGATTGAAATTATAGCTCTTCTCGTCAATTGCCTTTCTCAAAAACAGTTCTTTTTTATTCGAATAAATACCTTCATTGAGCATTTCTATCGTCACCGGAATCTCATAAGAAATGTTCATAAACTCCGGATTCTCATAGTTTCTGATAAAATAATTTCGAAAATTATGATTATAAATTCCTGAAAAAAATTGGCTTAAAAAAATATCCTTGCTTAATTTTTCCAGTAAGAAATCTTTGTTCGAAATTATTTTTTCCTGCAATGAAAGATACCTTTCAAAAATTTTCCCGCTGTATTCTTTCCTCAATTCTTCTTTTACTTCTTGCCATTTCTGAAGAATTGCCTCATAATTCAAGATGTCGGTAATTTTTCCTTCGTTTGACAATAAAAACTTAATGTCGTTTATGGGCTGTCGGCACCGATCAGCTAAAATCTCCATCAATAATTCGGGCTTGTTTTGATTGACCAGAAAATTCTTGAATTTAACGGCGACCAAATATTCTCCCTGCCTGTTTTTAAATTCCCAGCAAACCGAAACCGTGTAATTTATAGCAATAACCTCTTCTTCTGAAATTCCAATATTAATTTCAACACCATAATCCATTATCTCATTACTCGGATTGAACTGTATGGCGTTGCTGTTTTGAAAGACCGAATTATTAATTTTATCCTGAATAGCATTCATATTTTTTTATTCCTTAAGCTTATCTAAGGTTTTCTTTTCTTCGTTTGCCAATTGCTCTACGCGTAAATATTCTGGCTTGTAATTAGTGAAATACAAAACAATTCTATACAATTTCCCTTCGCATTCCTTATTCGTAACTTGAAAATATTCTCCGTCTTTGCCTTCAGTTCCTTCCATTTCATCCACCATGTTGATGTTTCTGTCCCAAAAAGTAAAATCGTCTACGTTTTTAATCTGCTTGCGTTGCGCATTGATTTCTTTTAATAGCATTCCTGCTTTTATTGGCGCTCCTTCCACATTTATCGCTTCTTTATATGTCTTCAAAGGATAAAAATATTGCACCGGATTATAAAGTTTTTTCAAGTCATCCTTAATTTCCTTTTTCAATTCCTCTGACATCGGCGTGCCTAATTCCTTATATTCTTTTTCAATCTCTTCGTAAGGCTTCATGCTTTCGTTTGTCGCAAAAGTCAGTTTTCCAGCTTTCCCTTCAGGGCTGTCAAGATTGGTAAAGAAAATATAGAAACTGGCAGACTTTTCAACATTGTCAACAATTTTAACGGCCACTCCCAAATCATCAAACATTCCAAAATCAGGACGGCTGCTTTTTTGTCCCAGAACTTTCTCCCACGCTTCAAGCGGTTTTCCGAATGGCAATGCTTTTCCTTTATAACTTACTCCACAGTCGTTGATGATAAATTCAGCATTTTCAACCTCGCTATTTATTTTATCTTTTGATTGACAATTTAAAAACAATGACAGAGACAGAATTGCTACTAGAAATTGGTTCTTCATATAGTAATCAGAATTAAGATTTCACTATTTAGCATCAACAACTCTGTATATTTCAATACTTTTAATCAAATCTAAATCTTGGTTTTGTCTTCTTCCATTGTATCTTTTTATCTCGGCATATAAGTCATAGCTTGGCTTTAAAAATCTTGACCAGCCTTCAGAATCGCCTGGCGGATCATATTCTTCGCCTTGAATTTTTAATTTTGCAATTGCTTTTTCCCATCCTTTATTACCAATCTCTTTTATATTTATGATATTTCCGTCAAAGGAAAAATTGCCTTCATAAATGCCTTTCGGATAACGGTTGAACAGCTTTTTATCATCTTGTCTTTTAGAAATAACCTCATCATTTGGCTCTCGGTAAGGCAATTCAGGCCCTTCAACACTCGCTGTTTTATCAGTTAAATCTAAGTCGGTTGCCCAAAATAAAGGAATCGGATAAATATTGACCTGTTCCACGATGCCATTATGCACGGCCATATTTACACCCAATTTATCCCAAACATAAAATTCTGTAACATCCAGAGGCATTTCCTTTTTATCTACTCGGTCAAATTTGCCATACTTTTTTTCAATCTCGCCGATATTTTTATATTTCACATAACCTTCGCCTGAAAAATCTTCTACATAACCTTCGCCTGAATCTGATTTCACCAGCGGAATCAGCATGACAAAATCATTCGCCGGATGGCTGTTCGCTTTCAGCTTTTTTGCATCCCAATAATAATCGGTTATGACTTGGCCGCCCACAGAATCTTTGACAATACGATCCTGCTTTCCTAAAGCATTCGCAAAATTTTCCACCTTGTCACCGATAGCAATCGGTTTTTGATTATAATACAGCGAAGCATCATTGATGCAAAAACCTGACTCAGGGCATTTCTTTGTATCGTTTTCTTGACAGGAAGCCAAGTGAAAGGTTGTCAGCATGATTAAAAATTTAATTTTCATAGAATCTTTTAGTGTTTGTGAGGAATAGGCTGTCCAAATTGCTTTGGTCCATCAACATGTCCTTTTTCTCTCTTCAGGTCGTCGAGTCCGTCTTTGTTCGAAAGTTCCGGTATCGCTTGATTTGTTTCTTTGTCAAGTCCGCGGTCTTCCCAAAGTTTCTTGGTTCTGTCCCTCAGTTCTCTCCATTTTCCTGGAATATTCGCATAGGCAGATTTGAATTGCTGCTGTTGCTCTTCGGTCGTATTAAACTGGCTGATGATGTGAATTTCATTGATCAATTCGCGAACCTCGTCTAATCCGTGTTTGATTCCCCACAAAACAATGCTCGCTTCATGTGCCAATTTGAGTTTAAACGGATTGGCTTTTGACCACGCAATCACATATTCGTCCATCCAGTCGGCATACATCGGGTGCACGAACAATTCGGTACTCGCTAGATTTTTGATTCCCGCCATGTCGCCGGCGACAAACAACCTGCCCACTCTTTCTACGGATTTCTTTGCCAAATCCACGGCCAGACCATGCAATGGCTGAAGTCCATTGTCTTTTGCAAGTTGCGTATGCGATGGTCCATAGGCGTTCACTTTCCAATTTCCCTGCTCAATCGCAGTCAGTTCATTTTCTAAATATGTCTGATAATCATCAATCAAGTTTATTGCCGAAAGCGATAAAAAGTGATAGAATGTATTTTGGATCACCTTGATATAATTAGTCACAAAATCTAAAATTCCAAAAAGATCGAACACTTTCTGAAGTCCGGTGCTGATGATAAAGTCTCTGAAATTCAAGTATTGTAAAAATGTTTCAGAATAGATATTGTCGTCACTTCCTTTATAATTCGCATTGCCTTCTTTGGTATCGCTTCCCTGCGCTTTTGTAACATCTTTCAGCAATTCATAAATCAACGCATCGTTAAACGTTCGTTCGCCTTCTTTCAGGCTCTTCTGTTCTTCGATCTTAATTGAAAAATACTTGCTGTTTATTTTTGGGGCAATACTTGCAATGGTATCCAAAGGCCCAAAACTTCCGGTCAAAACAGGAGCACATTCTGCATGAGAATAATACAGTCCTTTGTTTTCCCAATAATCTTTGTGCCCTAAATCATAATAATAATGCGCCGGTGTCTTATTCGGATACTGCTTTAAATAATTAGCAACCGCCGCAGTATGCAAAGCTGAGTTATTAAGCGTTCTGAATTTTATCTTATTCCTATTCTTTATCACCGAATCTTGCGCATGCCTGTTTGATTGAATGTCAGCACGGTGTTCGTGCACATGTTCTGACTTGCAGCTGTCTGGCAGGTTGTCCCACGGAAAAACTTTTGGATCGGCGACTTTCATGGCCGCCAATTCACAAAAATTGCTGTGCGCATAATAATCCTCAAGGATATGCAATGCTGCGCCAAAGTTCATTCGACCTTCAACCGTTCCCAGATTTGACTTGTCAATAAACTTTATAAAACAGCTGTAAGCACTCGGAAAAGGGTCACTGTCATTGCCGCGTATGTAATTTTTTGTCCCAAAGGCATCACTGTTATCCCATTGCTTCTCAAGCGGATCTTTTACAAAATCGGGATCAAGCTTGTAATTAAGATCCGGTTCCGGACAGGCTTTTCCCTTCTTTTCATTTTCCTTACAAATTAATGTCCGATGCAGTGCCGCCGGATTATCGATATGTTCTTCTGGTCTGTAAACGCCCAATTTCTCTGGAGTTACCTTAGTAAATTTGGCACGAAAATCATCCAGATATTTCATGTAGTTTGGCGGTTTTTTTCCTGTTCCTTCCATTGAAGAAAGCTCGCCAAATTCTTTTACGGCTATTAATTCTACTAAAGTTGTCACTCCTTCTCGGCTTAATTTTACAGGAGAAAACGACGTAGCTTCCCATTTTATCTGCGCTTCGAAATTTAAGAGGTTGAGCTCAAAACTCGTCGGCAGTTGATAGGTTTTCTTTACGAGCTTATTTTTTCCGTAGGTTTTTTTATAATCTTCGTCATAAAGCGTCACCCTGTTGATGTCCATCAAAGATTTTATGTCATCCATCAGACTGTTAGTCTCCTGCTGGTTGACGTGCGTAGCTTTATATTCCTCGCTCATCATATCCAGCGCATTTGCCATCGGGCGAATCACCATCGGATCGACAAATTGCGAAAAGTCACGCATCCAGTTTCCAAAATAAACCTGAAGTCGCTTGGTATTTTTATCGCCTGCAAACGCCGGAATTTTCCCCAACGCGTCTTCTTCTATTTTCTGATGTCCCCATCCATGAAGCCCATCGCCCAATCCTGCACCAAAAAATTCATATCCCGCATAGAAATTATCATCTTTTTCAGTTCGATTGTCAACATATTGCGTCAGCTGCTGGTTTAAATCGCTGAAATCCCAAATAAGTTTTTTCTCTTCGCCCTTAATTGTCGCTTTTGCATATTCCTGCTCTTTATTGGCAAAAGGATTTATCAAATAGCGCTGGTACCTTCTGTTTAATCTTGAAGTATATTTGGCACCTTCATCACCCGGAGCATCGCCTTTCACACCCGAATATTCAAACCGCAGCAAATAATCTAAGTGGTGCCCAAATTCTTCCACCAATGCAATCATCAGCAATTTTTGCGTGTCGTTCTTTTCAAGCGCTTCATTTATAAAACCCTCAGAAATGATAATGTTTTTATGGAATTTTGATCTCGTATCTGCATTGTAAACCGCTCCCTTTCCAGGCAGACTGCGTGCAACAGTAATTTTTGGAAGAATGCTTTCTTTCTTGTCGCTTGCATCCTTGTAAAGCTGTTCGTAAGCTTCCAACGGAATATCGCCTCCAAAAATATCAGCCATCCAGAAACAGAACATCGCCTTGCTGTCTTTTTTAGCGAACTCAAAAAGCTGTTCCATCGCAAAGCGGCTTTCGAGCTTGTACTCGCTTTCTTCTATAATCAATTCTGGCGGCGTGTATTTTTCATACTTTATGCCGCCTTCGCCTTGCATGTCAATTTTCTTGGTGCTAAAAAGCTGGAGATTTTCTTTCTGAGATTCAATATTCACCTTGTTAGCAACCTCTGATAATTTGCCAGCGCTGACTTGGTAGTTTTGTCCCACCACCACTTTCATGTTCTTTGCCTGCTTTATAATTCCCATAGTTACTAATTTAAAAAAGGTTTACTTTCTCAACGCTGTTGTTTTCAATGGTCTTACCGCTTTGCAAAGTCATGCTTTCCACCGCACTCATGATGCTGATTTCTTGCGCTTGGGTATTTGAAGTATCTGACAATTTGGTATAATCTTTCTCGACAATTTCAGTTCTGTTATCTGATATTTCAGTAATATTTCCGGTCGCCGACTGCATGATGTCATTTGCCGCAGTTGAAGAAATATTTTCACCGGCACCAATGCTTACATTTTTTCCGGCACTTAAAGTCATGTTGCCGCCTGCCGTGATATTGATGTCGTTTGGCGCGCTGATATTGATATTGCTGCCCACGGTGTCCAGCTGAATTTCATTGCCGCTTTTATCGGTAATTATGATGCTTTCGTCTTCTGTAAATTTTATGATGTGGCCGCTACGCGTATGAATCGCCTTTATCTTATTCGAGTCAGCCGCATAACCGCTTGAAGCGCCACCATTATACATCGCTCCTAAAACAAACGGCTTTTCAGCATTGCCGCCTTCAAAAGCCACCAGCACTTCTTCACCCACTTCTGGAATAAAATAAAATCCTTTGCCACCGCCAGAATGCGGATTGATCATTCGAATCCAAGGCGTATTTGCACCGGCATCTTTCTGCCAGGCAAAAGCCACCTGAACGCGTCCCAATCCTGACGGATCAGCATTTGAAATTACCGTCGCCGGCTGTGATTCTGCCGTCGGAAAACTATGCACATTGCCATAAGGCGGCGAAACCACCGTTTCAGGCACCGCATCAAAAGAGTTGTGGTAATTTCCAGATTCGTCGCAGATGTGCATGATATCTGTAATGATGTAATTGCCAAAATTCTGTTCCTGGAGTCCGTCTAAAAGATTTCCCGTCAAGGAGAAAGCAGGTTCCTTAATAGAAACGACATCGCCTATTCGCAGTCCGGTTTCATCAGAATCACCTTTGGCAGTCACCATATCTGCAGACCTTGACTGCAACTGCGTGGTCACGCGGTCAATCAAGTGCGTTCTTGAATTTCCTTCTTCCAAAGCATGAGAATAAAGCATCGTCGAATTGTTCGGAAACAGCTTTCTTGACGACTCAAAAATAGATTTGGCATAGCCGCCGGGCTGGTAATTTACTTCCGAAGAATTGGCTTTCTGCGTTTCTCCGTTAGAAGGATCATAGCCCAGGTATTCAAACCCAAGTGATTTCGCACGCATTTCTATGTTGAAAGAATGCAACGTTCGGCCATATTCCAGCGTAAAGTTTTTAGATTTCGGTTTCCCAAACGTCAGCGCTTCGCCGTTGTAATAAAACCACTGGCCTTTTTTCTGCGCAATCCGGGCCAAAAAGCCAAAATCGCTTTCATTATATTGAACCGTATACGGCAAAGTTGCGTCTTTTTGAACCTCAACAGACGGCTGCAGGCTTTCTGCCGCATAATCCTTCAGCACTTCATTGACAATTGCCGCAATGTTTTTATCCGTAAAAGAACGGATGTTAGGCGTTCCTTCCAATAAAATCGTCGGACTGTAACCGTTGATAATAATCCCGCCCGAAGCGCCTGAAGTGCGCACCATTTGGGCCTCGGTAATGATTCCGTTAAAAATCAATGGCGACTCGGTAGACATTGTTGAAGGCGTGATGCTGATTTTTATCGACTGTCCCACATAGTGCTGTGCTTTGTCAACAGCTTGGCTGACAAATTCTTTCGGAAGCGGTTGCAAAAGGGAAAATCGGTGGTGCGTTTGAACTTTTTGCTCAATGACCAACTTAGAAAAACGAGACAGTGTTTCTCCAGCAATTTCTATAGTAATCTTGGTACTGATAGGCATAACAGTAGGATTTAGAGGTTAAAATAGATCTTGGGGGAAGATGCAAATATGTAATTGTGAATTTACCAATTTCTTATAACCAAATCAGGTTCTTTAACTTTTTTTTAAGAAAACTTTGAGAGTTAACTTTCTGATTAAGAATATTTGATAAATTAATAATAATCGGGATACCTGCAAATGATAATTTACCACAAAGGCTTTATCTGGTCAAGGAAATAGGAGAAAAAGAGAAATCTGAAAGGTTAAATTCACATTTTAAATCATAGTCAGCATTATTAGAAGTAGCAAAAACAACGGTTTGGTTTTCGTTTCCTTCCACAAACCAAATCGAATATATTCCAAGTATTTTTTCCTTGCTTTCAGGCATTTCGGGATTGCAAATCAGGCTAGCTTTTGCATCATAAATAAACAAGTTCCTGTTGCCTTTTTCTGCATAATCTGCCAGAATCAAGACGAAGTTTTTCGCTTTTGAAAGCACTACTTGAAAGAGACTATTCTCAAAGGACAATGTATATTTTTCGCCTTCAAATTCCCAAGTCAAAATTTTGCCTTGTTCTGTTTTTAAGTTTTCTATTTTACACACCGCATCAAAACCTTCCATTTCTTATTTTTTTAGTTTCGAAGACCATTCTTTCAAAATCAGATTCTCTGAACTTTTGGCCAAGTCAAGAGCCGTTTTATCCACCGGAAAAAGGTCGCGGTCAAAAAATGGCTCGCCGTCAACTGTCTGATTGCATTTTAAGAAAATCGTTGCCTTTCGCTTCGCAAATTCATCCTCTAAAATCTTCTTTGAAACACTATCCCCAAAAAAATTATCCTCTTGAATTGCCCACCAGATCAAAGTCACATCACAGTTTTTATACAAGTCAAAACCCAATTCCTCGACCAAAAGCCGCATCGTCTCATAGTCAGGATAATAATCAGGTGAAATACCGCTGATCGCTTCTGTAATTTCGTCGTGGTCTGGCTTTGCACCTTCTGAAATCAGGTAGGCGATGATTTCATGATTCGTCCTTAAAATCGAAGACACGAGCAGTTTGTCCAGCAAATCCTGCTTTGGCCCTGCCTTATAATTCTCCAGCAAAAGTTGCAGTATTTTCTTTGACGTAAGCTGGTTTTCGCCAGTGCCATCGCGCGCAATTAATTCAAAAACAGCTTCATCAGAAACCAAAGCGCCCGCTTTAATCGCCGTTTTCATCTTGTCTAAAATCTCGTTTTCTTTCGCCTTGTTTACAGCAAACTGCTTGCCGTCAAACTCGCCGATATGCACCGAGGCAGTGGCCAGATCAATTAAGCTTTCTGCGGAAACACTGTCTTTTTCAGCAACAATCGTTTCTTGCGTTGCTTCAGTGACAGCAGTTTTCTCCACACTTTCTTTACAGCTTAAAAGTGCTAAAACAAAGAAAAAGGCAAAGGGTTTTAATAATTGCTTCATGTATTTTGGATGTTTTGAAACTTTAATAAACTTAGTTGAACGGCAAAGCCTCCCTATTAATAAATACGCTACTATAAGCTAATGAGATTACGAAGATTATCTTTTTAGTTTTTATTATTGAGAGGTATCCTTGAAATTTCTTCAACACCTATATCTTTAAAAAAAGCATAAGTGCCATCAAATAAATTAGCTGTTCTTGTTATATCTTTCTCATTGCCTTCTGGAATAAAAATAACCATTCCCTGTCGGGCTCTAGTTAGTAAAACTCGATACGAGTTCATTAAATAACTACTTCTCTTTTCGTTTAAATTTTGCCATTTTGTACCCGAAAATTTTTTATGATTCCATCGCCCATGTTCGTGATAAAAATTACCGTCCCATGCAATACAGGAATAATCTAATTCTAAACCTTGAACAAAAAACTCGGTAGCAATTTCTTCCAAGAAATTTGAAGACCGAATATCCATTTCATCATTCAGAAACCACATTGGAGCATCAATCTTAGTCTTCACATTGATTGCGAATGGCTTTAATCTAATTCCTCCTGACGATGCTAAAACACCAATCCTTTCAGAACCTTTTGCAGTTTCCCTTAGCCACTTTTTAGCCAAATCTAAATCGCGAGTGATTCTAATTGGATAATTCTTTTTTATATATTTTTCATAAGTCAGTTTTGCCAACGTTAAGTCATTGTCAATAATCGCTTGAACAAATCCTGACAATTTCTCACTCCTAAAAGAGCGAAGTGGTACAGACAAGTGCAAATCTTCCTTCTTAACCGCCTTTCTACTTTTCAAGATAGACAAGCTCGATTCATCACTGAAATAGTTCTGATCTTCCTCAATTGTGGCAGAATAATAGATATCCCAGTCCTTGAAATTTTCTTTAAAAGGTTCAATCCATCCTTGTAGACCAACTTCGCCAGTATTGATTTCTTGCCCACCACCAATTAAGCAAACGATCGTGCACCAATCATTGTGCCTGTCCATAACTTCAATCAAAAACTCAGGTTCTGACCTATTAAAGTCAGATCCCTTTCCATTGTTTTTCATAAAAATGGTAGTTTGGGCAACATCCCAAGCACGTTGCGCTTCATCAAAGATTGTAACTTTTTCAATGGGCGCCTTCGTAGATTTTAAATTATCATCTCTAAAGTGATGAACGGTCTGTATTAATGATTTTACATGACTGACTATCGAAGATTTCGTAACTTTTTGATCATCTTCTATTGCTTTATTATATTTATCTCTGGCTAAAGCTTCTCGCAATACTTCTACCAGTGGTACATTTCCAGATAGAAAAACGGCATGCTCTTCCTCTTGATGGTTTGTTCTAGCGTTTGCAATATTTAAACCCGCCAGAGTTTTTCCTGCACCTGGAACGCCAGTAACAAAACAAATTGATTTTCTGTTATTGTTTTTTGAGTAGTCAATAATAGTTGAAATACAGTTAGAAGTAACAGAAAGGTTTTTAGCCTTAGCATCACTTCTCGAAATATTTTCTACGGAGTGATTTTGAAAAAGTGCTGTTGCAGCTTCAATGATTGTAGGCGTTGGTTTATAAATAGAGCTTTCCCATTCAACAACATTAACTGAGTTTACATCTGAGAAAAGTCCCAAGCAATTTTTTAAAGTACTTTCTAAATTTGCAGCATTGGAACAGATCGTTTCATACAAATTGTCTACACTCTTCACAAAAACTTGATCAACTTCCAAACCTTCATCTGAGACTAATATGGGAACTATAGTTTTTCCTGAAGAGCCTTCATGAAAATTATTCATATCAAGCCCATAGTTAAAAACTTGGCTTTTTGATTGTTTATCGAAAGATTTTGAGCCTATCTTAAATTCTATTATAAAAATGCAATTTCCAATAATCAATATATTATCAGCCCGCTTGCCCATTCTCGGAATTGTAAATTCAAAATAGACATTCCCTGAAACATTTCTTAAAGAACTTTTGAGAATTTCAATCTGACGCAACCAAGCATCACTCTGTTGCTTTTTGACATCTGAAAATTGATTCGACTTTGTTATCAAACCTAGAATTTCATTTGTTTCTTGAATAAGAAAATCTTTAATAGCACTAGAATAATAAGCCCTATTCATCGAATAAGTCTTTTATACTCACTTCAAGCGCAATAGCCAATTTCTCAATAACTTCAATAGAAACATTTCGCATCCCCTTTTCAATGGTGGGCAAATAAGTTCTATCAATTTCTGCCATATTAGCAAGTTTTTCCTGTGATAAGTTCTTTGCCTTTCGAAGCTCTTTTATTTTATGCCCAAATTTTTGCTTGATATCCATACCAACAAAATTTGTAAAATGTAGACTATAAAACAACGGAGTACAGTCAGGTATTTTGTATCTTTAAGCAATAATTTCAAGAACACCATTTAATTATATAAGCTAAGACACATGGCCTTACACGATATAAAAGTAGAAACGCTAAAAGAAAATGCCATTTTATTGATTGGCTCAGCAAAAAAACCAGCTTTACTTTTAAGATTGAAAATTATCATTTCACTCCCGAAGAAGCAATAACACTTCTAAAATTAGAAAAAAATAAAAAGTTTTTTCCTTTAGTACTACAAATTTTAAACAAAGGAGCAAAAATCAATTTTCACTCCATAGAAAATAAAGTCTTTAAAAACAACATGATTCTGTTAGATGGCTATTTGCCTTTGATAGTCGCAGAAATGGTATTTATATGTTATTCAAGCGAGAATAATTCCATTGCTGAACTGACTAACGAATTAGCAAAGACCAACTCATTAGCGTACGATACTACACATGCCCTCAAGTTTTATGAATATAAGATAAAAGCATTTTTATTCCACTTAGCTATGGGGATGAAGCCAAATAAAATATGGCAGGGCGAATATGATACTTCAAAACAGTTCTTCTCCAAAGGAGACCACAATGAGCTTATCACTTATAACATTTACAACACTAAGCAATTTGAAGATTACCTGTTCCACAACACAAAGCTAGAAACTAAAAACACTGCAAACCATAAGTCTGGGACAATCTACAAAGACTCCATAGACAATTGTTTTTACATGAAATTAAATCTGCAAATCAATTTGACTTCTAAGAAAAACAAGGGATAATTATTTCTCTTTTTCCTTTTGCAAAACATATTTATCTTAATCTAACAAAAACTTACACCCACTAACAAATCCCAATCCAATCCACCCTTCCCCCACACTTACTCCATACCTTCCCCGCACCTACTCCACATATACCCCGTAGTTGTGGTACCCCTCACATTCGCCAACCCAAAAAAAAATCCCGACAAAACTGCCAGGATTCTCATATAAATTACAACAATATAAGGCGCAAAACCATCCACTTACTGGCCACGATATGCCAGCGGCGTCAGCGCTAGTTGCTTCTTAAAGAAGTTGCTGAAGTGCGCCGGTTCCTCAAAACCAAGGCAGTAGCTGATCTCAGAGATATTCCAGTCGGTGTGTTTTAACAGCGCCTGCGCTTCATTGACCAGCCGTTCAGAGATAAGCACCGTGGTCGTTTTTCCGGTGGTCAGCTTGATGGCGCGGTTCAGGTGGTTCACGTGCACGAACAGCTTATCGGCAAAATCCTTCGCAGAACGCAACGAAAACCGCTGTGAAGGTGACTCAATCGGAAACTGCCGCTCCAGCAATTCGGTGAATACCGAAGTAATCCTAGAGTTCGCATCCGGATGCTGGTATAATTTCTCGGTAGGCGAAATCTTCATCGCCCCGTGCAGCATCTCAGAAACATAGCTTCTGATGAGGTCGTATTTAAACTGATAGTCAGAGTTCAGCTCGTCAATCATCCGCACAAAAATATTGCTGATCTGCCCGTCCTGTTCCTCGTTTAAGATATAAGCCGGCTTGCCTCCGATCTTAAACATCGGCAGTTCATAGATGCTTTTTCGCAATGTTTCGGTAAAAAAAGCTTCCTTGAAAATACAGAAGAAACCGGTCGCGTCGTCAGAAAGCGGTTCAAAAGTATACGGAACCTGCGGATTGAAAAAGATGAGCGTTGTGCCGTCAACTTCAATGCTTTTATCCCCATAATGATACAAATAGTGCCCTCTGATAAGGCTGATCTTATAAAAATCACGGCGCGTGTACGTCACCGTTGACGATCCGTTTTCATAACAGTCTTCCAACCGAAAGACATTGAAATGGCCCAAGTCCTTCTTCAAGTTGTCTGGAAGGAAATTAAACTTGTGCATGTAAAATTCCTCAAGTGATTCTGATGCCATAGTCCTTTGATTTTGTTTCTTGCCCCAGCTGAAAGCGAAGCCAAGAGGCAGTTTATTAAAAAATTGAAATTACGAATTAATCTTTAAAGTCAGTAGAGAAACTTACGTCCTTCCATTGCTCTAAATCGGCCGAAAGTTCCGCTATCTTGCTGGAAGCCCTGCGGTAAGCATCGCTCCCTAGATACAATCTTGCCGGCGGCTCTTCGCTTTCAGCAAGGTCAATGAACACCTGCGCCGCCTTATCCGGATCGCCCTGCTGGTTGCCGTTCATTCCTTTGTAGCGCTCGTGGGAATCCCTGATTTCTTTGTAATCATCAATCGTCTTTTCTGATAAAACCAAAGAATCATCTGATAAAAACTCGGTTCTGAAAGCACCCGGAGCCACCACGGTCACTTTTATTCCCAACGATTTCACGTCTTGAGCCAAGACCTCTGACAATCCGATGATGGCATGTTTTGCCGCCGAATACACTGACCATCCAATCGCCGGCGCAAAACCTGCAATCGAAGACACGTTGATAAAATAACCCGACCGCTGTGCTCTCAGAAACGGCATCGCTTTTTCAATCACGTTGATGGTGCCAAAAACGTTCACCTGAAAGCTCTGCAAGATTTCTGCTTGGCTTAATTCTTCAATGGCTCCGCCAATGCCATAACCCGCATTGTTTACAATAACATCTAGTCGGCCAAAGGTTTCATGGGTTTTGCCAATCGCCTTTTCCACTGAATCTATATTTGTCAGGTCCACTTCTAACGGAAGGAAGTTTGCTGACGCATCGTTCGCGGCTTCCTTTAAAGCGCCAATGTCACGCGATGTAGCCGCCACTTTATAGCCTTGGGACAATAATTTCTGAACCAATGTCAGTCCGAGTCCTTTGGAAGCGCCCGTGACCAACCATACTTTTTTTGCTTTCATGTTCTAGTTGTATTTTTACTGCAGGTTTCCTGATTTCCTTTGGAACAAAACCCGCAAGCTGTTGTTGATTTTAAATTATATTGCTGTCTGATTGCGCTTCGTATTGCATTCCTTAAATCGCTTTCTTCTTCCTCCAAACTTTCCTTTTAAAACCTCCTTCTTTTGCTACGTATTCTTAGCTTTTACCAATCAAAATTTCAAGCTCTAGTTCCATCCAAATAAAAAATATAGAAGGTGAAGTGAAAAGAATGACAAGTGAAGTTAAAAATATAGCATGTGAAGTAAGAAGAATAGCGTGTGAAGTTAAAATAATGGCGTGTGAAGTAAGAAGAATAGCATGTGAAGTTAAAAGAATGACAAGTGAAGTTAAAAATATAGCGTGTGAAGTAAGAAGAATAGCGTGTGAAGTTAAAATAATGGCGTGTGAAGTAAGAAGAATGACAAGTGAAGTAAGAAGAATGGCGTGTAAAGTTAAAAGAATGGATTGTACTGCTTAATTCAACTGTCATAAAATCACCTCAAAGTGCCAGCAATCACTGGTGCTACAGCTTCAAAACTACCACAAGCACCGAAGATTCACAATTATTAAGGCAAAAAGTTATGCAACCAATGCAATAAAAATCGGTGAACCTCAGGCAACTTCGCTTTTGGATTAAAATCCTGTGGCAGTGGCAAATTCTTTAACCGATGCCAAGTCTTTCTTCACCGCTTCCATCTTGGTTGCTGCCATTGCATAAGCATCTTCCCCTAAAAACAAGTGCATCGGCGGATTTTCAAGGTTTGCTGTCTTGATAAATGCCAGCGCCGCTTTCTCAGGATCGCCCGGCTGGTTCCCGTTGATGCCGCTTTCATGCAAAGCCTCTGATTCTCTAACTTTCGCGTACTCTTGAATAGCATTTTTAGGCGTATTCAAAGAAGAGTCGTTCAAGAAATTAGTTCTGAAATACCCCGGAGAGACCACAGTCACCTTTATGCCAAAATCTTTCACCTCAGCACCAAGCGATTCAGAAAATCCATGCACGGCAAACTTGGTAGCACAGTAAATTCCAAAGCCTGGAAAGTCGCCGTTGAAACCGCCAATAGAAGCTACGTTAAATATATGTCCTGATTTTTGCTCACGCAGGTAAGGCATCGCTTTTCTGATAACATTCAGCGAACCAAAAACGTTCACTTCAAAATTCATTCTTGCCTCTTCATCTGATAATTCTTCTAAAGCGCCTAAAAGGCCATAACCGGCGTTGTTTACAATGACATCGATTTTCCCAAAATGGTTCACGGCCTTGTCAATACCTTCACCCACATTCTTTTCATCGGTCAAATTCAATAATAAAGGAAGAAAATTTTCATGCTCACCGATCGTGCTCTTCAAGTCGTCAAGACTTCTGGAAGTAGCCACCACTTTTTCACCTTCGTTCAATAATTTTTTGGCAAGCGACAATCCTAAACCTTTTGACGCTCCCGTAATAAACCATACTTTTTGATTCGAATTCTTCATTTTGCTTTGCTTTTTGTAATTATTAATTTCGTTTAATTTGATAGGGCAAAGTTAGGCGCAAGGCAAGCATCGGTTATTGCGCTAAGCAAATGAAAAATTGCGAAATTCAAACAATCATAAGTTTTGTGGCTTGAACTTTTCAGGAAGCGAAATGTGTTTTCCAGAAACCATAAAGACGCCTTGTCCGCGATAATGCACGGTTTTAGGATATTTTGGATACTTGGCGACCTTAGCGTTGACCACTTCGAGAATAAAAAAATTGTATTTATCCAACATGCTTTCGTCAACGACCCTGCATTCAAAATTAGCATAACATTCTTCAATAGAAGGCGCTTTTACTACTTCAGAAGCCTTTGGCGTAAGCCCAAATTTCTTAAACTTGTCTAGATTTTTGCCGGTCGTGTTGCCAATGCCGATGATTTCATCAAGGTAATCGACCGTGGGAATATTAATGACCAGCTCTCTGCTTTTTCTGATCATTTCAAAGCTGTGGTTTGCCGAAGTTATCATGCACCCAATGCGAGAAGGCGAGAATTCCATGACCGTATGCCAGCCCATTGTCATGATATTGGTTTCGTCTTTGTAACGTGAACTTACCAAAACGATGGGTCCGACTTCAAGGAACCTTCGTATTTCTTCCACAGAAAAATCTTCTTTTTTATATTTCCTTTTCATAAATTTAATAGTTTGATTTGCAACGCTTTTTAAATTTAAAACTATTTGGAAAAAGATTAATCTAAACGAAAGTTAAAATGAATTAACATAAAAGGCAGGCTTCCCGCCGAAGTTTTTTTATCTTTAAACGCTCTTACAAGCTCAAAAAATGAATACGACAAAAAAAGGACAGTTCTTGCTTTTCCCACCGCCGAAGCTGAGCGAATATTCGATCATGCTTTCGCCAAGCGACGAGATTAAAAGCGAAACTAAAAAACTGAAGAAGAAACTTTATAAGATGATTGGCCGTGAAACCGAGAACAGCAAGTCGGTGGCGCATATTTCGTTGTTTAAAACCAAATGGGAACAAGACAAACACGTGCTTGAAAGAGTGCGAAAAAGCATTGCCGAACAAAAAGAATTCTCAGTAGCCATTAATGGAACCGACGTTTACGACCACGGAACGAAGGCAAAGACGCTTTATTTAAAAGTAGAAAATCCAAAACCGATTCAGTCGTTATATGAAGCTTTCAAGGAAGAATTTAAGATCAAAAGCAGCTTAAATCCGCACTTGACCATTGAGCAAAATATTCCGATTTTAGACTTCCAGAAGATTCAGGACAATCTTGAAGCGTTCAATTTAAAGAGTGAATTTATCTGCAACAAGGTTACCATCTTAAAGAAAAAAGACAACGGCGGTTATAAAGTCGTTGAAGAAATCTTATTTCAAAACGCCGAGTAATTTACAGCTTCTTAAACGCGCTTGGGTTAATGTTTTTTCGCTTTTTAAAGTAGTTCGACAGGTGGCTTTCATCGGTAAACCCAAATTCATAAGCAATCTGCTTGATCGGCATGTGGTTGTTTGAAATTCTCTTTTCGATCAGTTTCACGCGCAGGTTGTTAATGTAATCACGATAAGTGATCGAGAAACTTCTCTTAAAATAAGCACTGAAATAAGTCTGGGCAATATTAAAATGTTCAGCAATTGCCTTGATCTGCACCAGCTTTGGGTTGTAAATATTTTGGTGGATGTATGAGGTAATCTGCTCGTGGTCGATGTAATTTCCGTTCATCTGAAGATTCTGCGAACGCATGGTTTCCTTGATCAGCCCAAAGATGGAAAGTATCTGGTAAAACACGATGGCAGAAGTAGAAATGTCAATCTTGCAATTATAAGCCGTGATATTTTCTATCGTATTTTTCAAAATCGTGCGGCACGGATCGTCTAATTTCAAGACCGTTTCCTTCAATAATTTGTCACGCATGAAATTCTCTGGCGTGTTCAGCAGAAATTCATCGCACGACAGCTTTTTATTCGAATTGAAATAATTATCTGTGAACTTTATAAAGACAAATCGGGTGCTTTTCTTGATGTCAAAATAATGCTCGTCGTCTGGCGAAAGCACGAACAAATCGCCCGCTTTGTAAGGCAAAAGGTTCTTATTAAGATGATGAACGCCGCAACCTTTCTTGATATAAATGATTTCATAATAGGTATGGCTGTGTTCAGGAAGATGGAATTTTTCTTCCTCAAATTCATCAATTACCAGGGTTTCGAATTGTTTTAATTTCTGCATAACTTATTATTACAAGTTTATAGCACAAAAGTACAACTTATTTTGAGTTTCCCCGAAGTAAATTTGCACCATGAATTCCATCGAAAACAAATCACTTTCAAAGTCACAAATAACCATCATGGCCATTGCTGCCGGAGTTTGCGTGGCGAATATTTATTACAATCAGCCCGTTTTAAAAGACATTGCAAGATCGCTAAACACGACCGAGGCAAACGTCGGACTGATTTCAGTTCTAGCGCAAGCAGGCTATGGTTTCGGACTGTTTTTTATTACGCCGCTAGGCGATAAATTCAATAGAAAAAAACTGATTTTAGGATTGCAGGGACTTTTAATCATTGCATTATTAGGAATGGTTTTTCTGGACAGCAGAATAGCAATTTTCGCAATGAGCCTTATTATCGGAATCTGCAGTGTTGCAGCGCAGGTAATTCTTCCGATGGCAGCAAGTTTGGAAAAAAACAATCGGGCAAAAACCATCAGCTTTATCTTTTCAGGAATTCTAATCGGAATTTTAGCAGCGCGTGTTTTCGCAGGAACCATCGCCGAATGGTTTGGCTGGCATTATGTGTATGCGATTTCTGCCGTAATGGTTTTGGCGACAGCCTTGATGGTTCATTTTTCGCTTCCTGATGTAAAACAAGAATTCACAGGGAATTATATTTCGCTTTTAAGATCGGCTTTACAGCAGATAAAACGCTTTTCAATCTTGAGAAGAAGCACACTTTTGGGCGCTTTGATTTTTGGCGCTTTCTGTTCTTTCTGGACAACGCTGACGTTTCATTTGAGCGGTTCGCCTTTTAATTTTGGCTCAGACACAATAGGCTTATTCGGAATTCTGGCCATTGCTGGAGCTTTGCTTGCGCCTTATTTCGGGAAAATGGTCGATGGAGGAAACGCCGCAAAGTCGCAATTATACACCACCGGAATGTTGCTTTTCAGCGTGATTTTATTGAACGTTTTTCCGCATTCTGTTTGGGCAATTATCGTTGCCGTTTTGCTTTTGGATGTCGGAGTGCAAGCCACACAGCTTATCAATATTGCCACAATTTATACTTTAGATGAAAAAGCAAACAGCCGAATCAACACGATTTACATGACTTCTTATTTTATCGGTGGCGCTGTCGGGACGTATGTTGGCGTGCAATGCTGGAAATTCGGAGGTTGGAATTTGGTCACTTGGCAATTGATTCTGTGGAGCGCGCTGGCTTTTGCTGTTGCTTTTTATTCTTACAGGAACAAACCTTAGAATCGAAACCATTCACGAATTATCAAGCATCAATTTTACACTTTTATTATTTACAAAAAAACACATGAAAAAAAGTCTCATCGCGCTCTCTTTGGGCGGATTAACTATAGGAATTACAGAATTTGTGATGATGGGTTTATTGCCAGACATCGCCTTAGACATGAAAGTTTCGATTCCGGTTGCGGGATATTTGATTTCTGCGTATGCTTTGGGCGTGGTAATTGGCGCGCCGTTATTGGTCATTCTCGGAAGAAATTATCCGCCGAAAAAAATGCTTTTGGTTCTGGCCATCATGCTGACAGTTTTTAATGCGCTTTCGATTATTGCGCCGAGTTATGAAATATTATTTGCCTCAAGGCTGCTTTCTGGCTTGCCACACGGAGCGTTTTTTGGCGTTGGCGCTGTAGTTGCCAGCCGTTTGGCCGACAAAGGAAAAGAAGCGCAGGCGATTTCGATCATGTTTTCAGGATTGACGATTGCGAATCTGGCCGGCGTTCCAATCGGGACATACATCGGGCATCATTATTCTTGGCGTTATACTTTTATAATTATCGCAATTGTCGGTTTTTTGACTTTTGTTTCGCTTTATTTTTGGATGCCTGTTTTGGAAGCCAGAGCAAAGGAAACCATCAAAAGCCAGTTGCAATTTTTTAAGAAAAAAGAAGCTTGGCTGATTATTGCAATTACTTCATTTGGCTTCGGAGGTTTATTCTGCTGGATCAGTTACATCGCGCCTTTATTGACCGATGTTTCGAAATTTTCTGCGGAAGATGTTCCTTACATATTAATCTTAGCCGGCCTTGGAATGGTAGTCGGGAATTTCGCCGGAGGAAAATTAGCCGATAAATTTTCTCCTGCAAAAACAGTCATCAGCATCCTTTTAATCATGGCTTTGGACTTGGTTTCGGTTTACTTTTTATCATCGATTCAGATTGTTTCCTTGATTTTAGTATTCTTGACAGGAGCGATTGCTTTTGCGGCCGTGGCTCCGATTCAAATGCTGATGATCAACACGGCAGTCGGCGCAGAAATGATTGCTTCGGCAGCGATTCAGGCGGCTTTTAACATCGGAAATGCTTTGGGTGCTTTCCTTGGCGGCTTGCCTTTAGTTGCTGGATTTAGTTATGCTTCGCCAAATTTAGTTGGTGTGGCAATGGCACTTTTGGGCGTGCTTTTGGTCTTTATTTTTATCCAAAACAGAAAGAATGTCGTAAAATTGCAGTCTATTAAAACGACATAAAAAATGCGCGCATTCAGAATACAAAGTGACAATTTAGGAAAATCTTATTTCGAAGAAGGTGTTTTGCCAGAACATTTTAATTTGAACAGCGACCACTTTTTTATCGCCACAGGCATTGAAGATTATCAGAAAATACAGCATCCAGCGCCGAGATATCAGTATGTCGTGACTTTAAAAGGAAAGCTGGAATTCACAACTTCTGACGGCAAAAGTTTTATTTTGGAGCCCGGAATTATTTTGATTGCAAAAGATACCGAGGGCGAAGGCCATTCGTGGAAATTGGTCGAAAGCGAAGAATGGCACCGAATTTACATCGTTCCGAATCAGAATGATGACGACGGATTTATTATAAATGAAGACAAAAATTAAAAAATTTATACAATGGAAAAATTAACAGGCAAAAAAGCTTTGATCACTGGCGGAGGCCGTGGATTAGGGAAAGCGACAGCTTTGGCATTAGCCGCAGAAGGTGTTCATATAGCAATCACAGGAAGAAATGAAAGCGTTTTGCAGGCAACTGTAAAAGAAATCGAAGCATTGGGCGTGAGCGCTTTTTACGCGGTTTTTGACGTGGCAAATGCTGAAGACACAAAAGCGGGAATTGCAAAAATCAAAGCTGCATTTGGCGAAGCCGATATTTTAATCAATAACGCTGGAATCGCAGGTTATGGAACCTTTCTTGAAATGGATCCGGTGCAGTGGCAGGCCATTTTGAACGTAAATGTTATGGGAATTTATAATGTGACTCGTGAAGTTTTGCCAGATATGATTGCAAAAAATTCAGGTGATATCATCAATATTTCGTCGACTGCGGGAATTAAAGGAAATGCGGGAATGAGTGCTTACAGCGCATCGAAATTTGCAGTAATCGGTTTGACAGAATCGCTAATGTCAGAAGTCAGAAAACACAATATCAGAGTAACGACTTTGTTGCCAAGTACCATTGCGACTGACATGACATTGGAATTAAAATTTACAGATGGAAATCCGGAGCGTGTTTTACAGCCGGAAGATTTTGCAGAATTGGTTGTGGCGCAATTGAAATTGAACCGCAGGGCCTTTGTGAAATTATCGTCACTTTGGTCAACTAATCCTTAAATTGGCTTTATAAAATTCAGCCACGAATTCACGAATTTTCACGAATTTATTCTTGAGGATTTTAGCGATTCGTGGCTTTTTATTTTTATCAAAATTCTTCTTCTATTAAATCTTTGTTTGCTACAACGCCTGTCATCGTTCCGGTGGAAACGGCAACTGCCAACGATCGCATTGCTGAATTATCTCCGCAAGCGTAAATATTTTTAACCGTAGTTTTTTGGAAAGTATCTACTTTTAACAAACCTTGCTCATTGATTTCACAACCCAAATCTATTGGAATTTTGCAATGCTGTTCAAATTTTGGCCTTGCATAAATTGCTTTCACCTTTGCTTTTGAATTGTCTGAAAATTCTATGCTTTCTACTTTTCCATTGGAATGGTTTACTTTTAAAATTTCCTTTTCAATGATTTGGATGTTTTTGCTGGAAAGCTTTTCGGTTTGTTCTTTTGTGAAAGTTGATTTTCCGTTGGTAAAAATGGTCAGTTTGCTGGTCCAATTTGAAATCAATCTTGCGTATTCGAAGCCCATTTCTCCATTGGCAAAAATTCCTGTTTCCTCATTTCTTACTTCATAACCGTGGCAATAAGGACAGTGCAAAATTGAAATTCCCCAACAAGATTCAAAACCTTCGATTTTTGGAAAAATATCTTTTAAGCCTGTGGCAAAAATTAATTTCTTGGCTTTAAAAATTTCATCGGAATTCGTTTTTACGGCGAAGCCAAAATCTTCTTTGGTTGCGCTTACGGCTATCCCTTTTTGGAATTTTATGGTGTTGTATTTTAAAACTTGCTGTTTTGCAGTTGTCGCAATTTGCTTTGGCGTATTTCCGTCTTGGGTTAAGAAATTATGCGAATGTGGCGTCTGTTCGTTGCACGGTTTTTCGCTGTCTATGATTAAAACATTTCGCAACGCGCGTCCTAAAGCCATTGCAGATGCGAGTCCGGAATAACTTCCGCCGATGATTATTACATCAAAAAGTGTTTCGTTTTTCATTGTTTTGATTGTTTTAAACGCAATTATGTTGCAAATATAAGATTTTAATTTAAACGCAATATAGTTACGCTTAAAATACTTGAAATTGAAATTAAGATTGACAAATTATGCAGAATCAAAAGCCGGATTTTTTAGATTCGTAACAAAAAGTAGCTGGAATTGAACAGTTAATAAATCGCTCTTAAAAAAATTCTAATGCGAAATCAATCTGTTAAATATTGAGTAATTTTATGTAAACTCAAACGAATTATGATCATATCTAGAAACCTTAATTGGAAACACATTATTTATTACACGCGCCTGAAGCTCATTTATTTTATTGCGCTCTCGGTCTCGGTATTTTACATTCACAAAATCTTTGGTATTACTAGCCTAAATATCCCTTTCAACGCTGTCGCAACGCTGAGTACCGCGCTTGCAATCTATCTTGGTTTTAAGAATAACAATGCCTATGAACGCTGGTGGGAAGCAAGAAAAATTTGGGGATTGATTGTGAATTACAGCCGTTCTTGGGCCAGGGAAGTATTGACAATGATTATTCCGAATGGACAAAATCACGGAGAATTTTCAAAAGTCCAAAGCAGATTATTGTACCGACACATTGCTTTTGTGAATGCGCTTCGTGTTTATATTCGAGAAAAACACGATTATAACGAAACGAATATCAAGGAAATTATTGAGGTCAGCAACAAGTATAACGACATCAAAAAGTTCATCGGCGCGGAAGAATATGCGGAAGCGATGTCAAAGAAAAATCCGCCGAACCACTTGCTGAAATTACAAGGAGACGACTTGAAAACGGCTTTTGAAAACGGCTGGCTTTCTGATTTTCGATTTATAAAACTAAGTGAAACCTTGACGGAATTCAACAACCACCAAGGAATGAGCGAGCGTATCAAAAATACGCCATTGCCAAGGCCGTATAGTTTTTTTTCAAGGGTTTTCGTGACCATTCACGGGACTTTGATTCCGTTTGCTTTTATTGAAGAATTGGGTTGGGTGAATATTCCGCTTTCAATTTTGATCAATTTTGTGTTTTTGGCGTTGGATTATATCGGTGAAAGAACGGAAGATCCGTTTGAAAACAGAATGGACGACACGCCGTTAAGCTCGATAAGCCTTACTGTGGAAGAAAATGTGAAGGAAATGTATGGCGACGTGAACATGCCCGTGCGACCAAGCGTGGAAATGGGCGTTGTGATGTGATGGGATTACAATTTCACCAAAGTCACGCTAAGCAAGCACCATCTTTTATTCATTTTCCAAACACGGCTCACGAAATAAGTAGCTTGAAATGGTTCGCCATGCAAAGTTCCGGTTCGAATTTCATGGCAGTTTATGATGGCAACATTGTCAAAATAACTGACTTCTCGTTTTGTGACGGAAATAGATTCTAAGAAAATAACGTGTGAACTTTTGGCCTGAAGTTCAGCGAGGCATTTGTATTTTGTGCCAAATTCATCAGTATAGATAAAATCTGGGTGCGTGATTTTTTTAAGTGTTTTTAAATCATTCTGAACTATAGCTTCTTTTAATTTCTTTTCGAGCAGTTCTAATTCTTGTTGATCATCAAGCATAGTTTGTTAAAATTGGTTCTACTTTTTACAATTTATTCATTTTAAAAAGAAGACGCAAATCAATTAACAGTATAATTTGTTTTTAAAATCTTGATTTTGAGCGATATACTTCCTGATTATTGGTGTAAAAACAAAAAAAGCCTTTGCAAGTTGCAAAGGCTTTATCTCTTGTGGTCCCACCTGGATTTCCTACAAATTTTAACTTGTTTTACAATATTTTTATTCCTTATATTTGAGGTACTTACGCTATTTAGCATTTTTATTTAACCAGTTTTAACTGGTTTTAATTTGAATCGTGTCCCCTATCTAGCCCCCTATTTATTTTGAATTAAAACGAGTTAAACTAAGTTAAATGAATTATTATTTTGAATTAAGAAAGGATAAAATCAATAAAAATGGTTTGATCCCAGTTCGCCTTGTCGTGACCGGTACCAAGATTAAAATCAGACGTAACCTACCTGATGTTAAAACACTTATTGAAGATTGGGACAATGATCACTTCTACATAAAAAGTCACAAAAAGCATCCACTAGCTAATGAGTATGGAAAGTCTAACAAGGAGCTACAGTTACTTAAAGAAAAGCTTGATAAAATTGCTTCTTTTTTTGAGTACAATGAAATTGAGTTTACTGAAAGTCTTTTTCTTGAAAAGTTTGAAAGTGATAAAGTTTCTATCACGATAGATTTCTATGATGCAATCGATGAATTTATTACGTTGTCTAAACTAACTAAGGCAAATGGGACGGTTAAAAAATATACCACCGTTAAAAATTTTCTTGGCCAGTTTCACGAGCATACAAAATATCCAATACGATTTGATACTATAAATACAAAATTTGAAGAGGAATTTATGTCATATTGTTTTAATGAAAGAAAAACGCTCAATAATTACTATGGAAAATTGATTAGCATTATTAAAACTATTATGCAATGGACGTTTGACAAAGGTTATCACAATAACATTGACTTCAAACGAATGAAAAGAACTGAAAATGAAATCGAAGTTATTTATTTAGACAAAGATGAGCTAATGAAATTATTTACTCACGATTTTAATTCTGAGAGGTTAAATAAAACTCGTGACTTTTTCTGTTTTGGATGCTTTACAGGACTTAGACATTCCGATATTATGAATTTGAGCCAAGCAAACATATACCCTACTTTCATGCAATTAAACTTGATTAAAACCAAGACAATGAACCACCGAATTGAACTAAATAAGTTTGCCAATCAAATCCTGGATAAGTACCGGAATACAATCTTTGCACCTATACCAAAAATAACGTCTCAAAAACTAAACAAGAACTTGCAAGAGTGTTGCGAAATAATTGGAATGGACGAAGAATTCACTATATCCAGATTCATAGGTAGTAAGCGAATCAATACAACTTATAAAAAATACGAGTTAATCACTAGTCACGTAGCTAGAAAAACGTTTGTAACAAATTCGCTAATCTTTGGAATGAATGAAAGAGTTTTACGTGAAATCACACATCATACAGATGAAAAATCTTTTAAACGATACTTAAAGATTCCTAACTCTTTGATGAAGCAGGAAATGGAATCAAGTTGGGATAGTAAATTTTAAATTATGAAAAACATTAAATATAAATTTAGTGAGATTTACGAAACACTTACTGACACAAGTGATCCTTACAAAGTAAAAAGTCCAATGCATCAAATTAAAAAGATGATAAACAACTTAGACAAAAAATCATCAAATTATGATCAAATAATCAGAGAAATTACACAGTATTTATCAGTAGATGAAGTTAATAATTTGCTGGAAAATTGGGTTGACTTTTGGAAACCTGAAGTTTCAAGTTTTATAAATTATCTAAGAACGAAATCTTATAAAATTGCTGAAGCAGAGGTTAGGAAAGAATTAATTTTATGCAAGCAGGCAAAAAACAGTTTAAACTCGTTAGATTACATAGCATATTTACTCAAATTAAAATTGCACTTAAATAGTCAAAAATCTACTAATTTTATTTGGGAAGCAATATTCGATAAATTGGAAAGACCAATTCACCTCAGTTTGGTTTTGACAGTTCCACTACTAGAAAAAAAAATGGAAATTAAAAATCATATTCCTATCCGACTTGCTTTATCCGTATTCTTTCTGGAGGAAAAAAAAATAGCTCTTCAAAAATTTGTTAGAATTTTAAATAATGACAGAAGAGACAGAGTTGATACTCATTATGAAGTTGAGTATAAACAAATACTAAGGCATTTTTTTGATCGATTAGGTCTAGATTATATTCCTACACTAAAATACGTAAATTATTCGCTTATTGTAGATTTTACCCAAACTGAAGAATCAGTTACTCGTGCTCAACTTGAAAAAACCATAGATAAATTCTTCATACCTCAGTTTTTTCAGTTAATACCAAAAGCTATTATAAAAAAATCTAAAATCTCAGATATAAATGATTTAAAAAATATTCTTATTTTATTTTTTAAATATCTAGACAAAAATTCTAAAGTTAAGGATGTTGACATTCTACTTCACTGTATGATTGGAAAATCTGACAAATATCTTGATAATCAAATAAACGATGCAATCGACCGACATTGCAATACACTAAATGAAAATGATTCAAATCGAATATTATTTCTAGGATTATGCTTTACATTGATAGAATCGAAGATGATTAAAACAAGCCTTGCCAACTTTTCCAGATTTATTGTCAATTATTTTCTGAAGGCTACAAGTTTGTCTGAGGCAACTTGCATTTCGCATCTCGGAGAATACAAAAGAAATAGCACTATGATTTCAGATATTTTGGAAACTCCTATGTTTTTACCCACCGCAGAAAAGATAAATACAATATTAAAAAAGAAAATTTATTAATCTCTGATAATCAAAGTTTTATTGTCATTTTTCGTATAGTCCTGATATTTGTATTTTGAAGAAAAGACCCAATATTTGTCAACACAAATTAATTAAAATTTATCCAAAATAATTATGTTATGACAAATCAAATTAAAACTCAGAATCAATTAAAAACGAAGAAAGAAAAACTTAACTACTTATTACAAGCTACTAAACCTAGCCTAGACAGATCGCTCACACTAGAAAAAAGAATTATAAGTGGAGATCTTTCAAATAGATTAAAGCAAGTTTCAAATTATTCTAACAAGCCACAACTAAATGATCTCCCTCCTTTAGAAGACCGAATGTCTCAAAGAGAGGTTGCCAAACTTTTTGGCAAGTCTGTTCAAACAATTATTAATTGGAAGCGTAGAAAAATAATACCTTATTTTTTAATTGGTAGAAGTCCTATCTATTCTCGAACCCAATTGACCCAATTGGCGAGCAGAAACCAGCATTTATTAAATGACAACTCTGCAATTTAATTTTATGAAACATTTAAAAAACGACAGAACTTATGTCAAACCATTTCTAAAATTAAAAATGTCAAAGTGTTGGAAATATGGAAAATCCAAAAGTTATAGTAATCATTAAACGAGAAATTGTGAACAAAGACAATCCAAGTACCGTAAATATTCCAGTAGAATTCAGAAGAAATTTTCTTTCCTTGAACAGCAATCCAGAGCTTTTGGAACGTGGAGTAGTAACGTTTAGAATTATCTTGAAAATTATAGCTAATTTAAGATCTGAGACGTTTTCAAGTATCAAAGACGAACGAAATTTAAAAGCATTCTCAATGTTTGAAAAAGATTTTAAGACAGAAAATAATACTTATGCTAAGTTCAGTTTTTCTTCGAAAGAGATTGATCCACACAAAAATGCTTCAATTGTAAAAGAGTCTCTGGAGTTTCTTGTAAATTATAAGCTAGGTTGGTACAAGGGTAAAAATGAAAAGGGTAAAATTATTCAATCATATGGAGGACTGTTAACGAATGTCTCTGTTACAAATGGAAAAATAACTTTTTTAATATCAGCCTACTGGTTAGAAAAACTTTGCAAAATGGATCATTACAATACCTCGCACTATCACTATTTCTTCAATGTTAGAAACACAAAACATATTTTGTTTTTTTTATGGTTTTTAGAGTTGGGAGGGGTTACTAAAACCTCTTTTAAAAAATTAAATGAAACCTACGATTTGCATTACAAAACGGCTAAAGATCTTAAAAGATTTTTCTTAATGCCTATAAAGAAGGAATTCGAAAAATTTACAGCAATGTCGATGACAGTAAAGACAAAGAGAGAGTTTTTAATTATTTCCAAAAATAATAGTCTTGAAAAAATAATTAATTAAATTTTTATGAAGAGAAAATCCATACACATTACCGAAATTGTCCATGAAAAAATAGACTCACTAGCTTTTAAGTATCGTATGCCAAAAAGCCAATTGGTAAATACGTTCCTTGAATTATGCATTAGAGAGGGCATTAATCCAACAAAACCAGTAACAAACCAATACATTAAGGATTTATTTATTTCATTTACTAGAACGCAGGAAAAAGCGTTTTTCATTCCAGCAAATGCTCATGATAAAAGAATGAGTTATGATATGGATAAAGTACTTCATAACGTCTTGGCTATAAAAGCCAATTTAAAGAATCTTGAATACCAAATCGAACATCTTAAAAAATAAGAAATAACCCCTCGACTAAACATTAAGAAGTCCAGGGGTTTTTTATATAATAAGGTAAACCTTGACGCCTTGATTACTGCAGAATGTCTCTTCTAAATAATGATTTTAAATCAACTCATAAATATTACTCATAAAAAAATTCAATTTCGCTGTGTACAGCTTGTGCCAGTTAAATCAATATTTTTAAAGGAATTGTATACAAATATACTTTTAGTGTACTTTTTATATAAATATAAAAATCTGATATACAGATATATATTAATAAATAAGGCTGAAAATCGGGGTTTTGCCCGATTCCGTCTTGCTCTTTAAAAAAGAAACGAATTTTTAGCAAAATTCTTCACCGGGGGAGGGGGGCAATGGGAAAAAATTTTAAATTTGAATAAATTAGTTCTAGAATATAAAATCATATTCCTTTCTTTTTTATTATTTGTTATTTAAAAATTTGGCAATAGTCCGATTGTATTTTATTCAATGTTTTGATTCCTTTTTCTGTAATGATTTTTCTGAAAATTGGTAATGAATAAATGCCAAACTTTATTATTTCCATTTGCCCAATTTCATACCAATTCAGACAAAAAAAATGCTATTTCATTTTTTATATTTTTATTTATTTTTTTTATTTTAATAATCTCCCCCAAAACCCTATGAAATCTAATGATTTTCGAGTTTTTCAGGGAGTGCAAATACGCACTTTGAGGGAGCTCAAATACGCACTTTCGGGAGTGCAAATACGCAGAGGGGAGTGCAATTACGTAATTAGGGGAGTGCAAATACGCGATAAAATCTTTTTAGGGGAGCGCAAATACGCAACTATCAATTTTGGGGGGAGTTCAATTACGCAATCCATGTTTAAAAAAGGGAGCGCAAATACGCAATTATTTCAAAAAAGGGAGTGCAAATACGCAATATGACCCCATAAAGGGAGTGCAATTACGCAGAATAAATAATTGAAATTAAAAATTTAAAAAAAATTTATTAGATTCAAACATATTTCTGAAAGTTAATGATCGGCTATATTTATTAATCTATGCCACCAATCCTTTTTCAAAAATTTCTACAAATTCCTTCATTTTTGCAATAATTCTATCTCCGATAACTCTGGCTTGTAAAATGCTTGGTCTGTTGTCTAAACATTGAAAAACTTCATCTTTAATCGGTTCTCTACCACTGTAAATGTATGCATCGATCAAAGCTTTAAATTGTGCCCTATCAAGATGTTCATCTTCGCATAATTTGCCCAAAGCTAAAACTTTTTGCTCCTGCCAAAATTTTTCAAATTCTTCTTCGATTAAATCACCACCTTTGATATGTGGCATATTTTCATCAATGAATTTTTGGATTAGCTCTCTCTTGCTTCTGAGTTTGATATCACCGCCTAATAAATCGATTATAGCTTTACGTTGTGCTTTTGCTTGTGAAGTATTGGCTCCTTTCATTTGTGCTAATAGTTTCAAGATATAAGCAACATTAATTTGATCTCTGTGAATCAATTCTAATTCAAAATCAATATCATCAAGGATTGAGGTTTTTTGTACTTGATTGTCTTGCTTCACTTTTTGGTATAAATCCAGGTATTTACCTTTATAATCCTCAAATTCTTGTTCATCAATTGACAAATCATCCCAATCAAAATCAGCGTAGGATTGCAAGACGTTCATATTTCGCAACAATTTTCTAAAAGCTTGTACAAACGTAGCTTCGTCTTCTTCGCTTTCTAAATCGTTTACGCTTTGATATGTTGGAGTAATTTCACGTAAAGCTTTTAAAGCTTCGTCAAACTTTTCAGCGATTTTTTCATAACTCGGCATTGTCACTACATCAATTGCATCCTTGTTTGAAAACAACGTAATAGCATCGTCAGTTGCTTTTTTAAGGTTTCTAAAGGCTAAAATGTTTCCCTGGGACTTCTGTTCTCCTAAAACTCTATTCGTTCGTGAATACGCCTGAATTAAGCCATGTTGTTTCAATTTTTTATCAACGTAGAGCGTATTTACTTTTTTAGCATCAAAACCTGTGAGCATCATATTAACTACAATAACAATATCCAAGCGGTCTTTGGCTTCATTAAAATTTTCTTTCTCACGCTCTTTTAAACGTCGGCTAATGTCTTTGAAATACGATTCGAATAATTTAGAATCCTTAGTTGTAAAACTGCCATTGTACATTTGGTTGTAATGTCCGATGTAGGTTTCTAATTTATCTCGTGTATGGCTTGAAGTGTAACTTGCCTTGGGTTCTGCTGCCATATCAAAATCATTTTCTGCAGGAAGGTAGTCTTGTGCTTCATCAGAATCTTCATTTGCGTCAAAAGTAAAGATGGTAGCAATACGTAAATCATGTTCTCCTGCCTCTTTCTTTTGCTGAAAGAGATCATAATATTTTACGGCATTTTCGATACTGCTTACCGTCAACAATGCCGAATATTGCCTGTTAAAAGTTTTTTGATCGTGATACGCAATGATATAATCTACGATTTTATTGATGCGTTTGGTCGAATCTAATACTTCTTGTTTGTTGATTTCTTCTACTTCAATATCAATAAAAGTATTGCTTTTGTTTTTATATTTCCCCACATATTCAATCCCAAAACGCAAGACATTTTGATCTTTAATTGCATCTGTAATCACATATTTATGCAAGCAATTTCCAAATAAGTCTTTGGTAGTTCTTTTTCCTAAATCATTTTTAGACGCATTTTCGGCAAAAATGGGCGTTCCGGTAAAACCTATCAACTGACTTTTGTCAAAAAACTTGGTAATGCGTTCGTGAGTTTCTCCAAATTGCGAACGATGGCATTCATCAAAAATGAAAACTATTTTCTTGTGTCGTAAGCTTTCAATATTGTTTTTAAAACGGTCTGAAACTGCATTGTTTAATTTCTGAATTGTAGTCAAAACCAATTTGGTATTATCTGTCAATTGTCGAACTAATGATTGTGTATTATCCGTTACATCAACGCTGTCTTTTTTGAAAGCATTGAATTCATTCATCGTCTGGTAATCCAAATCTTTTCTGTCTACCACAAAAACAACTTTATAGACTTCCGGTAACTCCATCAAAATCTGACTGGCTTTGAAGGAAGTCAATGTTTTTCCGGAACCTGTAGTGTGCCAAACGTAAGCGTTTTCAATGCTATTTTGACTTGATAAATAATGGCTTCGGTTGCAAAATATTGGTACGGACGCAACACCATCATTACTTTGTGAGTTTCGTTGATTACGATGTAATGCGCTATTATTTTCCCCAAATGATTTGGGTTTAAAAAAGAGGAGGCAAACTCTTTTAATTCGGTAATATTTTTGTTATTGACATCTGCCCAAAAGAAGGTTTGTTTTACCGATTGTAATTTGTTATTGGCTAAATATTTGGTGTTTCCGCCATTACTGATTACAAAAAGTTGCACGTATTGAAACAAACCGTGATTGCTCCAAAACGAATGGTTTTGATAGCGATTGATTTGGTTGAAAGCTTCTTTGATTTCGATACCCGAACGTTTGAGTTCTATTTGTACCAAAGGCAAACCGTTGACCAAAAGCGTGACATCAAAACGGTTTTTGTAACTTCCTTCTAAACTGATTTGGTTGCTTACTTGATAGAAATTGGTAGCTGGGTTTTCACTGTTAAAAAACTGTACATAAAACGAAGTACCATCTTCTTTTGTCAATTGAAAACGATCCCGCAACGTTTTCGCTTTTTCAAATACATTACCTTTCGCTAAATGATTTAAAACGGCATCAAACTCTTTAGTGCTAAAATTGGTTTGATTAAAAAGTTCGAGTTGGCTTTTTAAATTAGCAACCAAAGCTTCTCCATCTTGAATTTTAACCATTAAATAACCCAAACCCTGCAATTGCTGCATTAGATTTTTTTCTAACTGTGCTTCAGATTGATGTGCCATTTAATTTTCGGTTTTTACTCTTCTTTCAAAATACTTTAATTCAAATTCAGCAATACTTGGAAATTCATTATTTATTTTTCTGGTAAAATGAATAATTCTCATATAATCCAATGAATTCTCAAATCGAGTCCAAGAAACAACAGGTTTAAATCCAATATTTTCTTGTATTCTTCTATCCACTGGAAAATGTGGTGGTTCACTAATTTTATCGTTGCACCATAAATATTTTAAGTAGAGATTTAACATTTTTTGGCTTACACCAAAGTTTAGTTTTCCATTCTGAAGAATACTTTGAAATTGCCCCGTAAACAAACTTAACTTGTAAATGTTTTCTATATGGATTTCATCACTTATCGAATGTTTATAATATTCCTGTACCAAAATATTTTCAATATACTCTCTGGTTTTTGTTTTAAATATTTTTTTGTCACTATCAGAAACATTTTCCTTATATACATTGGCACGCTGAAAAGCGGCACCAAATGTTAATGTCCAAAACTCGTTATTTATAAATTTATTTTTCATTCTTGCATAGTAATTCACATACATCAACACAATGTTTTTCTAAATATACAATTGTTTCCGCAACAATATGTTCTACAAATCCATCATAAAAATCTTGTGAAGTAAATAACTTATTTAAGAATACTTGATTTTGTAAATCTATTTCTAGATTTCTATATTCCGAATACTTTTCAACAGCACACCAGTAATTATTTCGTTTTTCACCTAATTCTTTGTACTCTTCTAAGTAATTTCCATTCATTACAAAAATTCCAATGATAATTCCTTTACCAAAAAAATGATCTACAGTTACAGAAAAATTTTGAATACCAAAAAAAAGCTTATGTGTTTCATATCCTTTAATCCTAATCCATAACTGTGAATTAATTTTATCCGTATTATTACCTAATTCTACAGTATAATTCTCGACTATTTTTTCTGATAAAGATTCATAAATACTCAAGCGAATCTTATTATTAAAATTAGAAATCGTCTTATTTATATTGTTCGCTAGAAATACTGAACTTTCATAATTGTTTAAAATGACTTCTAGAAGTTCCTTTTCTTCTTCTTCATCAATCATATTTGTGAGCTTTTTTATTAGAATAATGTATTGTTTTACAGTTTCTCTAAGGATTGGTGAATCAGATGCTTCTTTCATACAAGCGGTTAACCAATCTATGATATGGAGTCCATAAGAGATTGTATGAAAATGTGTTCCACAAATTAAATTTAATTTGCTTTCATCAGAAGGTTCTTTACCATCCAAAGTAAGATAGTAGACTTGGTTTTTTACTTTATTGTAATTACAATATCTTACTATTTGTGCTTCTTGATCTCCTGCATTAATTTTATTTTCTATGGAAAGACAATTGCCTTTTGCATCCCAAATATAAATATCAATTCTACCTCCAGTTTTATCTTCAAAATTATTCTTACCAATAGGATGTTCAACTTTTACTTTTGCAGTATCAATATCAATCGTTTTGTCATTTATACTTTTCAAAAAGAGTTCTAAAAAAAGACTACCTTTTAAGTGTGTTCCCAATGGATCGAGTAAAGTTGCAAGAAAAGCCGAGTGTGTCGCATTTTCACGTGTTTCCATTTTGAGAATTGAAAAAACATTAAATTTTTCACCTCTCAAGACTTCTTTTTCTTTTTGATGTTTCAATATTTGTTTAACTGAACGCAACACAATTTTAGGCTTACTTAAATCCATTTGCTTTAATTTATACAAACAATTGTTGCAACAATCCTTTTTTCCAAAGCTCGGTTTTTTCTATCTGTTCTTGACAATCCTTTATTTTTTCATCGATTGCCCATAAAAAATTTGCGATTTTGGTTTGTTCTTGAAATGAAGGTAGATTTATTTTTATTTTTTTAATTTCAATACCACTAACAGCTGTAAACGTACTTCCTTGTTCTAAACTTCCCCATTTTACTTCATAATCTAAAAGAAATTGAAAAATAAATTCAATATTACTATTTAATTTATTCTTTATAGAACAAACACCCCTCCCTATACAAGCGTCATGAATTGACTTTGCAACTGCTCCAACAGGTGCTCTAACAGTTAATATTAAATCTCCAATATCACATTTTTTTGTTACTTGTGACGTATGATTTCTTGGGTTTGTTTTCCTGTTTTCAATGTCAGCATTGCCTTGAATTAATGGTAAACCTATACCATTAGAATTGTACGAATTTGAATCAGGAGATTGTCCCATTATTATATCTGCAACTTCCCCTAACTTTTTCTCTTCCCAATCCGCAAAGTCATTTCCATTATCGTTTTTAAAGCGAAGTTCTTGCGAGAAAATTTGTTGCATTACGCCTTTTTTGTATTGCTCTAAAAGGCTTTTCTTCTGTTTTAAGGCGGTTAATTTTTTATCAACTTCGGTTAGAAAATTGGCGATTTTGTCTTGTTCGGGAAATGAAGGAACAGTTATTTGTAATTTTTTGAAATATGGTAACCCAATAGTTTTAATTGTATTTCCGATTGCAATTCTTTCAAACTCAGGTTTTAATATTTGTAAAATATTGTATAAAAACCAATTTGAAGATATTCCACTTTTAGCAGTCCATACTATAAAGTGTTGACTAACTGCCATAGAGTGTTTCATAACAGCACTTTTGCCAACTCCTGCATCTCTTGATAATAAAACTGATCCCGCTTCATGTAATACAGCTGAAGAATTTTTAATTCCTAATGGTGTTATTTTAGTATTAGTTTCTTCGATAAAACCATTATCTAATTTTTTAGAATCGCTTAATGAAATCCAATTAATTTCTCCATTATAATATTCTGGATGACTTTTACTTGGCGTATGTCCTGAACCTCTTTTTGCAAAATCATCTAATAAAACTTTATTCCATTCCCCCGAAAACTCAGGAAAGCGCAATTCTGGTAGTCGATTTTCCATTGTTATTTTTTGGGTTTGTTTTTAATTTGGCTTTCTAATTGTTTTAGTTCTTCCAAATCTTGTTCATCTGCTTTTTGGGCATCAAGTTGTTTTCTTTGGGTGTTGAATTTTTCATAGACAGCATCTACTTTTTTTTCCATTTGCAAATGCGTTACTTTACCAAGATGATTCAGTACATTTTTATCATTAAATTCAATAATACGATCTACATTGGTTTTCCAAAAACTCATAGTAATATCTTGTTTGTTTTTGGCTCTTAATTCGGCAGTTTCAAGAAATACGACCACAAAGCGATTCAAACTATCTATTTCGTCATTGGTTAAATAGTTTTTGGCGGTGTAAATGTCTTGTTTTCTGACTACCGCACCTTTCCAGCTGGTTAAATTCATATTCGGTTGGTTAGGGTTAGCACGAGCTACCACAATTTCGGCAGCGGTATTTCCTGTTATGGCATATAATAATTTGTTTTGGGTTTCGGCAAAAAACATTTGTGTGGCTTTATCGGTTTTGTCGTAATCGCTACTCAAAGAAAACAAGTCCCGTACTTTTTGGTAGAATCTTTTTTCGGAGGCTCGAATGTCACGAATACGCTCCAGTAATTCATCAAAATGATCGTTTCTACCATTTGGGTTTTTAAGGCGTTCGTCATCCATTACAAACCCTTTAACCATATATTCTTTCAAGTTATAATTTGCCCATTGACGAAATTGTGTTCCTCTCTTACTACGAACTCTAAAACCTACTGCAAGAATCATTTCAAGAGAGTAAAAAGTAATATTATAATTTTTACCGTCAACGGCAGTTGTCAAGTAATCCTTGACAACTGAAATTGGATCTAACTCCTTTTCAGTCAAAATATTCTTTATATGTAAGCTTATGTTTTGTTTAGAGGTGTCAAAAAGTTCCGCCAATTGAATTTGATTCATCCAAATGTCACCTTCTCTAGCAAATAATGCTACAGAAGCTTTGCCATCTTCGGTATTATAAATAATTATTTCTAGTTCTTCTTTCATAATGATTTATCTAAAAAGGCGTTATAATATTTAATTCTGCACAAAAAGAAGCAATGGTTTTATTTGTTTCATCAATTTGTTGGTCAACAGCTTGTAGCTCTTTTGCAACAGCATTAATATCAATATGTTCTTCAGCTTCAAAAGTATCTACATAACGAGGAATATTCAAATTGTAATCTTGAGAAGCAATAAATTCAAGTGTGCCAATTTTGCTGTATTTTGGATCTTCAGAGCGGTTGCTGTAAGTTGTAATAATTTTTTCAATGTGTTCTTCTAACAAAATGTTTTGGGTTTTCACTTTATCAAAATGTTGGCTGGCATCAATAAACAAAACATCTTTTGGGTTTTGGCGTGTTTTTTTCAAAACCAAAATACAGGTCGGAATTGAGGTTCCATAAAAGATATTCCCAGGCAAACCAATTACGGCATCCAAATAATTTTTATCCTCAATTAAATATTTACGAATGTGACCTTCTGCACCACCACGAAACAATACGCCGTGTGGTAAAACAATTGCCATCGTTCCGTTGTCCGCTAATTGATGTACCATATGTTGGACAAAAGCAAAATCGGCTTTACTACTTGGTGCTAATTTTCCGTAGGCAGAAAAACGCTCATCAGTCATAAATAAAGGACTTGCACTCCAATTTGTCGAGAAAGGTGGATTGGCCACAATAGCTTCAAAACGCTGGTCAATATGTTGCGGGCGTTCTAAAGTATCTTCATTCTTGATGTCAAAACGTTTGTAATGAACATCGTGCATAATCATATTCATACGACAAAGATTGTAGGTCGTAGGATTCATCTCTTGTCCGTAAAAAGCACTAACGTCTTTCACTTCTTTGGCAACACGCAACAACAATGAACCCGAACCACAAGTTGGGTCGTACACACTTTTTAATTTGTCTTTACCCACCGTAACCAATTGTGCCAAAACACTACTGACTTGTTGGGGTGTATAGAATTCCCCTGCTTTTTTTCCGGCACCGCTGGCAAATTTTCCAATAAGATATTCATAAGCATCACCCAAAACATCGCTGTCAGTATTTTCTAAATCAAAATCAATTTCGTCTAAATGTGTCAGCACTTTTAAGATCAACTCATTTTTATCGCTTTCTGATTTTCCGAGTTTATGAGAGGTTAAATCGAGATCGGAAAATAAGTTTCCAAAATCTTCTTCACTTTCTGATCCCATCGTACTTTGCTCAATATGAGTTAATATTTTGGCTAAATCGCCTAAGATAAAATTATTTTTTCCGCCTGCATTTCCGCGTCGAGCCAATTCCGAAAACAATTCGGATGGTTCTAAAAAGAATCCTAATTTATCAATGGCTAATTGTTTTATTTCCTCCATAAAAAGTGCCTTATCAGCGTGTCCTTCGATCTCGGCAAAAGTCAAGCCGTCTGGCTGTAGGATTTTGTTAGCATACAAATCCATTTTAGTACTCAGGTATTTGTAAAAGATAAAACCTAATATATAATCTCTAAAATCGTCAGCATCCATTTTACCACGTAGGGTATTTGCAATATTCCAGAGTTGTTGTTCTAATTTTTGTTTTTGTTCTGCTGCCATTTTTGGTATTAATTCAATTTTATTTAAGAGCACTAAAAACTACTCTTATTCTGTTCCTTATATGTAAGAAATATACTTTGCTAAGGTATTGAAAAAATAGAACTTTTAAAGCCAGCGATAGGCGGAATGAAACTTTATGATATTTTCACTAGTTTGAATTCAGTTTAGTCTAGAATTTAATTTTTTTCGAGGATTGCAAGTACATACAATTTCATTCACCTGTAAAATTTTATGGAAGTGCAATCTATCAGAAATCAGCAACAAAATAAGGCATAAAATGAACACCAATTTAATGTAAAAAGCTTAACAATTAAAAACCCTTTTTAGTTCAAACCGTGATTAATAAGCTCGTTGCAAAATAAAATTAATTTGTAGTATTTTTTACATACATTTGAGACTGTTAAGATTTGATGTTATCAGAGTAATACATCTTGATTATTGTATATGTCTAATGAAATCAGATATGAATATTTTTTACTAGAAAGTGCCTAACCACTAATTAATATGACATTCACTACATTTCTTGTACTTCTTTCCTTCACGGTCTGTTTTATCGAAGTTTATTCGGAATTTCATATTCGAAATTACGGCACATTTCTCGAACGATTCGTTTACTTATTCAGTATTAAAACACTCTTTACCTTACTTAAGTTGGGGTGCTTCATATCTTTCATATATATTTTATTTGACTTCAAATTCATTAGTAATGTTGCTTTACACGCTGAAAATGCTATTATAAAAATTGCGTGGCCACATTGGTATTATTATCTAATTGGCCCCTTCGTTTTTGCGTTCTTTACAATTTCGTCTAATTCAAAAGAATTATATCGTCAACTTCGGGGGTTTAGCATCGACAATGAGAGAATTGACAACTTTTTCGCCAGTATAAAATACTTAACGATCCGGTTAATTTCTTTTGTTCTCAGTTTCTTAATTTTCAAATATGTATTTGAGTTTATGCAAATGTTGCATGAATATTATATTGAAAAAGGTCTTTATATTTTTGATTGGCTGGTTTTTGACTTAAGAGACGTTGATAATTATAATAAAGGTGTTTACTTTTCGCTCGCCATAACTATAACTATTTTCCTATTATTTAATAATGCATTTATAAAAAAGAATAGCGATACTTGGAGATTTAGAGAGATAAATTTTGCATATCTGAAATACTTGTTTATATCCTTAATTTTATCATTGGGACTATTTTTTGGCTTTTTTTCAATCTTCAATGGCTTCCACAATCTTATCAATAATGGAGTTTCAGAGTGGATTACAAAAGAAAATGTTTTAGGTATTTTACCTATTAGACTTTCCTCAATTATGATAGTATACTATCTCTTAACTTATATATATGCAGAAGTACTAAATAAAAAGCTAGGAAATTTTATACTTCTTGCTATTCTTCCAATTCGGCATATTTCTAATTATCATACAAGCATAAATTTTTCCAAAAGCGAAACTTTATTTTTTGCGCAAATTGGATTTTACATCATTAATATTGCTTTAGCTGAATTCTTCATAATAATCGGATTTAAAAGCGTATACTTAAGTATTTTAAACTTTACGATACTTTTCATTTTGGACGATTTTAAAATTATCAATGATTATTCAAATGGTATGCAACGTGTAATGCCATGGCATTTTATAAGAATTTGTATATTTAATGTAATTATGTTGATGGTTGCAATAACATTACTTTTTTCACGCGAATATTATTATATTCTTGCACTTTATCTTATACTGTTTTTTATTCTGTTTAGATATTATATAAAAAATGCTGGTTCAATTTCAATAAGAAATAATACCTTCTGATAGCATCGGAAGTGGCGAGTTGTTAATCAACAGCATATAAATAAAACAACAATTCTCGAAGGAAAATAACCGCTGTCTTTATAAATAAATTTTAATATTCCATTTTAATCAAAACATGTGAAAAAATTTAAAATTCAGAAAAGTGGTGAATTTTCATCAGATATTCTCAACGAAGAAATTAAATTGGCTCTACAAAAAATAAAGAATGAAAAATATTTACCTGTGTTTGGACAAAAAATAATTAAAAATGTCATCGAGCCAGCCTTACATTTGGGAGGGAATCTTTATTCTGGAAATTACATGATTTTCCAGATTGAAAATTATTGTGAGGCAGTCGGAAATTTACATTGTTTTCTCAGTTCAGATAATACATTTATTAATATTATTGTGGTATAAATTATTTTGAGACCACTGACAGCTAACTGCCACTAACAAAAAATTGCGAATTTTTGTTAAATTCATTATTTTTCTCGTATCTAGGCATTCTTTTTCAAACCTTTCACGAAGTGAGGAGTCTGTTAAAGAGAACTGTAATGATAGCCTTTAAGGAAGATTTTTGGTTAAAAGCTTTGTATTCCTTTCTGCTTTTTTCGTCTGCAATTCAATCCCAATGCCCTCAACTCGATATTCTCTATAAGGAAATCCATAAACTAAATGGGATTGTCTGATAAAATGTTCTCTCCCATACTGAAAAAGTTCATTTTATCGCGAGGAATTCCGATTATGCACCGCATCATTAAACATAAAACTTTTCTTATTGTCTCACATTTATTTTAGTATATTTGAAAGTAATAAACCGAAGGTTTTCTCATTGTCTGATGTTAGTGAGTATGTTTTCAATATTAATCTAAAAATAATGAATATAAAAATTCCAGCAAAATTTAATGAAATTTTAAAAGATGATTATAGATCGCTCGTCGACTCTGCTCTATCGAGATTTAAAGATATTTACATTGACAACAAAGTAGAATTTTTCCAAGCATATACCGACCATGGCTTGACACATATCGAAGAGGTTCTTGAGACCGCAGCCAACATTATAGATGATGATTCATTTAAGTTTTTAAATGAAAAAGATATTGCAGTGTTGATAATTTCTATTCTCTTACATGACATCGGAATGCATATTACTGCAGAAGGTGTTGCAAAGATACTTGATGCTGACTTCGACAAATGGAGGATTGCTGAATTTGACAGCAAATCTTGGAAAGAGGAGTGGATAAATTATTTTCAAGAAGCGAAAAGATTTAACAATGAACAATTGATGAATATTTTTGGCACTGCAGATCAAAACATATTAGAACCTGACTTGAATTCCTTGTCTGACTATGACAGAAAGTTGTACGGAGAATTCCTTAGAAGGTTTCATCATAGATTAGCTCACGAAATAGCACATAGCGGATTTCCGACAAAAATCGACATTGAAAATATAACTATTCAAGATTCAAGTATTGAAAAAGACATAATCGATATCTCGGGATTAGTGGCTAGAAGCCACGGAATGCCAATTAGAAAAGCAATTGATTATTTGGAAAAAAAATTCTCTGATGCGTGGCGAACTCCTTACGGCGTAAAAACTGTTTTTCTAATGGTCGTATTAAGAATTGCAGATTATTTACAGATACACTCTGATAGGGCATCGAAAATAACTATCAAATCTAAGAGACTTGATAGCCCGATATCAAAGCGTGAATGGGAAAAGCACCAATCCGTTAAGGACATTAATATCAAGACTGCGGATCCAGAAAGAATATTCGTATTAGCAAAACCCGACAATAGCTTAATATACCTTGAACTAGAACAATTATTTAAGGACATTCAATCCGAGTTGGATATATCTTGGGCAATTCTCGGTGAAGCATATGGTAAAGACGAAGAATTAAAAAATCTTAAAATAAAATATCGTAGGCTTCGATCAACTCTCGATGATAAAGTAGCATTTAATAATACTATCGATTACATTCCCGAAAGAATTTTTTTTAATGCTGATCCAGCATTGCTAAAATTATTGATTGGCCCACTATATGGCGAAGATCCTCGATACGGTGTTCGGGAGCTACTACAGAATTCCATTGACGCAGTTAAGGAAAGAGAATATTTGACCGATGAATTGGGAAAAATCAAACTCACTATACAACCGGTCAAAAAAGGAAAGCCTAGATACGAATTAATTATTGAGGATTCGGGAATTGGTATGTCTAAAGACACAATTATTAATTATTTTTTTAAGGCTGGTGCATCCTTTCGAAAAAGTATGGCTTGGAAGAAAAATTTTGTTGATGACGACGAAGTGAAAATTCAACGAACTGGTAGGTTTGGTGTTGGGGTTTTGGCGGTATTTTTATTGGGAGACGAATTTGAAATGTGGACTAAATATGAGACAGTAAATAGCATTGGATTTTATTGCAAAGCAGCGCTAGGAACTACCCAGGTTGAACTTACTAAAACGGATTGCGCGACCGGTACGAAGTTAAAAATTCTACTTAAAGACAGCGTCAATGATATAATTAATAACAAGATAGCGGATTTACAAAACCCTGGTATTAGGAAAAGCAATTATTATGGTGGAAAATTGCAACTTCTGGACTGGTTCAGTTGGTACGTTATGGATAAACCGACAATTCAATTTGAGATCGAAGAATCCTTAGCGAAAATATTTATAATTAATAATTCAACTTCATTAATAAGTAGCAAGGCGGATGTTCCCTCTAAAAATTGGCGTTTTTTCTCAACAAATGACTATAAAGGAATACATTGGACAATAAACTTAAAAGAAAGAGATCATTATTATTACAGCGAAGATATTCGGCAATTAAGAGTGCATAATAAACTAGTTTGTAACGGCTTTAAAATAGATAAAAAATATAAAATCCAAAATAAAAGTTATGGTTGGATTGAACCGAAGGTATCAGTTTTCGATAACGCTGGAAATTTTCCCTTAAGTCTAAATCGAGACTACATACAAGATGACCATCTCCCTTTCGAAGACGAATTATTAGAAGCAATAAGCTTAGAAATTATATCAGCTTTATTAAAAACAGAATTTTCTCAGATCGGTCCCTATTATATTCCAAAATCTAATATTATCACATTCTTAGGAGAAATTGATATCAGTAAATACATTATTATCATTGGGGATGAATATACATTACTACATCAATCTCTATTTTCTTTTCTAAAAATCAAATCATTCGATCAAGTTTGGTTCCGACAACAATCAAATGTTGAAGCTTATAATTTAACACCGAAATTTGCTTATCAGGCTATCAAAATTGGGGCTGATCCCATAAATTTCTATAAGCCAATTTTAGAGTCAAATTCCTGGTCAAATATTCAAATTTTTAATTGGTTTGGATTAGGAAGCAATTCTGGATCAACGTCACTAACCAGAAAAGATAAATTTTCAAGGAAATATATTTCAACAGCTAAATTTAAATATTTAAACGAAGGGAAACGGCTATCTACCACTTTTAAGAATAATGTCAAATCTAACTCTCTTAATAATGATTGGACAGAAATAATAAGTGATAATGAATATCTAGAATCAACACAAATTGACATGCAGACTATAAGTCCTCATAATTATCCCTTAGTAATCGAGAATTTTGTAAATGATTCATTGGAAAAAGATAACTTCTTTGTAAAAACTTGGGAAAAATATTTAAATAAAGAATGGACGTTTCCCATTGATAAATCTAAAAGACCTGAGCTTCGATTGAACAAGATTAATAAAGAACACAGCCGTTAACAGAGGTTTCACAAAATGGCGAAATTTCTGGTAAATTTAAGTTTATTTACCGCAAGAAATTTTATTTGTAAAAGGGAAATAATCGGTTACGAAATTCGCTAATTCGTGAAACCACGAAAGATCGGACTGTGAAAAAACCTTATTTTTCACCTTTTTAAACACAATAAAGCATTACTATATTGCAATAAATACCATCTTAAATTAAAGCTGTTCTTAGGAACCAATTGAGGGCTGATTTTCAGAGTAACTACTAAAAAGCCTTAGGTATGTCCAATTTTTATACAAAGCACAACTTTTTTTATAAGTAAACTTCAAGCTCGTGAGTTTGGAAATCAATTCGGTCATACCCAAAATACTCAAAGCACGCTTGAGGTTGTTATCTGCATAATCAGGTTATGTTCGCCATTTACTTTTTACAATCTCGCTAAGTTGGCGTGGATGTAGTCCTATTACCACTTGGCCTCAAAGCAGTTATCTTTTATTTTTTTAAAATTTTCGATAGAGTTGCTGGTTATATTGATAGCATGTGTTATATTCTTCTACAGTATCAGCATTTTGGCTCCAATCAATTTCCTTAATACCTTTTCTGCTGGCATAAAGTGCTTTTACAGGACATTCCTTGCAGGTCCATGTACAGAATTTCTAGAATTCGTAACTGTTCTCTGTCTCCATTTTCTTCTAAGAGGTTTGTTGGCATTTTTTGATTCAGCGTACATTTACTCGCTTCATGTTGATGGAATTGACGAGCATTCCTATGTAACTTTCAACGAACTTATTTTCATATTCTTCAATTTTATTGGTGTATGCTGGGTTTTTGATTAATAAATTAAATGTAAAACACTTATAAAAAACCACTCCCCTATCATATCCCCTGAAAAAGAAAAACCCTTGACAATCAAAGACTATCAAGGGTTTTCTGTGGTCCCACCTGGGCTCGAACCAGGGACCACCTGATTATGAGTCAGGTGCTCTAACCAGCTGAGCTATAGGACCGGTTTAGAGGATGCAATATTACTACTAATTTTTCTTCACTCCAAATGTTTTTGAGAGAGATTTTATCGAAACCTAAAATTAATGTCAATAAAATCGGTATCTATTTGATTTCTTGGCACAATTCTATCAAAACGCCGTTGGTTCCTTTTGGATGCAGAAAAGCCACAAGTTTATTGTCGGCGCCTTTTTTCGGAATTTCGTTCAAGACCGTAAAACCTTCTGCCTGCAATCTTTCTATTTCAGCAAGAATATCTTCGACGTCAAAAGCGACATGGTGGATTCCTTCGCCTTTTTTTTCTAAGAATTTGGCGATCGGACTTTCTGGATTTGTGGCTTCTAAAAGCTCGATTTTATTTGGGCCGTTCATGAAAAATGAGGTTTTTACGCCTTCGCTTTCTACTTCTTCTTGCTTGTAAGGCGGTGCTCCGAAGAGTTTCTCGAAGAGATTGTTTGACGTTTCCAAATCTTTTACGGCAATGCCGATATGTTCTATTTTTCTCATTTTTTTTGTTTCAAAGTCGCAAAGTTTTTCGACAACGATTATAAGGCGTTTAAAAGAAGCCTAAACGTTTGTGTCTAGCCCCGATGCAAGGGAAAAGCCTTTTGTGGCGGGGTTCGCCACAAAAGCTTGGAAAGGCAGCGGGAATTTCATTTAAAAAAGAGCCTACTGTTTGGCTTCAAAATCTAAGCAAATATATAAAACTTGTTTAAAGTTGCTACTTACTTTATGACATTCGACTTTAAGACTTTTGACTTTCAAACTTTAAGACTTTCGACTTTAAATCGTATTTTTGCAAAATGGAAACAAACAGACAGAAAAAAATAGGAAGCGTTCTGCAAAATGATTTGGTAGATATTCTTCAAGGTGAGGTGAGAAAAAACGGAATTTCAAATTTGATTATTTCGGTTTCTAAAGTGAACGTGACTTCAGATTTATCAGTGGCTTCAGTGCATTTGAGTATTTTCCCAACTGAAAAAGCGGCTGAAATATTGGCGGCAATCAAAACAAATACGCCTTTGATTAAGCACGATTTGTCGCAGAGAGTGCGTTTGCAATTAAGAAAAGTTCCGAATTTGATGTTCTATATCGACGATTCTTTGGATTATATCGAGAAAATCGACAATGCTTTGAAAGACAAAGAAAACCCAATCGAGAACCGCGATTTATTAGAAAGAAGAAGAAAATCATAGTTTGAACTTACCATTTTACATAGCAAAACGCTACACCGTCAGTTTCAGCAAAAGCAGCGCCATTAATATCATTACTGGAATTGCTTCACTTGGAATTATCGTGGGCGCGTGCGCTTTGTTTGTGGTACTTTCGGTCTTCAGCGGCCTGAAAGATTTCAGCCTTTCGTTCTCAAATGATTTTGATCCTGACTTGAAAATGTCGAGCCTTTCAGGCAAGTCTTTTTTTATTTCTCCTGAACAAGAGCAACAGATTCGTAAGATAAAAGGCATAAAAGCGTTTAGCAATACCATTGAGGAACGCGTTCTTTTTTTATATGACGGAAAAGAAGTCATTACTTATCTTAAAGGCGTTGACAGCACTTATCTTACGGTTAACGGTGCCAAAAAAAGCCTGTACACCGGCCAATGGCTCGAACCAAACACGCCTCAAGTCGTGATGGGTTATGGCATTTCAAATAAATTATCGCTTGGCGCCATGAGCTTCAATAATCCGTTGGAAGTTTATGTTCCAAAGGCTGGAAAAGGCGAAATCACAAACGCCGAACAGGCATTTAATAAATCAGCCGTCTTGCCTGTCGGAATTTATGCCATCAGCGAAGAACTCGACGGAAAATATGTTTTTGCAGATTTGAAATTGACACAGGAACTTTTGCAATACAAGCAAAATCAAGTGTCAAGCATTGAATTCAAGCTACATCCTGAAGTTGACCAAGACGTGATTTCAGACAAACTGAAAGCTGTTTTCAAGAATAAAGTTGGAATAAAAACCAGAGCTGAACTGAACGATTCGCTTTATAAAATGCTGAATACTGAGCAGACTGCCATCTACCTCATCTTTACATTGGTCATAATTTTGACACTTTTCACTCTAGCCGGAGCGATTATCATGTTGATTATTGACAAGAAAAGCAATCTTTCGACTTTGTATAATCTGGGCGTAGAAATTAAAACATTGCGTAAGATATTCTTGTTCCAAGGCTCAATTTTAACGGTTATAGGAGGTTTTATCGGACTCGCTTTGGGAATCATAATCGTGCTTTTGCAACAGCATTTTTCACTGGTAATGATTACCATGTCAATGGCTTATCCGGTGAAATTTAATGTGCAGAACATCATAATCGTCCTAGCCACCATTTTTACATTGGGAATTATTTCTTCATTAATTGCCTCAAGTCGAGTTTCTAAAAAACTTTTGGAATAAAATATTGACCGCAATTAAAACTTAATCTGCGTAAAATAGCTCCGCCCTTAAAATATTTTTAATTCTCCAAAAAATAATTATACATTTGCCTTCCAATACTTTAGCCTTATGATTGTTTTTGTTCAGGCCTAACACTTTTTTAGGTCATCTTGATTCATTCTTTTTTACGCTGTCGCGGAAGTGAAGCAGGCGTCACTCACCTTATTTTTATCAATCATGACAAAGACAAACAAACCTAGTTTTTTATCTAGAATTATTACCGTTACCAAACAATCGCTTCGTGGCGAAGCCGACTTTGATTATACTTCAGGAAACATCAGAAAAGCCGTTATTTTATTGGCAATTCCAATGGTTTTAGAAATGATGATGGAATCTGTTTTTGCTTTGGTAGATTTATATTTTGTAGGCCATTTAGAGAACAGCAGTTTTGCGATTCAAACCGTCGGGCTGACAGAATCAGTTCTCACCATTATATATTCACTAGCCATCGGATTAAGCATGGCTGCAACCGCTGTCGTGGCCCGAAGAATCGGAGAAAAAGACCCTACAAAAGCGGCAAAAGCAGGAATGCAGGCTGTCATAATTTCTGTAGCCGTAAATTGCGTCATCAGTTTCTTCGGATTCATTTACGCAACCGATATCTTGCTATTGATGGGCGCTTCAAAGGAAGCCGCATTGCACGGAACCACTTTCATGCAAATCATGATGGCCGGAAGCATTTCCATCGTATTATTGTTCTTGATCAACGGAATCTTTCGTGGGGCCGGAAACGCAGCAATCGCCATGAAAAGTTTATGGATTGCCAACATCTGCAACATAATTTTATGCCCGATTTTAATTAATGGACTTGGCCCAATTCCTGCTTTCGGACTGACCGGCGCTGCAATCGCAACGACAACCGGAAGAACCATCGGCGTTTTATACCAAGCCTATCATTTGTTCAACGGAAGAGGCATTTTGAAAATCATCGGAAGCTATTTTATTCCAGATTGGAAACAGATCAAAGCGATTGTAAAAGTGGCCGCTCCCGGAATTTTACAATTCGTAATCGCTTCTTGCAGTTGGATTTTCTTAGCGAATTTAGTTGCCGTAACTGGAGGTGATCATGGTTCTGCCGGTTACCAGACGGCTTTGCGAATCATGATGTTTTTCATCTTGCCGGCTTGGGGATTGAGCAATGCCGCGGCGACTTTGGTCGGACAAAATCTAGGCGCAAAACAAGTCGACAGAGCGGTGAAATCAGTTATGCAGACGGCAAAATACAACGTAATTTTTATGGCTTCGATTATGGTAATTACTTTAATCGGCGCCGAATATATTGCTGCATTTTTTACGAATGACGTTTTAGTCCAAAACATTGCCGTGGAAGCAATCAGAATCATGAGCCTAGGTTATATTTTCTACGGAATTGGAATGGTTTTGATCAGCACTTTTAACGGAGCCGGCGATACTTGGACTCCGACCTGGATTAATTTCTTCGGATTTTGGCTATTTCAGATTCCAATGGCTTATGTCTTGTCCAAAGTCTTGAAAATGGGACCGACAGGTGTTTTCATGGCTATTCCAATTGCAGAAACTGCGATTACCATTGCCGGATATATTTTGTTCAAGAAAGGAAAGTGGAAGACGATTCAGGTGTAATCGATGTAAAGACGCAATCAGAGTAGCATAAAATTCATCCAGAGTACTACAAAACGCAGTCAGAGTATTACAAAATGCATCCAGAGTAGTACAAAATAGAATCAGAGTAGCAAAAAACACAATCAGAGTAGTACAGAATCCATGCAGAGTAGTACAGAATCCATTCAGAGTAGCAAAAAACGACGCTAGAGTACTAAAAACAAGAAAGCCTTACGGATTACGTAAGGCTTTGCTTTTATAAATCATATCCTCTTATTGCTGCACAAACTGAAAACTCCCAAAAACCTCTTGAATTTCATTCAAAGTCTGGTAAAGTTCTTCCGGAGCGTCGGTTGTCACTAATCGTTGCTTGTATTCTTTAAAACCTGGAATTCCTTTGAAATAATTGGTATAATGTCTTCTCATTTCGACGATGCCCACGCGCTCGCCTTTCCATTCCATTGACCAAGTCAGGTGATTTCTTACGGCTTCCACTCTATCTTCCATTGTTGGCGGTGCTAGTTTTTCTCCAGTTTTGAAAAAATGCTTGATTTCGTTAAAAATCCACGGATAACCGATTGCCGCACGGCCAATCATCATTCCGTCCAAGCCGAAACGGTTTTTATATTCCAATGCTTTTTCTGGCGAATCGATGTCTCCGTTTCCAAAAATCGGCATTGTAATTCTCGGATTATTTTTCACTCTTTCAATATGCGTCCAGTCAGAATGGCCTTTGTACATCTGCGCTCGCGTTCTGGCATGAACCGTCAAAGCCTGCACTCCGATATCCTGCAATCTTTCGGCAACCTCGTCAATATTGATCGAATCTTCGTCCCAGCCCAATCTTGTTTTTACCGTCACCGGAAGATGCGTGCTTTTAATCACCGCTTTTGTCAGGCGAACCATCAAATCCACATCTTTTAAAACGCCCGCTCCTGCTCCTTTGCAAACCACTTTTTTAACCGGACAGCCATAATTAATATCAACCAAATCAGGACGAACGGTTTCCACAATCTTTGCAGAAAGCGCCATCGCTTCTTCGTCGCCTCCAAAAATCTGAATTCCGACTGGCCTTTCGTAATCAAAAATATCTAGTTTCTGGCGACTTTTCATGGCATCGCGAATCAAACCTTCCGAAGAAATAAATTCGCTATACATCATGTCAGCGCCGTGAAGCTTGCACAATCTGCGAAAAGGCGGATCGCTGACGTCTTCCATCGGAGCTAAAAGTAAAGGGAAATCAGGTAATTCTATGTTGCCAATCTTGACCATCTTCTTTCTAATTTTTTGCAAAATTACGACTTTTTTAAAGAAATATAATCCTTTGGATTTCAGGCTTGGAGTTGTAAGAATTAGGCGATAGCAAAATCTTAAAGTTTCAAATTACTGTCAATCAATAAAATATAAGCCCTATTTTTGCGTTTCTAAAATTCATCTTCACCATCAAAAATTTTTAAATGATTTACAAGACACTTATTTCCTTCTTATTTATAGGAATTTTAGCAACAAGCAAAACAGAGGTAAAAGCTACAGAACCGGCAGTAAAAACTGAAGTTCCAAAAGTATCCGAAAGAGAAAAATTAATTTCTTATGCCAAAGAATACCTCGGAATCAATTACAAATACGCCAGCAGCAGTCCGTCAAAAGGGTTCGACTGTTCGGGTTTTGTAAATTATGTTTTCAAGCATTTTGACATTTCCGTTCCAAGGAGTTCGAGCCAGTTCAAGAACATTGGAAAAACCGTACAACCAGAAGCTTTCCAAAAAGGCGATATCTTGGTTTTTTATGGCTATAAAGACACAAAATCCATCGGCCACGTGGGAATTATCTGTGAAGCAGACGGCATGAATTCTAAGTTTATCCACGCTTCTTCCGGAAAAGAATATGCAGTTACCATAAGCGATTTGAACTCCAGAATGTACACGAAACGATTTTATAAATGTATTTCAGTATTGTAAAATAAAGCGCTGAGGCGCTAAACAAAAAGGCGCTGAGAATCAACTCTGCGCCTTTTTTATTTATAACAGCCTTAGCGTCTCAACACCTAAAAAATCTCAACACCTTACTTATTATAAAGTAACGAAGCCAATCTTCCATCCCTGCTGTAAATATCATCAAAGAAACTCACATTTCCGTTTTCATCCGCACCAGCGGTGAAATAAGCGATATAAACCGGAATCTTTTTCTTCAGCGAATAACTCAGTTCTTTATTTGCATTCATGGCTTTGTCGATTTTTGAAGCATTCCAGTTTTTGTCATCTTCTAAAATTGCATTGGCCAATTCTTTCGCTTTCTGAACACGAACGCATCCGTGGCTGAACGCTCTGTTTTCTTTATTGAAAAGGCTTTTTGCAGGCGAATCGTGCAGGTAGATATTGTTAGAATTCGGGAACATGAATTTCACCAAACCTAGCGAATTTGTCGGCCCTGGTTTTTGGCGAACGGAATTCCCGTTCCATTCCATGTTATGCTGTGCGAGATAATTCTTGTTTTTGGCAATTCCTGGTTTGATTTCTTTCTCTAGGATGCTTTTCGGCACATTCCAATACGGACTAAATACCAAATAGCTCATCTGTCCGCTGAAAACCACAGTTTTGTTCAAGGCTTTACCAACGACAACATTGGATTCCAAACGCAATTTTCCGTCCTTGAAATAGCGCACTTTATACGAAGGAATATTCACGGCGATATAATTGCCGCTTTTGATGAATTTTGGAGAAATCCAACGGCATCGTTCCATATTTACAACAATTGTCTTGATTCTGTCCTGCACAGAAATGTTCAGGTCTTTAACTAAAGAGGGCGTTATCATTTTGTCCTCATTCTGATAATTTCTTTTTTCGTAAGATCCAATTGCTTCTGCCAAATCATTATCAAAAACGGTACTTTCAGAAGCGCTTTTCAAATCTCCAGTCATGGCCAATCTTTTTCTAACTTGCAAAACAGTTGCTGAACTGTCTCCTACCTTCAAAGATTTAACGCCTTCTGGCATCGTAATTTTTCCCCAACCGCCTTTTTTCTCGATTTCGCGGTATTTCTGCAAGCCTTTTTTCAAGTTATAATAGAGTGGAATCATTTCTCTATCGTCCTTCTTAAGAAGCGTCGGATCTTTCATCAAGGTATCTAAATAAGCGACATAAGAAGTTTTTTCACGTGGCAAATACCAGCCCGTCTGCTTGCTTTCTTTAGCATCTAAACCTTGATAGACATTTTTAGCATAGAAAAAATACATCGCTGAAACCAGCAATTCTGAATTTACGTCAGGATCTTTATTTTCATTTTCATAAAATAAATTGTCGATTTGTTCTTTGTAAGGCAATTTTGCAGGAACGCCTTCGTCATCAATTTGGTTGACTTGGTTAAAAACCGCTTCTGCAAATTCGATCACGCCTTTTTTATCGAACCACAAATAATGGTAATCGTGTTTTTTATAAAGCTGTCTGATTTCAGATTCATATTCTTTATAATCAGGATATTTCGTGAAAAATCCGGCCACTTTTGTACTGTCAAATTGAATTGTTCTGTCTTCAGGATCGACTTTGATGTCTGAAAGGTCATTTTCCTTTTTCTTGCAGGAAACAATGGCCATCGAACACATGAAAGCAATCATTATGTGTATAAATACTTTTTTCATAGGGGTTAATTTTGTTTTTAATAAATGTAGACAAAATTTGTGCAGAAGGAAAATTCATTAATTCGATTTTAACATAAATTACTACGGAATTTTCCACCGCAGATTCGCAGATTTTCTAATATGACAAAGAAATTAGAAAGTAAAAATCTGCGAATCTGCGGTAGTTTTTAGGAAATAATTCTAGCAAAAATTCCTCTTTCAACTTACCAACTAAAAAACTATATTTGCCGATTAAATCCTTACCTTTAAAGGAGATAAAGAGGAAAGCGGAGAAATAATCAAAAGTTTCTTTGTGAACGCGTAAAATTTGATACAAAAACTGTACATGAAACATATTAGAAATTTTTGCATTATTGCACATATTGACCACGGAAAAAGCACGTTGGCTGACCGTTTGCTTGGCGCTACACAAACAGTGACGGCTCGCGAAGAAAAAGCACAACTGCTTGACAACATGGATCTTGAAAGAGAACGTGGCATCACGATCAAGAGCCACGCCATTCAGATGGAATACAAATATAAAGGTGAAGATTACATCTTAAATTTGATTGATACTCCGGGACACGTGGATTTTTCTTATGAAGTTTCTCGTTCGATTGCGGCTTGCGAAGGCGCGCTTTTGATTGTTGACGCGGCGCAAAGTATTCAAGCACAAACAATTTCTAACTTGTATTTAGCTTTAGAAAACGATTTGGAAATCATTCCGGTTTTGAACAAAGTAGATTTGCCAAGTGCCAATCCTGAAGAAGTTAGCGACGATATTATTGATTTATTAGGTTGCAAATTAGAAGATATTATTCATGCTTCGGGTAAAACTGGTTTTGGTGTAGAAAATATTTTAGCAGCCGTAATTGAAAAAATTCCGCCACCAAAAGGAGACCCGAATGAACCGCTTCAGGCTTTGATTTTTGACTCGGTTTATAATCCTTTCAGAGGAATCGAGGTAATCTTCAGAGTGATCAACGGACAAATCAAAAAAGGCCAGAAAATCAAATTTATGGCTACCGGAAATGAATATTTCGCGGATGAAATTGGTACGCTGAAATTAAACCAAGTTCCGAAACAGATGATTTCTGCCGGAGATGTTGGTTATTTGATTTCAGGAATTAAAGAAGCAAAAGAAGTAAAAGTTGGTGATACTTTAACCGATGCAAAGGTACCGACAACCAATATGATTACAGGTTTTGAGGATGTAAAACCAATGGTTTTCGCCGGAATTTATCCAGTGGACACTGAAGATTATGAAGATTTGAGAGCTTCGATGGAAAAACTGCAGTTGAACGATGCTTCACTTGTATTTACACCAGAAAGTTCAGCGGCTTTGGGCTTCGGTTTCCGTTGCGGCTTCTTGGGAATGTTACACATGGAAATCATCCAAGAAAGACTGGAAAGAGAGTTTGACATGACCGTAATTACTACAGTTCCCAACGTTTCATACTTGGCTTACACTAAAAAAGACCCTGAAACTTCTTTCGTGGTAAACAATCCATCTGACTTGCCAGAACCTTCAAAATTAGACCGTGTTGAAGAGCCTTTTATCAAAGCAACAATCATTACAAAATCCGACTTCGTTGGAAACGTAATGTCGCTTTGTATTGAAAAACGCGGTGTAATCACGAACCAAACTTATTTGACGACAGACAGAGTTGAATTAAGTTTCGATATGCCTTTGGCAGAAATTGTATTTGACTTTTATGATAGATTAAAAACGGTTTCAAAAGGTTATGCGTCGTTTGATTATTCTCCAATCGGGATGCGAACTTCGAAATTGGTAAAATTAGATATTCTTTTAAATGCGCAAGGAGTTGACGCGCTTTCTGCGTTGATCCACGAAGATAACGCGTATAATATCGGAAAGAAAATGACCGAAAAATTACGAGAATTGATTCCGAGACAGCAATTTGATATTCCGATTCAAGCGGCGATCGGAGCAAAAATTATTGCTCGTGAAACCATTAAAGCGTTGAGAAAAGACGTTACTGCAAAATGTTATGGAGGAGATATTTCTCGCAAACGTAAGCTTTTAGAGAAACAGAAAAAAGGTAAAAAACGTATGAGACAAGTGGGGAATGTTGAAATTCCACAGGAAGCGTTTATGGCGGTTTTGAAATTGAATGATTAAATTGTATTAAGATAAAATTAAGTAGTAAGATAAACCCGATGGCGAAAGTCGTCGGGTTTTTTATTTATGTCAAGAAAATCATTAAATTTGTTTTATGGAAACTATAAAATTAAATATCAATCTAACTGTAAATCAGCTCATGGAAGCCGTCAAGCAACTTTCTCCGAAAGACAAGCTTAAAATCAATGATGCGATTTGGTCTGATGATATGGAAATTCCGATTGAACATCAGAAAATTGTGATGGATAGAATTTCTAAATCTAAAACAAATCCCGAAAGACTTTTAGATTGGGATGAAGTTTCGAAAAATTTTTAAACTTGAGTTTCAAATTGAAAATTGATGTCGATGCTTTAAATGACATTCAAGAAACTACTGAATGGTATGAATCGCAAGTCAAAGGACTAGGTCTGCGATATAAAAGCCAGACTAAAAAGCAAATTACATCGCTAAAAAAAGATCCTTATTTATTTTCTATAAAATACAATGAAACTAGATGTCGGAAAATTGAAAAATTTCCTTTTTTAATTCATTATGTTGTCGAAGAAAACATCAAAACAGTGACAATATTTGCTGTATTTCACACCTCGAGAAGTCCAGAAATTTGGAAGAGAAATATTAAATAATATTTAGCTTAAAAAACATTTTCAAAATGGACGAAACTCCAAAACGGTTTGACAGAATTGTCGCAATCTTAATTCAATTACAATCCAAGAAAATTGTAAAAGCACACGAATTGGCCGAACGATTCGAGGTTAGTTTGCGCACGATTTACCGTGATATCCGAACTTTGGAAGCTTCTGGAGTTCCTATTTATAGTGAAGCTGGAATTGGTTATTCTCTGATGGAAGGCTATCGTTTGCCTCCAGTAATGTTCACCCGCGAGGAAGCCAGCAGTTTTATCGCAGCAGAGAAATTGATGCAGAAATTTACTGATAAGGAATTGGGAAGCCATTATGCTTCGGCGGCATTTAAACTGAAAGCAGTTTTACAAAGTTCTGACAAAGATTGGGTTTCCAACATCGAATCTAATATTTTAATGCAGCCGACGGGAAATTTGTTCAACGATAATTCTCCAAATACTTTGGCGTGTCTTTTTAAAAGCATTGCCGAAAAAACACAAATTATCTTATTTTACCAAACTGCACAATCCGAAGAAGCGACAGAGAGGACCATCGAACCTGTTGGGATTTTTCACGATAATGATAATTGGTACACGTTGGGATTTTGCCATTTGCGTAAAGATTACCGACAATTTAGAACCGATAGAATTCACGATATAAAAGTTACTGAAAAGCAATTTTCATTGGAACACGAACCTTTGGAAACTTATTTGGAGAAAGACAAGAATAAATATCCTACGACGAAAGTCAGAATTTTGATTGACAAAAAAGTGGCAAAACATCTGGATTATGAAAAGAAACACCACGGTTTTGTTTCTCAAAAGTCAGTTGGGAACGACATTGAAATGACTTTTATGTCGCCAAATGTGGAAGAATATTTCCCGAGATGGTTTTTAATGTTTGGTGATTATGGAACAATTCTAGAACCTGAAAGTTTGAAAGAAAGAGTTTTGGAATTGGTTGAAAAATCGTTGCTTCGATTGAAAAAGTAACCGCAGATTCGCAGATTAAAATTTATAATCTGAAACCTACGGTTTAATTATTTCAAAATCTTTGATTTATATTGGTTTTAAATCTGCGGTAAATATTATCTCTCCCAAAAAAATGGAGGCTGGATTCCCAAAGCTCTTAAATACACATAACCCTGACCGCGGTGATGGATTTCGTTATCTATAAAATATAGAATATTCTGGATTATCGGAAATTCATATTGCCCGAAAAGATTGAAAGTATCATTGAAATCTTCCATACTTAATTGTTCCCAAAGATCATTAATTGCTGCAGTTGAGTCGTCCCATTTTTTAAGAAATTCTTCTTTTGTGGTAAACTTTTCTGCTTCTTCGTGGAAAGGTTCTACTTGGCGATTTACAATTCCTTTTAAGCCTGGAGCTCCAATAGCCAATAACTCTGAAGCCAATTGCGCAAAGGTTCTCATTCCTCCGATTGAAAACTCAAAAAAGTCTTTTTCAGGAAATAATTCGATTACTCGGCGTGTCAAATTTCTGTGACCTTGCCAGTGTTTTAATAAATCTTCTTGACTGATTACTTGGGCTGTTGCGAACATAATTTTATCTTTTAATTGTTTATACGACAAATTTAAAGACAGCTTGTGACAACAGTTTGTCAGTAGGTTTTGAAAATTTTCAAATAAAAAAAGACGTACTTTTCAGCACGTCTTTTCTTAAATTAATAGAAGATTATTCTTTTCTTCTGTTATCTCCTGAATTGGTGTCAATCAATTTGTTATAAGGATCGATTCCCACTTCGGTTGGTTTTTCATCTACGATAATGACAAATTTATTATCGATTTTCGTTATTTTATGCTTCTTCAAATACAATTGCTTTTCTTTGGTTTTGTCTTTAACTTTCTCTTCGCCAAAAACCCCAACTTCTACATAATCATTTAACGGATAAGAATCTACAGCATATTTCTCGCCTTTTGCCTTAAACGTAAGCGTTTTTCCAGAAGCATCTTTGAAAGATCTTTTTCCTTTTGCATCAGAACGATATTTGCTAACTTGTGCGTTGATTGTCACTTCATATTTTCCGTTTGGCAATTTCTTCGTAGAAAAATCCTTGACGCGATTGTCATATAACGTGATTGTCTTGAACATATCATCAATCATATATTTCAATGAATCTGGCGTTGCTTCGTTTAAGTAAGACACAAATTCGATGGAATTCGTGTAAGGAGCTTCTTGATAAGCTACTTTTTGAATATACTTTTTCAAAGCGTTATTCATATTCTTTTCTCCAATATAATCGCTCAAAGTATATAAAACCAACGAACCTTTGTTGTAATGAATATATTGCTGATTTTCGTTAAACATCAGCGGTTGCTCGCTTTTGCTTTCCATCGTTCTTCCCTGAAGATAGCTATCTAAAGCATCTTTCAAGAATTTACGCATCTGCAGTTTTCCATATTCTTTTTCTAAAACTTTCAAAGAACTGTATTCTGACAAACTTTCTGACATCAGAGTCGCGCCTTGAACATTCGCACCAATCACCTGATGCGCCCACCATTGATGCGCCATTTCATGAGAAGTTACAGAAAACGGATAATCAACCGCATCTTCATTGTCATCATCCACATCGGCAATAAAACCGATGGCTTCAGAAAACGGAATCGTATTGGCAAAAGACTGTGCAAAACCGCCACCGGTTCTTGGAAATTCAATGATTCTGGCTTGCTTGTGCTGATATGGACTGAAATTTTCGGTATAATAATCCAATGATTTTTTAACTGCTTTGATCATTCGGTCAATGTTGTATTCGTGTCCTTTTTGATAATAAACTTCGATATTTACATCTTTCCATTTGTCTTTTCTGATTTCATATCTAGCTGATTGGTAGGCATAGAAATTCAGCATCGGACGGTCCATTTTATAGTGGAAATAATTTCTTCCGTTTTCTGTCCATTTTTTTTCTAAATAACCCGGAGCAATTGCCGTTTGGTCATCAGAAGTGCTGACAGTCGTTTCAAAATTAATCCAATCAGCATCGCTTGAAATGTACGTGTTCTTTCTGGCAATAGTATCCGTAGCTTTTGCCATTCTGTCTTTTGGCTTTAAGCCATATTTTTTACGCGTATCATCATCCCAAAGCTCTCCGTTTTCAGAATAGCCAATGGAAGGAAACGAACTGTTATTGATAAAAGTTCCGTTTTCTAAAACAGGCGAGTTATCTGTAATCAAAGTATTTGGTTTATTTCTAATTTCAAAATCAAACTTAATCGAATCTCCCGGATTTAAAGGCGTTTTCAATCGATAAATATTGAAATTATACAGCGTATCTTTTGAAACCAAAGTTGCTTCTTTGCTAAATTTGAACTCACTTTTATAATCGTTATAGTTTATAAAAATCGTGTCAATCGCCTGCTGCGTTTTATTTTTTAAGAAATAATATCCTTTTACTTCTAAATCTCTTGTCTTCGGAAAAATAGCTACGTTAACGTTCACATCCGTAATTCTCGGCTGCGCATAATATTCGTATTTTTTATATTTTTTTTCCCAATCAACCATTTGCTGTTCTTGCTCTTTTTGAGAATAGCGTGGATTTTCGATATTATCTTCATAATAAATTGTAGCGCCAATTGCTAAAAACCCTAAAAAAGCAATAGTCAAAGGAATAGCTAATTTTGGCGTAAGACGTTTTCTTGCATTTGAAAATTTCTCTCTTGCAGACATCGGAATTCCTCTTGTCCAAAATAATAAAGCGATACAGAAGAAAACAGCACCAAGCAATAACCAATAGAATTTATACAAATAATACAATTCAAGTCCGTGGCCATAACCGTTCATGTCAGAATACAGAAAACCAGGATCAGAATTGTAGCTAAAAATATCTTGTTCGATGCCTATTTGTGGCAAAAATGCCAAACCAACCATCATCAGAAACAGCACAAAAAATCCTAATAAATAATTCTTGAAAAGCGTTTGAATCAAGATGGCTAAGAAAGCCCATATCACAAAATTCCAGATTTTTATTCCGTATAATTCTGTCAAATAATGTCCGATTTCAAAGTTGTAAAAACCGTGAAATGCTTGGATGGAAACTCCAGCAATCAAAATCAAGACAAGCAATAAGATCTGCATTTTAACAATGGCAATGAATTTTGAAGAAAGCAAAACCCAGTTTGGAATTGGCGTCACATCAATCAGATGGTTCATTCTCGCTGTTTCTCCGCGGTGAATCAAAATTCCGGCAAATAAGAATGTCAGTACATTTATGAAGAAACTGAAAGTGCTTCCTGGCAAGAAAAGCATCTGCCAAGTCACTGGAAATGTTTTTGTTCCATACATTTCTCCAGCCGTGACAGACATTAAAAGAATGAATAAAAGTCCTACGAAAGCAATGACTATGAAAGCCCAATTTTTGATAATAAATCTGAAATCGAAACGAGAAAGACTCCAAGCTGTTTTAAAATTCTGCCATCCAGAATAATCATATTTCACGATAGGAAGCTCGATTCTGGTGATTCCTCCAAAGTTATTTTTAACCGCGCGGTCTCCTTTTTTTCGACTGCCGAAAGTAATTGCCGTTTGGCTGAAAGTGAACGTAAAATATAATAATCCAAGGATCAACAGCGAAACTCCTAGCCAAATCAATCGGTTGTAAACCACTACTTCTTTCAGCGGAAGCAGGTTTTCATTTTGTTCAGAAATAGTCCAATATTTTGTATAATAATTTAGCGCTTCAGAACCAAACGGCTCAAACAAAGCCACCAAATAGCGGTTTTCTGTATCTCTGGTAAAACTAGAAAGCATGATTTGAAGCAAGAAAATCACAATCACACCAATGAATCCCACGAAAATATTTCGAGAAATGGTTACCAAAGCAAAAATGATAACTCCAAAGAAAAGTAAATTCGGAATTACATAAACCAGATAAATTTGGGCAATGGCCAGAAAGTTAAAATCGGTCAATAATTCAGGATTTATTCCTGGCAAAACCGATGCGACAAGAACGCCAGCTATCAGTGAAAGTGTAATCAAAAAAACTACAAAGAGCGAACTCAAGAATTTTCCACCAATATAATCCCACTTTGTGTAGGGATAGGAAAACAAAATGGTGTGCATATTATATCGAAAATCACGATATACTGAAGTCCCCACAATTATCGGAAGCAAAAGATAAATTATCGAATTCATTCCGTTAATAAAATTGCTCAGCGCAAGAGGTGAATTTGCGTAAGCATTTGTATTTCTGACCGCGCTCACACTTTCAAAGAAACCATAACTTATGGCCGAAAAAAGCAAAGAGATAAGAAAAAACAAAGCCAGAAATATATAAAACGATGCTCCTTTCAACCATCGTTTTAATTCGAAATTAAATATAGTTGAAAACATATTATTGGTCAGATTTTAGTGCAACAAAATAAACATCTTCCAACTGCGGTTCGGCATTGATAAACGTCTCATCAGGTTTTTCAAGGCTGTAAACTTTAATATTTAAAGTGTTGTCTTGGTTATATTTTGAGGAAATTACGTTGAAATCTTTTTCGTATTTTTCAAGCTCATCGCGCACGATAATTTTTGTCCAGATGAAACCTCTCAATTTGCCTTCCGCTTCCTCTGGAGTTCCTTGTGCCAAGATTTTCCCGCCGTTTAAAATCGCCATTTCGTTACACAATTCTTTTACGTCATCAACGATGTGCGTGGAGAAAATTACCACATGGTTGGTTCCGATTTCTCTCAAGACGTTCAAGAAACGATGGCGTTCTGCTGGATCTAAACCGGCTGTCGGCTCGTCAACGATGATTAATTTTGGGTTGTTCAAAAGCAATTGCGCGATGCCAAAACGCTGTTTCATACCGCCAGAATAACCGCTTACTGATTTTCCTCTCTGCTCATATAGATTAGTTACTTCCAATACTTTTTTCACGATAGTTTTTCGTTCTGAACTTGAAGAAATTCCTTTTAATCTTGCAAAATAATCTAATAAAGTTTCTGCAGACATATTTGGGTAAACGCCAAATTCTTGTGGCAAATAACCTAAAACCTTACGAAGTGAAATATTATCCTCTAAAACATTTATTCCTTCAAATTCAATTGATCCAGAATCTGGTTGCTGTAATGTGGCAATGGTTCGCATCAACGATGATTTTCCGGCACCATTTGGCCCTAAAAGTCCAAACATTCCTGAACCTATTTCGAGATTTAAATTGTCAAGCGCTTTCACGCCGTTCTTATATGTCTTACTTAAGTTATTTATTTTAAGCTTCATAATTATGAGTATTTTGGTTGATTATATTTTATAAGTGGGAAGATACGCCAATTTGTTACAAAATTTTTAACATATTTTAAGAAATTGTCTTCTTTAAGAAGGTTTTCGACTAGCATGAAGACTTTTAAACTTTGTACCTTTGCAACTTAGAACTATAAAAAAATGATAGAAGATAAAACGCCGCAACGCACCAGCTTATCAAATCTCGGAGAATTCGGATTGATAAAACACCTTACAAAAAACTTTGAAATCAATAATCCTTCTACTTTAAAAGGAATTGGAGATGACGGAGCCGTTTTAGATTTCAAGGATAAAAAAGCTGTTATTTCAACAGATTTATTGATCGAAGGCGTTCATTTTGACCTCTCTTACATGCCTTTGAAACATTTGGGCTATAAATCTGTGGTTGTAAATGTTTCTGATATTTTTGCAATGAATGCGAAGCCGACGCAAATCACGGTTTCAGTGGCAGTTTCCAACCGATTTCCTCTAGAAGCTCTAGAAGAACTTTTTGACGGAATCACGCTTGCTGCAAAAGAATACAACGTTGACGTGATTGGCGGCGACACGACTTCTTCCCAAAAAGGATTAATTATCAGCATCACCGCAATTGGCGAAGCCGACGAAAGCGAATTAGTGTATAGAAGCGGTGCAAAATCAAACGATCTGCTTGTCGTGACCGGAGACATCGGCGCGGCTTACATGGGATTGCAGGTTTTGGAAAGAGAAAAGCAAGTCTTTCAGGTAAACCCAAATAACCAGCCCGATTTAGACGCTTATACTTACATTATCGAAAGGCAATTAAGACCTGAAGCTCGAAAAGACGTGCGTACTTTGCTTTTTGCTTTGGATATAAAACCGACTTCGATGATTGATATTTCTGACGGATTGTCTTCAGAAATTATTCATTTGTGTACGCAATCTGGCGTGGGTTGTAATTTATACGAAGACAAATTGCCGCTTGATCCGCAGTTGATTTCGGTTTGTGAGGAATTTAATATTGACAGCACGACTGTTGCCATAAACGGTGGAGAAGATTATGAACTGCTTTTCACGATTCCGATGGAAGATTTTGACAAGATAAAAGGAAATCCGAATTTCACGATTATCGGCCACATGACTCAGGAAAGTGAAGGAATTCATCTGATTACTAGAGCAAATACTAAGATTCCTTTGAAAGCGAGAGGCTGGAATGCTTTAGAAGAAGAAATTTAAATTTGAATTTTATAAAAAAAGGCTTTCCAAAACGGAAAGCCTTTTTTATTTATTTAGATAACTTGCTTTTTATCTGTAAGTATAATTTACCGTATAAGCATATACTTCACCATCTTCCGTTTGAGTAACTGTTGCTGAAGTTGGATATTTGTCAGCATTATATACATAAGCGGTGACAACTGTTGAAACCACTCTTCCCTGTAAATCTTTTACAACAACTTTAATTGCATTATTTACCGGAAGCAACAATTTTGCTCTGATAATTTCTTGAGGAACAGATTGCATATTCATGTTTAATTCAACATTGTCTAAAACGTCAATGATTCCTGCTGCTTTCATCGTATAGAAAAAAGTATTTGGAGCCTCGTCATAAGTGATTTCAGCTGTAAATTCCTCAACTCCTGCATTTCCTTCTTGAAAAAGTCTAACATTTGTTGGGTTTCCTTTTGAATCATATCGCAGTACTTTTCCAACTTCATACCCTTTATATGGAGCTTCATACAATTGTGAAATTGCATAAGGGTCACCGTCGCCAGTCACACTTGTCAATCCACCGTTTTGATATTGAAATTGAGTAGATTCAACTCCGTCAGTAATACTTGTTACTTTATTGTTTGAATCATAATTTACAATCAGATTGCTTGTGTCTTCAGAAGAATCTGCAGGAACAACTTGAAGTCTTGTTATATACTTTTGGGCAACTTCCCCATTTCCTTGCTCAAATTCATCTGATGATGAATCGCTACAGCTTGTTAAAACAAATGCGGATAATAATGCAATCGATGCTAATTTTTTCATGGTTTACTATTAATTTATAATTTTGAATGGCAAATATATTCGAAATATTGAGGCAACCAACATTTATAGAAAATACTTTTAAATAAAAAAAGCTTTCCAAATGGAAAGCCTTTTCTTACTTAAATTTATAACGTTTACATTTTCATCAGCCAGTGTTTCATTGAAACTTCTCTGTTGATAATGTCTTTCAATTCTGAAATTTTCACGCGGTCTTGTTTCATAGAATCTCTGTGGCGAATGGTCACCGTTTGATCTTCTAAAGTTTGGTGATCCACCGTGATGCAGAAAGGCGTTCCCAAAGCATCTTGCCTTCTGTAACGTCTTCCGACAGCATCTTTTTCGTCATAAGAAACGTTGAATTCCCATTTCAAATCTTCGATGATTTCTTTGGCAACATCTGGCAAACCGTCTTTTTTAACCAATGGCAAAATCGCCGCTTTTGTCGGTGCTAAAACGCTTGGCAATTGCAGAACTGTTCGTGTCGAACCGTCTTCTAAAGTTTCTTCTTTCAATGAAGTTGCAAAAACCGCCAAGAACATTCTGTCTAAACCAACCGAAGTTTCCACTACATAAGGCGTGTAGTTTTTGTTTTCATCCGTATCAAAATACTGCAATTTTCTGCCTGAAAATTCTTCGTGCGCTTTCAAGTCAAAATCTGTTCTAGAGTGAATTCCTTCCAATTCTTTAAATCCGAATGGGAAGTTGAATTCGATGTCAGCCGCAGCATTTGCATAGTGCGCCAACTTTTCATGATCGTGGAAACGGTAGTTCTGTTCGCCCAAGCCTAAAGACAAATGCCAGTTTAAACGTGTCGTTTTCCAGTATTCATACCATTTCATTTCTTCGCCTGGCTTCACAAAAAATTGCATTTCCATCTGTTCAAATTCGCGCATTCTGAAGATGAACTGTCTTGCCACGATTTCGTTTCTGAACGCTTTTCCGGTTTGTGCAATTCCGAAAGGAATTTTCATTCTCCCAGATTTTTGTACGTTTAAGAAATTTACAAAAATTCCCTGCGCCGTTTCTGGACGAAGGTATAAATCCATAGCGCTTTCTGCCGAAGCTCCCAGTTTGGTTCCGAACATTAAGTTGAATTGCTTCACTTCTGTCCAGTTTCTAGAACCTGTTTCTGGATCAGCAATTTCTAGTTCTTCGATCAAAGCTTTTACGTCAGCCAAATCTTCTTTTTCAAGAGAACGCGCCATTCTTTCCAGAATTTCACGCTGTTTTGCTTTGTATTCTACAACTCTTGCGTTTGTAGTCACAAATTCCTGCTCGTTAAAAGCATCGCCAAAACGCGTTTTTGCCTTCTCGATTTCTTTCTGCGCTTTTTGGTTTAATTTCTCGGCATAATCCTCAATTAAAACGTCAGCTCTATATCTTTTCTTTGAATCTTTGTTGTCAATTAACGGATCGTTAAAAGCATCTACGTGGCCAGAAGCCTTCCAAGTGGTTGGATGCATCAAGATTGCCGCGTCAATGCCGACAATATTTTCATTCATCTGAACCATTGATTTCCACCAATATTCGCGGATGTTTTTCTTTAATTCTGCCCCGTTTTGCGCATAATCATACACTGCGCTCAAACCATCGTAAATTTCGCTTGACGGAAAAATAAATCCGTATTCTTTTGCGTGCGAAATTACATTCTTAAATAAATCTTCTTGTTTTGCCATAGTGATGCAAAAATATAAAAAGAGATTGTATTTTCTAATAAAATTTCAGATGCGTTTGACTGGTAATTCATTATGGAATATAAAATGGGCAATCAAACACAATTATCTGATAAGTTATTGAATTATTTATATATTAGTACTCTTAAATTAAAAGCCAAAAAAATGTTTAAAAGCCTTATCAATCTCCTTTTTCCAAAAGTATGTTTGGGATGCAATTCTTTCTTGGAAACCAATGAAACTGTCATCTGCACGAATTGCCGACACGAACTTCCGCTGACCAATTATCATCTGGAAGCTGAAAATGAACTCACAAAAAAGTTTTATGGACGAATCGAAATCCAATTTGGGAGCGCGATGATTTACTATCATAAAAAGGGAATCGCGCACGAACTCATCCACAATTTAAAATATCACCGTCACCAAGAAATCGGAACATTTTTAGGAAACTGGTATGCTGAAGATTTGAAAAACTTAGAAATCACAAAAACTTTTGATGTCATAATTCCGGTTCCGTTGCATAAGAAAAGGCTGAAAGAACGCGGTTATAATCAGGTGGCTACTTTTGCGAAAGCGCTTTCTGAAAATCTGGATATTGCTTATGACGATTCGATTTTAGTCCGTAATATTTATTCAAAAACGCAAACCCAAAAGAATTTCTTAGGAAGAACAGATGTCAGCAAGGATGTTTTTGGGACAAATTTCACCGAAGAAAACCATGGAAAACATTTTCTTTTAATTGATGACGTAATCACGACAGGCTCTACTTTAGAAGCCTGCGCAAGGGTTTTACTGAAAATTCCAAATGCTAAATTGAGCATCATTTCAATTTCAGATACGCACAATATGGGTTTTTAAGCCACTAAATATATTTTCTTAAAAGATTTCATTTCCTGTGAATATAATTGTTATTTTGTGCTTAAATTATTTCAGATGTTGAAGATTCGTTTTAGCTATATATTTTTGATTTTGGCCGTTTTAATGGTAGGCTGTGCCAAGCGTGGCAGCATTACCGGAGGTTTAAAAGACACCATTCCGCCGGTGCTTCGTTCTAGTTTTCCTGAAAATTACAGCACTAATTTTAATGCAAAAGAAATACGGCTTACGTTTGACGAATATGTAAAAATCAAAGACGTGAGCAAGCAATTGATCGTGTCGCCACCGATGAAATATGCGCCGGTCGTAACGCCGATGGGTGCCAGCAAATACATCAATATCAGAATCAAAGATACTTTGCAACCCAATACGACTTACAGTTTCAACTTCGGAAGCAGCATTCAAGACAATAACGAGGGAAATCCTTACCAGCAATTTAAGTATGTTTTTTCTACAGGAACTTACATCGACTCGCTTTCATTACAAGGGATTGTGAAAGATGCTTACAAAAAAGAAGTGGATAATTTTGTATCCGTAATGCTTTACGAAGTAAACGACACCTTCAATGATTCGGTTATTTACAAGCAGAATCCGAGATATATCACGAATACTTTAGACAGTTTAAAAACTTTCAAACTCGAGAATTTAAAAGAAGGAAAATACCTTTTGGTCGCCCTGAAAGACGCGAATAACAATTACCGATTCAACCCAAAGAGTGAGAAAATTGGTTTTTATTCTGAATACATTAAAATTCCGAATGATACGATTCATGAGATTGAACTTTTCAAGGAAGTGCTTCCATTTAAAGCCACAAAACCTTACCAAGCTTCAGGAAACAGAATTGTTGTTCCTTATGAAGGCGATTATAAAAATGCTACTGTGACTTTGCGCAACGGAAATGATATTTTACCAACGACGGTGACCAAATTCCCAGAAAAGGATTCGCTTCAAGTGTGGTTCCAACCTATAAAAACAGATTCATTGAAAGTTGCGCTTCGCAAAGATAAATTTGAGAAAGATTTCACGATTCGCTTTAAAGACCAGAAAAAAGATACGCTCAGCTTGTCAGCGAAACCAAGCGGCATGATTCATTTTAGAGAAAACCTGATGATTACTTCGTCAATTCCGTTAGTAAAAATTGACAATTCAAAAATGAAACTCATCAATAAAGATTCTGTTGCCGTGACTTTTACTTCTTCGTATGATGAATACAAGCAAGAAGTGAAAATCGATTTTGCGAAAGAACCTTTGCAACGCTATACGCTGACCGCTTTTCCGGGTGCGCTGACCGATTTGTATGAAAAGACAAACGACACGCTCAACTTCAAATTGACGACGCAGAATAGTTCTGAGTACGCGAACGTGAAAATTACGCTGAAAAATGTAAAGCGATTTCCAGTAATCGTTGAATTGACAAATGCCAAGGGAGATGTTATTGCTTCTGATTATTCTGACGGCAATGAAGTGATTGATTTGATCGGGGTTTTGCCTAACGACTACACGGTCAGGATTATTTATGACGAAAACAAAAACCGCGTCTGGGATCCTGGTAATTACCTTGAAAAACGCCAATCTGAACAAGTTTTATATTATCCAACAATAATTCACGCCGGCGCCAATTGGGATGTAGATGAATCCATCGATCTCAAAGCTTTAGAGTAACGAAAAGGGATCTTTATCATCCAAAAATCCTAGTTTTTTTCTGGTTTCAAGCATTTGGCTTTTATCTAATTCAGCAATGAATATTCCTTCAGAAGTCTGCGGTTCTAAAAGATAATTCCCTAAAAAATCCACAACCTGCGAATGCCCAGGATAAGGATGGCCATTTCCATCTTCGCCTATTCTATTGACGCCAATCGTGTAGCAGATATTTTCAACCGCGCGCGCTTTGAGCAAAATATCCCAAGCGGGAATACGCTGTGTGGGCCAATTGGCGGCATAAAGCAACAAATCATAGTCTTCCACATTTCTAGAAAAGACTGGAAACCGCAAGTCATAACAAACTAACGTGCAGATTTTCCAGCCTTTATATGCTACTATTAATTTTTCAGTTCCTGAAGCATAGACCTTTTCTTCGCCAGCCAAAGAAAACAGATGTCTTTTATCATAATTTAGAATTTCTCCCGAAGGAAAAACAAACACCAGACGATTATAAAATTTTCCGTTTTCACGGATGATCAAGCTGCCTGTAATGGCCGAATTTTTTGCCTTTGCCAATGATTTTAAGAGCGCAATCGTTTCGCCATCCGTGGTTTCTGCAACATTTTCTGGATGCATTGTAAAGCCCGTCGAAAACATTTCGGGCAAAACAACCAAATCAATTTCTTCTGGAATCGAGTTGATTTTATCTTCGAAATACTTCCGGTTTTCTTTAGGATTTTCCCAAACTAATGGCGCTTGAATCAAGGCAATTTTCATACTTTTTTATTCAATTACAAATCCATCCGGAAGAATAGATCCTTTTTTTACAATGATGATTCCGTCTTTTATCGTGAACAGTTTTGTATTCGCATCTTCCAAATGTTTTCCTCCTTTTAAGGTCACATTATGTCCAATTTTACAGTTTTTATCGATGATGGTGTTGTCTATAAAACAGTTTTCACCAATTCCCAAGTTTGTAATATTATGTTCGACATTATGGCTGATTTCATCTAAATTTTGATAGTAATCATTTCCCATCAAATAAGTATTTGAAATCGTAGTTCCTTTCCCGATTCTGCTTCTGATTCCGATTACCGAATGCTCTAATGTGGCACCATTAATGATACAGCCTTCTGCAATTACAGACTTGTCAACAGAAGTTCCGTCAGTGATTTTTGACGGAGGCAATGTTCTCGCCCTTGTGTAAATCTTGCTCGAATTATGAAAAAGATTGAACTTCGGAATGTCATCCGTCAGGCCTAAATTAGCTTCAAAAAACGAATCGATATTACCAATATCTGTCCAATAGCCTTCATATTGATAACTCAAGACTTTCTCCTTTTCAATTGCTTCCGGAATAATTTCCTTCCCAAAATCCTTCGTATTTGGATCAGCCATCAATCGAATCAGCAAGTCTCTATTGAAGATATAAATCCCCATGGAAGCCAAGTAATGACGGCCTTCTTCGTTCATTTCTTCGCTAACTTCTGAAGCCCATTCTGGCAGTAAATCTGCTTTTGGCTTTTCTATAAAAGAAGTAATAAAATTATTGTCATCGGTTTTTAAAATCCCAAATTCTGGAGCGTCTTTTGCATTTACCGGCAACGTTGCAATTGTCAGTGAAGCTCCGTTTTTCTCGTGCGCTTCAATCATTTCGTTGAAATCCATCTGGTACAATTGATCGCCAGAAAGAATCAGCGCATAATCAAAATTGTGGTTCATGAAATACTGCATGCACTGGCGCACGGCATCCGCAGTTCCTTGAAACCAAGTCGGATTATCTGGCGTTTGCTCTGCTGCTAAAATATCCACAAAAGCGTTGCTGAAATGGCTAAATTGGTACGTATTTTTTATATGCTGGTTCAAAGAAGCGGAGTTGAACTGCGTCAAGACGAACATCCTTTTGATATCAGAATTGATGCAATTTGAAATCGGAATATCCACCAAACGGTATTTTCCGGCAATTGGAACGGCGGGCTTTGAACGATTTTCAGTTAATGGCGCTAAACGGGAACCTTGTCCGCCACCCAAAATGATGGCTAATGTATTTTTGTTCATTTCGTGGTTTTTATTGGTTTTGTAATGATTGATAAACGTTGCTATATTCTCCCGCCGCTTTGTCCCAAGAATGGTCAAGCTGCATGGAAGTTGTTCTTATTTGGTCAAATTTCTCTTGATTTTTGTACAATGTTATTGCTCTTGAAATAGAATAAGTCACATCAGCAACACTGGTTTGATCGTGGCAAATTCCGAAACCGCCGTCGCCGAAATCCACAACCGTGTCTTTTAAACCGCCGGTTCTTCTGACAATTGGCGTGGTTCCATAACGCAAAGCATACATTTGATTTAATCCGCAAGGCTCGACTCTGGAAGGCATGAGCAAGAAATCGGCGCCTGCATAAACATTGTGCGCCAGCTTTTCGTTATAACCGATATAGACATTATAATTTCCTGGACATTTTTCTTTCAAGATTTCAAGTTCGCGCTCCACTTCTGGGTTTCCTGAACCTAAAATAAGTATATTTATTTCCTTCGGATGTTCCTCCAAAGCAATTTTACAGATTTCCGGAAGCAAGTCCGCGCCTTTTTCACCGACCAATCTTCCGATAAAAGTAAAAAGCGGTTTTGAAACATCAAGGTTAAATTCTTTGCAAAGCTGTTCTTTATTTGCTTTTTTCCCTTTTATAAAATCTTGCAGATCATAATGGGAATGAAGCATCGCATCTGTTTTTGGGTTCCACACTTCGGTATCAATGCCATTTAAGATGCCGATGGATTTTGGCCTTTCATGACGAAGCAGATCTTCCAATCCGTTCATTTCAATGCTGATTTCGTCGAGATAACTTGGAGAAACCGTGGTCACTTTCCAAGCACATTTTATGGCTGCCGCCAAAGGATTGACGACGCTGTTCCATTCTAAAAAGCCAATTTTAGACTTGTCAAATTCTGGAATATAATTGATTTTTTCAAAGCCGAACCAGCCTTGGTATTGTCCGTTATGAATCGTCAAAACCGTCGGAATTGATTTTAAAGTATGGTAATTATAGCCAAACTGAACCAAAAACGGAATCAATCCCGCATGGTAATCGTGGCAATTCAAAATATCTGGCTGTTGTTTTGTTTCAACGAGCCAGTTCAAAAAAGCGACTTGAAACGCCAGAAAACGCTCGGTGTCGTCTTCATAAGAATAAATATTTGGTCGGTCAAAAAGGTCAGGAATCGAAACCAAGAAAAGCTCAAAACCGAGTTTGTCTGTCTTTTCCTTTAGAATTTCATACTTAAATTCAAAGATGCCCATTTTGAGATTTCCAGAATGCACCATTTCAAATTCATTTTCCTGCGTAAATTTGGTGTCATATTTCGGCAAGACAACCCTGGCACGGTGTCCCAATAAGTTTTGGTATTTTGGAAGCGCTCCAACTACGTCGGCCAAACCGCCTACTTTTGCAACAGGATAACATTCGGCGCTGATATGATAAATTTCCATCGGATTATAAGAATTGAATTCTCATAAAGATATAAAATTTAATAATCCAAAATATATCGTTTTCGTAGATTTAAAAATTATTTTATGGTAATCACTTCTTACATTCTTCTTGTCTCTTTTTGGAAACTTTAAGCTTATTGCAACACAGATCTGAAAAATTATAAAAATTATAGAAATTTCTCAAATCTGTGTTGCTTTTGACTACTTCACTATGATTTCGTCTATTAAAATAAAAGCCTCTCCACCAGCATCTTAATGCTTTGAAGTTTGAACTTGGCGCAACACAGATCTGAAAAATTATAAAAATTATAGAAATTTCTCAGATCTGTGTTGCTTTTATTCTACTTCACTGTAATTTCATCTATGAAAATAAAAGCCTCTCCACCAGCTCCTTGATGCCATTCTGGAAGTTTTCCGAAATTATAAGCCTTCACTTTTATAAATTTTGCTTTGGTTTCAGGAATAGCAGTTTTAAAATCGGCAAGCTGCACGTCGGTGTTTCTTGCATCAAGTTTATTGTCAATAGTTTTCACCAATTTAAAATTGACATTATCTTCAGAAGCAAAAAATTCTACTTTTGTCGGCATCAAAATCCAAGCTCTTGAATCTTGTAAAAATCTTGCAGAAATTGATTTCACTTTTTTAGTTTCATTCAAATCAATTACCGCTTCAAAATCTTGGCCTTGATAACCTTGCCAGTCGCCTTTTCGCCAGTTTTCAGTTCCAAATATTCCGTCGATTAAACCTTCTTCACCGCCTGCGTGGTATTGCGGATTGTACTTTGAATTTAATTTAATGGAATAGTTATTCGGCTTTTTGATGAAAGAAGACGTAACTATATTACTTTTTTGACCGTTATTTTCGGCATAAAAACTAATCATAGCTGTTTTATCAATAACAATTGGATTCTTGTAAGTTTTATAAGGAATTACTGAAAGGCTGGTATCCTTATCAAAAACATAATAATATAATGTATCTTCTGAATTATTTGATAAAATTTGAATCTTCAAATTATCCTTAAAAGATTTGCTTTCGGCTTTAATCACGGGAACCGAAATAATTTTATCCAATTCCTGTTGTTTAGCTTTCATCCAAACTTCCTGCAAATATCCTTTCATTCCTTTTTTAGAAATATTCAACTGTTTGCCATTTTCAAAATTGATTTTTATATTATCAAAATAAGGTGTTGTTTTTGTCCATTCTCCACTTCCCGGCGTTACTGCATAAATTCCCATGGAACTTAAAACATACCAAGCGCTCATTTGCCCGCAATCTTCATTTCCAATCAATCCGTCTGGCGTATTTTTATAGAAATTATCTAAAATATAATGTACTTTTTCAATTGTTTTTTTAGGCTTATCAATATAATTATACAAATATGCCATGTGATGGCTCGGTTCATTTCCGTGCGCATATTGACCGATCAAACCCGTGACATCAACCTGTTCCCTTCCCGTAGTTTTGCTTTCGCTGTTGAACATTTCATCTAATTTAGCTTCAAATTTTTCATTTCCGCCATAAGCTTCAATCAATCCATAAATATCTTGTGGAACGAAAAATGAATATTGCCACGAATTTCCTTCCGTAAAATTATTATTGACTTCCTTTGGGTCGAAAGGTTTTTCCCAACCGCCATTTTTCTTCGGACGCATGAATTTGGTTTCCCAATCAAAGATATTCTTCCAGTTTTGGGAGCGTTTCATGAAATATTCATAGTCTTCCTTTTTATTTAAAATCATCGCCATTTGCGCAATACACCAGTCATCATAGGCATATTCCAATGTTTTTGAAACGCTTTCGTGTTCGTCATCAATACTTATGAAACCGTTCTTTTTGTAAGCATCCAAACCCAAATGATCTAACATCGCCGAATGTTTTGATGCTTCAAAAGCTTTTTCATAATCAAAACCTTTAATGCCTTTTGCCATCGCGTCTGCAATCACAGAAACCGAGTGGTAGCCGATCATGCAATCTGTTTCATTGGAAGCCAATTCCCAAACCGGCAATCTTCCGCCTTGTTCGTACTGTTTTAAAAACGTATTTATAAAATCGGCCGTACGCTTTTTATCAATCAAAGTATATAAAGGATGCGCGCCTCGAAAAGTGTCCCAAAGTGAGAAAACCGAGTAATAGTCAAAACCTTCTGCCGTGTGGATTTCATTGTCTCTTCCTCTATATTTTCCGTCTAAATCTTGGGCAATATTCGGTTGCATCATCGTGTGGTACAAAGCCGTGTAGAAAATCGCTAATTTATTTTTATCCGAAGAAGCGACTTCGATTTTCGACAATTCCTTGTTCCAAAGTTGCTCTGCATCGGTTTTCGCTTTCTTAAAATCCCAATGGTTGATCTCTGACATATTCAGTTTGGCACCTTCGACTGATGTTGGCGAAAGCGACACTTTTACCAATAATTTTTCTCCTTTTTTGACTTGCTTGGAAAAGCTCATCGCCAATAAACTTCCAGCAAAAAACTTGTCGGTGACTTTTGCCGGAGCAAAGGCATTGTTGTTCACCTTGGTAATTTCCATCGGCTGGTTGAATTCTATACGTGCAAAAACATGCTGGTCGCGCGCCCAGGCACTGCTGTTTCGCATCACCTCTATGGTCTTGCTGTCAATGATTCTGACTTCGCCCATCATCAGAAGATCGCGGTGATTCAAATCTAAGATGATATTGGCCTGCCCAGATTTATTAAAAGTATATTCATGAAAACCGACTCTTGGCGAAGCCGTCAGTGCCACCTCAATGTCATCGTCGTCTAATTTTACTGAATAAAATCCGGCTGATGCTTTTTCGCTTTTATGAGAGAATTTTGAAGAATAGTCTTTATTGTCAAGGCTTGGAGTACCCATTGTCGGCATGAGCATGATATCGCCAAAGTCAGAAACGCCGGTGCCGTTCAAGTGCGTGTGTGAAAATCCGTAGACTATGGAATCGTCAAAATGATAGCCAGAACAGCCGTCCCAGCTACCGTCAATTCGGGTATCGGGCGAAAGCTGCACCATTCCAAAAGGCACTGTAGCACCTGGAAAAGTATGCCCGTGACCACCCGTTCCAATCATCGGATTGACATATTGCTGGTAATTTTGCGCAAAAGTAAAAGTTGAAATAAATAATAGCAGGGAGAAATATTTCATTTTGTTTGTTTTGTTGCTCAAATATAAGGAAATATTTCAGGGAGATTTAGAAAGGATATTTTTGTGAAGACCAGCGAAACCCAAAACTTCAAAAAACCTAAAACGACCACCCTTCTGACGTAAAAATTTACCCTGCAGACGTAAAAATACCACGGCACCGACGTAAACTTTTACCCCTCTGGGGGTAAAATTTTGGGTGCCCGACATAAAATTTTACCTTCTTGGGGTAAAATTTTACGTTCCGCTCGCGCCAATGCTGGGAAAGATAATAATACAAGAAGAAAAAAACTCGCTGATGATTTGCCTTTTGCCTAGCGGCTCTTGGCTATTGCCTTTTTCTTCTGCCTATTGTCTAAAAACTAATTCGCCACATTGGTAAGATTGTCTGGGAAATAAAGGTCTGCTAATTTGGTAAATTCATCGCCCCGCATGAAGACATTGATATCGACTTCGCTGAAGCTGTTTTTTCCGGCTGCCGCCAAAAGCTCATTGGCAGAAAACAGCGTGTTTTTATGAAAATGAAACACTCTTTCTGATTTGTCTGTCACAACAAGACCTTTCATCAGCATTCGGTCTTGCGTAGCGACTCCGGTTGGGCATTTGTTGTTATTGCATCGCAACGCCTGAATGCAGCCGAGCGAAAACATAAAACCGCGGGCACTGTTGCACAAATCGGCGCCAAGGGCAATGGCTTTTAATATCGAATAGCCCGAGATTATTTTTCCGCTGCAGATGATTCTGATTTTTTCACGGATGCCGTAGCTGATCAATGTCTTATTGATAAAAATTAACGCAGGTTCCAGCGGCATTCCCACGCCGTCAGAAAATTCTAAGGGTGCCGCGCCCGTGCCGCCTTCCGCCCCGTCCACGGTGATAAAATCGGGGTAGCAGTTGGCATTTTTCATTTCTTCGCAGATTTCTTCAAATTCCTTGGTATGGCCCACGCAGAGCTTGAATCCGATTGGCTTTCCATTGGATAAATTTCGAAGCTGCGCAATGAAGGCAATCAGTCCTTTTGCGTCAGAAAACACAGCGTGCCCGGGTGGGGACAAGATGGTGGTGTGCGGTTTTACATCCCTGATTCTTGCAATCTGCTCGGTATTTTTCGCCGCTGGCAAAACGCCTCCGTGTCCTGGCTTTGCGCCTTGCGAAAGCTTGATTTCAATCATTTTCACCAAGGGATTATTGGCTTTCTTTTCAAATTTCTCGGGACTGAAGTTTCCGTCGTCGTCACGGCATCCAAAATAACCGGTACCGATCTGCCAAGTGACGTCAGCACCGTGAAGGTGGAATTCTGTCAGGCCGCCTTCGCCTGTATTGTGGTAAAAGCTACCTTTTGCAGCGCCTTTGTTCAGGGCAACAATTGCGTTCTCGCTCAACGACCCGAAACTCATTGCCGAAATATTCAAAAGCGAAGCCGAATACGGCTGTTTGCAATCAGGTCCTCCGACTAAGACTCTAGGCAGTTCTTCATTTACGATTGAAGGATAGATGGAGTGTTTTATACCTTCGTAAGCCGAATTGTTAATGTCAAGCTGTGTTCCGAAAGGTGTTGTCGCATCGATATTTTTAGCCCTCTGATAGGCCAAAGAACGCTGGTTTCTAGAGAAGGGCTTTCCATCGGTAGAACGTTCAATAAAATACTGCTGGATTTCAGGAGAAATGGTTTCAAACAGGTATCTGAAATACCCCAAAACCGGAAAATTTCTCAAAATAGCGTGGCTTTTCTGCTGGCTGTTGACAATTCCAACAATAATTATTGCCAAAATTGTAAGCGGAAAAAACATGCTGTATTTATAAAAATAAGCGATGGCACACGAAATGGCCAAAACCACCAATCCGAAAATGAAGAACTGCTTTCTCATGATAATCGTATTTTAATAAGTTGAAAGTTTGAAAGTCAAAAAAAGACCTTGCAGGAGAAAATTATTACGTCAATTATTATTTAAACTAAAAACGCACCTGAATAAACAGATGCGTCTTAACTTTTGCGCCTATTGGCTATTTTTTTGCTATTGCCTATTTCAAGCTTGCTACCAAATATTCTCTGTTCATTCTTGCGATGTTTTCAAGAGAAATTCCTTTTGGACATTCTACTTCGCAAGCTCCTGTGTTTGTACAGTTTCCGAAACCTTCTTGGTCCATTTGGTGTACCATATTTAAAACACGGTCGTGCGCTTCCACTTTTCCTTGTGGCAATAATGCGAACTGCGATACTTTTGCAGAAACGAACAACATTGCTGAAGAGTTTTTACAAGAAGCTACGCAAGCACCACATCCAATGCAAGTTGCAGCGTCAAACGAACGGTCAGCGTCGTGCTTGTTAATTGGAATTGTATTGGCGTCAATCGTGTTTCCTGAAGTATTTACAGAAATAAATCCACCAGCGTGTTGGATTCTGTCGAAAGAACTTCTGTCCACAACCAAATCTTTAATTACAGGGAATGCTTTGGCACGAAATGGCTCGATAAAAATCGTGTCGCCATCCTTGAACATTCTCATGTGCAATTGGCAAGTCGTCACGGCTCTGTCTGGTCCGTGTGCTTCACCGTTAATGAAAAGCGAACACATACCGCAGATTCCTTCGCGACAATCGTGGTCAAAAGCTACAGGATCTTCGCCTTTATTGATCAAACCTTCGTTTAAAACGTCAAGCATCTCAAGGAAAGACATATCTGGTTCTACACCGTCGATTGGATATTCAACGATTTTTCCAGTTTCTTTAGCGTTTTTTTGACGCCATATTTTTAATGTAAGTTTCATTTTGTTTAGTTTATTAGCCAAAAGGCAATAGGCAAAAGCTAGCTGTGTTATCTAAATTATTTGCTTAAAGACTTTATGAAGGCATTTAACATTTTACTTTCTTCAGTAATTAATCCTATTATTTCATCGAACTTTAATTCGCTCAGAAAATTTAATTCTTTTGCGATAATTATTTGTGTTTCTAATTCAAACAATGAACCTCTTGAAATTCTTAAAAACTGAATATAGCTTTGTGTTGAATCTCTGCCCCATCCTTCGGCTATATTTGAAGGAATTGATACTGAAGCCCTTTTTATTTGATTTTGTAATCCAAAAATTTCATCTTTTGGAAAACCTTGTAAATTATTGTAAACTAATTTTACTATTGCAATACCTTTCTGCCAAATCAGCAAATCTTTATAACTTTGGACACTCATTCTTTTTGGCTTTTATTTTTCGATTTCCGCTTAACTTTTGCCTAATGGCTTTTGGCTTTTGCCTACTTGTAACTACGCTGTACTAATTTAATATTTTCGTAAACCAAAGGTTCTTTGTGTAATACAGCTTCGCTAGGTTTTCCTTTGTATTCCCAAGCAGCAACGTAGGCGAAATTTTCGTCATCACGCATTGCTTCTCCTTCTTCGGTTTGGTATTCTTCACGGAAGTGACCACCGCAAGATTCATTTCTGTGTAAAGCATCTTTTGCGAAAAGCTCTCCTAATTCAAGGAAATCGGCAACACGCATTGCTTTTTCTAATTCTTGGTTGAAACTGTCGATTGATCCTGGAACTTTTACATCTCTGTAAAATTCTTCACGCAATTCTGCAATTTCGTGGATCGCTTCGTTCAAACCTTCAGCATTACGTGCCATTCCAACTTTATCCCACATAATTTTTCCTAATTTCTTGTGGAAGTGGTCAACAGAATGCTTTCCGTTGTTATTGATAAATTTGTTCAATTGCTCTCTAACATTATTTTCAGCTTCAACGAATTCTGGCAAATCTGTAGAAATTTTTCCAGTTTTAATATCCGGAGCCAAATAATCTCCGATAGTGTAAGGCAATACGAAATATCCGTCAGCCAAACCTTGCATCAAAGCTGAAGCTCCTAATCTGTTTGCTCCGTGGTCAGAGAAATTTGATTCTCCGATTGAGAAACAACCCGGAATTGTAGTCATCAAGTTATAATCTACCCAAGTTCCACCCATTGTGTAGTGAACCGCTGGATAAATCATCATTGGTGTAACGTATGGATTTTCATCAACGATTTTCTCATACATTTGAAACAAGTTACCATATTTGTTAGCAACAACATCAGTCCCTAATTTGATAACCAATTTCTTGTCATCAGCATCAAGACCTTTAATGTAAGCTTGCTCTTTTCCATAACGTTGGATTGCCGCTGCGAAATCTAGGTAAACTGCTTCGCCTGTTTTGTTCACGCCATAACCCGCATCACATCTTTCTTTTGCAGCCCGAGAAGCCACGTCACGAGGCACCAAGTTACCAAAAGATGGGTATCTTCTTTCCAAGTAATAATCTCTTTCTTCTTCAGATAAATCTGTAGGTTTCTTTTTTCCTTCACGGATTGCTTTCGCATCTTCCAATGATTTTGGAACCCAAATTCTACCATCATTACGCAAAGATTCAGACATCAAAGTCAGTTTTGACTGGTGATCTCCTGAAACCGGAATACAAGTTGGGTGAATTTGCGTATAACAAGGATTTGCGAAAAACGCTCCTTTTTTGTGTATTTTCCAAGCGGCAGTTGCGTTACTTCCCATTGCATTTGTTGAAAGGAAAAACACGTTTCCGTATCCTCCAGAAGCAATGACAACGGCGTGCGCTGAATGTCTTTCAATTTCTCCGGTAACCAAATTACGAGCGATGATTCCTCTTGCTTTTCCGTTTACGATAACTAAATCTAGCATTTCGTGACGGTTGTGCATTTTGATTTTTCCACGACCGATTTGACGGTTCATTGCAGAATACGCTCCTAATAATAATTGTTGTCCGGTTTGTCCTTTTGCATAAAAAGTTCTAGAAACTAAAGTTCCTCCAAAAGAACGGTTGTCCAAAAGTCCGCCATATTCACGAGCCAACGGAACACCTTGTGCCACACATTGGTCAATGATATTTGCAGAAACTTCTGCAAGACGGTGAACGTTTGCTTCACGAGCACGGTAGTCACCACCTTTTACAGTATCATAAAATAAACGGAATGTTGAATCTCCGTCACCTTGATAATTTTTTGCAGCATTGATACCACCTTGAGCCGCAATTGAGTGTGCTCTACGAGGTGAATCTTGAAAACAAAATGCTTTTACGTTATAACCTAATTCAGCTAAAGTTGCAGCAGCAGAACCACCTGCAAGTCCGGTTCCAACAACGATAATATCAATATTACGTTTGTTAGCCGGGTTCACTAAATTAATATGGTCTTTATAATTTGTCCATTTGTCCGAAATTGGACCATTTGGTATTTTTGAATCTAAACTCATAATTTTATAAGTATATTATTTAGCAAAAAGTGAATTAATCTGTTCTGAAAAGTGGATATAAACTGGGATAATTGCAAACAAGAAAGGTACAATTATTGAAAATCCTTTTCCGAAACCTTTAATCAATCCGTTATATTTTGGGTTATTTGCTCCTAAAGATTGGAATGCGCTGGCAAAACCGTGAGACAAGTGGAAAGCCAAAACAATCATTGAAATCACATACAATATTGTAGCAATCAATCCGAATTTTGGATCCTTGAAGAAAGCAAAAGTAACTTTGTGCAAATCTTTGTAACCTTCAGCTATTTTCAAATTTCCTGTCTTGTCCCAAAACTCCGTTCTGTTTCTGATTTCAAGACCTGCTTGTTCTAAGTTTGTTGGAATGTATTTGTCTTTTCCAGAAGAAGTCGTGATATAAAAATCATATTTCTGACCTTGATAATCAACTTGTGCGGTTTGTAAAGGCATTTTTTCATCAAAATGCATTACAGCCCAAAAGTTAACCATGTGCGTTACAATAAAAATCAAAATCAAAGTTCCTAAAACAGCCATATTTCTAGATGCCCAAACGGTGTTTGCAGCAGCATTTTCTTTGGCATATTTAATTGGCCTGGCTTTTCTGTTTTGAATTGTCAACAAAATTCCATCAACAGCGTGGAAAAGAATTGAAATATATGTTACATAAGATAAGATTTTAACTACAGGATTTGTAGTCATAAACAATGCATATTCGTTGAAGTGCGAAGCATCGCTAAAAATCAATTGCAGGTTTCCAGCTAAATGCCCAACTAAAAACAAGCATAAAAATAAACCTGTTAGAGACATCCAATACTTTTTTGCAAGCGATGACTTTAAGATTGCAGATTTTGCCATAAGAGTTTCGTGTGTTTTAAAAAATCACACAAAAATAAGGCATATTCAAATTAACTACAACCTTTTCGGTTTATTTATAATCAGTATAAAGTGGACGTATTTCGCAGTAAATCAAGCACAAAATTTCGTTATAAATAATTTTATTCTTGATTTGCATTTTAAACAGCAAAGAATTTGGTAAAAAGCCGTCTTAAATTACTTTAAAAGCATTTGAAAATTGCGGAATTTTAAAAAGTTTTAGTAACATCTTCATCCACCACAATTATAAAATCCGCAAGCTTTAGGTTTTCTTTCTCGATTTTTGAGATGTCTTTTTGAGAAACTGTTGCGATTGTCATAATTTTCAAGTCTGGTTTTCCTTGTTTCAAATACCAATTGATTCCGTCAAAATTATCACTGTGAAAACTTCCGTTATAATGCACGAATGTGGTGTTAGGTTTTAAATTTTGCAAAATAAAATAAGCCATCGTCGCATCTTTAATTGCTTGTGCTTTTGGCATTGTTTCGCTTGCGTGATCGCCCATCATTTCTAACATTTTTACATAACCTGGAAGATTTTTATCATATTTAATTGGCAACGGCGCAATCCAAGTTTTCTCTTCTGCCGATAATTTATCCAAAGCTTGAAAATCTTGTTTATAAACCAAACTCGCATATCGTCTTGGTACATTTGCCGCTACAAAATTCAGCTTATTTTCTTTTGCAAAATCCACCAACGGCTTATAATCGGTTTTATGATTGTTCCAAAGCCGGGCTAAAGTGTCAAATGCTTTTTGATTGATTTCTCCCGCCAAATATTGATTTAATTGTTTTTGGTTATCCGCTTCAATCATTTCCGCACCCAAAACTAATTGCTTTTTTTTGAATAAATCCTTTGTAAATTCCAATTGCAACCAATGAACGATCGAGTTATCGTGGTGTTCTCCAAACAAAACAACTTCAGCATCTTCAGCCTGTTTCACCATTTTTTTATACGTAGTTTTCTTTCCGTTTTTATCGTATAATTGATAGGGAAGTTTGTCTTGGGCAATTGAATTAAAACAAAAAAGGTAGGCAATTATGTAGAAAAAATATTTCATCGGATGAATTTTGAAAAGTTGTGTAAAAATAGCCATAAAACACTGACTGGCAAAACGAAAATTATTGAATTGACAATTTATCGGAAAGTTTATTTTTAATTCGATAAAAATCAATTTTAGACTTTATTTATCTATGAAAAATAAGCCTTTTTAAGATTCAGAATTCTACTTTTAGCATCAGAAAATTTTAGCTTTAAAACAGAATGAATACAGGAATTGACGTCATCGCTTTTGACATTGCAAAAATACATTTACCGATAAAAACTTTGGCGAATGCCCGAAATATTGAACCTGAAAAATTGGAAAAAGGATTAGGTTTGATCAAAATGACTTTGCCAGATGTTTATCAAGATGCGGTGGTTTTTGGAGCAAATGCTTTGACCAAATTAATTCAAGACAACAACATTAATCTATCAGAAATTTCAAGAATTTATGTGGGAACTGAAAGTAGCATCGATTCTTCAAAACCAATCGCTTCGTTCCTTTTAGCTTTGATGGAAGAAAAATTCGGAACCGATTCTTTATCCGAATGTGACGCCGTAGATTTTACTTTTGCTTGCATCGGAGGCGTTGATGCATTGCAAAACTGCTTAGATTTTATACGATTAAATCCTGAGAAAAAAGCGATTGTGGTTACGACGGACATTGCAAAATATGATTTAAATTCCACCGGAGAATACACGCAAGGCGCTGGAGCTTTGGCAATGTTAGTGACTTCAAATCCCAGAATTATTGCTTTTGACAATAATTGGGCGACAAATACCAAAGGCCTTTTTGATTTTTTCAAACCTTACCGAACGCTTTCAAAATCAGAAATTACTGGAAATTCCCACAATGAACCTTGGTTTGAAAACTTGGAAAGCGAGATTGAAATCCATAAAGAACAGCCCGTTTTTGATGGACAATATTCCAACCAATGTTATATGGATCGCACCCGAAATGCTTACTTTTCATTCAAGAAATTAAAAAATTCTGAGGAAACAATTTACGATTCATGGGAAAGCATTATTATGCATTTGCCGTATTCTTTTCAAGGGCGACGAATGCTTTCGGAAATTTATACTTTAGACGCAAAAACCAAGATTTTATCAGGAAACGAAGATCCTTCTGAATACCAAAATAAATTAAAAGAAGTCAGCAAATCTGAAGAATACAAAGATTTTGTAAACCAAAAATTGCTTCCCGCAGAATTGGCTTCTTCTTTAATTGGAAATCTTTACACAGGTTCTATTTTCATGGGATTGCTTTCTACTTTGGCGCATTTTTATGATTCAGAAAAAGAAATTTCCGGAAAGACTTTCGGGTTTTTAGCTTACGGAAGCGGTTCAAAATCAAAAGTTTTTGAAGGTCAAATTCAGTCAACTTGGAAAGAACAGCTTTCAAAAGTAAAACTATTTGAAACTTTAAAAGACAGCCAAGAAATTGATTTTGAAACCTACGAAAATCTACATAAAAAAGAACAGAAAATAGTAGTCAGAGGTCCTAAAAATGAATGGGTTTTAGAGAGAATCGAGAAAGAAATTCCGAATTTAATTGGAGCAAGATATTACAAATGGATTGATTAAAAATCACCACTTATCTTTACCGCAACTTTGCAAATTGAAATAAAATCTGCGAAGTTGCGGTTTTTTTTATTTTAAGCTTTTGAAAACAAATAATAAATAAGGATTGATTAAATTTGTGAACAATTCACGAAAAAAAATTTTAATTCGTGATTTCGTGGCCAAAAATTATCAATTTAAATTATTTCATATGAAATACCATCAAATCGACCGTCAGCTTTTTATCAAAAATCGTGAAAAGTTTACGGCCCAAATGAAGCCAAATAGTGTTGCCATTTTCAATTCTAACGATATTTATCCGGTTTCTGCAGACAGCACTTTGCCTTTTGCACAGCACCGCGACATCTATTATTTAAGCGGCGTTGACCAAGAAGAAAGCATTTTATTGCTTTTTCCGAATGCGCCTTATGACAATTTAAAGGAGATTCTTTTCTTGAAAGAAACCAACGAGCACATCGCGATTTGGGAAGGAGAAAAGCTGACAAAAGAACGCGCTTTTGAAACTTCTGGCGTAAAAACTGTAATCTGGCTTCAAGATTTCCACAAGACTTTAAAGGAAATCATGACTTATGCAGACACCATTTACATCAATACAAATGAACATTACCGCGCTACAATTGAAACTGAAACTCGCGAAGCACGCTTTGTAAAATGGTGGAAAGAGAATTATCCAGCGCACAAAGTGGAAAAATCAAATCCGATTTTGCAACGCCTTCGTTCAGTGAAAGAAAGCGAAGAAATTGATTTGATCCAAAATGCTTGCAATATTACCGAAAAAGGTTTCAGAAGATTATTGTCTTTTGTAAAACCAAATGTGACTGAATATGAAATTGAGGCCGAATTGATCCACGAATTTGTAAGAAATCGTTCCAAAGGTTTTGCTTACACGCCGATTATCGCTTCTGGAAATAATGCAAATGTTTTACATTATATCGAAAACAACCAGCAATGCAAAGCTGGTGATTTGATTTTATTGGATGTTGCCGCAGAATATGCCAATTATTCAAGCGATTTGTCAAGAACAATTCCGGTTTCTGGACGCTATTCTGAACGACAAAAAGCGGTTTACAATGCGGTTTTACGCGTAAAAAACGAAGCTACGAAAATGCTTATGCCAGGAACACTTTGGAAACAATACCATTTGGAAGTTGGAAAAATTATGACCTCTGAATTACTTGGATTAGGACTTTTAGACAAAGCGGATGTTCAAAACGAAAATCCCGATTGGCCAGCTTATAAAAAATATTTCATGCACGGAACTTCCCACCACATGGGACTGGATACGCACGATTATGGATTATTACACGAACCAATGCAGGCGAATATGGTTTTTACTGTAGAACCAGGAATTTACATTCCCGCAGAAGGTTTTGGAATCAGAATTGAGGATAATGTTGTCGTTCAAAAATCAGGCGAACCGTTTAACTTGATGCGCAATATTCCTGTGGAAGTTGATGAAATTGAAGATTTAATGAATGCTTAATTTACCATTTTTGATTTAAGATTTATGAAACGGTTTGTGAAAACAAGCCGTTTTATTTTGCCTCAGATTTGAAGAATTTCGATTTGCTAATCTGTGAAAATCCATTAATCTGTGGTAAAAAAATTATACTTTTGTAAAACAAAAAGACGACTTTGAAACAAATAATCTACAAAAACACAAAAATCTCTTTCACGGATTCTGGTAAAGGTACGGCTCTCGTTTTCCTCCACGGATTTTTGGAAAACAGCAAAATGTGGGATTATTTTATTCCTGAGTTTTCAAAGAAATACCGCGTGATTTCCATTGATTTATTAGGCCATGGAAATACTGAACCTTTGGGATACATTCATTCCATGGAAGATAATGCTGATGTGGTTCACGCGGTTCTATCAGAATTAAAAATCAGGAAAGCGGTTTTCATCGGGCATTCGATGGGCGGTTATGTAGCTTTGGCTTTCGCCGAATTGTATGCTGACAATGTCAAAGGAATGGTGCTTTTAAACTCCACTTCAAGAGCTGACTCTGACGACAGAAAAGCAAACCGCGATCGTGCAATTAAAGCTGTAAAACAGAATTACACCAACTTTGTAAGACTTTCTATTGCTAATTTATTTTCAGAAAACAACCGTGAAAGATTAGAATCTGAAATTGAAAATGTAAAAACCGAAGCTTTAAAAACGCCTTTGCAGGGAATTGTCGCTTCTCTCGAAGGGATGAAAATTCGTAAAGACAGAGAAGTGATTTTGCATTTTGCAAATTATCCGATTTTATTGATTTTAGGAAAAAACGACCCTGTTTTAAATTATGAAGAAAGCATTGAGCAGATTGAAAACACTTCGGCAAAACTTGTAACTTTCCCAGACGGACATATGAGCCCGATTGAGAATCGTGAAGAATTGAAGAAGAATTTGTTAGAGTTTTTTAAATCAGTTTAATTCTCAAAAATCAATTTCGAAGTAATTTAAAATCCTTTTATAATTGTCTTGCGCCGTTAAACAAGTATCGGTCAAATATTCCTTAATGTTGTCCCATTGTTGCAAACCTCGATAGTAAAACAGTTTCAAATCCTCATCAATAATAAAAGGAACTATGTTGTGAGCAAGACATTCCTTGAACATAATTAACCTTCCAACGCGGCCATTTCCGTCTTGAAAAGGATGAATTATTTCGAATTTATGATGAAAATCTAAAATATCATCAAGTTTTTTATCCTCAATACTATTATAACTTTCTAATAATTCTTTCATCATTTCATTAACTTTTTTAGGCGGGCAAGTTTCATTTCCGCCAACTTCATTAGGAAGTTTTTTATATTCTCCAACTTTAAACCAATCCTTATTACTGTCAGAAGTTCCTGATTTGATTAAGTAATGAATTTCTTTTATTAAAGATTCTGTAAGTTTTGATTTTGCCTTTTCAATGATGAAATCAATTGCCCTGAAATGATTAGTTGTTTCAATTATGTCGTCAACATTGATGATTTCGCCTGAAATTCCAATTGTATTAGTTTCAAAAATAAATCGGGTTTGTTCTTGCGTCAGCTTACTCCCCTCTATTTTATTTGAATTATAAGTCAAATCAACCTGTGTTCTATGGTAAATTCCACCTTTCAGCTTCATATCTTTTTGCTCTTTCAATAAGTTCAGCAAAAGATTACTACTAAAAAATTTCTTTTTTGATTTTGTAGGTAAAGTGGCTTCACTCGGAATATTCCATGTTTTTCCTGTCAAAAATGCTCCATCAATTTTGCCAGTAGCACAATAATTGCGCGCCGTTCTCTCTGGAACATTCCACTTTTTAGCGAATTCACTAACTGATATGAAATTCATTTAATTAAATTTATCTATCGGCAAAAATAGAAATTTTTTTAAATAAAAAAACTTAAATCTGCCGATAAAGGCTAAAATTAAATCTTTTTCTCCTCGAAAGGAATACCTACTTCCAAAATTTCATTCAGCAGAATTACCAATTGTTCAATATAATTCGATGAAATCTCTTCGTTGATTACAGAAATCTCGGTCTTTTCTACTTTAAAATTGAAAGGCAAAAATCCAGATTTTAGGTTTTTGAAAGAGATGATTCCTACTTCCATTTCTTGATTTTGAAGATGCGGTTCATACATAAAAGCATACGCCAAAACCTGAATAATTTTATCTGATTTTATATCCGAAGTCAGTTTATTCCATTGTTTTAAGGAAACATCTCGAGCTTCAACTTTGCCTGTTTTATAATCTATAATTCTAATTTTTCCGTTACGATATTCGATTCTGTCTACATTACCTTTGATTAAAACAGGAAAGGGCAAACTCGGATGTTCCAATATTCTTTCATAAGTTTTTTCTAAGGCAATGATTTTAACAGCATCGCCTCCTTCAATTTCCTGCAATTCTAATCTCAAGAAATTGAGCACGTTTCTTTTGGCTACTTCAAAGGCTAAAAGGTTTCTTCCTTTTTTGATTTCGCCTTCTTTATAAACTTCTTTGAATTGCTTTAAAACTTCGTCGTCGATTAATTTGATGCAGTTTTTAATGTCTTCCGAAGAAAGAAACTTATCGATCAAAGGCGTGTACAAAGCTTCTAAAGTTCCGTGGATAATAGTTCCTAAAGTATTCAAGGCAATATTTTCTTCCACTTCTTCGACTTCGCTGATGCGCAATATTTTCTGCATATAAAACTGAATCGGATTGCGGATATAACTCGTCAACGCTGAAGGAGAAAACCCTTTTTCAGCAATTTCCCTTAATCGAACCATTACTCTTTCTGACTTTGGAATCACAATCGGTCGGTAAGCAACGCCTGGAACTTCGGTGTTGTAAATTTCATGTGTCAAATTATGCGCAGGCTGTTTTTCCACTTCCAATTGCGTGATGAAACGGCTTTTTTCGCCTCCGTCTAAACCGTCACTTTCGGTGTTGTAAAGCAGGTAGATATTTTTCGCTCTCTGTAATAAATGATAAAAATGATAGGTATAAATGGCATCTTTTTCTTTGTAAGTAGGCAATCCTAATTCCCGCTTCACATCATACGGAATAAAAGAATTTTGGCTTTTGCCGGCAGGGAATTTCCCTTCATTCATGGACGTCACGATGACGGTTTCAAAGTCTAGCACACGGCTTTCCAGAACTCCCATAATCTGCAATCCATTTAATGGTTCTCCTTCAAAAGAAACTTCAGCAAGATCAATTATCTGTTTGTAAATCGCATACAACGTATCAATTTTATTGATGTGTTCGTGCTTTGAATAGTAATTTATAAGCTGGTTAATTACTTTAAAAATAGAATACACAAAAGCTTTCGTAATCTTTTCTTCATCGCTGTCATTGCTCAAATTTGACTTGATAGAAAGCAACAGACTTGATAATGTTTCGAGTACTTCCATTGAACCATTTTCCCACTTATGAAAAAGCAGGAGAAACAGATCGCTTGGCGTTTCATTGAGTTCCATCACTTTTTTGTGGGTGATGAAAGTGTAGTTATTTTGGTTGATGATATTGACCAATTTATAAGTATTCGCGTAAGGTTCTACCAATGGATGCGTCAAAATATCCAAGACATCTTTGTAATAAAACACATAACTTTCACCACTTCTGCTTAAAGCATTGGTGTGCATTTTGAACAATTTGGCAATTAAAATCTGCGCCGGATTGTTCTTCCCAGAATAACCCATTGTGATATTTAAAGCACCGACAGTATTAGGAAGCGAATATAATAACGGTACCAGAAGATTTTCTTCTCCTAAAACAATTGCCGTTTTATTCAAAGAAACTTGATCTTCTTCGATGGTCTGTTTGATAATATCGCCAGCAATTTTGGCTTGTCCGATGGTTTTCGGAGTTCCGATGATTTTGATGTTTTTTGACTGCTTGAAATCCTCCACAATCCACTCAAACGGATTTGCTTTGTAGTGTTTCCAAGTTTCTTTAAATCTTCGTAAAAACAATCCTGCGTCGTGAAAAGGATCGTTTAGAAACACCGCGTCAGAATCCCAGTAAATTTTTGCCAGATCAGAAGCTATCAAATGCTGTACAATTTTTTCTTCGGATGCGTTTAAAGCGTTAAATCCAGCAAAAAGGAATTTTTTATTGGTAATTGAATTTGAGAAATGAGTCAGATTTTCAACAGCTTGGCGGTAAATTAAACCTTGGTAGCCAATTCCCTTATCCAACAAATGCTTATAAAGTGACTTGTAATAATTTGGAAGGAGTTTCCAAAAATCAATATAGTTTTCTAATAACTGGGTTTTGTTTTCAACTTCAATTCCCCATTTTTTGATGTCCTCAATATCTTTTAAGTAAGACAAGACATACATCGGATCTAATAAATAGCGGTCAATTTCATTAAAATCCTGCAACAAGGTTTTTGCCCAGTTGGCAAATAATTCAAATGACTGTTGCAGTTTTATATCAGTCACGTTCAGATAAACCTGATAAAATTCAAACAGTAATTCAATGCTATCAATCGACCGGATTCCAGCAATATCTTGCACAAAATCTTCAATACTTATAATTTCCGGAGAAAAAATCGTGTCTTCTACTTTGTTTCGTAATGCCTCAATAAGAAAAACCTTGGCTCTCTTATTAGGCAAAACCACTACCAGATCTGATAAATTTTCCTTATTAGTTTCAAGTATTACTGTGGCTATTTTATCTAGAAAAGTAGTTTCGTTCATGCTATAAAAATAAAAAAACGCCCCGATAATTCGAGGCGTTTTTAAAACTTATTTTAGGTTGTAATTAATCTTTGATCAATTTCACTTCAACTCTTCTGTTGTTAGCTTTACCTTTAGCAGTTTTGTTAGTATCGATTGGTTTAGTTTCACCAAATCCTGTAGATCTTAATCTTGAAGATTCGATTCCGTTTTCAATCAAGAAGTTTTTAACTGCTGCAGCTCTGTTTTCAGAAAGCGTTTGGTTTAACGCATTTGAACCGTCGCTATCAGTGTGACCTTCGATAGAGAATCTTGAAGTTGGGTATTCTTTAAGGATAGCGTTGATAGCTTCCAATACTGGCATAGTTTCTGGTTTGAAAGTCGCTTTTCCGCTGTTAAACAAGATAGTTTTAGCGTAAGCATTCAATTTGCTAACTTGCTCTTCAGTGATTTCTGGACATCCGTTGTTAGCAACAGTACCTTTAACGTCTGGACATTTATCATCTTTGTCATAAACTCCGTCTCCGTCTCTGTCTGGCCAAGGACAACCACCATTTTCTTTAGGACCTTTAACGTCTGGACATTTGTCAACGTTGTCAGCAACTCCGTCACCGTCAGTATCAGGACATCCGTTCATAGCTTTAGTTCCAGGAACTTCAGGACAAGCATCATCTTTATCAGCGATTCCGTCTCCGTCAGTATCAGGACAACCTTGGAATTCTTTTAAACCAGCAACTTCTGGACAAGCGTCATCTTTGTCTGGAATTCCGTCTCCGTCAGTATCAGGACAACCTTGGAATTGTTTTAAACCAGCAACATCTGGACAAGCGTCATCTTTATCGTAGATTCCGTCTCCGTCAGTATCTTTACCTCCAAATTTGAAAGTAAGACCTGCGAAGTGCTGCATGTGAGAAGCAACATCAACGTCTGGAGTTCTTGTATCGTCAAATGAATGTTTGTAAGTAGATTGAAGAGAAAGACCAACAGTTTCTGTAAACCAGAAAGTTAATCCTAAACCTCCATTCACTGTTCCTGCGCTAGCATCGCCCAAGAAAGTGTAACCTCCACCAACGTGGATAGATGGATCAATAACTTTAGAACCGATCAAGTTAGCAAAGCTATATTTGATCAAACCGTCAACACCGTAGTAAGTCAAATCACCAGGATTAGACACTTCAAAAGTGTTTAATGTTCCAGGAGTCTTAGTTACGAATTTGTCAATTTTGTTAACAGAACCTGTTAAACCAACTGAGAATCCAGAACCAACGCTTCTAGAAACGTTTAAATAAGATACAGAAGGAAGGATATTCCAGTGATCTTTTGCATTAAAAAATTCAGAAAACTGATCTTCAACTTTAGAAGCAGCACTAAATCTTGTATCTACAGCGTTAGCTCCAAAGGAAATTGCCCATGGATTGTCGCTATCTTGTGCATTGGCGTTCAAGCCAACAGCTAGCAAGGTAGCAGCAAGAATTTTGTTTAGATGTTTCATACTTAATTTTATTAGATTACAATACGTTAATTACAGACAAAAGTAATATGTTAAAACTTAACTACAAAGATTTATGTTAAAAAATTAACTCAATTTTAGTTAAATATTTGCATTAGATGACATTCAGCCTTTTTCCTACAACCGTAAAAGCCTGAATAGCAGTATCTAAATGCTCTTTTGTATGTCCTGCAGACAGCTGTACTCTAATCCTAGCTTTGTCTTTTGGAACCACCGGAAAGAAAAATCCTATTACGTAAACTCCTTCTTTTAATAGCTCATTTGCCATATTTTGTGACAATTTTGCATCATAAAGCATAACCGGAACAATTGCAGAATCGCCGTCAATGATATCAAAACCAGCTTCTTTCATTCCTTTTTTGAAGTAGTTTGTATTCCATTCTAGCTTGTCTCTCAGCGTAGTATCTTTTTCTAAAAGTTCAAAAACTTTGATTGAAGCGCCAACAATTGCCGGAGCCAGAGAATTCGAAAACAGATAAGGTCTTGAACGCTGGCGCAATAATTCAATGATTTCTTTTTTGGCCGTCGTGTAACCGCCCATGGCACCGCCCAAAGCTTTTCCAAGCGTTCCGGTGATAATATCAACGCGGCCCATAACGCCTTTTGCTTCCAAGGTTCCTTTTCCTGTCGCACCGATAAATCCTGCTGCATGACATTCGTCAACCATCACCAAAGCATCATATTTATCAGCCAAATCACATATTTTATCTAACGGCGCAACAACGCCGTCCATAGAAAAAACGCCGTCTGTCACAATGATTTTAAAACGATGGCCCGCTTCATTTGCCTTGATTAATTGCTGTTCCAAATCTTCCATGTTGCTGTTTTCATAACGATAGCGCGCGGCCTTGCATAGACGAACGCCGTCGATGATCGAAGCGTGGTTTAACGAATCAGAAATAATTGCGTCATTTTCACCTAACAAAGGTTCAAAAACACCGCCGTTGGCATCAAAAGCAGCCGCATACAAAATCGTGTCTTCCGTGCCATAAAAATCTGCAATTTTTTGTTCCAAAGTTTTGTGAATATCCTGAGTTCCACAGATAAAACGAACAGACGACATTCCGAAACCGTGGGTATCCAAAGCGTCTTTTGCAGCCTGAACTACTTCCGGATGCGAAGACAATCCGAGGTAATTATTGGCACAAAAATTCAATACTTTTTCACCTGTTGAAATCGTAATTTCAGCACCTTGCGGCGACGTGATAATTCTTTCTTTTTTGAAAATTCCATTGTCTTCAATGGCCTGCAATTCTGACTGAAGATGTTCTTTTATTTTTCCGTACATTTTTTTTTAGGTTTATGGTTTTGGGTTTATGGTTCAAGGCCAACTTTTGGCTATTGGCTCTTGCCTAATTTACAAATTTACTACATTTACTTCTTCTCCGATATAAACCAGCGCTTTTTTGGTCACTTTAAAGCCCATTTTTTCGATGGCAAATTCATACGTTTCCAATTGCTTTTGGTATTTCTGATTGTGGACTCCGGTTTTATAATCCAGCAAATAAACTTCCTTGTTTGGCGTCAGAACCATTCGGTCGGGCTTGATTGGTGTGCTTTCTTTTTGGATAATAGTCTGTTCGTTTAGAACTTTATTTCCGTCTAAAAAATAATCAGAAAGCTCAGGATGATTTAAAATGGAAGCGATGGTCTTGGTCACTTCTTCTTGCTGCGTAAAAGTAATCAGTCCGTTTTCAATGGCTTTTGACAATGCCAAATCTACGTCTGAATTCGTCTTCACATACGATAAAATCTCATGCACAATATTTCCATATTCAATCGCTTTCTGCTGGTGCGTTCCCCACATCAAAGCTTCGCGTTGCGCAATTTTAATCGCTTTAGGATCTAAAACTTCCTGCACAAACGGTACTTTTGTAGCTTCTTCTATCGCATCTCTTTTTGCCGATAATTTGTCTGAATTTCCAAATTCATATTCCAATTTATCTACATTAAAATCAGAGAAATTTTCTAAGAAATTAATAAAAAAAGTGGCCATATTATTTTTCGGAAGCTCTCCTTTGGAAGACAAGTTCCTATTTGAAATTATATACAATTGTTCTTCGGCACGCGTCAAGGCCACATACAAAACATTGATATTATCCAGTAAATCTTCTTGCTTTTTTTGCTGATAGACTAACGAAGCTTCTTCGCCATAGCCTTCGACAGCACTGTTATTGTCAATCAAAACTTTTGGCAATTCTAAAACTTCTTCGTCATTATCGAGCCACAATTTATCCTTTGGTTTTCGAGAATAATCTTCTTCGGCAAAAGGAAAAATTACGACCGGAAATTCCAAACCTTTTGACTTGTGGATCGTCATGATTCTGACCGCATTTTTCTCATCCGGCGACGGAATACTGAATTTATGTCCGTTTTTTTCCCAATACTGAAGAAAATCGGTTATTCCGGCTTGGTTTTTTATATCTCTTTCTAGAACCAAATCCAAGAAAAACTGAACGTAAGCATTGTTTTCCCTTAAATTCAAAAACTTGGAAACGATGATTTCCACCGCTTCGTAAAGTGATTTTCTTCGTAGATTTTGAAACGACAAAGTTCCTGAATTTTCTACGCTGAATCCTTCCAGCCAAGTTTCAAATTCCTTTTCATCACGCTTTTCCATTCCCAAAGCGATGAAGTCATGAATAGGAAGTTCTTCTTGACCATTTTGAGCAATGTATTGCAAAAGTCCCGCTTTTGCTTCCAAATTATTGTTATTTTTTAAATAGTGGAGTACGTTTAAGATAAAAATTACCTCCGTAGAATTGGCAATCATCAGCGTTTCAGAAGACAAAAGTGGAATTCTTTGTTCGGTTAAATAATTCGCAATCGCAATTCCCTGGTCGCGCTTTCGCGTAAGAATTACGATATCTTTATAGTCAAAACCTTTGCTTTTTACTTTCTGGATCGTGTTTAAAGTTGCTAAAACGAAGAGTTCGGTTTTATCTAAAACTTCTTCTCCCGAAGCTTCGGGATCATTTTTTTCGACTTCCGGAATAAAAGAAATATTTACATAACCGCCTGTTTTGGAATTCGATTTTTGGTGGCTGTGGTTTTCGTATAAATCTTTATAATCAAGATTCGTAAATTCATTGGAAAGCATTTTGAAAAAGTTATTATTGAACTGAATTACTTCTGCATAACTTCTATAATTGGTATCCAAATGTGTAATTTTCTTATCCGGATTAACAAATGGATTATGCTCTTTGCTCAATTCAATAAACTGCTCCGCTTTGCCACCGCGCCAGCGATAAATCGACTGTTTCGGGTCGCCGACTAGCATCAAAGTGCCTCTTTCGCCAGAAATATCTTCGCTCGAAAGCGCATTATCAATCAACGGAATCAGGTTCTGCCACTGCATTTCTGACGTATCTTGGAATTCATCGATGAAAAAATGCTTGTATTTTTCGCCCAATCTTTCATAAATAAAAGGCGCTGGCTGATTCTGGATTTCTCGGTGGATAATCGCATTGAATTCAGAAATCGAAAGAATATTCTGCTCTTTTTGAATCTTTGAAAGCTCTTGACTGACCGTATTTAACAACGAAAGCGGCGTAATATTTTTCAAGAAAGCATTGTAAAAACTTTTCTTCTCTTGGTTTTTATAAACGCAGGCCAAAACCGACAATAACTCGGGCAAAATCCCTTCAATAATCGCTCTGTCTTTAGCCGTTTTATTGATTTTTACATCCTCAATTTCGTGATACGTTTTGTTCTTTGAATTAAATCTTCCTTCTTTTATGCTGGTGATGTGATTCGGGAAATGTCCTGCAGAAAATGATTTTACGTCAATTCCGTTTGCGTCAATTAAAGCAAAAGCGTTTGTTGCAAATTCCACGCATTCACTTTCTAAATTCTTGCTCGCTTCAATGATTTTCTTTTTGATTGCCACGAATTCTTCTATCGTCTTATCTTGAAAATGAACAATTTCATTTCGGTTATTTTCATTTAAAAGCAACCTTCCCGTGTCAAGAATTTCTCTGGTAATGTCCCAGCTTTTGTCGTCGTCGGTTTTTTCCATTGTAAAATCGATGAGTAATTTGGTCAGCGTTTCTTCTTCGCCTGCCTGTGCAATAATCGCGTCAACGGCTTCCATCAAAAGATTGTCAGTTTCAAGGGAAACGTCAAAAGTAATGGGTAAGCCCAAATCATGTGCAAAAGCCCGAATCACTTTGTGCGTAAATTTATCAATCGTGGAAATATCAAACGCCGCATAATTATGGATGATATTTTTGATAATCTGCTGTGATTTTGTCTTGATCTGAAAAGGCTTCAGTCCAGTTTCAAGACCGATTGCTTCCATCAATTCCATCGCTTTTTTGTGAGGTTCATCTTTGGCAAATTCAGAAAGGCTGGTCACAATTCTGCTTTTCATTTCGCCCACAGCTTTGTTGGTAAAAGTGATGGCCAAAATATTTCTGTAGGCATCATTTTTTGACGATGTCAAGAGAATTTTTAAGTATTCTTTTACCAAAGTAAATGTTTTTCCGGAACCTGCGGAAGCGTCGTATAATGAGAAAGCGGGTGTTTGCATTAGTTTTTATTTTCTAAAATTTCTCTGTTTTTAAAGGCTGCGTATAAATCTTTGTGCTTCTTTAAATTATTTTTCTCAAAATTTAACCCATAATTTATTGGAAAGAAAACCTCTTTTATAGCATCACTTTTATTTGGCAACGCATGATAAGAAATTAGATAAGTACTTGACCATTTAGAAGAATAGGAATTTATAAAATAACCTTTTATAACAATTTTACCATTGTGGCAAAGTACGAATTGCCTACCAAATTGTTTAATCTTGTTCCAATTAGGAAGGGAATCATAAATTTTTTCGGTAACTGATTTACTGAAATGTATTCTGGAGTTTTTAAAATCTATACCGATAATTTCTGAATCATTTATAAAAGGTTTCTTTTGCAAATCTTTTTCTTCTGCTTGAAAATGCCCCATAAAAATTGGCTTATCACTTACCGTATCAATTCTTATTTCTTCTCCCCAACTTTCAAGAACTTGCCTTAAAATAATACTGTCTTTTATTGCAACTCTTAAAGGAACACCTTCGTAAGACTCAATCCTGTGGTTTGTCAGATATATTTCAATAGTATCATCTTTTTTTTGCTGACAAGAAATCAACAAGAATAGCACAAAACAAAAAAGTTGATTTCTCATAAATCTAGATTTTAAAACAGGCGAGGTTTTGATTAGGATAGCTTCTTCTGCCGAATCTTCACAATTCATCCCAAAAATTACGACATTATCATTTACGTTAATACAATTATAACAAAATAGTATTTCCTATTCCAAAGTTAAATGTTTAATTTTGAAATAAATATTTATAAATTTAAAACAAACATATCATGGCTTTTGAATTACCAAAATTACCGTATGCTTATGATGCATTGGAACCACATATTGATGCCAAAACTATGGAAATTCACCATACTAAACATCATAATGCGTACACTACAAATTTAAACGCTGCTATTGAAGGAACTGATTTGGCGGGTTTAACTATCGAAAATATCTTAATCAACCTTGACAAAAAGAATGCTGCGGTTAGAAATAACGGTGGCGGTTTCTACAACCACAACTTGTTTTGGAAAGTAATGTCTCCAAATGGTGGCGGTCTTCCGAAAGGAGAATTATTAGACGCTATTGAAAGAGATTTCGGAACTTTTGAAGAATTTAAAGCGAAGTTTGCTAAAGCTGGAGCTACACAATTCGGTTCAGGATGGGCTTGGCTTTGTGTTCAAAAAGGTGGAAAATTGGATGTTTGCGGTACTCCAAATCAAGACAATCCATTAATGCCAGAAGTGGGCTGTGGCGGAACTCCAATCCTTGGAATGGATGTTTGGGAACACGCTTACTACTTAAACTACCAAAACAGAAGACCAGATTATATCGAGGCTTTTTTCAACGTAATCAACTGGGAAGAAGTTTCAAGAAGATATGCTTTAGAGAAATAATATTTCTTTATATCAAAAAAGGCGTTCAGATAACTGAACGCCTTTTTTTGTTTACTAAATGCTAAAAAATAAAAAAGGTGGAATTGCTTCCACCCTTTTTGCCCCAAATCTACCATAAACTTAACCTACTTAATGCTATGGTCTGACAAATGTATGTGAGTAAAATCTATTGTGCAACTTTAATCGTTGAACGGGAAAAATAATCGATGAAATGCAGAAAATAGCCTTTTTGATAGCTCAAAAACTACTTTTTTACCCAAAAAAGTCAAAAAAAAAGAGTGGAATTTCTTCCACCCTTTTGCCCCAAATCTACCATAAACTTAACCTACTTATGCTATGGTAACACAAATGTAAACAATAAAGTTAGTGGCACAAAACTCTTTTAACATTTTTTTGTAATAAAATATTCAATACCAACTTTTTGCGGGTTTAGTAGGCTCTAGAGTCTTTTCCTTCGTAAAAATTCATGAAGGCGCGGTTCACGACACGGTTTCCTCCTGGCGTTGGATAATCGCCTGTAAAATACCAGTCACCAAGATTCTTCGGACATGCTATGTGAAGATTTTCAACAGTTTGAAAAATAATTTTGACCTCAGCATTAATATCTTCAGAGCTCAACATCGTGGCAATTTTATCTGAAACTTCCTGCGGTTCAAACGGCGCATAAATTTCAGTCACATAATTGACCACGTCAGCATCTTTGAAATTTTCCTGCGCTTTGCATTTCGCATACACTTCGTCAACAATATGGTAAAGGTTTCTTTCTTTCAAAAGTTCTAAAGCCGCTTGAAAAGCAACCAGCCCTTCTAATTTTGCCATATCGATTCCGTAGCAATCTGGATAGCGAATTTGTGGTGCTGATGAAACCACGACGATCTTTTTAGGATTTAATCGGTCCATCATTTTGATGATACTTTTCTTTAAAGTCGTACCGCGAACGATACTGTCATCGATGATTACCAAATTATCTTCCGGCTTGATCACGCCATAAGTTACATCATAAACATGCGCAACTAAATCATCACGGCTGCTGTCTTCTGTAATAAACGTACGCAATTTGGCATCTTTAATCGCCACTTTTTCAGTACGGATTTTTACTTCCAATAATTTGTGCAACGTTTCAACCGTCAGCGTGTCTTTATTGGCTAAAATATAATCGTTTTTTCTCTGGTTCAAGAAATCCTGCGCAGCTTCCACCATTCCGTAAAACGAAGTTTCAGCTGTGTTTGGGATGTAAGAGAAAACGGTATTGTCTGTATCTCGGTCAATAGCTTCCAAAACTGCCGGAAGAATCAATTTTCCTAAATCTTTTCTTTCTTGGTAGATTTCTGCGTCGCTTCCTCTTGAGAAATAAATTCTTTCGAATGAGCATGCTTTTTTAACCGTTGGCGTCAAAATTTCTTCCTTCGTAACGGTTCCGTTTTTCTTGATGATCAAGGCATGGCCCGGATCTAATTCTTGTACTTTTTCAAAAGGAACATTGAAAACCGTCTGGATAACCGGTCTTTCTGAAGCGACTACTGTAATTTCATCATCTTCATAAAAATAAGCCGGACGAATTCCTGCCGGATCTCTGAAAACAAAAGCGTCACCGTGGCCAAAAAGTCCTGCCATGGCATAACCTCCGTCCCAGCCTTTTGCCGCTCTGCGTAAGATTTTACCAACGTCCAATCTTTCTGCAATTACCGGCGAAGCTTCTCTTTTTGAAAGTCCTTCGTTTTTGCAGTCTTGGTACAGATCAGTAACCTCATCGTCTAAGAAATGTCCGATTTTTTCCATTACGGTAACGGTATCCGCCATTTCTTTTGGATGCTGTCCTAATTCGATCAAGCTGTCAAAAAGTTCTTTGACATTGGTCATATTAAAGTTTCCGGCAACGATCAGGTTTCTGTGCATCCAGTTGTTTTGGCGCAAGAAAGGGTGCACGCTTTCGATGCTGTTCTTGCCGAAAGTTCCGTAACGAACGTGGCCTAAAAACAATTCCCCGATATATGGAATGTGCTTTTTCTGCAATTCCACGCTGTCAGCATATTCAGGATGTTCTGCCAATTCTTCATTGATTCTGGCGTTGATCTGCGCAAAAACATCTTGGATGGGCTGTGGGTCATTTGAACGCACGCGGCTGATGTATCTTTCTCCTGCTTCCACATCTAATTTGATGCTTGCAAAACCGGCTCCATCTTGGCCTCTATTGTGCTGTTTTTCCATTAACAGGTACATTTTCTGTACTCCGTAAAATGCCGAACCGTATTTTTCTTTGTAGAATTCTAACGGTTTCTTTAATCTTAAAAGGGCAATACCACACTCGTGTTTTAAAGCGTCGCTCATTGTAGTTGTTGTGTTGTAGTTGTTGTTTTTGTAAAAGCAATTTTTGTACCGAAGTACTTTCTATTTAAAATTATAGAATTTTATATTTTGTGGTTTTGATTACCATATAAGGCATTTAAGGACATGTAAGTTATGTGGCGTTACTCTTCTTTTTCATAACCTTCATAGTAATAGGATTGTTCTATTCCTTTGAAGATTATTTCTCTATTGTCTATTTGATCCGTTAAATTTTTTTCTAGCAATGTTTTTAGTTCCAAATCGTTGATAGGGCTTCTTTCCATCGATTGCAGATAAAGCGACTTATCTACAAATTGCCAATTGACCACTTTTTTGAGCCTGCTTTTTAAAATCATATCTAGCCAAATTCGCATTGTACGACCATTGCCTTCCATAAAAGGATGCGCGATGTTCATTTCTACATATTTAGCTATTATCTGTTCAAAATCACCTTCAGGCATTTGTTCTATTTTTACCAAAATCTCGTTCAAATACAAGGAATTGGCAAATCTAAAACCTCCCTTTGATATATTTTTAGTGCGAATGGCTCCTGCAAAATCATATAAGCCGCCAAACAAATAATTGTGAATTTGCATCAACCCTTTAGTCGTACCGATTTCTATTTTATCAATAGCCCCAGATTCAAATAATCGGTAGGCGTTTTCTAAACTATTTTTATCGATATTTTTCATAATCTTATTCCCAATATAAAATTCAAAAACCATTTACCATCTAAGGCATTTAAGAAAATATAAGTTGGATGGTGGCAATCTTTCCTCTTGTTTCTTCCCTCTTGCCCATTGGCTATTCTCTTTTGCCTAATATTACAAACAAAAAAAAGCCCCGTTTCTGAGGCTTCGGTGTTATCCGTTATTGTTCTAATACGATGTCGAACTGGGTCAATGCTTTGAACTGTTGCAGTCTTTCTTGCACTTCTGCTTTTTCTAGTTTGACCATTCTTTCTGTTCCGAATTTTTCAACGCAGAAAGAAGCTAGGTTTGATCCGTATATGATTGCATTCTTCATATTTCCGAAAGATACATTTTCGCTTTGCGCAATGAATCCTGAGAAACCACCTGCAAAGGTATCGCCAGCACCTGTTGGATCAAAAACTTCTTCCAAAGGCAATGCCGGTGCGAAGAAAATTTCTTTGTTGTGGAAAAGCAACGCTCCGTGTTCTCCTTTTTTGATCACTACATATTTTGGTCCCATCGTGTGGATTTTTGCAGCCGCTTTTACCAAAGAATATTCTCCCGAAAGTTGGCGAGCTTCTTCATCATTAATCGTGATTACATCCACGCGTTTGATTACGTCTAACAATTCTGGCAATGCGCAGTCCATCCAAAAGTTCATGGTATCTAAAACTATTAATTTTGGCTGTTTCTCCATTTGGTCTAAAACGCTGCTTTGAACCAAAGGATGCAGGTTTCCTAGCATCACCACGTCAGCATCTTTAAAATCCTGAGGCACTTTTGGCTGGAAATCGGCCAAAACATTCAATTGCGTATCTAAAGTATCTCTTGAATTCAAATCGTTGTGGTACAGACCGCTCCAGAAGAACGTTTTGGCGCCTTGCACGATTTCAAGACCTGAAATATCGATATTTCTGCTGGTCAAAAGATCTAAATATTCTTGCGGGAAATCATCGCCGACAACCGAAACTATCGCAGATTTAACGTTAAAATGAGAGGCTGACAAACCAATGTAAGTTGCCGCTCCGCCTAAAATCTTATCTGTTTTTCCAAAAGGAGTCTCAATAGCGTCGAAAGCAACCGTCCCGACAATCAATAATTTATTCATTTTTAGATTTTCGAATTAAGGCGCAAAGATAGTTATAAGTTTTAGAGTTGCAAGGTTTCTGGGTTGCAAAGTTTTTGTTAATATATCTGATTGTATTTTAAGCAGTTGCCCTTCTATCTTGACTCAAAAAACAATCGGTATCCTGCCAAGCTGTTCTTTTTTATTTGCTAAAAAACCTATCCAAAAACCTTTTCTAAAAAAGAAGGAAAAATCCACAGAAGATTTCTGAAATAGTGCCATTCGTCGAAGAAAATAGCAGTTCGTCGATTATTACCAGCTTCGCTGTAAATAAATGCTGTTCAACTATTTATATGTGCGGTAACTTCTTTAAATTCCACACATATTTAAGCCTATTTATTAACTAAAAAGACACAAGAAATGGGAAACATCACTGAAAACAAGCTGAACTTGATTCTAATTGCCACAGATCTTGCCGCCATCAACACAAACATCGCCGCCATCAATTCAAAACTTCCGGCAGGAAGCCTTACTGACGAGCAGCGCATGAATTTAAAGTCGATCAATGTGGACAATAAAGTTTTTGTGGAAGACGCCATTACCGAAATGACGGTGAACGGCGCGGGAATCATGCCTGCTTTTTTAAATGCCGCGAACCTGCAGAACGACATCACGCTTTATGACCAGCTTGACACTGTTGAATCTGGACTTAACACGCTGCTGCAACGAATTTCAGACTTGAAACGCATTGCGGGAGACGAGGCCTACACGGGCGGATTGATGGTTTATAAGATTTTTGAAAACGCAAACAGCGCCGGACTGAACCAGGCCAAACAGCCGTATGAAAAACTGCGCGCGCGTTTTAATGCGCAAGGAAATTCGGGGAGAGATTCAGAAACCGAAATATAAAAAAAACAGCTTAAAAGTACTGCCAGAGGGATCTGGCAGTTTTTTTTGTGCCAATTTGTTAGGTGTTAATACAAAAAAGTTAGACCGAATGTAAATACAATTTGATTAAACATAAATAGAATTTGATTAAATATAAATAGAATTTGACTAAACGTAAATACAATTTGATTAAACATAAATAGAATTCGATTAGACATAAATAGAATTCGACTAAACGTAAATAGAATTCGATTAGGCATAAATACAATTTGACTGAACGTAAATAGAATTTGACTAAACATAAATAAAATTCCATTAGATATAAATACAATTTGACTGAACGTAAATAAAATAAACTGATATATGAAAAACACAGATTTAGGGAATGCCACAGAAATAAATTTTGGAGCGCTGCTCAGGGCTTACTTCAAGAAGCACCGAATTTTCAGAAGCGCACTTGGCCGAAAAATAAATCGAAGTGACAGCACCATTGTTTCCTACCAAAAAAGAGCTTCTTTACAGTTATCCATTATAGAAAATTTGAGCCACGCCCTGAAGCACAATTTCTTTGCCGACCTGGCCAACCTTTTGCCGGAGTCGTATTCAAAAGACGCCACCAAATGGATGGAAAAAGATGCTAAAATTGCCAGTCTTGAAAGGGAGATTGAGATTTTGAAGGCGGAGAAAGAGGTGCTGTTGGCGGTTTTGCGAAAGTAAATTGTAAGAAAAGTTTTGTGTGTGGGAAAATTTAGTATTTTAGTGGGATAATTTGCTGGTTTGTAGCGCATATACATCTAACGGGTGTTGGATTGGAGCTATTTAGTAGCGGGTATAAATAAGTTGGCAGCAATTTATAAATATCACCACAACTCAAAAACATTTCCTTAAATTTGTAAAAACCAATAAACAACATATGAATTATCCCTATTCAACCGCTCCTGGCACAATTCAAAAAGTGCTTTCAAAAATTCAAAGTATTGGACAACCTTCTAAGGTAAGCAAAACGTGGATGTCTTCAGTTGGTTTCACAAAATCTTCAGAACACCGATTTATTGCAATTCTTAAATTTTTAAATTTTATTGAAGCAACTGGTGTTCCAACAGAAAGATGGACTAAGTTTAGGTCACAAAAAACTGGTCGACAGGAACTTGCAATCGCAATTAGAGAAGCATATGCGGAACTTTTTGAAATATACCCTGATGCGAATACCATTGAACGATCTGAGCTTATGCATTTCTTTACAACCCGCACTAAAGCAGGAGCACTTGCACTTAATCATACTATTTCAACTTTCAAAAATTTAGTCAGCTTTGCAGAATTTGAAGAAGTTGATACGCAACAAAATAAGGAAAAAGAAAAGGAAGACGATACAATTCCTGTTACAAATGAGAAAACTAAATCTCACGAAAAACTAAATGAAGAAGACAGTGAAAAGGTTAAATCAAATCCATTAGTAAAGCAATTTCATGATTCGAAAACAGGTGTTACAATAAACCTAAATATCCAGTTAACTGTTCCAGAAACAACAGATGAAAAGGTTTATGACAAATTTTTTGAGTCTATGAAAAAGCATCTTTTATCTTAAGCCAGATGTTAGAAGAGGTTCAAAAACTTTTTAGTAAGGCGATAAATTTTGCTCAGGAAGTAAAAACCGAACATCCGGTAAGAATAGAAAATGTTCCAACAATTTTTAAAGTCGATGTGGCTTTACTTCCATCGACGACCCAAGAATTCGATTCGATCCTACCGCTTCTATTTGATGTAACTGAAGTTACAATAGAAAATAATGACGCCTTGATTTATTTTACAGGAAAGTTAGCAGCAAAGAAGCGAATATTAAACGTAGTGGTGCCGGTTCCAATTAATATGGGAATTGAAGCTTCCGTTATAACGACGACGAAAATAATTTCTCATTTCTCCCCAGAGATATTAATTATGAGCGGAATTTGTGCAGGTAATAAAAATGTGACGAATATTGGCGATTTGGTAATTGCAGATAAATCGATTAACTACAATAATATTGTCGAAATCAGCAAAAGCGGCGGCGATGTCAAGAAAAAATTTATGCAAAGCGCTGATTCAATAAACAAAACACTAAAAGCTAGACTAGCGCTTTTCGCAAGCAATGGAATAAGGGAAGTTTTTGATGATATAGAATTACCTAAAGAGTTTTCGCACCCACTTAACTGTCATATTGGATTAGTTGTTACGGGAAGTTCTTTGTCGAGAAGTAAGGAAAATATGGATGAAATAAATGAATCTTATCACGGAGTCAAAGCTATGGATATGGAAACCTACGGTATGTATTTCGCAGCTTCTAACTCGAATCGTGATAAAGCGCCACTCTTCGTTTCGATGAAAGCTGTTTCCGATTTTGGTGATGAAACATCTCATAAAGTTTCTGCAGAAAAAAGGGCAAAATTAGCTTTAGCGGTAAGTACTAAAAGTATAATACATTATTTATCAAATTACTACACATAAACAGCTGCTAACCGCCGCTAACCTAAATTGCCGAGTTTTTGGTAGGTTTACACTGTTGTTTAAACCTACCGCGCGGATATCCACAACAGTAAGCGCGGATTTGCAATCCGTGCCACCAACAGAAATTCCAAACTTTATGGGCACGGATTGCAAATCCGCGCTATCAAGTACCGCAATTTTAAAAAACTAAAAATCATAGCAATATGAAACAAATTTTAGAAACAGACCGATTAGTATTGAGAGAATTGAACCGCGATGATGCTAAAATTTTCTATGAATTGAATCAAAATCAAAATGTCATAAAATTTACTGGAGACAAACCGTTCAGAGACGTTTCAGAGGCGAAAGCCTTTTTGGAAAATTATAAAGAGTATCAAACAAATGGCTGCGGGCGCTGGGCGGTCATTGCCAAATCCAGCAATGAATTTCTAGGCTGGTGCGGCCTTAAATATGACAAAGGATTAGACGAGACAGATATTGGCTTTCGGTTTTTTGAAAAGCATTGGAACAAAGGCTTTGCAACTGAAAGCGCAAAAGCTTGTTTAAACTATGGATTTGAAAAGCTCCATCTAAAATTCATAGTAGGCAGAGCGATGAAGGAAAATACGGCTTCGATAAAAGTTTTGGAAAAAATTGGCATGAGCTATGAAAAGGAATTTAGCTTTGACCTCCACGAAGGTTTGATATACAGAATAGAGAATAAAGTCTGCCCGCAAACTAAATTATAACTATAGCCTGCCTAAAAATTAGGCTAGATTCAAAAATGCACTGCAAATTATTTAAAACCATGAACAAAATTTTACTTTTATTTTTTTTAATGACTTCGCTGCTGGCAAAATCTCAAGAAGTTTCTCCTTTTTATCCGGCAAAATATGTCGGTGACAATCCGGCACGGTTTACCAGCCAGATGACTTATTTTGATTTAAATTTCATGAATACCCGTACCAGTGAATTTTTAAATTATAAAATGGCTATGGGTGTTGAAAAATCTGATGACTCAAAATTATTGCATGATGGTGGAAAGCTGACCACGACATACGTTGATAAAATAGCACAAGGAGAAGCATCACATTTAGTTATAGCTTATGATGTTGTAAAAGTTAGTGATGTTTACACGATACAGTCTGTAAAAATAAGTGGTGATAAAAAGAGGGTCTTATCTTTTTTTATTAATTTTTGGAAAACTTCGATAAATTTTGAAACTCCCGCTGAAAATTCAGATGTGTCATTAAATATGGGGCAGGATATAGTAAACTATTCTTTTAACAAGGGAAAACCCTATATAACTGTCACCAACGGAACCTATAAAAATGTTGGCGAATTTAAAGCTCATTTTGAAAACTTGAAGGCAAAAGAAAAATAATATCTAATTGTTTAAAAATTTGCTGGCAAATCATAATTGTTCGAAACCAGAAAAATTTCTATCCTCATTTAATCATTATTTTTTAATAAACTTCATCGAAATCGTTTGTCCGTCAGCATTTTCTGCTTTTAGAAGATAGATACCGCTTGAAAAATTTTCAACGAAAGCGTATTCTGTCGGTCCTTCTGCTTCTAAAACTTTGTTTCCTAAAACGTCAAAAATTGTTACCTGCTGTAAAGGTTTTGAGAAATACAGCTTGTCAGTAGCCGGATTTGGATAGAAGCTGACAGCTTTTAAGTGCTTATCGCCTGTACTTAAAGTACTTGAAAATTCATAATAATTGGTCATCGCATTGTAATTCAAATCATACACGCCTGCTGGAAGCGAAGCAGATGATCTGTTGGCATCCATCGTTGCGGTTCCCGTGGGCATTGTTGGAAAATATAAATTGGTGATGTCATATTTTGAGAAAGAGAGCGGGCCGGTGGCTGTGTGTGCGTAGTTTTCTATCTTAAAATTAAGGTTGTCTTCGGTCGTCATGGTCATAGATGAAGTTCCGTTTTTCAGAGAAAGTTCAATTGGATTGTGGGACGGGAGTATTTGAAACGCTAAAATATCGTCTAAATTTCCGTTTTCTAAATCTGCGGTTCCTATTAAAACAGCGCCGCCATAATTTGTCGGCAGCAAGTTAGGATTCCCTGCTCTGTCATGCAAGAGCACAGTACCTCCAACAGGAAATAACAAGCTTCCGTTTTCATCATTTAAAGAAGCCATGATTTTAAAATCAGTAGTTCCAAGAAAAATGCCTGAAAAAGTGGTCAGGTAATTATTGTCTGATGTGCGTATGATTTTAGTGTAATATACATGCGAGTATTCCAGTCCTGTCACGCTTATGAGCTTGCCATAGTATCCAAACATTTTTTGTCCGTCTTGGCTGAATTTCTGAATATAAGCTTGCCTATTTCCCCCTCTATATACTATCATTGCATCACCGTTTGGCGTTGTGGTGATGTCAAATTCATGATATAAGAAATAATCGGCAGTATTGGTAACTTCAATTCCAGAAAATGCAATACTTCCGTTGTTGCGTATGAAGCCAATTCTTTTTAAATTGTAGCTTTTAGTGTACATAACAAAGACACCAATATTTGTAGTCCCTAAAAGATGCGGATAGTAATCAGTTGGCCTGCCTGGATCTGTTGGAAGTACCCCCGAATCAACCAGCACATCATCTGTCCAAAGTGAATTCCCTTGTGGATTGATCATGTTGCAGAACAGTCCCCAATTATTGGTTGCGGGATTAAAATCTTTCCAGCTGAATATTATATTTCCAGAAGGCGTCTTTTCAATAATCGGATAATAAGTAATATCTGAATTATTAGGCCATGTAGAATTCAAATTTTTCAACAGTTTACCTTGTGGAAATGCTACAGTGCCATCTGCGTTCAGGTGCTGGTAAAAAAGTTTAAATGCCGTTTGAGGATCATCAGTATTAGAATAATATCTGGAAATCCAACCTACATAAGCACCGCCATTGCCATCAGCAATAATGCGAAAATCGCCTGGAATACCGTCAACATAACTAGGCACACTCAAGGAAATTCTGCCAGACCAGACATTATTTCCATTGCCGTCGATTCTAATTGCCATGATTTCTTTTGGATCATAATAGGCACGGCTTATGTCTTTTCCAAGAAATGCGATAATTACACCGCCTGCGCCGTCGGCCACCACCTGTATATCATCGGCGCCTGTATAGCGCGTTATGCCATTATGCAAGTATGCTCCGTCGTATATAAGCCTGCCAGTATTTCCCCACAATTTATTTCCTCCAGTATCTATTTTTTGCAAATAAATACCTCTTGTTGAAAGCGTTGTATTTTTAAAAGCTGTAATTATATTTTGATCATTATCAACAATTACCGAATGCGGATTGCCATAGGCGCCTCCAAAAAGCTGCTGATCGCTTCCAGTTGCGATTGCATTAGCAGTTTGCGGTGTATTAGTCCATTGGCCAAAAAAATTAAAACTTACCAACAAAAATAGTAGTGTAATTTTTTTCATCTTATTTCTGGAATTAAATCATTAAAAAAGCATGAGCAAACATAGTCAAAATTTTCATTCTGACAATTAAGCTGGAACTATTCCTGTTAAAAAAAATAGAAAATCATTTGATTTTCATTCACTTGCAAAATACTACTACAATTTTTGCGATATATTATTCTAAATTACACAAAACTTTATTCGATAAAATCTCCTATTTTTAGAAATTTTAAAAAAATGAAAATTTCACACATCTTTACTAAAAACAGTACTAAAATGACAAACCTCGAAACCACAATCCTCAATATCAAAAGCCTAGAAAAGCCTTATGATTTCTTCAAAAACGTTTCTGAAAAATTGTCAGTCGAAGAACTGGCATTGTTTAAAGACATTTGGGAAAAGGCCAGCGATGTCGAAATCTGGCGTGTTCACGACATGATTTTGGCGTGCAAGATCGCGCATACTTTTATCCGAAATAATTATGACTTGGATGAAAATGCGATCGGTCCAATTGTAGGTGCGATTTCTTACCAATGGCGCTAAATTCTTGCAAAAGAAACTTTCTAAAATAAATATTTTTCGTAATTTTCTTACCAAACAAAAATCTCCCCCAAGATTTCTGAAGCAACTATTAAAACAGAAAATCAAAAACCTATGGGATTATTAGACCTTTTTAAGAAGAAAGACGAGGAGCCGAAAAACAATTCTGTATTGCTCGCAATGCCAATGTTTAACAACGACGATTCGTATGATTTAGATGAAATCATTTTAGACCTGCGTGAATTTTGGGGTTTGGAAGTTAGTGAAATCAGCGGCGACAACGAAACGGCTACTTTTAATATTAACGGCCAGTTAGTTGCCGTCGCGCAAATGAGCGCTCCTATTCCTCAGGAAGAGATTGAATCAACTGCCAATTACACTTATCTGTGGAACAATGTTCTTGAAGAATGCAGCGGCCACACGACGCACGCGCTCGTTTCTGTGCTTTCTGGAGACATGGACCGCGTGGAACAGCATGTTATTTTTACGCAATTGAACGCTTCGATTCTAAGAACTTCAAACGCCATCGGAATTTACCAAGGAATGCAGACTTTGCTTTTGCCAAAGGCACTTTATTTAGATTTCGCCGACCTTTTATTTGAAGATGTTTTACCGGTGCAGCTTTGGATTTATATCGGGCTTGTGGACGAAGAAAATGGCAATAGCGCTTATACATACGGCCTGAAAGAATTTGGAAAAACCGAGATTGAAATCATAGAAAGCCAACTGCAGCGCAGTGATTTATACGACTTCATCATTGCCATTGTTTCGTACATTGTAGGATCTGATGTGACTTTGAGAGACGGTGAAACAATAGGTTTTACGGCAGAACAGAAGATTCAAATCACAGAATCAAAGGCAAAATTCTTAGAAGGAAATAGTTTGAAATTAAAAGCATAACGGCAATGAAAGACGAATTAAAACAGCAGATCAAGGCTGAAAACGACAAGCTGATTTCTGAAAAAGGCTATCGATTTAATGAGTGGCTTCCGATTTTAGAAACGCCCGAAATGCGAACTGTCGAAGAAATCCGAGGACGGATGTCTGTTATGAATGCGCTGATCAATATTGCTTTTGAAGCGCCGACTTTCCTGATGAAAGACTGGATTGAAAACAACAATCTGGCGCAATTTCTTTCAGACGAAGAAAAGGAAATCCTTAATGCTGAAAACGCAGATTTGAGCCAAGAACAGGTGAATTCATTACTTTGGTATCTTGAAGCTCTGTGGTCGTTTATGTGGCTAACCGAAATGATTGACGGCCTTGAGCCTGAAGAACACGTGGACGACAGCATGGCTTCTCTTTTGCCAAATTTAGAACAGGGCGAAAACAACCACAAGCTAGAAAGCCTGCAGTTTTTGCGCCATGAATTAGAAGTCTATACGATGCTCGACCTTTATTACAGGCTTCACTGGTACTGCGTTGACGAACGATTGAACGGTCGCGAAGCAAAACTCAATGAAGGCATAATTTACGAAAGAAGAAAAGCTTTAGAATGGGCTTTTAACAGAGAAAGCGACTGGGACAACGTAGAAATGAGTACTTAAAAAATAAAAAAGCAGTCGTTTTCCGACTGCTTTTTTATTTTCAAACCTCAAACCGCTTGTCAAAATAATGCTTCAATAACGGAATCTGAATTAAAACCATCAAAGTCAAGATTAAAACCGAATAAGACGTGGTATCTGATAAGTGAAAATTCGGAATCAGGCCAGCCATTTTAGCGCCCAAGTCAATATCAAACTGCGTTTCTGCGCTTCCGCTAAAGAACGAATAGCCTGTCATTGCAACTAGTATTGCGGCAATAGAGCACCAAACTGGTTTTGAAATCAGCGGTTTGTAAACTGCAATCTTGGCCTCTTTTTCCACGGCAACCTGCGCCATGATTTTTGAAGTAAAATCAAATGACGGTGTTTCTAAAGACGTTTCCGCCATTACCTTTTCTATAAATTTCTCAATATTCTTATCTTCCTCTTTCATAATAATTTATAATTTCTGGTTCCAGTTTTTCCTTTATAATCGAAGCGAGTTTTTTTCGGCTTCTGAATAATTTTACTTTGGCATTATTTGGTGTGATGTCCATGATTTTGGCAATTTCATCCAGACTCTGGTCATCAAAATAAAACAGCGTCAATAAAAATCCTTCTTCGCTTGGCAACAAATTTAAGCAATCTTGAATGGCTTTCTTGCGTTCTTCGTCAACCATTTGGCTTAAGGCATTGTCCATCGTCTTTACTAAATGCTCTGAAAAATCGTCAATTGTGATGTTTCCTTCGTGCTTTTTATTCTTTTTCATTCGGTCAAGGCAAGTATTGTAAGCCACTTTATAAATCCAAGTCGAAAATTTTGAATCGCCCTTGAATTTTTCCAAAGAATTAAAAACCTTTATAAAAGTATCTTGCGCCACTTCTTCCGCCTCTTCCCTATGCTTGACCATTTTTAAAGCTAACGAAAAAACCACATCTTTGTATCTGTCAACCAGCACCGAAAACGCATTGGTGTTGCCACCAAGAATTTGCGTAATAAAATGCTGATCAGGGAATTTAGTCATATTGCATAAGACGGCAAGCATCTTTAAAAGGTTACACTAAAAGTAAATTATTTTTTTTTCATTTTTTCTGTAACCTAAACAAACTTGCTGTCGTCAAAAGAGCACTATCAATCATTAAATCAAAATAATTATGGGTCCAGGAATGTTAATACCAATCAGTTTCTTCTTAATGCTTTTCGGAATTTTTTATCTTTTTCTTTCAACTAGAAACAGAGAAAGAATAGCATTGATTGAAAAAGGCGTCGATGCAAGCGTCTTTATGAAAGGAAGAAATCCGAGCACTTCTATGTGGAAAGTGTTTGTCGTAAATTTTGCTTATTTGTTAATTGGAACTGGTTTGGGAATTTTTATCGCCTTGATCATCACGACTTACACAGCCTTGAACGACGGCGCCGTTTATCCTTCAATAATCATTATGATGGCCGGAATCGGTCTGCTTGTGGGATTCAGCAAGTCAAAAGATTTAGACAAGCAGTAAAAATTAAATTTTATTCGTAAAAAAAGCGTGTTGGAAATTTTCCTTCACGCTTTTTTTTATTTCTAAAAGTCAAATTCATCGTCAATCTTAATATCGGGAACAGCCGTAGAATCGGGCGCCGCCATTTTAATAAAGGATCTGGCACGGCCAATGATTTCTACCGGAAATTGTTTTTGCAAAGTATCAATCGGCTCTAAAAGTCCGCGACGAAGCATCAAATCTGCGATGTAGTGATTTCTTCTCATGTAAGTATCTTTCAGCATTGCCTGTCCGTCAAACTGCCATGCAAAACTTTTTGGCCTCGGCACGATGCTTGCCAAAAACAGCGATTCGTTCAAGGTCAATTGCGAAGGATGTTTTCCAAAATAAAAAGAAGCCGCTTCCCCGATTCCGTAGATATTTGGTCCCCATTCGATGATATTGAAATACACTTCCAGCATTCTTTCTTTGCTTGAAATTCTATTATTTTCTAAGATATAGACCAATAAAATTTCTTCCAATTTCCGCGAAAGCGTTTTTTCCCTAGTCAGAAAAACGTTTTTGATCAGCTGCATGCTGATGGTGCTTGCGCCACGCGAAAATTTCTTTGTCTTGATGTTTTTGATGATCGACTGCTTGAACGCTTCATTGATAAAACCTCGGTGCGAAAAGAACGAAGGATCTTCAGAAGTCAAAACTGCTTTTCTCAAGTAAGGAGAAATTTGGCTCAAAGGCGTAAAATTCGGATTTGCACTGCTCACTTCCACCGGCCTTTGGCGAATGCCGTTAATAATCGCTCGATACGTAAAACTGCTATTTAATTTATTCAAGTCCGCCTCGCCGTATTTGATAATTTTCAAGTTTTCTTTCTTGAAATTGCTATCAAAAACCAGTTCGCGAGGTTTATTTTTATTGTACAAAAATTCTAAATTATAGCTAAAATTCCCCTCTGCTTCCATGCCTACAAAGTTGGTAAAAAGTCCTTCGGGAAGCGAAACGATAAAATCCTGCGCTTTCATTTTCGGAATTTTTACTTTCAAGGCATAAATCTGGTTTTTGTCTTCTTTTGTTTTTTGATAAAACACATACGGATTGAATTTCATTTTGTTCAAAGTCACTGACGAAGTGCTGTCAATGGCTATAAAATCTTCGCCGAAAATAAAATTATAATCAAAATGCGCTTTTTTAATTACCACATCTTTCTTGGCGATTTTTGGATGATTTACCGTAAAATTGGCAACCGATGACGATCCGTCAATATGCAATTCATCCCCGTCCATATCAATACTTTTTATATTTAATCGGATGGAATCAAAGCCCGCCTGAAGATTAAATCGCTCATCGACATACGGAATTTTGATTTTTCCCGTGTCGGCGTTAAAAAAACGAAGGTCGGTCTGCTTGTTTCTTGGATCTGCAAAACCTTTTATTTTCCAAGTCTGGCTGAAATTATCGGCGGTCACGCCAATGGAAGTTTCCAATTCTTTATCGACAAGTCTCAGTTTTTTAAGGTCAAGTTTCACCTTTCTTCCCATGTCATCCATGCGAAGCGAAACGTTCTCTAAATCCATGTCTGTCGGAATCAGATTTAAAGCCTGGTTCAGCATTCGATAGGCTTTTTCGGCATAATTCACATCAACATCTGTCGTGTCTTCGGTTTTTTCTCTTTTCAGGAAAGCGTCAAAATTTCGTCCGTTTTGGTTTTTTACTAGTTGTACGAATCCGTTTTTCATATAAAGCGTTCCGAGTTGGACATCACCTGTCAGCAGTTTCCAGAAATTCACGTTTGTCTTGATGCTTTTTACGCTTAAAAGCGTGTCGGCATTCTTTGGAACAAGCAGTACATTTTCTAAAGCTACGCCTGAAAAACCTTCAAAAGAAGCTGATTTTATTGAGAATTTGCTGTTGTAATCGGTTTCCATTTTATCAGAAACTTTAGCCACCGCTTTCTGCAAAATAGAATTTCTGAAGATAAAAAATGTGCCGATGGAAAGCACAAAAAGCACGCCCACAATCTTAGCGGCGAGTAAAGCTTTTTGTTTTCTGGATTTCATTTATGAAGTAAAATTTCGAATGTTTAGAACACAAATATAACGGAATAATGGAAAAGCGCGAGGCAAATAACGGGAATTAACAAAAGCGTTTTGCGTGATTAGTTTTGCAATTCAACATTAAAATTTATTTTGGCGTTTAAGGCTCTAAACACTTTTAATATTGTATCAATTCTTGCGTCAGTCAAACTATTTTCAATTTTTGATATCTGAGCTTTCTTGACACCAACTAATTCTCCCAATTGTTCTTGTGTTAAATTTCTCTTTTTTCTTATTTCCCTGATCGTTTGACCAAGAAATTCAATTTTCAGTTCATTATCAAAGGCATCTCGGTTTTTAGTTCCCTTTTTACCAATGAACTTATCTGTAACTTCTTCTAATTTATATGTTTTCATCTTTCCTTTTCATTAAAAAATTTGACTCTCAAATCTTCTGCTCTACCTATTTCTTCTTTGGGAGTTTTTCCAGTCTTTTTTATAATCCCGTGAGTCGCAATTACGATCGTGTTCACACTATTGGATTTATCCCAAAAAGCAAATAATCTCAAGTGTTGCTTTTTGTAAAGCGTTCTGAACTCCCAGATTTCTCCCGATAATTTTTTAAACAATTCATTATCGTTAACACTTCTAGATTTCCAAATATTATAAAGAATTTTTTCTCTCGACTTTTCCTCTAGAGTTTCTAGAAATCCAATGGCAGGTTCTAAGAATTCCACTTCAAATTTATATTTCATCTATTTGGCATTTTATTAATTCAAAGATACAAGTTTCTTTTTAAGGAAACAAATTTACTGTATTTCTATTTTAGGCGTAAAAAATAATTGATCATCCAAACAATTCCGCTGCAACATCTTCAATTTTTGAAACCAGCCGCACTTTTATAAAAGTATTTTTCAGCGTAATCTTATTATATTTTGAAACGAAAATCGTTGAAAATCCTAATTTCTCCGCTTCCTGAATTCTTTGGTCCACGCGATTTACAGGACGAATTTCTCCCGAAAGCCCGACTTCTCCGGCAAAGCAGAAATCTTTTCCGACAGGAATATCTTCATTTGAAGAAAGAATGGAAGCGACAACGGCCAAATCAATCGCAGGATCATCCACAGAAATTCCTCCGGTAATATTTAAGAAAACGTCTTTGGCTCCCAGCCTGAATCCTGCTCTTTTTTCCAAAACGGCCAAAATCATGTTAAGCCTTTTTGCATTGTAACCGGTCGTGCTTCTTTGTGGCGTTCCATAAACTGCCGTGCTGACCAAAGCTTGAATTTCAATCATAATCGGTCGCATTCCTTCCATTGTGGTGGCGATTGCGGTTCCTGAAAGCTCTTCTTCTTTGTGGGAAATCAGAATTTCTGACGGATTTGAAACTTCACGCAAGCCCGTACCCTGCATTTCATAAATTCCCAATTCTGCCGTGGAACCAAAGCGGTTTTTCAGCGAACGGAGAATTCTGTAAATATGGTTTCTGTCGCCTTCAAATTGCAAAACGGTATCGACCATGTGTTCTAAGATCTTTGGCCCGGCGATATTTCCGTCTTTGGTAATATGGCCGATCAAAATCACGGGAATATTAGTTTCTTTGGCAAATTTTATAAGTTCTGCCGTGGTTTCCCTGATCTGAGAAATGCTTCCGGCTGATGATTCGATATAATCGGTATGAAGCGTTTGGATCGAGTCAATAATCACGATTTCTGGCTCAATCGCCTCAATCTGCTTGAAGATATTTTGTGTTTTTGTCTCCGTAAGAATGTAACAGTTATCGCTCAGCGGATTGATTCTTTCGGCGCGCATTTTTATCTGTTTTTGGCTTTCTTCACCAGAAACATAAAGCGTTCGATAGGGCAATTGCAATGAAATCTGAAGCAGCAGCGTACTTTTTCCAATTCCAGGTTCGCCTCCTAAAAGAATGAGCGAGCCTGGAACGATGCCGCCTCCCAAAACTCGGTTCAATTCACCATCACGAGTATCCATTCGAATTTCTTCGGTGCTGTCGATTTCATGGATTTTCAGCGGTTTCGTAACTCTTTTTGAATCAGGAGAACTGGCCGATTTCCAATCTTTTTTTTCTTCTTTTTGGATTATTTCTTCGGCAATCGTGTTCCATTCTTTGCAAGAATTGCATTGGCCCTGCCATTTTGAATATTGCGTGCCACAGTTTTGGCAGAAAAAAGTCGTTTTTACTTTTGACATATATTATTTGCTCTTCATTTCATCTGCTTTTTCAAGCATCATATCTTTTGTCAGATCTCCGATTTCATTTTTTGCAAAGGCATTCATGTAGGATTTCGCCGCTTTTTTATAGTCTAAAGTATGCTCATAAAACATGCCCAGCTCATAATCGGCAAGCATTGCTTTTGGATAATTTTTCTTGGCCAAATCAGAAAGCTGCTCAAATTCGGCGTAAGCCTTATTTTTTAAAATCGCTGCTTCAATAGCTTTGAAATCATTGATTCTAATTGGCATTTTTAATCCAAGGGACTTTTCTACCGCATCATATTTTTTCTTTAAATAATCAACATAACCGCTTGGAAGCACGGCAATCTTATCTTGAAATTCACTTGTAGAAATCGGCTGGTAAGTGCCAAAAATCTGATAAAGCGCATTTGGAACCGCACTTAAAACCAATGAATAATGCGAAGCACCCTTGAAATCATCAAAACGATAATTGAGATTTTTATTGTTTTTTGATTTGATATTTTGGTCTAAATCTTGGATTCGTTTCGAAAGTTTTTTTACATCGCCGTCAGCAGTCGCCTGATAATAAAAAAGCGGCTGTTGGATTGTGGCCAGACGTTCTGCAATTCGGGTTTCCATATCTGGTGCAAATTCAGGGCTTAATGAAATATAAGCATTGAAAAGTGGCTTGTCTTTGTACAAAAAGAAATTCAGAAACCCTGCGGTCGTGTCGTGTCCGGCGATAATTTTAAAGGGAGCAATTCTGTATTTTTTTTCTAAAGCCGGAAGCAGTTCTGTACCGATAAAATCATAGAACCTTGCGCCACCTTCTTCTGGAAGTCCAGAATCAGCATTGAATTGGCTGTCAACGAATCGCTCGCCGTTTGCGTTTTGAGAAATGCCGACGATAATTACCTGAGGCAAATCATCCCAATAATTAGCGTAAGAAAGTGCTCCTGAAAAAGCATCGAAAAGATATTCTCCGTCTAATAAAAACAAAAGAGGATACTTTCTGTCAGGCTCTTTTTCGTAAGATGTTGGGAGCGAAATTATAATTTGGCGCGTTCCGTTTAATTTTTTTGACTGAACGTCTTCAACAGATTTTTGTGCGACTAAATGGACAGAAAAAAGCGCAAATAATGCTATCGTAAAACTCTTCATGGCTTGTTAGTTATTAAGTTAAGCGTTGAAATCCTCGAAGATATTTTTCTAAAAGGCGAAGCAAGATAAGAATTTATTTTTCTATTGAGAAATATTGTTTTTCAATATCTTCGCTATAATTAGAATCTAACAAAATGAAATTTTATACAATTTTTTTATTCGTAATTTCTATTTCCTTATACGCTCAAGAAAACAAAGCAATTTCTGAATTAAAAAACGAACCAAAACTTCAAGAAAACATACAGCTTCTTGATTTTTATATGAAAAATAATGATTCCAAGATTTTAGAATTGTTATCAGAAGAGGTTTCTTTCGGGCATTCAAACGGCTGGATCCAGAATTTTGATGACTTTAAGAAAGATTTTGAATCTAAAAAAGTGGTTTATAAATCAATTGAACAAACCGATTTTTCAGAGTTCAAAAGAAATAGAAAAACGGCCAGCCTTCGCAGAAAAGTAAAAGTTGCTGGAATTTACAAAGTTTATGATTTTGAAATGACGCTGTCGTTATTGGAAATTTGGATCAAAAAAGGAAAATCTTGGAAACTTTGGAGCCGCCAAGCGATTGAATTAAAAGAAAAAACAGAATAAATTATTGCTTCTTCCTATTCAAAATCGGCAGTAGCAAAAATGACAAACCGCCCAGAACAATGATTTGAATAGTTTGTGAAGTCCAGATAATCCAGCCAAAAGCGGTTCCGGCTTCTTTTGGAACTCCATATAAGGCAAGAATTCCGGCAACGACTACTGGAAAGACGCCAAAACCTCCATTGGAGAAAGAAATTGCCAAACTTCCGATGACAAAAGCTGTCACCACAACACCAAAACTGATGTTGCTGGTTTCTTCAAGTACAAAAGTTGCATAATAAAATGTAAGCACATAACACACCCAGATCACCCCCGTATAAAAAAGAAATGGCCATTTTTTTTCCATTCTCCAAACGCTTAAAACGCCTTCTGTCAGTCCGGAAACTTTGGATTTTATCATTAAAATCCATTTTGATTTTGAATAGACAAAAAGAAGAACGGCACATAAGAATACAGCAAGAGAAATGATTCCATAAATGACTAGTTTCTCAAACGGAATTTTATCCAAAAGAAAAGTCTTCAGCACTTCAAATTGCAATAAAACTGCTGCGCCAATGAACAACAAAAGTATAATTAAGTCAACAACTCTTTCGGCAATAATGCTTCCAAAAGCCTTGTCAAACGGAACATTTTCGTATTTTTTCAACACCAATGCTCGTGAAACTTCGCCAGATCTTGGAATGGTCATGTTCATAAAATAACTGATCCAAACGGCCATGAAATTATTCTTGAACGGAGAATTGTATCCCATATGCTCCAGCATGTATTTCCAGCGGTATGCTCTTGCCGAATGGCTGATCAGCCCAAAAATAAGCGCGATAAAAACATACATATAATCAGCATTACTGAAATAGCTTTTCATTTCTTCCAGCTGTGCTGGCGTGAAAGAATTGTAGGCGTATATAGTCAAAAAAACTCCCAATAAAATTGGGAGCAGTATGGATAATGTCTTGCTTATTTTTTTCTTCAAAAGAATCTATGTTAAAGTATTGTCTTTTTCGTTTGGAAAAACAAGCGTCGGCTTGAATGATTTTGCTTCTTCAAAATCTAAAATTCCATACGAGATAATGATAATAATATCGCCTTTTTGAACCATTCTTGCGGCTGGTCCGTTTAAAGTGATGTCGCCACTGTTTCTATTTCCTTTAATGGCGTAAGTTTCCAGACGTGCTCCATTATTGATATTTACAATAGAAACTTTTTCCCCTTCTACTATATTAGACGCTTCCATCAACGCTTCGTCGATTGTGATACTTCCAATGTAGTTTAAATCTGCTCCAGTTACCGTAACACGGTGAATCTTGGACTTAACAACTTGAATTTGCATGCGGCAAAGGTAATTATTTTTTAATTCAATAAAATATTATCTATCAATCGGATGTTGCTGACAAAAACTGCTATGAAACCGCGGTATTTCTTGCCTTCTTCAATTTTTTCTGCCGGAAGTAAATTTTCTTCGTCGGCGATTTCAAAATATTCTAGCTTGAAATCAGGATGCTTTTCAAAAACTTCAGTCACCCAATCGGTGATTTCTTGTGCAGTTTCCGTGCCAAATTTTTCTCTGGCAGATTTTAATGTCAAGTAAATCAGTGCTGCTTTTTCTCTTTCATCCGCCGAAAGGCGCTCATTTCTAGAACTCATCGCCAGTCCGTTTGATTCTCTAAAAATCGGGCACCCGATAACTTTAACAGGCAGGCCCGCTTTTTCTGCCATTTTCTTCACGATCTGCAACTGCTGGAAATCTTTTTCCCCAAAGTAGGCATTGGCAGGATTTACAATTTCAAACAGCCTTTTCACGATAGTTCCCACTCCGTCAAAATGTCCTGGGCGGTGTTTTCCTTCCATCTGGTTTTCCAAGCCGTCAAAATCAAAAGATTTAGAAACCGTATTTCCTCCATAAATATCATCGACGCTTGGCGCAAAAATGATGACATCTTTGTTAACCGATTCAATTTTTGCGACATCGGCATCTAAAGTTCTTGGGTATTTTTCAAGATCTTCGGCATTGTTAAACTGCGTTGGATTTACAAAAATACTGATGACGGTGATTGAATTTTCTGTGATTGAATTTGCAATCAGCGACAGGTGTCCTTGATGCAAAGCACCCATTGTTGGCACAAAACCGATGGTGGTTTTTGCGTCAGAAATTGAGTTCAAGTGCTGTTTTAAATCGTCCTGTCTATTGAAAATGAGCATCTAATTTAGATTTAATTGAGTGCAAACTTACTATTTTAGTTAGTAATAGCATAAAATTTTGTAATTTTGCATGTTTTTATACGCAATTAATAAAAGTTCAAAATAATATGGAGGATAAGAGGATATTGTATGTATCATCTGAAGTAGTACCTTACTTAGCTGAAAATGAAGTATCTAACATGTCCTATGACGTGCCAAAAATGATTAATGATCAAGGAGGCCAGATCAGGATTTTCATGCCGAGATACGGAAATATCAATGAGAGAAGACACCAATTACATGAGGTAATCAGACTTTCAGGAATGAATTTAGTGGTAAATGATCTTGATATGCCATTGATTATCAAAGTCGCTTCCATACCAAAAGAGAGAATTCAGGTTTATTTTATCGATAACGACGAATATTTCAAGCGCAAGGCGACTTTCACAGACGAAGAAGGCGTTTTATATCCTGACAATGATGAAAGAGCTATCTTTTTTGCCAAAGGCGTTGTGGAAACGGTGAAGAAATTAAACTGGGTTCCAGATATTATTCACGTTCACGGATGGCTTGCAGGAATGCTTCCGATTTATATGAAGCATTACTATAAGGACGAGGCTTTATTTTCTGAGACAAAAATCGTGACTTCGGTTTACAGCCAAGGGTTTGAAGGAAATCTTGATATGGAAATGATGAAGAAAGTAGCTTTTGACGGAATTCCGAATGATGCGATTTCTGTGCTGTCTGAGCCAAACTATGAGAACATCATGAAAGCTTCAATCATGCAGTCTGACGCTGTGATTGTGGCCTCTGACGACCTTTCATCAAGTTTAACAAAATTTATAGAATCCTCAGGCAAACCTTTTTTACCTTTCGCCCCGAAAGATAGATTTGCAGAAGCATATACTAATTTCTACAAGAATCAAGTTTTATAAAAAACATTTAAAAATTTATGCTGAATAATTCATTCTTTGGAAAGTTAGCTGCGGTTCTCTTGGGTGCCGTTTGTTTTATTTCATGTGACACCGATTTTAACTCTATTGGAACTGACATCGTGGGTGATGACCACTTTGGAATTGATCCTACTTTATATGATGTTGCCGCTTCAAACCAAAAAACTGGTGCGGTGCAGTCAAACAACCTTGCCATAAATCCGTTGGGAATTTTTGACAACGGCGCTTTTGGAAAAACTACCGCTAATTTTGCTACGCAAGTGCAGTTGGCTTCTGTTGCTCCTACTTTTAAAGGCGTTGACGATGCTAACAAAATTGTTTCTGTTGTTTTAGACATTCCTTATTACAGCACGCTTTTAAGCACTGATTCTAATGGCGACAGCACTTATGAATTGGATTCAATTTATGGTGATATTACCAGAAAGTTAAAGTTGAAAGTATTCGAAAACGGCTATTTCATGAGAGATTTGGATCCGGTTGGAGAATTCCAAAATGCTCAAAAATTTTATACTGACCAAAATGACGTATTTAATGCTGCAAAAGGCATACAATTAAACAACTCAACGACTGTTCCTGCAGAAAATGACGAATTTGTTTTCAGTCCGAAACAGTTGGTAACGCCAGGCAAAGAAGAAGATGACGATGATGTAAAAAGCGCTCCGGGAATGCGTTTGAACCTAGATAAAGGTTTCTTTTATAATAAAATTTTTGCTACAGCTTCAGCAAACCTTGCCAATAACAATGCTTTTAAAAATCACTTTAAAGGATTGTATTTCAATGTAGAAGAATTACAAGGAAGCACGATGGCCTTGATGAATTTTGCCCAAGGTAAAATCACCATTACTTACAAAAACCTGAAATCAAATGCGACCGGAACAACAGATGCTGATTATGAAGAAAAAACGCTAGTGATCAACCTTACAGGAAACACAGTAAGTCTTTTACAGCATTCTGCAACAACTGCAAGTGCAAATTATGAAAGCCTTACCGATCTTTCTGATCCTGAAACTCAGCGTCTTTATTTAAAAGGTGGCGAAGGTTCTGTAGCTTTTATCGATTTATTTGGAGGAGGAAATTCAAGCCAGCTTGAGGAAATCAGAAATACTGCCATCACAAACAATTGGCTTGTGAACGAGGCCAATTTGGTTTTCACGGTTGACGATGCAGAATCGACAAATTCGGCGATGAAAAATACTTTAGACCCAAATAGAATCTATCTTTACAATGCAAAAGACAATATTCCATTGGTAGATTATTATTATGATACCTCGACGTATGCTTCAAAACCAAAATATGCAAAAGGCATCCACGGCGGTATTGCAGAATTGACAGGAGTTTCAGGCGATGCGAACAGAAAAGCGAAACGCTATAAAATTAGAATTACAGAGCATATCAAAAATGTACTTTTCAGAGACTCGACCAACGTAAGACTTGGACTTGGAGTTACAGAAAATATTGGATTGGTTACGAATGCTTCCTTAAAAAATACCACTGGAACCTTTACAAAAATACCTACTTCATCAGTAATGAGCCCTACAGGAGTCGTGCTTTATGGGTCACAAGTTGCGCCTTCAAAGGAGAGCAAAAAATTACGACTAGAGATTTATTATACTAAGCCTAACTAAAAACTAAAAAGTATGTGTGGAATTGTTGGTTACATCGGTAATAAAGAAGCATATCCAATTATTATAAAAGGATTAAAAAGACTAGAATACAGAGGATATGACAGCGCCGGAATCATGTTATATGATGGCGAGTCAATGAAAGTCTCAAAAACCAAAGGTAAAGTTTCTGACTTGGAAGAAAAGTCTAAAGAAATTTCTACTACTGGAAATATCGGAATTGGGCACACACGCTGGGCAACCCACGGCGTTCCAAATGATGTGAATTCGCATCCGCATTTGTCAAACTCAGGAAGATTGGCAATTATCCATAATGGAATCATTGAAAACTATGAGCCGTTAAAAAAAGAATTGATCAAAAGAGGCTACACTTTTAAATCAGATACTGATACTGAGGTTTTAGTAAATCTTATTGAAGATGTTCAGAAAAAAGACGGATTGAAATTAGGGAAAGCAGTTCAGATTGCACTAAACCAAGTGGTTGGCGCTTATGCAATTGTTGTTTTCGATGTTCAAAAACCTGACGAATTAGTCGTTGCAAGATTAGGAAGCCCATTGGCGATTGGTATCGGTGAGGATGAATTTTTCATCGCTTCAGATGCTTCTCCTTTTATTGAATATACTTCAAACGCTATTTATTTAGAAGATGAAGAAATGGCAATTGTCAGAAAAAACAAGTCAATCAAAGTACGAAAAATAAAAGACGACTCATTAGTGGACCATTATGTTCAAGAACTTCAGATGAATTTGGAGCAGATTGAAAAAGGCGGTTATGAGCATTTCATGCTTAAGGAAATCTATGAGCAGCCGAACGTAATCAAAGATACTTACAGAGGAAGACTTTTAGCCAATAAAGGAATTATCCAGATGGCTGGAATCGAAGACAATCTTGAGAAATTCTTGAATGCCGACAGAATCATCATCGTGGCTTGCGGTACTTCATGGCATGCCGGATTAGTTGCTGAATATATTTTTGAAGAATTTACAAGAATTCCTGTGGAAGTGGAATATGCTTCTGAATTCAGATATAGAAACCCAATCATCGGACCAAAAGACGTGGTAATTGCCATTTCTCAATCGGGCGAGACTGCAGATACTTTGGCAGCAATCAAATTGGCCAAAGAAAAAGGCGCTTTCGTTTTTGGAGTTTGCAACGTTGTCGGTTCTTCAATTTCAAGAGAAACTCACGCTGGAGCTTATACGCACGCCGGACCAGAAATTGGCGTAGCTTCAACAAAAGCATTTACAACACAAATTACAATTCTGACTTTGATTTCTTTACGTCTTGCAAAAGCAAAAGGAACATTGAACAATTCAGATTACCACAGATATTTGCAAGAATTAGAAGTAATTCCTGAAAAAGTAGCGGAAGCTTTATTGACAAATGACATTGCAAAATCAATTGCTGCCATTTACAAAGACGCTCCAAACTGCCTTTATTTAGGAAGAGGATATAATTTCCCAGTAGCTTTGGAAGGCGCTTTGAAATTAAAAGAAATTTCATACATCCACGCAGAAGGTTATCCAGCTGCAGAAATGAAACACGGACCAATCGCCTTGATTGACGAAAAAATGCCGGTAATTGTCATTGCTCCAAAACAAGGACATTATGACAAAGTGGTCAGCAACATTCAAGAAATCAAATCAAGAAGCGGAAAAATCATTGCCGTTGTAACAAAAGGCGACACGCAAGTAAGAGATTTGGCCGATCACGTGATTGAAATTCCTGACACAATTGAAGCTTTGACGCCGTTATTGACTACAATTCCTTTGCAATTATTATCTTATCACATTGCTGTAATGAGAGAATGCAACGTCGATCAGCCTCGAAATTTGGCAAAATCAGTTACTGTTGAATAATTTACGAACAAAATAAACTAAAAAGCGAGAAAATTTTCTCGCTTTTTTTATGTCCAAAATCTAAGCTAATATGCACGCATAGCACTGAAAATATTGAGAATCTTTCAAAATAAAAATAGCAATTAGACAAATATTAACTTTAATTTTTATTAATTGCGAGAATTTTTCTCTCTTTTTTTAATAATATCAAATTAATTTGTACTTTGGCTTTGTAAACCAACAAATCTAACTAATGAGAGCGTATCTAATTATTTTGTCATTGCTGTTTTGTAGCGTAGCTTTCGCCCAAAACACAATTTCAGGAACTGTTACTGACGAAAACGGTCAGGCACTTCCCGGAGCCAATATTAAAGTTGCCGGCGAATCCACTTCCACTACATCTGATGCGGAAGGAAAGTTCAGCTTAAAGCCAAAAAAACAACCCCCATTGACAATCGAAATTTCAAATGTTGGTCATTCTTCGCAATCGATTGAAGTTGCTTCGTTTTCACAGCCCGTTAGCGTTCAGCTGCTTGTGGAAGAAATCAAGCTTAACGAAATCGTAGTTTCTGCTTCAAGAACTGCCGAAAGAGTTATGGAATCTCCCGTGACAATCGAAAGAATGGGAATTCAGGAAGTGAAAAACACCACTGCTCCTACCTTTTATGACAATTTAGAAAACTTAAAAGAAGTACATTTCAACACCAGCAGTATGTCTTTCAAGACAGTAAATACCAGAGGTTTCGCCGCTGTTGGAAATACACGTTTCATGCAATTAGTTGACGGAATGGACAACTCTTCTCCTGCCTTGAACTTCGTTTTGGGGAACTTGATTGGTCTTTCAGATCTTGATGTTCAAAGTGTGGAATTATTGCCTGGAGCTTCTTCTGCATTGTATGGCGCCAATGCCTTCAACGGAATTTTATTTATGAATTCAAAAAGCCCTTTCACAAGCGAAGGCTTGAGTTTTTATGCAAAATATGGCAAGACCAATCAAAAATTAGCTGGTGAAAAAGATTACTATGATGTAGCAATCAGAGGCGCTAAAAAATTCACAGAACATTTTGCTGCAAAAATAAATTTCAGCATATTAAAAGCTACCGATTGGTATGCTGGAGACACTCGTGACATGACCAGAACTGCAGCGACAAGCCATGCTGGAAATCCGAATTACGATGGTTTGAATCTTTATGGTGACGAGGTGACGACAAATATTAGAGGCGTTTTTCAAACAGGTTTGAATACGGGAGCAATTCCTGCAAGCCAGGCTGGTTTGATTAATTATTTGCCTAATTCCAATGTCAGCAGAACTGGCTACAGAGAACAAGATATCACTGACAATGACGTAGAAAGCGTAAAAGCGGACTTGGCTCTGCATTTCAAGCCGATGGCAGATGATTTTGAAATTATCTTGCAAAGCAAACTTGGTTTTGGTAACACTATTTATCAAGGAGCCAACCGTTATATGTTGAAAAACTTTTTGATGCAACAGCACAAATTAGAGGTAAAAAACAGAAATTTCTTCGCTAGAATCTATGCAACTACAGAAGATGCTGGGGATTCTTATGACATGCGTTTTACAGGTTGGAACGTAAATAATTTGTGGAAACCAAATGCACAATGGTTCGGCCAATACGCAAGCGCTTTCATCCAAGCGACTTTGAATCCGGCATTGGTTGGAAATGCAACTGGTGACGCTGCAAAACATGCTTACGCAAGAGGTATTGCCGACACGGGAAGATTTGTTCCTGGAAGCGCAGCTTATAACGAAGCTTTCAACAAAGTAATTTCAAATCCTGATTTGACTGAAGGTTCAAAATTCCAAGACAATTCAAAATTATACCATGCCGATGCTAATTACAACTTTAAAGAATTGACAGACTGGGCAGAAGTACAGGTTGGAGGTTCTTGGAGAGAATATGTAATGGATTCTAAAGGAAGTATTTTCACGGATTATGATGGTCCGATTATGTACAAAGAATTTGGTGCCTATACCCAAATTACTAAGAAATTCTTAGCAGACGAAAGATTGAAATTCACAGGATCTATCCGTTATGACAAAAGCGAAAACTTTGACGGAAATTTTTCTCCAAGAGTTTCCTTCGTATATTCTGGCGGTGCTAAAAAAGAGCATAATTTCAGAATCTCATACCAAACAGGTTTCAGAAACCCAACAACTCAAGATCAGTACATTGGTTTAGATTTAGGACCTTTTGCATTGATCGGTTCTGCACCTCAAAACTTGACAAGATTCATCGAAACAAGACCTGTCAGCGTAAACGGACAAGCTTTCACGCAAGGTGCTGAACAAGTTACACTAAACGGTGTGAATGCTTACACAAATGCTTATACCGTTCCGTCGGTTCAGGCTTTTGCTGCGACTGGCGACGTGACGCAACTGCAACGTGCCAATACAGGATTAGTTAAACCTGAGAAAGTACAAGCTATCGAAGCAGGCTACCGCTCTGTAATCAACAACGACTTGACAGTTGACCTTAACGGATATTTCAACATCTATAATGATTTCTTGAACACGGCAAGAGTAATGACTCCTTATTATGGAACTGCCGGAAACGACCTGACAAATCCATCTAATCTTCAAGCGATTGCTGCGATTCAAAATGGCGATACCCGAGTTTACCAAGTTTACACAAACTCAAATGTGGAAATTACCTCTCTAGGTTTCGGAGTTGGATTATCTAAAAAAGTGTACAAAAACTTTGAATTAGGAGCGAACTACAACTACGCAGAATTTGATTTTGACCAAGCAAAAGATCCAGCTTTCGTGGCAGGATTTAATACGCCGAAACACAGAATCAAAGGAACTTTAGGGAATCCTGAGATCTTTAAAAACTTTGGAGCCAATTTCAATATCCGTTGGAACAGCGAATATTTATGGCAGTCTTCTTTTGGAGACGGAATTATTCCTGCAAATACTGTGTTTGACGCACAAATCAACTACGCAGTGCCTTCCATCAAATCTACTTTCAAGTTAAGCGCGGCGAATTTATTTGGCGATGATTACCTTCAAGTTATTGGATCTGGAGCAATCGGACAGCAATATTTAATTTCTTGGACAATTAATCCTTAAGAAATACAATTTAAAAACCAAAGCCATCCCTTAAAACGGATGGCTTTTTTAATTCGCTTTAACAGTACATTTTTTACTTCAACACGAAATAAACAGACAGTACTTTATTTTTTTCATATTTTTTCGTCAAAAGATTATTAATTTTTCATTTTAAAAACTATCTTTGCGCACTGAAAAAAGAGGTGTTTTTCACAAACCTAAATAGCTATTTAATAAATACATAAGTAATGTCAAAAGTAATAGGAAAAGTTGCTCAAATCATTGGTCCAGTCGTTGACGTTGTTTTCAACGGTCAGGATGTTGAACTTCCAAAAATTTATGATTCATTAGAAATCACTAAAAAAGATGGTACGTTATTAGTACTTGAAGTGCAATCTCACATTGGAGAAAACACAGTTCGTACAATCTCAATGGACTCTACAGATGGTTTAAGCAGAGGCTATGAAGTTGTTGGAACAGGAAACCCAATCAAGATGCCAATCGGGCCAGACGTTTACGGTCGTTTATTCAACGTAATCGGTGATGCCATTGATGGTCTTGGAGATTTGCCAAAAACTGGTGAAAACGGATTGTCTATCCACCGTCAAGCACCAAGATTCGAAGATTTATCTACATCTTCTGAAGTTTTATTCACAGGTATCAAAGTAATCGATTTGATCGAGCCTTATGCAAAAGGTGGTAAAATTGGATTATTCGGTGGTGCTGGAGTTGGTAAAACAGTATTGATTCAGGAGTTGATTAACAATATTGCAAAAGGTCACGGTGGTCTTTCTGTATTCGCAGGAGTAGGTGAAAGAACACGTGAAGGAAATGACTTGCTTCGTGAGATGTTGGAGTCAGGAATTATCAAATACGGAGAAGAATTCATGCACTCTATGGAAAATGGAGGTTGGGATCTTTCTAAAGTTGATAAATTGGGAATGAGAGATTCTAAAGCGACTTTCGTTTTCGGTCAAATGAACGAACCGCCTGGAGCAAGAGCTCGTGTGGCTTTATCAGGTCTTTCTATCGCTGAATACTTCCGTGATGGAGCTGGAACTGATCAAGGAAAAGACGTACTTTTCTTCGTTGACAATATCTTCCGTTTTACACAAGCTGGTTCTGAAGTGTCTGCACTTTTAGGACGTATGCCTTCTGCGGTAGGTTACCAACCAACATTAGCAACAGAAATGGGTGCGATGCAAGAGCGTATCACATCAACAAATAAAGGATCAATTACATCTGTACAGGCGGTTTACGTTCCTGCGGATGACTTAACAGATCCAGCACCGGCAACAACATTTGCCCACTTAGATGCAACAACAGTATTGTCTCGTAAAATCGCTGAGCTAGGTATCTATCCTGCAGTAGATCCATTGGATTCTACTTCAAGAATCTTGACACCGCAAATTCTTGGTGCTGAGCATTATGACTGTGCTCAAAGAGTAAAAGAAATTCTTCAAAAATACAAGCAATTGCAAGATATTATCGCGATTCTTGGTATGGAAGAGCTTTCTGAAGAAGATAAATTATCAGTTTCAAGAGCGCGTCGTGTACAACGTTTCTTGTCACAGCCTTTCCACGTAGCGGAACAGTTTACAGGTATTCCTGGAGTTTTGGTTGACATTAAAGACACTATCAAAGGATTCAACATGATCATTGATGGAGAATTAGACCACCTTCCAGAAGCTGCTTTCAACTTGAAAGGAACTATCGAAGACGCTATCGAAGCGGGACAAAAAATGTTAGCTGAAGCTTAATAATTAGTTACCGGTTTTCAGTTTTTGGTTGTTAGAAATCACAACTATCAACTATCAACCACCAACTATCAACTAAAAAGACTATGTATTTAGAAATTATATCGCCAGAAGCAAAATTGTTTTCAGGAAAAGTGACTTCGGTTACAGTTCCAGGAATTGACGGAGAATTCCAAATGCTGAACCACCACGCTGCAATCATTTCTATCCTTGTAAAAGGAGACATCAAGATTGCCGCTGACAGCTTTGAATTTCCAAAAGAAGCAGAAGGTAAATTTTTCTTGGGTAATGACAAAAAATACCATTTGTCAATCAGCGCAGGAACTTTAGAAATGAATGACAATAAAATCAATATCCTTGTGGACTAATTTGATTTTATCTTATAAAAAAAGCCTAACATTCACTTGTTAGGCTTTTTTATTTATAAGGATTAAAGCTTTTCGTTTTTCATCATAAGCAGTTTTCCGATAAAGAGTGCCACCGACCCCACTTCAAGTCCCAAGCCGATTCCCAAGACTAAAGTTCCGTGTTCGTAGTGCTCAATTTTCAGCAATGCACCGGCAATTATACACAACGCGCCTAAAATAAATAAGATGTAAAGTGTCTTGTTTTTCATACGTTTCAAATTAAATGGTTGGTTCTTCTTTTATATATTCCATGATATCGCCGGGCTGGCATTCAAGAATTTCGCAGATCGCTTCTAATGTAGAAAAGCGCACCGCCTTTGCCTTGCCGGTTTTCAATATCGAAAGATTGGCTGTGGTCATGCCAATGCGTTCAGCCAATTCGTTTGACCGCATCTTTCGTTTGGCCAACATCACGTCTAGATTTACAATTATCGGCATCTTAAATAGTTAATTCGTTTTCTTCTTTCATGTTTTTTCCTGTTTGAAAAACCTCTGCTAAAACCATAAAAAACAAGCCGATACTAGAGGTAAAAAGAAATGAATCAAAACCACTGCCAAGTGATATTCCGATTTCATCTTTGACATACGCTCTCGCAAAAAATTGCATGACTACAGCAATCACTGAAGCAATTAAAAAAAATACCCCAATGCGGTTTAAAAGCACAATTACTTTTGCCTCAAAAATTTGCTTTTCAGCAAATAATGAAAGTACTTTTTTGAACAAAAAAATACCGTACATGAAAAAGCAGTACGACAGAAAAAGCCCGAAAATAATAATTTTCGAAATCAAGTCTAAAACAAGCATTTCTGTCCCGCCTATATTTATAGGAATATCAATTGGTTCGCTGCTGAAGAATAATATCGGAAGAAAAATTAGCAGCGCCAAAGCAACAAGCAGTGAAAAAAACCAGAACAAGTCCACAATTGTTTTTAAAATATATAATTTTCTCATTTTATTTTTGTTTTTAAGTTCCCACAAATATATAAAAATTATCGAATAACAATAATTAAAAATTAAAAAACGATAATTATTAAAAAAAACAAAGCCGAAAAGCATACTTCTAAAATTTATAAGCCTATACTAAATTGATCTGCTCTAAATAAAATTTTCGACCCTATAAATGAAATTTTCGACTCGATAAATGAACTTTTCGATAGCCTAAATCGATATTTCGACCCTATAAATGAAAATTTCAACCCTATAAATGAACTTTTCGATAGCCTAAATCGATATTTCGACCCTATAAATGAAAATTTCGACCCTATAAATGAACTTTTCGACGGCCTAAATTGATATTTCGATCCTATAAATGAAAATTTCGACCCTATAAATGAACTTTTCGACAGCCTAAATTGATATTTCGACCCTATAAATGAAAATTTCGACTCTATAAATGAACACTTCGATAGCCTAAATAGATATTTCGAGTCTATAAATGAAATTTTCGACCCTATAAATAGACATTTCGGAAGGCTAAATCAATATTTTAATAATACAAATAACTTCCTTTCGCTAAAAATCTCATATAAATGCAATATTTATTTGACAGAAATTGTTAATCCAAGTTAAATCTGCCATAATAAAAACCAAACAGCACGCATTCAAAATACTGAATTCCATAACTTTATGTAGCTATTAAAAAATCAACATTATGAAAAAGACATTTTTATCGCTGGCGGCACTGCTTACTTTTGGCATCGCTACAGCACAGACAGACACGACGGCCACCACGACCGAAACACGAATGACAACGCAGTCTGAGAAGGCAGTAATGAAACAAGACCGCAAGACTAATGACATGAAAACGCAGAAACAGGTTACAAAAGCCGACTCGACAACAACAAGTATCCGCAAAAGCACCAGAAGTTCGAAAAACACAGTGAAAAACAGTTCAAAAAACGCAACGGTACCAGATGCTACATCAAAAAGACCGCAGTAAATATTGAAATTTAAAAGATAGGGCTTGGCGAAAATTTTCTCTGAGCCTTTTTAATTTTATCTTTTCACAAAATCTTAACCGCGTGCCAAAATGATTTTTATAATTTTATAAAAACACTTTTAAAACTAATACCACAAGTTTTTAAATGGACGTATTCACGAAAGAAAAGCGAAGCAAAATCATGCAGGCCATCAAAAGCAAAGACACCAAGGAAGAAGTTCGCTTGGCAAAAGCACTGTGGCATCGCGGGCACCGCTATAGAAAACACGACAAAACCATTTTTGGAACACCCGATTTGTCTTTTAAAAAGTATAAAATTGCGGTTTTTGTTGACGGAGAATTCTTCCACGGAAAAGACTGGGAAAAAGTAAAAGCAAGGTTGGATTCTAACAAAGACTATTGGATCAATAAAATTGAAAGAAACCAAAAGCGTGATGTTCAGGTCAATGAATACCTGGCTTCAAAAGGCTGGAAAGTACTAAGATTTTGGAGCAAAGACGTAAAACAGCATTGCTACACTACGGTCAGAACCATTGAAAAAGAAATCGAATCGGCCTGCAAGAAAATCAACTATCTCGAACAAGAAAAATGCCGCTGATTAGCGCAAATCAAAGAACCGAATCGGCTTTCTGCTCATTGCAGGAAAGACAATTTGTTGCAATTCCTCTGAAGTAGCAAATTCAATTTTCGGCGTCACGCGAAGTTTCGCCCTGAAGTAATCTTTAATTTCATGTAACAACTCGTCAGAAGCGTCATTGGAAGCGATTTTAATGACAATTTCATCTGTCCCCAACTCATTTGTCGAAATTTCTATCAAATGGTTTTCTACGCTGTCAAAATGATTCAATACATCATGCATCGCCGGTGGATATAACGTCGTCCCCTTATATTTTATCATCTGCTGCTTTCTTCCGAGAACAGGCCCGACACGAAGCGTATTTCTCCCGCATTTGCATGGTTCATTATGAAGCTGTACAATATCGCCAGTCTTAAAACGAAGCAACGGCATGCCTTCCACGCCTAAAGTAGTGATGGTCAGCTCCCCGCTTTCACCCATTTTTACAGGAAGATTGTCATCATTTAAAACTTCCGTGATAATTAATTCCGGATGATGGTGTCCTCCTTTAAAATGTTCGCATTCTGTAAAAGCCGTACTCATTTCGGTAGAAGCATACGTAGAAAAAAGCTTGATATTCCACTTCTCAGTGATTTTCTTAGAAAGGATGTTCATCGAAAAATCTTGATTGCGCAACGGTTCACCGATGCAGATTGCGCCCTTTATCCCACAGTTATTATAGTCAATACCATGATTTTCGGCAAATTCAATCAATTTCAATAAAAAAGACGGAACGGTAATCAGGTAATTCGGCTTGTATTTCAAGATAGAATCCCACTGCAATTGTGGAATTCCAGCGCCTACGCGAATCACGCCCGCTCCTAATTTGCGAAGTCCCAAGAAATACGCCAAACCAGCCACAAAACGTCGGTCAATCGTGGTCATCAACTGCACGACGTCGCCTTCTTTTATGCCGGCAACATCAAAGGAAACCGCTTCGTTATACGCCAGCCGGTCCAAATCTTTGTCGGTCAAGCCAAAAGTCACCGGATCGCCCAAAGTGCCTGAAGTCGTACAATAATCGATAATCTTATGCCTTGAAACGCATAAAAAATCATCATTGTTTCGTTGCAAATCATCCTTTGTAGTGACCGGAATTTGCTGTAAGTCTTCAATGGTTTTTATGTTTTCAATAGTAATGTTTTCCTTTTCAAAAAGCGCTTTATAATACGCAGAATTCTGGCTTACATAAGAAAGCGTCTCCTGAAGCAACTGCTCTTGAAGTATTTTTATCGCCTCTAAAGATTCTCTTTCTATTACCGGAAAATTCATTCTATTACTGATTTTGTTTATATCGCAAATTACTTCTTTGCCCCTGCCTATTGCCCATTGCCAATTGCCTATTCCCTCTTGCCTTTTGCCTTTTGCCCATTGCCTATTGCCTCTTCTTCACTTTCCCCAACTGCTTTCGCACTTCCTTTTCATCCGGCAATGTAGTAATTTCTTTTGTCAATGCTTTCTCAAAATTGGCGCCCGCCTTCGCAAATTCCTTCTGCTGCTGATAATATTTTCCAGCCTTGTAATACACTTCCCAAAAATCAGGATTCAGTGCTTGGAAAGAAGCAATCTGGGCATCAGAAAGTTTGGTCTTCGCAGCCAAAGCCTTGTCGATTTCTTTGCTTTCGAGCTTGAATTTTTCATAATCTTTATACGCCTTGGTTTCTAAAAAAGGATCTTTGGCAATATTCATCTTGCTTTCGGCCATTGTCACCAATTTTCGCTGCTCAATCTTTTTGTCAAAAACTTTATTCAAGTCATAACAAACAAATTCTCCCAATTGATAAGGATTTGCCGAGATCCAAACCAATCTTTGTTCAGGTTTGAAAACAATGCCGTGATGGGCCAAAAGCTGGTTCAGCGATTTCTCATTGCCATAACCCAAAGGCTCATTTTTTAAGCCACTTGTAGTTCTTAAAATCGTGACCGCTTCATGTGGCGTAATCTTTTTATTTTCGGCCAAAAGCCCAGACATGCGATCAAAACGATATTTTGAATGGCTTTCTAAAATCTGCTTCTTATTGTTTTTGTCATCGGCATAAGTCGCACTCTGAAAGTGATTGGCACAAACTATTTTTGACGAATTTTCAACGTTATAAACGCCAAAATTATCCGGAGAAATTTCAATAATTACAGCTTTTTTATCTGCCGCGCTTCCGATCATGATACTTTCTGAAACAAATACTTCTCGTTTTTTGGCAATAGCAATAGCTTCGTCGATATTCTTGGCATACTGCAAAATTTCTCTGGCCAAGATAGAGATAGGAGTCTTGGCAACCCAAGGAATATCAGACTTCCCAGCGTTAATTGTTACCGAAAGTCCCTCAAGATTCATCCCCGAAACCACGCCAATCATTCCCGGCCACGAAACTGACATATAAGGATGGCCCAAATCAGGCTTGATAAAATAAACGACCTTGTCTTTTGCAAATTCATCGCCCGCATAAAAATCTAGATTTCTGCCAATTAGCAGCGAACCGTCGGCAGAATTTTCACCCCAAACGGCAAAAGAAGTACAGCCTACCAAAGAAAGGTCACTCAAAGCATGCCCAATATCATGCGCCCCGTGAAGGTACAAAGTGCGCAGGTATTTCGGAGCAATATATTCCAAACTATCGGACGTATACTGCGAAAGACCATAGATTTCAGTCTGGTATTCCTCCGAAACATTGAGATAAAGCTTTCGGTTATAATATTTTAAAAACTGGCGCAACATTCGTTGCTTAAATCTTGACGGAACCATTTCCTTGATTTTACCGAAGAAAACATGCTCCTGCTTTTTGATCAGTGAATCGCTCAGGCTGCCCATGATCAGGCCGCGCTGGAATGCATCGCCTTCGACATACATCTCCCAAAGGTTGTTCTGCTTGTTTTTAAATAGAAAATTATCGTTGTAAGTAAAAATCGTGGGCGAATGCTGTATTGGTTTAGGAATTTCCTGATTGTAGCCATCGGTTTCAGGAAGGTGTTTTATCGACTTTCGAACACCGCAAGAAGACAGTAAAATTACAAATAGAACTAAGTAGATTTTCTTCATAAACAGTCGCAAGATTTGGAGGTTTTTGAGCATTGCTTCTACACTAATTTACAGATTCTATTTTTTTTATTGCTTTTTTAAAAGAATTTAACGCTCGTTAAAGCTTATTTTGGCTGACTTCTGAATTGATTTTATTAATAAGATATTCTTTGCCGACGATTTCTGAACAAGTTACCACAGCACCAATTGTCACACCTAAAACGCCGTGCATGTTAATACTTTGTCCGGTCAGATATAAGTTTTCCACCTTGGTTTTCGGCGTAATAAAAGTCTTCATCGGATTATTTGAATCTTTGATATAACCGTATAAATTTCCTCTTGAACCACCAATATAATCGCGGTAAGACAAAGGCGTAGAGGCATGAACCGACCTGATCGTTGATCGAATTCCTGGAAATTTTATTTCAATGGCTTTCAAGAATTTCTCTATCTTTTCTTCCTTGAATTTCTGGTAGGCTTCTCCCCTGTCTATTTCTTTCGCAGTGGTATTTTCCGTATTTTCCCATTCCTGCACATCTTCAAAATTCATGTACGTAATCGCAGTCATGCTTTCTGCCCAAACATCGGTATGTTTGCCAACATTCATCGAAGCCATAAATGCTTTTGGCCACGTTTCTTCGTTATAATCATTGGCTTTCCAGACTTCAGTGCTTTTCTTGAAATGGTAATAGTTATGGTTGAAATATTTAAAGCTTTCCGGCTTGAAAACAATATAGATGCTGAACGCAGAAGGCACGCTTTCCAGACTTTGGATTCGGTTGAAAAACGGTTTCCTGAATTTCTCTTGGCCAATCATCTTCAAAGTTGTTTTCGGCTCGATATTCGAAATAAAAATCTTTCCAAAAACTTCTTCTTCCTGATTTATTTTAGCAGAAACAAGCTTGTCATTTTCAAAACCGAAACCCGTGACTTCTTTATATTTATAAACCTCCCCTCCATATTTTTTCAGCTGCTTGATGAGCTGCTTTGTGATCTGGCTGCCTCCGTTTACACAGCGCCAAGCACTCTGGATATAAGAATTCACAGAAAGAGCGTGGACATAAAGCGGTGTTTTGTCTTCAATTCCGGCATATAAAAAATTCGAACCCGCCAAAACAGCACGAAGTTTTTTATTTTCCGTAAGATTTTCTAGAAAAGCATTGGTGTTTTTTGAAAGCAATTCTTCGTTATAACCGCCTCCAAAATTCAAATTATAAAGCGGAAATGAATTGCAGAGTTCCTGCATTTCACGGCAATATTCATTCAAGACATCTTCCTCTTCAGGGAAATATTGCAGCAATTGCTTCACGAAATTTTCATAGCCCTGCGCATGCGGATATTCATTTTCGTCATCTTCAAACGAAATCACGTCATAAGCATCGACATCCATTTTCTTCAGATTCAGATCGTCCATGATACCGATATATTTGAAATAGCGGTAAAGATTCTGCCCTTCGTCAAGGCCACCGATATAATGAATTCCAGTGTCAAAAATAGTTTTATCACGCACAAAAGTCTGGAGATTTCCTCCAAACTGGTTGTTTTTTTCAAGCACACAAACGCTGTAGCCTTCCTTTGCCAAAATGATTGACGAAACAAGACCTCCAAGGCCGCTTCCAATTATGACAACATCATATTCCTTTTTCACAGTGTGCTTTTTTTTGGTAGATTCAATTACAATTTAGGCAAATTTTTAAAGTATTGCTCTGATAATTTGGGGAAAATTTGCTAGAAATTCTTCGTTAAGCAATTCGTTTTCTGCGCTGATAAGCAAAACATCATACTTATTTTGAAGTATTTCTTCTTTTGTATCGAGATAATATATTTTTCTTTTTTTGACTATATAATTCGTTTTGGCAACGTCGCGTTTTTCTTCCAAAGCAATAAAACTGTAGATTTTTCTTTCCGGACCTTGAAGCGAAAGTAGCAAATCGGTTTCGCCATAGTCATTCGAAATATGAAGGATTCTAGCTTTCATCCCGATTTCTTTTTGATCGTAGAAAAACTGTAACTTCTGATCAACATTTTCTTTTACTTCGGCAATTATTTCCATTTCTTTGTAAGCAAAACTGTGCAGAATAATCTTTTTGAAATAATTTACGCCTTCAATTTCAGAGCGCATTGCAGCATATTTTTCTCTAAAAAACTGATTAATTTTCTTAGTTCTTTCCGTATAATTTTCTCCGAAACGATTGTCGTTTGGTTTAATTCTTTCTAGGATATTTAACGTGATGCTTCCGTCGTTGATGATAAAATCGCCTTTGGGCAAAACTTCAGAATTTCCATGAATCACAACCGGAACGATATCCAAACCAAAGGCTTCCGCCAAATAAAACGCCCCTTTATGAAAACGCTTGATGTGATTGTCTTCTGAACGCGAACCTTCAGGAAAAACCATCAACGAAAAGCCTTGGTTTACCTTCTCGCGAAGATGTTCGATGCCGCCTTCCAGACCTTGCGAAACCGGATAAAACCCAGCCAGACGCACGCCTTTGCCAAAAATTGGGGAATTGTAAACCCAGTCGCTGACCAAGAAAATAATCTTTGGATGCAGCATTCCGACAGCCAAAATATCTAAAAAGGAAGTGTGGTTCGCAATAATAACCGCAGGTTTTTCAAACGTTTCGTTGTGCTTATTGACCACTATCTTTTTGATAAACGGATTTGTATATAAAACCGATTTCATGAATTTTGACAGCACATAATGAAAAGCCAAAGTCTTTGATTTTCTACTGAAAGGCAATATTTTCATCAATAAAACGCTGAAAATCGAAAGCAGAAAACCGCCCAAGCCATAATAAATAAACGACAAAGTCGAATGAATCAAAGTTCTAAATTCAAAAGGTGCTTTCCCGCTTTTCACACGACTCGATAGAAAAAACCGAAACAATATCGGATAAAAAATAAACGTGATAATCAGCGCTGCAAAAACTCCAATCAGCGAAACGCTAGATATCGACTTCAACGCCGGATGCGAGGCAAAAACCAAAGCGCCGATAGCTAAAATCGTGGTCAAAGCCGCCAATAAAATGGATGTTCTGTACGTTCCCATTTCATTCTTGCCAGTCGAATATTCCTTCTGCAACGCACTTGTCATGAAAATACTGAAATCCACGCCGTGGCCAAAAATCAAAGTGCAGACAATCGTGCTGAAAATATTCAGTTGGATGCCAAAAATGCCCATGATTCCTGCGGTAACCAAACCGGTAATCACAATCGGAATACTGCTGATAATGACCAATTCAATTCTCCTGAAAAAGAAAAACAGAATCAAAATTACGGCTACGAAAGAATAATTGATCAGCGAATTGAAATCGTTTTTAAGTTCTCCTAAAAACGTCTCGTTCATCTGCTGGCGGTCAATTATAACCAAACCTTTTTTCTTTGAAAGCTCTTTCACCAATGAATCTCGCTGGCTTTCTTTGATCTTTACAATTGTCGTGATTGTAAAAAATCCATTCTTTTCACTGAAGAATTCTTGCAGATACAAAGCCTTGATTTTCAAATATTCTTTATAAGAAACGGGCTTGAAATCCTTTGCTAGAATTTCATAAAACGCATCATAAGCAGTGGCTTTAAATCCGAATTGTTCGCCTTCAGAAATCAAATTTTGCTTTAATTTTTCCTTTTTAGCATTTTCCCAGAAGGAATTCCAGCGGTTGATTTTTTCCTGCTGTTCTTTTTCAGAAAGCAATACCCCGCCGACAGAACTGAAACTCAAAATCTTTTTTTCTTTTTTATCAGAAGCCAGAGTGGCAAAAAGTTCGTTATTTTTCTGTAAAACTTCATCGGCTGAGTTTCCATACGAAGCCAGATAAATTGATTTTGAAGTAATATTTGTGGAAGATTCCAAGTCTTTTTCAGCCTTTCGAATAGCATCCGGAACGAAATTCAACTGCGAAATATCGTTATTGAAAAGCACTTTATTGAAAGTAAAAAAGCTGATAACGATGATAATTACGCTAGAAAAAATCAAGAATTTATTGCGCTCAAAAGAAAATCTGGCCATTTTATCAAGCACCGTTTTTCTTTCCACAATTTCGCCGACTTTGGGCTTATAAAGATGCGGAATTATCAAGAGGGAGAAAATCGACGTGATCACGACGCTTGCAGAAGCAAAAATCCCTAGATCTTGCAACGCTTCTGATTTGACAAAAAGCAGGCACAAAAAAGCCACCGCAGTCGTCGTACTGCTCATTATTAAAGGCTTTGTGATGTCTTTGTAAAGTGTTTTGATATCGCTGTTGTGCTTGTAATGTGTCAAAATGTGAAGCGAATAATCAATAGTAACGCCAAGCAAGACCGCACCGATGCTCAAGGAAATCGCAGAAATGATTCCTTTGATGAAATAAAGCAGTGTCAAAGCGGTCAATACTCCAAAAATCGTAGGGATAAAAATAATTATCGGGATAAAAATCTTGCGGTAATACACGCATAAAATCAGCATCAAGGTTCCGATTGCGGCAGTTGTCGTGGTAATGATATCGCTTTTGATTTGCTTTGCATTGGCAACGGCAATCAGCGTTGAACCGAAATAATCAAGAGAAGATTTTGACTTGAACTGCTTGTTCAGATTGGCTTTTATCGAATTTAATTGGGCTACGAAGAAAGTATTTTGAGCCGTTTCATTTCCTGGTAATTTCGGGTTGATGAAAAGCAATAATTTCTTTTGGTCTTTCGTAATTATGAAGCCGTCGCGGAGTTCAAAATCGTCGCTGGCGCTTAATTGCTGGAGTTTTTTTAAGGCAATAAAAGAAATTCCAAGTGGATCTTTTAAGATAAAATCCTTGGTAACCAAGCCTGTCGGCGAAATAATATTTCTATAATTCGCACCCACAACCGAAGCGATGCTGTCATTTGAAAGTTTTTCTTGAATGGAAGCATAATCTTTTTCGTCTAAAAACAATGGCAGATTGTTATAGACAAAATCAAAAGTTTCCTGGATATTCTCGTCATCGACTTTTCCCTGAACGGAATTTACATAGTTGTCGCAAGACTTTAAACTGTCTAGAAAAACGGTTGCCATCTCGGTCAGATCTTCGGCAGATCCGTCTTTCCCTACGTTGAAAATTACGGTGATTTTATCGGCAAAATTTAATTGTCCCAAGACTTTTGCCGTGTCGTCAGACCTTTCGCTTTTCGGAATCAGTTTGGTAATGTCTTCCTCGAAAGAAATTCTAGATGCTAGAAATCCGAAAACAGCCAAAAATACAAAGGCAAAAAACACAGAAAGCCACTTATTTCTGCTGACAAAAAGATGTATGGCGATGAAATAGTTATGCATTTTTGATTTGTTTTTTGCTTTTAGAACTGAAAACTGATAGTAAAATATAACCCGAAAATCCGAATAAAACAGCCATTATTGCTGCTAAGATAAAGCTTCCGATGACATATTGAAAAAGGTTTTCCTTAATTGCATCAAGGCTTTTATTGGAAATTGAAAATAGCACGGCGTCGCTTTCAATAAAAACCGATCCGATTTTCAAAGATGCAAAAATTATAAACGGAATAAACGGCGGAAAACTGACATTGGAAAAAGCAAAAGAAATGACTTTGTTCAGCTTCAAAATATAGGCTAGAAACAAAACTAAAAGCGTCTGAAATCCCCAAAATGGAGCGATTCCGATGAAAACGCCGAGCGCAATTGACAATGATTTTTTCAATTTGCTATCGTTGCTTTCCAAAACATTTTCGATTAAAAATCGCTTAATTCCTTTTTTTTTAAGCTTCCTGAAAAAATCTCTCGGTTTGATATAAAAAATCGCAATTACCACTAAAACCGTGTTCAAAATGCTGATTCTGGTAAAATCTTTAAAAGGACGAAAATGCGAAACACGCTCGTTTAAATCATATAAAACCTGAACCGGAATGTTTTTTACCGCAACGCCTTTCCAAGAACTTCGAACGATTATTTCGATTTCAAATTCAAATTTATTCGTATAAAAATCCTCCGGAATTCGGTTCAAAGGATACAGACGATAGCCAGACTGCGTGTCTTGAAGCTTGTTTCCGGTTTCAAACCAAAACCAGAAATTAGAAAACTTATTTCCAAAACTGCTCTTTTTTGGAACGCCTTCCTGTGCCATATTCCGGCTTCCAATTAAAAGAACCGGATGTTCTTCTTGTTCCAAATGATTTAAAAAAACAGGAATATCTTCTGGAAAATGCTGTCCGTCAGAATCAATCGTTATGGCAAAATCATAGCTTAATTCTTTCGCTTTTTTGAAACCTTGGCGCAAAGCATTTCCTTTTCCCTTATTTTTTTCAAGATGAATTTGAACCAGATCTTGATAAGCTGCAAGAATATTTTTCGTGGAATCTGTAGAACCGTCATTCACGATAATCACGTTTGAAGTCTGCAATAAAATTCCGTCAAGAACGCGCTTCAAAGTCTTGTGATTATTATACGTGGGTACAATAACACAGCATTTTAGCCTGTTCATGCGGTCATAAGATTGCGACTTTTCGTGGCTCATCAACTGATTTCGATTTTGGAGAGTTTGCAAAGATACTTTTTAATTTCTTTTCTCCAAGAAACCAAGCTATTGCAAGGAAAGTTTCTCAGTTTCTGTGAAGATTTTTGACTGTTTCAGATACAATTTGGTAAAATCTTTAAGCGATTGGTTCTGCTTTGCGAAATTGGCTAGGATAAAAGCCTTGTCTTCAGGGATATTTTGTTTGTATTTGAGAATTTTCGGCGTATTTTCTTGAATGCTGATTCTGATTAATCTGATTTCAAAATTCTTCGGTTCTTTCTCTAAAGCTTGTTCAAGAAACTTGACGCCTTCGGTAAAATATTTTTTCTTGTCTTCTTTTTTAGGAGAAAATTTACCTTTTAAAGCTAACGAAGCACCTTTGTAAGCGACTAGCGTTTTGCTGTCGTCCTTTGAAACGGAAGCCATCAAATCGATTAATTTTTCGCCGTCAGCTTTTGAATTAACAGCATTTGCATATAGTTTTCTCACTTCTGAAAGCTCAGGATTTGAGAAAATTAGGAACAAGAAAATAAAGGCGAATGCTGTTTTCAAAATTTATATTTTTTTATAAACGCTGCTTAATTTCAACGCGACTGTTGCTCCGAAAGAAGTCGTGTTTTTGACTTTTACCGTATCATCTTCTGCCAAGACAATATCTAAATCTAAAACCAAATCTGGCGTTTCATCTGGATTAATCAGCGCCATGAATTTTACATTGGAAGAACTTTTTAACATCAATGAAAAACCTGTAATTTCCTGAGACAACTCTTTAATAATCTGCATCATGCAAACTCCAGGCGTCACCGGATTTCCAGGAAAATGTCCTTTAAAAACTTCATGCTGGTTATTTAAACGAACAGAAGTTTTGTATTTCCCTTCCGATAGTTTTTCGGTATTTTCTACTTTGTAAAAATCTTTTAATAGCATTTTTTTATCGTTTAAAATCAAAGGTGTAAGAAACTCCCAGTTGTAACAAAAAATTAGTATTTGTATTGTTTAATTCATAGCTGTAATTTGGCATGAAAGCATCTACAATTCCTTTTTTTACTCTAATTTCAGCTTCAAGATTTTTGGCAATTTTATACCCGCCACCCAAGGAAATAGCGAGATCCACTTCTGAATCAGTGTACTCATCAGGATCAACCATGAAGTCCAGCGTCGAACCAATATTTATATTTATTTTATTATTGATGTAAAATTTATTAGTAATTCCGAAAGTGACATATTGATTTGAAATGTCAATTTTTCTAACAACATATCTTTGATTTATTTGGTCAAAATCATAGGAAGAGGCATTGTTTGCCCCTTGCTTAGAATACGATATTTCAGGTTGAAAAACATAAAAGCTAGACAATTTCAAAGCACCAAAAACCCCTACGAAAAAATCAGGCCTAAAATCAGAATCAGTTTCTGTTAGTTTTGAAAAATTGGCACCAGTTCTTATTCCCGGTCGAAAAGTTACCTGCGCATTTGCGTGTAAACATCCAAATAACAGCAGGCCTAAAAAAATTATCTTCTTCATTTATTGTTTTTTCTTTAAATCAAAAACATACGAAACACCAAATTGGAAGAGAATATTCGTGTTATAATCTCCAAGAAAGAAATCGCTTCCGCTTCTGTAATATTCGCTTTCCAAAACATCGACAACGCCTTTTTTAAATCGCGCCTCGATAGTAAATCCTGATGGCGTCGTGTATCCTAATCCAAAAGTGATGCCTAAATCTACGTCTGTATCGTGATAAACTAAGTTGTCATTTACTAGAAAGTCTAGCGTTGGTCCTACCAAAGCGTGAAAACCATCAACGATGTAAAATTTATTTATGACGGCAAGCGATACATAATCTAACTCCACATCTTTTTGACCTGTGACATCAAATCCGGTGCTATAATCGTAATATTCAGTTGTGATGTCATTTGAACCCTGACGTGAATAGATGATTTCTGGTTGCAACGCATAACGTTTTGTCAATTTGATTTCGCCAAGACCACCGACATAAAATGTAGGTTTGAAACTGCCTCGCGACTGTGTGATGCTTGTCAAATTTAAACCGCCACGAATTCCAGGCTTGAATGTAACCTGAGCACTTACTGAAAATCCAGTTGCTAAAAGCAATCCTAAAAATAGCTTTTTCATACTTTAGAAAGAATAAGTAGCTCCGATTTGGAAAACTTGGTTCAATTTCACGTTGTCGATGGCATCGTTATAATAGCCGTCATCATCATTGTAACCATAATTATAGTTGTCTCCAAAAATATCTACAAGACCCTGTTTAAATCTTGCTTCAACACCAAAGCCATTTGGGAAAGTGTAACCTAATCCACCAAAAATGCCAAGGTCAAAACCAATCAAATCATTATCGTTCCCAAAATTATCGCCTACTTTAAAATCTAATGAAGGTCCAACTAAAGCATGAAAACCATCTACAATTCTAAATTTATTGGCAACAGCTAATGAAATATATTGCAATTCAAAGTCAAAACTGCGACTTCTAAAAGCTGGATCATTCGGATCAAAATTATTGAAATCATCAAAATAACCATCCACTTTTGCTCCTTGTCGTGAATAAGTCAATTCTGGTTGCAAAGTATAAAATTTATTAAATTGAATGCTAACTTGTCCGCCAATGTAAAAATCGGCTCTGCTGTCAGCATCTAAATTTGTCAAAGTTGATAAGTTTAAACCGGCTCTAACTCCAGGTTTTACGGTAACTTGCGCTTGGGAGTTCGCAAAACCGAAGCAACAGATTGCTGCCATGATTACTTTTTTCATTTTGTGTTTTTGTGTTAATTGATGAGTTTGTTGAGTTCAATTCTTAGCTTAATATTGTGATGCTGAATGATAATCTTGTCGGCTAAAGTATTATTTTCTGACAAATATTCAATATTTATTTTCTCTTTAGAATTTGTTGCATGAACTAATTTGGATAACTTTTCGTCAGATTTATTCACGAAAATGTAGTTGAAGCGCTTGTTATCAGGCGATTTATAAACCTTAAACATTTCATTTTCAAACTGTTCAGACACCTGAAAATTTTCTTTCAGCAAAAGCATAAAATCTCTTTTCAGCGTATTTATAAGAATTTTTCGATCTAATTCTTCAATGATATGATTCACTTTAAAATCATTTCCTGAAATCTCAAAATCGAATAATGTGTTTCCAAATTCTGTAGTAAAAACCGCACGATGCGTGGTTTCGTTTGTCTTTTTTACTATAAAAATCCCGCCAAAATTATTTCCATAGACAGAAATCGAAGCTTTGTAAACATAATCTTCGTTTTTGTCTGAGAAATATGGTGATTTAAAGATTTCTGACGTAACTTCTTTCTTATCATATCCTTCAACAGTTTTCACCGCGCATGAAGAAAATAACAGCAAAAAAAGGCTAATTATTGAAAATCGAATCATCAATTTTTGCATTGATTATCTTGTTTTTAAAGATGATTTTTGTGTAGTCGTTTGAAGGTTCGATCATTTTAGCCTGCGAAACCGTATTGCCAGTTTTGTCAAAATAAAGTTCCATTTGTTTCACATATTTTTTTAAAGCTGCATCTTTTGGAAGCAGTTTCGTGATGTTGAAATCTTTAGTTTTGAAATAAGAAATTGTGAATTCATTTTCGTCAAACATATTGCCATTTACACTTCCCACAATGAGTTTATTCAGCTTGTCAAACATCTTGCTGTTGCCTTTGTCGATGTTATTTTTCTTGCCGGCGTCGTTAATAAAAATTTTATTGTTTTTAAAAACTATTGAGTATTGATAAGGCTTTACATATTGCCATTGCAACATATTCGGCGTTTTAAAATTCATTTTACCAGAAGTTTCAATATCTTTTGACAGAAAATCCATGTGCTTTAACTGCGTAAAATCGGTTGATAACGTTTTGGTGTTTTTTGCCGTGGCATTTACCGAATTTTTGAACGCAGTAATCTCGCTTTCCGACATTTTTTGCTCTTGCGAAAAAACACCAAAACTCAAAAACATCATAAAAATTAAAAGACTATTTTTCATAAGCAGGGATTTTCAGAAGCGTTTCAACTGTAACCGCTTCATATTGATTTTCAGACAAAATTACCAATAATTGTTCCAAAACACGAACCGTTTTCTCAGAAGTATCGTGCAACAGAATTATCGAACCAGGCGAAAGTCGCTTTTTTATGCGGTTTAAAATCTTTTCTTCGGATTTTATTTTCGTATCTAAAGACCTGATATTCCAGCCAATAACTTTGTGTTTTGTGAATTTAAGTGCTTTAGCGATATTCGGATTTGTAACTCCAAAAGGCGGACGGTAATAATTTGATTTTTTGCCAGAATGGCTGAAGATAATTGCATCTGTTCTTTTAATTTCGGAAATCATTTCAGCTTTTGAAAACAAACCGATTTTATTCGAATGGCTGTAAGAATGATTCCCAACTATATGATTTTCATTGATAATACGTTTGAAAATTTCAGGATATTTTTCAATTTGGGAACCGATGCAAAAAAATGTAGCTTGAATATTATTAGCTTTTAAAACATCCAAAACCCTTTCTGTGTAAGGATTCGGACCATCGTCAAAAGTGATTGCGATTTTTTTTCCGTCTAAAAACCTATTGCTCGAAAATGCTTTCAAGTGATAATTCATCCGAATTAGTCCCGAACCCATGACGGCGATTAGCAACCAAAATAAAATTGGGATTAAAAAATACCACCATTTGATTTCAATGCCTAAGCTCGAAACGAACAAAAGCACCAAAACTAGCAGTAAAAAAAGCGTATTTATTTTATGCGTCAGCATGTTTGATTAAGGTAAAACTGTGGTCTTTTCCTCGATATTGGTTGTAAAGCAAAATGGTTTTATAGCTTTCTTTCTCCATAGAATTTACGCTCGAAATCTTCGGAATCATTTGTGTTTTCAATATTTTTGAAGCCATCCAAAGTCCGAAAGATGAAGCCGTAAAAAATTCTCCTGATAAATGTTTGTAATAAACCTGTGGCAGATTTTTGAAAATAGTTTCACTTATATTTCTATAATAATCATCCTGTTTTCCATCGCCATTATAACCTAAAACAACCGCATCGATTTCTTCTAAAGATACCAAATTTTGCTGTAAAAAATCTAAAATTTCCTTTTCAACTTGATTGATTTCTAAAGAATTGAAAATGGAAACATCTAAAATTTCAGCGTAAGAATTTGCCTTTTTTTCATTTTCCAAAACAAAAAAAGAAGCGCCTTCGCCAGAAACATAGCCTTCAGAAGTTGATTTTAAAACCGAGAAATTGGTTTCGTCATCGTTTTTAATCAAACCTGCCACTTTATAAAATTCCATCGTATAATGCGCATGTTCGTCAATTCCTCCAACTAAAACAGAAGCATTTTCATCATTTTCCAACTGCAATTTTGCGTCTAAAAGTGCTGATTCAAAAGAATTTGCGCCATTGACATAGGTGAAATTATAGCCTTTGCATTGCATTCCTAAAGCGATTTGGCCACCAACGGTATTGTGCGTCGATTGGATAAAAGAAGTCGGCGTCAGAAATTCTTCGTTGTTGTCAATTATTGCTTTCAAAAATTTCTCAGAATCTTCAATACAGCCCATTCCTGTTCCGGTAATAATCGCATCGACTTCTGAAATCGTAGCATCTTTCAGCGCCATTGCCGAAGCTACGATACCGTTTTTCACGCCTTTTGCCATTCTTCGAATCGCGCTGGGAGAAATATAATCTTTATAAACAGGTTCAATCGCCGAAACCACGTTTTTGTTTTGGTTTTCAAGTAGAACCGCTTCTTCCAAAAAGTCGGTGTCGAAAGTCTTTTGGCAGGAAATACAACCTAATCCGTTGATATACACTTTTTTCATTAGCTTTTTGAAAATATTAGCGTGGAACAATTACCGCCAAACCCAAAAGAATTCGACAGCACGTGTTGCAAGTTTTTTTCTTTCAATTTTGTCTCCGGAACCAAATCAAATTCCTCCATCTTTTCCTGAAAATTCAGGTTCGGGAAAATGATATTATTTTGCAGTGCCAAAACGCTGTAAACCGCTTCAATCGCCGCAGCTGCCGCCAAAGTATGTCCGGTAAACGGTTTTGTAGAGCTAAACTCTGGAGTGTTTTTTCCAAAAATTCTTTCGATTGCTCTTCCTTCCGAAAGGTCATTATTTTGAGTTGCAGTTCCGTGAGCGTTGATATAATCTATATTTTCTGGAGAAAGATTGGCCACTTTCAACGCTTTTTCCATTGCCAGAAAAGCACCTTCCCCATTTTCAGAAGAAGCAGTTTGATGAAAAGCATCGTTGGCATTTCCATAACCAGAAACATACGCTAAAACTTTCTTATTCTCTTTTTGGACGATTTCATCCGATTCCAAGACTAAAAAAGCGGCGGCTTCGCCCAAATTCAAGCCTTTTCGATTATTATCAAAAGGAGTGTTATACGTATCTGACAAAATCATCAGCGTTTTAAATCCGTTGATAGTAAATTTCGAAAGCGCATCGGTTCCTCCAACAATCACGCGGTCTAATTTCTTCGATTTAATCAATCTTGCGCCAAGCATAATCGCATTTGCCGCAGAAGAACAAGCCGTGCTTATGGTAGTAACTGTTCCTTGCAAGCCTAAATAATCAGCGATATTGTGTGACAAATTGCCACCGTCATTCGCATTTATATATCTTCTGTTTTCTTCGTTTTCGAGGTAATCATAGAAAAACCTTTCGGTCATGTCCATGCCGCCAACGCTCGTTGCAGAAATCAGTCCGGTTTTATAGTCGTTGATATTTATGATTCCAGCATTTTTAACGGCCTGTTTTGCAGCAATTGCGCCTAGCATCGCCGTTCTGGAAAAATCATTAGCGCCAGAAATCTGCAATTGTTGCAACAATTCTTCATTGGATTTTTTTATTTCTCCAACTTTAATGCTGTCTTTGTGAATGGTTTCGATGTTTTCTATGACAGAAATCCCCGTTTTTCCAGACAAAAGCGCATTAAAATTTTCTTCCACGGAATCTCCGATGGCCGAAATAATTCCCATTCCCGTTATTGCAACTTTGCTCATTTTATTTCGTTCTGTGTTCCGTGATGTACGCTGACATTGAGTTGATTGACTGAAAAATCGCCTTTCCTTCTTTTGGGTCAAGCAACTTGATTCCGTAATCTTTATCAAGCATCACGATTAATTCCAAAGCATCGATAGAATCTAATCCAAGTCCGTCACCAAAAAGCGCATCATCGTCATTAACATCCTCAACTGCAATATCTTCCAAGTTCAAAACCTTGATAATCTTCTCTTTTAATTCTAATTTTAATGCTTCCATTTTTTATCTTTTATATAATTTTTCTAAATTTTCAGCCGTGTTTTCCAAGTTTCCTTCCTTTGAAACCAAACACATAAATACTTGATATTCTTCTTGGTACAATTCTGTCCAAGCACATAAAACTTTTTCTGCTTTTCCTGTTTTCATAAGCAAATTTCCATAATCTGCCATAAATTGGGAATTGAAAGCGTCAAATATAAAGAAACAATTTTCACTTTTGAACTGATTTTTGATGCTAATTTCGCCCATGCAAATATTCGCGAGCGTATAGACAAAAACCGCCGGACTCGGAAAATACTCGTTTTTATCAGAAATTGACTTTTGGTATTTCACGTCGGTATCCAAACTGGAAGATTTATTGGCAAATAAAAGCGCTACATTATTCTCCGTTTCACTTTCCAAATTTCCTTTCAGGATAATTTCTGAAGCTAAAAAAGCAAGCTTGCTCAAGTTATCCATTTTGAAAAACTTCGGATAATTAAATTCAAATTGCTGGTAAGCTTTCTTCGAAAAATCTTGAAACGAAACTTCTTCCGAATGGAAAACAGTTTCCCCATTCAATGAAATTTGGTTCTTTTCAATCTTGCAATATGCTGTTATGTAAGCCTTTATTTCTTCCATCTAAATTTTTTCAAAGATAACCGCCGTATTGCAGCCTCCAAAACCGGAAGCTGTTTTCAAGAAATATTTTATATCTGAATCCTGATTTTCTGCAATGATATTCACGGATTCAGAAACCCCGATTTCATCAAATCCGAGGGAAACATAAAGTCGGTTTTTTCTAGCGGATTCAATACCAATCACGGTTTCCAGCAATCCTGAAGCGCCGAGCGTGTGGCCGTAAAATCCTTTCATGCTATTTAAAGGTATGTTTTTCATTCCCAAACGATTGAACGCGATCGCTTCCATTTCGTCGTTGTAAATCGTGGCCGTTCCGTGGGCCGAAATATAGTCAATTTGCGAAGCCTGAATTCCAGATTCTTTGAATGCGCTTTCAATGCTTCTGACCAAACCTTCGCCCGTTCTCGACGGACCAGAAATGTGGTTCGCGTCATTGATAGCGCCGTCTCCGATGATTTTTACGTCACCTTTTTTGGCCAAATTTTTATCCGAAGTAATATAAACAGCTACCGTTGCTTCACCCAAATTCAGTCCGTTTCTTGCGGAATCATAAGGCTTGCAAGGTCTGTCGCTTAAAGCTTGAAACGAAGAAAATCCGGAGAAAACAAATTCAGAAAATTCATCGCCGGCAATTACATAAGCGTCGTCATATAAATTGGCTTCAATCAATCTTTTCGCTGTTGCAACCGCTAAAATTCCAGAAACGCAGGCATTTGAAATTACAATTGGTTCGGTTTTGAAATTGAAAAAAGCCGCAATTTTCTTCGCCAAACTTTGAAGATAAGCGCTTTCAGGAAGTTCGTTCTTATTTTCTAATTCAGTAATGTTTCCTTTTGTCGTGGAAAGTAAAAATGCTGTCTTTTGATCCGGAACCGTTTTAACAATCGGATGCAGTGCCAGAATCATCATTTTTTCCAATCTTGTAAATTCAGAAGAAGTACTGATTTTTGCGAAAGCCGCATCTAATTCCTGATCATTTATCATCGCCCCGAAAAAAGGATTTTCAGAGAATTTTTTATCGTGATGCAATTGAATTCCCGAGATTTTATTCTCAATATTTTGGATATTGGTCGCCACATCAAAGCCTAAAGGCGTGATGATATTGGTTTCAGTTATGAATATTTCTCTTTGCATTTTTTCTTTTTTGCCACGGATTAAATGATTTTCACAGATTATAAAATCCTTTTAAATCCTAAACGTTGCGGTTATTTTTTTTATAAATTTCTATGATCTGCGTTGCTAAAAAGCATTCTGCCTGTTTTTGGAATACGGATTTGAGAAATTTGAGAAATCTTTTTTATTTTAAAAGCCCAACTTTTCGTTTCCATTCTTTATAAAACGGCGGAATATTCAATGATAAATTTCCTTCCGAATCTAAGAAAACCTGAATCGTTTCGCCCGTGCAGGCAAGATTATTGGCAGCGTCAAAAATTTTAAATCTGTAAATTATTTTAGCTGCGGGCGTATCCACAATCGAAGTTTCAATGCGAATTACGTCGCCGTATTTCAACGTCAGTTTGTGTTCGCAGGTTGATTTTACGATCGGAGTCGTATAACCGCTTTTGTGAATATCAAGATACGAAATGCCGTGTTTTCTTCCAAAAGCTTCGCGTCCGTCTTCAAAATAAGTGATATAATAGCCGTGCCAAACGATTCCGAGCGGATCAGTTTCGTTAAATCGAATCCGAATTTCTTCAGAAACGGTCAAAAATTCGGCTATGTTATACTGCTCTTTTTTTCTCATCGTAAAATAGTGAAATTAATACCATTGCTATAAAAAACAAGAATAAATAACTTATTTCTGGCAAGATATCGATCAATGTTGCGTTTCTTAAAATTACATCATAAAATGCGTTAAGCCCCCAATTCATTGGAGAAATTCCAGCAATTACCTGCATTATTTTGGGCATTGCAAATACGGGAACCCAAACCCCGCCAACCGCCGCCAAAATCACGACTGAAGTTGCTCCAAATGGCGCAGATTGTTCTTGGGTTTTGGCAATTGTGCCTAATAAAATTCCGAAACCTATGGCTGCAAAACCCGAAAAAAGTGCTACAATGCTCATCAATCCCATGATTCCTTCGACTTGCAAAGCCGGAAGATTCAAATGCGGAAAAAGATAAACGCCGACCGCAACCATCAGGTAAAATTGAATCATGCAGATAATTAAAAACGTAATTGTTTTTCCCGCAATTACAGTAAAATATGGAACCGGATTGGTGCGGAGACGAATCAAAGTTCCTTGGTTTTTTTCTTTGACCAGATTGATGGAAAGCGGAATTACGATAAAAAATATCGCAAAAAGTGTCCATGCGGGAACGTTGTGCTGTGTGGAATTCGGGATGATTTCCTGGTCGCCTTTTTTAGGAACAATTTCCTTGAAACTGATAAAACTTTCTTGGTCAAAAGCAGTTTCTTCTTCGCCCAATTGTTCTTGAAAAGCGGCATAAATCGACTTAGTTTCAATTTGGGAAATCATCTTGTCAATTGTACTTTTTACCGCATTTTTGAATGTATTTTGTGAAGCCGGATCAAAATATAATTTGACTTCTTTGGGTTCAATTTTCTGTTCTGTTTTTTTCGTAGCTGTAGAATCTTCCAAGCCAAAACCTTCCGTGATTTTGGCTACATTCTGAGTGACTTTCGCTTGGAGATCTTTGCTCAAATCCTTCGGAATTATAATGGCAAGCTGGTATTTTCCCTTAAATACAGCTTCTCTTGCCGTATTTTCATCTGATTCAGAAACTATTTCAAAGGAATTGCTTTCGTTTAAATTTTGGCTGATGACTTTTGAAACATCGCCTTTGTCATTGTCCACCAATAAAATTGGGATTTTCGAATCATTCACCGTCTTAAAAGTGCTGTCTTGAATCAGCGTAATCGTGATAATCAGCACCAGCGGCATGACGAAAAGAATGACCAGACCGCCAAAATCTCTTTTGAGCAGCAACACTTCTTTTTTTATGGACATCCAGAGTTTATGCATCGTCGCGAAGTTCTTTACCGATTAATGAAATAAAAACATCTTCTAAATTGTGCGCTTTTGGAGTTTCTTTGATCAGATTTTCTGGAGTTCCTTCAGCAAGGATTTTTCCGGCGTCGATAATGGCAATCTGCGTACAGAAATCTTGCGCTTCAATCAAATGATGCGAATTATAAATTATCGTCGTTCCTTCGGAATTTAATTTTTGCAAATATTCAATAATTACGTTTTTCGACTGCACGTCAACACCAACGGTCGGTTCGTCTAAAAACAACACCGAAGGCTTGTGCAAAATTCCCGCAATCAGATTTATTCGGCGTTTCATCCCGCCAGAATAAGTGTCGATTTTTTTATCGGCAAATTTCAAAAGTCCCAGATAATCCAAGCTGTCATTGACTTTCTGTTTTAAATCTTTTCCTCTCAAGCCATACATTGCTCCGAAATATTCGAGATTTTCTCTCGCTGTCAACGTCGGATATAATGCATATTCTTGCGGCACAACACCAATGATTTTCTTGATTTTTTGAGCGTTTTTTTTGTATAAAAGTCCGTCGATTGAAAATTCTCCCGAAGTGGGTTTTATCAAGCCACAAAGCATCGAAATCAAAGTCGTCTTTCCGGCGCCATTAGGCCCTAATAATCCGAAGATTTCGCCTTTTTTAATATCCAAAGACAAATCATCTACAGAGAAAATAGCGGCATCTCTGTATTTTTTTGAAAGGGATTTTATCTGGATAATCGTGTTTTCCATTGGAAATTAAATGGCTTTTCTAAGTTTTTTGAAAAACACTTCTTCGCGTTCGGCAATGGCCAAAAGTTGGTCGGCCAACATGTTATAAACGTCGGTCTGGGCGCTTCTGTTTTTGTAAACCCGTGAAGCCTGAACTGCAAAATCTCTCCACAAATCACCGATTTCAGTCATTTCCAGAGATAGATTTCGAAGCATTTCGTTCTTTAAAATCACCGAAGCTTCCTGAAGAAATGCGGCGTAAATGAAACGAAAACCGCCTCCGCCTGTGCCAATTTCTTCCTGCATTCGCACCATTTGGGCCAAATAATGATTCGCTTTTTTATTGCCGTTTTTTACCGGCCATTTTCTGATTTGGCGCGAAACCATTTTGATTCCTTTTACGCCGACAATCGGAATTGGCGCCAACATATTTCTGCAAGTATCTTTTATGGATTTTACAATCGCTTCTTGAAAATTAATCTCTACCGGAATATGAATCGGGAAATACATCTGTCCTCGAGGCGCAAAAGCTCCTTTGGCAAATCTCACTTTGTTCAATTCTTCTTCCGTCAGCGTTGTAACTTCCTGCATTACAGGATCGCTGATCAAATAATTATCGCCTTCTTTTCCATAAACGACTAAATTGTGGGCGTTAAAATGAAAACGATATTCATCTGGAAAATAGGTCAGATTGTAAACTCCGACTTGCAATCCGGTTGGAATTTTATTTTTTAGGTTTTCTTCCAAAGCTTGGTTTGCCTTTGCTTCCGAAGAAAATTTTTGTCTTTTTATTTTGATTCCGAGGCGTTTTGAAAGCTTGTTGAAAATCATTCCTGGCAACGGACGATAGCTCATTACCGGCGCATGATTTACTTTTATAAAGGGCAAATAGACGAAGAAAAGCCCAGAACCGATTCCGAAAACCATTGGTTCGCTGATATTCAAACCTTTGTCTTTCAGAAGATTTGAGGCCACGCCGTTTTCACAATGTGCCGCTTGGTGGTGAGAAAAATCCAGTTCCATTAGTCTATTTTAAAGTTTTTTAAATTTTCTACAGAAATTGAAAAAACTGCTGCATATTTTTCAAGCGTTTTTGTACTCAAATTTTTAAAAACATTTGGATTGAAGTGTCTTTTTACTTGCCATTGCCATTTTCCGACATAGCTTGCCAAAATCCCGACATCCATTCGGTTAAGCTCCATGAAATATGCAATCGGACTAGCTTCTCCTTTGAGAACCTGCTGTTTCGCGTCTTCAATTCGCTCGTTAATTTCTTCCAAAGAATTATTCAGGGCGATGGTTTTTGGTTCCCAGCCTTCGCTTAATTCGGTTGTATAATTTCCGTTTTCGTCAGTTGCGTAACACAATTCCTTCATATTAATAGAAGAAAGACTGCTTTTGTCTTGCGGCACTTCGTTCTTTTTCATCTATTTTTCTTCTTGAATGAATAAATTAATTTCGCCTTCCAGAAGCAGTTCTTCGCCACAAAAAATCTTGCAATCCATGAGGCATGTCGTATAAAGTTCTGTATTATATTTTGAAATCAAAAACGATTTGGTCATAATTTCACTTCCTGATTTTGGCAATGTATGGATTTTCAGCGTTCTAATTGCGCTTATAAAACCCAAAACATTGACATTATTTTTATTTTCAATGTCGCTGTCTTCAAAAAAAGCGCGCGCCACAATTGACGAACAAGTTTGCGCTGCGTTTTCAATAAGCCCGACTTCAGTGAAAAACCCGTTATCGACAAAAATATTATCTTCTTCGATTTTGAAAACTGTAGTCACTTTTTCACTGCAAATATGCAGAATCATATCGACCATCAGCATCGGTTTTCGATGTGGAAGAAAGTTTTGTATGTCAATTGTTTGCGTCATCATTATTTAGCCAAAACCGTTTTCATCTGGCCTTTTGCAATTTCAGAATCGTTTAATTTTACCGAAATTTCCACTAAAGTAATTCCCATAAATTCTTGGATAATTTTCACCTCCGTAATGATTTCGTCGTTGACTTTTGGCAGACTTATGATTTCCAAATCTTTCATAGAACCGATGTAACCTGTAGGCGCTTCTTCGTTTTTTAGAAAGAAATTATAACCCGTATGCAAAGCCACCGATTGCGCCATGTGCTCGATCAATCCTGACTCGACAAATTTTCTATCTTGCACAAAAATGTTTTCTGGCAAAATTTTAAATCCGGAAATAATCGTATTTTCTGTGTAATAAAAAAGCTTGTCCACCATCACAAAAGGAAACTTTTGAGGCAATAACTTTTCTACTTGCTCTTTTTCTAAAAGTGATTTCATAATTTTAGCAAACCGTTAAAAGTGCATGCGCGTAAGAAAAACGGCCGCTTTCTGGAACGATTAGAAGGATTTTTTCGCCTTTTTTCAATTTTCCAGAATTCATCAGTTCTTCCACCATCAAATAAATCGATGCCGAACCTACGTTTCCAACTTTGAAAAGATTCATGAACCATTTTTCTTTCGGAAAGTCTATGTTTCTTGCCATCATTGCGTCATAAAACTTATCTACGAAGTAATTTGAAGAAACGTGCGGCAGAAAATAATCTACTTCTGAAGGATTTAAATTGTGCTTTTCAAGCGATGTTTTTATGCAGTCAGAACCTTTTTCTAGGATGTATTTGTCTAATTCTTTTACGTCTTGTTTGATTGCAAAAACCGATTCGTTTCGCCATTCTTCTGTCGTATAATCGCTCCAAGGCTTGATTTGCCCGTTTTCTAATTTATCGCCACCGGCATACATGCAAGCTTCTAATTCATAGGCAAACGAATACGATTCCATCCATTCAATTTTCAGAGAAATTTCGCCTTTCGGTTCATTTTCGAGCAAGACTGCACCAGCGCCGTCAGAAAGCATCCAGCGAAGGAAATCTTTCTTAAAAGCGATAATTGGCTGCCGTTCTAAATTCTGGAGATTGATTACCTCTTGATTGAATTTATCGGCCAGCATCCATGAAGAAACGCGCTCAGAACCCGTGCAGACAGCGTTTTTTGTATTTCCTGACTTTACAGAAAGAAAGCCATATTTCAAAGCATTCATTCCGGCACAGCAAACTCCAGACGAAGAATTCAATTCTAACGAATGGTTTTTCATCAGTCCGTGGACCATTGCGGCGTGCGAAGGAAGCAGATTGTCAGGTGTTGAAGTTCCGCAAGAAAGCAATTCTACATCTTCTTTTCTGAAATTTTCATCGTATAAATCTTCAATCGCTTTATTGGTCAAATCAGCATTGGTATGCGTGAAATTCCCGTTTTTATCTAAAGCATAATAGCGCGATTTTATGCCGTTATTTCTGAGTATGAGTCGTCTCGCTTTTGAAGCCGTGTCATTTATCATTCCCAAATATTCTTCCATTTCATCATTTGAAATAGGTTCGTTTGGCAAATATTTTCCTGCTTTTGTGATATAAACTTCAGACATTCTTTATTTTTAAATTAGGCTAAACGCCTTGATAATATGCAATTGTTTTTTTTCTTTTTTTGGTGGTGAAAGGATACGTTAAGAGGTGCAATATATAGACAATTGGCGAAATAATCCATATGGCAAGGATTAAATAAACATAAAATACCTTCAAAAGTCCTTTTCTGGATTCTTTTTTCTTGTTGATGAGATTTGCCCATTTGGTAAAAATCATGTTTCCTTTTTTGTCGGTTTTTACCAAATATTCACTGACTTTTACAGCGCCACTTTCTACTAATTTCGGCTGAAGACTGTTTAAATCATCCTGCAAAAGGCTAGACAGAATCACTTCGCCAAATCTTGAAGCGTCATTAATATCTTCCTGAGAAACTCCGGGAAGAGGGAAAATTCCCAAATGTTTTTTCTTTTCTCCAGTAAACATCCATTTTACGATGGTGATTACGCTGATTAGATTTGGCGCTCTGTCAACTAAAGCTATGTTTCCGACTAATTTTGCGTTAGCGTTTTTTAGCAATGTTTTTACTTTTTCCTGCGCCATGATCCACATATTTCTCGAACCGTTTACGGTCACAACTGGCGTATTTGCTAGTAATTTCTTTCCATAATCGCTTTTTAAAAATGAATTTGCCGGAATGGAAGGTGATAAAAACCAGACTTGATAAGCGAAAATAATCAGGTCGTATTTTTTATCCAAAATTTCTTCTGTTGGAGAAATTAATTCTGTTGGAATTTGAAGAAACGATTCGGGAAAAGCTTCAAAAAAACTGTCTTTTTGCCAAGGAAAAGGGAAATCGTTTCGCAGCTTAATTTGGTGGAAATCGACAGCAACATCCGAAGAATTCAGAAGCGGTTTGGCTATATTTCTCGCTATTTCCTCAAGCTGCCCGGATTGGGAATAATGTATGACAAGAACATTTTTCATGGATGTGGTGATTGCAAAAAACAAATATAAAGTTTATTGCATTTCTTTTCTTAATTAATCTTGATTTCTTTAAAGGTACGGATTTTATCTTCGCGCTTTTTATGCACAAATTCATCCCAAGTCGATTGGTCTTCGGCGTCATAAATTTTGATTTTTTGGGTCGGATCTCTTACCAATAAATCTTCTGACTTGCAATTCAAAATTCGTGCTGCAGTTTCCAAACCAGAATACGTTGCGCCGGTAACTCCGTGCGACAATGTGCTTGCACCGCAAAGAAATAAATTCTCGATTTCGGTTATATTTTTATAGGAAAAAGGTCCGATTTGGTTCAGCGTTTTCTCTGTTCCATACACATTTCCTCTTGTGGAATTGATGTAAAATTGGTTGGTTTTTGGGGTTCCTAATTCGGCTTGAATTGTATTTTCTTTTGCTCCAGGAATTATTTTTTCGATGCTGTTCATGAACTTTTCAATGATTCTATTTTTAAAAGCTTCGTAGGCCGGCGAATGATAATCGTCATCGTCAAAATCTTTAAAACTGTCAAAATCCACATACGTCACGACTTCAAAATTGTGGTATCTTCCATTGAAACTCACTGGATCTTTCAACGTCGTACAACTGAAAAAAAATGCTGGAAACTCTTCCTCTTCGAGAATATTTCCTTTGGTAAGGGTTTCAAAATGAGCGTCGATATCTTCGTTTTTAAAGTTCCAGATATTTCCAGAATCGATTCCGAAATGGGTCACATCCATATCCAAAGTCAGAAAAAGAATTAATGAAGTGACTGAATATTTCGTCTTTTCTAATTTCTTTTGGAGCTTTTTGCTGATATTTTCTCTTCCTATAAATTTCAAATATGTCGTGGAAGGATCTGCATTTGAGATGATATTTTTAGCCAAGATTTGTTTTCCGTCAGAAAGTTCAATGCCGAAAGCCTTTTTGTTTTCTACTAAAATCTTCGTCACTTTTTGATTTGTTCTGATAACGCCATCGTGTTTTTTAATGGAATTTGTCATGGCTTTCACGATGCCGCTTCCGCCTCCCATGGGGTAAAATCCGCCGTCAGCATAATGATTCATGACTGAACAATGAACTGGAAAACTGGCTGTTTTTGGAGGCAAACCGTGATCGCCGCACTGCGCATTCAGAACTGCTTTCAAAACCGGATCTTTTATGTGCCAGTCAATGACTCTTTTCAAGCTGAATAAAGCGAATTTTCCAAAATGTTTGGTTCGAAAAGGAACGGTAATATTTTGCCAGATTCCTTTTAATTTTGGAATCAGTTGCAATTCTTCGCTTACTTTTTGAATCAGCGTCAAATATTCTTTTATATTTTTTTCTTCCTTTGGAAATCTTGCAATCAGGCTTTCTTTTAAATTGTCAAAACCTGCCGGAAAGTCGAATTTTTCTCCGTTTACAAAACAATGGTCGTAGGCTTTTGGGTTCATCCGGAAGAAAACCAAATCATTTGCCACGCCCAAACCTTTGTACAATTCATCTGTCGATTGGCCTTCATTCAGCAAACCGATGTAATGAACGCCGGGACTGAAACGCTGTCCGTTTAATGTAAAACTATGGCACCAACCACCGGGAACCGAATGCTGTTCAAGCACCAAAACCTTCTGCCCTGCTTTTGCAAGACAAAGCGCGGTGGCCAAACCTCCAGCTCCTGAACCGATAATTATTGAGTCGAATTCTTCCATATCCACCGCAGATTTATAAAATTTAGGACTTATTAAAATTCGCAAAACACAATCTGCGAATCTGTGGTTATTTACTTTTTACCATTTGGAAATTTATCCCAGAAATCGAAATAATTGAACCATTGCAACGGATATCTTTTTAGCATTGATTCGACGCTTTTGATATAAGTTCGTAACAATTCCGGCGCATCCCTATGCTTCACTTCGGCAACTCTGGCGTATAAATGATAGTGCAGTTTTGGCTCTTTCATCACGTAAACAAAAACCACAGGAACTTTTAATCGGGAAGCAATCATGAACGGGCCGGCGGGAAATCTGGCTTCTTCACCAAGAAATTCTTCGGTGAGGCTTTTTGTGCCTTCCATATATCTGTCGCCGGTAAAACACACTAATTCGTTGTTTGCCAAAGCGGTATTTATCTCAAAAATATGCGACAAATCTTCTTTCACAATGATAAATTTGGCGCTAGATTTCTGCGAAACTTTTTCAAGATATTCTTTAATCGCCTGATGTTCATTGTCAGAAGTCACAACATTGATTTGGAGGTCAAAGTCAATATCGTTAAAAAAATATTCATTGATTTCAAAATTTCCGATGTGCGCGCTGATCAGAATGCCTCCTTTTTTTTCAGAAAGCAATTTTTTCAGGGTTTCGATTCCATCGAATTCATAAGTGAATTTGTCACGCATTCCGGCGGCGATTGCGGTTTTGTCGATAAGCGTGGTACCGAAAGTAAAATAGCTCTTGTAAACCATTTTTTTAGCCTTGAACCGAGAATATCCAAGCCTTTTATGGAAATAATAGAAAATGACGCGGTTGCTCTTTTTTAGGAATAAAAAATAATAGGCAGCGACAAAATACAGCATAAAATAAGCTGTTCTGACGCCTAAATGTTTTATGCAGAAAACGAAAATCTGGTATCCAAGAACGCTTCCTTTGGACTTTCCATCCCATTTGCTCATTTGCTGGTGTTTTTAATTGCCACGAATTGTACTAATTTACACGAATTTTGTGCTTTTACGTTTAAACAATTATTAAAAATTTATGTCTTGAAAAAGAAAAGCCTGTCAAGTTTTTAAAAACATAACAGGCCTTTTTAGATCAATACGTTTAAACTATTATTTGCTCTTTATTTTATTTTCAATCAAATCATAAAAGTTTTGGAATGTAGAAATTCCTACAAAATCAGCTTCGCCAAGTTTCACTCCGAAATTAGATTCAACGGTTACAACCAAGTCCACATAATCTAAGCTGTCTAATCCCAAAGTATCTTTTAAAACCGCGTCAGCCTCGATTGTATCTGCTTCTACTTCAAATTCGTCAACTAAAAATCCGTTTATTCTTTCAATAATTTCTGCCTTGTCCATGTTATAAATTAAACTTTTTTACGATTAATGCGGAATTCGTTCCTCCGAACCCAAAAGAATTGGACAAAAATATATTAATTTCTTTATTAATTGTAGTTCTTGCAATATTTAACTTTTGAGAATCTTCGTCAGGCGTGTTCAAATTGATATTTGGCGCAATAAAATTGTTTTGCATCATCAAAATTGAGTAAATCACTTCGCTTGCGCCGGCCATCCAGCATTCGTGCCCAGTCATTGATTTTGTGGAACTTACATAAGGATTGCTTTCGCCAAAAATTTCAAAAATCGCCTTTGCTTCGTTTTCATCTCCAACAGGAGTGGAAGTCGCATGAGCGTTAATATAATCAATCTCTGAAGCTTTAATTCCTGCTTGTTGCAATGCTTTTTCCATCGCTTTTGCCGGGCCTTCGACGTTTGGCGTAGAAATATGTCCTCCGTTAGAAGAAAATCCGTAGCCGATTACCTCAGCCAAAATAGTTGCGCCACGTTTTACCGCAGATTCGTAGCTTTCTAAAACCAATGTTGCGCCACCACCACTTGGAATCAGTCCGTTTCTGGAAGAATCAAAAGGACGCGAAGCTTTTGCAGGTTCGGCTTCGTCTGGCGAAAAAACCCCAAGTCCGTCAAAACTGCTCATTGCATATTTATTGATTTCTTGTGCGCCACCGCAGATTACCATTTCTTGCAGGCCGCTTTTGATCAGATAATAACCCATTCCGATGGAATGTGAACCGCTGGCACAAGCCGCACTGATGGTCATATTGATTCCTTTCAATCTGAAAATCGTAGATAAATTCATCGTTACCGTAGAATTCATCGACTTGAAAATCGCTCCAGAACCAATCAAAGCGGTGTCTTTTTTCTCACGGATGATATCTGTCGCTTCAATAATCGCCTTTGAAACGCTGTCATTTCCATATAAAATCCCGACTTCATTATTGTCTAGAAATTCGTCATCGATTTTTGCCTGTTCCAATGCCTGAATCGTCGCCATGTAAGCATATTCGGTTTCTTCACCGATGCTGATGCGCTGTCTTCTGGTCAACAGATTTTTAAGGTCAGGTTTTGGAACAATTCCGGTCAAGGCAGAACGAAATCCGAATTCTTTTCTTTCTTCGTCATAGCCAATTCCTGATTTGCCTTCATATAAAGATTGCTTCACTTCTTCCAGCGATGTTCCGATGCAAGAATGAATTCCCATTCCCGTGATAACTACTCTTCTCTCCATTTTCTTTACTATTGGCTAGTTTTAAGAATAAATTCCTCCGTTGATATTGATGATTTCGCCTGTGATGTAGCTTGCTTTTTTAGAAACTAAAAAACTTACCAAATCGGCCACTTCTTCTGCTTCGCCAAAACGATTGGCAGGCACCATTTTTATCAGCTCTTTTTCATCTAATTGGCTTGTCATGTCTGATTTTATAAAGCCAGGAGCTACGGCATTTACCGTAATATTTCTTTTAGCAACTTCTTGTGCCAATGCTTTTGTAACACCAACCAAAGCGCCTTTTGCCGCAGAATAATTGGTTTGTCCCGGAGTTCCTTTTACGCCAGAAACCGACGCTAAATTCACGATTCTTCCGTATTTATTGCGAAGCATTTTTTGGATAAAAAAGTTCGTCACGTTATAAAATCCGTTTAAGCTGGTGTTGATTACCTGCGACCAGTCTTCGTGGTTCATCCACATGAAAAGTCCATCGCGAGTGATTCCAGCATTGTTCACAATGACCTCAACGATGGCCAAAGGATTTGCCTCTTCCCATTGCGTCAGCGCTGTTTTTGCTTCTTCAGCATCTGCAACATTGAACTGGATAATTTCTCCCGTGTTTCCGTTTTCGATTACTTTTTTCAAAGTTTCTTCGGCTGCTTCTTTATTTGATTGATAGTTGATCAAGATATGGTAATCAGTGTCGATGGCCAATTTTTGGCAAATCGCGCTTCCAATTCCTCTTGAACCGCCTGTTACTAAAGCACATTTCATATATTTTCTGTAAGATTATTATTTTTGAAACGGCTCTGCGTTTTCATACCATTGCTTTCCTAAAACCGTGCCATCTGGTTTTAAGAAGCCCCATTTGCTTTCGTTTTTCACTCTTGCCACGCCATCGATGAAGCCTTTTTGCTGGTCTTGAAACATCGCAAAAATTCCTCCAGCCGTGATTCCATATTGTGTTGGGATGAGGATTTTACCCGATTCGTTGATGAATCCCCAGTTTTTTTCTTTGATCGGAGCCAGTCCGTTTTCGCTAAAAATTTCGGCATCTTTAAATTGCGGTTCGATTATGATGGTACCTTTTGTATTAATATATCCCCATTTGCTTCCTACACAAACCGGAGCTAAATTTTTTGAAAAAGCTTTCGCTTTGTCAAATTTTGGCTCGATTGTCCAGTTTCCTTTTAAGTCGATGAATCCCACTTTTCCGTTCTTTTTGGCATACGTCAAGTCTTGAGAATGGAAATCCCAGATTTTTTCAGCACCTTCGACAGCTTTGAATTTTCCTGCGATTACTAGTCCGAAGGCGGTTCCGTTTTTTGCCCAAGTCGTGTTTTTATGGAAGTTTCCGACTTCGTCGTAAATAATTTCAACGACTACTTTTCCTGTTTTGTCGATGATTCCCCAGCGTCCCCCGTTTTTTACTCTGGCGTAGCCGTTTTCAAAAGACTTGATCATGTCGTATTTTGGCTCCACGACAACATTCATTTTCGGACCTAATAATCCGATTTTATCGCCTTTTCTTAAAATAGCAACACCGTCTTCAAAATCATACAATTTATCAGAAGTTGGCGCTTTTAAAACTTCGCCTTTTTTATTGATATAGACCCAATTTTTATCTTTTGAAACCATGCAAACACCGCTGTTGAAGTATTTTGCATCATTGAAAGTCGGCTGGATTGCCCAGTCTCCTTTGGCATTGATAAAACCCCATTTTCCATTTTCTGAAGCTGCGGCAAGTCCGTCAGAGAAGTTTTTTGATTCTTTAAATCTTGGTTTTATTGCGAATTCGCCATTTTTAGAAATATATCCGAAAAGCCCGTCTTTTCTAACCAAAGCTAATTCTTGAGCGCTTACAAACTGAGTGAATAGCAATAAAAAAAATACTAGTTTTTTCATTTTTATAAATTTAGTTATTGATCAAATAATCTTTTACTTTTTGCACCAAAGGATACATGATTTGGTCTTCTTTAAAAGCAGGAACGATAATCCTGATGTCGTCATATATTTTTCTGGTAACTGAAGAAATTTCGTTTTTATAGCCCAAATAATCAATCGCTTGAACAATCGTAATCAATTCAATGGCAAGCACTTCAAATGCATTTTCAATGACTTTTGCCGTAATTACCGCCGCATTTGTTCCCATGCTGACGATATCTTGATTGTCGTTATTATTCGGAATACTGTGAACATACATTGAATTTGACAGCATCTGATTTTCTGCAGTCGTGGAAGTCGCCGTGAACTGAACGCCTTGCATTCCGAAGTTGAAACCTAGCGTTCCGAGATTTACAAATGGAGGCAAAATTTCGTTAATTTTTGAATTTAATAAGTAATTCAGCTGTCTTTCGGCAAGCATTGTCAGCTTTGTAATCACCAATTTCAGCTTGTCCATTTCAAGGGAAATGTAATCGCCGTGGAAATTTCCTCCGTGATAAACGTGCTTGTTTTTGGCATCAATAATCGGATTGTCGTTGGCCGAATTGATTTCGTTTTCCAAGACTTCTCCTACATTATTAATCGTGTCCAAAACCGGTCCCAAAATCTGAGGAACGCAACGAAGCGAGTAATATTCCTGCACTTTTTCCTTAAAAACCGACTCTTTATTTTCTCCGGTGTATAAATGGTCTGCCCTTTTGCGCACCAATTTGCTGTCAGAAAGGTGATTTCGCATTCTTAGTGCCACTTCCTGCTGGCCTTTGTGCAATTTTGTGTTGTTCAATTCTGACGATAAATGATCGTCATATGCTTTTACGATTTCATTGATTGCTCCTGAAAATTTCAGTGACCAATCTAATAGTTTTTCAGCATTGTGGTGGTTTACGATTCCGATTCCGGTCATGACAGAAGTTCCGTTCATCAAGCCCAAACCTTCTCTGATTTCGACAGAAATCGGCTGCAGATTTTCTATTTCAAAAACTTCTTTCGTCGCTCTTCTTTCTCCTTTATAAAACACTTCGCCTTCGCCGATTAAAGTCAGGGCCAAATGTGCCAATTGTACCAAATCGCCGCTCGCGCCAACTCCACCGTGTTCAAAAATCAATGGCGTGATGTCACGATTGATAAATTCTTTCATCAAATGAATTACCGAGGGATGGACGCCAGAATTTCCTAAAGAAAGCGTGTTCAATCTAGCCAAAATAGCTGATTTCACATTCAAAGCGCTTAACGGATTTCCGGTTCCTGAAGAATGGCTTCTGATCAAATTATATTGCAATTGGATTCTGTCTTCATCTTGAATTCTGTATTGCGCCATTGGCCCAAAACCAGTGTTTACGCCATAAATAACTTTGTTAGCCGAAAATTCTTTTAAAAAATCGAAACTTTCGCCAACTCGTGCCAACACTTCTTCGCTGATTTCGACTTTATTACTTCCAAAAATTACAGATTTGAAATCCTTAAGGCTTAAAAATTCATTTATAGTATTCATCCAGCGTATTTGATTTACCTATATAGTAAGTTAATTAATTTTTATTTTGAAATTATTGTGGTTAATTTGACCCTGCAAATGTAAGATTATTTTAAGATAGTTTTAAGACTTAAAAGCAACATAATATGTTAAAGGAAAATGTAGATGTTTTGATCATCGGTGCCGGCCCTTCAGGATGTGTCGCAGCTGGTTTTCTTCACAAAAACAATGTGTCAATTAAAGTGGTTGAAAAGTCAAAATTTCCTCGATTTGTAATCGGAGAAAGTTTGATTCCGCGGTCAATGGAACATTATGAAGAAGCTGGATTGCTTGATTCATTGATGGTTAAGAATTTTGAAAAGAAATTTGGAGCACGATTTATTCGCGGTGAAGAAGTGTGCCTTTTTGACTTTTCAGATAAATTTACCGAAGGCTGGGATTGGACTTGGCAAGTTCCAAGAGCAGATTTTGACAATACATTAGCACAAGAAATTATCAAAAAAGGAATTGACCTTGAATTTGAAACCGAAGTTTTAGACGTTCAATTTGAAGGAAAAACCTCAAAAACCATCGTTCGTGACAAAGACGGAAACAGTAAGGAAATTACTGCCAAGTTCATCATTGATTCCAGCGGTTATGGACGCGTG
>Ga0247817_10000032_pt1 | contig 222637 bp, 198 predicted proteins | sample UWRJL212509R1_FD_178010 | JGI IMG/M metagenome (GOLD analysis project Ga0247817, IMG submission 178010) | Plant litter microbial communities from Arlington Agricultural Research Station in Wisconsin, United States - UWRJ-L212-509R-1 | ecosystem: Environmental > Terrestrial > Plant litter >... | reverse complement strand
TGAAAGACTTTTATTTGATATTTTGATCAGGAAAAACACGAACTTTGCACGTTAATACGGGTGTGTAGGTATCACCCTTGTACATATTCATGACCAATTCAGCTATTCAGATTTCCGTTGTTATCCCGCTTTTCAATGAAGAGGAGTCTTTGCCAGAGCTTAGCGAGTGGATTGCACGCGTGATGAATGAAAATAATTTTACGTACGAAATTCTGTTCATTGACGATGGCAGTAAAGATCGCTCCTGGGATGTGATAACCGCTTTGTCATTGAAAAACCCTAATATCAGAGGCAAGCGTTTTGTCAGAAATTATGGAAAAACGGCTGCATTACAGACTGGTTTTCAGGCTGTCAGAGGTGATGTAGTCATAACCATGGACGCCGATTTGCAGGACAGTCCTGATGAAATTCCGGAGCTTTACCGTATGATTAAGGAAGACAGGTATGATCTGGTTTCGGGCTGGAAAAAGAAAAGGTTTGACCCGATAACGAAAACAATCCCCACAAAGATATTTAACGCAGCTACACGTAGTATTTCTGGTGTATCGCTTCATGACTTTAATTGCGGATTAAAAGCATATCGTAAGGATGTGGTTAAAAATGTCACGATTTATGGGGAAATGCACCGTTACATTCCGGTTATTGCCAAGTGGAACGGCTTTGGGAAAATAGGTGAAAAAGTAGTTCAGCATCAGGCAAGAAAATACGGTTACACAAAATTTGGCCTGGAAAGGTTTGTTTTTGGCTTCCTGGACTTGCTTTCGATCGCGTTCGTCAATAAATTTGGTCGTCGCCCAATGCATTTGTTTGGTAGCCTTGGAACGCTTATGTTTTTTCTTGGAACTATTATTGCATTCTGGCTGCTGGGTACAAAAATTTATAAAATTTACATTTCTCATGAACAATATAGAAATGTAACAGAGAATCCTTTATTCTTTTTAGCACTGGTGGCGATTATGGTGGGTTCACAACTTTTTCTGGCAGGCTTCCTGGGAGAATTATTTGTGAAGCAGTCCATATCAAAAACAGGAGATTATCTAATCTCCGAAAAAGCAGGAGAATAAATGATATTTACTAATAACAATTAAAAAACAGATCATATACCTATTACCAAATAATGAACGCAAACGTACACAAAGCCCACCCCTGGCATGGAATTCCGATGGGGGAAAATGCACCTGAACTGGTTAACGCATTTATTGAAATCGTTCCTACGGATACTGTAAAATACGAGATTGACAAGCAGACAGGTTATTTGAAAATCGACCGTCCTCAAAAATATTCCAATATTGTTCCTGCGCTTTATGGATTTATCCCTAAAACGTATTGTGCAGATAAAATCGCCGCGCTTGCCCGTGAAAGATCTGGAAGAGACGTTACAGAAGGTGATGGCGATGCGCTGGATATTCTGGTATTGTGCGAGAAAATCATTACACACGGTGATGTGATGTGTGAAGCAAAACCAATCGGCGGTATTCGCTTGATCGATGGCGGTGAAGCAGATGATAAAATTATCGCGGTTTTGAAAGGCGACGAAGTGTATGGCGGATATTCGGATCTTAGCGAATTGCCACAAGGAATTGTAGAGCGTTTGAAGCACTATTTCCTTACTTACAAAAACCTTCCAGGCGAAAAAGCGCATATTGAAATCACCAATGTATATGGTCGCGAGGAAGCACACGAGGTAATTCTTACTTCTGTTGAAGACTACAAAGATTCTTTCTACTGAATACCTGAGTTACCTCAGGTACGGAGAAAAATCATGGCTTAGGATACATTAAGCAGACTGACTGTTAATAATATAGCCGCTCCGGATACGGGCGGCTATGTTTATTTGTATCTTTGTGCAAAATTTGAGAAAAAGGAATCCTTTCGTATCCGGTTTGTTCAGCATTCTATTTGATTTTTAAAAATATAAAATTCAGTTTTACAGACTGTTACAACAGAATTGCGGATAATAAAATATCGTAATGAGTAATATAGAAGAAATAAAAAAACGGCGCACGTTCGCGATCATCAGTCACCCGGATGCCGGGAAAACAACGTTAACCGAAAAGTTGCTGCTTTTTGGAGGTGCGATTCAAACGGCCGGTGCGGTAAAATCCAACAAAATTAAAAAAACGGCTACCTCCGATTTCATGGAGATTGAGAAACAGCGTGGTATTTCGGTCGCTACTTCGGTAATGACTTTTGAATATCGCGATTTGTTGATCAATATCCTGGATACGCCTGGTCACAAGGATTTTGCTGAGGATACTTATCGTACGCTAACGGCTGTGGATAGTGTAATTCTGGTGATTGACTGTGTAAAAGGTGTTGAAGAGCAGACTGAAAGATTGATGGAGGTTTGCCGTATGCGCAATACGCCTGTAATCGTTTTTGTAAATAAACTCGACCGTGAAGGCCAGAATCCGTTTGAATTGCTGGATGAGCTGGAAACAAAGCTTGGAATCCGCGTTCGTCCGTTAACATGGCCTATCAACATGGGTGCAGATTTTAAAGGGGTTTACAGTTTGTTTGAACAAAAGCTTTATTTCTTTAAAATCAATAAAACCAAGATTGAAAGCAATGTCGTTGAGATCGACCTTGGAGACGACAGACTTGAAGAACTGGTTGGCCTGAAGGATGCCGTTCAACTGACCGAAGATGTGGAACTGGTGGAAGGCGTTTACGACGAATTCTCGAAAGAAGCCTACGAAAAAGGAGAACTTGCTCCGGTTTTCTTCGGGAGTGCGATCAATAACTTTGGTATTAAAGAGCTTTTGGATACATTCTGTGAGATTTCGCCGCTTCCTCAGCCACGTGCCACGGATGTCCGTGAGGTAGAGCCGACAGAATCAAAATTCAGTGGGTTTATTTTTAAAATTCACGCAAACCTTGACCCGCGTCACCGTGACCGTATCGCGTTTTTAAGGATATGCTCAGGTAAATTTGAGCGGAGAACTTTTTATCACCACGTTCGTTTGAACAAAGACGTTCGTTTTGCCAGCCCTTTCACATTTATGGCTTCTGATAAAAGTGTGATGGATGAAGGTTTTCCGGGTGATGTTGTCGGGTTATATGATACCGGAAATTTCAAAATCGGAGATACGCTGACGGAAGGTGAAAACCTGAATTTTGCAGGTATTCCAAGTTTCTCTCCTGAGATTTTCAAAGAATTGATCAACCTGGATCCGATGAAATCCAAGCAATTGGAAAAAGGAATTCAACAGCTTACGGATGAGGGTGTTGCGCAGCTGTTTAATCTGGATCTTGGAAACCGGAAAGTAGTAGGAACCGTTGGAGAACTTCAATTTGACGTAATTCAATATCGTCTTGAACATGAATATGGTGCAAAATGCCGCTGGGTTCCCATGAACATCACGCGTGCGTGTTGGCTAACAGCGGATGAAAAGCCTGCTATGGATGAATTTATCCGTCTGAAAGGTAATCAGATTGCTTTTGATAAAGACCGTAATCCGGTTTTCTTCGCCGAGTCGGACTGGATGATCCGTATGAACCGCGAAAACAATCCGAAAATACATTTCCATTTTACATCCGAATTCAAAACGGAAGTTGCGTTGTAAAAAACAGATAATGTGAACCTTTCTTTTGTAGAAGTTTCATCTAAAAGGTGTTTATGGTTAAGTTATAACTTAGTCGTAAACACCTTTTTTCCTAACGATCCGATTTAGTTTCTTGGCCCTCTGCCCATACCGCCATTCTTCCTGCGTTCTTCCAAAACCGTTTTGTATTTTTCCTGCTGTTCAGGTGTCAATACTTTTTGAAGGTCGGTGTTAAACGCTTCCATCGATTCTCTCATTTTTGAACGGTCCACATCCTGAGCGCTTCTCATCTCATCCATTTTTTTAGCACGATTCAAATTCAGGGTGTAAACCTGTTTCTGCTGTTCTTCGGTAAGGCTAAGACTTTCCGTCAAAGATTTGGTTTGATTTTCTGCTCTTGCTTCTGCTGTTTGCCTTGCATTGTCACGTTGCGCATATACTGTCATACTTGCGAATGCCATCATGATGGCCATTATTCCCTTCTTCATGGTTTTAAAGTTTAGATACCAGTCTTAGAGAAGGATTTGCAGATAAGGTTTAATCGGAATAAAATTATTTATAAAACAATCTTGTGGCTAAGGCAATACTGATTGCAGCGGTGTAGCTCAGCAGTGTTCCAACGAGGATATATTCTGATTTTTTGCTGATGTAAGTAGGAGGGATTTCACCCGCGACGGCTTTATCATTATAGCGTAAAAGTGATTTGGCGGCAATTAGAAAACCGATGGCAGAATATTGGCTCAGTAATACAAAAACGAAAATCAATAACCTTTCTGACATACCGATCCAGCGACCTGCGTTGGCCAGGTTATCATCAGCATTGGGCATTAGCCTATCCAGTTCGTCGCGCCAGGGCTTGGTGAGCATGCCTACGAGAAACGAAACAGGTGAAAGACTCAGGAATCCGCCTGTAAGTACGGCTATGAATTTTTTATCATGCACCCATTCTTTAAAATGGACAAATTCTACCGGAATAGTACTGGTTAAAATGACGGCTGTAACTATTATGGTAAGCAAGTGAGCTACCTGATCACCAATAAACCAGCCGACGGTACCGTCTTTATCCCAATGCAATTTTGCAGCATCAATTAAGCCATGCATAACCCCCAGCGTAAGGGCAGGCAAGGGATTATCCCAATATCCGAGTAAAACATAGGAGGTAGCCATCACAACGCCGACATGCGCATATAAATATTTTGAACGAAAGGATAGTTTTCTCTTATCCTCAACCCATTTGGTTGGCTGCCAGTAAAAATCGGAAAGGATGTGCGCAAGTAGCAACAGCAGGAATTCAAGCATCTTTTTTCAGGTTGATATAAAGTGCAATATGTTGCGGAAATGTGCTAAGAAAATGTTCAAGTGCCCACCATTTTGAAGAACTTACCCGTTGACTTACAGCTGGTTGGCTTATTGATAGTTTTTCGCTTATCTGTTTTACATTTTGTTTTAAAAGTAAAGCAGTAACGACTTCACTTTGCGCAACGGTCCAGTTTTCTATCAATGTTTCAAGCAGATCCAGAATAGCGCTCAGCGGTTCGGAAGATATGGGCAGTGCAATACCGATTCTGGCTTTTTGCTGCCTGATATTATCTGCAAGATGACCGGATAAGCGAAATGCTTCACCATCCGAAGTACCGGCTCGGTCGGTTATCAGATCCGTTTTCCCTATTCCAATAGCTACCCGAAGATCGCTTTCTGTCGAATGGGATTTCATGATGGCTCTTGCTAAAACCGCTACCTGTAAGGCATCTTCCGGATTCTTCAAAACAGCCTGGAAACTATCTCCACGATAAATTTCCGGTTTTAATAACCATTTAAAAGCGGAGTTTTCGCCTAATATTGTGGTTAATTCCTGCAACCATCCTCCTGTTTGTTCGGTGGAAAAATGCGTGGAATTAACCATGTCCGCAGTAATAACGGCTTGATATTTAATTTTTTTTGACATAAGTAAAAAGCCTTATAATGGTCAAATATAAGCTTTTTTACTTATATTGAAATATTATAAGGATATTAGCTTATATTTAAATAAATGATTCGACAAGAAATTGCCATTCTTCTTTTAAGGAGCCTTTAAAAACATCTGCTCCGGCGCGTCTGTACCAATACCCGGCGTTCCAGGTATCACCTTCTACCCGGTGCAGATAGGCGTGTAATCGGTCGTAGTCTTTTGTCCCTTCCTTACTTTGCGCGATATCATGTGCTGCTTCCCAATTATTATTTGCATCAAACCAAAGTGCTTTTAACGGAACCGAAAGCGCTGCCGGTGGCTCGGGCTGCGAAAGACTTGAAAGAAATTGATCGTATGTCATATAGATTTTAGGTGATTCTGAATACAAAAGAACAAACCAATATTGAAATTCCAAGTACAGATTGCACGGATAGTACATAAGGTGCTTCTGGAAGGAAATTTTGATGTTTTCATTGTATATTGTCTGAACAATTAATATTTTCAAATCTCCTATTTCAATGATAAAACAAATATCAACGTTAGTATTAGGACTGACTTTGACGTCTTTGTGCCATGCGCAGGAAACTTTTCCGCGGAATGGTGCCTATGATGAAAGAAAAGGTCAATACGCATTTACAAATGCAAACATTGTAGTCGACTCCAGAACAACGATCCCGAACGGGACCTTGCTGATAGAGAATGGCGTAATCCGGGAAGTGAGTAAAGATGTGAAAATCCCGGCAGGAGCAGTGGTTGTAGATCTTAAAGGGAAATACATTTATCCATCGCTTATTGATCTGGATTCTGATTATGGAATGCCGGAGATCAAAAAAGAGCCACGGGCAGGCGGCAGGCAGACCCCACAATTGGAATCGAATAAAAAAGGTGCTTTTGGCTGGAACCAGGCCATACAGCCGGAAAATGATGCCAGTGTTTTGTTTTCTCCTGATAATAAAAAAGCAACAGATTTACGTAAGATCGGTTTTGGGACCGTTCTGACACACCAGCACGACGGGATTGTACGTGGAAACGGTGCTGTGGTTACACTTACCGATGAATCCGCCAATAAAGCTTTATTGAATGGAAAAGCGTCTGCGCATTTTTCGTTTAGCAAAGGAAGTTCAACACAAAATTATCCTTCGTCGGGAATGGGAGCAGTGGCGTTGCTGCGCCAAAATTATTACGATGCCGACTGGTATGCCAAAGGTGGAAAAGTGAAGGAAAACAATCTTTCACTGGAGGCTTTTAACCAGATAAAAACGCTGCCTTCTTTTTTTGAAACAAAAGATAAATACAGCGTGCTTCGGGCAGATAAAATCGGTGATGAGTTTGGCACGCAATACATTATCAAAGGCGGAGGTGACGAGTATCAGCGACTGGATGAAGTAAAAGCTACGAAGGCAACACTGATTCTTCCTCTTGATTTTCCGGCTGCTTATGACGTAAATGATCCCTGGGACGCAGATGTTGTGACAATCGCCCAGTTAAAACATTGGGAAATGGCTCCGGCCAATGCTTCCATTCTTTCAAAAGCGGGTGTGAGTTATGCACTAACGTCAGCCGATTTGAAAAACAAGTCTGATTTCTGGGCCAGGATTCGCACCGCTATCGAATTTGGTTTGCCAAAAGATAAAGCACTGGAAGCTTTGACAACAACTCCCGCACGCCTTATCAAAGCGGAAGGACAGGTTGGCGCTTTAAAAACAGGAATGCTTGCCAACTTCCTGATTACTTCCGACGACCTGTTCAGTAAGGATAATATTATCTACGAAAACTGGATTCAGGGAAAGAAATTTATTGTGGCACCGATCAATACGCCAGATTTACGCGGGAATTATTCATTTTCAATTAATAAGGAAGCAACCGGAAAAATTGAAATCTCCGGCTCTGTGGATAAGCCTGAATACAAAATTATTTTAAAGGATACGGTTAAGATCATACCGAAAGTGACTCTTGCCAACGAGTTATTGACGCTGACTTATCAGCCCGAAAAGAAAAATCCCGGAACGGTAAGACTAACGGGCTGGATTGCTGGGAAAGCAATATCTGGTGAAGGGATTTTGCCGGATGGAAAGCCGGTAACGTGGATTGCCACGTTAACAGAAGGATATAAAAATGCCGCAAAAAAGGATACCGCAGTAGCGAAGATCAAAGAAGTCGGGACGATCGTTTATCCGTTTGTTGGTTTTGGAAACGAAAGATTACCAAAAGCTGAAACTGTTTTTGTGAAAAACGCAACCATCTGGACTAATGAGAAAGATGGCATTCTGCAAAACGCAGATGTAATTATCCAGAACGGGAAAATTGCAAAAGTAGGTAAAGGACTAACCGCGCCGTCGGGAGCACGCACGGTGGATGGCACAGGGAAACACCTGACAAGTGGAATTATTGATGAACACTCGCATATTGCTTTGTTTGCTATCAATGAGGGCTCGCAGTCAAGCACTGCTGAGGTTAGAATGAGTGACGTGATCAATCCTGATGATGTGAATATTTACCGTCAGCTTGCAGGCGGCGTTACAACATCGCATTTATTGCACGGTTCTGCCAATGCGATTGGCGGACAAAGTGCATTGATTAAATTGAAATGGGGAGCAAGTCAGTCGGAGATGCTGATACCGGAAGCGAAAACGATCAAATTTGCGTTGGGAGAAAACGTGAAACAATCCAACTGGGGCGATGTGGCACGCGTGCGTTTCCCTCAGACAAGGATGGGTGTGGAGCAGGTTTACTTCGATCACTTTATCAGAGCAAAAGAATATGCAAAAGGCTGGAAAGACTATAACAGCGCATCGAAAAAGACAGGCTTGGAAGTGCCCCGTCGTGATCTTGAATTAGAAGCGCTGGCTGAGATTCTGGATAACCAGCGGTTTATTACCTGCCACTCTTATGTCCAGTCTGAGATTAATATGCTGATGCATGTTGCCGATTCGCTGAACTTCAAGATCAATACTTTTACGCACATTCTGGAAGGTTATAAAATGGCTGATAAGATGAAAAACCGTAATATCGGCGGATCTACTTTTGCAGACTGGTGGGCTTACAAAATGGAGGTGAAAGAGGCAATTCCTTACAACGCGGCGCTGATGTATCATGAAGGAATTACGGTTGCGATCAACTCGGATGATGCGGAAATGGCAAGACGGTTAAATCAGGAAGCAGCGAAAACCGTAACATTTGGAGGAGTTCCGGAAGAGGAGGCCTGGAAAATGGTTACTTTGAATCCTGCAAAATTACTTCACGTAGACAATAAGCTTGGAAGTATCAAAGCAGGAAAAGATGCGGATCTGGTTCTTTGGAATGCACATCCTTTGTCGATATATGCCCGTCCTGAATTTACGATGATCGAAGGTGCCGTTTATTTTGACCGTCAGGAAGATGTTGCAAAACAATCCCAGGTTTCATTGGAACGTGAGCGTATCATTCAGAAAATGCTGAACGATAAGGCCGAAGGTAAGCCAACGCAAAAACCGCAGGGTGTGCAGCCTCGTATGTGGCATTGCGAAGACATTATCGGTATTCATGCAGAACATGAGGAAGGCAAATAATAGTTTAAATTTATCTTCCATGATTAACTCATTCAAAATTGATTTATGAAAACAAAAAAATATATAAAGCCGGTTGCTTGCTTACTAAGCCTTGCCGCAGTTTTTTGCCTGAATATTTCCGTTCAGGCGCAAAATCCTGCGCCGGCAAAACCTCAGACAAAACCGATAATTCTGACGGGCGCAACCATTCACCTTGGCAACGGACAAACGATTGATAACGGGGTAATTGCATTTGACAAAGGTGTGATCACGCAGGTAGGACCGTCGGGTGTTGCTTTTGATAAAACCAATGCAGAAGTAATTGATTTGAAAGGGAAGCATATTTTTCCCGGCATTATTTCAATGAATACGACGGTGGGTATTCAGGAAATTGCTTCGGTACGTGCAACGCTGGATTATGCAGAAGTAGGTGAAATAAATCCGCACGTTAGGGCTTTGGTGGCCTACAATACAGATTCAGAGGTTATTCCGACTTTGCGGAATACAGGTATTTTGCTATCACAGGCGGTGCCTCAGGGTGGTATTATTTCAGGCACCTCGTCAGTATTTTATTCTGATGGCTGGAATTGGGAAGATGCCGTCTTGAAAAAGGACGACGGGATCTGGATCAACTGGCCTCCGTTTTTGGCAACAAGTTTCAACTACGAAGATTTTTCTGTTTCAGTAAAAAGAAATGAAAAGCGTCAGGAAATTATTGACACGTTCCGCAGCACATTTGCACAGGCAAAAGGATATGCGGAAACGGCGAAGCCAACGCCTGCCAATATGCGTCTTGAAGCTATGCGGGATCTTTTCAAGGGAACTGCGAATCTTTATATCCGTGCTGAATATGCCAAAGATATTATTGAATCCGTAAAATTTGCCCAGGAATTTGGTCTTAAAAAGATCGTTATTGTTGGGGGAGATCAGGCTAATAAGGTAACGGGATTTTTAAAAGAAAATCAGATTCCTGTTGTTCTGAACCCTGCACACCGTTTACCAAACGGAACTGATGAAGATGTTTACTTACCTTACGAACTGCCGGGAATACTGCATAAAGCGGGTGTGAAAGTGGCAATAACCTATGCCGATGAATGGTGGAGAACAAGAAATCTGGCATTTTTGGCCGGAACATCGTCGGGTTTCAGTGATGTGAAACCGGAAGAAGCTTTGCAATTCATTACCAAAAATCCGGCTGAAATATTAGGTGTTGAACAATATGTAGGTACGCTGGAAAAAGGCAAGCAGGCCTCTTTGGTCGTAACCGCCGGCGATTTGCTGGATATGCGCGGAAACGCCGTTCAGATGGTTTTTATTAAAGGAGGAAAGGTAAATCTTGACGACAAACAAAAACGTCTTTACGAAAAATATAAAGAAAAATACGATCAGAAGTAGTTTTGGGCGACACAGAGATTCACAGAAAAAAAAGAGGACCACGGAGAGCTTAATCTCCGTGGTCCTCTTTTTTTGAGCTGCTTACGTTTTTTTAAGGCTATGTAACCTAAAAAATTATTCCCCTTCTACCGAATAGATTCCGTCTTCGGCGATGCGGATCAGGCCTTGTTTGTACAAACCGCCGATTGCTTTTTTGAATACTTTCTTACTTATTCCAAGTTGTCTGTTAATATCTTCCGGAGCACTGCTGTCCGACAAGTTCAAATACCCGTTATTCTTTTTCAAATCATCCAGAATACGCTGTGCGGTAGGTTCAACCACATTTTCATATCCCTGTTTTTCAAGACTGATATCAAGTCTGTTTTCATCCCTGATTTTCTTAACATATCCTTTGAGTGAATCGCCAACGTTAATGGTTTTAAAAACCTCATTGGAATAGATAAGCCCTTTGTGAAACTGGTTTACAACCACATTATACCCCAAATCCGTTTTTTTCCAGATTAGCAAATCCACTTCATCGCCTTCTTTAACGAGCAGACGTTCGTTTTCCAGATATCTGTCCAGTTTTGTAGTGGCAATTAACCGGGAAGTTTTCTGGTCAAGATATAAAAATACAACATGCCACTCTCCAATTTCCATTGGTGTTGTTTGTTCGCGGAAAGGCACAAAAAGATCCTTTTCCAGTCCCCAGTTCAAAAACGCGCCATGTTCGGAAACATCTTTAACTTCAAGGTTGGCAAATTGATTACGTACTATTTTAGGTGTTTCGGTAGTTGCTACCGGCCTGTCTTCAGAATCATTGTAAACAAAAACCTTGATAACATCATCAATCTGCATGTCATCCGTTTTGTACTTGTTGGGAAGCAAAACTTCTTCTCCTTCTACATCACCTAAAAAGAAACCTACACTGGTATCGCGCAGGATGGTGAGGTTATTGTATTTTCCTATAAAAAGCATTATTTGTCTCTTAGTTTTGCTGCAAAGGTAAGTCTTTTACCCGGTAGTCGTTAACCGCATTTGATTTTAAACAACGAAACCATCCGGGAACCATAGAAAATCCAGGATTTTTTATTTCCGGGAAGCGTTCGGGCCTGGATGGTTGACTGTTTTCAGGATGACAACTGCTGTCAGGATGATTACAGTAAGGTATTGGTAAGTCTTTTTAATTCAATTTCTGATGACTTAGCTGCATAATTCAGGTTGATCAGACGGTAACCTGCTTCTTCAAAACTACGCTGGGCTTCTCTCACATCGATAATGGTTGCCTGGATAAGCTGGAAGCGTTGTAGAGTAAGATCCAGAAGTTGCTGGCTTAATTTATAATTCGCTTTCTGAGATTCAAGCTGCTCCAGCGAACTCTGATAGGTCTGGAACATTTTCATAGCCTGAGCTGAATAATCGCGAAGAAGAACCTGTTTTTGCGTTTTTGCCGAAGAAGTATTGATTTCAGCGACTTGCTTCTGGCGTTTAAAGGCCCCGCCGTTATAAATCGGAACGGCCAGGGTAATACCCGCACTTGGGGCAGTTACCTTGTTCAAAAGGGTAAAACCCGCTGTACTTTGATTTCTCGTATAGTTATAGCCAAGATTTAATCGTACCGTAGGATAACGCAACGCGGCAGTTTCTCTGACGATTAATTCAGAAATACGGATCTGGTTATCGGCAGCTTTTACATCGGCATTGGCCGTAAGTTTGTCCAGTACATTTTCGATTTTTAAGCCTTGTTCAACCAAAATCGTATCCTTGATGGCCACCGGAGATTTTGGATCCAGTGTAAGTAACCGCAGCAGTTCCGATTTTGCAACATCTACCGCCAGCTGCTGGTTGATCAGCGTTTGGTTTAAAGTGTTCAGGTCGATCTGCGCCTGAAATAAATCCGCGTTATTAGCCATTCCGGCTGCTTTGCGGACTTCAATAATTTCCAGTCTTTTCTGCGAAGCTACGATAGAGAATTTAACGGTATTGATATAACTCAACTGGCGCACAACATCATAATAACTGGTCATTACAGCTGCAATGGTATTCTGTATCTGAGAATTTAAAACTTCGCTGCTTTGATATTGCAGTTCAGCTAAGCGTTTTTTGGTTGCAACAACCCGTTTTCCGTTATATAGCAACAGACTGGCAGTGATCCCGGCACTTGTATTATTTCCCTCAGCACCACGTCGTTGTGTCCCGGCGCCTGTTTGCAGTTCCTGGGTAATGTTCTGAATTTGCTCCGTGTTTGAGGCATTACCATTGATAGTTGGCAAGCCGCCCGCTACGCCATAGTTATTGAGCAAGGTATTCGCTTCGACATCATTTTTGGCAATCTGAATTTCCAGACTGTTTTTCAAAGCAATAGAAATTGCCTCGTCAAGCGTTATCTGGAGCGAATCCGCTCCGTTATGACAGATTGCCGGACTTCCTGTGAGCAAAAGAAGACAAGCTATTTTGATACTGATATTCAGGTTTGTTAGCGGGTTCATGTAAAACCAATATTGACTTATGATTATTAAATGATTTAGGATCTAGGCTACTGTGGCTGCTTCTTCGGCTGCCGCAGTTTGTTCTCTGTGTTTATTCAGTTTTGGAGAAATAAACGTATAAATCGCCGGAATAACGAAGAGTGTCAGAATCAAAGAAAACGTCAGACCGCCTACAATTACGACGCCCAGCGGAACACGGCTGGTAGCCGCCGCACCAAGACTCAACGCGATAGGTAAGGCACCAAATGCCGTGGCCAGGCTGGTCATCAGAATCGGGCGGAGACGTTGCGTCGCTGATTCAATAACGGCGGGAAGCCGCTTCATGCCATGTTCTCGTTTCTGGTTTGCAAATTCTACAATTAAAATACCATTTTTCGTCACAAGCCCGATCAGCATGATCATACCGATCTGTGAGAAGATATTGATCGTCAGATTGAAAATGTAAAGACTTAAAAGCGCACCAGCCAGAGCCAGAGGTACCGTAATCATAATGATAAACGGATCTGTAAAACTTTCAAATTGCCCAGCCAATACCAGGTAGACCAGTAACAAAGCCAGCCCGAATGCAAAGCTTGTGTTGGACGAACTTTCTTCAAAGTCACGGGATGGTCCGCTCAGGGAAGTCTGGAACGATTCGTCCAGAAGTCTGCTGGCAATGTTACGCATCGCCAATACGCCGTCGCCAACTGTTTTTCCTTCTACGAGAGATGCTGAAATCGTGGCACTTTTGTATCGGTTATAGTGATAAAGTGTCGGAGGACCGCTTTGTTCTTCCATTTTCACAACCGCACTCAAAGGAATATTTTGTCCCCGGTTGTTGCGTACATAAAGTTTTTCAATATCTGCCGGTTTATCACGTTCGGCACGTTCCACCTGTCCGATAACCTGATATTGCTGACCGTTACGGATAAAGTAGGCCAATCTTCTTCCACTGAATGCAGCCTGAATTGTAGCAGCCACATCGGTTGTGGAAAGTCCAAGATCACGTGCTTTCAGGCGGTCGATCGTCAGATATATTTCCGGTTTATTAAATTTAAGGTTTACGTCCACATTCTGGAAAACAGGATCTTTTCGGGCTTCTTCCAGGAATTTTGGCATCACCTCTGTCAGTTTTGCGAAGTCAAGATTTTGGAGGATAAACTGCACCGGAAGCGCACCACGTGAGCCAATACCAACGGCAATGGTTTGTTCCTGCACGGCAAATATCCTTGCATCCGTAAATTGGGGAAGCTTTTTATTTATTTCTGTTGTAATGTCATTCTGGCTTCTTTTTCTGTCAGCCGCAGGTACAAGACCAATACGTCCGGAAGATGCATTTACACCGGCACCACCAAAACCGGGTGTTGATGAAAATACAAACTGGCGCTCAGGAATGGAATCGTTCAGGAAATTGACAACTCTGTCTGAAATGTTTTGCATCTGGTCAAAACTTGTTCCTTCCGGTGCAGACATATTAAGACGAATACTGTTCCTGTCTTCCATCGGTGCGAGTTCGCTTTGCAGGTGCGTATAAGTGAAATAGATCAACCCTACACAAGCCACAACTAAAACCCAGGCCATCCACCGGACTTTGATAAATCCGGTCAGTAACCGGTTATAACCGTCTTCCATGCCCGTGAAAAATGGTTCTGTTTTATTGTAAAACCATCCGTGACCGGCATCTTTCTTATTTAGGAATACGTTAAGAACGGGTGTGATTGTAAGCGATACAAATGCAGATATTAAAACGGCAGAAGCAACAACTATACCGAATTCGCGGAATAAGCTGCCGACAAAGCCTTCCAGGAAAATAACAGGAAGGAACACAACAGCCAGCGTCAGTGATGTGGAGATAACGGCAAAAAATATTTCCTTACTTCCTTCCAGCGCTGCTTCCCGTATGGGGAGGCCTTCTTCCAGCTTTCGGAAAATATTTTCGGTGACCACGATACCATCATCCACTACCAGACCGGTTGCCAGTACAATACCTAAAAGTGTCAGAATGTTGATAGAAAACCCAAACATATACATGACAAAGAAGGTCGCAACCAGGGAAATGGGTATATCAATAAGCGGGCGGACGGCAACCAGGAAATTCCGGAAGAAGAACAAAATAACGATAACCACAAGCCCGAAGGATATGATCAGCGTTTCTTCAACTTCTTCTACCGATTGGCGCACCAGTCTGGTATTATCGATCAGTACATTGAATGTAATATCTGATTTGTTGGTTTTTGCAATTTCCGCAAGACGCTTGTTAAATACATCCGAAATCTGAACATAATTGGCTCCAGGCTGCGGAATTACGGCTAGCCCAACAGCGTAAACGCCATTGTATTTCCAGCTTTGTTCTTCGTTTTCCGGGCCAAGTTCTACTTTTGCCACATTGCTCAAACGAACAATTCCAGTGCTGTCATTTTTTATGATCAGATCGCTGAATTCTTTTTCCGTTGTAAGACGACCCATCGTGCGAATCGTCAATTCCGTCCGGTTTCCATAGATTTTACCAGCAGGTAATTCTACGTTTTCAGCATTAAGTGTTGTATTGATATCATTGAACGAAACATTGTAAGCGCTCATTTTGTCGGGATCAAGCCAGATACGCATGGCATATCTTTTTTGCCCAAAAATATTAATTGCACTTACGCCATCAATGGTTTGCAGACTTTGCTGCAAAACGTTTTCGGCATACTCACTCAGTTCAAGTAGCCCCTTGGAAGGACTTTGAACGGCCAAAAGGAGAATAAAGTCACTGTTTGCATCCGCTTTGCTCACTACCGGCGGCGCATCAATATCCTGAGGTAAATTCCGCTGTGCCTGACTGACCTTGTCACGCACGTCGTTTGCAGCAGCTTCAAGGTCTATTTCAAGGTTAAATTCAACCGTGATGTTACTTGAACCAATCTGGCTGGATGAGCTTATACTTTTAATGCCGGGGATACCATTGATACTTTTTTCAAGCGGTTCCGTAATCTGGCTTTCAATAATATCCGCATTTGCACCAGTATAGCTGGTCCTGACGTTTACGATCGGCGGATCAATGGCAGGATAATCCCTTAATGAGAGAAAGTTGTAACCGACTACCCCGAAAAGGATAATCAGAAGGTTCATAACCACGGCGAGTACTGGCCGGTTCAGCGATAATTCCGAAATATTCATAGGATGGATGTCAAAAGAATGGGCACCTTCTGGTGTTACTCGGCTGATGTTTTCAGGTTTTTCACTGCTCTCACTTTCACTGGCGCATCGGGACGGGCGAACAATACCCCGGAAACAACTACTGAATCTCCTACATTAATACCTTTGGTGACTTCTACAAAGTCAGCTTTACGAACTCCGGTTTCGATCGTAACAAAAACGGCCTTTCCTCCTTTAACAGTAACTACCTTCTTATTTCTTGATTCCGGAATAATGCAGTTTGTCGGGATCAGGATACTGCTTTTTTGAGCACCTGCATTTAAGTATACTTTGGCAAACGAACCAGGACTTGACTGTGCCCCGCTTAATGTGGCACGCACGGTTATGTTTCTGGTATTCTGGTCGATCTGAGGTTCGGTCGCAATAACCGTGGCCTTTTGAATCGTTCCTTTCTGATCTATTACAACGTCAACTGTTCCGCCTCTTGCCACAAATGACTGATAAACTTCGGGAACGGTAAAGTCAATTCTTAAATTATTAAGCTGCTGCATTGTCGATATCACCGTAGTTGGTGAAACATACGCGCCTGCACTCACTTTACGTAAACCCACCACCCCGGTAAAAGGAGCACGGATTATTGTTTTATCAATTAAAGCCTGGGTATATACCATATCGGCCTTTAAAGAGTTGGAGTTATTGAAAGCCAGATCATAATCCGCCTGATTTACTCCGTTGACAGCAAGTAATTTTGCCAGTCTCTGTTCATTTGTTACAGCAAGTTCCAGCAATACTTTTGATTTGTTAAGCTGGGCAAGAAGATCAGCATTATTGATTCTTGCAATAACCGTTCCCTTTTGAATCGTTTTCCCCTCCGGAACGTCAAGAAAAGTTAATAATCCACTTACTTCCGGACGTAATTCAGCAAATTCATTCGCAACCACAGTTCCGTTCACTTCTACTTTGTCACTGATGCTCTCACGGGAAGCAATAATTACATCGACAGTTGTAGGGCCAGATTTACTTTTATCTTGTTTGAAATTATCCTTTTTTTCTCCACATGACGAAATGAATATGCATAAAAGGACTGGAAAAAAAGGAGAAAAGCGTGCACTGGTAAAAAAAGACCTGTTTAAGAAATTTGGTCTGCGAAGGTTACGATTCATAAATTAGAACTATTTCAGGGAATTTTTGAATTATTATTTCGTTAGGAATAGATAACACCCACAAAACGTGATAGTTTGGTGGGTGTTATGTAAAGGTAATACGCCTTAGATGGTTTTCTACTATAAAAGTTTAATGGAGCTTCGTAATTTTTTTAAAAATCCTTAGCTATGACTTTCAAAAGTGTATCACATTTTAATTCAGTTTCTTCCCATTCCCTTTCCGGAATCGAATCTTCGGTGATACCAGCTCCGGCATAAAATGTTGCCATTCCGTTTTTAAGACGGACAGTTCTCAGATTAACAAATAGATTAGAATCGCCATCAACCTGTACAGGACCTAGAAATCCGCTGTAAAATGATCTGTCATAACCTTCGATTTCCGAAAGAAACCGAAGACTGGGGATTTTGGGTACTCCGCATACCGCCGATGTGGGGTGAAGTAACCTGAGCATGACGGAAGAGAGTTCCGGGAAGTTCAGTGCGTTGGTATCAACTTCAAAATCGGTTCTCAGGTGATAGAGATTTCCTGCCAGAACCGTTTTTGGGCCAGTCTCGAGATATTCCCTTAACCTTATTTTTTTAAAACATTCAATAATATAACGACTTACAAGTGCCTGCTCTTCAATTTCTTTTTCTCCCCAACGGATATCAAATTTTGGAATGAGATTTCCATTGTTGTCCTTCGCTTTTTGTGTTCCGGCCAAAGACATTGTTTTAAAGATGCCATCTGATTTTTGCTGAACCAATGACTCGGGACTTGCTCCAAGCCATAACTCATTCTGATCCGGCAAATTTACCAGTGATACAAATGCATGTGCATAAGCCTTCGCGAGTTTTTGAAAAGCTTTCGCAGGCTGAAACTGGTCTGTGTAAGCCAGCTCTTTTGTACGGGACAAAACAACTTTGTGAAATTCCTTTTGTCGGATCGCAGACACAGCCAGCTCAACGGTTCTTTCGAACTTGGCTTTTGCGTCGTGATCGGGCAGGGTAGATAATAGGATAGGGCTGTCTCCGGACAAATTCAGGTCTGATCTTTTCTTGATTCCGGAAGCTTCTTCTATCAGATTCGCAACGTCAGGATGTTCTTCACCTGCCAGGTTATTTAAGCTTTCCAAATGGCCTGATTCAGAATAGACGGCGATAATATCACCTTCCATATAGAGCACATCATCCGAATCTTTCCAATGAAAAGGGCTGATAATAAATCCGGAAGAAAGTTTTTCCAGGTCTGGCTGACAGTTGCGTATGCCTTCTCTGATCGAGATGAGCAGTTTAATTTCATTCGTATGCGGAAGCTTCCACAAAGCACAGGGAAATCCCAGATTTTTCGCCGCTTCCCAAAGTTCTTCTGCCGCAAACTGGCCCAGAATGGATTGAGCCGTTTTTATATGTGTTGAAATCATTCAATGAATCTTTAACAGGTTGCCACCCGCTTCGCAATCTCAATATTTTCAGGAAATTAAATTAGCGGTTTGCATCGACAATTGCTACGGTAAGCCGGCTGACACAAACCAATTTATTTTCTTCATTGGTAATCCTGATATCCCATATATGCGTTGTTCTTCCTACGTGAATAGGAGTAACCCTGCCGTATACAAATCCTTCTTTGGCTGACCTCAAATGATTTGCATTAATTTCCAGGCCAACAGCATGCTGGTTGTCACGATCTTTCAAGCATAAGAACGAAGCAATACTCCCCAAAGTTTCCGCCAGCACAACAGATGCCCCGCCGTGAAGAATTCCAAACGGCTGATGTGTACGCGCATCGACCGGCATTTTTGCAACAATATAATCTGTTCCGATTTCAGTGAATTCGATTCCTAAATGACTGGCAATTGTGTTCTTGCTAAAAGATTGAATGGCATCAAGTGAAATGGATGTTGTAAACATATCTAAAAATTGTATAAATTTGTACCTGCTATATTAGTCAAAAACAAGGTATTTGCAAAAATAATATTTAAATAATACAATTATTTTGAAAAGAAAGTCTATATATCTCATTCGCCACGGTGAAACTGATCTTAATCGTAAAGGAGTAGTTCAGGGTAGTGGCGTAGATTCCATGCTCAACGAATGGGGAGAGGCTCAGGCCGCTGCTTTTTTTAATGCTTACCAACATGTTCCGTTTGACAAGATATATACTTCTAATTTACAGCGAACGCAGCAATCTGTCCGTGGGTTCATTAATCAAGGTATCCCGTATGAAAGTTATGCGGGGCTGAATGAAATTTCGTGGGGCCTTCGTGAGGGAAAAGAGCCGAATACGGGTGATTCGAACTATTACCGGGATTTGGTACTTGCCTGGAAGGACGGCGATTTCAACCGTGCTGCCGACGGAGGCGAGAGCCCGATCCAGGTTCGTGACCGTCAGCTTCCCGTAATTGAAACCATACTGTCCCGTCCGCATGAAAGAAATATCCTGATTGCGATGCACGGGCGGGCTATGCGTGTACTTCTTGCTACGCTTTTCAATCAGTCGCTGATTCATATGGACGATTATGAACACAGTAATTTGTGTTTATACCGAATCAATTATTCGTACGATACGCAGCGTTTTGAGCTGGAAGTAAAAAACGATACGACACACCTGCTTTCGCTTGAAATACCTCAAACCCTGTAATCAGCCGTTTGTATAGTTGCAATTCCTTTGATGTATTTATGGCGTAAAGCTCACAACGGTTCTATATTTTTGTGGAATCGTTGTGGAATAATCAGCTGTAAACTTTAAAGCATGTCCAAAAGGAAAATTTACTGGACCTTACAGATTGTAGGCTGGACAACACTTATCATGTATGAGTTTGTGTTGTATACGCTTGAATACGGGTTTGATATCAGTAATTTATACAGCAGTCTTGCCAACATTCTTCTCGGAATAACACTTACACATTTATACAGGCTGGTTATCCGGCGCTGGAACTGGTCAAGTTTACCACTGCCAAGGCTAGCCATACGGGTAGCATTTTCGGTGCTGCTGCTGGGGCTTATCATGACGGTGGTTAACCTTCCTCTGGACAGAAAGATCCTTGAAGAAAACCTGATGAATCAGCCTTTTGTCTTCTGGAATTATTATGCCGGTTGGTGTAAAAATCTGCTTGCATGGATTCTTTCCTACACAGTATATCATTACGTGGAGCAAAACAGGCTGACTGATTATGAGAAAATAATGCTCAAAACCTCCATGCGCGAGGCAGAAGCAAAAGTGCTGCGATCTCAGCTGAATCCGCATTTTACTTTCAACGCTTTGAACAGTATTCGTGCACTGGTTTACGAAGATCCTTCGAAAGCGCAGATCAGCATTACGCAATTATCCAATATTTTACGAAATTCGCTGCTTGCAGATCGCCGTAAAACGGTTGATTTACAGGAAGAACTAAAAACGGTCGAAGATTATCTCGAACTTGAAAAAGTACGTTATGAAGATCGTTTGAAATATACAATTACGTCCAACCCTCAGGCGGTTTATTGGCAGGTACCTCCCATGATGCTTCAGACCCTGGTAGAAAATGGAATAAAACATGGCGTTTCAAAAGAAATGCACGGCGGTTTTTTAGATGTTACTTCTGATATTGAGGAAGATATTTTAATTATAAAAATCCGTAATACCGGTAATCTGGGTGGAACAGACTCGGGTGGTGTGGGATTGAAAAATACGGCAGAGCGTCTTTCTATTTTATACGGAAAAGGGGCTTCGTTCAAAATATTTCAGGAAACGGAAGGTGTTGTTTGTTCAGAAGTACGGATCCCTACACTTTCTGACCAGATGCAGCTTTTGCAGGTTGATTAAATTTACGTTTCGTGCAAAGAAAAATTATCTTTGCAAGTAACCGTTTGTCGAATTTGAGTAACGATTCAAGATTTATATTTAATAAACAATCCCCGAAAACCGCCATGAGAACGCTTATTGTTGATGATGAACGCCTAGCAAGAAATGAACTGAAAAGATTACTTGAACCGTATACAAAAATTGAGATTGTAGGAGAAGCCGCCAATGCGGAGGAGGCGCTCGTGCTGATCGATGAACTGCAACCGGAGTTATTATTCCTGGATATTCAGATGCCGGGAAAAAATGGCTTTGAACTGTTGTCTTCTATTGAAGGAAAAAGTCCGGAAGTTATTTTTACCACAGCTTATGATGAGTACGCCATCAAAGCATTTGAATATAATGCCCTGGATTATTTATTGAAACCCATTGATACAGAGCGTTTAAAGGAAACGATTCATCGCATTGAGGAAAACCAGGCTATGCCTGAGATTTCGATTACGAATCACGAACGTGTTGAGAAAATTCTTGGAGAAAATGATCAGGTTTTTGTAAAAGATGGTGAAAAATGCTGGTTTGTAAAACTCGGTAAAATTCGTTTGTTCGAATCCATGGGCAATTATGTCCGTTTGCATTTTGATGACCAAAAACCGTTGGTACTCAAATCCCTGAATAACCTGGAAGAACGTCTGGATCCGGGAACTTATTTCAGGGCTAACCGGAAACACATCATTAATCTCCACTGGATCGAAAAAATAGAGCCCTGGTTTAGCGGTGGGCTTTTGGTGACTTTGCAGGGAGGCGACAAGATTGAAATTTCCCGCCGTCAGGCCATACGTTTTAAAGAATTAATGAGTTTATAAAAAAATCTGTCGGTTGGTTTTCCGCCCGACAGATTATAGTTTTTAAGTAAACAGATCATTTCATCAACAATAAGAGTATGCGTTTTTTACAATGTTGTGTTATCATTTCTACCGTTTTTTTCTACGCCTCCTGTACTTCGAATACTAAAAAAGAGGTAGTAGGCCAAGTGGATAGTGCTGGTAAGTTTAATAAATTAGAGCTGGGCAAATGTGATACGATAAGTGGGGGCGTGAGTTTACGAGTGAATGTCTGGGAACCGGCCGGAAAGGATTCAGCAGCTCTGGCGATTCATAAGTTTTTGAACGGAAAAATTATTGACAGGATCAGCGACAATGCAGACCTGTCAGGAATTGACTCCAAACCAGGTTCTGATAAAACTGTAGAATCGGCTTTTGCCGTATTCGATGCCAACTACAAAAAATTCAAATCAGAATTTCCTGAGGCTCCGGGTTGCTGGGAAATAGAATTGAAGGGAGATACGGTCATGATTTCTCCGAAAATTATTCAGTATCAGCTGGATCATTACGCTTTTACCGGCGGAGCACATCCCAACAGTTTCCGTTCTTATTATATTTTCGATTCAGCGACAGGGCAGGAGAGGAATATCAAAACTTTTGTTTCCGATTCGGTTGCGCTTTTGAACAAGGTAGAAAAGGCATTCAGAAAACTGGAAAAGTTAGCTGATACCACAAACCTGGAAAATGCCGGCTACTTTTTGTCTAACCACAAATTCTTTCTTCCGGCAAATTATGCGTTTACCAAAGAGGGCGTTTTTTTCTACTATAACCCATACGAAATTGCAGCTTATGCACGCGGAGCTGTTACCTTCACAATCCCTTACGATGAACTGGAAGGTATTGTAAGAAAGGAATTAATTTTTTAGTTTAAAATATCCCGTGGTCTACAAAGCTGTAAAATCCTTTGTCAGTAAATATAACATGGTCCAGCACGGGCAGGTCAAGTACTTGGCCTGCCTCTTTTAATTGTTGGGTAAGCTCTTTGTCTGCCTGGCTCGCTTTTAACTGTCCGGATGGGTGATTATGAACGAGGACTAACCCGCTTGCCGTGTTTTCCAGTGCGTGTTTAAAAACTATTTTGGGATCACATACTGTTCCCGAAATTCCGCCTACACTGATCACAATTGATTTTAGCACCTCATTGGCCCGATTCAAAAGCACAATCCAGAATTCCTCATGCGGCTTATCCATTAAATGCGGTTTCATTTCATCGTAGACATCCTGCGATGAGCCAATTACCCGGCGCCGGTTGTCCAAAATTTCTTTTCTGCGTCTGCCAAGTTCCAGAGCTGCCATAATGGTAATGGCCTTCGCTTCGCCAATTCCCTTATTTTTCATTAGATCTTTAAGGCTCTGACGGGCCAGGTCATTGATGTTGTTATTCACTGCGGCCATAATGCCCTTGGCAACGTCCACGGCAGAGAGTTTTACCGTTCCGGAACCAATGAGTATAGCAATGAGTTCAGCGTCCGACAGTGCGGCTTTACCTTTTAAAATAAGTTTTTCACGCGGACGATCTTCTTCTGCCCAGCTTAGTATTTTGGATGGATTGTAAGGATTTTCTTCTGACATAGGCATTTTATTCCTATGACGTGCAACCTGTGAGAAAGTAATGCAGGTAATTTTTATTACTGACCTAGTTCGGATAATGCAGCTTTGGCTTTGTTATCAATGCTGTTTTTATATTCATGCTTTTTGTAAGACATGGCTTTTTTGAAATAATTTACCGCCACAGTGTTTTGACTTTTATCACGCATAATATAACCCATTTGCAAAGCGGACGATGGCCCGAATGTGAACGAAGTATTTTGGGTAAGAAAAATTGCCCGGTCATAGTAGGGAATCGCCCTGTCTATTTGATTCATTTTTTGCAGGATTCTTCCTTTTCGGTAATTGAGTTCGGCTTTGTCACTAACCGTATTAAATGATCTTTCCGTATAATTATCAATGAAATCCCAGGCTTCGGCAAGATAACCGCCATCGGTTGCGTAACGGGATTTGTACAATATTTTTTGCTCTGGCAACAGCTTGCCATCCGCAAACTCTTCCGACAACCTTAATGCAAATTTGTCTCCTTCAATAATGGTGCTTCCCGTGCTTGCTGCAAGTTTGATATACGGGGCAGCATCCGAATCACGATTTGCCAGCCAGCGGCTCATGAATAGTTTTAAGTTGCTGTCTTTTATGTAATTAAATCCCTTATATCTTTTTTGGAATTTGGTATAAAAGAAAAAGGCGATATCATATTTCCCTTTTTGCAGTGCTATTTCTCCGCGCAGATAATCAAGAAATGGAAAGTCGATATAATCGTCTCCGGTGGGGCCGTGATTCAAATAGTAAAGTGCTTCTTCGCTTCTTCCTTCTTTCATTAAAATAGTGGTGGCGAAAAAATGTAACAGCAAGTTATCAGGCTGGTTTTTAGGAAGTTCTTTCAGTAAAACTTTTTGAGTTTCACTAAGCTGCAATGTGTAAGCGTGCAGGAGTAAATCTATAAGCTGGGTTTCCTGCTGAAAAAAAGGCTCTTCACGCTCAACGAGCTGAATTTCCTGAATTCCCTGTTTAATATTTCCTTTAAGTCCCAGAATCTTGGTAACCCAGGTATAATTATCAGGAACGGAACCAATCAGCACATGTAGTAATCCAAGGGTTTTTAAGTTGGGTTTAAAGTTGGGAAAGCGCTTTCTGTTTTCTTCTGCGATTCGGTACGCTTTGATAATATCCCATGAAGCACTGACCTCATTTCCGAACTTCATTTTGGCAAAAGCCCAGTGTAAACGAATTTCAGCCTGAAAAAATCTTTTGTACGGGGACGAATTCGGAAGCTTGGCCAGTGCTGCCAGTCGTAAATCTTCTTTATCACTCCATAACTTGAAAGCTTTTTTATCTTCACTGATCAACAGATAATGCAGGTCTGCATAGTTGTCGAGATATTGGATCAGGCCGTTTGACGGATTAACTTTTCTTTCTTCTTCGATCAGCTCGCGGGCTGACTGGATCCTCAATTTCTGAATGTCAAAATAAGCGCGTTGCAATTTTGGAGTGAAAATTACATCATTGGCTGTATCTTCTGCTTTGGATTGGAGGGTATTTAAAAACAGAAAAAAAATAAATAACAGGAATCGTGCTAGTTTCAATGGATATATGTCGATGATTTGATTTTTTTTGGCTGGTTTTACCAGACAATGGTTTGCCCACAGCGCAAATTTAAGCACAGAAATTTATCCAGTACTATAAAGCCTGAAATCTGTCATCGGGACATAAAAAAAGATTGTCTGTTAAAGACAACCTTTCTTACAAAATAAATTTTATACTTAGCGACGTTGGTGAACTGGTTCAACACTTTCTACGTCAGCCAGGATTCTTCCGCAATGTTCGCAAACGATCAGTTTTTTACGTTCACGGATATCCGCCTGTCTTTGCGGGGGAACGATGCTGAAACATCCACCGCAAGCGCCACGTGATACGTGTACAACCGCAAGTCCATTCATTGAGTTGTCACGTATTTTTTGATACGATTTCAATAAGCGGTCTTCAATTTTTTTAATATGTTTTTCACGCTCACCTAAAAGCGCTTTTTCTTCTGATTCACTTTCGCTTGTAATAAGAGAAAGCTCACCTTTTTTCGCTTTTAAATCTTCGTTTCTTTCATTTAAAGTAGATTCTGCACGATTGGCATCATCTTCGATCAACCTGATACGTGCTTTGGCTTCGTTAATTTTCTTATCGGCCAATTGCATATCAAGTTCCTGCAATTCAATTTCCTTTGTGATTGCGTCATATTCGCGGTTATTGCGAACATTCATTTGCTGATCTTTGTATTTCTTGATCAGTTTTTCACCATCCTTCTGGGCATTTTTAAAGCTGTCAATTTCTGCGTTTAAAGCAGCAATTTCGCTTTTGAATTTTCCTATTCTCGTTTCAAAACCAATGATTTCGTCTTCCAGATCTCTAACTTCTTCGGGAAGATCGCCACGGGTCTTTCTTATTTCGTCCAGGCTTGAATCAATTTCCTGAAGTTTCAGGAGAGCGTCTAATTTTTGAGCGATTGTATTTTCCATGTATGTCTTTAATGGACTTGTTTCAATGCGTATTATATGAGTGGGACTTAGCTGAATCTCTTCTTTCTACTATTTAGAGCACTAACAAGCTTAAAAACTTCTTTCTAAGCAAAATATTGCACCGGATTAGTATTGACTTCTGACAAACAGAGTGCGAAATTACTAAAAATTCCTGATAAATAGTTGTATAATAAATCTTTCGTAAATACTTCGCTTTCAAAATGTCCGATATCACAGATCATTATGCGGTTATCGGCGTCAAAAAATTCATGATATTTATAGTCAGCCGTAATAAATACGTCTGCATCAGCCCGGATCGCATGGGGGAGAAGAAAACTTCCGGCACCTCCGCAAACTGCAACTGTTTTAATTTTTTTATTTAAAGGAGCTGTATGTTTGACAAGAGACGTTTGCATGGCATTTTTTAGAAACGGTAAAAAATCCCGGGCATACATTGGTTCAGGTAATTCCCCGATTGCTCCTGCACCTACCTCCTGATTTTCATTTTCCAGGGTTTGTAAATAATAGGCAACCTCTTCATAGGGATGAGTCTCTTTCATGGTTTTTAGGATAGAATTTTCCAGATGTGCCGGAAACATCACCTCAATGCGATGCTCCATTACTTCTTCATTATTTCCAATTGTGCCAATAACCGGGTTTGCAAGTTCGCCGGGTTGAAATGTTCCAATGCCCTCCGTACGAAAACTGCAATTTTTATACTGTCCAATGGTACCTGCCCCTGCGTCAAAAAGTGCTTTAAGTAATGTTTGAGAATTTTCAAAAGGAACAAAAACGGTGAGTTTTAATAATAGCTGTTTCTTAGGTGCGAGAATTTTTACATTGTGAAGTCCTAATCTTTCAGCGATCTTCCAGTTTACTCCCTGTGTGACGTGATCAAGGTTTGTATGGGTTGCATAAATGGCAATGTCTTCTTTTATGGCTTTTATCACGGTGCGCTCAACATAATTGCTCCCATTGAGTTTTTTCAGGCCTTTAAATACAATAGGGTGATGGGCTACGATAAGATTACAGTTTTTATGCTTTGCTTCTTCAACAACGGCTTCGGTAACATCCAGCGTAAATAACACCCCGGTCACCTCCGTGTCTGTATTTCCTACGATTAATCCGGCGTTATCATATGATTCCTGATAAGAAGAAGGGGCAAGTTTTTCCAGCTGTTGCGTTATCTGCTTAATTTTTGTCATTTTTTTTAATTTACAACTGTTTGATAGCCAGAATGAATTTGGTTTTTAAGAATTTTATTTGCAAATTAAACAACATTTTATTTGCATTAGGTATTGCATTGAAGAATAAAAATACTAGTTTTGCACCACAATAACCCGGAACGACGGGCGAAAGTTAACTTGGTTTGGTAGTTCAGTTGGTTAGAATACATGCCTGTCACGCATGGGGTCGCGGGTTCGAGTCCCGTCCAGACCGCCAAGTTTATTGAAAGATTGAAGCTATTGGTTTGGTAGTTCAGTTGGTTAGAATACATGCCTGTCACGCATGGGGTCGCGGGTTCGAGTCCCGTCCAGACCGCACATTTTTATTGAAAAATTTAAGAAATCCTGTTAAAATTTAATTTTGGCAGGATTTTTTTTGGGTTTTAGATCACCAAAACGTATAAAAATGAGTAAATCTAAAATGACGCCCTGAAGTGCTTGTAATTGTTTTGAGTCAGCATGTTAAAGAGATTTACATCTTGTGTTTTTAGTGTCGTAATTCGGCATCATTAAGCATTTTCATCTAAGAAAAGTGGAGGCGAAGAAAATGATCCTGGAAGTTTTTCAGCGTCATAATGATCAAATGGAAGCATTGGTTGGAAGAGAATTTGCTCCGTCAACTTTAACAAAGTATAAAACCTGTTTGAAGCACACACGGTCTTTCATTGAAGCAAAGTATAGAAAAGCAGATATGGAATTAGAAGATTTAAATTTTGAGTTTATTTCAGAATTTTCCTTCTGGTTAAAAACGGAGCGTGACTGGACAAAATGCGACAGTGAAATATCGAACCAATTTTAAAAATATCGTTATTAGTTGTGTTAATAATGGATGGATTGCACGTGATCCATTCGCCGGATTCAAGCTTTCAAAAAGGCCTTGCTTATATCGATGTTAAGCAATTAACGCGTTCTAATCTTTTGAATGGAATAGAGCCATTGTTAACACTAACTAATGGAGTACCTCTTGAAACAGTTTCGAGGATGCTTGGTCATAAATCATTAAAGCAAACTCAGTTTCACTCAATAATTGCAAAGTTTGAGAGTTCGAAGTCGTCTGCTAAAAGACTGACCATTGGATCTCTTTGTAGGGCAGTACTTAGAACCAATCCACTAATTTTGACTTTTAGTCCAGCGATTTTTGCACTGTCGGGTAAGTTACAGGCTCGCGCTTTTCCTGTGCGGACTGCTGGCATGCCTTGGTTAGTTACATTAATTACCCAGAAAGGCTCTGCTGCAATTACCTGCTCTATTATGCCAGATACGTTTTTAATTTCGGGGTCTATTCTATATTCTGAATCCCAGTTACAAGACAATTCCCTGACACTAGGGTCAACTTCTATCATTGGTTCTGTATCATCCTTCCCACACCCAGTGACAAGAAAAAGAATTCCATATGCAATTAATAATTTCTGTGCCTTCATTTAATATAATATTTAGTTCCATGTTGAATGTAGAATTAATATTAGACAATTAGCCATAAGTTTTCAATAGTTACATTTTTTAAATCAACTGCGTCACATAATTATAGGTCAAGATCAGGAAAAGTGTTTTTATGAGTAAAATATGACCAATATCCTCTTAATACGCTTTTATTGACCTATTAATAAGTTTTCCTGGGTTCTACAAGACTTTTAATAAATAATTCTTAGGTTTAGTGACAGTTACATCGTGGTGTTTGGCCACACAATTATCAAGAACTGATGAAGCTAAATATTACCCGCTAATTAACTAATTTACATTATTTTAAATGGGCCTAAATGTTTTAATTATGACAAATCTACCCTTCCCCGAACACCTTCTTAGCTGTTTTTTTTACTTAATTTCCTGCTGGGCAGTAAACCGCTACTGGTCCAGGAACTTATCTCGCCAATTGCTCAGGAGGAAATCTTGTCGATCGTAGTGTGAGGAGCTCACATACAGCAGATAGGAGCAACCGACTTGTAAACTTCGCTAAACCGGGTGTATATGTAAGTGTTTGAACAATAGGTAATTAATGTTGTAACAGTGCCAGAAGGATATTGTTTTTATCATTATCAAACGCTTTATCTGAAATGTACTGTGACTTCGGCCAGTAATTCTTACAGCGCTGCAACTACAATTATAGCCGTGATGGAAGGAAGTCCCAAAAAGAGGAGGTTTGATTGAGACTGAAGTTTCGGAGTTGAAAAGGATTCAAACCGACCTCACTTATAAGAATGACGAACTATTGAACCACAAGAATTCTACAAATGGAATGGTCCACATCTCATTCTCCGTATTTGAGGCGTCTCAGATGAAGGTACGCAGCCGGAATAGCTCCGGGCGCCTGGCGACAGCACTGCTGGATGATGCCAGCTATATTCCTAATCATTCAACAGTGGAAAAAGGGGATAAGAGGTCGGCATCTGCCGTTGTATATTTTTATCATCCGCAAGTAGCCGATCAACTAATGGTTGGACGGATTGTAGTAACCAAATAAATAGCTAGGTCTATGAAAAGTTTCTTTATCAAATTATCGGTTTTCTGGCTGCTTATTCTTTTTTCATGCGAGAAATATGAAAAAATAAACCCTGCCAACTGGGGAAGAGGTAATGTGATGCTAAATGGAAGGCCATTAGCCAGTTTTTTTTCGAAGGGCACTGTTGCGATTATGGGACATGAGCGTAGTGACAGTTGCGGGCAGTTTATGTCTATTGCATTCAGTGTTGTGAGCAAAGGACGTCCTCAGAATATGCTTGAACTTACCTTAGTAGATGTACCAAAGGCTGCGGGAAGTTATCAAATAGGAGAACATAGGAGTATTTGTAAAAATCCGGGAATAATTAATGCAGCGGCCTCTACGATTATTGATTACGACATGTCCGGCAACAGCTACAAACTTCTTCCATCCTCAGTTAATTACCTGGAGCTTACCGCACACGATCCTGTAACCGGGGAGGTGAAAGGAACCTTTCAGGTGACCATGGTAGTAGACCGCAAGGTGAATAGTTCTGAGATTTTCGCATTCCCTGATATACTGCGCTACGTCGGCACGGCTTTTCATACAAGATATGAGAAAAAATAGGAGTAAAGAGGCTGGTACAAAAGTTCAGTGTCTGGAATTTACATCTCCATATCCTGATTTATTTCTCCTAACATATTTTGTTTGACTATACTTTTCCTTCTTCACTGATTACATAAAGTACAACAAATCACTGTTCTTAGAAAGGGAAGCCAACAGTTGGCTTTACCAAAATATTAGACTTGCATGAAACATATCCGGTCTTTCATCCTAACAAAATATCGGAAGTTGGATATAGAGTTAGAGGATTTAAATTGGAGGTTTATTTCAGAATTTTCCTTTTGGCTAACAATTATTGTTCGGCGATTTTACCGATCAGATACAACACCACCGAATACCGATAATAGAAAAGAAGGAAGCTGTAAAAACATGGTAACTCCTAAGATGAAAGCTGAGTGCGTCATGGTATGGATGAGCCAATCTACCTAAGCGTATTGTATAAAAGTTGTTTATGAGAAATGATTACCCAATAAAAAGCAGCCTTTATTTTCTGTTTCAAAAAGCTCTGAGGACCACCATTGGGGATCGTTGCTTTTGAAGGCTATTGACTCAGCCCTTAGGGTACTTATTCCGCCATTCCTACGGCAAGAATTTCTGTACTTTTATCGGGAGAATTTGTAGGACTAACCGCCGATAAGTTGAAGGTACTTCTGAATTAGATACAAGTAAAACAATACATTCTTGACACCGCGGGATTTGAGAAGATTATGGATCATTCTGCTTTACAACATTTAATTAGGCAGAAGTATAAAAGTATAGCGGAGAGGCTTTGAATCAGCTAGTTTTTTTAGGGTATATGGATCAAACTGAAATATTAAGACTTTTAATTATAAAATAAACGTTAAAAAAAACAGATTTTCATGGGACTTTTTTTATTATGACGGTCTTAACATTAAAGATAGTAGATTGACGAACAAAATAGCGTTTTTACAGTATAACCAATACCGTTAGAAGATATATCGCCCAAATGATCAGAATGGAAGGTAGTCAAAAAGCTGAGGATCATCTGCTTCTTCAAAAGATGAAGAATGGTAGCAGTATTGCTTTTGACGCCATTTATGAAAAATATTGGGAGAAACTTTATAATGCCGCTTACAAAAGGCTGAATGACGAAGATTATGCCAAAGACATTATTCAGGACATATTTTTGCAGCTGTGGCAGCGCAGAGAAGAGCTGCATATTGATCATTTACAGACCTATCTGTATACGTCGGTAAGAAATAATGTATTCAAATATCTTGAAAAAGAACAAAGATATACGCCGGTAACCACATTGCTCGAACAGCTCAGTGCATCGAGTGAGAAGACAGACGCATACCTGCTCAGAAAGGAATTTATGGCCAGGTTTGAAGCCTTGATCAGGACGCTTACGCCGTCGCAGCAGGAGATTTTCAGGATGCGGTATTACGAAGATCTCTGTACACTGGAAATTGCTGAAAAGTTGAATATAACGCGTAAAACCGTTCAGAATCAGCTCCATAGAAGTATAGCTCAGCTTAGGCATTCGTTTGGGTTATTTATGTATCTGTTGCTAAGTAACTTTTAAAAGTTCTCATGGGATTTTTTAGTCTTTACCGGTCTTATCATAAATAAGACAAAAAACGCCTTGTGCGATAACTGATGAATAAAGAAGATTTTTTGATTATTCTGGAAAAATATAACCAGGGAATTGCAACGAAGGAGGAGGAGCGTTTTCTTTTTGCATATTACAGGCTTTTTGATCTGGAAGAGGATATTCTGGACAAGCTCGATGCTGATTCGAAACGGAATTTGAAAAATAGCATAAAGGATGAAATTGATAAACGAATTCTCCAAACTGATGATATCCAGCCAATTGAAACAAAAGGGTATGCGGTAAATTTTTATGTGAGATGGCTCGCGGCAGCAATGTTGATCGCGGTCAGTTCCCTTGGATATTTCTCCTACAACCGTTCCATGAATAAAAGGGTTGATAATCATGAGGTTGTTCAAAAGAAGGAAGAGAAAATTGTCCCGGGAACAAACCAGGCATTGCTTACCCTGGAAAATGGTGAAGTAATTGTGCTCAGCAATCAGAAAGACGGTGTAGTAAGCCGGCAACCCGGTGTGTCAGTTCGTAAGTTGAAAGATGGGCAGCTGGTCTATGAGATAGAAAAAGCGATTTCTGAAAATCCGGTACTTAATATGGTGAGCACACCCAAAGGCGGTCAGTATCAGCTGATTCTGGCTGACGGATCGAAAGTGTGGCTCAATGCGGCATCATCGATCAAATTTCCTTCTGCTTTCGGATTGACTGAACGGTTGGTGGAGATTACCGGGGAGGTTTACTTCGAAGTTGCCTCTGATCCGTTGAAACCTTTTAAAGTGAAGTCTGAAAATCAGTTAATTGAGGTGCTCGGTACAAGGTTTAACGTTAATACTTACCGCGATGAATTAGCCTCAAAAACTACGCTGATCGAAGGAAAAGTGAGTATCTCAAAACTGACAGAACAGGGCAGGCAGGATCTGCACGGAAGCCGGATTATGAAACCGGGGCAGCAGGCAACCATTGCTAAAAACAGTCCGGATATCATTTTAGAGACCGTTGATACAGAGCAATCGGTAGCCTGGAAAAACGGTTATTTTAAATTTGACAAGGCTGATATCCAGACCGTCATGCGCCAGATATGCAGATGGTATGATGTTGAAGCTGAATACAAGGGAAAACTAAGTACAGACTTGTTTGCCGGTGAGATCAAACGTGACGAAGATGTCAACAAAGTGCTGAGAATACTTCAGTTAAGCAACATCGACGTTCAGATCAAAGGACGAAAAATAATTATTTCCAATTAGAAATTCCAACAATAATATTCCTAAACCAATTCTTCCTTATTATGTGGCTAAACATCTACCGACCCATTTCTAAATCTGGCAGATCAGCATATCCATGGCATCTGTATGCTGCAAAGCTGACATTCCTTCTTTTTCTTGCCTGTTTCTTCAATCTGAGTGCAAAAGGATTTTCTCAAAGTATTACACTGAAAGCCGAAAATATGCCACTTGAAAAGGTGCTTATTTCTATTGGTAAACAAAGCGGACATTTTTTCTTTTACAAATACAATGAAATAAAGGACGCGCGACCTGTGACGTTGAATCTGAAAAAAGTCAGTCTGCAAGATGCTTTGAAGGAGAGCTTTAGGGGGCAGCCTTTTGGGTTTACGATTGACAACAAGACCATCATTGTTAATAAAACACAGCAGATACCGGCAGCAAAACCTATCCGGAAGGAAACCACCGGAAGTGTTGTCGATCAGCATGGCAATCCGCTGCCCGGCGCAGCAATCCGGGTGAAAGGTTCTGATCAGGCAGTCATTTCAGATGGCTCGGGAATGTTTTCGTTGTCAGATCTGAATGACGACGCTGTTCTGATGATAAGTTATACAGGATTTGCCACGCAGGAAATTCGTGTTTCATCCGGCGCGCCACTTCGTATCGTGATGCTTGAAGATAGCCAGAGTTTGAACGCAGTGGTTGTAATCGGTTATGGCACCCAGGAGAGAAAAGACATAACAGGAGCTATCAGTTCCATGACTGCTGAAAAAATAAAGGATCAGGCGGTTTTTACGGTCGATAATGCTATGGCAGGTCAAATGGCCGGTGTCCAGGTAAATCAGTCGACTGGCGCACCAGGCGGAGGTTCCTCCGTTCGGATCCGTGGAGCGGGGTCGCTGAGTGCGGGCAATGATCCTTTATACGTGGTCGACGGTTTTCCTGTAACCAACGATTTTAATCAAACCAATAATCCGCTCAATACGATCAACCCGGCTGATATTGCTGATATTCAGGTTTTGAAAGATGCTTCGGCCACGGCTATTTACGGTTCAAGAGGTTCCAATGGCGTTGTTATCATTACCACCAAATCCGGAAAAAGCGGGACTTCAAGAGTTGATCTGACCGTCAACACCGGAATTCAGAAAGTTGAGAGATACCTGGATGTGCTGAATGCTTCCGAATATGCGGGTTATCTCAACGAAGCCAGAAATAATGCATGGGTTAATTCCGGGCCGGGCAGGAGTGCATCGGATCCTAACTCGGCAAGGACAAATAATGTAATGTACCTGTTGCCGGATATGATCAAAGACCCGGCTTCACTGGGTAAAGGAACGGATTGGCAAAAGGAAATTTACCGGTCGGCATCTATGCGGAATTATCAGCTCAATTTTTCGGGCGGTAACGACAAAACAAAATATTTCATTTCAGGCGGTTATCTGTCACAGGAAGGTGTAATCATCAATTCTGATCTGAAAAGATATTCATTCCGTGTCAATGTGGAATCGGACGTCCACAAAAGAGTGAAAGTTGGTGCGAACCTTACGCCTTCTTATACTTTTAATAATCTGGTCAATGCCGAGGGTAACTGGCAGGCAGGTGGTATCGTGCAATCCGCCCTCACCGCCGCTCCATTCCTTACTCCCTACGACAGCGAAGGAAATTATACCAAAATAACGGGATTGAACATAGGTACCAGCGAAGTGGATAACCCTGTGAAACTGGCCAAAGAATCGTATTACAAACAGGGAACGCTGCGTTTACTCGGAACAGCCTTTGCAGAAATCAATATACTGGATGGCCTGACATTCAAAACCCTGGTTGGAACTGATTTCCGGAACTTCCGGGAAAATATATTCAGCCCGTCTATTGTTAATCCGAATAGTGTTAACGCTGCAAAAGTCCCGACGGCAACAGCTGTAAACTCCGAGACAAAAAACTGGCTGGCTGAATATACGCTGAGTTATAACAAAAAATTCCTGAAACATGCAGTAAATGCGCTGGTAGGGTACACTGCGCAAAAGGAATATATCGATTACAGCAGTACAGCCGGGACGAATTTTGCCAACGATCAGATCAAAACGATGAATGCCGCCGGACTCATCACAAGTGCTATTACCACACAGGAAGAATGGGCGTTGATATCTTATCTGGCGAGATTGAATTATAGCTATGCAGACAAATATCTGTTCACTGCAACGTTCAGAAGAGACGGCTCGTCGCGTTTCGGGGCGGATAATAAATGGGGCTTTTTCCCTTCGGTTTCCCTGGGATGGAGAATTTCGGAAGAGAACTTTCTTAAAAATGCCGGTTGGCTGAGTGAACTGCGGTTACGTACCAGTTATGGACTCACAGGGAATAATTTCATAAGCAACTACGGGCACATCGGACTTACGGGAATTGAGAACTATATTTTTGGCGGAAGTGGCGGTTCGATCATCAACGGCACGAGGTTGACAAATATTCCTAACAGTATGCTCGGATGGGAAAAGAACAATCAGCTTGATGTCGGTCTGGAAATTGGTTTGCTTAAAAACCGCATTTCTATGTCTTTGGATTATTATATCAAAAATACCTCAGACCTGTTGCTAAACGTGCCGGTTCCAACCTTAACAGGATATGCGACGGCTCTTCAGAACATAGGTAAAATTCGCAACAAGGGTCTGGAATTTACTTTATTGAGCCGGAATCTGGTAAACAGGTTTAAATGGACAACGGATTTTAATATTTCTGCCAACAAAGTACAGGTTCTGAGATTGGGGCCAGACGGTTCGCCAATTATTTCCCGCCAGACCACTTCTGCCAACGCACCAACACACATCACGGAAGTAGGGGCTGAACCGGGAAGTTTTTATGGATATCAGGTTGTAGGGGTGTATCAGAATGCTGACGATATAGCAAATTCTGCCAGTATTGCGGGAGAATCAAAACCGGGTCATCTGAAATTTGCGGACGTTGACGGCGATGGAAAAATCACCAGTACAGACCGTACGAAGCTGGGCAGCCCTTTTCCTGATTTTACCTATGGAATGACCAATTCCTTTTCATATAAAAGTCTTGATTTTTCTTTTTCATTACAAGGCGTTCAGGGATTTGAAGTTTTGAACATGGCGAGAAGATATTACGGTAACTATGCAGGTTCCTATAATGTACTGAAAAGTGCGTCGCGGGGATGGCGTTCGGAGCAGGAACCTGGAAATGGCAAATCTCCACAGGTTGATAGAAATTTCGGAGCACTGCCAGGCAGCAACCTCGTTAACAACGTGACCTCTGCGTTTATAGAAGACGGCTCTTATCTGAGAGTTCGTAACATCACATTGGGATATAATATTCCGGTAGCACGGATCACGAAGTCGAAAATAGCCAATGCACGGATCAGTTTCAGCGTGCAGAATGCATTTACCTTCACAAAATATGAGGGCTACAACCCGGAAGTAAGCGTACAGGGTGGCAGCACGCTGGTACCGGGCGTGGACGCGGGAGGTTATCCGCTTGCACGCACATTTATGCTGGGATTAAACTTGGGCCTCTAATCAAATTAATCATGAATAGTTTTAAAAAAATATGGATTTCCGGAGCCGTACTTCTGGCTTCCCTCACAGGCTGCGATCAGAGTTTTCTGGATCTTGCACCGATATCCCAGCTCAACGGCAATAATTTTTACCAAACCGGGGAAGATATGAAAAATGCCCTGACGGCTACGTATGGAGCATTACAGTATGGCGGTTTATATTATTCTTCGATGCACATCATCGGTGACCTCCGTTCAGATGATACCTGGATACCCAATCCCAATGCCGGGGCAAACTTGCAGGAGGTAGACGAGTTTAAGAACAATGCGTTCAATACGATCAGCAGTACAACGTGGAGCGGGCATTACCAGGGCATACAGTCGGCCAATATTGTCATCGAAAAGATCGGTGCAGTCAGCATGGACGAAACGCTGAAAGCCAGATATACCGGAGAAGCTAAATTTCTGAGGGCGTTGATGTACTTCAATCTGGTACGGATATTCGGTGATGTTCCTTTGGTTTTACAGATCATCAATAATCCTTCCGAGGGTTACAGTTACAAACGGGAATCTTCCCAACTGGTATACCAAACCATTATTCAGGATTTGAAAGATGCTGAACAATCGCTACCCAATAAATATACCGGAACGGACATCGGAAGAGCAACCAAAGGAGCTGCGATGGCTCTGCTGGGCAAAGTATATCTGACACAAAAGGACTGGCAGTCCGCGTCGGTAAAGCTAAAAGAGCTGATCGATATGAATGAATACCAGTTGCTTCCTACCTATGCAGGCGTGTTTGGTATTGCCAATGAAAACAATGCGGAATCTATTTTTGAAGTGCAGTTCAAAAAGGGTTCCACCGGTGAAGGTAGTCCATATACAAACCAGTTTGCGCCTATTGGATCGGGAACGGTGGTGTCAGGCATTGGCAATCCACTGGGACAAAATATCCCGACGGACGATATCAGTAAGGCTTATGAGGCTGCGGACGTGCGTAAAAATGTCTCGATGCGTACGAGTTATGTACTGAACGGGACTACGGTTTCTCACAATTATGTAGCCAAATACCTGGGTACACCCGCAGCCAACCTGGACAGCGATAACAACTGGATCGTTCTCAGATATGCCGATGTGCTGCTCATGTATGCCGAGGCGCTGAATGAAATCGGTTTCGTTGCGGAAGGGCCGGCGTTTACTTATCTGAACAGGATAAGAAACAGAGCCGGCCTGGCCAATAAGACTAGTAATGATGCTAATCCATTGCTGGCAGTTCCAACGCAGGCTGCATTCAGACTCGCCGTTGAGCAGGAAAGACGGGTAGAATTGGCATTCGAAGGACATCGTTGGTTCGACCTGGTTCGTACCGGGAGAGCGGTTACTGTTTTGTCCTCGCTGGGTATGCAGGCGCATCATGTACTTTTTCCAATCCCTGATAGCCAGATCGAAATCAACCCATCGGTCATGGTACAAAACCCTGGTTATAATTAGTGACAAATACGAGTTTGTTTATTTTTTAACAAACCATTGATTACAAAGAACCTACCGGATCGTTGAATGGCTAAGCGCTGGCAACGATCCGGTATTTTTACTGATTTATATGAAAAACATCCGTCTTTGCATTTTTGTAATATCGCTTTTTACAACAAGCGCCGTGCATGCCCAGCAACCTCTCACGCTGAATAAAGCTGATAACGGCTACCGGGGAATCTGGTATAGCAACCAGCCTTCAAATGATGAATATGTTTACAAATACAGCGGAGGTTTAGGGACATATCCAGCCAATCATTACCCGTTTTCTGTTTATGCAAAGGAGGTGAATAAAACCTTTTTTTGTTACGGCGGCACCGACGAGGGCGGGAAAACGCTGCTGCACATGGTTTCCTATTTTGATCACAAAACGGGAAAAGTCCCGAGACCGACCATCGTCCTGGATAAAAAAACGGATAACGCCCACGACAATCCCGTTATGAATATTGATAGTACAGGTTATATCTGGATCTTCTCCACTGCACACGGTACCAACACGCCCTCTTACATTCACAAAAGTCTGAAGCCTTACGATATCAGCGCATTTGAACAGATCATGGCAATGCGAAAGACAGGAGATAAAACAGTACCGCTGGATAATTTTTCCTATTTTCAAAGCTGGTATCAGCCTGGAAGAGGTTTTTTGAATCTGTTTACCCATTACGACAGGAATGTCATTCCCGGTCAGCCTAAGAAACCGAGAAGAACAATCAGTTTTTTTACGAGTAAAGATGGTGTCCAGTATTCAGAGTGGCAGGATCTGGCTGTAATAGAAGAGGGGCATTATCAGACCAGTGGCAGTTATCAGGACAAAAAAATCGGCAGCGCATTTAATTTTCACCCAATTAAAGAGGGAGAAAATGGGCTGAACTACCGTACCAATTTGTATTACATTGAAACAGGGGATTTTGGAAAAACCTGGCAGGCTGCGGGTGGTGATACAATTACATTACCATTGAATCAGATCACCAACAAAGCACTGGTTCGGGAGTACCAGTCACAGGGTCTAAATGTTTATATCAATGATCTGGCCTATGACAATGCCGGTCGCCCGGTGATACTTTTTATTACCAGCAAGGGATACCAGGCAGGACCGGAGGAAGGGCCCCGGGAATGGCTTACGGCCAGATACGACGGAAATGTGTGGGTGATTAAGCCCGTTACTACCTCGGACAATAACTATGATATGGGTTCTCTTGATATTGATAAAAAAGGAATCTGGCGGATCGTCGGCCCGACTGTGGCCGGACCTCAGAAATATAACACGGGAGGTGAAATGGTTCTGTTGACAAGCAAAGACGAGGGGAAGACCTGGCAATCGAAGCAGCTGACTTTTAACAGTATTTACAATCATTCATACGCCCGGAAACCGGTTCAAGTCCACGATGATTTTTTCGCCTTCTGGGCTGACGGGCACGGCAGAGAAAAATCTGAATCGCGACTCTATTTTTGTGATAAAAAGGGTAATGTTTTTATGCTTCCGAAAGTGATGAAGGGGGATTTTGAAAAACCTTTGAAGATCAGAAAATGATAACCTGGCCATAGCATAAACAGTCTGGTTTTAAAGTTGTTTGTCTTTTTGAAGCAAAAAAAGATAACCTTTAATAAGCTCTACTTTGTTAAGCAATTCGGATAGACGGTTTTTTCTAGTTGCATACTGAAATCAGCGTTTATCGTAATTAAATAGCTGTATGAATAAAACACTCAAGTGCGTCTTTTTAACTTTTAAAAGAACGCACTCAAATGTTTAGATTTTTATAAAAGAATGAGTTGTGTTAACTTTTGAAATTGATCGGTTAAAATATGGTAAGATATTGGTTAACGATAATTCCCTATTGTACTGTGACTTATCGGCAGCAAAATTATATCCCTATGTTTTGAGGAAGTAAGGATCCGCTTGTAAACACAAGGCATCAATACAAGGCTTTGCGTTTGTTAAGGGGAAATTCAGGATGTTCTGTACGTGTTTGTGTCATCAAAGTTTCAATTTTATCAACCACGTCCGGATGTTTGTCAGCAACATTATTTTTTTCACCGATATCTTCCTGAAGATTATAAAGCTCGAAAGGCTTTTGGTATAGTTTAATACCTTTCCAGGAACCTAGCCTGACAGCCTGGATTGGCCCTTCTCGCTCATTGATTTCCCAGTAAAAATAATCGTGTTGTTTCTGGGTTTTTGCCTTTCCAAGTAGCGTCGCTGCGTAGGAGATACCATCAATTTTGGCTGTTGGGGTAATCCCGGCTAGTTCGCAAGCTGTCGGTAAAAAATCCCAAAATGCACTCACATAATTTGAAACGGTTCCTGGTTTAATTTTTCCTGGCCAGCGCGCCACAAACGGTACGCGAATGCCACCTTCATACAACTGAAGTTTCCCACCACGAAGCGGGCCGTTACTATCAAAGAAACCTTTGTCGAAACCAGGGCCGTTGTCACTACTGAAAATGATCAGAGTATTCTCGTCGAGACCCTGTTTTTTCAATTCGGCTATAATCTGGCCAACATAACGATCCATACGTGATACCATACCGGCGTAAGCCAGATTACCGTCGGGATCGTGATGGTAGTGGGCGACCTGCATGGGGTGTTCAGGCCATCCCTGCCCCTCGTATGCCTGTTTAGAATCTGCGGGCACAGTCAGTTCATTATGTGGCAGCGTAAACGGAAGATAGAGAAAAAAGGGTTCGCTGCGGTGTTGACGGATGAATGCCTGTGCTTCTTCGGTAAAGGTATCGTTGGAATAGGTACCAAGTTTCTCCGCACAGTTATTGTCCGGTAGCGGGACTTGATCTTGATTTTTCCAGATATATTCCGGGTAGTAATGATGTGCTTCACGATGGGTTTTGAATCCGTAAAAATAATCAAAACCTTGTGCCCTTGTATTGCCCGTTGTACCACCCTCGTCAAGCCCCCATTTTCCAATAATTCCAGTTTTATATCCAGCTCGTTTCAACTCTTTCGCTACTGTTATGTCGGTTGCTATCAGGTCGGCAGGCTTGCCATTGAGGCTCCACTCCGACAGTTCACGCACTGTGGCATGTGCTGTATGAATGCCAGTCATTAAAGCTGCCCGCGACGGCCCGCACACTGCGGTTCCGCAGTAATGCTGTGGGAAGATCATCCCCTCCCTGGCCATCTGATCGATATTGGGTGTTTTTATTTTGCTTTGCCCATTATACCCAACATCACCATAGCCCAGATCGTCTGCCAGGATGAAGATGATATTCGGTTTCATTGGTTTTGGCTTTTCATACCGACGAAAAGCCAGACTAATCGTAACGAGTATGCTCAAAATGGATATAGGTATTAAAAAACTCTTCAGTCGGTTCATATCAGTTAAAATATAATACTTTGGAAGATGAACCTACATTTTGAAGTGGTTTCAATGCTGTTCCGGCTTCGATAGCCAGGTCGGCTTCAATGATATCTGCGCCTGCCTTTATAATGCCTGTGTAACCTCTGGTCAGTTCATCAGACGTTATTTCACCTTTGGCATACTGGCGGTCGTAATTCCGGGAGCTGCCAATCATGCACATGGCACCACGTTTGTGAATCTCATTAAAAATTTCCTGTTCCTTACCCAGCGAATGGCTTACGAAAACTACAACGTTCTGCCAGGGTATACCTAATTTATCGAATTCTCGTACCTTTTCCATAGTGCCCAGCATTACTTCCATTACAATATGCTTATTCAACTGGTAGCACTTTACCGCGTCTTCATTGTTATACGCCATGACGATGGCATTTGCTTCGGCATGGTGTTCCTCTATTTTCCGTACACGGGCTTCAATCGGGACATCTTTCATATCCAGTACCAGAATGGTTTTCCCTTTTGCCCATTCCAGAGTTTCGTCAAGTGTAGGCATATGATAGGCGGTCAGGTTACCATCTGTGTCTTTCAGTTTCAGGCTTTGCAATTCTTTTAGCGTATAATCTGAAACTTTGCCCTGCCCGTTGCTAGTCCGGTCGAGGGTTGGGTCGTGCATCAGTACAATGGCACTGTCTTTGGTGTAGTGAGGATCCACTTCAAGTATGGCATGAACCTGAGCAAGGGTATTTTCAAATGTAGGCAGGCAGTTTTCCGGAAAGCCTTTCCTTGCCCCGCCGCGGTGCGCGCTCACAAAGGGCAGGCGGTCTGGCGAATAGGCCATGAAATCTTTCATTGTTTTACCTTTATAAATCTGAATTGTTTTGAGTTTGGGTGCGGTCTCAAACCCGCAAAGGATGGAAAGGCCTGTTAAGCTCAGAAGCGTAAGGGCAAGTATTGATCGTTTTTTTGAAAAGTTCATGAAAATGTATTTTGTGATGATGGATTAATAACCAGGATTTTGGGTTATTTTTGGATTCTGAGCAATGACATCCTGAGGGATCGGCATCAGATAATTTTTTGATGCTACGAATTTGATCTTCCTTACTTCCACTTTTTCGAAAACCAGCTTACCGCCCTGTTCCTGGATTTTCATGCCATAAGCGGGCTTATTAAATACCTGTTCTGCTGTCCGCCAGCGTAACAGATCAAACAGTCGTTTACCCTCAAAAGCCAGCTCAACCCGACGTTCCCGGCGGATCCGCTGCCGCATTTGCTCCTGACTCAGGTCTGCTGGCAAGTCGGGCAGGCCGGCCCGTTTCCGGATTTTATTTATTGCGTCATATACAGTCTGATCAGGGCCGCTCAGTTCATTTTTTGCTTCGGCATAGTTCAACAACACCTCGGCATAGCGAAAAACAATTACGTTGGTTCCATCCAGATTCGTCGGCGACGAGAGGAAGGTGGAATCCTGTAATTTCCTGGTAAAGTAGCCGGTGCGGCCAGAATTGCCAGCTTTTCCCACCACATTGATTTGATTTGGATTATTGGCAATTCCCAACCTCGTATATACCGGTTTACCCCGCCACACCGAGCCATCATAAATAATAGATGCGTAGAAACGTTTCGTACGGTTTTTATAGGGATTTTGGGGGTCGTAAAGCGTTGAACCCTCCAAGGCTGTTTTTCCATCTGCAAATTCGTAATCATCCACCAGATCCTGGGTCGGATCGACTGCGCCCCAGCCTGCTCCGGAAACTGCTTCTACCACGCCCCAGTATTGATTGATATTTCTTTGCTTAACAATCGGCGCGAACTGTATATCGAAAACGACTTCCTGATTATTTTCATTTTGAGAATAAAACAGCCCTGTGTAGTCAGGAAAGAGATCGTACTGGTTTGACTGCATGATTTCTCTGTGGGTTGCTACGGCATCTGCCCATTTCCCGGCATACAGTTCAAGTTCCCCTTTCAAGGCCAGTGCGGCGCCTTTGGTCACCCGGCCCAGATCTTTTTTATCCGTAATTTTTGCGGGTAGGTCAACGACAGCCTCTGTACATTCCTTCTGGACAAAAGCCAGGCATTCGGCATAGGTATTGCGGGGATATTGAATGTCTTCACCACTGTTTCGATCCAGTACTTTGGTAATAAGTGGTACTCCGCCATACAGATCGATAAGTGATTTATAAAAATATACCCTTAAAAAACGAGCCTGCGCTACGAAAGACTTTTTTGTAGCATCGTCAAATGCAGAAGTGCTGATCCTGTCAATAAATAAATTACACTTACGGATATTTGCATACATTTTGGCCCAGTGCGGCTTGAAAATATCATTGGACGGACCGTAAGAACCGGTATCGAACAACGAAGCAGAGAGTGCGCCGCTAATAGGCCCATAGGTAGTATTGTCCGAGAAATTATCGAGCGGGTCAACACTGAGTTCGGAGGGCAGGTTTTGATAAACCGCTGTCCATGGACCGGCATTGAGGCTGTTGTAAATATCGTTCAGGAACAAACCCGCAGTTTGCGGAGTTGCCCAGGTGGTTTCTTCCGTCAACTGGTCAGTGGGCGTAATGTCAAGCACATTTGAGCAGGCCGAGGAAAATATTGAGATTATGAGAAAGACAAATATTTTTTTCATTGGTAAGCGCGAGTTAGTGAGGTTTTAAAATCCTATGTTAAGTCCGGTTGTCAGTACACGTTGCTGGAAGTAATATCGTCCTTTCAGGTTACTGATCTCGGGATCGAAATTCTTGATCTTCGATAAGGTCAGCAGATTTTGGCCGGACGCGAAAATGCGTATTGAGCTGATTCTGAATTTATTGAGTAAAGACTTAGGTAGGGTATATCCCAATTCAAGAGTTTTGAGGCGCAGGTAGCTGGCATCGCGCAACCAAAATGAGGAAACCTGTGAATTGTTTGTGGTAGGTGAGGGAGTCAGCCGGGGATTTGCGGCATTCCGATTTTCTGGTGTCCAGTAATCGAGATGGATATCCTGCACTTTGGCACCATTAAAAAATGGAAATGCTGCGTCGTCGCCGAGATAAAAACTTACCTTGGTGGCTCCCTGCAAAAGTATATTCAAATTGAAACCTTTCCAGCTCACGGAGGGAGTCAACCCAAAAATGACACTTGGAAATGATGGGTTACCAATTACAACTTCGTCATTCGGATCAATTTTTCCGTCGCCGTTCTGATCCTGATATTTAATGTCTCCTGGCGATAAGGTACCGAATTGTGTTGCCGAACTTTTAATCTCTTCTGCCGACTGGAAATATCCGATTGCCTTATACCCAAACTGTGTATTCCATGGCCGGCCTGTCCTGCGCCGGTTAGGGTTGCTATATGTAGCAGGGCTTTCGAACGCCTGGATCAGTTTGTTCTTGGCATATGAAAGATTAAATCCAACATTAAGCCGCAGGTCCTTGCCTAAGCGGTGTGCGGTGGTCAGGTTGACGTCTATGCCGTGGTTTTTCATTATACCGGCATTTTCCTGAGCGATGCTGATACCGTATTCCAGTGGTACAGATGCTGACGGAGGCAAAAGCATATTGGTACGGTTTTCCCAAAAATAATCCAACTCAAATCCCAGTTTTCCATGCCAGAGTGACCCTTCCATACCTATGTCGGTTTTCAGGGCAGTTTCCCATGTAATATTTCTGTTGGGTTCGCTGCGTTCAAAAACGCCCTGCACCTGGTATGGACTGCTACCTCCAAACACGTAGCTGCTGTTTAGGCCATAGGAACTTAGGAATTGGAAAGGATTTCCGGCCAGATTTCCCGATTTTCCATAGGATGCACGCAATTTCATGTTATCGATCCATTTAAAATTATTTCGGATAAAAGTCTCTTCAGACAGTCGCCAGCCAGCCGACACTGCCGGGAAAAACTCGAACTGTTTGCCAGGTGCGAAATAATAATGACCATCGTACCTACCTCCCAATTCCAGCAGATATTTGTCTGCATAGGCATAGCCCACCCGATATACCAGGCCCGTTTGGGCATTGCCGGATGACCCACCACTGTTATCAAAATTGGTTTTATCGGTACTTCCCAGCGATAGTTCATCCATCGGCACGGCATAACTGAGCCTGGCGGCCGAAAATGACTGTGATGTACCCGTTCGTTTTTCTATTACACCAAGCGCGTCAACGGCGTGTTTTCCGAAACTGCGGGTATAGGTAATGTAACCTTGCAGAGTCTGGACTTGTCGTCGCTCGTAATTTTCCGATAATGTTGGCGTAGCCGGGCCGCCTTTTAGGGGAACAAATTCCTCTTTTGCGTTTAGCGAATAGTAGGTGACCGGCTTCGTCCAGCGCTTGTTAAAGTCGTTGAACCGGTCATAGGCAAACACCCCTTTGACCGATAAACCCTCGATGAACGGAATTTGCTGGCGAACCGTAATTTGCGAATAGAGTATATCACTGTCAGTGCGGTTATAACCGCTTTCATAAATCATCGGCAGCGTATTGGTCCCCGGCAGTCCATTCGTATAACGTAATGGTAAAATGGGAGGGTTTTTTGTTACATCGGTAAAAATAGAGGTTCCATTAGACCCGGCGGGTTCAGTATTTTTCTGAAGCGTTCCCTTAAAATCCAGCGAGACAGTAGTGGTTGCAGTAGCATCAGCATCTACGTTGACGGCTACGTTATAACGATTCATATTGATGTTACTTACCACGCCTTGTTGGTACATATACCCCAGCGATGTGAAAAAACGCACTTTGGGCGACCCACCCGACAACGTCATGTTGTGATTCGTGATGGGTGCATTGAAGTCCAGTACTTCCCGGACCCAATCCGTGTTGGGATAATGGTTTGGGTCGCTACCATCTTTGAACTTCTGAAGTTGTTCATCGGTGTATGCCGGCGCTACTCCTACATTCTGATTGGCTTCATTGAGTAATTTTGCGTAGCCGTACGAATCGAGATAGTTGGGGAATTGGGTAGGCCGCTGCATGCCAATCCAGCCACTGTAATTCAACGACATCGTTCCCTCTTTTCCGCGTTTGGTTGTAACAAGAATAACCCCGTTTGCACCCGCCAATCCATACGGAGCTACCGCGGCAGCATCCTTAAGTACCGTAATAGTTTCTATTTCCTGGCTGTTCAATTGGCTTAAACTCCGTTGGATACCATCTACGACTACCAGTGGGTTAGAATTGCCTATCGTGCCAATGCCTCTGATTTTAATATCGTCGCCGTCTTTACCAGGCTCTCCACCCGACTGTTTGGAGGTGACACCGGCAATTCGGCCGGAAAGTCCATTACTGACGTTAGCAACCGGGGACTTAACGAGCTGGCTACCATCCAGCGTTGCAACGGCAGACGTGACCGATGTTTTTTTCTTTGTTCCGTAGCCAATCACGACCACTTCACTGAGGGCTTTTATATCCACATTAAGAGCCACCGAAAGTTGGGTTTTATTGCCAACAATAGATTCTTTCGATTCATATCCAACAAAACTGAATACCAGTATTTGTTCATCATCCTCAACCTTCAGTGTGTAATATCCGTTCAGGTCGGTAGTGGTACCTGTCGAAGTCCCTTTAACCATCACTGTCACGCTTGGAATAGCTTGATTGTTTTCGGCATCTGTTACCCGTCCTGTGATCGTTCGGGCCGCAACAGCGTCATCCCGGGTGTTGGCCGATGGCTCTACATAACCGGCCGACGGAGCCTTATCGAGCAAAATCTGCTTTCCTGAAACCTGGTATACCACAGAAAGAGGATTAAATAACATCCTCAGTACTTCAGCCAGCGGCTGATTGGATACGTTTAATGTTACTTTCCGGCTGGCTGGTATTACTTGTGGACTATACATGAAACGAACGTCAATCTGTTTTTCAAGTTGTCGCAACACCACTTTAACTTCCTGTTCGGTAACCTGAACCGTTACCTTGTGGCTCAGGAGTTCCTGAGCAGTGGCCCTGCTGGCATAAGCCATGGATGCCACGAGCATAGCAAGTATGCATTGCTGGATACCAATTCGCATGATTTGGCAGAAAATTGAGTGTCTGGATACTTTTTTTTTCATACTTTTGACTGTTTAGTTGGTTTTCGACTGACATAACAATCCCGCCATTTCCTGCTAAGAAATGTTTATTAAGGCGGGGCACTTTCAGAGCCGGTGATGTTACCAGCATCACCAGCTCATTATTTTACTTCATTACAACCTTTACTATAAATAACAATTTGTGTGTCCATTACCTCGTAGGATGCATGAATGGAATTACAGAGTAATTTCAGGGTTTCAAACAGCGGCTCATTGCCCAGTGTCGCCGTAATATGGCAGTCCTTAAGTATCTCTTCATCATACACGATTTGAATACCATAGGCTTGTGCCAGATCTCCAAAAATCTGACTGGCCGGCGCTTCTGAATATTGCATTTGCTGATTGCGGACAGGCTTATGAATTTGAATAGGCTCTGCAACAATAGACTTGGTCAGTTGATTTGTTTCGTCCAGAAAAACAGCTTGTTGATTGGGCAGCAACAAGATTCCTCCCGGTTTTTTATTGGTCTTACCTAAGTCTTCCGTTTTATAAACCGATACTTTACCAGTTCTAACAACAACACGGCTTACTATGCTGTCAGGATTAACCATAACCCAAAAACTGGTTCCCAGAACTTTGGTTATCAATTTGTTAGTAATTACAAAAAACGGCTTAGCCGGATCCCGTGTTATCTCGAAAAATGCATTTCCTTTTAGATATATCTTTCGTTCATGGACGCTAAACTCCGAGGGATAAGACAAGCTGGATGAAGGTGACAGCAGCACTTTACTTCCATCCGACAAGGTGATCCGCTCAGGTTTTTGGGTGTGATTGGTCCATTTCATCAGCTCGCCCGAAGGAACAGACATCGTAGCAATCAAAGGCTCCACGGTTTGTTGGGTATGGGCATAAAACAATACATAGCCACCTAAGCCGGTCAGGAACAAAATTGCAGCTGCAACCCAGCGGAAGCTCCATGCGGGCAGCGTATATACAGCCTGACCGGGCTTCTGATGAATTTTGGCAAAAGCAGCGTCAACAGCTTCTGCTATTTCCGTTTTGGAGATGGATTGATGCGGCATTTCCAGTGCCCGGAGCATAGCCCTCGCCTGATCGGTCAATAATTGCTTTTCGGGGTGATGACGAATCCATTCATTCCAGAAGGATTCAGTAGTGGGTGTCGGGTTAAAAACCCACTCGCGAAACCAGTTATCTTCCAGAAACTCCTCCAGAGTGTATAATTCGTAATTGAACATTTTACCACATTATCTTTATTCAGAGATACCGCGGCTTTCAATTGGATACCCTAAATTCCCTCAGAATAAGTAAAAGTTAACATTTAGTTAATATATAGCGTCAGAAAGACAAGCAGCGAGAAGTAAAGATTGGAAGGCAATGCCTGACGCAGCGCGGAAAGCGCATTTTGCAGAAGATTGGAAGCCGATTGCTTTGTAATACCCATCACCTCGGCAATTTCGTCGCGTTTCAGGTTCTGGTAGTATTTCAGATAAATTATTTCCCGCTGTCTTTGCGGCAATTGGTTTAGCTGATGAGCGATTTGCGTGGCCTGGCGGGCAATACTCTCCCGCTCAATTAAGATAAGATCTGGTGAGGTTTCAAACTGAAAGAATTCGTCATCAGTTAAAAAAATTGATTGCGTTAAAAAAACTGATTTGCGAAGCTGCCGTAAAAGGCGTCTGCGCAGTGAAGTAAGCAAATATGCTTTTACCGAGTCAGGTATGGGAAGCTGATGGCGCTTGTACCAAAGGTCAATAAAAAGCTCCTGAATACAATCCTTAACAATCTCTTTGTCTTTGGTATACTTACTGGCATAATTTGTCAGTGTAGCGTAAAAACCTTCCATAATTTTGCGAAGGGCTGCCTCATCGTCTGCAATAAAAGATTGCCACAATTGTGCTTCTCCGGAAAAAGTAGATTGATGTGATTGTGTCAACGACATGATTCAAGGCCTTTTGGGGGCATAGTTAGACAATAATTCGCATTATAGGATTCCAGTGTTGAAATGATAATACAAACTTAAAAATGCCTTGAAAGTAATAACCGGTAACTTCCAGGCTAAAACCATGACGTGAAGGTGCGCTTTCCTAATTGTGGTTATGTTAATTATGGCTAAATCTGTCGGAAGTGATTCCGAAATGTATAAATTGGTCGTTATTCCAATCAATTATTTTAATTAGCCATGTTTAAAAAAGTTTTGTTAGGGTCAATGTTATTATTTATTGGCTGTAAAAGCGAGGATTTTACGCCCAGTGAAGATTTTGTACTTGAATTTATTAAAGAAAATCCGGAAAAATCCAGTATTGCACTCATTAGAAACGACACTGTTGTGGCGCTGCATAATGGCGACAAAATGATGCCTTTAGCTAGTACCTTCAAAATAATTGTAGCTATTTCCTACGCCCGAATGGCAGCAGAAGGAAAAATAAATGCGGATGAAATGATCCCAGTTTCTGAATTGGAAAAGTATTATGTCCGCAATACGGACGGTGGTGCTCATCAGATGTGGCTCGACGCCGTTTCCGCCAGGATAACCGATCAGAAAATAAGTATCAGGGAAATTTCAAAAGGCATGATCAAATATAGCTCAAATGCCAACACAGAATGGCTGATGCTAAAACTGGGCCTTGGAAATATCAATGCTGAATTAAATAATCTGGCTGTGAAAAACCACGAAAGCCTGTATTATATTGTGTCTTCGCTTTTTGTAGGCAAAGAGTCGTTTCCAGGTTTGACTGGAAGCTCACTAGCTGAAAAACTTCGTTTGATGAGTAATGCCGATTATTTGTCTGCCATCAACACAATCCATCAAAAATTACAGGCTGATCCATCCTATAAAACTGAATTGGGAGATATGAGTGCGGGCATTCAAAAAGTTTGGTCTGACAGGCTCACTGCGTCAACAGTAAACGAATATGCCGGTATCATGCAAAAAATTAACGGACGGAAATATTTTCGTGCCGACATGCAAAAGTATCTGGATGAAGTGATGGAATTTCTGTTGGAAAATCCGGCGAACGCTGCCTGGCTTGAACACACCGGAATGAAGGGAGGTTCGACGGCATTTGTGCTTACAAAAGCCCTTTACGCAACCGATAAGAAAGGTAATAAAACCGAATTGGTGTATTTCTGGAATAACCTTTCCAATGAAGAAAATAAAAATCTTCAAAGCAGCATGAATGATTTTGAACTGAACATTTTGTCAAACCCGGCGTATGTTCAGAAAATCAGGACTGAAATTCCGAAATGAGACCTTTTGTATTACATAAATCCACATGTCCTACGTGTAGAAGTTTAATAGCCTGTGGTTTTAGACAAGCCGTCGGTCTCTATAAAAAAGCCGGCTTGTCAGAATTTGAAATCAGTATTTTTTGCGCCCGATAATTGCTCTATTTTTGTAGAGTGATCAGTCAATCTTTTTTATGGATAAGGAACAGGAAATATTAGCGGCAGCTTTAAAGCTTTTTGTAGAATTCGGTTTTCAGGGAACACCTACAAGCAAAATTGCAAAAGAAGCGGGGGTAGCAAATGGGACTTTGTTTCATTATTTCAAAACAAAGGAGGACCTGATTGTGAACTTATACAATCGTATTAAAACAAGTTTGAATGATTATCTCTTTCTGAAACAAAATGAAGGAGATTCGCTTCAAACGAAAATGAAAAAGATTTATACGGCATCGCTGGAATGGGGATTAGCACACAGGCCGGAGTTCTATTTTATACAGCAATTTCATTTTTCACCGCACCTTGCCAAGGTTTCGCCGGAAGATATTGAAAAACAAACAAAATTACACACCAGGCTTTTGCAAGACGCGATCCAGACGGGTGTTTTGAAACCACTTCCGATGGATTTGATAAGTTCTTTGCTGGCGAGCCATGTGTATGGCGTTTATCAATATTTACTTAAATCAAATTTGACAGAATCCCAGCAAGCCGAAACCATTGATAATTCTTTTTTATTGATTTGGGGTATGATCACAAAATAGGAAGCGGCAACGGACTTTAACTGCTTTCTTAGAAAGAAAGTGTATTTAGCAATGGTAGTTTTCCAAGAAACGGAGTCGGAGCCAATGTTTTCGAAGTGGAATCAGTATTGGTCAATGCGGACAATTGCAACTTTTCAATCGTTAATGCACTGCCTTTTTCATTCAGGCTGGCGTAAAACGGAGCAACAACCATAGGGTTATTAATGTTGAGACTATCAGCAACCTGCTTGTTGTTCTTATTAAATTCCATTGCTCTGATTTTTGACTCTTTTTCTATAAGACACAATACAAAAAGGGTAACAGCAATGGCAAAAGTGGAAAATGATTTCATAGCTAATTGAATTTACGATGGTAAACTTGTGCAAATCTAAATATAAAGAGTCATATAGACGACAAAAGGTTGTAATACGTCACCGTAAAAATGTAAATAAATTAGTTAGTGGTAAATTTATAATAGTATGGGAATTAAAAATGGTATTTTTTTGATATTTTAACTTTCTGGGTAGCTTATTCAACACCGATATTGAAATCACCATTCATGATAAGTTTTGCGTCCAGTGTAGTCTCACTACCGGGAATCAGCAGACCTTTGATTTTCGCTGTTTTTCCTTTGCTCAATAAATCATAAACGTGTTTATCGGTCAGCTTTTTACCCATTAATTCAAAGGGGATTTTAAAACCGCAAGCCTGAAAATTACTGCATCCGTAAGCTGTTTTTCCTTTTTTTAATAAATGCGCTTTGCATTTCGGGCACGTCAGTGTTTCAATTGATATCTCTTCTTTTGGCTCTCTGGGTTTGGGATCTTTTTTTATTTTTTCTTCTTTTTCAATTACAACAGGTGCTTCCTGAGCAATACTGATCATGCCACCGCGATTGGATAAAACCTCCTTCGTCAGATCCACAACCATTTGAATCAGTTCTTGTTTGAACGTTTCCATCGAATATTCCCCTTTTTCGATCAGGCGAAGTTTTCTTTCCCAGAGTCCGGTAAGTTCTGCGCTCTTCAAAAGCTCATTCTGGATTGTATCAATCAGGTCAATACCGGTTTGCGTAGCGACCAGATTTTTCTTTTTCTTTTCAATGTATTTCCGTTTGAAAAGCGTTTCGATAATGTTGGCCCGGGTCGATGGACGGCCTATGCCATTGTCTTTCAGGATTTCACGCATTTCTTCGTCTTCCACCTGTTTTCCGGCGGTTTCCATAGCGCGAAGCAGGGTAGCCTCCGTGAAAGCTTTTGGCGGTGACGTTTTTCCATGATGGATCCGGGGTTCATGCGGACCACTTTCTCCAACAACGAAGTCAGGCATAATCCTTTCTTCATCCGCGGCTTCTTTTTTTGCGCTTGCATCATTGGCATACACTTCACGCCAGCCCGGTTCAAGGATTTGCTTGCCTGTCGCCTTAAATTCAACTTGCCCGACTTTCCCCAAAACAGTGGTATTGGCCACTTTACACTCCGGATAAAATGCCGCGATAAATCGTTTCGCGATCAGATCATAAATGCGTTTTTCATCAATACTTACGTGATTTGGAAAGACTCCTGTTGGAATAATGGCATGGTGATCAGTTACCTTTTTATCGTCAAAAACAGTTTTTGACATCGGGATAGGGGCCGCCAGAAGCGGGGCTGTCAGGTTCGCGTAAGGTTTGAGGTCCTGTAAAATTCCCTGAACTTTCGGATGCAAATCTTCCGATAGATAGGTTGTGTCCACACGAGGATAGGTTACGAACTTTTTCTCGTATAAATTCTGAATATGTTTAAGGGTGTCCTCGGCCGAGTAACCATACTTTTTATTAGATTCCACCTGCAAAGAGGTTAGGTCAAAAAGCCGTGGGTTTCCTTCTTTCCCCTCTTTTCTTTCAAAGGAAGTAATTTCAAAAGGATGTTCATTTAAATAAATCAGGCCTTTTTCGGCCTTTTCTATTTTTTTGATACGGTCGATTGTAGCGGTAAATTCGGTTTCCCGATAGATTGTTTTTAATTCCCAATACTCCTCAGAAACAAAAGCGTTGATTTCCTTTTGACGTTGTACAATCACAGCCAGCGTTGGCGTCTGAACCCGCCCAATAGATAAAACAACTTTTCCCTGTCCGAATTTCTTGGTAAAAAGCCGAGTCGCATTCATGCCCAGCAGCCAGTCGCCAATAGCCCGTGCACTGCCGGCTGCATATAAATTGTTGTATTGTTCGCTTTCTTTAAGTTTGTTAAAACCTTCGCGAATCGCTTGTTCGGTCAGTGAAGAAATCCACAAACGTTTTACCGGAACCGCGCATTTTGCTTTTAATAAAACCCACCTCTGGATTAACTCACCTTCCTGGCCCGCATCACCGCAGTTGATCACTTCTTCACAATTTTTGACCAGATTTTCGATAACGCCAAATTGTTTCAAAGCGCCCGGATTATCGATCAGTTTGATACCAAAACTTGAAGGGATCATCGGAAGGTCTTCCAATCGCCAGGATTTCCAGCGATCATGGTAGTCATGAGGTTCTTTTAAGGTGCAAAAGTGCCCGAACGTCCAGGTAACCTGATATCCGTTTCCTTCATAATATCCATCTTTTCGCTGCTTCGCTCCGAGCACTTCGGCAATGTCTTTCGCTACACTTGGCTTTTCTGCTATGCAAACTTTCATATTTAAAAGGTCAGATTACTTTGGTCGCATAACCTCGGCAGTCTGAGAAATTCAGTTTATGCTTCAATCATTTTGGGAATGCAAAGGTCAGGAAATTTTCGGGAAAAATACTTTTCATTTTACCGGATACTCCCTGTGGGTATTATTCCGATAATTCGTTCAGGTTCATTTTTAATTCATCAAGATTTGTATCGGGTAATTGCTTGAAAACTATTTTGGCAATCAGGTAGAGTACAATCACTGTGATTGCATTGGCTGCTATAACCAGAATCGATTTTGTCCAGCCATACGTTTCAAAATTGCGTACAAGTAGAGATGTACCAAGGAGGAATCCAATAATCATGCTGATTTTCCAGACCGTTTCCATCACGGATTGATAGGTTTCGTGCAATTGAATAATCTTTTCCAGACTTTCATGAAGGTTGCTTTTTGTGAGTCTGATTTTACCGATGGCAATAATTTCACGGATCACAATTTCCAGGACGGCTACAATCAAAAATGCGTAGGCAACGGCCGGCACATATTCATACCAATTCGAATAATCGAAAGGATTGCCTGCCAATATCGCTATGAAGAGCACAAATAGCCCGGCGAAGTAGAAAGCTACTTTTTTTAATTTATTCTGAATTCTGGAAACCGTGCTTTTAGAGTTTTCTTTTATCATCGATAGCACCATTTGCTCGCTTAGTTTTTGCGTGGCTGTTGCCTTTTCGTCGATTGATTTCCAGCTCGTTTTTAGATCGTCAAGGTTCATGTCTTTTGTTTTTTAAACGGTGAAAGATTTAATTATTTTTTCAAGTTTGGTTTTGATCCGGCTGAGTTTGACGCCCACATTCGATTTGCTTATACCCAGAATCTCCGCCATTTCTTCATAGCTCTTATCTTCCAGATAAAGCAAAACAAGCGCTTTCTCAATCTGTGTTAACAGATCTATGGCTTGGTACAGCGTGGTCGTTTCAATAGCGTTGTTTTCGGTATCGGCCAGTTCAGGCAGGGCAGATTTCATGGTGGAAAACGCAACCGGAGCTTGTCGTCTTTTTTCTTTACGGAAGTTGGAAATGGCCGTGTTCATGCCGATACGGTACATCCAGGTACTTATATTAGCTTCCTCCTTGAAAGATGGATAAGCCCTCCATAGCTGAAATACAATTTCCTGAAAAAGATCTTTACGGTCGTCGGTTTCCTTACAATAAACCCTGCATATTTTGTAAAGAATTGTTCTGTTCTGATTCAGCAGGATAATAAATTCTTTTTCCATTATTAATTGGATCGTGTTTGTAAGGTTAGTCGCAGGAAGAAGAAAAAAATTACATGTTTTAAGATAAAATTTTTAATGCAAAACTGCTAGCGCATATTTTTCATCGGATTTTTGATAGTTAACCGGTCTGATGGGTTGCAATAATGATCAGGTTTAAATGAGAATGCGACAATTGATTCGACCAGGGCCGATGTGATTTTAAAATTCCTGTTGGTCTAATTCCAGGTAGTGAAACAGCTTTATCATAACAATATCTTAACTCAGACAAAATTTTCAGGATAAACGAATTTTTGACTTTTGAATAACCAATTCAAGGATCAGATGCAACGCAGAAGTTTACTGAAAAATATCGGGTTAATTGCTGGCGGTTTGTCTTTGCCGTGTATGACGAATGGCAGTACTGCAATACCCAGGCCACAGCGCGTGTTACGTATTGCGCATTTGACCGATATCCATATACAGCCGAGAATTCTGGCCGCTCACGGATTAGCCAAATGTTTGCATCATTTGCAAAATCTGGATGTGAAGCCCGACTTTATTTTCAATGGCGGAGATATGGTAATGGGTTCGCATCATATTTCCAGAGAGAAATCGGATCGGGAATGGGAATTGTATCACAAAGTTATAAAAAATGAAAACTCGTTACCGGTTTTTACGTGTGTAGGTAACCACGATATCTGGCGTAAGGAAGATTCTGTTATTGCATTTCAGGATGGTAAAAACCGGGCAAACGATAAACTTGAATTGCCAAAGTCATATTATAGTTTCGACCGCAATGGCTGGCATTTTATCGTGCTCGATAGTGTTCACACGAAACCTGACGGAGCCGGATACACGGCAAAACTTGGAGAGGAGCAAATGGAATGGCTGAAAACAGATCTGCGTAACACACCCTTGCACACGCCAGTGATGGTGGTTTCACATATACCTGTTCTTTCGGCCTGTGTATTTTTAGACGGACAAAATGTAAAAGAGGATAACTGGCATTTGCCGGGAAGCTGGATGCATACCGATTGTGCGGCGCTGGTCAGGTTGTTTTATAATCACAAAAATATAAAGCTGGCTGTCAGCGGACATATACACCTGCAAGACCAGGTTGTATATAATGACGTAACTTATTGCTGCAACGGTGCGGTTTGCGGAGATTACTGGTTTGGGAAAAACCAGCAGACGAAAGCGGGATATGCTATTGTTGATTTGTTTTCAGACGGATCTTTTACAAATCAATATGTAAGTTATCCACGAATTTAAAATGCACCTGCCAGTACAGCCTGACAGGTGCAAAACAATGTTTAAAGCAATGCTCCGAGTGCTTCTTTCGAAAAACCAAGAAGTTCTTCTGTTTTGTCTTCTCTGATCTTTTCAACCCAGTTTGGATCTGCAAGAAGTGGGCGGCCTACGGCTACGAGGTCAAAATCCCCTCTTTCAAAACGACGGATCAACTCATCCAGTGAACTTGGCTGAGAACTTTCTCCTGCAAAAGCCGCAAGGAATTCTCCATTCAAACCGATAGAACCTACTGTGATAGTCGGTTTTCCTGTGATTTTTTTTGCCCATCCTGCAAAATTCAAATCTGAGCCTTCAAATTCAGGTTCCCAGAAACGACGCTGCGAGCAATGGAAAATGTCAACCCCTGCTTCGGATAGAGGAAGTAGCCACGAAGCCATTTCTTCCGGCGTGTTGGTAAGTTTGAAATTATAATCAGCAGGTTTCCATTGTGACAGGCGCAATATAATGGCAAAGTCTTCGCCGACCTGTTTTCTAACTTCCTTGATCACTTCAATAGCAAAACGGCTGCGTTCAGCGATCGTTTTGCCGCCATACTGATCCGTGCGGTTATTGGTAGCTGCCCAGAAAAACTGATCGATCAGGTATCCGTGTGCACCGTGGATTTCAACACAATCAAAACCAAGTCTTTTGGCATCTGCTGCTGCACGGCCAAATGCAAGAATGGTTTCAGCAATGTCCGCTTCGGTCATGGCCACGCCATTGGCAAGGTTGGGATTATTAAATTCAGAAGGACCTTCGAAAGGAACGGGTGGGGTCCAGCCCGAGTGGTGATTATTCATAACACCCATGTGCCAGATCTGTGGTCCCATGCTGCCGCCTTCTGCGTGTACGCTGTCGATGACCGCTTTCCAGCCGTCAAGTGATTTTTCGCCGTAGAAATGCGGAATATCTTTATCATTCGAAGAGGATGGACGATCAATAACGGTTCCTTCAGACAAAATCAATCCCACCTGGCCTTTTGCGCGTCTGCCATAATAGGAAGCGACGTCGGCAGTAGGAACTCCATCCGGTGAAAATGACCGCGTCATCGGGGCCATTACTATACGGTTTTTAATATTCAACGATTTTAAGCTGAAAGGCTTAAATAATTCTTCAGAATTCATATATGTATGTAGGTTATTGATAATGCTATATTTCAGTTTCAATCATCCTGCTCAACGCAGCAAAAGCTTCTTCGTTTCTCTTATAATAAGTCCACTGTCCAATGCGGGTTGCCTCCACAAGCCCGGCCTTTTTAAGTATCGTTAAATATTCCGAAACGGTTGACTGGGTGAGTCCGGTTTTTTCCTGGATCAGCCCGACGCAAACGCCGGCGGCGTAACGTCCCTGTTCCGGAAAATGCAGTTCCGGATTTTTAAGCCAGTTCAGAATCTGTAACCGGGTTCCATTAGAGAGTGCCTTGAAAATTTCTATTTGATCCATAGTATATAGAGATATCGACCTTTCCCGATATTCCTATGAACAGCATAATTATTTTGAAAAGTTCCGCCTTGAAGAATTAAATATTGGAGGATTTGATGGAGGCTGGAATTATAATGAAGCCAGATGACAAGCCATTTTTTTCTAATAATTTTATCCTTTTTTATACATACTATATAAGATCAGTATCGTCATTTGTCTGGTAATCATCAGTTTTAAGCACCGTTTAATAAGTCTGCGAAAATAATTTCCAATTATTTTTAAAATTTTTTAAAAATAATTTCAGGTTTTTAATGATGTGCTTTTGGCAACCATAGAATATTCTGATTTTGAGGGCATAAGTGGAATGTTTGTTGGTTTAAAAGCAGGGTGAAATTTAAGTTGGATGAAAATTTAACGAAAACAAAATATAGTAACATAACAAAACGAAGAAATGGTATCTAAAAATAAGTCAATTTGTTAATAAAGTACAATTATGTATAATTCTTATGCTCTATTTAAAAGACCTTTTTTTGTGATTGGTTCGGAATATAATTTTGTTTTAATGTGCACTGAACGTTTGTATTCGAAATAATGTATTATATTTGTACTCGAAATAAGAGTAAGACAAAAAGAAAATAACAAACACAAATAACAATGAAAAATACAATCAACATTTTGGCTGGTGCTTTGATAGCAATGACCATCTCTACTTACGCAAGTGCTAATACAGAAGATAAAGCAATCGTTTCTTCAATCAATAAATCTCTACCGGTTTCGGTTACAGTTTTGGAAACGCCTGCTCCACAAAATGTAACAGTTGCTAAATCACAAAACCTTACTGCGGCTCAAAAAGCAAGTATCGTTGAACTTAAATTGAAAAGCGATTCAAAAAAATAATTTTGAATCTGAGAAGGCCCCCGGAGAAGAGGGCTTGTACTAATTGGGATGAAAAAAGGGGGATTATATCTTCCTTTTTTTGTTTTATGGCGGCTCCGGTTTGCGGAAGATTTAATTTCTGTTTTTGTTACGGTAAAAACGAAGTCGCCGGTGGCTTTTATAGATCGAATAAACGAATCTGCTGCCATGACCAAAAATCTACACTTCTTATATATTCCTGCCTTTTTACTGCTGATGGCCTGTTTGTCTTTATCACCCCGGAAAGATGAAATTATTTTTAACGGCAAAAACTTCAATGGATGGGAGGGCGATACGGTCAAGACCTGGCGCATTGAAGAGAGTGCGATCACAGGCGGCTCGCTTACCGAAAAAGTGGATCACAATTATTTCCTTTGCACCAAAAAGAGCTACGAAAATTTTGTCATACGCGTGAAATTCAAACTTACCGGTACAGAGGGTTTTATCAATACGGGTGTGCAGTTCAGAAGTAAAAGAGCAGAGAGCCCTGATTATGAAATGATCGGCTATCAGGCAGACCTGGGCGACGGCTATTGGGGAAGTCTTTATGATGAATCACGGAGAAATAAAACATTGATCCATCCCGATTCGACGCTGATCAAAAAAATATTGAAACCGGGTGACTGGAATGATTATGAAGTGAAATGTGAAAACCGGCGCATACGTATTTCGCTTAATGGCAGACAAACCATAGATTATACGGAAACTGATCCGTCGATACCTCAAAAGGGAATAATTGGCCTTCAAATCCACGGCGGAGGCAAAGCGAAGGTTGCTTTCAAGGATATTGTTTTGCGGGAATTGTAACGCAATATTACTCTCCGCTTTTAAATTTCAATTCCACTTTTGTCATTTGTGGATAATTGTATGCTGTGCTTTGTGTTTTCATACTGAAACCATGATCGGAAACATCTTTTGGATCGATGGTCCATTCGCCACCTTTCGCAGCGGTGGTATCAGCGGAGAAAACGGTTATATTCAACGGATTTTCTTTCCACTTCAAAGTCAGAGGCTTTGAATCACCTATGAAATAACCTGAAAAAGCACCGTTTTTGTTAAAACTTACGTTTTCCATATATCTTTCAAAACTGATTCCTCCAAATTGCTGAATCAACTTTCCGTCCTTGAAAACCGGCGCGTCATTGGCAAGTATCTCGTCGATAAACCATTTTGGCCGGGAAGTGAGTAGTTCGGATGCTTCCTTCGGATTATTGGCCGACTTATTGCAGCCAAACAGTATCAGAGAAAACAGAAATAATGTGATAAGGGGCTTTTGCATGAACAGTTAATTTGATTGCCAATGCATAAATAGGATAAAAATTTTGGATTTTAAATACTAGCGTTCGAAAGCTTTGACCTGAATCCTAACAATTTCATAACGCAGTATCGGCCCGTAATGTCAATTAAATGCCAAAAATTGCCGCCCCATTAAATCGGTCATAAAACAAAACCTGTGATGAAACATATTTTATTAACACTTTTGACAACCAGCCTTATTTCAATAAATGCTTTCGCACAGCAAAAAATAGATGTTCAGGCGCATCGGGGAGGTATGGCGCTTTATCCTGAAAACACGGTTTCTTCCATGATTAATGCGGTAAAACTTGGCGCAAAAACACTTGAACTGGATTGCGTGATTTCAGCAGATGGCAAGGTGGTCGTTTCACATGATGCTTATATGTCGTCCGACTTTATGTTAAAACCGGACGGTTCTCCGATTACAAAAGCCGAAGAAAAAAGTTTGGCATTATACAAGATGCCTTACGACAGTATCCGGAAATTTAACGGAGGAAGCAAGCCGCATCCGCGTTTTCCTGAACAAAAGAAAATGAAAACCTATAAACCGTTATTGGCTGACCTGATCGACAGTGTGGAGGTTTATGTGAAAATGAATAAACTGAAACCGGTTTATTACAACATGGAAACGAAGATTTCTCCACAAGGTGACGGCATTTTTAATCCGGCTCCTGATGTTTTCGTTTCTTTGGTTATGAACGTGATCAATAAGAAAGGCGTTGCAAAAAGAACTACGATCCAGTCATTTGATGTAAGAACTTTGCAGGTTTTACATCAAAATAAAACGAAAGTGAAGCTGGCGCTCTTACTGATGAATAAGGATAGTTTTGAGGAAAATATTGCCAAACTTGGTTTTGTGCCTGATATTTACAGCCCTTATCACACGCTTGTGAATGAAGAACTTGTTAAAAAAGCACACGAAAAAAAGGTATTGGTTTTGCCATGGACGGTGGACGAAGAAAACGATATGACGCAACTGGCTGCTTATGGTGTGGATGGCATTATTACCAACCAGCCCGACCGGATGATCAGGTTGTTTGGCAGTTATCAAAATAAATAATTAATAGAAAATTTACTTCCGGCGCCGGTATGCTTTGATGCTTACCGGCTTTTTTTATTTTTATCGGGCACAATTTTAATATTATTGGAGGAATTGTTGTTAGGTGTTTTAAACCTCATTTAACCATTTTTATGAAAGCAATCTGGAACCACCAAGTTATAGCAGAAAGCGACGAAACCGTCGTGGTAGAAAACAATCATTATTTCCCGATCGAATCAGTAAATAAAGCCTATTTGATCCCGTCGGCCACACATACAACTTGTCCCTGGAAAGGCGAAGCATCCTATTATACACTTGAAGTGGACGGTCGGTCGAATCCTGATGCAGCCTGGTATTATCCTGAGCCAAAGGAGGCCGCCAATAACATTAAAGATTACGTTGCCTTCTGGAAAGGTGTTCAAGTTCAAGCCTGATTAACCCACCGATATGAAAAAGTACGACGCTATTGTAATTGGCTCCGGCCAGGCAGGCACGCCGCTGTCTAAAAAACTGGCATTGGCAGGATTGAAAACTGCCCTGATTGAAAAAAGATGGGTGGGAGGTACCTGTGTCAATGACGGCTGTTCGCCGACCAAGGCTATGATTGCTTCGGCAAAACTGGCCTGGTCTGTTGCAAACAGCGAAAAGCTCGGTATTCATGTCGGTGGCTACACGGTGGATCTGCACGAAATCCTGGAACGCAAGAACAATATCGTGCACAGAATGCGCGGGGGCTCTGAGAAAGGAATTTTGAAAACGGAAAATCTGGATCTGATTTATGGAAGTGCGCATTTTACAGGGGAAAAGGAGATAACTGTAAAGTTGAATGACGGAGGTGAACTTACGCTGACGGCGGACAAATTTTTTATTAATGCGGGAGAAAAACCTTCCATTCCTGACATCGGGGGAATTCACGAGGTTGACTATCTGACATCGACAACTATTTTGGAACTGGAAGAAATTCCGGAACATCTGGTGGTGATTGGCAGCGGATATGTCGCTTTGGAATTTGGGCAGATGTATCGCAGATTTGGAAGTAAAGTGACGATTCTGGAACATTCTGAAAGAATATTACATAAAGAGGATGAAGATATAGCCTCGGAAATTGTCAAGATTTTATCGGAAGAAAGTATTGAAATAATATTGCAAAGCGATGTTAAATCGGTAAAAAAGAACGGGGAGAAATTGACGCTGTCGGTACAGATTGCGGGTAAAGAAAAAAATATTTCCTGTTCTCATTTGCTCGTTGCAGCAGGGAGAAAACCCCAAACGGCAGATCTTGGACTCGACGTTGCGCATGTAAAAACAGACGAAAAAGGTTACATTCAGGTGAATGGCAAACTGGAAACTTCGGCAGAGGGAATTTATGCTCTGGGCGATGTAAAAGGCGGTCCTGCTTTTACCCATATCGCGTACGACGATTACCGGGTGATTCGTGAAAATATCATAGACAAGGGGAATGCGAGTATTACCAACCGGCTCGTTCCCTATTGCATGTTTATTGATCCGCAACTCGGGCGTGTCGGTATGACCGAACAAGAGGCGCGGGAAGCGGGAAAGGATATTATAGTGGCCACACTAGCCAATTCCAGTGTAGCCCGATCCATCGAAACCGGAGATACCCGGGGAATGATGAAGGCGGTAATTGATAAAAAAACAGGTAAAATTCTTGGTGCAGCTGTTCTGGCAGAGCAGGGCGGTGAAATCATTTCGATTCTTCAAATGGCTATGATAGGAGGAATTACTTACAAGCAGATCAAGGAAGGTATTTTCGCACACCCAACGTATGCAGAATCGCTTAATAATCTGTTTATGACTTTGGATAAATAATTTTTGCATGTTGAGGACGGTTGAGGCGTGTGAGGTGTTTGAATTGTACTTAACCGGATTGTAAACCCAATGATCGTTGCAGAAAATATCAGCAAGAATTTTAATGGAATTAATGCTGTCAACAATATCTCTTTTGAAGTGAAAAAAGGCAATACGCTGGTTTTACTGGGAACCAGCGGATGCGGGAAAACGACTACGTTAAAAATTCTGAATCGCCTGATTGAGCCTTCATCCGGCAGGATCACGATCAACGGCGAAAATATTTTTTCATCAAAACCGGAAATTTTACGGAGAAATATTGGATACGTTTCGCAGAATAACGGGCTTTTTCCACATTATACGGTTGCTGAAAATATTGCAATTGTACCCGGCTTATTGGGTTGGGATAAGGAAAAAACAAAGGAAAGATCTCACGCTTTATTAAACCAGTTAAAACTTCCGGTTGCTGAATATGCCGGTAAATATCCTGATGAGCTGAGCGGAGGGCAAAAACAGCGCGTCGCACTGGCTCGTGCACTTGTTTCCGATCCGCCGGTGTTGCTTATGGACGAACCTTTCGGCGCACTGGATCCGATTACGAGGGCGGGAGTCAGAAAGGAATTTCTGGAATTGCCGGAGCTGAAAAGCAAAACAATTGTACTGGTAACACATGATGTTCAGGAGGCATTTGAATTGGGCGATCAGATAAGCCTGATGGATAAAGGTGTGATCGTTCAGACCGGTACGCCGGAAGAATTAATCTTCCGGCCATCCAACGATTTTTCGAGGAAATTTTTCAGCCATCAACGCCTGCAGCTGGAACTCAGTGCTTTGAAATTTAAAACAATATGGGATCTATTGCCGGATGCTGATGGCTATGCAAATACTTCATTAACAAGCAATAATAGTTTGTGGGAAGGTATGGAACTGCTATCGGAATCGAATCAGGAAAAGCTGTTTATCAAACATACAGACAACTATTCATCAAAAGAAATTACAATACAGACAATTCAGTCTGTTTACCTGGCCATTAAAAAAAATACATGACCGAGCAGCAGAATCTCTGGCAATTTATGTTGCAGCAATCCGATAAATTGCTGGATCAGACGATTGCGCATATCGGGTTAACCTGTATTTCACTTTTAATTGCCGTAGCAGTCGGCCTTCCCTTAGGAATCTGGATTGCACAGCGAAAAAGAGCTGCCTGGATAGTTCTGGGCATTGCCGGAATTTTGCAGACAATTCCGAGTATTGCGTTGCTTGGTTTTATGATACCACTTTTGGGTATTGGCGCTTTACCTGCCATATCAGCCCTTTTTTTATATGCATTATTACCGTTAATCAGAAATACATACACAGGAATCACCGGAGTAGATCCCGCAATAACCGAGTCTGCGCGTGGCATGGGGATGAACAAATGGCAGATACTATTTCATGTTGAGCTGCCGCTGGCCATGCCCGTTATCCTGGCCGGCGTACGAACTGCAACGGTTATTAACGTGGGGGTCGCAACCTTGGCCGCGTACATTGCAGCGGGTGGTCTGGGGGAATTTATTTTCGGCGGAATCGCACTCAATAATACCAATATGATTCTGGCAGGCGCTATTCCGGCTGCATTGCTGGCGATTTTGCTCGATTTTCTGCTTTCATTGTTTCAAAAAGCAAGGCTGAAAAAAATGCGGAAAGTGGCTGTGTTATTACCGGTGTTGCTGATATTATTTTCATCTTTTTACATCATTCCGTATACACAGGAAAAAATACTTGCCGGGTTTACACCCGAATTTATGGGCCGTGAAGATGGATATCTGGGTCTCAAATCTAAATACAAGCTCAATATTCCAACCGTTGTGATCAGTGACGCGGTGATGTATAAGGCGGCATTTGAAAATAAACTGGATGTGATCAGCGGGTATAGTACCGACGGCCGCTTAAAGGCTTATGATCTGGTAACGCTGGAAGATGATAAAACGATTTTTCCTCCCTACTATGCCGCACCTTTGGTTCGCAGTGAGGTGCTGGTGAAATATCCTGAACTCCAACCGGCACTGGACATTCTTGCAGGTGTCATCAACGATTCAGTTATGACCGAATTGAATTATCGTGTTGACCACCAAAAACAGTTACCCGAAAAGGTTGCCCTTGATTTTATGCTGGAAAAAGGCCTGTATAAGAAATCGCAGCCCGGCACCGGCCATGGCGTGATTCGGCTGGGGTCCAAAATTTTCGCAGAGCAGTATATTCTTATCAACATTTACAAGATGTTGATTGAGGGTAACACAAAACTGAAAGTGGTAACCAAAACCGGGCTGGGGGGAACAAAAATCTGCTTTGACGCATTAACCAATAATGAGATTGACATGTATCCTGAATATACGGGAACAGGCTTACTTGTTATTTTGAAACCGGATAAAAAGACGCTGGATCCGATTATCGGGAATCGCGATAAAGTGTATGATTTTGTTCAAAAACAATTCTCCGATCAATATAAATTAAGCTGGTTAAAACCGATCGGCTTCAATAATGCCTATGCGCTGATGATGCGCCGTGCTCAGGCACAATCATTGAATATTAAGACTATTTCAGATTTAAAACATTATTTGTCTAATGAAAACCACCAACATTAGAGACAGATATAACCTAGTCAGAAAGTATACTGAGCAGATTTGTCAGCCTCTTGAAACGGAAGATTATGTACCGCAGCCGGTTCCTTTCGTAAGTCCGCCGAAATGGCACCTGGCGCATTCAACATGGTTTTTTGAAACATTTATTCTTAAAAATCATGTTGCCGGTTACCAGGTTTTTGATGAAACTTTCAATTATTTATTCAACAGTTATTACAACAATGTAGGAGACCGTGTTCTGCGGACGGACAGGGGAAATATTACGCGCCCGAAGGTATCTTATGTGTATGCTTACCGCCAATATGTGGATGAGCACATGAATATTTTACTGGCGACTTTGTCTGACGAAAAGGCGTTGACGCTGATAGAACTGGGCCTGCATCATGAGCAGCAGCACCAGGAATTGCTCGTTACTGATATCAAATATATTTTAGGGCATAACCCTACCTTTCCGGTTTACAGTCAGGGATATAATCTGGTGGACGATATAAATTCGGAGACCGGTTTTGTAAAGATCCATGAGGGGATTTATGAGATCGGTTATCAGGGCGATGGTTTTTGTTTTGATAATGAACTTGGCCGTCACAAAGTATATGCTCAGCATTTTGAAATAAGTAAGTCGCTGGTTACCAATGAAGAATTTATCGGGTTTATCGAGGCAGGTGGATATCAGGATTTTAATTTATGGCTTGATGAAGGTTGGTCCTGGGTGAATGAAAATGCCATAACTGCTCCGATGTACTGGCATAAAATCAACGGCGAGTGGCATTATTTTACGCTGGCAGGTTTGCAAAAACTGAATCCGAAAGCGATGTTGAGCCATGTAAGTTTCTTCGAAGCTTCGGCCTATGCACAGTGGAAGGAGATGCGTTTGCCAACGGAATTCGAATGGGAAATTGCGTCGTATCATTTTTCATGGGGAAAGCGGTGGGAGTGGACAAACAGCGCCTACCTGCCTTATCCTGATTTTACCAAAGCGAAAGGTGCTGTGGGAGAGTATAACGGCAAGTTTATGATTAATACCATGGTGCTCAGGGGGGCATCAGTTGCTACCTCGCCGGATCACAGCAGAAACACCTATCGTAACTTTTTTCATACCAACGAGCGCTGGCAATATACCGGCATCAGGCTGGTGAAATAGGATTCAGCGCTCAGTTTCGAGTAGGTCGAAAGACGTTATTAAATACGCTTGCCAACTGCCCAATTATTACTATCAAATTATGAATAACGATACTTTTGCGCACGATATAGATCAGGGTCTTAAAGCTCCCTTTAAGCATATTTCTTCTAAATATTTTTACGATGACATCGGGAGTGTGATCTTTCAGGATATCATGAAGATGCCTGAATATTACCCAACACCCTGTGAATTTGAAATTTTATCAATTCATGGTGAGGCGATTATCAAAAAACTTGATTTCCATGAACCGTTCAATGTCATAGAATTTGGTGCAGGTGATGGAATAAAAACCCGTCAGCTGTTAAAACGGCTTATGCAGGATAAGGTTAATTTTACCTATGTCCCCATTGATATTTCACAAAAGGCGATCGATGAACTGGAAGCGAATATGCTCAGCCATTTACCGGGCCTGAAAATTAAATCGCTGGTCGGAAATTATTTTACGATGGTCGATGAACTGGCGGCTTTGCAAAGGCCGGGACTATTTTTGTTTTTGGGAAGTAACATCGGAAATTACCTGGACAAAGAGGCGCACGAATTGCTTGTACAGTTCAACAGCCACATGCGAAGCGGAGATAAACTGCTGATCGGTTTTGATCTTCAAAAAAATCCTGCGACAGTCAGGAATGCTTACGACGATAGTCAGGGGATTACCAAAGCATTCAATATGAACCTTTTGCAGCGCATCAACAAGGAGCTAGGCGGAAATTTCAAGAAAGAATTTTTTGATTTTTACTCCCATTACAATCCGGTCAACGGAGAAGTCCGTAGTTATCTGGTTAGTTTAAAACAGCAGGAAGTACATCTTGCAGCAACAGACAGCTGTTATTCATTTCGTCAGAATGAATTGATCTGGACTGAGTTATCTAAAAAATATACGTTTGCTGAAATAGAAATGCTCGCCACAACAAGCGGGTTCAAAGTGAATGAACATTTTATGGATTGTAAACATTATTTTACAGACAGCCTCTGGGCCAAGGCTTAGGTATTTCTTTTATTTGTATTAACGCTTTTACTTTAAAAGATACGGAGCTATTTTTAAATTTGATTACAGGCCGGCGACAGAATGTATAACTTTACGTTGATCGGTTACTGCCTGTTCTTTTGGCCATTCAAATCCTCAAACAATGCACATGGAAGCCACGTTGAAAGAAGTTACCGTCGAAGATTTAAAGTCGATCGAGGTTTTAAAAGAGGTGCCTGACGAGCAGCTACAATGGTTTATTGATGAAAGCGAGCATACAATCATCAAAGAAGGTGACTTTTTTGCCCGTGCGAATGATGCCATTGTAGCCACGCATATTGTGCTTCGTGGCCGGATTGAATTGTATCGTGTTCAGAATAATAACAAGATAACGCTGCCGGAAATAAGTGCAGGAACGATTACGGGACTTCTGCCTTTTTCCAGAGCAAAAAATATTTTTGCCAACGCAATTTGCCTCGAAGACACGGAGCTTATTTCGCTGCCGATGGAAAAAATGCGCGACCTTATCCGGTTAAATTATGAGCTAACCCAGGTTTTTGTTCACGTGATGGCCTCACGTATCCGCGAGTTTGCCGAAAGAGAGCAGCAGAATGAGAAAATGATGGCACTTGGAAAGTTATCGGCGGGCCTGGCGCATGAGCTGAATAACCCGGCGGCGGCGATTGTCAGAGGGTCTGTTTCTCTTGAAAAACATCTGGAATGCTTGCCTGATGCTTTCAAGCAATTAATTTCGTTGCGCCTTGACCCAGCCGATGTGGAAATTGTTCATACCAAAATTCAGAAGGCGCTGGATAACAAGGATCGGCCTGCGCTCACAATGATGGAACGGGCGGATAAGGAAGATGAAATTACGGAGTGGCTGGATAATCAGCAAGATATCAAACACAGTTATGACCTGGCTGAGAATTTTGTTGAATTTGGCCTGACAACAGACGATCTGGAAGAAATAAAAGGTTACATGCCGGAAGGAAAATTGTCTCCGTTGCTGATCTGGATCAACAATACTTTTACGACGGAAAGAATGGTTTCTGAAATAGGGCTGGCGTCGAAACGAATTTCGGAACTTGTCAATTCGGTAAAAACGTTTACGCATATGGATGGCGGTGGAGACAAGGTATTTGCTGACATCCGGATCGGGATAAAAAACACGATGATTATGCTTAACCACAAACTGAAAAAAGCAAACGTCACCGTGATAGAAGATTATGATGAGACGCTGCCACCGGTTAAGGCGATGATCGGAGAGTTGAACCAGGTCTGGACAAACTTGATCGACAACGCCACGGATGCACTCGGAAATCGTGAAAATCCGGAATTGACTATCAAAACAAGAAGAGACAGGGAATTTGTGTGTGTATCGATTATCGATAATGGTTCCGGTATTCCTCAGGATATTCAGAAAAAAATATTTGATCCTTTCTTTACGACCAAGAAAATCGGAGAAGGAACAGGTTTGGGATTGGACGTGGTTTGCCGGATTGTAAAACAGCATAAGGGAACAATAACCGTTAACTCGGTACCTGGGAAAACAGAGTTTCTGGTTTGTTTCCCGATTAATGGATAATTAAAATTGCATTGCTAAATAAGATAAAACATGGGGTTGCCAATTATTTTTTCAATTGATGATGATGCGCAGGTTTTAAGGGCCATCACCCGCGACCTTAAATCCAAATACAGGGAAAATTACAGGGTCCTCAGTACTTCCTCAGTAAAGGAAGCGCTGGAAAGTTTGCTGGATCTTCAGAACAAAGGCGAAGAGGTCGCTATTTTTGTTTCGGATCAACGAATGCCTGAAATGCAGGGCGTTGATTTTCTGCAAAAAGCAAAAAAGTTATTTCCCTATGCCAAACGGGTGTTACTAACGGCTTACTCGGATACGGACGCTGCCATTAAAGCCATTAACGATGTTCAGCTGGATTATTATCTGATGAAACCGTGGGATCCGCCTGAAGAAAAATTATATCCGGCAATTGACGACTTACTGAATGACTGGCAGGCAGATTATCGTCCTGATTATAAAGGTATTAAGGTGCTTGGCTATCAGTTCTCCCCTAAATCGCACCAGATCAAAGATTTTCTTTACGGAAATCTGGTGCCATATATCTGGATGGATATCGAGTCCAGCGAGCAGGGAAAGCAGATTTGCTCAACCAATAGTTTTGAAACAGCCGATTTCCCTGTTGTGATTTTTGAAGACGGATCATTAATGAAAAATCCGCCGGTACTGGAAATTGCTTCGAAAATTGGCCTGAATGCCACCGTAAAACAGCAAGTATATGATGTGATCATTATTGGAGCAGGGCCTGCCGGTTTGGCGGCATCGGTTTACGGAGCGTCGGAGGGGTTAAGCACGCTGCTGATCGAAAGAAGAGCACCAGGCGGACAGGCGGGAACCAGTTCCAGAATTGAGAATTATTTAGGTTTTCCATCCGGTTTAAGCGGAGCTGATCTCACCAGGAGAGCAGTTACGCAAGCAACGCGCTTTGGTACTGAAATCCTTTCGCCGCAGTCGGTAAAGGAAATCAAGATAAAAGATCAGTATAAAACGATTGTTTTAGAAGATGATTCGGAGATCAATGCGAAAGCCGTGGTTATCACAACTGGCGTTGATTATCGTAAACTTGAAACAAAAGGCATTGAGGATTTTACAGGAAAGGGGATTTATTACGGAGCAGCCAATACCGAAGCAACCTCCTGCGGAAACAAGGAGGTGTATATTTTGGGCGGTGGAAATTCTGCCGGACAGGCAGCGATGTATCTTTCCAAATTTGCCAAAAACGTATATATTTTGGTGAGGAAAAATGACCTTACGTCTTCCATGTCATCTTATCTGATCGACCAGCTTGCCACGACAGAAAATGTACAGATATTAGGTTGTACAGAAATTGTGGAAGCTTGTGGTGACAAGCATTTGCAGGGTTTGAAACTGGTTGATCTGAATACTGGCGAACAGCGTGCCGTACCGGCAGACGCCTTGTTTATTTTTATTGGTGCCAAACCTTATACCGACTGGGTGGGGCTGGAAATTATTAAAAATAGCAAAGGGTTTATCGAAACGGGGCGGGATATGAACAATTACAGCCAGTTCAAACAGGTTTGGAAAGTGGATCGTGATCCGTATCTGCTGGAAACAAGTTCACCGGGTATTTTTGCTGCCGGGGACGTGCGGGCAGGGGCTATGAACCGTGTGACTTCTGCCGTAGGCGAAGGCTCTATGTCCATTAGTTTAGTTCATCAATATTTAAGCGAAATATAATGGCAGATCAAATTTGCAGCCACATCAGTGCAATTACTGACATTAAAACGGCTGAAAAACACGAATGTGAAGCGTGTGTAAAAACGGGTGGCCGCTGGGTTCATTTGCGTACCTGTCAGACTTGCGGTGTCACACTGTGCTGCGATGATTCACCTTCACGGCACATGACTGCCCATTATAATGCAACGGGTCATCCGGTCATAAGCTCAGCCGAACGTGGTGAAAAATGGCTGTGGTGTTATGAAGATGAGTCTTTTGCAGAATATGACTGATAATTGTTTTATCAAAGGAGGCCGATAAGGTCTCCTTTGGATAACGATTTTAAAATGTTCACATCCGTTTTTACCAGATCATTGGCAAGATCTCTTTTGGAATCCTGCATTTTCATTATTTTTTCTTCAATCGTATCCGGGCATATCAAACGGACGGCGACCACATTTTTCTTTTGCCCGATCCGATAACTTCTGTCAATAGCCTGGTTTTCAACGGCGGGGTTCCACCACGGATCCACCAGGTAAACGTAATCAGCTTCGGTAAGATTTAGCCCGACACCACCTGCTTTTAAACTGATCAGAAATACCCTTATTCCGTCATTGTTCTGAAACGAAGCTACCTTATCAGCTCGGTTTTTAGTTTGTCCTGTTAGATATTCAAATGAGATATTCCGCTTGATCAATTCCTTTTTTATGAGATCCAGCATCGTAACAAACTGTGAGAAAACCAGTATTTTATGGTGTGGTGCCTTGGTTTCGATCTGCTCGATCAATACATCGATTTTTGCGGAAGCATCTCCATAGTATTCTTCGTCATTAATCAGCGACGGAGAGTTGCATATCTGTCTCAATTTGGTGAGTCCGGCCAAAATATTCATGCTGTCACGGGAGAGATCCCCTTCTTGTTTTGTCAAAAGAAAATTCCTGAACTCGTTGGAATAAGAGTCATAAACTTTACGCTGCTCCGCACCCATTTCGCAGTAAATAACCATCTCAGTTTTGTCCGGAAGCTCAGTCGCCACCTGCTGTTTTGTTCTTCTGAGAATAAAAGGATTTACCTTTTTCTGTAATTCGCGGGCACGTTTGCTATCTTCAAAACGGTCAATTGGAATAGCAAAATGGTTTTTGAACTGCATTTTACTGCCTAATAACCCCGGGCAAGCAAACGATAACTGACCGTATAAATCAAAGGTATTGTTTTCAATAGGCGTTCCGGTCAGCACAATTTTGTTTCTGGAACGAAGCAGTCTGGCGGCTTTGTATCTTTGCGATTCCGGATTTTTTATGGCCTGTGATTCGTCGAGAAAAATATAATTGAAATGATACTCCTTCAAGAATTTAATATCCGAAAGTAAAGTGCCGTAGGAAGTCAATATGATTTCATACTGATCAAATTCTTGATGATCTTTTGTACGGTTGGCGCCATAAACGGTATGGATTTTCAGAGAAGGAGCAAATTTTTCAACTTCCGCCTGCCAGTTAAAAATCAGGGATGTCGGTACAATAACGAGATTTGTATTCTGATGTCCTTTGTTTCTTTGGGATAAAATAAAGGCAATAACCTGAATCGTTTTTCCCAGACCCATATCATCAGCAAGACAGCCGCCAAAACCAAATTCATCCAGAAAATTAAGCCAGTTTAAGCCCTGTTTTTGATATTCCCGCAGGGAGGCATTTAATTCTTTTGGTACTTTAATTGACTCAATCGATTCAAAATCAGCAAATTTGGCCTTATAGTGCATCAGCTCGTTTCTGACCGGAAGGCTTAACACTTCTTCGTCAAATAATTCCTGAACACCTGAGAAATTGATTTTTGGAATACGGATATTTTCCTCCGCTATTTCACCGGCTTCAAAATAACGCGCGAATTTCACAATCCACTCTTCGGGAAGGATTCCCTGCGTTCCATCTCCCAGCTGGACAAATTTATTTTTGTTTCGGATAGACTTATGCAAATGTTTAAGCGAGACGGTTTCTTTCCCGAATTTCACCTGAACGGAAGTATTGAACCAATCTGTCCCGCTGTTTATGGTGATAGATACGGTTGCTTTATGCTGATTTAACTTATTGTTTTTTAATTCATTAAATCCAAGAACTGTAATTTTTTGATTCGCCCATTCGTCAAAAGCATCCAAAAACCAGCCTTCATCCAGAAACCGTTCTTTGCTCAGATAAAAGTGATCTTTACCAAGCTGATCGTAAAAATCAGGATGTTGCCTTAATAATGTAGCCGTAAACTGAACTTCCAGTTCGTCGTCACGCTCGACGGTAAAGGGTTTACCTTTGCTATCCGTGGAGTAGATTTGCTTTTTTGAAAGAACAGGGATTTCAATATTACCATAACGCATAACCGGCGTGATCAGGATGTAATTATCCAGATCGGAAAGATAAATGAGCTGTTCATTTTCTCTTGAAAAGCCATTTTCTTTAAGCTGTTTTTGCGTGGCAGGTTTTAAATAAGCATAGGTAACACGAATTTTATCCTCGACTTTGGAAAGAATTGTACGCTGAAAATCCTCGAATTTACTTTCGTGAACAAGGATCTTGTTGTTATTCTGTTTGAAAAAATCAATAACCCGCAATACATCCGGATTGTCTATCAGGTGCATCGTGTCATTGATCATCACAAAATAGGTATACCGGATTTTCAGAATTTCCAGCGCAAATGGCTTTCCATCTACGATAAGCTGTCCGGAGACTTCATGAAATTTATCTTTGATATCAACCAGCAGAGTCAGATCGAGGGGCAGGGCCCGAAGAAATACCGGAACGAGCGACGCGGAGGAAATACTTTCTGAAACCTTGGTATCGTGAAAGAACACATCTAGTTTCAGAGGATTTTTTACCAGTGATTTTAATCCGTCAATATCCGAATCCGATTTTCCTGAACGGTATTGATTATGAAATTTTGAGACACCGGTGAAAAATTTCAGCTCTTCCGGATTATCCAGCCGCCAGATAAAATCCAGCGGATTTAATGCATTAAGAGGATTTTTCAGCTTGCCGTCTTTCGTGGTTTGTGCCTCAAAAAGTTCGATATAAAAGTGATCGTAATACTTGTGCTGCCCAAAAACGATGATCATTTTTAAGGCATTTTTTTCTGATGAAGTCTTTGGTAAAAGTGGGTTTTGTTTTGGAACCAGTTTCTCGTTGAGATAATTCTTGGTGGCCTCATTAACCGCGAAAAGATGTTTTAATTTCGGTTTTATCTCAACAGTCTTGTTGGCATGTTCCAAACGGAAATAATCATCCGGATTGGTTTCATGATCCAGTCCATAATCAATGGCGATCAGTTTCATTTGAGCAAACCGCAGATTTGTATCGAAGAAAATTCGTAAATCCTTGCGGTCCATAATGTTATACAAAACCTGTACCTGGTGCTCACAGGGCATTTTTTTCTCCGCACTGCACGGACAGGAAAGTATCAGGTCGTCCACAGATTGTTTCACCGAAACGATAACCGGATCTCCCGCGACTGTCGGAACGAGAAAAGTCCCGAAATCAATGTCGATAACTTTGGGCTGAATGTCAAAAAAGCCTCTTCGACCCGTTTCGGTCAAAGCAGGCGTGTACCTTAAAATGAGCGCGTGGTTTAAATCTGAAATGTTAAAATTTTCAAATAGATACTCATTTCTATGAAATTTTAACTCACTGATACGCTCGCTTATACCTGGTTTTTTCAGCATTCTCTATCGTATTCCCGGGATCAAATGTGGATTGAAACTTGGTTCTAATGGGTGAAATTAACTTTATTTGGAAGAATTATCGGCATAACGATTGTGCAGATTTATTTAAAATATTGAACGTTCAAACCGGCAATAAACTTGATCTGAAATGGTTAAATAGAATAACAAACAGATTTAAAGCCTGGTATTGAGTTAAAAGCTTGTTATGAAAAAATCAATTGCCCCTGTTTTTTTTAAGTTACTAACGTTTGTTTTTCTTTTTATTTGCCACTTTGCTTACGCGCAGCAGTCGGATACTGATACGCTGATTGTTGCAGATTCATTATCCGGAATTCCAAAGGACTCCATCGTGTCGCCTTCCGTTTTTAGACTTGATACGCTGACTTATCGCTTTATCGGAGATGGTAATTTCACAAGGGGAAATGTAAACCGCAGCCTGATGGTTTTACGCGCTGAGGTCATCCTGACCGGTCCGGTTATTTCCATTGCCACCAATCCAAGATTTACCTATGGCAAACAAAACGGCATACTCGCCGAGCGGGATTCGTATGTTGACTTGTTTGTCGATGTTTTCAAGAAAAGGAAAACTTATGTTTTTGGTTTGGGAACGCTTGAAACCAGTAATCTGCGCGGTATCACTTTGCGACTGGTGGGCGGAGCGGGGATAGGCTACCGGGTTTTGAATACGAGTAAAAACCGGTTGTTGCTTACCAATGCTATTGTGCACGAATCGACCAATTTTCGTGAATTACCAACAAAAAGTATTCAGCGTAATTCATTAAGGATTAAGGGAAAGCACTCATTTGCAAAGGACAGGTTCCGGATCAATCACATTACTTTTGTACAGCCCGCAATCACAGATTTGTCAAATCTGCGCTGGAATACCGTGGTATCACTCGAATTTCCGGTGAATAAATGGGTTGTGCTCAGAACGAGTTATGAAAATTCCTTTGAAAGTCTGGTAGAAGCTGGAAGAAAAAAGGACGATTCCAGACTGACTTTTGGGGTGTCTATCGGGAACCGACAATAATTACTTTCCAGAAAATTAACAGTAAAATATACTTAACATTATCACGACTTCTTGTTTACGGCAATCGGCCGTCGGCGGGGCCGACGTTTCGGCTATCAATTTAACGCAAGCAACGAAATTTTTGGCCGAATGCCGAAAGCCGACGACTGATTGCCGTTAATGTACCTTCGCTATGAAATTTTCGTTTACCACTTCAAGAAAGTCAATCAGAATAGAATTTTGATCATTGTTTTTTAGATAAAATCTTATTTTCCTTAAAAAATCATATAGCGGTTCACTGTATTTGTGACCGGTCTGTTCCTGGAATTCTTCGATTTTAAGGTCGTTGCCTTTTTTAATTAATAAATGCAAAGCAATAAAAAAGTAGGACACGGGCAGTTTGCTGCCTTCGAGTAGCGTACCGCTTTGCAAAGTCGTACGGAATCTGCACTTTTTACATTGAAACTGCTGCTTGGACGCCAGCCAATAATGATCGTTGCATCCACATTTTTTACAGGCAACTCCTTTTCTAAGCCGGTATTCCTTGAATGCTTCTGCGGCTAAAACTTCATTTTTATAAGCATCAATAAGGTCCTTTGACAGCATAATGTATAAATTCTAAATTCCACTTTGGGTCAAATTTACATACTTATTTTTATAAAAATATAAAGTCTATCGAATTAGTATATAAATAATTTTTGTGGTATGTTACCCAATTGGAAATTCTATAAGATCTATTAATTCCATAGAGAGTTAAATAAAATTTTAGGTGTCAATTGTCTAATAATACAGAATAAAATATTGTAGAAATCAAACAACTCCTTTAAATAAGAGAAATTGTTTGGAGGGGAGCTGGCAGGTGGGAAGTGCCCATATACGTTATGTGGTAGACTCCCTTTTTTACCAATAACCAGAAACTTGATTGCTGTATGTTTGCATTACGGTTTATAACTTCTTAGAGTTCAATCGGTTCGATTCAGAAAATATTCTGTTAAACTAACAAATAAGCAAATGCCAAAATTAAACGAAAAGCAGACTGCGCTGGGTGATGTAGCAGCCAGGCAGCTGGCCATAGCGACCCGCACCGTCCCTCAGATGGGCGCCATTACTCCGCGCTGGTTAACTCACTTATTGAACTGGATTCCGGTAGAATCAGGTGTTTATCGCCTGAATAAAGTAAAAGACGGAAGCACTGCCGAAGTTGACTGCTCAGGACGTGACGAACGGGAGCTTCCGCATACTTTTATCGATTACGTTGAGAACCCTCGTGAATACAACCTGAATGCGGTAAATACGGTTCTGGATGTGCATACGCGTGTTTCGGATCTTTACAGCAAGCCATACAACCAGATCAGCGAGCAGCTTCGTCTAACGATCGAGAGCATTAAAGAGCGTCAGGAAAGCGAGCTTATCAATAATGAAGAATACGGATTGCTGCATAGCATTGCACCTTCGCAGCGCATTTCGACCCGTAACGGTGCGCCAACGCCGGACGATCTGGATGAACTGATCTCGAAGGTTTGGAAAGAACCTGGATTCTTCCTGCTTCATCCTAAGGCGATTGCTGCTTTCGGAAGAGAGTGTACGCGTAAAGGCGTGCCACCACCAACAGTATCTCTTTTCGGATCACAGTTCATTACATGGAGAGGTATTCCTCTTTTCCCTTGTGATAAATTGCCGATCGAAAATGGTAAAACCAAAATATTGCTTCTTCGTACAGGCGAAAGCCGTCAGGGCGTAGTGGGCCTATATCAGCCAGGCTTGCCGGGAGAGCAGTCTCCGGGATTATCAGTACGTTTCATGGGTATTAACGATAAAGCAATTGCATCATATCTTGTTTCTCTTTATTGCTCTCTGGCAGTATTAGTTGACGATGCGATTGCGGTACTTGAAGACGTAGAAATAGGAAACTATCATGAGTATAAATACTAATCAATTTCCGGCCGACGGGAACATTTCAGGATTACCTGACGTGAAGGAAATCGAGCGGCTTGCCAATGAGCTTTTCTCAATGCTTCCGAATGAGGTTCCCAAAGCGAATTTTTCTCCGGATCTTGCCGACCATCCAAAAATGGAAAAGTCATTGAACCTGGTTCATGACCGTCTTCCGTCTTTGTTTGGAAAACAAGACGGGTTTAATGTAAGCGATCCGCAGACCAGTTTGCAAGATCCGCATTTTCCTGTGCAGCATGCCCCTTTATTCTTCCAGGGTTTTGGTGTATCTCCTGCCGGTTTGCAGAAAACGAATGAATTGAATTTAGCAGAACTGCAAATGTCGGGGCCAGAAAGTGTTTCCAGACAGGGAACATATCCGGGTTTGACGCATACTTCGCCATCCGTCGCAGGCAGTGGAGTATCACCGTCTGCGGTGCAGCAGGGAAATTCGGTAAATCTGGATAATCCGCAGACCAGTTTTCATGATCCTCATGTGGGGGTTCCGCAGGGAGGCCAGTCGACTGGATTCGGGCAGATACCTTATTCCGTTGCGGGAAGCGGTATTTCCCCATCTGTTGTACAGGGCGGCGTGAGCCCGGCGGCCGAGTTGCCGTATGCAAAAGGCAATCCGTATGATCCGGGAAATTTGCTGAAATCGATCAATACTTTTCAGAGTACACCTCAGGTACCTTATGGCTCTGATTTGGGAAGTTCTCAGTATTATTTTTTATCAGGTGCCGGTTTCAGAGGAAATGATCCCTTTGGTGTTACAGAAAATCAGAATGCTCAACTTGGCGGGAAATCATTTCCGCATATTAATAGTGGTGTTGGCAGTATTCCTTTTGATGTAAATCTAATAAAAAGAGATTTTCCAATTTTGCTGGAACGTGTAAACGGCCGTCCCTTAATCTGGCTTGATAACGCAGCTACTACGCAGAAACCTAAGCAGGTTATTGACAGGATTACTTATTTCTACGAACACGAAAATTCGAATATCCATCGTGCTGCACATGAGCTGGCTGCACGTGCAACAGATGCATATGAAGGCGCACGCAAAACGATTCAGACTTTTCTTAATGCGGGTTCGGTGAACGAAATTATTTTTGTCCGTGGTGCTACGGAGGCTATCAACCTCGTTGCAAAAACCTGGGGCGATCAGAATCTTGACGCCGGTGATGAAATAATTGTCAGTAACCTGGAACACCACGCCAACATTGTTCCCTGGCAGCAGCTTGCAGCTAAAAAAGGGTTAAAGATCCGGGTGATCCCTGTGGATGATGATGGTCAGATCCTGCTGGAAGAGTATGCGAAATTATTGAATCCGAAGACAAAACTGGTTTCCTTTACACAGGTTTCCAATGCACTGGGTACTGTAACGCCAGCAAAACAAATTGTGGATATGGCACATGCCGCGGGAGCGAGAGTTCTGGTAGACGGGGCACAGTCTGTGTCGCATTTACGTACGGATGTTCGGGCATTGAACTGTGACTGGTTCGTATTTTCCGGACATAAAGTTTTCGGGCCAACCGGTATTGGTGTGCTCTATGGGAAAGAGGATTTGTTGAACGAAACCCAGCCTTGGCAGGGTGGGGGGAATATGATCAAAGATGTTACTTTTGAACATACCCAGTTTCATGATGCACCTTCACGTTTTGAGGCCGGCACCGGAAATATCGCCGATGCCGTAGGTTTGGGAGCAGCCATTGAATATGTCAATAAAATTGGCATTGATGTAATTCACCAGTATGAGCACTATCTCTTGGTTTATGCAACAAACCTGTTGAAAGATGTTCCGGGCCTTCGCCTGATTGGCACTGCACCCAATAAAGCATCCGTTTTATCGTTTGTTTTTGCAGGTTATAAAACAGAAGAGGTCGGTGCAGCGTTAAATCAGGAAGGAATTGCCGTGCGTTCGGGACATCACTGTGCGCAGCCGATTTTGAGAAGATTTGGCGTGGAAACTACGGTAAGGCCCTCGCTGGCATTTTATAACACATGCTCCGATGTGGAGGTATTGGTAGAAACCTTATACCGCTTGCGCGGCGCCCGCAGATAAAAGTTCTGACGCAGGAATAAAGATAAACACATAACGCAGCCGGCTATCTGTAACGGAGAATTCCGTACATTGATAGCCGGTTGTTATTTCATCATGATCAATGAATAAAGTTACAAACACTCAGTCGCTCATCAGTCTTCTCAGAAAAACCCATAGTGCGGAATGGGAAGCAACGCCGTCTTCTCAGGATGCGATTGCGTGGCTCAACGATCTGGTTCAGTTTTTGTTTCCGAGTAATCATTTGCCCAAGAAATCTTCTTACGAAGGGATATTGAAAAAAAACCAGATTGATCTGGAAAATATTCTGCTGAGTTATCTGGAACCTTCCGGTCTTGATATAGTCGGTGTTGTCAGCGATTTTTATAACTCACTCGAAAAAATTTATCAGGATCTTCGGCTGGATGCAAGTAAAATTTATGAGTACGATCCTGCCGCTACCAGCGTAAACGAGGTGATAGTCTCTTATCCCGGGTTTTATGCGATCACGGTTTATCGTATTGCGCATAAGCTGACTCAGTTGAGTATTCCGGTTTTGCCAAGAATTGTGAGTGAATACGCACATGGAAAAACAGGCGTTGATATTCACCCGAATGCGACGATTGATGTGCCTTTTATGATTGATCACGGAACGGGTATTGTGATCGGTGAAACTACTGTTATTGGAAAAAACGTCAGTATTTACCAGGGTGTAACCTTGGGCGCTTTGCAGGTTGCTAAAAATCTTGCTGATGTAAAAAGACATCCGACTGTGGAGGATAATGTGATCATTTACGCCCGGACTACCATTTTGGGTGGAGACACGGTGATTGGAAGAAACTGCATTATTGGCGGCAGTGTGTTTTTGACAAAAAGTATTGAGCCTTATTCTCAGGTTTTTAACACACATCAATTACGGATTACACCACGTGAAGCCGTCATAGAAAGCAATAACAGCATTTAGTAAGTAACCGACTTCTTTAATTTATCCTGCAATTTTAAGTTAAGGCTTTCCATACCCACTATTTCTGTGGTAAAGTTCAAGATTTGTACAAAATCTATATAAACTCTATGTAATTAATATAGTAAATTTGTGAATCGTTGATTTCTAATCATCAATAACAGGTATTTCCCGGATTCAGAGCTATTGTTGATTCATAAACTTATTGTACGCCTACGATGAAAAATTTTTTCAAAAACGGGTTTTCTTACAGCTTTGGCGCTTTTATTCTGGTTCTTGTATCTTTCGGTTTTAAATCCGACAAAACCTATGAAAGTGATATAAAGATCTGGCATAAGGGCAGGATTGAAGCGCTTAAAGCAGAAAATGGCTGGCTTAATCTGGCGGGTCTGTTTTGGCTTGAAGACGGGAAAAATTCTTTTGGTGGTGACGGCAAGAATAAGATCGTTTTTCCTTCGGACAAAAGTCCCGCTCATCTTGGTGAGTTTATACTAGAAAACGGGCAAATCACCCTGGAAGCCAAGCCAGAAGCAGAAATTTACAATAATGATCAGCTGGTGACCAAGCTGGTCATTTTTCCATCCGACAAACCTGTTGTGCTGAAACATAAATCCTTGAAATGGTTTATTATCAAACGTGGTGACAAATTTGCAGTTCGCTTAAAAGATTTGGAAAGTCCTTTCCTGAAAGAATTTCAAGGAATTGATACCTATCCGATAGCCGAAGAATGGAAAGTAAAGGCGAAATTCGAGCCAACAACGGGAAGGCAAATCTCGATTATTGATATCACCGGAAGGCTGGATCAACAGGAATCTCCCGGTGTTTTAACTTTTAATGTAAAGGGAAAATCGTATAAACTGGATGCGCTGAAATCCGGTGAAGGTTTTTTTATTCTTTTTGGAGATAATACGAATAAAAAGGAAACTTATGGCTCAGGCCGGTTCTTGTACACAGAAAAACCTGATGCGGAGGGCTATGTAGATCTTGATTTTAACAAGTCGATCAACCCGCCTTGCGCATTTACTCCATATGCCACTTGCCCGTTACCACCCAAACAAAATGTACTTGCCTTAGCTGTAACAGCAGGCGAGAAAAATTACGGACATCATTGATTTTAGGGCAGTCGGCTGTTGGTTGTCAGCAGTCGTCTTTTTTTGCCATTATTTATTTGGAGGCAAATTTGGTCTCAAATTATTGGGAAACTGAAATGACCACCACCCGGGGGTCATTTTTTTTGCCAAAAGCTGATTGCCGACAGACGAAGTAAATTGACCCCAAGCCTGCATATAATGCCAGATATTCTTCCAATGTAGTATTTATGTGCAGGTGATAAATTAGATTTCAAAGGAATTTTGTTAGAAATTTGGCGTGTAACCGATTGGCAAAAGCCGATGCTAAGTCCGCACCATGTGCCGGATATTATTTTTGGTAATCCAAATCGGAAGTAAAATTTCTAAACCAACCCTTATCAAATGACTTCATTGTTAAAAAAAATCAAATCATCAAAACTGGCTTTTTCTCTTTTGGCCGGAATTTCTCTTGGTTCCATCATGATCTCGTGTGCTACAAAAGAGAAAGAATCAACAACGCAGGTCAAACCCGTTGTGATTGGTTATGTCGGCGGTTTTCACGGACTTGTGGATACCGACGTGATCGACGTTAAAAAACTTACGCATATTAATTACGCCTTCGTTAATGTTCAGGACGGGAAGGCATTTCTGACCAATGAAAAAACAGATTCGACTAATTTCAGGAAATTGAATTTGTTGAAAAAAGTAAACCCCGATCTGAAAATTCTGATTTCTATCGGAGGCTGGGCATGGAGTGAAAACTTCTCTGATGCGGTTTTGACAGATAGTTCGAGATTGAAATTTGCAGAAAGTTCAGTAGATATTATCCGTAAATACAAACTTGATGGCGTTGATATCGACTGGGAATATCCTGCGATGGAAGGTGAAGAAGGTAATGTTTTCCGCCCGGAAGACAAGCACAATTTTACATTAATGTTTGAAGCGATAAGAAAACAGCTGGATATTCTGGAAAAGGAAGATGGGCAGAAAAAACTTTTGACCACCGCAGTAGCTGGCTGGGAGGAATTTATTCCAAATTCTGAAATGGGTAAAGCGCAGGAATATCTGGATTATGTCAACCTGATGACTTACGATCTTTTTTCTGGCGACACAACGGTTCACCATGCAGGATTGTATGCAACGGATAAGTTTAAAACCAAAAGGTCTGCCGATAATGGTGTGAAAGCGTATCTGAAAGCGGGGGTTCCTGCAAGTAAAATTGTGCTTGGAATTCCGTTTTACGGCCGTGCTTTTACGTTGGGAAAAGACTCGGAAACAATTTTGGGCGAGGTATCAATCGCCAAGGAATACATTGACGGATATAGCTATATCAAGGATAGTCTGGTAAATAAAAAGGGCTATAAAGAATATCGTGATGAGGTAGCAAAGGTGCCTTATTTGTATAATGCCAAAACGAGGGTGTTTATCGGCTATGATGATGAGATTTCGGTCCGTGAGAAATGTAAATATGTGCTGGCCAACAAATTGGGCGGCGTGATGTTCTGGGAATATAACTCAGATACGAAAGGGTATTTGCTGGATGAAATCAATAAATCCCTGAAATAGCTTACGGATTATTTTATGAAAATATTCATCAGAATTTCCTTTCTGACAGCATTTCTGCTATGGTCAGGTACGCTTGCCTTTGCTCAGACAAAACCTGCTTTTAAAGTAATCGTCATTGCTGAAAATGGAGGGCACCATGTTCAATATTCCAAAGCTGCCAAAGCCTGGCTCGATAAGCTGTCGGCTGAAAATAATTTTTCGGTAGACTATATCGATAATACCGAAAAGATAAATGATGTTTTTCTGAGCCAGTATCAGCTTTTTATCCAACTGGATTTTCCTCCTTATGCCTGGACACCAACCGCAGGAGCGGCTTTTGAAAAATACATCAAAGAAGGAAAAGGTGGTTGGATTGGTTTTCATCACGCAACCTTGCTGGGCGAATTTGACGGGTATCCGATGTGGAACTGGTTTTCAGAATTTATGGGCGGGGTTAAATATAAAAATTACATTCCCACTTTCGCGTCCGGAAAAGTGAACGTGGAAGATAGAACACATCCCGTCATGAAGGGTGTTCCGGGATCTTTTGTGGTGAAAACCGAAGAATGGTATACCTATGACAAGAGCCCGAGGCCTGTCGTAAATGTGCTCGCCAGCGTCGACGAGTCTTCTTACAAACCTGATTCCAAAATAAAGATGGGAGATCATCCGGTAATCTGGTCAAATCCGAATGTAGCGGCGAAGAATATCTATATTTTTATCGGACATTCTCCTGACTTGTTTGAGAATACGGCTTATCAGACAATTTTCAAAAACTCAATTTTCTGGGCTGTCGGCAGATAGTGTAAATTTATAACAAAACCTGAAAACCGATAGGCACTAAAAACCTACCCGAAAGACTGCCTGTCCGGGTTTCAGGCGAGTAATAGCAGGATGCTTTTCAGCATAATCAGCAATTTCCTGTTTGAAAAATGGAAGTAAACAGGTGCTGTTTTTTTAAAACAAACTAAGCGGAATTATTGAAAATGGCTATCACATAGACAGCCATTTTTTTTGTGCCTGATTCTGGCTTCCTGGTCACGGTATGGTTTTTGTTCGGAGGAGCTAATGTCTGTTTTTTCAATACATTATTCCAAAGTGTGCTTAACAGATTTTACAGATCTCAAATCGAAACTGCATGTAAACTGAACTAAATCATTACAGAATTTCACTCACCTGCCACGTATGAAAAAAACTCAACGATGCCATGAAGCATGTAGCCGTGTGCGCATGATCATAATTTTGAAAAAGGCCTTACCATTGCTCCTGATTTTCTTTTTATTAACAGAACGTTTAACAGCACAGGTAACCCCCGCCAAATCCGATTCGCTTCCTGCCTCCAGACAGGATTCAACAAAAACATTACCGTTAAAAACGGACTCAATACCCAGGTCTGCACCCAAAGACACCCTTTCCAAGCCAGCGCAGACAGTAGATTCGATCCCATCTTCACGTCAAAACTTTGATCCGCTAACGAAGCCGGCTGTCAGGATCGATACCATTGCGAAACCTAAAACTTCTGCTGATTCAACATCTAAATCCATCGGCAAAGCGGATACGCTGACAAATCCTGAACAGAAAACAGACAGTATTTTGACTGATCCGGGTTCTAAAAATGTTGCAGGAAACAGTGTAAGTGACAGCCTTGCCGGCCCTGGTGCCAGGCCTGTAAAAGGAAAAGTTACCGATGAAGCTGGTGAAGGTTTGCCGGGTGTAAGTGTTACGGTTAAAAATACCAAAATACAGGCTCAGACAACACCTGACGGTCTTTTTGATATTAAAGTTCCTAATGAAAAATCAATACTCGTTTTTAGTTATGTAGGGTTTACCACGCAGGAACGTGTGGTGAAAAGACAAAACAATTTTAATATTTCTCTTAACCCGGAAGCAAAAGCTTTAAAGGAAGTGGTTGTAGTGGGTTATGGTACGCAGAGCAAGCGGGATTTGGCAAGCTCTACCTCACGCGTTGCCGCCCAGGAAATAAAAAGTGCGGTGATCAATACTTTGGATCAGGCTTTGCAGGGGCGTGCTACGGGCGTTCAGGTTACACAATCTTCCGGCGAGCCGGGTGCGTCTACTGTGGTCAGGATTCGGGGGAATAATTCATTGAGTGGCAATAACGAGCCTTTGTATGTAATTGACGGATTTCCGATGCCACCTTACAGAGAGGCAAGTGCTAACTTTACCGGAGCGTATGAGCAAAACGGGTTGTACGGTATTAACCCGAATGATATCGAAAGTATGGAAGTGCTTAAAGATGCTTCCGCTACGGCGATTTATGGTTCCCGGGGGGCGAATGGTGTGGTTTTGATCACGACAAAAGCAGGAAAAAGAGGTGCCGGGAGAGTTGAACTGGTGAATAAAACATCGTTCGGTTCTATATCAAACCCGATTAAAATGATGAATGGACGGCAATATGCTGAGGTAATAAATGAATCCTATCGCATCACAGACCGGCAAGCACCATTCAGAAATCTTGACAGTGCTTTCACCAATACGGACTGGATCGGTGCCATCAGCCAGCCCAGTTTCCGCCAGGATGTTACTTTGAGCGTATCCGGAGGGAGTCCCAAATCGTCCTATTATGTTTCGGGAAATTATCTTGCTGAAAAAGGTACGATCATCAATTCTGATAATAACCGTGCGAGTTTGCGTATTAATGTCAATAATGACGTAACCAACTGGTATACTTTAAAAGGACAATTGTCTCTTGTGAGGCAGAAATCCAACAGAGCAATTACTACTGGACATGCGTGGCCGAATTCGGGCGGCTTCATGGATGGACTTCGCGCTTCACCACTTATTCCCATTGATTATCTGGGCAATAACTCACTGGGTGTGCCGGGTTTTGTGGGTACCTATTTTGCCAATCCTTATAATGAGTTGCAGTCTAAGACGGATATTTCCAAGAATGATTACATTCTGGCCAACATTGAAAACTGGTTCAAAATTGTGAACGGTTTACAATTGGTCGTGAGCCTTGGAACAAACCAAAACTTAACGCGGCGGAATGTATTCATGCCTCCGACAACAGCTGAGGGAAGGGTAGTGAATGGAAGCGGAAGTAATTCAACATCCAATACTTACAGCTATAATGTGAATGCTTATTTTTTATATGAGCAGACTTTAAAAGAAAACCACTATATTAATACTACACTAGGTGTAGAATATAACGACCAAACTGTTGAGTTTTTGAACACTGTGTCCAGCGGTTATGATGTTCCCTATTTCGGGATTGACAACATCGGCAGTGCACATAACCAAAGCATCAGCTCATACAAGGAAGGACGCAGATTGCAGTCAGGTTTTTTCAGGGCTAACTATTCGTACAAAGGAAGGTATGTGTTAAATACTTCTCTTCGTCTGGACGGTGCATCACCTTTTGCAGACAATAAAAAATATGGATTATTCCCAGCCGTGGCTCTTGCCTGGAATCTGGATCAGGAGCCATTTATGAAAAATGTTAAGGCAATTTCAAATACGAAATTCCGGGCTTCATTTGGAGAAACGGGTAGCCAGGCGATAAGTCCCTATTCTTCTCTTGCGCAATTTTGGAGCGGATTTTATGAAATGGGAAATGACGGAACCATTGCAACGAGCCTTTATCCAACCTCTATTGGAAATCCAAATCTGTCCTGGGAAAGAACACGGCAGCTTAATGTCGGTTTCGACTTTAATACCGCTAACGACAGGCTGGTGGTAAGTTTTGATTATTACAATAAGAAAACGATGGATCTGCTTCAATATCGTGTTGTGCCCGCGCAGTCAGGTGTTACCAGCATTATTGATAATTACGGAAACATGCGAAACAAAGGATTGGAGTTGACATTACAGGCAAATCTGATTAAAAAGAAAAATATCCAGTTTTCAACCCGCTTCAATATTTCAAGAAACATCAATACGCTGATTGATCTTGGCGATAAAAAAACGCCTGATTATATTCCGATTAACGGAAATTTACTTGGAGGAATTTCAGGAATTCTGATGCCGGGACAGGAAGTTGGTCAATTCTTCGGTTATAAAGTAATCGGTCTGGCTCAGAAATCGGACTTTAATGCAGAAGGGGAGCCTAACTATCCTTATGCAAGTTTGTCAACCGAAATTCCCGGAACATGGAAATATGAAGATAAAAGCGGAAACGGTGTTATTGATGCCGATGACCGGCAGGTTTTAGGAAAATCAACGCCTGATTTCACTTTTGGCTGGACAAACGATTTTACCTGGAAAGGATTTTCAGTGAATGCATTTTTTACGGGATCCGTAGGAAATGATGTATTGAATCTCACAAGATTTTATCTCAATAACGGGATCGTAAATTATTCGGGAATTGCGTTTAACCAGTCAGAGGATTGGTATAAAAACCGATGGACGGAGTCCAATCAGCATAATGACCCGATGTATCCGAGCACGCAGCGAGGATTAAGTTCAGCCGATATTAATTCCACAATGCTGGAAGACGGTAGTTTTATCCGTTTAAAAACACTGACGCTGTCCTACACATTTCCTAAACTTGGCGTTATTCAAAATCCCCGTTTGTTTGTGACCGGTACCAATATCGCCACTTTTACAAAATACAAAGGCTTCGATCCGGAGGTGAGCTCGTTTAACCAGTCACTTTTACAGCAAGGTATTGATTATGGCGCTTATCCTGCCCAGCGTTCCTACACGATTGGATTCTCCTGTAATTTCTAAATGGAAAAATTCGAAATGGATATTAAAAAATTCACTCTCAAATTTTGATTGGTTATAACATGAAACTTAAAATATATTTTACTGCCTTGTTATTGTTAACGATAGCCATGCAGTCCTGCAAAGATTCTCTGGACGAAGTTCCCTATTCTTCTCTTAACCAGAACCAGGTATATGCTGATGAGGAAGGCCTGAAAAAGGCGACTCTTGGCGTATATCAAAGTTACACAGCACCTGATTACAGTGATGTTGTCAACAGATTTATTCTAAGCGAATCCGGGCATCGGTATTCCACAGCCGGGATTTTTGGTGCCGGCGGAGATCCTTATTACCGGTTCGGGCATTTACCAAAAGACGGTGCGTTTAATTCGGTTTGGAGCAGGTTTTATAAAACGATTTTTCGTGCCAATTCCGTCATTGGAAATGCGAACAAAGCGGTGGAAGATGAAAAGATCGCCAATACTTATATTGCCGAAGCAAGGTTTTTAAGAGCTTATGCTTACTTCAATCTGGTCCGCTATTTCGGTGGAGTTCCGTTAATCAAAAGCGAAATAAATTCTTTGGAACAGTCCGATTTGATTTATGCCCCCGTATCAACGCTTGATGAAACCTATGCCTTCATTGTTGATGATATAACCTTTGCGGAAGCAAACCTTCCCGACCATTGGACGGATTCCCAAATTGGAAGAATTTCCGCAGGAACTGCCAAAGCTATGCTCGGGAAAGTGTATTTGCACATGGCAGGAAAACCTTTGGGTAAAACAGAATATTTCCAGAAAGCAGCTGACAAACTGAAAGAGGTTGTTGGTTCGGCGAATGAAGCAAAATACAATTTTGGATTGATTGATAATTTCTCAGACGTTTTTTCCATAACCAATGAACGTAACCGCGAAATCGTTTTATCCTTTGGCTATTTTGCCAACGAGTCGAATCCTCAGGGAAATTTCTTTCCCTATTTCCTTTTCCCGCAAGGTCTTCAAAATGGTGATGAGTCTACAACCTATGGACTGACTTACGATTATTACAAACTTTTTGATACAACGGACACAAGAAGGGATTTTACGGTAATTGACAGATACGTGTATAAAGGCAACCCAAACTTCGCGGCAAAAGCGGGTGACAGCATTGTTTATGATACAAAGGTCAATGTTTATGTAAACAAAAAAACAGGAGTTTACATGGGAGATACTACCACTGGTTATGGTATTGCCTATGGTAAACTGGCCCGCGTACCGCGAATTCCGGGGTCGCCGGCGCAGGGATATAACGCTGATCTGATCGAAATGAGATTTTCCGACGTTATTCTTTGTCTCGCAGAAGCATTAGTCGAATCAGGGAAGTCGGCTGAGGCCTTGCCGTTGCTGAACAGGGTACGCGCACGCGCAAAAGCGGTAATTTCGAAGGCTGGTACAGTTGTGGAGCTGCGGACGGCTATTCGTAAGGAACGCCGCCTGGAACTGACAGGAGAATTTACTACGGTATTCGATATTCGCAGGTGGGGAACTTTGAAAGAGGAAATGGCCGCCATCACAACGGATCAGATTGTGGGTTCAAAACTTACACCTTATGATCCAAGATTTGAAATTTATCCGATCCCACAGGCTCAGCTGGATGTTAATCCTAATCTGAAACAGAATCAGGGCTGGTAGATAGCCGGATTAAACCATGAACCATGTTTTTTTGAAATCTGGTTTATGGAAAGGCATGGTTATTGAAGGATGAAGTAAAAGCATATTAATGTTTTACTTCATTACTTCTAAAACCAGAAACAAATGAAAACGATAATCAACCTAACCGAAGAAAATTCTGAAACAGTTGTGAGTCAGGGCCATCAGTATCCTGATCCGTTAAGTCCACAGGAAACACCACCTTTCGATCCAAGACCGGAATATCCAAATCCTGAAATTCCTCAGGAAACTCCGCCATGGGAAAAGGAACCGGAAACACCGCCTATTGTGCCTGAGCCTGAATTGCCGCCAACACGTCCGGATGAACCTGAAATTAGCCCGGAACCATTGCCCGGTAAAGAGCTGGATGAGCCTTTATTAGAAGGGTTGTCCAGAGAAAATTGAAAGAGTAATAGATGAGGTATTATAGGAGAATAAAGGCGAAGAAAGAGAGAAGTCAACTTTTTAAAAGTTGACTTCTCTCTTTCTTCGTAATCGAATTAATAATCGAATCTTTTCTATTGCAATATCGAAACAGGAACTTTCGGAATATTCTGATCTTTGGAAGAGTATTTCGGGAATTTCTTGGTCACGAGGCTCACAAACTGATTATCCCTGGCTTCAATGGAATCATATTCCCATATCCCTACTTTCACTTCCTGAGAATAAAATGTGATCAGATATTTGGTATATTCTTCTGGTTTTGTCTCTTCCTGAGATTTGATGAAATAGTCAACACGGTCAATGTTAAAGGCGGAATTCTGGCCTTCAAGATGAAAAAAATTTGGCATAGCTGTTAAGTTTGATGTGTTTCTTGTATGAATAGAAGCTGTTACCTCCGAAATGGTCCTGAATTGATCAGGCTTATTCCAAATGATTTTAGCCGGGAAATATGGAGAGCGGACTTTGACCAACCATTTCTATAAATATACGGCGTTTTTAATTAGCATCACCTTACTATTAATGGTTTTGCCTGGCATTTGATATAATATCAATATCTCCGGAATAAGTTGTGGATAATCATCCGCTTTCCGGAAACTTAATAGAATTTGGAATATTTTAATATACCTGGATTACTTTTTGTACTTTTTCACGTACTGTAAATGAAATAATTATCGATTCTTTCGTTGAAGTCTTATAGAATAAGTTTGCTAAATTGCAGAATTATTTTTGTGGCTTCTCTATCATCACATACTATGGATAAGAACAAAAAAAAACTTGAATACCAGGAACTGTTTCTGTCTGAACTCAGGAATAGTCACTTTGGGGAGAAAAAAATTGAGGATGCTCTCCGTGAGCTGGAAACCAAAGAAAATATGGAAAAACTAACGAGGGTTCTAAAGCGTATCTGGAAACAGGCAGACGAGAATATCAAAAGTCTTGAAGAGACCTTTCCCAAATCTGAAAGTCTGGTTTCAGAAAAAAGTATTGCAGCGGACATACAAATTAACGTTAACTTTGATGCTCAGAAAAATAAAACTGAGGAGCTCAGGATGGAAAAAAGGCGACAGGATATCAGCGACTTAAAAAACCTGCAAGTCGTTTCTTATGACCATCTGGTTGAGCTGGTAGACGATTTGAATATTGAAGAAGTAACTGAAATTCTAACGGCTGTTGCCGGAGAAGAAAAAAATGATCATCAATACCTGACAAAGCTTGCTGAAAAGCTTCTGATTGGAAATGAAACCAAAAAAGTGCCGGATTCAAAGTCCTGAACTGCTGAAATTCCGATACATTATTATTTCCCGATATTTTTAATACCCGTACCAGTCCGTCCACCATTGTTGCAATTTGCGACGTATTTCCTCTTCCCGGGCATTGTTGCCAGGTTCAAACAATTTTGTTCCTTTTAGCTCGTCTGGCAGGAAATTCTGTTTGGCAAAGTTTCCTTCGAAATCGTGAGAATATTTATACTCCTTACCATAGCCGATCTGCTTCATTAATTTCGTAGGCGCATTCCGTAAGTGTAGCGGAACGGGTAAATGGGACGTATTTTTTGCTGCTTCAATCGCGTCTGCAATAGCCAGATAGCTGGCATTACTTTTAGGAGATGTGGCCAGATAAATGGCAACCTGTGATAAAATAATCCGGCATTCAGGATAACCTATTACGTTAACGGCCTGCATACAGGCATTGGCCATAATCATGGCTGTTGGATTGGCATTGCCTATATCTTCCGATGCCATAATTAACATTCGTCTTGCAATGAAGGAAGGATCTTCCCCGGCCACAATCATGCGCGCCATCCAGTAAACCGCACCATTCGGGTCGCTGCCCCGTAATGATTTTATGAAAGCAGAAATAATATCATAATGCTGCTCTCCTGATTTATCATAGCGTGCGATGTTTTGCTGGGCCACTTCCGTAACCCATTCATCCGAGATTTCAATCTCTTCCACTTCGCCCTTTCCTAATACAACAAGTTCCAGAAGGTTTAGCAGTTTTCTGCCATCGCCGCCCGAAAGCCGCAGTAAAGCATCGTAAGATGTAAAGGTGATTTTTTTCTGTTTAAGCCACTCGTCCTTTTCCAGTGCACGATTGATGATAGCCTTTAATTCCTCTTCACCAAAAGCTTCAAGAATATAAACCTGGCAACGCGATAGCAACGCCGAATTTATTTCAAAAGATGGATTTTCAGTGGTTGCACCGATTAATGTAACCTGACCTTTTTCAACAGCTCCCAGCAAGGCATCCTGCTGATTTTTATTATACCGGTGAATTTCGTCAATGAACAAAATAGGGGGGAATAGCCCCGAAGGTCTCGCCAATACTTCGCGCAGCTCTTTGACTCCGGAATTAATAGCACTTAAATTGTAAAACTGCCTTTTCGTAGCATTGGATAATAAAAGAGCCAGCGTTGTTTTGCCTACCCCGGGAGGTCCCCAAAATATCATGGACGGAATGGTATTTTGTAAAATAGCTCTTCTTAATGGTCCGTTTTTGCCCAATAATTTTTCTTGCCCTATATAATCATCCAATGTATGTGGTCGCAATCGTTCGGCAAGAGGTGTGGCAATCGGTGAGATCATGTGTCGTTTTTTTCGTTGATGAAATTAGATAACAAAAGTTCCGGCGTATGGATTCAAATCCTGATCCGGGATAAGTGATTGATAATAATTTTGTGCCGGATACTAAAATAAAAAAAGCGTAACAGGAATGTTACGCTTTTTCTCAAAAGTAAAAATATTTTCAGATCAGAATGTAAGTCGGTCTAATGTCATTTGTTTTTTTAGATTTCCTAATGCCCCAAATACAAGGTTATACACCGATTGTATATTGATTTTCATCAGGTCTGCGATTTCATGATTGTTGAGATTCATATAGAATTTCAAGAAAATCGCTTCACGCTGGCGGCGTGGCAAGCCGTTGATCGCTACATTTAAATGTTGGTTTGTAGAATCAAATTCCTCCTCAGAAATCATGTGATTCTCATGAGATGGCGTGTGGATATGCCAGTATTCTACCGGAATATCTTCGTTGCTGGTGTGTTTCTGCTGTGCATTTAAATGGCGAACCAATTTCCTCTTGATGGATGCCATAAGATAAAACCGAACAGAGGTGGTGTCGCCCAGCGTTGTCCGGTTTTTCCATAATTCCACAAATAAATCGTGAATGCAATCCTTAATAAGTGGCTTATCAATCGTAAACTGAGAACAGTACTGATAAAGGATGTGAACGTATGAGCGATAAAGGCATGCATAAGCGTTCTCGTCTCCTTTTCTGAACTGGTCCCAAAAACAAAGTTCTTCTTCTTGTTTGTAGCGTAAGTGAGCCATTGTAAGGTTAGGAATTAACTAAGGTTAGGAATGATAAATTTAATAAGGGTCATTTTTACACTTGTAAATATATTTATAAAAAAACGTATTTAAAAAATATTTTCAAGAAAAAATTACATCCTTTAATTTAATCATGCAATTAACCTCAATTAAGTAACCTTTTATAGATTTAAGTTTACAAATTCAAACTTTTCACCATCAAAAAGACCTTTGTCACTTAGTTTAATAGAAGGAATTACCAATAAAGCCATAAAAGATAAAGTCATGTATGGCGACTTCAATGTGGATTTGAGTCTGGTTTTTACAAACTGATCTATTTTGGTGTAGGATTCTGCTGCTTTGTAGCCATCAACATCCGTCATTAATCCGGCAATGGGTAGTGCAAGCATGTGTTTTTGCCCCGCTCCAACGGCCGAGACACCTCCTTTGGCTTCTATCAACAAATTGACTGCCTCGGAAATACGCTCGTCATCACAGCCTACTGCAATAATATTATGCGAATCGTGGGCAATGGTTGAGGCGATGGCGCCTGCTTTGAGGCCAAAGTTCTTTATAAAGGCGGCGGCAGGTTCAGCATTTTGATAACGGTTTACAACCACAATTTTTAAAATATCACGATCGGTATCAGAAACGATAAGGCCATTTTCTGTTTTGAAATCTTCAATTAAAACATTGGTTATTAATTGTCCTTCCAAAGCTTCAATAACACGTATTTTTCCTTTTGTTTCAGACGGAACAGGAAAGGCGAAGTCAGACGCGCTTTTGGGATCACAACTAAACTGGTTGATATGTTCGCTGCGAAGATCGGGAATGAAGGAAACTCCTTTGTCGGCAACCAGCTTTCCGTCGAGATACGTTTGAAGAATATTGAAATCTGTAAGATTATCTATGACAACGAAATCTGCCGGGTCATTTGGTCTTAACAAGCCAACAGGAAGATTATAATGTTCCACAGGGTTGATACACGCTGCCTGTAAAATGTTCCATAGATTGTGTCCAAGTGCTAATGCTCTTTTAATCAAAACGTTAATATGTCCTTCAACGAGGTTATCGGGATGTTTATCGTCCGAACAAAACATAATACGCTCCGGGAATTCTGCCAGCAATGGAATTAATGCATCAAAATTTCTGGCGGCGCTTCCCTCACGAATTAATATTTTTACTCCGTAATCTATTTTTTCTCTCGCTTCTTCGTAGGTAAAGCACTCATGATCAGTAGAGATCCCGTTTGCTGCGTAATTTTTCGCAGCTTCACCGCGAAGTCCCGGCGCGTGACCGTCGATTGGTTTGTTGAAATGTTTAGCCCAGTTGATTTTAGCAATCATATCAGGATCGCCGTTTAATACGCCTGGAAAATTCATTACCTCGGCCAGGTAACCAATATCATCGCTGGCCAGCATTTTCCTTATATCATCCGGATTGACGACAGCACCTGCTGTTTCAAAAATCGTCGCTGGAACGCATGATGGTGCCCCAAAACAAAATTTGAAAGGAACACGTTTTCCATCTTCGATCATATACTCGACACCCGGCACTCCGACAACATTTGCGATCTCATGCGGATCTGAGACCGTGGCAACGGTACCGTGAACTACGGCCAATCGGGCAAATTGCGAAGGAGTCAGCATTGAACTTTCTATATGGACATGTGCATCCACAAATCCGGGCAGTATATAAGGAAGGCTGGTATTTTCTTTTCCTATAATATATATGGATTGAATTAATTTGCCCTTTATCGTTATTTCAGCTTCCTGAATGGTTTTCTCAAAGACGTTAATTAGGTTGGCTTTCATTTGTTGATCGGATTTTTACTGTATGTATTGGACTTGCAAGGTCTGGTATAATATATTTTAATGCAACCGGAATGGTGCTGTTTATTATGGCGGCCTGGTTTTGGCTAGCTTTTTATCTATCAAAAATTTTATTACCCGCCGGACCGGTAACGAACGAAACAAATCAATCCTTACTAAAAGAAAACAATCAGGAAATCATCGAACTCGCCCGGTATCCCTTTTGATATTGAAGCGGACTTTTTCCGGTATGTAATTTGAAATAACGGTTGAAATTGGCAAAGTTATTAAAGCCGCTTTCATAACAGATCTGAGCTACGCTAAGCTTTCCGTCGATCAATAATTTACAAGCGTGCCCGATCCTTAGTTCCAGAAGAAACTGTGAGTATGTTTTTCTGCTTCTGCTTTTAAAATATCTGCAAAAAGAATTTGGACTTATATTGGCAACTTCTGCAATTTCTTCAATGGTTATTTTTTGCTGAAAATTACTCAGCGAATATTTATATATCTGGTTAATCCGGTCCTCGTCGTGCTGGTCATATTCCTCCTGATAATGGCTATTGGAGAGAAGTTTGATGTCCTGGCTGTGTGCCAGGGTTTCCAAAATCTGTAAAAGAGAAATTACAGGATTGCCATCCGTTTGATCAAGCAGGTTTTGTAAAAGGGTTTTTACCTTCTGATTTTCCTGTCCCAGCAGTTTCATTCCCCATTTCGCTTTATCCAATAACTCATTGATCGCTTTGTTTTCAGGAAGATTTCTGAAAACGTCCCCGAACAGGTCAGCTGAAAAATGCAGAACGGTAGCCTGTGCGTATAGTTTTGAATCTCCTTGAAAATACTTTTCATCACAGCGCCAGTAGTGCGGCAAATTAGGGCCGATCAAAAGGAGGTCGCCGCTCTGAAAATTCTGAATATTATCGCCAACAAACTGGGTTCCCGAGCCCTGTTCGATGTGAACAAGCTCAATTTCCGGATGATAATGCCATCGGTTATAAAAGTACAAAACCACATCGCGCCTGATACTGAAAGACTGATGCAAAGCTTTCGGAACTTTGAGTAATTGCGGTTTCACAGCTGAATTGACAAGATTTAATTAGTTATTGATGAATTTATGCCAAAATTATTGAAAAATATGCTATTATAATGAAACAACGCCTCTTTATATTTCTATTCATTTGTGTTAAAATTCAATAAGAAATATTGGTATTTTTATTTCGGGTAATAACATGTACTATTTTGGCACTTTTGCAGTATATAATAATGATGTCTGCTTTAGATATGCCGGGTAAAATCAGAATATCTCGTCACTGTTAATAAGGTGAGGAAATATTTTTTACATGGAATTATTTCAGATTCACATCATGAACATTTATTAATACTTATTTCTATTGAGACTATGGCCTCCAATCTTTTAAAAATTCATCCTGCCGACAATGTTATTGTTGCCCTAAGAGATATACCGACTGGCGATGTGGCAGAGTGGAACGGGGAAAGTTATCTGTTACCTTACGGCGTTTCATCAAAACATAAATTTGTTACGGAAGATATTGAAACCGGAGGTGCAATTATTATGTACGGCGTTTTGGTTGGAAGAGCAAAACAGCCGATCAAACGTGGTGAGCCAATAACGACTTTTAATTTAAAACACGATTCCCAGGATTACAGTACTGCGAACCGTAAACCATATTTATATACCCAGCCTGATGTAAGCCGTTGGGAAGGCCGAACTTTTAATGGTTATCATCGTCCGGATGGGAGGGTTGGTACCTACAATTACTGGCTGGTACTTCCATTGGTATTTTGCGAAAACCGCAACGTGCTTATCATGAAAGATGCTTTTGAGCGGGAGCTGGGTTATGCGCAAACGGATATGTACCGCGGGCAGGTAGCCGAATTTTTGAAAGCATACCAGTCGGGTGATATGTCGCGGATGCAAAATCTGGGAGGTTTTACAGAGCCAACCAGAGAACAACAGACAAAAAATCGTCCGTTCCCTAATGTTGACGGAATTAAATTCCTGACGCATGAAGGTGGTTGCGGAGGTACGCGTACGGATGCCAATACTTTGTGCGCACTTTTTGCAGCTTACGCGGTTCATCCGAACGTTGCTGGTATCACCGTTTTGAGCCTGGGTTGTCAAAACTCGGAACTTCAAACTTTGGAGGACGAAATCAAAAAACGGGATCCGAATTTTAATAAACCGTTTTACGCTTTTGAGCATCAGAAGGGAACAGAATATTCACTGGTATCTGGCGCGATCAAGTCCACTTTTCTTGGATTAACTGAAATGAATAAACAGCAGCGTGAGCCAGCTCCGCTGTCAAAACTCTCGGTTGGGCTTAAATGTGGTGGTTCCGACGGTTTTTCAGGGATTTCGGCAAATCCGGTTTTAGGTCATTTGTCTGATATTGTGGTTGGTCTGGGCGGACAAACATTATTGGCTGAATTTCCGGAGCTGAATGGCGTTGAGCAGGAATTGCTTAATCGTTGTGTGACGGAAGAAAAAGCGGCGAAGTTTGAAAAACTGATGCGTGATTATGCCGGAAAGGCCGAAGCGGTTGGATCTGCTTTTGCATTTAACCCATCACCGGGCAACATCAAGGATGGCTTAATTACTGATGCTATTAAATCTGCCGGAGCTGCTAAAAAAGGTGGAAATGCCTATATTACTGACGTATTGAATTATACAGAAAGAGCTACTGAGGCAGGTTTGGCTTTGGTTTGCACGCCTGGAAATGATGTGGAAGCTACTACCGGACAAACAGCTGCCGGTGCCAATATTATTCTTTTCACGACAGGATTGGGAACACCGACCGGGAATCCGATTTGCCCGGTTGCGAAAGTTGCGACGAATACCATTCTCGCAAATCGTATGCCCGATGTGATCGATTTTGACTGTGGACCCGTTGTTGACGGAACGCAATCATTGGAAGAAAACGCTGACCATTTGCTTGAATATGTAATAAAAGTAGCGAGCGGAGAATTAACAAAAGCGCAGCAACTGGGGCAGGATGATTTTATTCCCTGGAAAAGAGGGGTTTCTCTTTAAGGGAAATTTTATTTGAACAGAAAATTCAGGAATGAACCGCCAACAGGAAAACGTATTTACGAGTAAAGTTTTTAATCACCGGCCTTTTATCCGGACTGCTGATCTTATTATTTAATTATAAAATACATGTTTGATTTAACCGGCAAAGTAGCTTTAGTGACCGGAGGGGCAAGTGGAATCGGACTGGCGGTTTCCCAAACTTTCGCAAAGCAGGGCGCACACGTTCATATTCTGGAACTCAATATTGACCTTGCCAATCAGGTGGCAGAAGATATAAAAAGTACCGGCGGAAGTGCGGAGGCACATGCCATCGATATATCAAAACAGGCTGATGTTATCAGCGTTATTGATAAAATAGCAGAGAAACAGGCAATCAATATTCTTGTCAATAATGCTGGGATTGCGCACGTTGGCAAGGCTGATAATACGGCTGAAACGGATTTTGATCGTGTTATTAATGTAAATGTAAAGGGGGTATATAACTGCCTTTTCGCGACAATTCCGCATCTGAAAAAAGCAGGCGGCGGTGTAATTCTTAATATGGCGTCGATTGCGGCAACCGTTGGTATTCCTGACCGATTTGCTTATTCCACGGCAAAGGGAGCTGTTTATTCGATGACGTTATCCGTTGCAAGAGATTATCTGGCTGATGGAATCCGTTGTAACAGTGTTTCGCCTGCACGTGTGCATACACCTTTTGTGGATGGCTTTATATCAAAAAATTACCCCGGACAGGAAGCGGAAATGTTTGAAAAACTTTCAAAAACACAGCCTATCGGAAGAATGGCAAAACCTGACGAAATCGGTGCATTGGCTTTATATCTTTGTTCCGACGAAGCATCTTTTATCACCGGCTGCGATTATCTGATTGACGGGGGATTTGAGAAATTGAATAATTAAGAAGTTGTCGGTTGTCGGCTTTCGGCAATCGGCATGATAATCGAAATAGTTAAGAAAATATTTTATCAAACTGGCCTAAATCTAGCAGCCGATTGCTGACAGCCGACGGCCGAATGCCACAATTATGAAACTTTTCCGCTTTGGAGCTTACGAACAAGAAAAACCTGGTGTAGTACTGTCAACCGGCGAATTGCTGGATGTGTCTGCTTTTGGTGAAGATTATAACGAGAAATTTTTTGCAACCGACGGCTTGAACCGTTTGGCTGACTGGTTGACTGCCAATTCAGCATCGGCTCCTCGTGTTGAGCCGGGTTTCCGTTTCGGATCCAGTATCGCACGTCCTTCCAAAATTGTTTGTATTGGAATGAATTATGCAAAACATGCATACGAATCGGGTGCAACGGAGCTTCCTAAAGAGCCTATCGTTTTCTTTAAATCAACATCGGCTTTGGTTGGGCCATATGACCAGGTGGTGATTCCGAGAGGTTCACAAAAAACGGACTGGGAGGTTGAGCTGGCTGTGGTAATAGGCAAAAAAGCAAGTTATGTTGAGGAAGCAGATGCTTTGGATTACGTAGCAGGTTATGCTGTTCATAACGATTATTCTGAAAGAGCATATCAACTGGAACGGGGCGGACAATGGGTTAAAGGTAAAAGTAACGACACTTTTGCACCAATTGGTCCATTTTTGGTGACTACATCGGACATCCCGAATGCAAACAATCTTGATCTTTGGTTGTCATTGAACGGCAAAAAAATTCAGGATAGCAATACTTCTGATATGATTTTCCAGGTTCCTTTTCTGGTAAGTTATCTGAGCCAGTTTATGACATTGCTTCCGGGGGATGTGATCTCAACAGGAACGCCTGCCGGTGTTGGGCTAGGCATGAAACCACAGCTTTATCTGAAACCGGGTGACATCGTTGAGCTTGGTATTGAAGGCCTTGGTGAGCAAAAACAGGAAGCAATTGCATATAAAGAAGTTTAAAATTTCGATTTCAGATGTGAAATTGCGCATCTGAAATCCTATCGCAATATTAAAAATGGTAATTGATTCCCATCAGCATTTTTGGGTATATGATCCGGAGAGAGATTCCTGGATTACATCTGAAATGGAAAAAATCAGGAAGAATTTTCTTCCGTCGGATCTGGAACCGGTTTTACAGCAAAATGGCGTTAATGGTTGTGTTGCGGTTCAGGCAGATCAGTCACGTACCGAAACTGAGTTTTTACTGCAATTTGCTGAGGCGAACGACTTCATAAAGGGTGTAGTAGGTTGGATCGATTTACGGACCGAAAACTTATATGACCGGTTAGAGGTTTGCTCTCAATTCGAAAAACTGAAAGGTTTCCGGCATATTGTGCAGGGCGAAAAGGATGATTTCTTGCTTCAATCGGATTTTATAAAAGGTGTGGGACAATTGGCTGCCTTTGATTTTACGTATGATATTCTGGTTTATCCACGGCAACTGGGTGCGAGTTATACTTTTGCAAAACAGCTTCCCAATGTAAGTTTCGTGCTCGATCATATCGCCAAACCGTTTATCAAAAAGGGTGAAATTGAGCCTTGGGCAGCTGATATCAAAAAGCTCGCTGAACTGCCGAATGTTTCCTGCAAAGTGTCCGGAATGGTGACAGAAGCGGACTGGTATTCGTGGGACAATGCAGATTTTGTTCCTTATCTGGATGTTGTTTTTGAAGCATTCGGAACAGATCGGCTGATGTTTGGCTCCGACTGGCCGGTTTGTCTGGTTGCTGCCGGGTATGGTGAAATGAAAGATATGCTGGCAAATTACCTGACTAAACTTTCAAAAAATGAACAAAGTAAGGTTTGGGGAGAAAATGCAGTTAAGTTTTATTCTCTCGATTAAAAGATAGAAAATGAAAAGATATTGCCTTGCTCTGGATCTGGTAGACGACGCGAAAATGATTGCGGAATATGAAGCCTATCACCGCACGCCGCGTCCCGAGATTAAGAAGAGTATTCTCGATGCAGGAATTACGCAGATGGAACTTTACCGCATCGAAAACCGGCTTTTTATGATCATGGAAACAGTGGACGATTTTAGCTTTGAAAAGAAAACGGCCATGGATGCTGCTAATCCTGACGTGCAGGCTTGGGAACAGCTGATGTGGAAATATCAGCAAGCTCTGCCTTCTGCCAAAGAAGGAGAAAAGTGGGTTTTAATGGATCAAATTTTTGCTTTGGTTTAATTTTAACGAACGCAGAAGAAAGAATAAGGATTTTAGCCACAATTGAAAAATAGCTTTTAAAACTAGCAAAACCAGCGTTACTCAACAAAAGTTAGGAAAGAACTTCTTAGGAATTAACCGAAAACAGATTGCAAATTTTTAACTGAATGGTTTTAAATTACAGTTTGACAGGAGTCGTTTTACTTAGCTATTTGATAGATTGAAAAAGTTAGTACTGATTATCAGCTTTATATGTTCAAGCTTTATCCTATTATCATCACAGCCTCGTCGGCCTGTCGAGATAAAGGTGATGAGCTTTAATGTCCGCCATGGTCTGGATTTGAACGACGAGTCAAATTTAATGGGGATTTTGAAAATAATAAAAGAAAATTCACCTCAGCTGATTGCCTTGCAGGCAGTAGATAGTTTAAAAAACAACGGGAAAATACAATTTCAAATGCGGCAGCTGGCTATCCAGACGGGGATGTATTATGCCTACGGCGTAGCTGACAGCACAGAACACGGATCACAGGGGGTGGGGCTTTTATCCAAATGGCCTTTTGAAAAAACACAAAAGTTCAATTTGCCCATGACCAAAGGATCAGACGCCCGGGTGCTGCAATGCGGACTAATCCGTGTAGAGAGAAACCTGACATTCAGGTTTTGCAATGCACGTCTGGAATATGCGTCGGTTGTAGACAGGGCTTTGCAGGCAGCCTTTGTGAACAGATTACTGGAAGGAAGTATTCAGCCGGTTGTTTTGGGAATGGACATGGGTGCGCGACCCAACGAACAACCCTATTTTTCTTTCAGGAAAAAATGGCAGGATGCCGCCAAAGGCTCCCAGATGGAGACATGGAGTGAAGGACTTCCCGGCGACAGGCTCGATTATATTTTTGTACTGATGAACAACAAAGTAAGAGTGAAGAAATATAAGGTGATCAAAAATCACCCCGAAGTTTCGGATCATTATCCCATTATGGCAACGATTGAATTTTGGTAAAATATGGATTACTCACATTTGAAAATCGGATTATTTATTCCTTGTTATGTGGATCAGTTTTATCCGCAGGTTGGGGTTGCAACGTTGGAATTATTGGAAAAATTAGGCTGTAAAGTCGGTTTTCCATTAAACCAAACGTGCTGCGGCCAACCGATGGCCAATTCCGGATTTGAACATTTGACGAAGGACTGCAACAATTTGTTCTATGATTCCTTCGCTGAATTTGACTACGTGGTTTCTCCCTCAGGAAGTTGTGTGTTGCATTTGAAAGATCATTTCAAGGTGGAAAACAAACCGGAGGATTCTAAAAAAATCCGTAAAAAGGTTTATGAACTCGTAGAGTTTATTACCGATGTACTTAAAATTGAAGAAATAGCGGCTGATTTTCCTTTCCGCGTAGGATTGCACCAGGGCTGTCACGGACAGCGGGGGCTGCATCTTTCTCAAATGTCGGAGTTGAATGCGGCACCTTATAACAAACCGGAATCTTTATTAAAGAAAGTTAATGGATTGGAACTGGTAGAACTGGATAGAAAAGATGAATGCTGCGGTTTTGGCGGAACATTCTGTGTAAGTGAAGAGGCGGTTTCTGTAAAAATGGGCAAGGATCGTGTTGCGGATCATCTTCGCCACCATGCAGAATATATTACAGGATCGGATATGAGCTGCCTTTTGCATCTGGAAGGTATTTTGAAAAGAAAAAATTCAGCAGTTCAGGTAAAACATATTGCAGAGATTTTGAATACTGCTGTAAAACAAATGCCGGTACCCAATCATTGAGCACCGGCATTTTACAAAGTTTTACGGAATCCAGAATCTGAGAAGCCTCAGTCGTTAGTTGATTGAAGAAACGACACGGCTCGTTTTTGTCAAGATATCAAACGTTTGTGAAGCTTTCTCTTTTCCGTCCGTAATTTCGAAAGTATAGGTACCGTCTAATAGGGTCGAAAGATCAAAATATTTCACAAAAGTAGCCTCTGCACGCTTGTTTTCTGAAAAAAGGACATTTTTGTCAGTGTCCAGAATACGTACGATTATATTGTTTGCTTGTGCGTTATTATATGAAACTCGGAATTGCATAGGTTTAACTTGCAGTACTGACAACTTAGTGTTTGTTGATTCAGTTTTATCTGAAGTTGCGATGTTGGTTTGTGCATTTGTTGTAAATGCTGAACCTGATATTAGCATACCAATCAAGGCAGCTGAAAAGAGAGTGCTTTTGGTTTTCATAGGAGTGAAAATTTAATTGTGTCTAAAAAAAGTTAAATAAACTTTGATCAGACTCTGATGCCCCGATCAAAAAACTTTGTTGATTCAAAATTACAACACATTGCAATACAATAAAATAGCTTTTTATCGATTTGTAAAAAGTTGTTTATTTAACAATTTGCAAACTTGGAATAATACAACGAATGTGAAAAGTGCAATTGAGATTCTTTAAAAAATACTATTATCTATTTGTTAACAAACCATGTCGAAAGCTGTAATTGAACATGCCGAGGCCGCAGAGACCTTCAACAGAGACGAACCATACGTAGACTGGCACGATGAAACTTTGTGGTTCGTGCGTAAAAAACGTGATATTTCTTCTAAACTGCTGCCCGAATGGGAAGCGCTGAGGGAAACTGCTTCTCAGATAAAAAATTATGTGCTGTCGCACATGGACGACCTCCTTGAAGCCTTCGAAAAAAATGCGAAAGCCAATGGCGTTCATGTGCACTGGGCGGCGGATGCAAAGGAGCACAACGAAATTGTGCTGGCGATTCTAAAACAGCATAAGGTAGAGAAGATGGTGAAAAGCAAGTCGATGCTGACGGAAGAATGTCATATGAATGATTTCCTTTCCCACAACGGAATTGAAGTGATCGATACGGATCTCGGAGAGCGCATTGTTCAGCTTCGTCAGGAGCCGCCAAGCCATATCGTATTGCCTGCTATACATTTAAAGAAGAAAGACATTGGTGATCTTTTTCACGAACATCTCGGGACGGATGCCGGCGCAACAGATCCGCAATATCTCACAGAAGCTGCACGTCAGCATTTGCGTGATAAATTTCTGACACGCAGGGCTGCACTGACCGGCGTCAATTTTGCGGTGGCAGAAACCGGGGCTTTTGTAGTTTGCACCAACGAAGGAAATGCGGATATGGGTGCGCACCTTGCCGATGTACATATTGCCTGCATGGGTTTTGAAAAAATAATTCCGTTACAATCTCATTTGGGCGTTTTTCTGAGATTGCTGGCAAGAAGTGCAACCGGACAGCCAGTAACGACCTATTCCAGCCATTTTAAAAAACCACGGGAAGGCCAGGAAATGCATCTGGTGATTGTGGATAACGGAAGAAGTACGCAGCTTGGCCGGGCAGATTTCAGAAATTCATTGAAATGTATTCGCTGTGGCGCTTGCATGAATACTTGTCCGGTTTATCGCAGAAGCGGAGGGCATAGTTATCATAATGCAGTAGCAGGGCCGATCGGTTCTATTCTGGCTCCGAACCTGGATATGACCAAAAATGCGGATCTGCCATTTGCAAGTACCTTATGTGGAAGCTGTTCCAATGTTTGTCCTGTGAAAATTGACATACATGACCAGCTTTATAAATGGAGACAGGTTCTGGTTCAGGGAGGTCATGTGCCGCAGGCAAAAGAAATTGGTGTAAAAGCCATGTCCATTGTGTTGTCACAGCCACGGTTTTACCAGTGGTCGGGCAGGCTGGGACGATCTGTAATGCGGACTTTGCCTTTTATGGTGAATAATTCGTTGAATCCTTGGTATAAGCAGCGCGAAATGCCTGAGCCGCCAAAAGAAAGTTTTAGAGATTGGTATGTGAGAAACAGAAAATAATATCAGAATTAAATGATCATGAGCTCACGTGAGAAAATTCTTCAGCAGGTTAAGCTGAACAAACCTTCCGGAACCGTTTTGCCTTTGCAATATACCTTTGAAAGCGGTTATGAAAATACGGAAGCGAAATTTAAAGAGATTTTGCAGTCCATTTATACGGAGGTTATCGTGGTAGCCACCATGGCTGATCTCAAAGAAAAAGTGGATGAAATGTACGCAGGCGTGGTCAATAAGGCAACGACAATTCCTGAATTATCATCCTGGGCAGATTTTAGTTTACAGGTTTCTGATCCGCACGAACTGGAAATGATTGAAGTGGCCATTCTACAAGCTGAATTTGGTGTTGCTGAAAACGGTGCCGTGTGGATTTCAGACAATCATTTGCAGCATCGTGTTTTACCCTTTATTACGCAAAATCTGGCATTTGTTATTCCCCGAAACGCACTCGTTAATAACATGCACGACGCCTATAACAGGCTCTCGGATACAACGGGTTGGGGATGTTTTATAGCCGGTCCTTCCAAAACAGCCGATATAGAGCAGTCGCTGGTGGTTGGAGCACACGGTGCGAGGAGTATGGTTATCTTTTTAGTGGAGAATTAGTTAGATATTGCAACGCAGGTTGTTTTCAAGTAAGTATATAAAAAAGTTCGTCTCCCGCTTACTTTCTTATACTTTTGCAGATAGTAATATATTACATCTGTGACATTGGCCGGGTAAACCGGTTAATTTTTTAAACTTTGAAAATATGCCCAAAATAATTGTTGCGATTGATGGATATTCAAGCTGCGGTAAAAGCACCACTGCCAAGCAGGTGGCTCAGCAGCTGAATTACGCATACATAGACACCGGAGCTATGTATCGCGCAGTGACATTATTTTTCATACAAAATCACATTACTCTTTCCAATCCGAAAGAGGTTCAAAAGGCTTTAAGTGATATCCACATTACCTTTCGCAGGCATCGTGAAAAAGGGACGAATGATACCTATCTGAATGGTCTTAATGTAGAAGACGAAATTCGAAAAATGTACGTTTCTGATCAGGTGAGTACGATAAGTGCTATCGGCGACGTTCGTCATGCGTTGGTTGCCCAGCAGCAGCGTATGGGGAAAATCAAAGGCATTGTTATGGATGGCCGGGATATCGGAACCGTCGTTTTTCCACAGGCGGAACTGAAAATTTTCATGACAGCCGATCCGATTATTCGTGCGCAGCGCCGTCAGCTGGAACTACTCAGCAAAGGAGAATTGGTTGGCCTTTCAGAAATAGCTGACAACTTGAAAATGCGCGACCATATTGATACTACACGCGCCGAAAGTCCGTTGCGGCAGGCAGAAGATGCGATTTATATCGATAACTCTTTGATGACGCTTGATGAGCAGGTAGAAATGGTGGTGCGTCTGGCAGACGAGCAAATTGGTCTGGTACTTCGTGATCGTGAAGATAAATAAAATTTCATGACAGAAAGTATCGACAAATCCTATGATTATCTGATTGTAGGACAGGGTATTGCAGGGACTTCGCTTGCCTGGCATTTACACGATGAGGGTAAAAAAGTACTATTGGTCAATGATTCCGCTTTACCATCATCGTCAAAAGTTGCAGCCGGGATTTTCAATCCCCTGACAGGAAAAAAGCTGGTCAAGACCTGGCTGGCTGATGATCTGTTTCCATATGCTCAAAAATTCTATTCCCGACTGGAAGAAAAACTGGATGTGAAATTCTTGCATCAGGCTTCTATTTTCCGCCCTTTTCGATCTATTGAAGAGCAAAATTCGTATCTGGCACAAACGTCGGATCCCGGAATTTCAAAATATATTCAATCAGTTCCTGAGCAGCAAAATAGACCCGGGTATATCAACGCTCCGTTTGGAGGAATGGAAGTAATTCAAGCTGGCTGGGTTGATTTACCTCTTTTGCTGGATAATAGCAGGGATTATTTTTTAGATATCGGTCAATATATTGAGTCTCCTTTTGAAAGTCGCGATTTGATAACCTACAATGATAGCGTCCGTTGGAAAGATTTCAGTTTTAATAAAGTGATTCTTTGTCAGGGCTTCAACGCCCGCGATAATAGCTGGTTTAGCTGGCTTCCCTTTACACCGGTTAAAGGCCAGGTTCTTGAAGTAGAAATAGATACTTCGGGAAGTGATCAGATCGTGAATCAGGGTATTTTTATCTTGCCCGTTTCCGGGTCACATTGCAGGGTAGGAGCCACCTATTCCTGGGATCCTTTGGACTGGGAAGTAACGCAAGCGGCTGCTGCTGAACTGGAAGGGAAATTCAAACCTCTGGTATCTGTACCCTATCAAATAATTGGTCAACTGGCTGGAATCCGCCCTTCTTCGCACGACAGAAGGCCTATGTTAGGCATTCATCCTGATAATCCGAGGGTTGGTATTTTTAATGGCTTGGGAACCAAAGGCGTCACACTTGCTCCTTTTTTTGCGAATCAGTTTACAGAATATCTTGAAAAGGAGAAAGAATTGAATGATGCAGTGAATATTAAGAGGTATTTTTCGTTATATTTCCGTTGAAGTAAGCAGGAGAAAAATGAGAATAAAAATTATACACAAGCTAACATTATCGGCCACTTTTTTTACACTTCTTTTTACAAGTGTAGAAACAAACGCGCAGCGCTATCCTTCACAGGAAGTATTCGGCAAAAATCGCGTGCAATATAAAACCTTCAACTGGAAGATTTTCAGAACTACAAATTTTGAGATCTATCACTATCAGGGAGGCACTGCTTTGGCCAAGCTTACAGCCCAATATGCTGAAAGTGAATTCGATAAAATAACGGACGTTCTGGGATGGACCCCTTATAGCCGGGTTAAAATATTCCTTTACAATTCTCCGCAGGAGCTCGAACAAAGCAATATGGGATTATCTACACTGGATAATCTGGAAGATAAAAAGCTGGATCTTGGACAATCTCGTGTCGAAGTTGCCTACACGGGCGATCAGATCGGCTTTAAAAAGAAGCTTGTAAAAGATATCAGCCTGCTCTTCGTATATGATATGCTGTATGGGGGAAATATGAAAGAAGCGTTGCAAAGTTCGCTGCTGCTCACGCTTCCGGAATGGTTTATGTCGGGTGCAGCTGCCTACATTTCAGAAGGCTGGTCGCCTGAGCTGAATGATTATATGCGGGATTTCCTTAAAAATCGTAATGTCAGAAAGCCTACTTTACTTACCGGAAATGACGCAACGCTGATCGGTCATTCGATCTGGAACTATATTGCAGAGCGTTACGGAAAAGATAAAATTTCGGATATTCTTAACCTGACCCGCATTATACGCACGGAGCAAACCAGTATTACCAGTACGCTGGGTGTCCCTTCTTACAACCGCTTTTTGAGAGATTGGAGGGCTTATTACCTTAATATAAATAAAAAGGCAGAGCAGTTTTACACTGATCCAAAACCGGTTTGGAAATATAAATTAAACGAGTTGAGTGCATCGGATGCAAACGCAACCATCAAGGTTTCTCCGGATAAAAAATGGACTGCTGTCAGTGAAATGAAAAATGGACGTTACCGTGTTTATTTATTCAACAGCGAGTCAGGGTCCAGGAAAATAATCCGTCAGGGAAAACTGGATATTATCGGTGGAAGAATGCAAACACAGCCACCGCTCCTGGGCTGGTCAAGAAATAATACACTGGCAGTTTTGGCTTCGGAGAACGGGCGTCAGAACTTTTTTCAATATGAAAATCTTGATACGAAGAAAATCAAGATTAAGCTGAAAAGAACAATCCGCGGATTAGATCAGATCAGCGATATGGATATTTCAACGGACGGAACGATGCTTGCGGTAAGCGCAGACAAAAACGGTCAAAATGATTTGTTCCTTGTCAGTGTATCACGGACTTCTATTACCGCGCTGACAAACGATCTTTACGATGATATTTCGCCGAGATTCGTTCAGGGGTCTTCGAGACGCGTGGTATTTGCTTCCAACCGTCCGACAGATTCATTGGGTGTTGATAAAGGTAATTTCAAAACACTTTCTTCTGGTTTATCGGTATTTGAACATGACGGAACGCCAAGAGCAGGACTCGTAACGAGATTAACACCGGCTGATCCGAAGGTGAAAGTTTCGCCGATTTATTCTGATGAAAACGATGTTTACTATTTATCCAATGGAAAAGGTGTCAGCAATGTTTTCAAATACAACCGGGGATCGAATACGAGTTCACAGATCACAAATTACATTTACAGTATCAGAAGTGCTGACATTACGTTGAAATCGGGTGGCGCTATTGCGTACACCTATCTGGATGACGGCTATTACACAGCAGCTTTCAAAAATGGTTTCGACGGTAATGCTTCGATTGATACCCCGTCCTTATTGAAAGGTGATGTGGCGGCTGGCATAGTACCTAATCCTGCTGCTGTAAAAACCGATTCTGTAAAAAAACCTGATGCCGTTACTGCGGATGTTACGCCAAAGCTTTCCTTAAAAGAAGGAGAAGTGGATACGGATCATTATGAATTTGATGAAGATGTTTTAAAAACCTTTGAAAACCGTCAGAAAAGAGGAACATTCCCTTCGTCACCTAATACTCTAAGCAGGACCAAAGTGACCAGGGAAAATATTGCGATCAAAGGGCCATACAATTACAAAGGATTATTTATCACCAACGATGCAAGTTCCGACTGGCGCATCGACCCGATCAGAGGATTTGGTTATGCGCAGTCTATTTCGATGAATGATTTGCTTGAAAACCATGTGATCAAAGCGGGTCTGTTCATTTCTTCCAATTTCAGAAACAGCGATCTTTTTGCAGAATACAGTAACAATGTTCACCGCATCGATTTTGGGGTGAGGGTTGATAGAAAAGCACTTTACATTGATTCGGAATTTGCACCTCAGAAATACCGTTTCAATCAGGTAATGGTTTCTGCGTCATATCCGTTCTCAACGACAAGTCGTTTTACGGTCGCGCCGATGTTTACCTCAACAAGAATGATCGATCTTATTCTTGCCAATCCTGACTTAAACTCGAATTATGGAGGATTAAGAACGGAATTTGTATTTGACAATACCCGTAAAAGCGGCATGAATATGATGCAGGGTACACGTTTCAAAATTCGTTATGACAGTTATTTGGGATTGTCAAACGGCAATGAAAGTTTTAACCGTATCAGTCTTGATTTCAGACATTATCAGAAAATACACCGCGACCTGATTTTTGCGGCAAGAGTTGCCATGAGCCACTCAGGCGGAAAAGCAGCAAAACAAAGTGTTTTGGGCGGAATGGAAAACTGGATAGGGAACAAAAAAGACGGAAGGACAACAGGTGTTAACCCGCTTGATTTCAGTAAGGATAACAGAGATATTTTCTTCACTGATTTTGCTACCAACCTCCGGGGTTTTAACCTGAACCGTTTGTCGGGAACAAGTTATATGTTACTAAATGCTGAACTTCGTATTCCGCTGATCAAATATCTTTACCGCGGTGCAATTACTTCAAGCACCTTGCGTAATTTCCAGATCGTAGGATTTGGTGATATCGGAACGGCCTGGACAGGAAAAGGACCTTTCAGCGAGAAAAATAGTTTGAATACAGAGATTATCGGTAGCGTAGAAGAGCCATTTAAAGCGACGGTAACAAATTATAAAAATCCATTCCTCACAGGTTATGGTATTGGAGCCCGTACTACTGTCTTCGGAATTTATGTGAAATTTGATTACGCATGGGGAGTTGATAACGGTTATACCAACAAGCCGATTCCTTATGTAACTTTGGGTTATGATTTTTAAATTATGCCTGATAAAATAACTTATTTTTGATTTCAAGAATGGCAGGAGAACAGTTCTCGTGCCATTTTTTTGTAACAGGTTTTAACCTTCCACAGAACTGACAATGATGACAAGTTTCCCCATTCGTGTGTTAAAAAGTCTGATTATTTTAATAGCGCTGATCACCGGCGGAACAAAAACTTTTGCGCAACGCGAAGTAATGTACGAGCAGTATTTACAAAATCCGATGGCAATAAACCCAGGATTTACGGGAGTCAGAGAGACTTTTAATATGACCGCAATTTTCCGCCGCAAATGGTTTTCAATCCCTAACTCCCCTTCAAGCCAGGCTTTTGCTGCCGACGGAACTTTTGGGAATGGAAAATTCGGAGTCGGATTTCAGGCACTGAACGATCAAACCAGCTTCTTAACTACAACAGCTTTTTCTGCTTCCTTTGCTTATCATCTTGGAATTTCAGATCATTGGAAACTTGCCTTGGGTGGACAAGGTGGCATAAATGTTTTACCGATTTTTGATGTAGGCTCATCTTATAACAGCACCAACAGGGCTCTCGGAAGTTTTGGGATAGGGGCTTGGCTTCATTCCGATGATTTTTATCTGGGCATTTCCAAACCTGAATTGCTATCGCAGGGAATTGGCCGGAATCAGACCGCCTATTATTCCTATCGCCGGCCGCTTTTCGTGATGGTTGGAGGAAGTTACGATCTGGCCGATGATGTAAAGCTATTACCGAATTTACTGGTTGTGCAGGAAAAGGATTACCGGTTAAGGGTGGATTTTGGTGGACGCGTCTGGTTTAATGAGAAGGTTGGCGTGGGGGCCACATACCGAGCCGGTGGTGGCTCATCTTTTGGTGGGTCCAATATTAATTATTTACAATTATCAGCCGAAGTTCAGGTAGGTAAGAATGTAAGGCTGGGATATTTTTACAGTACCAGGCAAATTGAGCAGCTTAACCTGGTAACAACAGGGCCAAAAGGAATTCATGAGCTAATGCTGAAGTTTGTTCCAAACCCGAATGGGTTCCAAAAGTATTGAGACAAACAATCGAGGAATATCTTCTTTCATGTTTAGTAAAAAGGAGATTTTTTGCGTTTTGTTTACATAAGTCTCGTAACTTTGTCCGGTAAATGAAATAATCACATTTGTGATGGATAAATACACATATATAGCAAATTCCGACGCCGCTTACATAGAGGAATTATACAATTCCTATAAGCAAGATTCAACCTCCGTAGACGAAGGTTGGCAAAAGTTTTTTGAAGGGTTTGATTTTTATCAGAAATACCCTGCCAACGGCAATGGACATGCCAATGGTGCCACAAATGGAAAGGAGGTTGCTTCTGCCGGTAAGGTGGATGCTGCTCAAATCCGAAAGGAAATGGAGGTGGTTCACTTAATCCGTGGATATCGTTCCAGAGGACATTTGTTGGCAACAACGAACCCGATCCAGAAGAGAAAAGACCGCAAGCCGCAATTGGAACTTAGCGATTTTAATCTTGGGCCAGAGGATCTGGATTCAGTATTTGAAGCCGGAGCCGAAGTTTTCGGCCGCCCTGCAAGTTTGCGTGAAATTGTAGATGCCCTGAAAAAAATCTATTCAGGAAATATAGGGTTTGAATATCTCTACATCCGTGACCGGGAACAAAAAAGCTGGCTGCGTAAGAAAATTGAGAAGGAAGCATTAAATATGTCTTTCTCAATTGATGAGAAAAAACATATTCTTTCGAAGCTGAATGAGGCGGTGGTTTTTGAAAATTTCCTTCATACCAAATATCTGGGTCAGAAACGTTTCTCGCTTGAAGGTGGAGAAACAACGATTCCGGCACTTGACGCAATGATTAACAAAGCTGCGGAAATGGGTGTGGTAGAAGTGATGATCGGGATGGCGCACCGTGGTCGTTTGAACGTGCTGGCCAATGTGATGCAGAAAACTTATGGGCAGATCTTCAATGAATTTGAAGGTAATTTGCCAGATCAGGTTTGGGGAGATGGCGACGTAAAATACCACATGGGTTATGCAAGCCAGATCACTGCTGAGAATGGTAACCAGGTTCATTTAAAATTAGCTCCGAACCCGTCTCACCTGGAAGCGGTTAATCCGGTTGTTGAAGGATACATCCGCGCAAGAGCAGATGGTATGTACGAATCCGATTATGATCGTGTGCTTCCTGTAATCATTCACGGAGATGCTGCGGTTGCTGGTCAGGGTATCGTGTACGAAGTAACACAAATGTCCGGCCTTAATGGTTATTACACAGGTGGTACAATCCATTTTGTAATCAATAACCAGGTTGGTTTTACAACCGATTTTATCGATGCACGTTCAAGTATCTATTGTACGGATGTTGCAAAAATCGTTGATGCGCCGGTTCTTCACGTAAATGGAGATGATCCTGAGGCAGTTGTATTCTGTATGCGACTGGCTGTTGAATATCGTCAGAAATTCAACAAGGATATATTTATTGACATGGTTTGTTACCGTCGCCATGGGCATAACGAAGCGGACGAGCCTAAGTTTACACAGCCGGTTCTCTACAAATCAATTGAAAATCATCAGAATCCGCGTGAGATCTATCAGAAAACGCTTGCGGAGCGTGGTGATGTGGATGCCCAGTTGGCAGCTAATATGGATAAAGAATTCAAGACCCTGCTTCAGGAACGTCTTGATATGGTAAAACAAAAAGCGTTGCCTTATGTTTTGCCAAAACTAGAACAGGAATGGCATAGTCTGAGGAAGTCTACTCCTGTGGATTTTGAAAAATCTCCGGAAACTGGCGTTTCTCTTGAAGTGCTTGAAAAGGTAGGAAAGGCAATTACCAATACGCCGGAAGGATTCCAGAGACTAAAACAAATTGATAAACTTCTGAAAGATCGTGAACAAATGATTTTTGAGAAGAAGGAAGTAAACTGGGCTACTGCCGAGCTGCTTGCTTACGGATCAATTTTAGCAGAAGGAAATATCGTTCGTTTGAGTGGACAGGATGTACAGCGCGGGACTTTCTCACACCGTCATGCTGTTTTGCACGATGTTGAAAACAACGATTCATACAGTAGCTTATCGCATATTCAGGAAGAGCAAGGTCCTTTCATGATCTATAACTCCCTGTTATCGGAGTATGCAGTTTTAGGTTTTGAATTCGGTTACTCAATGGCAAATCCTAATGCGTTGGTTATCTGGGAAGCACAGTTCGGCGATTTTGCCAACGGCGCACAGGTAATCATTGACCAGTTTATATCTTCAAGTGAAACGAAATGGGATCGTTGGACAGGTCTTGTAATGCTTCTTCCTCACGGTTATGAAGGCCAGGGGCCGGAGCACTCAAATGCCCGTCCGGAACGTTATTTGCAGCTTTCGGCCGATTATAACATGATCGTTGCCAATGTGACAACGCCTGCTAACTTCTTCCACTTGCTTCGTCGCCAGTTGAAATTCCCATTCCGTAAGCCTTTGATCGTTATGTCTCCAAAGTCGATGTTGAGACATCCGCTTTGTGTTTCTCCGCTTGAAGAACTTACACAGGGGACATTTAAGGAAACAATCGGGGATACTTTTGTTGATCCTAAAAAGGTGACAAAAGTATTGTTATGTACAGGTAAACTGTATTATGAATTGTATGAAAGACAGCAGAAAGATAAGCGTGATGATGTTGCCATCATTCGTTTGGAGCAAATGCATCCTTTCCCGCAAAAACAAATAGACGAACATCTTGCACTTTATGAAAATGCGAAAGTATTTTGGGTACAGGAAGAGCCTTTTAATATGGGTGGGTGGACTTTCATGCTTCGTATGTACAATGGAAGCAAACCATTGGAAGTAATTGCCCGTCGTTCAAGTGCGTCGCCCTCGACAGGATTCGCGAAGATCCATGCACAGGAACAGGCAGAAATTATTCGCAGGGCATTTGAATAGGTATTCAACTTGTTATAAAGACATAAATTGTTCATCATATTGTTGATAAAATGGCTGAAATTGAGATAAAAGTACCGCCGGTAGGCGAGTCCATTACTGAGGTTACGATAGGAAACTGGTTCAAGAATGATGGGGATTTTGTGAAATTGGATGAGGTAATCTGCGGCTTGGATTCAGATAAAGCGACATTTGAACTAACTGCGGAGTCAGAAGGTGTTTTGCATATTAAAGCACAGGAAGGCGATACATTAAATATTGGAGATCTTATTGCGACGATAGATCCGCAAGGAAATGGCTCAGCGGCAGCTGCACCGGCTCCTGTTGCAGACAAAGCTCCCGCACCGGCGCCAGCTCCTGAAAAGGCTGAGGAAAAAGCACCTGCTGCTGCACCTGCGCCTACGGGACAGGTTTATGAAATGAAAGTTCCTGCGGTTGGTGAATCAATCACAGAGGTGACAATCGCTTCATGGAGTAAAAAAGATGGAGATCATGTAGAATTGGATGAAATTCTTTGTGAACTCGAATCAGATAAAGCAACGTTCGAACTTCCTTCTGAGGCGGTTGGAACATTAAGAATTGTTGGTAATGAAGGTGATACCCTGGCTATTGGTGCTGTCATTTGTAAAATAGAAGTAGGTGCTTCAACGGGCGCTGCGGCCCCGGCGGCAACGCCTGCTCCGGCTGCAAATGCTGATGCGGACAAGGGTTATACTGAAAAACATACTTCTCCTGTTGCAGCTAAAATTTTGGCAGAAAAAGGAATCGATCCTAAGGACGTGAACGGTTCTGGTTCAGGAGGAAAAATAATGAAAGACGATGCTCTGAAAGCGGGTTCCAAGCCAGCAGCAGCTCCTGCTCCGGCAGCGAAACCTGCCGCTCCATCGGCTCCTGCGAAAGCGGCTGTTCCGGGCGAGCGTGGTCAGCGTCGTGAGAAAATGTCTTCACTTCGTCGTACGATCGCAAGACGTCTTGTTGCTGTGAAGAGTGAAACTGCTATGCTTACCACTTTCAATGAAGTTGATATGAAGCCGGTAATGGATCTTCGTAACAAATTCAAAGACAAGTTTAAGGAAAAACATGAGGTTGGTTTAGGCTTTATGTCATTCTTTGTAAAAGCGGTAACGGTTGCTTTGAAAGATTTCCCTGTCGTAAATGCTTATATCGATGGAGAAGAATTAGTTTACAACGACTACGCTGATATTTCTATCGCTGTTTCTACGCCTCGCGGTTTGGTAGTTCCTGTAATCAGAAATGCAGAAGATCTTTCTTTCTCAGCCATTGAAAAAGAAATCGTTCGTTTGGCAGTTCGTGCACGCGATGGAAAATTAGGTCTGGATGAAATGTCTGGCGGAACTTTCACAATCACGAATGGCGGAACTTTCGGTTCTATGCTTTCTACACCAATTATCAATGCACCTCAGTCAGCAATCCTTGGAATGCATAATATCGTAGAACGCGCTGTGGTTGTAAATGGTGAAATCGTGGTGCGTCCGATCATGTATCTGGCGCTTTCTTATGATCACCGTACCATTGATGGAAAAGATTCAGTAAGCTTCCTGGTTCGGGTAAAACAATTGCTTGAAGACCCAATGAGGTTATTACTTGATATGTAATACTGAATATTTTATACAAAAAAGACTTCGGAAGTTAATTTCCGAAGTCTTTTTTGTATAAAATATGTTAAGTCAATTTTGGATTAGCCTTATGCCGATCCTTGTCCCGTTCAGTTTTCTTGGCAAGATTTTTTTCAAAGGCTTCCGTTAAATTAATGCCCGTTTGATTTGCCAGGCATATCAATACCCAAAGTACATCGGCCATTTCATCACCCAGATCTTTGTCCAGATCAGTTTTTTTGAAAGACTGATCGCCATACGTTCTTGACATGATTCGGGCAACTTCACCCACTTCTTCGGTCAGGATCGCCATATTCGTCAACTCGGAAAAATATCGAACTCCGTAGGTTTTTATCCAGCTGTCGACCTGTTGCTGTGCTTCTTCAATAGTCATAATCAATATTTATACTCTGTTTTTAGAATCAATTACAATCGTTACGGGTCCGTCGTTAAGTAGGGCTACTTTCATATCGGCTCCGAAAATACCACACTGGATCGGATTGCCAAGTTCATTTGCCAAAAATGAAATCATCTGCTCATACAATGGAATCGCCACTTCCGGCCTGGCTGCTTCTATGAAGGAGGGTCTGTTTCCTTTCTTTGTACTGGCATGCAAAGTAAACTGGCTTATCAACAGGATATTTCCATGGACAGCTTTAAGATCAAGATTCATTTTGCCTTCGTCATCACTAAAAATACGCATTCCGATTATTTTCTTGCCCAGCCACTCGATATCATCCTGGGTATCTTCATGCGTAATACCTAACAATACCATAAAACCGGTACCAATCTTACCTTCTACTTTTCCCTCAATAGTTACGGAGGCTTCGCTTACGCGCTGGATAACTGCAATCATGAATTATTAAATGATAGTTGGCAGGATTTTTTCCTGTTTGATGTCAAAAGTAGTAGCGGGCAAAATAACAATAAATAAAATAGGAACACATTTCAGAAAATTTTATTTCAATACAGATATTCGCAGGAAATAATGCTGAGGCTATTGAAACGTTATCACTAGGGTCGTATATTGTTAGAAAATGAAACACCTGAACCAGTATTAATAAATCATCCATGCTAGTTTCTGATAAAACGAACGCAGTAAAACCAGTCATTAAAGAAGAGAGGATTTCGGTCTTTGATATTTTTAAGATTGGGGTCGGGCCGTCCAGTTCTCACACGTTGGGACCCTGGCGCGCTGCGCAGCAATTTATTGATTTGCTGGAAAGTGTTACAGATCTGGATCAGGTAATTTCCGTAAAAGTATATTTATTCGGATCTCTTGCCAAAACAGGGAAGGGACATGGGACGGATCTGGCTGTTCAGCTGGGACTGAGCGGATATGATCCCGTAACCATGGATACGAAAGAAATTGAAAGTATCAAATTGAATATTTTGAATACCAGCCGACTCAATCTGAACCAGGTATCAGAAATTGATTTTGATCCGAAAAAAGATATCGTTTTCCAGATGCAGGAATCACTTCCTTTCCATCCTAATGCCCTGACTTTTGTTGCCAAGGTAAACGGGAAAGGAACGATAAACGAAACGTATTATTCAGTAGGTGGCGGATTTGTTATTAAGGAAAATAGCAAAGAGGAAACTGTTATTCCCTGCGTAAAATTACCGTATCCTGTTGATCACGCTTCGGATTTACTTGAATGGCATAAAAAATCGGGTATGGCTATTTCCGATATTATTTATGAAAATGAAAAAGTTTGGCGTGGTGAGCCCGAGATAAAACATGATCTGCTGAATATCTGGTATGTGATGAAGGAGAGTATCTACGCAGGCTGTCACAATGAAGGCATTTTAGCAGGCGGTTTACAGGTTAAACGCAGGGCTGCTTCTTTGAATAAAAAACTTTTGAATGGAACTGAATACAGTTCATATGACGAATGGATTACTGCGATTCGTTCAAGCGGCAGCGGATTCAAATATACACTCGACTGGTTAAGTTGCTTTGCCCTCGCTGTGAATGAAGAAAATGCCTCTTTCAGCCGGGTAGTGACCGCACCTACAAACGGTTCGGCGGGAGTAATTCCGGCTGTGCTGCAATATTACCTGGCTTTCTGTAACGGCTCCGAAGCGGATATCATCAGATTCCTGTTAACGGGCAGTGAAGTTGGCTGTATATTCAAAAAGGGCGCCACCATATCGGCTGCTATGGGAGGTTGTCAGGCAGAAATTGGCGTATCATCTGCTATGGCTGCCGCCGGGCTTACAGAGGTATCAGGTGGCACGGTCGAACAATGTTTGATGGCGGCAGAGATTGCCATGGAGCATCATTTAGGCATGACCTGCGATCCTGTCGGTGGTTTGGTACAAATTCCTTGTATCGAAAGAAATACCATGGGTGCGATTAAGGCGATTACAGCTTCGCAATTAGCCATGCAGAGTAACCCTGAAAATGCCAAAGTTTCACTTGACAATGTTGTGAAAACGATGTGGGAAACTGCACTGGATATGAATTTCAGGTACAAGGAAACTTCCGAAGGCGGACTGGCTATCAATATTCCGATAAGTCTGAGCGAATGTTAATCCCGGTTTACTTACAAATGCAACAGTAAATGTGCCAGTCCAAAGTAAACGCCATAACCGATCAGGTCATTGGCGGTCGTGATAAAAGGCCCGGAAGCAACGGCGGGGTTTATCCCGATTCTGTCAAGAACGATAGGTGTGACAGTTCCGGTAAACGAAGCGAGGAACACAACGGATAACAAGGCCGACGAAACAACAAGCGCCAGTTGTAGTTCATTACCTATCAGGAGATTAAATCCGAATACAATTCCACTTATAATCAAACCATTAATAGATGCCACGGCGAACATCCGTATCAGGCGGCTCCATACACTGATGTTCAAACCGGTTTTATCGGCAATGCTTTGCAGGATAATCGAAGAAGTCTGAATGCCTACATTCCCTCCCGTGGAACCAATAATAGGAATAAAAGCAGCCATTGCAGGAATAATTTTCAGGTCGCCTTCGAAAAAACTGATAAATTTCGCCGCCAATATCCCGCCCATCATTCCAACCAGAAGCCAGGGTAAACGGGCACGTGTTTGTTGAAAGATCGTATCATCTTCTTCCACATCTCCTGTGATACCGGCCATAGCCAACGTATCAGAATTGGCCTGTTCAGTGATAACATCAATAACGTCATCAATAGTAATTCTTCCTAAAAGTTTTCCCTGAACATTTACAACAGGCAGTGCGTCAAGGTCATAACGCTGCATAAGCTCGGCAACTTCCTCGGCCGGGCGATACGTTTCTACAAAAATGACATCTTTGTCATACAGTCTTTCAATTTTGGTATCCTTATTGGCAAGTACAATTTTTTTCAGGGAAAGTAAACCGTGCAATATTCCGTTATCGTCGATTACATAAACGGAATATACTTTTTCAACGTCTTCGGCTTGTTTTCTTAACTCTTCAATGCATTGATTTACAGTCCAGTTGACATTGGCTTTTACCAATTCTTTCTGCATCAAACCACCTGCAACATCTTCATCGTAATGCAGCAGGTCGAGGATAAATCGTGCCTGTTCCCTGTCTTCCAATAAAGCAATAACTTCCTCGCGCACACGGATTGGCTGTTCATTGAGCAAATCCACCGCATCATCGGAATCGAAAAGGTTTACATAACTTGAAATTTCTTCCGATGTAAAAACTTTCAAAAACTCACGACGTTCATTCGGATCAAGCGCTGCCAGAATCTCCGCTCCCAAAGCCGTATCCAGCTGGTTGATTAGATATCGTGCCTCCGGAGTATCCAGTTCATACAACAAGCCGGTTATATCCGCCGGAAAAAGCTCCGCCATTTCTTTACGAATTGCATCAGCATTTTCTGTGAGGATTAATTCCTGTACTTGTTCAACGTATTCTTTGGTTAACTCAAAATTCATAAATTTTTACTGGCAAGGGGTATTACAATGAGAGACGTGGCACTGGTTATTTACGGCGGCAACCGATAAAACGATTCTGATTATGACTATTTTTTTACCGGTTTTCTTTTAATACCTGATCTGCTAAAAGCGTCAATTCTACAAATTCTGCGACATTAAGCTGCTCGGCACGTTTGGTTAAAAGTGGATGTTCCGGCATTTCACAAATTGGTTTCAAAGCGTTTCTCAGTGTTTTTCTGCGCTGGTTAAAAGCGGTTTTTACAACTCTGAAAAATAATTTCTGGTCACACGCCAGGGATTTGGTATTATTTCTGCTGAGACGGATGACACCTGACTGCACTTTCGGAGGCGGATCAAAAGCGCCAGGCGGCACCGTTACCAGATAGCTGATATCATAAAATGCCTGTAATAGCACACTCAAAATTCCGTAATCTTTATTCCCGGGAGGAGAAGCGATCCGCTGTGCAACTTCTTTTTGAAGCATACAGACAACTTCCGGGACACGATCAGGCATTTCCAGAACCTTGAAAAAAATCTGGGAAGAAATATTATACGGGAAATTACCAATGATCGCAAAAGGCTCCGGGAAAATCTCAGCTGTATTGTATTTCAGGAAATCACCTTCAATAATTCTTGGCGTCAATGCTTCATAATGTTTTTTTAAATAAACGACAGATTCTGTGTCTATTTCTATAACATATGTACTGTACGCCGTTTTTTGCAGTAAAAACTGAGTCAATACACCCATACCCGGGCCGATTTCCAATACCTTATTATATCCGCCATGACCGGTAAGGCCGTCCACGATCTTATTGGCGATATTCATGTCTTTCAGGAAATGTTGTCCCAAATGTTTTTTGGCACGAACTTTCGAGTCGTTCTGATTTTTATAATTTATTTTCACGGATCAAAATTACGTCTTAATTCGTAGATTTATCGAATAAAGAATAGGAAGTAATCTTAAAAATACGGTTTCCGGCAAACTATGGAAATGATATCGTCGCTGAATGACTGGAAGTCAATACATGCCACACTGCAACATTTAAATTTAATCGGAGTAACATTCACGCCTGATTTTGTTATTCGGGCAATAAGTCCTTATGCAATAAAGAAAACAGGCTGGCTTGAATCGGATCTAATCGGGGAAAGTATTTTTACAAGACTTGTGCCCAAAGAAGAGGAGGATGAGATCAGTCAGATGCTTGAAGAAGGTATTCAGGGAAAACGAAAACTTGAACAGCGGGAAGTACCGTTTCTTGCCCAAAAAGGGACACTGCGTACTTTTTCAATAAATTCCGTGCTGATCCAGAATGATGAAGATAAGGTTTTATACATCACACTTGTTGGCGATGATATTACCAGAAAAAGAAGAATGGAATCTTCTATTACCAAATCCAATGCGCAGCTTCAGGATTTGGTAGACAATACCAGCGATCTGATTCAGCTTGTTGCCATGGACGGGAAATTTATTTTCGTCAACAAGGCATGGCGAGAAATATTGGGGTACCGGCTTGATGAAATTGCATCCATGACCATGCAGGATATTATTCATCCGCAGCATCGGGAAGAGGCGACTGCCCAGCTTGACCTTATCCGGGAAGGAAAGGATAATCCTAATTTTAAAGCTGTTTTTTTAAGCAAAGAAGGAAAAAAAATCTTTGTTGGCGGAAGCGTAAATTGCCGTTTTGATGGCGGAAAACCGACTGCATTCCGCTGCATACTCAACGATTATACGGAGAAAATAAGGGCCGAAAAAGCGCAGAGTCTTTATTACAGTATTGCCAACTGGACGGTAAACACGCAGAATCTCGATGATTTTTATCATACGATTCATGAGGAGTTAGGTAAGATTATCGATGTCAAAAACTTTTTCATAGCACTTTACGATCAGAGCAAAAGTTATCTTTATTTCCCGTATTATGTTGATCAGTATTTCAAAGGGAATGTTCGTTTTACAAGACGACGGCTGGGAAATGGTGTGACCGAATATGCCATCGCTTCCAATAAACCATTATTTTTATACGATACCGATATAGAAAGGCTGGCTAAAACAAACAGTCTGCACCTCTATGGGATTACTCCAAAATTACTTTTGTGTGTACCACTTCGGATCGGAGACCGGGTTACGGGCATAATCGGCGTAAAGTCGTATGACGATCCGAATATGTTCGATGCCCGTGATCTGGAATTACTGGAATTTATTTCAGGACAAGTTGCCCTTGCGATTGCCAGAAAACAAAGCGAGGAAGAATTAAGTAAATACGCAGCCAGGCTTAATGCCATTTTTGATAGCAGCTCACACCTGATCTGGTCGGTGAACAAAAGTTTACAGCTTACTTCCTTTAACCTCAACTATGCCGACCTGATTGAAGGCCAGGTAGGTGTACGTCCGACGTTACAGGTAAGTGCTGAGAAATTTGGCTGGCGTTTGGTGGGCCAGAAAAACCGGAGAACGCTGGATACGAAATACCGCCAGGCGCTGCGTGGAGAACCCCAGTATTTTGAATTTAAGATTGATAAGCGGGATGGCGGAGAGATGTGGCTTGAATTTTACCTCAACCCGATTCAGTATTCTAACGGCGTGATCGAAGAAGTTTCCGGGATTGCACGGGATATCACAAGAAGAAAAGAAGCGGAATTATCACTGCGCCACAGCGAGGAATTGTTCCGTGGTATTTTTGAAAACTTGCAGGATATTTATTGCCGTATCGATCGTCAGGGAAGAATTTCAATGATCAGCCAGTCTGTCTTTAAAAGGATGGGATACACGCCGGATGAAGTGATCGGACATCAGATTACCGAATTCTTTAAGGATAGGAAAAAAATTCATTCGGCATTAATCAGACTTCGGAAAACAAAAAGTCTACGCAATTTCGAGATCAGCCTGAACAGAAAGGATGGAACCGAAAGGCAGTTTATGGTGAACATGCTGATGTTTACAAACGATAAAGGAAACGCCATTGAGGTAGCTGTTCTGGCCAGAGATATTACGGAGTTGAAACGCAATGAGCTGGAATTGTTAAAGGCAAAAGAACACGCGGAACATTCATTGAAAGTGAAAGAAGGGTTCCTGGCAAACATGAGCCATGAAATCCGGACGCCTATGAATGGTGTGATCGGTATGATTGACCTGCTCGGAGAAACGGTACTGAATCCGGAACAGCGTGATTATGTTTTAACGATCAAGCGTTCTTCTGAAACATTGCTGGATATCCTGAACGATATTCTGGATTTGTCCAAGATCGAAGCGGGCAAAATGGTGTTGCATGAATCTCCCATTGCCGTAGATGAACTGCTCGTTAAACTCGTTTCCTTATTCGGGCAAACCGCTAAAAATAAGGGCGATGAGCTGACCTATCATATTGCCCCGGATTTGCCGCAGTTTATTATTGCTGACCAGACCCGTTTGCTTCAGATCCTTTCAAACCTTACTTCCAACGCGATCAAATTTACTGAAAAGGGAGCTGTAAAGATTTTCCTTTCGCTTGTGAAAAAAGAAGGGAAGACTTATAAAATAAAAGTGGAAGTTCAGGATTCAGGGATCGGGATCAGCGCCATTGATAAGCAGATCCTGTTTACCTCGTTTACCCAACTGGATAATTCTTCCCGAAAATCGTTCGGTGGAACCGGGCTTGGATTGGCGATTTCCAAGCAGCTTTGTGAGCTCATGAATGGTGAAATCGGGGTGGAATCCACGGTAGGGGAAGGGAGTACTTTCTGGTTTACTTTTGAAACAAAAAGTACGTCCATAGCGCAGGTTAGTTCGGGGAGCCAGATGGAAGAAATTCCTATCGAAAACGTTTTCAAGGATTTCCATCCTGTTATCTTATTAGTGGATGATAATGCGGTGAATAGAAAAGTGGCTAACGAAATCCTGAAAAAATCCGGGTGCCTGGTTGACCTGGCAGATAGTGGTTTCGTCGCGATTGAAAAAGTGGATAATAAAATCAATACGCAGGGAGAGAATTACGATATCATTTTTATGGATATCCAAATGCCGGATATGGATGGTGTGGAAACGACTCAGGAGTTGAAAAAACGTTATCCGGGATTAACCTCGCCCATAGTGGCCATGACGGCCTATTCAATGAAAGAAGACCGCGACCGTTTTTTAAGTCAGGGTATGGATGATTATATCGCAAAACCAATCCGCGCACAGCATTTGATCTGGAAGGTAAAAGAGTTGATAGGCAATGTAGAAGGAAGGAAACTGGAATTGAAACAAAAGGAAATTGCACAGGAAATTTCACTGCCCATTCTGGATAAAGAGATTATTGATCAGTTAAAAGCCATTGGTGGTGCAGATCTTGTACTATCCGTTTTTGAAGATTTTGTGATGGAATCCAACGAACTGGTTGAAGGAGCGGTTACCGCTTTTGCCAGCGGCGACATTGCAACCGTCAAAAGTAATTTGCACACGCTCAAAGGAAGTGCCGGCACGGTAGGCGTTTCTCAGGTCGCAGAAATTGCCAAAGATGCGGAGTGGCGTTTGAAGTCAGACGATACCAGTACGCTTGCCGATGCATTGCCGCAACTACAAAGAGCCTACCGTAAATTTTTGGATAGTTATGAAGAGCTGCTCGGCGACTGGCTGAAATGAAAATTTCATAGGGAAAGTCATGCAAATGATCGGTGAAATGTTGTATTCTGTCGATTTATGAAGGTTTTACTTTTATTGGATTAAACCTTGACTCGCAAAGGAGCTCTAACCCAGCATAAACCTTTACGAGAAACCATGAAAAGAATTACACCACTTATCCTGATGATCATTTGCCTGGCATTGCCGGGCTTTGTTCAGGCACAGACAGCTCAAATTATTGGAACGGTCCTTGACAGTGCAAACCGCTCTCCGGTGGTTGGGGCGTATGTCGCGGTTAGCAAAAACCTGCCGGATGCAAAGCCGGAATATGTCACCACGGATGCCAATGGGAAATTTTCCATTTCTGGTTTAAGCAAAGAATCTTACCGTGTAAAGGTTTCCTATCTGAGTTATAAAGATTCTGAAAGAACGATACGTATTTCAGAGGATACACAGAACATCGGAACTTTCCTTCTTTTGGAGGCTGTCTCTAATCTTAATGAGGTAAAAGTGGTAGGTGCCGTCACGCCAATGGAGCAAAAAGGGGATACCACACAGTTTAACGCTGCTGCTTTTAAAACCAATCCTGACGCAACAACAGAAGACCTTATTCAGAAAATGCCAGGTATTACGGTTACGAATGGTACTGTGACAGCCCACGGTGAAACCGTAAACAGAGTTTTGGTAGATGGAAAGCCATTTTTTGGTGACGATGCCGCGCTGACGTTGAGATCACTTCCTGCCGAAATTGTTGATAAAATTGAAGTTTTTGATAAGCTGAGCGACCAGGCCCAGTTCACTGGTTTTGATGATGGAAGTGGACAAAAAACTATTAATATCGTAACAAAATCCAATCGGAAAGTAGGGCAGTTTGGTAAAGTATTTGCAGGGTATGGTCTTGACGATCGCTATCAGGCTGGTGGTAATGTCAGTTTTTTTAACAAAAATCAGCGTATATCTATAATTGGGCTGACGAATAATATCAATCAGCAAAACTTTTCCAGCCAGGATTTATTAGGTGTGTCGGGTGGTGGCGGAGGTGGTGGGAACCGTGGAGGTGGTGGTGCATCGGGAAATTTCCTTGTGGGCCAGCAAAGCGGATTAACCGGTACAAATTCTTTTGGCTTAAACTACGCGAATAAGTTTGCAGATAAAGTAGATGTGACCGGAAGTTATTTTTTCAACAGAACGAGTAATAATAATTTTCAAACCACCAATGAGGATTATTACGGAAAGCAGTTGTATAAAGAAACAAACAATTCGGGAAGTACGAACATCAATCATCGTCTGAATTTCAGAGTTGAGTATACCATCGACAAAAAGAACATGTTGATTTTTACACCCCGTTTAAGTTTCCAGAACAACCAATCAGGTACTTTAAAAAACGGTTTGACAAACCTTGGGGATGGCACGCCGCTGAACAGTACTGCCATTGATAAGTCAAGTAAAAACAAGGGTTACAATTTCACGAACGACATTTTATTCCGCCATTCGTTTGAAAAGAAGGGACGTACACTATCTTTTAATTTTAATACCCAGATCAACGATAAGGACGGAAACGGGCAGTTATATTCAAGAAATCAATATTTTACAAACCTGGAAACTCCCGGTGACACGATTGATCAACGGAGTTATACAGCTTCAAATGCCGTTGTGCTTGGAGGAAATCTGGTTTATACCGAACCGATCAGCACAACCGGACAATTACAGTTTAATTATGGACTGACGGTGAGTAACAGTAATTCGGATAAAGAAACTTACAATAACATTCGCCCGGATGGAAGTGTCTACACACAGCTGGATACGTTATTGTCTAATCGTTTTGACAATCGTTATACGACAAACCGGGCAGGTTTGAGTTACCGTTATCGTAAAAATAACTGGTCGGCCAATTTGGGTATGGATTTCCAGAATACCGGTTTGTACAGCGAGCAATTGGCACCAAGAAACGCAAAAGTGGATCAGACTTTTACCAACTTTCTGCCTAATCTGATGGTAACATACCGGTCGAAATCGGGAACGCAATTCCGTACTTTTTTCCGCAGCTCAACCAATCAGCCGTCGATCTCGCAGTTGCAAAACGTAGTGGACAACAGCAATCCTCTGTCATTGACTGCCGGAAATCCGGATTTAAAGCAAGAGTACAGAAATAATTTGAACATGCGCTATTCTATCGCCGGTGCTAACAGACCGTTCAGTTTGAATGCGATGATTTTTGTAACACAGACCAATAATGCCATCGTAAATTCAACTTTTATAGCTCAGGAACTCACTACACTTCCAAATGGAATTGTGCTGGAAAAAGGTGCCAAGTTGACTGCGCCAATTAACGTGGATGGAAGCTGGAATGCAAGGACGCTTTTAACCTACGGAAAACCGATTTCTAAAATTAAACTGAATGTGAATCTTACATCCGGATTTAACTATGTGCGTTCTCCGGGTATGATCAATAATGTTTCCAATTTTTCAAATACCTATGCATACAGCCAGGGTGTTGTTATGAGCAGCAATGTGAGTGAAAACCTGGATTTTACGGCTTCTTATTCAGGAAACTATAACGTGGTTCGAAATTCTATTCAACCGAACCTGAACAACAACTATTATACAAGCTCGATCAGTGCACGTGTAAACTGGATTTTTGGAAAAGGTTTTGTTCTTGCATCCGATATTAATAACCAGTCGTACCGAGGTTTGGGGGCAGGTTATAATCAGAATTTCACATTATGGAATGCCAGTGTTGGAAAGAAATTCCTGAAAAATAATGCAGGCGAACTTCGTCTGACTGTTTTTGATATTCTTAAACAAAACAACAGCATTGCCCGTAACGTAACGGAAACATACGTACAAGATGTGACAAGTCAGGTTTTGACACAATATGCGATGCTTACCTTTACATACACGCTTAAAAATTTCGGTAAAATGCCAACACGTACAAATTCTGACAGACGCGGCGAAGGGTTTGACGGAACTCGTGGAGGATTTCAGGGCGGTGGAAGAGGTGGCGACAGGGGACCTGGAAGTTTCTAGGTATTACCAAAGCTCGTACTGATTTGCAATCACTGTGGTAAAGGTTTAGCGTTTGTAACGCGAGATCCAGATTACCAGAAACAAAAAACACCGATGCGAAATCGGTGTTTTTTGTTTGTAAAAATTGTAACTATTACCGTCTTGTAGGAAATGGAATTACTAATTCCTCTCCGCGGCTGGCTATGTCTTTACTTTTTCCATTCGCTTTCATAATGGCTTCTTTACTCACATTGTATTTTCCGGAAACAACTTTAAGAATATCTCCTGGCCCGACGGTATGAACTGCCTTCACCCGGATTTTAAGCTTATCGCCGGATTTCAGTTCCTTGATAGAAGGATTCAGGCTTTTTAAAGTTTCCGTTGTAAGGTTATAACGGCTCGCAATAGAAGAAAAGGTTTCTCCGCTCTTTGCAGTACGGGTAATTTCCTTGCCACCCACTCTGGACGCTGCAACTTTTGGATCTTCTGTCTTTTTCTCCTCTTCTTTTTTAGGCTCTTCTTTTTTCTCGGTTTTCTTTTCCTCCTTTTCTGTTTTCTTTTCTTCGGAGGATTTTGGCGTAATTTTTACCGCTGCAACCGGTTCTTCGGATTCCGTTTCTTCGTTGGATGTTTCACCAACAAACTTCTCTTCAGTTGTGTCGGCAGCTGCGGAGGAAGTGAGCTCTTCTGAATTTGTTGAATCATCTGAAACGTATTCATAGCCCACATAAAGCATTGCTAAAACCAAAAGAACTAACACGAACAAAGTAATAACGGGCAGGTTGGATTTTTCAGTCGGGCGTATATTCCTCTTTTTCGGGTTTTCGTCTTCCATAGCTTATTGATGATTCAATTAAATACGTGATTTCACTTTTATACGAAAATAATAAACCGATACTATTTTACAACTTCATTTTTTAATTCCTTATTCATCGTCGCTACTTTCTCTTTCAATCCTTCTTTAAAGATATCCAGTCTGTTAGCAACTTCTGTATCGCTGGCACCAATGATCTGAGCAGCCAGAATTCCCGCATTCCGTGCACCGTTTAAAGCGACTGTCGCTACGGGAACTCCTGACGGCATTTGCAAAATGGAAAGAACCGAATCCCAGCCGTCAATGGAGTTGCTGGACAAAACAGGAACGCCAATCACGGGCAGTGAGGTCAATGAAGCTACCATTCCTGGTAAATGTGCTGCTCCGCCTGCTCCTGCAATGATAACCTGCAAACCACGCTTGCGAGCCGATACTGCATATTCAAGCATTCTTTCAGGTGTACGGTGCGCCGAAACGATCTCCATTTCAAACGATATTCCCAGCTCATTTAGTGCATCCGCTGCTTCCTGCATTACCTTTCTGTCCGAAAGGCTTCCCATAATTATTCCTACCATTTCCTTTAAATTTTCAACGGGTATCGTAAAAGATACTGATTATTTCTGCGGCTCGCCGCTTATGACTCTTATATTTTTCTTTACAAAATCGACTTTTTCCTTCAACGCGGCAATGTTCGTATCCATGATGGTGATATGTCCCATTTTGCGAAAAGGTTTGGTGATGGCTTTCCAGTATAAAAACGGAAAGACCTGGTCGGTAGCGAGAAGTTTCTCCATGCCTTCGTATACAGCAGGACCTTCAAAGCGATCTTCTCCCAGCAAATTTACCATTGCCGACGGTGCATAAAAGTCTGTGCTGCCCAGCGGTAAATTCAGAATGGCACGCCAGTGCTGTTCATATTGAGATGTTGCGTTAGCCCGTATCGTGTGGTGTCCGCTGTTATGAGGACGGGGCGCTACTTCATTAATAAGTACTTCGCCATCAGCTGTCAGAAATAATTCCACGGCCAGCAAACCCACGATTCCAAAAGATTCTGCCGTTTTTTTCGCTATTTCCTGCGCTTTTTGATCTGTTTCGGTAGAAACTTCCGCAGGAGCAAAAAGATATTCAACCAGATTAAGCTCAGGATGAAATACCATTTCGACAGTCGGGAAACATTTTATTTCTCCGGACGCATTTCTGGCCACAATTACCGCGAGCTCTTTTTCAAAAGCAACTGCTTTTTCAAGTAATCCGGGCTGGTCAAATGCCTTTTCAATATCCGCTTCGGAAGTAACACGCTGTACCCCGCGACCGTCGTATCCGTCGCGTCCTAGTTTATGAAATGCGGGTAAAAAATCTATAAAGTTTCTTACATCTTCCCGGTTTTCTGTTAATACAAATGCTGCGGTAGGAAGCCCTTTTTCAAGGTAAAACTGTTTTTGAATACGTTTGTCCTGTATTTTTCGGATCACAGATGGCTGAGGATAAATTCGTTTTCCTTCTTTTTCCAAAGCCTCTAGCGCTTCTACGTTAACCTTTTCAATCTCAATCGTGATTACATCAAGATCTTTACCAAACTGGTAAACCGTGTCATAATCCTGCAAAGAACCTTGTGTGAATTTTGGGGCAATTTTACGGCAGGGCGCTTCTGCGTCTGGGTCTAAAATGTGAATGTCAAGGTTCCAGTCTATGGCGGCTTGCAAAAGCATAAGTCCTAATTGACCACCGCCAAGAATACCTATTCGGGATGAAAGCATTTAGTAGTTTGATTGTATTTCTGCAAAATTGGTGGAAAAACCGCGAACTTAAAACTGTTTCCGTCAATAATCGCGATTCGCTTAGCGACTTAACGCTGATTAATCTATTTCATGAATCTGATTAATCCAATTTCTACCATTAAAAAGAACAATGCAGCATAGAGGAAATATTTCCAGAGACTTTTTCCCAAATTTTGCTGCTGGAACTCCTGTGCAAATGCATCGTCGTCGATTTTATCAAAAACCTGAACATTTTTCTGTCCTGAAAAAATATTTCTTAATTCTGCCGGAGAATAATAATCCAGTTTGGACTCTGCATCATTGTGGTTTAGTGCGATCAGTTGTTCAACTTTGTTATCCTTTATTAATTCAAAATAACCTGCATCCAGCACGTTGCCAGATTGGTCGCCCTGTGGAATTTCAAGGAGAAGCTGGTTTCCGACTATTTTTTGCAAAGGGATCACTTCCGCTTTATTTCTCCGGAGTTTGTAAACCGTATTCTGGCCTTCATTTTTGATCGTCAGTGCAATAGGGTTTTCATCAAAAGTAAATGCCGTCCGCTGCGCCCGCACACTGGATGCAGCCATTTTATACATGATCGGAACAAAAATAGCATGTTGCGCCATGGAACCGAATTCGGGAGCCAGAGGAGCCGCGAACAAATAAATTTTTCCTCTCCCCGACGAAATGCGGCTCAGATAAGGCTGTCCGCTCCGCAGTGCAAGAAGCACTTGGCCCGCATTGTTCCAGTTCCAGGATGGAGAAGCAGAGGGCAGATTAAGATTTAATTCCTGACGGATGGATTCTTCGAATACATCACTGAAAAAAGGATTATTCCGGTCTGGTGCCGCGATGGAAATAAGGTTTCTTGCCGCAGCATTTTCAGCATTTAATCCGTTTACACCCAGACTTTGCAACAGCGCGTTATAACTTGCTGTGTTGGGTACTGAAGGAGGGATAACCGTCAGGCTTCCGCCTTTTCTGACAAAATCCTGAATTTCACTGGCAAGCGTACCAGATGGCTGTTCGACACCTTCCAGTAAAACCATGTCCGAGTTTTTTATGAGGCCCGGGTCTACATTCTGAGACGCAAAACTTTGAAGGGCGAACAAACTGTCGTTGGCATAAACATTATTGATATAGTTATCCGCGTATTTTTGTCCATATATATGTAGTATACGAATAAGCGGCGAAGAATTTAAAACGAAATAATAGTCATTGTCAAAAGTCACCGGGAAGTCATCGAATGTAATTCTTCCTTGCTTATATCCTTTCCCGTTCAGGTTAAAATTGAACCGGGCCGTAGCGCTTCCATTGGCAGGTACGTCCACGGATGCAGTCGAAGATTGTGTATTATCCAGACTTAATTTCAACACCACTTTTTTCGCAGCCTTATTTCCGGAATTGCTAACCTTGACAAACAGGATGTTGTTCTGTAACTCACGGATGAACGGCGTATTCAGCCACACCGAATCTACAAAGATATTTTTCTCGGCAACGGCTTGTACCGGTACCAGATAGAGCTGGGTCAGGGAATCTGTTTTAAATTTTGATAAGTCGCCCGTGGTACTTTTTTGAAAATCAGAAAACCAGAAAAATTGATTCTTACCGCCATTCTGATGTTTTGATACCAGATTTTGCTGTCTTTTATAGACCTGTTCCAGATTTCTTGGTGTGTGGGAAAGGTTGATGGTCGTAAACCGGTCACGAATTTTTTCAGCAGGATAAAGTCCTTGTTCCTGCGCCGAAAAATCATTGGTTACCAGTTGAAGCGAAGTGGCATTTTTAAAAAGTCCCAGTAATTCGTTTAGCCGGTTGGTGGCAATATCAAGATAACGTTTGCTGTTCGATTCATTTTGCATACTGAACGAATTGTCAAGATAAAGGCTGGTAATACCTTTTCTCTCCACAGCTGTATTATTGCTGCCCGGCAAAAAGGGTTGTGCGAAAGCAAAAACCAGACAGGCAATTACCATAATTCTAGCCGCCATAATCAGCCAGTGTTTTATCTTGCGAATGGACCTGGTCTGTGTTTCAACGGCTTTCAGAAAAGCGACATTGGTAAAATAAACACGTTTGGTGCGTCTGAAATTAAATATATGTATGGCTATCGGAACCGATATTGCCAATAAACCCCATAAGAATGACGGAAAAAGAAAACTCATTTAGGTTAGTTATTAGACGTTAGCCATTAGCGTTTAGCAATCGGCCTTGTTGATTAAATCGTTTTTGCAAAATCCTGGTAATGCTAACAGTCACTCCCCAAGCCATCTTCTAACTCAAAATTGAATAAATTTTATAACTACTTTTGACGTAATTTGGCTTTTACTTTTGGCCTGTAAGATTTCGATATCTTAAAGAACGTAAATTTTTCAAATATCGGATGATAAACTTTTGCTTTTTATTACTTTGTGCCACTTCTAAAAGCTAATCAACAACGCCTAAAAGCATAGAACGCTATTTATTTTGCCTGCTTTCTGATAAGTCGACTCCTTTTTTCTAACTTTGCAGTTCATTTAGTGATTGCTAAATAACCTCTGGGTTCTGCAATCTTTTGTAAATAAAGAAATTGATTAATTTTTAACAGAATTATGGCCAAAGTATCGGTGAACAAACACCAGCCTGTTTATCAAATGCCTACGAACCCGGCAGCGGTTCGTACGAAAAGGTATGCGTTGCCAACAAAAAAATACATTACACTTGCACTGAAACATTTTTTCAAGTCGCAAATAAAGTGGGTGCTGTTGCCTGTCGCACTGATTCTTATTAATGCTGTGATAAGTATTACGGGCGTTTATCCTAATATCTGGATTTACGTTGTCATTGTTGTTGCCGCTCTTCTTTATATTCTTTTCTGGGTAATCCAGTTTACAGGAATCACACAGCTGGCGCAATATAAACCCATGTTTGAGAAGTTTTCATACGAAATTGACAACCGTCAGATTTTGATGAAAATGAATGCAAAGGAAGGCAGCATCATGAAGTGGGAGCAAATCCAGGATGTCTACAAGGATGAAGATTCGTATGTACTGATTATTTCAAGAGGACAGTTTGTACATCTTCCTTTCTCCATTTTTACTTCGGAGCATGATGTGAAGGTTTTTGAAAGAATTTTGAAACAGAAAGAATTTCTTAAAGCATAAGGAGATTTCGTTCTGAAATATAGGAAAGCGGAAGTCGGGCAACACCTGGCTTCCGCTTTTTTTTGTCACCATTATAGGTTATTAAGTAATAATAGCGTAAATATTATTCGTAGGATAACCTGTGTTTAAAAAATAATTTGATGGAATACGAGAATGATTTAAATCGGATTTTGCATTCAATTTTAGCTTAACCTTATGGTAATAAACTTGTAACCTTCGATCACTGTGTTTCCCAAATCCATATAAATCAATGTATTATTGATGGATTCGGAACATTCCTGGTTTGTTTAACGGTAAAAGTTTTTTTATCTGTTTCAGGATAAATTCATAGATTTTTTGTTGTCGTGAACCAAAGACGCCGGTAAATCGTAAAACCAGTATGAAAAAAGCCTATTTTTACGGCTTCATGTTTCAATAGACCGTTTATTTATGTCAAGTAATCTCTTCGATTTTGGAATGATAGGGTTGGGAGTAATGGGTAGAAACCTATTATTGAACACCGCCGATCACGGTTTTTCTGTTATTGGTTTTGATAAAGACGAAACCAAGACCGCTGCTCTGGAATCCGCAGCAACAGAGGGTACCACTGTGAAGGGAGTTCCGGATCTTGCACATATGGTGCAGCAATTGCAGCGTCCGCGCAAATTAATGATGTTAGTCCCGGCAGGTAAGCCGGTTGATGATGTCATCGAATCTCTTTTGCCGCTTATAGAACAAGGAGATGTGATCATTGATGGTGGTAATTCACATTATACGGATACTGTCCGCCGTGTAAAATATCTTCAGGACAAAGGAATTCACTTCATGGGTGTGGGTGTTTCAGGTGGCGAGCAAGGTGCACGCACAGGTCCGAGTATTATGCCAGGTGGGGATCTGGAAGCGTATTCGCATGTAAAACCTTTACTTGAAGCCATTGCTGCCAAAGTGAACGGAGATCCTTGTGTTGCATATCTTGGAAAACACGGAGCAGGTCACTATGTGAAAATGGTTCATAATGGTATTGAATATGCTATTATGCAGCTTATCAGCGAATCCTACACGTTGCTAAAACATGCAGGATTGAATAACGATCAGCTTCATGAAACATTCAAAAAATGGAACGAAGGTTCGTTGCAATCTTTCCTTGTAGAGATTACGGCCGATATTTTCCTTCAAAATGATGATAAAACAAGTGCACGTTTACTGGATGTAATTTCTGATAAAGCGGGTTCGAAAGGAACCGGAAAGTGGACTTCACAGGATTCGATGGAATTGCCTGTTGCGGTGTCGGTTATCGACTCGGCTGTGGCAATGCGTACAGTTTCAGGTTATAAAGAAGAAAGAACGAAGGCATCTGAATTGTACAGCGAGTCGGGTGCGGCGATTACCGTAGCAACCGAAGAATGGATCGGGCAGGTTCATGATGCTTTATATTTTGCAACGATTATCAGTTATGCACAAGGTTTGGCGATGCTTTATCAGGCATCAAAAGAACTGGGCATGGATATTCCTTTGCCTGACGCCGTTAGCGTTTGGCGAGGTGGCTGCATTATCCGTTCTACTTTGTTGGAAACGTTTACAAAAGCATACAAAGACTCACCTGATTTGTCAAATATATTGTTGGACAGCGGCGTTGCTGACATCGTTAAATCGACTGAAAGTAATACGCGTGCAGTGATCGCTCAGGCTGCTTTGAGTGGAATTCCGGTTGCTGCCTTGATGTCGTCCATTGCTTATTTTGATGCTTACCGCACCAAATATATGGCTACAAACCTGATTCAGGCTCAGCGTGATTATTTTGGAGCACATACGTACCAGCGTACAGATATTTCGGGAACTTTCCACACTGAGTGGAATCATTAACAGAGGGTAACTTTTATGAAAACAAATAAGAGACCGCCCGCTTCCATATTGTTTATTTTCGGAGGCAGCGGTGATTTAAATTATAGAAAATTAACACCGGCTCTTTATAATCTTTTTCTGGATGATTGGATGCCGGATAAGTTTGCTATTGCCGGCATCGGCAGAAGTGCATACAGCAATGAGGAATACCATGGCCATTTACTGGATGGAATAACCAAGTTTTCCAGACGTAAAGGAGAGCAGAACGGGCACTGGAAAGATTTCAGCCAGCACGTTTCTTATCTTCAAATGGACGGTGACGATCCGGCTGCTTACCATAAGATCACAGATCTTGTCAAGGAAAAAGAAGACGAATGGGGCGTTCATCCTAATGTGATCTTTTACCTGGCCGTTGCGCCGCAGTTGGTTCCTTCTATTGCAAGCAAACTGGGTGCGCTTAACATCTGCACCGATACGCGTTGCACAAGAATCGTCGTTGAAAAGCCATTCGGACATGATTTGAAGAGTGCGCATGAATTGAACGAGTTGCTTTCAAGCATGTTCACAGAGGAGCAGATTTTCCGCATTGATCACTATTTGGGAAAAGAAACGGTTCAGAATATTTTGGCTTTACGTTTTGCCAATGCATTGTTTGAGCCAATCTGGAACCGTAATTATATTGAGCATATTCAGATCACAGCCGCTGAAAGTGTAGGGCTTGAAGGTCGTGGAGGTTATTTTGAAAACTCCGGTGCTTTACGTGATATGGTTCAAAACCATATTCTTCAGATCCTCTGTATGGTAGCGATGGAAGCCCCGGTTTCTTTCGATGCCAACGAGATCAGAAATAAAAAGGTGGATGTGCTCAATGCGATCCGCCGTATCACACCCGATAAAGTACACGAACATGCAGTACGCGGGCAGTATTCAAAAGGATGGAAAAAAGGGGAGCAGGTAGTTGGGTATCGTGAAGAAAAAGGGGTGAATCCTGAGTCGGCGATTGATACTTTTGCTGCGGCCAAATTTTATATCGATAACTGGCGCTGGCAGGGTGTTCCGATCTATGTACGTACCGGAAAATACCTGAATCAGAAAGCTACGCATATTACTTTGCAGTTTAAATCTGCGCCGCATAATGCTTTTCCAACGGAATCTGCTGATACATGGCGTTCGAATAAACTGACGATCAGCATTCAGCCGGAAATGGATATCAGTATCCGCTTCCAGGTGAAACGCCCGGGTCAGACAATGACTTTGGATCCCGTTGACATGACTTTCAATTATGATGCCGCCAACGGAGATCATTCACCGGAAGCATACGAAACTTTGCTTTTGGATGCTATGGAAGGTGATGCTACGTTGTTCATGCGTGGAGATCAGGTTGAAGCTGCATGGAAAGTGGTTATGCCGATTCTGGAAACATGGGAAAAACGCAAGCCTGTTGATTTCCCTAATTATGCACCCGATTCTTGGGGCCCGGAAGATGCTGACGCACTGATCGCGCGTGACGGGCATGCATGGGTTAATTTGCCATCCGCTTAAATTTATCTTATGGGACAACTTCATATTGCAAAAGATGCCAAACAGTTAAGCGCAGATCTGGCTGAATGGATTGGTAATTATATTCAGGAAGTATTGCAGAAAAAGGACAAGTTTACTTTTGTACTTTCCGGAGGCAGTACGCCTAAGCAATTATATACTTTACTGGCGGATTCTCCTTATCGTGAAAGTATTCCATGGGAAAAAATTCATTTCTTCTGGGGTGACGAAAGAGCTGTTCCGTTTGAAGATTCGCGCAATAATGCTAAAATGGCCTATGACGAATTACTGGATAAAGTAGGTGTAAAAGCTGAAAATATTCATGTGATGCGTACCGATATTGGTCCGGAAGAATCTTCTGCCGAATATGAAAAAATATTGAAGCAATATTTCAACGGATCGGAAACGACTTTTGATTTTGTATTACTGGGCATGGGTGATGACGGACATACTTTATCCTTATTCCCCGGAACACCGGTGACTCACGAGCAAGATGCGTGGGTAACTTCATTCTTCTTGCCGGCGCAGGATATGTACCGTATTACCTTAACGGCCCCGGTAGTTAACCATGCTGCGTGTGTAGCGTTTTTGGCAGTTGGTGCCGGAAAAGCAGAAACCTTAAAGCATGTGCTGGAAGGTGATTTCGAGCCTGATACCTATCCTTCTCAGGTTATCAAACCTTCAAAAGGAAAGCTTATCTGGTTTATTGACGAAGCTGCTGCGGCTAATTTAAAGTCATAAGCTGTTATAGTATAAAGATTTGAAAAAGGAGAATGCCTGTTTCAGGGATTCTCCTTTTGTTTAGAGAGTTACTGAAAAAATCTTCTGCTTTAAACTTAAATTAGGCTGACAGCAATTTAAATTCCTGTTACATTTGAATTATTACTCATCCTGGGATAAAAATTGAAAACAGTATTAATCATAGATGACGAAGAAAAACTTCGTGCACTGCTGGCAAGAATATTGAAATCAGAAGGCTTCGATGTGCTTGAAGCGGGCGACTGTAAAACGGGCCTGAAAACCGCTGAGCAAAATGATATTGACGTGGTGCTTTGCGATGTGAAGTTGCCCGACGGCAGTGGTGTTGATATGGTTACAAAAATAAAACTCCGAAAACCGCAAACGGAAATTATTTTACTGACAGCCTACGGCAATATAGCGGATGGTGTGCAGGCGATGAAAAACGGTGCGTTTGATTACATTGTCAAAGGTGATGATAACGACAAAATTATCCCGTTACTGCATCGGGCCATTGAAAAGGTACAGTTGCAGAAAAGAGTGAAGGAACTGGAAAAACGGGTTGATGATAAGTTTTCTTTTCAGGCCATTATCGGAAAATCGAAATCCATACAGCAAGCCATAGAGCTGGCGCAAAAAGTGGCTCCCAATGATACCAATGTATTGCTTACGGGAGAAACCGGTACGGGGAAGGAGGTTTTTGCACAGGGAATTCATCAGGCAAGTCAGCGTTCAGGAAAGAATTTTGTCGCCCTGAATTGCAGCGCATTTGGTAAAGACATTCTCGAAAGTGAATTGTTTGGTTACAAACAAGGCGCTTTTACCGGAGCAAATAAAGATAAAAAGGGGTTGATTGAAGAGGCAAATAATGGTACGTTATTTCTGGATGAAATAGGGGAGATGCCGTTGGAACTACAAGTGAAATTATTACGCGTTCTGGAAACAAACGAGTTTATAAAACTCGGTGATACCAAACCAACCCGTTCCAATTTCAGGCTTATTGCCGCTACAAACCGTGATCTGAAAGTTGAAAGTGAGGAAAAACGTTTTCGGTCGGATCTGTATTTTCGCTTAAATGTTTTTCAGATCCAGCTTCCTCCTTTGCGGGAAAGGGTAAAGGATATCGAGCCGCTGCTTCAATTTTTCGTGCATCAGTTTGCTGCAAAAATGAATAAGAAGCCGATGACCTATTCGGATGATTTTCTAAAAAAACTGGAAGCATATAAATGGGTGGGTAATATCCGTGAGCTTAAAAATGTAATAGAGCGAGCGGTCATATTAAGTGATGATCAGCTGGATATAGAAAGCCTTCCGTTTGAAATACAGCAATCGGAACCTCAGGCCAAAAACGGTCAGCTTTCTGCTTTTTCGATGGAAAGTATTGAAAAATTACATATTCAGAAAGTACTGAATTATGCCAAAGGAAATAAAGCAGAGACAGCCCGATTGCTGGAAATAGGGATCGCTACGCTTTACCGAAAGCTGGAAGAGTATAACATCCATTAATTTTTTCCATAGCAGAAATACAGTTTTTACAGTAAAATTCACGAAGACTTCTCTCGTGAATTTTACTGTATCCATGGCTAACAGAATGTGTTTGATTTACTTTTTAGTGAATTTATTAAGCAAATTACCTGGCAAGCTCACTGTTGCCGTAGTATCCGCATTTAATTCAATGGAAGTAAATACATCTTTCCCGACCTCAAACCTGCTGCTATCGCGAATTTCAAAAACGGCTTTGCCAAAGGTATTCTTATTTATTTCAAGAGTGCTGCCATTTTTTTGGTCAGCTTCCAGGTTTGTTATGGTATTATTTTCCAACCGGGTAAATCCGCTTTGGCTATGTATTTTGAGACTGTTTGATTTAAATCCTTTCAACGCACAGGAGATTTCATTTATATAGATTTCATTTATATCAGGCGTTTCAATGTGTACTGTCGGGCCATAGCCAGTATAAGCTGCCGCCATATTATTACCCCGTTCCGGATATATGATATGAATCGTCAATGTGTCTCCTGAGATTTTTTGAGTGACAAATTTCTCAAAAGAAGGATTCGTTTTAATTTCGCTTTTCTGTCCCGCACTGACATCTACAAAACCGTTAACATTCCCTTTTAAGACAATTACTTTAAAGGGTTTTACAGGCTTGGTGCTATATCCGTAAAAAATATCATTCGGATTTATTTTATCAAATTCCGCTTTAATAACAAGATTACTTCCTAACAAAACGATTAACGTAATTGTTAAAAGTGCAATGAGAAGTTTATTGCTGTTTTTCATTTCTTTTGATTTAAAGTGTTGCGGGATAAGCTTGCTCAATAAATGTTTTATAACGCTTTTGCAACTCGTCAATACTGATGTCCAATAAATAAAGCGTCCGGAAAAACTCGGGCAATTCCGTTTCAAGAAATCTTTCTTTTCTGTATTCTCTGATTCGGTCGGTGGCCTCGTCGTCGGTGAAATACCCTACACCACGTTTATTGAAAATGATGTTTTTCCCCTGCAAGTATTCATAGGTACGCATCACCGTATTGGGATTAACCTCCAAAGTTGCCGCGAGGTCCCTTACAGACGGGATTCTGTCACTTGGTGGCCATTTACCTAATAGCAGCTGTTCGCAAACGTAATCTGCTATCTGAAGATAAATGGCTTGTTTGTCTTTAAACTCCATAAGTCTGATCCGTTAAATTTCTTTTTCTTTAAGTCTCACGTATGCGATAAACCATAAACTGATCAAACCCGATACCATGAACGTCTCGATGAATTTTAAATAACTTTCGCTGTACTGTACAGAAAAGTATCGCCCGTTTCTGGAAAAATTCCAGGACATGAACGGATTTCCCTGAACGTATAATGTCGTATCGGAAAGCTGTGAAACCATCGTGCTGTTTACCAAAAAAATGAATATCACCGTTCCAAGTAAGACTGCCGCGGTTTTGATATAAGCCGATTTTACAAAATAAACTGAGCCCAAAAATGAACTGGCCTGGATCAGAAAGAAGATGAAACCCAGCACCGTTGCTACATTAGCAGGAAGTTTGGTGATCATCCGGCTCTTGGGATTCATTTCGTTTATTATATCGGTAAAAGTAAAATGCATTACAAAAAATAACCCGATCAGCAGGGTCATAAATAAAAGATTGGTAAACAGAATCGCGAGGAATTTTTCTGTCTGCGATGCTGGAAGGGAAATAGCCGCAATGCACTGGGCAGCATCGCTGTACTTTGAGAAGGTGAGGCTGGTAAGTAAGCTTCCGCAAAACATAGCAATACAAAGTGCCAGCAAATGTAAAAATGTTGGCTCCAATTGAATCTTGTCGAAATCAATATAGGGATTCATTAGAAGGACCATAATCCCTAAAATGACTGTAAACGAAAGGATGTTCCTTTTTCCGTTTTCGGCAAAGTCGAGCTTCAAGAGCAGTATGAAACGGTGAAAACTAAAAACCTGATCCATATTATAAAATTTGAATGGTTAGAAATGGAGCTAATTTTGGCAGGATTTTGAGAATGATAATTCCCAGGATTAGGAGTAGCGGAATGAGTATTTTCATGACTATCTGAAAATTTTACGGATGCGCGCCGGGTTATTCATCACCGCATTGAACAGGCGTTCGAGATCGACACGGCTTTCTTCCTGTTCCCAATTTTCCATCACCACCGTATAACCTTTCAGAGACGGTTCGGAATACAGAACGCGGCTATCATCTTCCGTCGTAACGAGTGTTGCAAAACGTAATTTTTCGCTGATTTCTTCCAGACTGTGATGTAGTAAAATCTTGCTGTCTTCCAGAATAATAATGGCGTCGATCAGATTGTCAAGATCCCGTACCTGGTGGGTTGAAATAAGAATGACCCGATGCGGATCCAGTGCAGAAGAAACAATTTTACGAAACTGACCTTTGGAAGGAATATCAAGCCCATTGGTCGGTTCATCCATAATCAGATATTTGGTATTGGAAGCAAGCCCAAAAGCGATAAGCACTTTCTTTTTCTGGCCGTAAGACAAGTTTGTGATTTTGTTTCCCTCCGGAATATCGAATTCTTTCAGATAATTACGGAACTGTGCTTCGTCAAATTTGGGGTAAAATGGCGCAAGTGTTGCAATGTATTTCTCTACGGTAACCGGGGGTAGGAAAATCTCTTCCGGGATCAGGAAAAAGTCCGCCAGAAAAGCGGGTTGCCTCTTTCGCGGTTCATATCCATTCACTTCAATCCTTCCCGCAGTTGGAAACAGCAATCCTGCGATGTTACGCAACAAGCTTGATTTTCCTGCCCCATTTTTTCCAAGCAAGCCATAGATATGGCCGGGGTGAAGTTTGACAGACAGGTTTTCGAATATTAACTTTTTGGGGTTATATCCAAACGACACTGAGTCTACGTGGATCATACAATAAATATTTAGTGTTCTAGTGTAATAGTACACCTCAAATGTATTGGAATAATTCTGATATTTCAAATTGTTACCATATTTTTTTTAATAAAAAAAGAAGACCTCTAAGCAGAGGCCTTCTTTAAGGATAACTTGTTGCATTTTATTTTTAAATGAGAATCATAGGTTAATAGCAATATGGACAAACCGCACCAGTGACTGATTCAGTACAAAGTCCGCGTATAAATTCTCTATCAAAGAAGGGACACACCGATTAAAACGCTGTTAAACTCTTCTTAAAATGAGGTTAAAAATGCTGTTTTGAAAGATGGGCGCGATTGGTTTTTAAATTTTGGTCTGAGGTGCGTACTCATTTCGTTTACAGTAGTTTAGCAGAAGCAGGGTAATGAAAGAAATGGAGACTATGTTATACGGTAAGTCTGCATTTTAATGGATTTTAAGTATGCGATTAAGCCAATTATTTACACTTAATATGAAACTATTTATCTAAATTTGCGTTAACTCTATAACGTTAGTAGATTAGAAATTCCAATTAAAACCCATATAAGTTATGTCACTTCGATTAGGAGATATTGCGCCGGATTTTGAGGCAAATACTACACAAGGACCTATTAAATTTCATGAATGGCTGGGCACGAGCTGGGGCCTGCTGTTTTCTCACCCGGCAGACTTTACGCCGGTTTGTACCACTGAACTTGGAAAAACGGCACTTTTAAAAGGTGAATTTGAAAAAAGAAACGTTAAAGTTCTTGCCGTAAGTGTTGACGATATAGATTCGCATAACCGCTGGATTCCGGATATTAATGAAGTAAATGATACGGTAGTTAATTTCCCGATCATTGCCGACGAAGGACGAAAAGTTGCTGAGTTGTATGACATGATTCACCCGAACGCCAGCGAAAAAGCGACAGTACGTTCAGTGTTTATCGTTGGGCCAGACAAAAAAGTTAAACTGACTTTGACATATCCTGCATCAACAGGCCGTAATTTTAACGAAATTCTACGTGTTGTTGATTCTCTTCAATTAACGGCGAATTATTCAGTAGCTACTCCTGCCGATTGGAAGGACGGTGAAGACGTAATCGTGGTACCGGCTGTAAGCACAGAAGATGCTGAAAAGAAATTTACCAAAGGCTTGCGTATTGTAAAGCCATATTTGCGTTATACGCCACAGCCTAATAAATAGTTTCTGGAAAAAAAGTATAAAAAATCCCTGCTTTGAAAATCATTATTGATTCTCAGAGCAGGGATTTTTTCTTGAAAAGTATATTAATTTTCTATTTCAGATTTTACGATTACCTTTTCAGGTTCAATAACCGGGGCTCCGTAAAACTTCATGTGCGTTGCTCCCAGATAATAGTACCAGATTGACGCTGCCATAGGGATATGGCTGATGTCGTTATAATTGAACCACGGTCCGAAACTGAATTTTAAGGCGTGGAAGCCAGCCGCAACCGCACCCAGTGCGGTTGCGATGAAAATATATTTGCTGCCCGGATCTTTCCTCTTTTTATAGACAAAAATCTCAATCATAAACAGCATCAGGAATAATCCGTAAAATGCGTGAACTTCTACAACCACGAAATTCAGGGTTATGAAGGTCAGTACAAAAAATAGCGTCAGCTCTACATAATTCAGATAACCAAGCCAGGATCCAAATTTTGGTTTAAGCAATGGTTTAATATGCCAGATCGCTGCTCTTTCAAATAATGCAACCGCAATCATACTGGCAAACCAGCCAGGGATTTTTCCCCGCTGACCTGTTACATATAAAAAGCCATGTCCCAAAACGCCGCCAATAACGGTGGCTATACCCATAAAAAGAAAGAAATACTGGATCTGGCGATACATTCTATGTGCGCGTCCGAGCCGGCCCAGGTGCACAAAAGCATAAAAACAAACAACAGCCATCATCAAACTTGACAGCACTGTGGAAGGTTCCAGAATAGTAATGCCAAACAATTTGATCTGATGTACTTTGCTGAAATCAATGGCAATCTCATTCATTATACGAAGCTTTTTTTACGGAGTGATGTCCGGGTTTACAGAAATAATTTCTTCAAAGTAACAACAAATGATGCCTTGTTTGCAACATTAAGGAGTTGGAATCTCTCTTTAACAAAATTATGCCAGTAGCTTGACAGTCTGAATAATGGGTTTGCTCCGCGTAGCATCAATGGAAAATGAGGTTAATCTGATGAAAAGTACTTTCCATAGATAAAATCGAGGTACTGGTCTATTACCAAAATAGAAGTGAATTATATAACATTTCTTTGTATCGGGAAATGTGTCCAAAGAAACAGGCTCACCCTCCTGAACATTAATTTATCAACCATGAACAAAGTAATTTTAAAGCGTTTTACAAGTGCAGCGATAATTGGCATCTTGTTTATCCAGTCGCAATTGGCTCAGGCACAAGGGCCGTTAGCTCCCTTAGCCAGCACTCAGCCAACCAATCCACCCAAAGGGAATTCGAAAATATCAGGATTTGTATCCGACTCTGCGGCTGCAAAAGCGGTTGAGTTTGCCAGTATTGCCCTGGTTGCTTCGGCGGATAATAAAGTAATAGATGGAACAGTTGCTGATGAGAACGGGAAATTTGAATTAACAGGTGTAGCGCCCGGAAAGTATAAAGTACTTATCTCGTTTATCGGTTTTAAAGACAAGTCGGTAGATAATATTTCGGTTGAAAAAGGCAAGGATATAAGCCTGGGGAAAATCCAGATGGCGGCAAGCACAAAAACACTGGATGAAGTAACGATAACCGGCGAGAAATCCATGGTCGAAGAAAAGGTGGATCGTCTGGTTTACAATGCAGAAAAAGATATTACTTCAAAAGGTGGTGATGCGTCTGATTTGTTGCGTAAAGTTCCTATGTTGTCTGTCGATTTGGATGGAAATGTTTCATTACGAGGAAGTTCCAATATTCGTGTTTTGATCAACAACAAGCCTTCCACAATTATAGCGAGCAATGTAGCGGATGCGTTGAAACAGATTCCGGCTGATATGATTAAATCAGTGGAAGTAATTACTTCACCTTCTGCAAAGTACGACGCTGAGGGGTCTGGTGGTATTATTAATATTATAACCAAGAAAAATAACCTTCAGGGACTTACACTGAATGTAGATTCAGGCGTTGGTAACCGTGGTACAAACCTTGGGCTGAACGGTAGCTATCGTAAAGGCAAAATGGGTTTTACACTTGGTGGTTTCGGACGTGCTTTTTATAACAAGGCAACATCCGAATTGAATCAGGAAACCCGATCGGGCAGTGACCTGTTTACTACCAAACAGAGTTCGGATTCAAAAGACCGCGGTTTGTTCGGACAATATTCTTTGGGCTTTGATTATGATTTGGGAAAAAACCAGGCTTTATCCGCCGGTGTGCGTTACGGTACCCGTAATTTTGCACAAAAACAAAATCTGACGATTGATCAGTTTTTAAATTCCAATCCTTCCGCTACTTCACAACGTAAAGTTGACCGTAAGGATCTTTCGGGAACAGTGGATGTAAACGTTGATTATGTACGCACATTCAAACCGCAGCAGGAATGGAGTTTTTCCACGCTTTTCAGCAGGACTAATCTTACAAATAATTTCAATACCGATATCCTTAATACAAATGGTAATGTGGGAAGCCGTTTGAAAAACGTAAATGATAATTACAATACCGAATTTACTTTACAAACGGATTATCAAACGCCGATTAAAAAGAACCAGTTACTGGAATTTGGTGCAAAAGGAATTTTCAGAACGGTTAACAGTGAATTCAAATATCTGATGGCAGGTGAATCCGGTGATTTTACGATAAATCCGGATAACCCTTCCGGTACGCTGAATTACAACCAGAATGTAGCTGCGGGATATATTTCATATACCTTGACAACTAAAAATAAATACACTTTTAAAGCAGGAACGCGCTACGAGTATACAGGTATCGATGCGGACATGGGCGAAAAGGGAAAAGTAAATATCCCGAGTTACGGAAATCTTGTGCCAAGTATCAACGTTTCTAAAAATCTTACATCGGCCACAACGATTAAGGCGGCTTACAACCGTCGTATCCAGCGTCCGGGCATTCAGCAGCTGAATCCTAACGTAAACTTGTCTAATCCGCAAAGTGTCAGTACCGGAAATCCTACTTTGAGTCCTGAACTGACCGATAATTTTGAAGTGGGTTTGAGTACCAACATCAAGAAAACTTACCTGAATATTTCAGCTTTTGCAAGAAGTACAAATAACTCCATTACCCAGATCCGTACAACCGTGGATACACTGGCGGGTGCTATTGTGACTACATATGAGAATATCGGCAAGCAACGTGCTTACGGGGCCAATATTTTCGCCAACGTTTATATTACTTCGAAATGGACCGTTAATGGAAGTGTTGATTTGTTGCAGTCATATATGGAAGGGCAGACGGTTAATGCGGAAGGTGTTTCTGAGCCTGTAAGTAATTCAGGATTTAATTATGGTGGGCGTCTGATGTCTCAGTTATCGCTGAAAAATGGCTGGGGGTTACAGGCTTTTGCTTTTTACAGAGGGAAAGAAGTTCAGCTGCAAGGATCAAGAACTGGTTTTTACATGTATTCACTCGGGTTTAAAAAGGATTTTGCGAATAAAAAAGGAAGCATTGGTTTTGGTGCAGAAAACTTCCTGACCAAGGGTGTGAAATTTACTTCGGATCTAAAATCTCCTATTCTGGCGCAATCAAGCCAAACGCAGCTTTATAACCGCAACTTCAAGATCACATTCAGTTATACGATAGGAAAAATGAGCTTCGATGCACCTAAACGTAAAACGCGCTCTGTTTCTAATTCTGATGTGAAAAGTGGAGGAGAGAATAACTAGGAACTAGGAAAAAAGATAATTTGAGGAAAAGACTAATCATTTTTTGGTTAGTCTTTTTTATTACCCTCAATCCGAATATAGTTCCTGATTTAAAACACTAATGCCATATATTTTGTTTATTTTTATATTAAGTTATTATTAATTATAAATAATCAAAGTTAGTGCTGCCATGAAATGGTCCTTTGTTATTCAGCAAAAATTAAAAGCAGCTTTGCTTCTTGGAGGTGTAATGATTGTCATTATTTTGGGAACGTTGGTTTCGAGAAGGAACATTGACGGAATTGACAAATCTTTTTCTTCGATATACCAGGACCGGCTCATTCCGGCGACCACCATTATCTATCTCACTGAGAATTTGTACGGAAAACGTTTGGCGCTGGAACAATTCTTACTTTCTCAGGATTTGAATGACAGCAGGAAAATTGCCAGGCTTCTTGCCAGGCATGATAAAAGTATAGATTCATTAATCCGCGCGTTTGAAAAAACCTATCTGGTTGATCAGGAAGCAAAAAGTTTGTCTGCGTTTAAAAATAGAGTAGAAGAGTATGCGCTTTTAGAAAAGATGATCCTGAATTTATACCTGACAGGCAATGCGGGCGCTGGAAAAGATTTGTTTGAAGGAGCAGGTGCAAATACTTTTCAAAGTACATTGAATAACCTCAATGATCTTACCAAAATCCAGTCAGTAGTTGGGAAAGAGTTGATAAAGGAATCCAGAAGTGATTTCGCAAGTTATGCCATGATCTCGTTTTTGCAGGTTGCGCTAGCCGTGATCATTGGTTTGGTCATTCTTGTCTTTATTCAGAACTCAAAAATTATTAATACACCGAAGCCAGCAAAGGAAAAAAATCAGCACTTTCATTTGAATTAAACAAAAATGCCACGACATGTATCGTGGCATTTTTATCGATTCGATATTTTTTACTGACCAACCTTACGGCCTTTCAAAGTCTCACGCTGATTGTTTACTTGCTTTAATAAGTCCTTGTTTACAAAAAGACGTGCCCCATTTCCTGCCTGTAAGTCAAAAGTACGGTCTTTATATCCAAACTTATTATTTGGCAAAACATCCAGAAAATAATTCATCCCACTCAGATTAAACTTCATCCCCTTCGTATCGGTTTGCGTATCATCCCAGGAAACAGAAATCGTTCCGTTGCCCGATCCAAGTGAAACGCCCGGTGTGAAAGGACGCACGTTGATAGTCTGGATACTTTTACCGTTGTTGATACTGATCTTTCCTTCCGGATTTACTTTAATGTCATTCGGATCCGAAACTTCGCGACGGATTGTAATTGCCTTGTCATTGAAAAACTGAACTTTACTTAAAGGTATCCCTGCATTTTCGAGATCTTTGCGAAGATCCTCCGTAAAAACGGTGTAGTTTGTAAAGGGTATAGAGTTCGTGGTGGTACAAGCTGATACGCCAACGATAAGTGCCAAACCGGCAAATAGTTTTTTAATTAGATTCATGTGCTGTAATTCGTTCAATTAACTTATTCTCAAAATCCTTACTTTTCTTTCATGTAGAGAACGCAATATTACTAAAAAGCCTTGCAGTAACCAACTTAGAATATACATCTCTATGAATCATAAAGCTGCTGACAATCTGTCAGACTTGTTTGCCGGTAATTCCTATTGGAACGCAAATTTTTATGCGGTATTGCAAAGCAGAAAATAATTCTAAAATATAAATTCAATAAACAGAAAAATTATGGAATCAGTGATTCAGGAAAAAGGAAATCTTAGCATTCACACCGAAAATATATTTCCGATTATTAAAAAATTCCTTTACTCGGACCACGAAATATTTTTGAGAGAATTAGTTTCAAACGCCGTTGATGCAAGTCAGAAAATCAAAAAACTTGCCTCTTATGGTGAATTTAATGGAGAGTTGGGCGACCTGAAAGTAGTTGTTAAACTTGATAAGGAAGCTAAAACAATCACTATCAGCGACAATGGTATCGGTATGACAGCCGATGAAATTAAGAAATATATCAACCAGATCGCTTTTTCCGGCGCTACTGAATTTGTAGAAAAATATAAGGACAAAGGTGAAGACGGAAAAGGAGATAAGGGTATTATCGGACATTTTGGTCTTGGGTTTTATTCTGCTTACATGGTGGCGGATAATGTTGAGATCATTACAAAATCATATAAAGATGATTCGGAAGCAGTTCGATGGATATGTGACGGATCGACCGAATATGAATTAACATCGGCGGAAAAGGCGGAACGTGGTTCTGACATTATTCTTCATGTTGCGGCGGATTCGGAAGAATTTCTGGAGGAAAGCCGTTTGAGAGGAATTCTTGAAAAATATGGTAAATTCCTTCCGATTGAAATTGAATTTGAAGATAAAATAATTAACAATCCGAGCCCTATCTGGACAAAAAATCCATCGGATCTTACGGATGAAGATTATCTTGCTTTCTACAAAGAATTATACCCTTTCAGCGAAGATCCTTTGTTCTGGATTCACCTGAACGTTGATTATCCTTTCAACCTGACTGGGGTTTTGTATTTCCCGAAACTGAAAAATGATTTCCAGGGACAGCGTGAAAAAATCCAGCTGTACAGCCGTCAGGTATTTATTACGGACGAAGTAAAAGATATCGTACCTGATTTCCTTCAATTGCTGCACGGCGTTATTGACTCGCCGGATATTCCTTTGAACGTGTCGAGAAGTTACCTTCAGGCAGACGGAAATGTGAAGAAAATAAACGGTTATATCACCCGTAAAGTAGCGGACAAACTTTCTGAGATCTTTAAGAATGACCGTGAAGGATTTGAGAAAAAATTTGATGATATCGGGCTGTTTGTTAAATATGGTATCATCAGCGATGAAAAGTTCTATGACAAAGCGAAGGATTTCTGTCTGCTGAAAAACGTTGACGGCAAGTTTTTCACTTTTGAGGAATACCGTGAAGCGGTTAAAGAAAATCAGACAGACAAAAATGATACACAGGTCTGGTTGTACACTACGGATGAGAAAAAGCAGGATGCCTTTATCGAATCGGCTAAAAAACGCAGCTACGATGTACTTTCTTTAACCAGCGTTATTGATTCTCACTTTATCAACACACTTGAACAGAAAGTTGAGAAAATTCAGGTAAAACGTGTTGACGCAGATACGCTTGACCAGCTGATAGAAAAAGATATTACGCTTGAAAGCATTATCTCGGCAGATGAAGAAGAAAAAGCGAAAAAACTTTTTGAAGAAGTTGTAAATAGCAAGGCGGGAACTGTGAAAATTGAAGCCATGCCGGTTGACGAATTACCGGTTGTCATTACCTTTCCTGAGTTTATGCGCCGTATGACCGACATGCAGGCATCATCCGGACAGCGTTCGATGTTTGGTGATATGCCTTTGATGTATACCATTTCTGTTAATGCAAACCACCCGGTTTTGAGCCGTATTCTTCAAACTGAAAGTGAAGAGGAGCAAAAAACACTTGCTAAACAAGTATACGATCTTGCTTTATTGTCACAGGGACTTTTGACAGGAAAAGACCTTACTCAGTTTATCCAGCGCACTGTGGTGAGCTTGTAGTTGGAACAAGTAAAGATTGAAAACAAAAAATCCGCTTTCGTTATGAAAGCGGATTTTTTGTTTTCAAGCAAAGTACTTATTCCTTACCGGCAATTAGCCTATCTTTTAGAGCTTGCAATTCACCCCATTTACCTTCTTTTGCCAGTTCAGCTTGTTTCGGCCAAGTGGACGGGTCGTGCATTTGAAAACGAGGACCTGCATTTTTAAGAATATGTGATATTCTTATCGGAGACGTATTGGCGAGCTGTTCGTAGGTGAAAATTCCTTCTTTATTAATCAGTTCTTCAATTCTTGGTCCGATTCCTTCTACCACTTTCAAGTCGTCAATCTGGCTTGCGTCAACGCTTTTGATTTCAGGTTCTTTAATCGGATAAACAGTTTTAGAGGCTTTTCCAACCAGTGGTTGTGTAGTAACAAATTCTGTTTTTTGGGACCGGCAATCGGCAAGTTCCAGTTTTCTTTCGTCCACAGATTCACGGAGCGCGCGTATACGTCCATTGGTAATAAGGCGGGCAATGAGCCAACCAAGAAAAGCTGCCCCGAGTAATAATATGATTATTTCGGATATAGCAACAGGCTTACTGAATGGATTAAGTTCTAAGAAAATCATAGTGTTGTTTGTTATCTTGATTTAAAAGAAGATCATAAGCTAATTTACTCTACACGTCCGCCGTTTAGCTCATCCTGCCAGGTCTTTAACTGATCCCAGTTCCCATCCGCTGCCAAAGCTGCCTGACGTGGCCAGGTGGTAGTGTCATGTATCTGTAACCGTGCATCTGCATTCAGAAGTATGGAGGAAATCTGCTCAGGCTGTTTCTGGCTTAATTGGCGGAAAGAATGAATTCCGGCTTGTTTCAGCACACTTTCTATTTTGGGGCCGATTCCTTCAATGATTTTCAGGTCATCATGTTGTATGTCTTGCTGTGTGAGTGCAATAACCTCCAGGGGTTGTTTTGATACTGCCTTTTTCAATATTGTTTTTTGGGTACGACAATAAGAAAGATCACTGTCAATTCTTGATAATTCGTTTTCAAGGCTTGATATTTCTTTCTTTCCTGAGACGAGGCCGATCAGATAACCCAGGATCACCGCCACCACGAGCATAACGATGTGCTGCCAGAAAGCATCCGGGTTTGCGAGAGGATTTAATTCAAACATGTATAATGTGGTTTAAAATTCAAAATCTATTGAACAACAATGGTAACGCGGCGATTGGCACGTTTTCCGGCAGGCGTGTCGTTGGGCACTTTCGGCTCGGACTCACCTTTGCCATCTGTCAGAATTCTGTCTGCTGGCATACCGGATGCAACAAATTTGGCTTTCACAATGTTTGCACGTTTTTTGGAAAGTTTGAGATTCCATTCCGCGCTGTCGTCGCTGTCCGTATGGCCTGTCAAAAGTAGTTTTTTGTCTTTATTGTCAGCGAGAAACTTTTTAGCTTCTTCCAGAAACTTCCTGTTTTCATCCGTAGCTATGTACGCTGCGCTGGCAGCGGGGAAATAAAGGTCAAGAGGCTTGAAAATACTTTCATATTTCTGTTCGTTGGCAAGATCATTTTCGGTTAGGGCAATACGTTTCGAAAAATCAAAATCAATACCGCCATGTAATGAATCGGGACTGAAAACGATCGAATCATCCAGTTTTCCGTTTAAGACAAAAATGGAGTCTGGCAGACCTTTGCTTAAAAAGTAGTTTTTGATACCTGACGCACGTGCAAGTCCGAGATTAGCAAACGAAGACGCATTGGTTTCCTGAGAAGAATAAAGGCCCGTAATGGTGATAATCTTACCGGGATTAGCTGCGGCAAAAGAAGCAAGTGAATCGATTTCTGCCTGTACTGAAACAAGATTGGCGTCAGCACTTGATTTGGCAAAGCCAAAATTACCTGCCGATTGAAGCGTGAGTTCGGTTCCGTCATTAATGGTTAACGGCGTGATTGAAATGGTTGGTGTGTTAGTGTCGGTGCTTAATGTAGACGTTGAGAGCGGCGCATCGCAAAGTTGCTTAATTTTACAAACGTGCCAGTAGGTTGATCCTCCCATCCAGCCAATAAGTAAAATCCACCAAAGTGTTTTGTTGTTTGACATAAGTATTTAAGGATTAATTTCTTAATTGACTGGAACTAATCAATTCGGTCACATAAATTTAATCCCTAAATACTGGTTTCCAAGAATTATTAAAAGCAAAAAACCCGGACGCTGCTGTCCGGGTTCTGCATTTATCGATTCATTGAAATTAAGAATTCTTCATTATTTCGCGTCCCTTTCATATGATCGAGAAGGAAATCCATTGATTCCATCGCATTCATATCGGACATATGTTTTCTTAAAATCCACACTTTTTTAAGAGTTTCTTTATCAAGAAGCAGATCTTCTCTACGTGTTCCTGACGCCATGACGTCAATAGCAGGGAATACACGTTTGTTAGAAAGTTTACGATCCAGTTGAAGTTCCATGTTACCGGTACCTTTGAATTCTTCAAAGATAACTTCATCCATTTTAGAACCCGTGTCGATAAGTGCTGTGGCGATGATGGTTAATGAACCACCATTTTCAACATTTCTGGCCGCTCCGAAGAAACGTTTTGGCTTATGTAATGCATTGGCATCCACACCACCCGACAAGATTTTACCAGACGAAGGAACCACCGTATTATACGCACGAGCCAGACGCGTAATAGAATCCAGAAGGATTACCACGTCATGGCCGCATTCTACCATTCTTTTTGCTTTTTCAAGTACAATACTGGCCACTTTTACGTGACGGTCAGCCTGTTCGTCAAAGGTAGAAGCAATAACTTCGGCACGCACACTGCGTTGCATATCCGTTACCTCTTCCGGACGTTCGTCGATCAGCAGGATCAGTAAAAATACTTCCGGATGGTTACGTGTAATTGCGTTGGCAATTTCTTTCAAAAGAACCGTTTTACCAGTTTTAGGCTGTGCTACGATCATTCCACGCTGTCCTTTCCCAATAGGAGCGAACAAATCAAGAATCCGTGTAGAATACTGATCAGGGCGGCTGCTCAGTCTTAGGCATTCTTCCGGGAAAAGAGGTGTAAGGTATTCAAAAGGAATACGATCTCTGATTTCCTCCGTCGTTTTGCCGTTAACTGTTTCCACACGTAGCAGTGCAAAGTATTTTTCTCCCTCTTTCGGCGGGCGGATCTGGCCTTTTACAGTGTCACCCGTTTTTAAACCGAATAACTTGATTTGAGAAGGAGATACATATATATCATCAGGACTAGCCAGATAGTTGTAGTCAGCGGATCTCAGGAAACCATATCCACCATCCTGCATAATTTCCAGCACGCCTTCATTGATAATCAGGCCGTCAAATTCACGGACATAATTATTATAATTACGTTTGATCTTATTGGAAGGATCTTCTCTTGGCTGCGAAGGGTTGGAGTTCGGCGTATTACGTTCCGGAGCTTCTCCCTGCTGCTGAGATGGTCTTTCTTCGGAAGTGGCCACAGGAGCAGATTGTTCAGTTTCGGTATTATCAGGCTGTGAAGCTGTATTTGCTTCCGTCAAATTTTCAGCCTGCGAAACAGATTCTTCTTTTCCAAGGTCATCCATGGTGTCACCGTCAGAATCATGTTGCGGTGCCGGATCTATATTTTTCGATGTGATCTCTTTTTTAGAGGAAGCATCGAATTTTTTAGCTGGTCTTTCGAAATTTCTTGCCGGAGCTTCACGTCTTGCCGGCGTTTCCGTAACGATTTCAGCTTGCGTACTTTCAACAGCAGCTTCCTCAGTTTTTGGAGTGGTATCAAAAAGAGGCGATGAGTTATCAGAAACAGTCTCTTTTCTCGGCTTGCCGGTACGTACATTTATAGCTTTTGCAGAAACAGGAGTTTCGTTAGCTACTGTACGTCTTGCTCTTTTTTTCTTGGGTTCATCACCTTCAGGAGCATCTGCTTCACTGGCTTTATCTAGCTCCTGTTGGGCAATAATTCTTGACACTAGTTCTTTTTTAGGAAGTTTGGCATACTCTTGAATGCCGTTTTTTCCTGCTATTTCTTTGAGCTCAGATAGAAGCTTAAGGTTCAATTCATCAATTGTAAGCATACAGAAAATATACAGTAAAGATAAACTTTACCAGATGATTAATGGGATAGTGATAGATGGAATAATGATAGAGAACGAAGGTTCTGAAATGGTCATTGGTGCGTGCATTCTATTTTTTTGCATTGGCCTAAGCAAAAGACTCCGCAATAGGATATACTAAGATGGATCAACTGGAAAAGTTTGCAATTTTTTGAGAATGAAGTGTTGGAATAAAATTTTCTTGGATATTTATCTTTGACCAGTTTTGAGAGCTGATCAACGCTGGATGTACTTGGGTAATACAGGGGTGTATTTTTATTGTTACGAAGGTAAGAAACGCATTTGTGAAAAACAAATCTTAATTACATGATTTCTGAAAAACAAAGAATTTATTTTTCTTTTAATCCATTATGGAAACTGTCTTTCTTTATTGTTAGTATTTCTGCAAAGAAAAGAAGACTTTTGTGCGATTATGAATATTGTCGTTGATTCAGGCAACACGTACGCCAAGATTGGTTGGTTTTCAGGGGATAAATTGATACGTTATGAAACGCGTCTGGGTTTTGAAGAACTGATTGACAGAATAAAATCCGAACTGCCGGAGCGTATTATGTACTCGTCGGTAAGTCGTTCCACCGAAGCGTTTTTAGAGGCTTTGGGAGAGAATATTCCGGTCCTAAATTTAACAGCAGAAACGAAAGTTCCTATTGTTAAAAATTACGAAACACCCCAAACGCTTGGAGCTGACAGGATTGCTGGTGCTGCCGGTGCGAGCTGGATGTTTCCTGAAGAGGATGTTTTAGTGATCGACATGGGAACTTGCATTACCTATGACCTGGTGGATAAACGTGCTACTTTTCAGGGAGGATTAATTTCTCCGGGCGTTAGAATGCGATTTAATGCACTTCATACGTTTACTAACAGACTTCCGTTGTTTGATCCTGAAAATGACCCGAAATTCATTGGCAAGAGTACAAAACAAGCTATTCAGAGTGGCGTTATGAATGGTATCCTGGCAGAGATTGAAGGAATAATTGCAAGATACCGTCACGAAACGCCACATTTGCGCGTAGTAATCTGTGGTGGCGATGTGTCTTTTTTTGAAAGTAGCCTGAAACCGCCCATATTTGTAGTGCCGGAACTGGTATTAATTGGACTGAACAGAATTTTAACATATAATGTCGCTTTACAATAGAATAGGATTACTCACGATAGCAATTACGCTCGGATGCAATTGTTCGGTCTTAATATCAAAAGTTAATGCACAAGGTTTAGGGAACTCGCCATATTCTTCTCTTGGGCTGGGTGAACTTTATAACGACGCGTTTGCAGCCTCCTCAGGGATGGGGCAATCCGGGGTTAGTACAGCCAGCAGTTTTGAAATTAATAATTTAAATCCTGCCTTGTGGATTAGAAATAAATACACAACGCTCGATTTTGGTGCTATTGGCCAGTATAAGAAACTTGCTTCGGGGAATGCAAAACAAAATAATTTCGGAGCCAATCTGGGTTATGTGGCGCTTTCTTTTCCTGTTGCCAGGCGATGGACGTTAGGGGTAAGCATAAAACCTTACAGTTTTGTTGATTTTCAGAATACTTCGACAAGAAACGTGGCTGGAACTCCTTACAACGCGCTTTACATCAATAGTGGAAAAGGTGGCGTGAACAAGGTTTCCTTTACAAATGCATTTCAGATCGGAAGATATTTGAGTCTGGGACTTGAAAGCTCATACTACTTTGGAAATATAAAAAAATCAACCGAGGCTATTATTCCGTTCGCGAATGATGGAAGCGATTATCTGGCCAGCATTAATGACCGTACAACGTATAGCGACTTTTCTTTCAGAGGAGGTGCGGCGTTGAGACTTCCTATCAAAAAGGATAACAAGTTAAATCTTAACCTTGGCGGTGCTTACAGTCTGGGTACAAAACTTAATGCGATTCATACTACATCTTTTGAGCTGACGCAGGCATCATTTCCAATCATTGATCCGGACACCCTGGTGAATAAGAAAAGTGGATCTGTGACATTGCCAACGCAGTATCAGGTAGGGTTTAGCTTTGAATGGCCATACAAACTGACGCTTTCTGCTGATTACAGCCATGAAGCATGGAATGAATACAGAAGTTTTGGCAGCACGGATGCAAGAAATGGTTTGAAGGATGTAGACAGGGTACATTTGGGGGTAGAGTATACGCCTAAATTCGGTTCTTTAAGTTATTTTGACAATGTTCGCTACCGTGCAGGTTTCAGCCACGGAAACACGCCTTATGTAATTAAAGAAAATAATATCAAGGACACCAATTTCAGTCTTGGTTTTACATTCCCAATGGGTCGGGGATATCAGAATTTTGTTTCCTTATCTTTTATTGGCGGGCAGCGTGGTGTACTGGGCTCTGGTCAGGTTCGTGAACGATATGGCAGAGTTGCGCTTGGTTTGACGCTGAGAGAAACATGGTTTGTTAAGCAGAAAATTGACTAATGGTCACAAAACATATTTTATGTTAGGTGTGAAGAATATTTTATTAGGGTTTTATAAAAAAGGAGATATTAATTTATCTCCTTTTTATGTTATACTGTTCGCCGTATTATTGGCTTCTTGCGAACAAAATAAAAATAAGGTAGGTAAACCGTATTCAGGACCGATTGAGATCGTAAATGGTGTTGAAGTAAAGCATAGCGAGCAGGGTAAACTGAAAGTTTTTATGAAAACTCCAAAGAGGTTACGCTATCAGAACGAGGATATTGTATTTCCTGACACCGTTAATATTGATTTCTATGACCCGACCGGTATCACAGTAATAACGCGCTTACGAGGCGACTCTGGCCGCTTTGATCAACGTAAAAACGTCTACATAGTAAAAGGTAACGTCCGCGTGGTAAAATCTCAGACAAATGAAGTTTTAACCACAACAGAGCTCAACTGGAGTCCGGATACAAGAAAGGTATTCACGGATAAATTCGTATCCGTACGGAATATGATTACAAAGGATGTGATCAACGGGAATGGAATGGATGCAGACCAGGACTTTTCCCATATCAAATTCAGGAAAGGTACGTTCAAAATGAAGTTCAACGAACTCTGACGATTGTTTTTATTTCTGACAATTTACAAGTGCTTTTGTAACAACTGAAATCGGCGTGTATAGGCTGTCTTTCCCCCATTTCATATTCACGTAGGTTATTATTTCAGCAATTTCCAGTTCCTGTAATTTCGAATTCGCCGGCATCGGCCTGTTGAATGATTTACCGTTCACAAGAATTGTATCTTTCATTCCATATCGGATAATACAAGCCATGGTCTCTTTATCCGATATCAATTTTGATCCTGTAAGCGGAGGATAAAGATTCGCCATTCCTTTACCGTCGGCCTGGTGACAGTTGGCGCAATTTGTTGTATATAACTGATATCCCTCCGCAAAATATTGCTCACTTTTCAATTCTTCTGCGTTTTGACATGAAAATGCAGCTAAAAGTATCAGGATAGAAAATGCTTTTTTGATCATCAACTTAAATGTCGCGAGACATCTTATTTTTTATATTCGTCTAATAAAATCCTGATATCCTTCATCAATTTTTGTGTTCCTTCATCCGTAGTTCCGTCATACATACCGCGAATGTGCTTTTCTTTGTCTATCAGGATGAAGGCCCCGCTGTGAAGAAATCCACCTTCGGCAGTTTTGTCCTCCTGAGCCGCAGACAAATAACTTTTTTGTCCGATGGCATAAATATTTTCCTTCGGTCCTGTCAGAAACTGCCATTGATTGCCCTCTACGCCAAGATCTTTTGCGAATGTATTTAAAACCTGAGGTGTATCATGTTCTGGATCAATTGTATGTGAAAGAATCATTAATTCAGGATTCCCTTTGAATTCTTTATAAACCTTGTTCATTTCCTTTTTCATGACCGGGCAAATGGTAGGGCAGGAGGTAAAAAAGAAATCGGTAACATAAATCTTACCTTCAACAATCTTCTCAGTTACCGTTTCTCCGTATTGATTCGTAAATGAAAATGGTGGTATGGTATTGTAAATAGTATCAACAATTTCTTTGCCGTCAACCTTCTTTGTCACCCAGTCTCTCTCTCCAAGAATCGGCAATTTTTTACTGCTGCTATCGCAAGACTGTAACGTAAACGCAATAAGCAGAATGATAACACTGGCACTGTAATAAACTTTAAACTTTAAATCGGGCATGTTTTTTAATCTAAAAATGTTTTCGCTTCCTGAATGTTTTTGGTTGTAAATTCTTTAACCTCAACAATTTTACTTTTCTGATCTTCGAAGTAAAGAATAGCTTCTTTCGGATTTAATTTTTTCGCAGAATCACCCCGGTATTCACGCATCCAGTCCATCATTAATTTGTCGGATTCGTTCAGTTTCTGGTTGATTTCGGTTGCTTTTATTCTTTCCTGCGCAAGATTATTTCCCGCAATTCCTTCATTCTGGAGACTGTCCATGCTCAGAATTTTTTTGGATAGTTTAGACTTTAACGTCATAATATCATCCATTTGAGGCATTACGTCGTCATGAATACGCATAACTTCGCCTTCCAGTTCCAGAATCTTGTCGGTATCTTTATTGCAGGCAAATAATAAGAAGCTAACGCCGATGGCAAGCAAATGTTTTTTCATGATCATGAGGGTTATCGTAAATGAGATTATGCTTTTGAGATCATTTCACGCGCATTATTGATAACAGATTCGGTTGGATTATGTCCACCGATCATCTGGGCAATTTCCATAACACGTTCGTCAATGGTTAATTTTTTAATCTTACTGACTGTTTTTTCGGATGAATGATCTTTATAAACAAAGTAATGTGCTTTACCGCTGCTGGCAATCTGGTGCAAGTGCGTGATGGCAATAATCTGATGATTGTCAGACATTTTTATCATCATTTTACCCATTTTTTTTGCAATTTCCCCGGAAACACCGGTATCAATTTCATCAAAAATAATCGTTGGCAACTTCCGTTTATCAGCCAGAATATATTTAATAACCATCATGAGACGGGAAAACTCGCCACCCGAAGCTACTTGTCTTAGTTCTTGCAAAGCTAAGCCTTTATTTCCGCTGAAAAGAAAAGCAATGGAGTCAATACCATCACTTGTCGGTGCAATTTCAGTAATTCTTATTGATAAGGAAGCGTTTGGAATACCCAGTTCGATCAGGCGTTCGATGATTAGTTTTTCGATCGTTTTTATAACCTTATGGCGTTCTTTGGATAACCCCTGAGCACTTTTAAGCATGATCTCTTCCATTTTGGAAGCCGCTTTTTGCGCTTTCAATAGAGATTCGTCCAGATTCAATACAGTTCCTACCTTTTTTGCCAGGGCATCCTGAATAGTAATTAATTCGTTGACCGTAGAAACCTGGTGTTTTTTGAGAAGCTGATAAATCAGGTCAAGACGTTCACGAACAATTTCGGTACGGCCTTCATCAATATCTACCGAAGCACTAATCGTATCTAGTTCGTCTGCCAGATCGCGTAATTCAATCAGGCTACTTTGTGCACGCTCCCGAAGAGGCTCGTAGGCAGGCACCAACCGGCTTGCTTGTGTGATAGCGGATACGGCGTTTTTTAAAAATTCGAGAATGGAATTTTCCGGATTGTCAAGATAGGCATATGCCAGTTGAAGTCGTTCTCTGATTTCAACCGCATTTTCCAGAATCGTTAGTTCTTGTTCAAGCTGGCTTTGTTCTTCGCTTCGAAGGTCTGCATTGGTCAGTTCCTGATATAAAAACTGATCGTAATCGAAAGCTTTTCTAAGCTGGATCGCTTCGGTTTTTAACGTCTCATACGCCCTGACTGCTTCTTTATATGCATTAAAATTTTTACGAAAGGCGTGAAGCAATCCGAAATTTTCCGCATAAGTATCCACTACCTGCAACTGAAATTCATTGCTTCCCAGCAAAATTGAATCATGTTGAGAGTGAATATCCAGCAATTGCCCGCTGATCTTTTTTAGGGTATCAAGATTTACAGGCGTATCATTGATAAAAGCCCGCGATTTTCCACCAACGGCAATTTCTCTTCGAACAATGCATTCCTCAGAAAAGTCAAGATTCTCTTCCTCAAAATTAGGAGCGAGGTCATAGCCCGAAAGGTCGAAACTTCCCTCGATAACACACTTTTCGTTCGGATCGTAAAGTGATTTCACGTCCGCCCGGTTACCCAGGAGAAGCCCAATCGCACCAAGCATGATAGATTTGCCTGCGCCCGTTTCACCTGTAATAATATTCAATCCCGGATCCGGCGACATTTCGAGCTGCTTGATCAGGGCGTAATTTTTAATAAGTAAATTTGAAAGCATGCCTTATGTAAGCAGATTATCAACGTTGGTAAAACCGGCCTTTTTTCTACACTAGAATAGATCGACTTTGATACGAAGATAGGTATGTTATCAATAAATAGGAAACCGTAGCTGTTCAGATATGTTATTTAATACCGTGCCAGGAAAATGATCCGGATTGCCGGTTAGCTAAAAAGTACTGTTTAAGTCGTAAATCACTTCATACAAATCTGAAATGAGCAGTTTATGGCTATGCTGTCTTGTATCATCAATTGTTACAAAATCGGTAGATACTGACTGGAGTCTCCCGAAGCAGGTTTTTCCGTTTTGTGATATGGCTGTCATTTTAACACCAATCAGATTACCTAATTCTTCATATATATGACCGGAAGTAATTCTGGTAAGGCGCTTGCTCATGATTTATTTTGATTACAGAAATTTTAGCAGAAGGGAAAAAAATCAAGAACAATTATTGCGAAAGGCGTTGGTAAAGCTGAGTCTTGGATGGATCCAGATTGACCAGAATGGATTGCGCCGCCTTTTTTTCTTCCGGTGTTGCCTCCTTCATGATTTGAAAAATTTCATCCGATTTTGAATCAAAAAACGAATTGACAACCACACTTCCTGGCCGTAATTGTGCCACTGCTTTGATTGAATTTAACAGATCAATGGTTTTGGCACGCGTTTGAGCAGGATTTTGTGTCGCAATATCAAGTCCCTGACGGTAATAGTTATACAAACTTTCACGGAAGGGAATGAACTGCTGGCTCATCAGGTTTTCAATAAGCCAGTATCTGTTTCTTGAATCCGCACTTTTTCTCTGATCCCATCCTTTTGCCGCAGACGGTGCGCCCGAAGCAAGATTGGCAAGGTTAAACGCTTTTTGCAAATAAGGTGAACCTCCCAGATTGCTAAAAGAATCAAAATCAAAAATGAGTGCAGTATAAGCGTAGAAAGCCAGAATGTAGGGTAATTCGTCGGTATAACTGTTTTCGTTAAAATATAATTGGGTTGTAGGCAGGTAATTAAACGTAAAATTCCTGTCTACATAATTGAATAACACGGTCTCATAACTCGCATTATACACAGGACGTGAAATAATTAGCTGGGCGTTCCCTTCAAAAGTGCCTTGTGTAACGGAACGTGTAAGGTTAATATTCAGCTTACATTTTATCCTTTCATCCTTCGAAAACGTTTCCTTTGTCCAACTCGTGTTATTTAAAAAATCACTGATGTAGGTCTGAAGTTTCGTCATCGACTGCGGATCTGTTTTTTGCTGAGCCACCAACTGATCGTAATTCAGGCTAACGGTAAACTGAAGTTCCTGTGCAAAAGCTATTCCGGAGGAAAAACCGGTTACCGCTAATAAGAGTATGATAAACCTTTTCATGCTTCGCTCCATTTTTTCAAAATAATATTTAAGATATCCTCAGCGACTTCTTGTTTTGATTTTAAAGAATAGTGAGATACATTTTCCAGCTTATCAATAACGGTAATTTTGTTGGTATCGTGTGCAAATCCCGAACCGGCGTCGTTGAGAGAATTCAGAACAATGTAATCAAAGTTTTTCCGACGAAGTTTATCCAGCGCATTTTCCATCTCGTGTTCGGTTTCAAGCGCAAAACCAATTAGAATCTGGTGTTCTTTTTTATATTGTCCCAACTGGCCTGCAATATCGTCAGTTTTTGTCAGTTCAAGACTCAGTTCATTGTCCTTCTTCTTGATTTTTTGACTGGAAACCGTTATTGGCGTGTAGTCTGCCACGGCCGCAGAAAAGATGATCAGATCATTTTCCTCAAAGTTTTCCTTTGTCGCCTTAAACATTTCTTTCCCAGTTTCGACTTTGATTCTGGCGATAGATTTATCAGGAAGACCCAGATTGGTCGGGCCGCTAATGAGTGTCACCTGCGCGCCTGCCTGAGCGAATGCCTTGGCGATCGCATAACCCATTTTACCGGAAGACCGGTTGCTTATGAAACGGACCGGATCAATCGGTTCGACAGTAGGGCCGGCCGTAATTAAGACACGTTTTTTTGCTGCAACGGGTTGTCTGGAAAAATGCTTAATGAGTCTTGCAACAATTTGTTCCGGCTCGGCAAGTCTGCCTTCTCCAATCAATCCGCTGGCAAGTTCACCGTATTTCGCTTCAATAATAATATTTCCATAACTCAAAAGACTGTCCAGATTTTTGAGTGTCGATGGATGTTTGTACATATCAACGTCCATCGCGGGAGCAAGAAATACGGGGCAGCGGGCGGATAAATATACGGCAGTTAACAGGTCGTTACAGTTACCTGACGCAAACTTGGCCATTGTTCTTGCCGTTGCCGGCGCGATCACCATGGCGTCAGCCCAAAGTCCAAGCTCAACATGGTTATTCCAGGTGCCATTTTCAGATTGGGTAAAAGAAGTGTAAACGGGACGTTTGGACAATGTTCCGAGTGTAAGAGGTGTAATGAACTGATGTGCCGAATCCGTCATGATAACCTGAACTTCCGCACCTTCTTTTACGAGTAATCTGACGAGCAAAGCCGATTTGTATGCAGCTATACTGCCAGAGACGCCAAGCAATATTTTTTTGCCTTTTATATCCAACCTGTTAAATGCAAAAGCACGTTTACGTTAATAAGAGTGGGTTTTATTTCTGCTGCAAAATTCAGTTAGAGCCAGTGATGCAGCGGAGCAAAATAAAACCAGCCGTAGGAACAAAATTAATGTTTACGGCTGGCTTTTATTGCAAAAAATAAGGTTGATTATTCCTCAGTTGTATCTCTGTATGCGTGATACGTTTTTCCTTCGATGAATTCATCGATAGAAATACTGCCCGCTTTGGGCATACGCTCGTAAAATTTAGAAATTTCAATCTGCTCGCGGTTTTCAAAAACCTCTTCCAGATTATCCACTCCCGATGCGAACTCAGCAAGCTTGTTATTGAGTTCCTCTTTCATTTTGCTTGATATCTGACGTGCTCTCTTCGAGATTACCGATACCGATTCATATAAATTCCCTGTTACGTCAGCTATTTTGTCCGTATCGCGGGTAATGATGGATGGATTCGTTGCCATGCTTACTTTGATGATATAGTTAAAAATCTTACTATCAAGCCGGAAAAACCGGTGTATTAATTTTGTTTTTGCTCCGTGCCGGTAGACGCAGTAACTTTTGTTGGCTTAGAACCAGAATCTGGCTGTGCCTCAATTTGTTTCAGACGTTCTTTTTCGGCCTGGGCTATTATTTCCAATTCCTTCTGGCTGTTGTCATACATTTTTTCAGCATCACTAAGATATTTGCCAGATGGATATTTGTCAATCATTTCTTTGTAAAACTTAACGACGTCGAGATATCTGTCTTTTTGTTTTTGATTTAAACTGTTGGAAGCCAGATTGTACTGAGATTCAACTTTAAGATAAGCAAGCTCTTCGTTAAATTTGGAGTCAGGGAAATCCTTGCGGAAATTATCAATTGAAATTACGGCAGATTTCAGTGACATCATATTGAATTCACTGATTTTGTAATACAACTTAGCTTTATCGTAAGCTTTCAATTCCAGTTTTTCACGCAATTCCAGGATATACTTTGTACACTCATCACGGAAAGTACTTTGCGGATAGGTATTGATAAAATCCTGCATCGCTGAAATGGCGGTGAAGGTACTTGCCTGATCCAGGTTATGCGGAGCGGAATCTTTGTATAAAGAGAATGCATGCATATACAACGCTTCCTGAGCATAATCACTTCTTGCATAAGTATCGTAAAACTTCTTAAACAGGAACTGGCTTGTATTATACTGCCCTTGCTGATATTGCGTATAGGCATAATAAAACTGAGCTAACTCAGATTCATTACTTCCTTTTAACAAAGGTATAAGTTCTTCGAACAAGAGACCGGAACGATAGAAGTCACCCTTCTTATAGTAAGTCATGGCGGCATCATACTTCTGCTGGTCTGTTCCAGTCTTCTGTAATTTTGAAAATTTACTACAGGAAGTAATTATTAGTACGGCAAAAAATAGCAAGAAATAACTTGCACGGTTGTTTTTTAGCATATAGCTGCAAAGATAATAAAAAAAAGCTACATCACCCTTAACGAATGCGTAGCTGATAATAGTATTGAAAAAAATCTATTGTTGATGGCGTACGAGCATTTTCTTCGTTGCGACTTTTTTTCCGTCCAGCGCCAACTGATAAAAATATAGTCCGGTAGACATTTCCCTGGTATTGATCCTAAGCTTATTCTCGTTTCTGGCAAGAGAATATTCCTGCATTTGTGAACCCAATACGTTGTAAAATATCAACTTAGCGTCTTTAACATCTCCGGAAATTGCGTAGTCCAGTTCGGCATATTCACTGGCCGGGTTAGGGTATATGTTTGATACTTTAATTTTATCATTGGAAAAAAGCTGTTCTTCTACGCGTACAGAGGACTCTACAACTGGAGAGCGTTTTTCAACCGTTTTTTCAACGACCTCAGCGATGGCCACAGCAGTGCTTTCTGCATTGGATGTATTTGCAAATAAAAGCGTTCTGTAAAAGTTGTTTAGTGCCATCGGTTTTTGAACAGACAGAGGCTTGTAGTTCAATACATCAGGTACGTTAGAAAACTTCATGTTTCCCGGTGCAATATTTTTCTTTTTAGGAGCCAAATTTAGGCGGCTACCGTTCGTAACGGTTTGCGCATGGATTCCGGTCCAGGCAAAGAATGTGCATATAATAAGATAAAGTATAGTTTTTTTCATAGCAGTAATTCGGAATACTTTTAACAACTTCTACTAGCCTCATTCAAAAGTACTTTACAAAAATATAGAGAAAAATTTGGAACTTCAAAATATATTGTGTGAACAGGCAATTTTATTTTCTAACATAAAATAATCATGCCTGAGACAGTACAAAAGGCAGAAAAAGCCGTTTATTCAAGCCATAATGTTTTTAATCGTGTTGGTTTGTCCGAAACGCGCCAATTAAATCCATCAAGCTGCCTTTCAAGCGGTTTAATTTGTTTGGGTGGTATTAATCTGCCATCCGGTTTACCGATAAATGCGATTCTATTTACCCGGTTATCTACAAAAAGCAGGTTCATTCTTCCACACTCCACACGATTTAAACCGATCATTTTTTCTTTGTCATCAATAGCATAATATGCACTTTCTCCATTCCCGTCAACCAATACTTGTTTAAGCTTGCTTTCTGCTGCGAAATAGGCGTTAATTGTCCTCCCTTTTACCTGGTTAAACTGTTTAACGAGTGTGTCTTCTGTGATTACAAAAGCTTTGCTTCTTAATAACATCCGGTTAATCGCATTGTTTACCAAAAAAGCACTTATTGTATCGCCTTCCATCTGATAATGCTGATTGCTCCATAGAATCGGTTTTTTAAAGAATAAAATGGTTGAATCAGCCGTATTGTAACTTATAGAGTCACATTTTCCCTGAAAGTCCGATTTATAGATAAAAACATTTCTGTCTCCAACAAGGCGACGGGTACTGTCTCTGGCATTTTCAAAAGAATAAAGCGTATCGGCTCTGATGTACAATGTGTCATTTGAAACAACATTCCTGACATAAGCATGCCCATAAATCTTTGAAAAACCTTCTGCTTTTCGATAAAACCCGTGGTCTCCGTTAAGTATGGTATTATCCTTCTTGGCAACGATTACCACATTTCCTTTGCCTTGTCCGTTGTTCTTTTGTCCTTCAACAAAAAGTGAATCGGCCGTTAGCGTATAGGTGTCATTGTCGACAGTTGTTCTGGTTTTAAAAACCGATTCGCCACTCTGAGAATTATACTGCCCTTTATTACTTAACAGCGTTCCATCCTTATTGATTACTTTACTGGGCCCGTTAAAATATGACCACTTTGTGACGGAATTATAGCGTAAAGTATCGGTGATCAGTGTGTATTTTTTATTTACCAGTTTTACTTTGTTGTAATAGGTAAACTCCTTCGTATTGGTATTGTAAAAACCTTCATTGCTTGTCAGGACATTTTCGATATCGACCGTACGGCCCGGGACTTTATAGTTTGCGATCCCGTTCGCCATATCGTATTCGATTTTCCGGGTGGTCAGAGTGCTCTTTTTGTCTTTTAAAACCGCTTTTCGTCCACTGACAATCGCGAGTCGGGTATTGCCGTAATAATGCAGCGTATCACCCGTAACCGTAATCGTATCGCCTTGCACAATCCTGACATTTCCATAGGCTTCAATAATATTTGTGCTTACATTTTGAATGGCCAGGTCACTGTATAAAAGCGCTCCTTTGTGCTTGAAAATTCCGTTGATGACCCGTCGGCTGTCTACGCCATTTTCGCTGATCAGTTCAAGTTCATCCGATTTCAAAAGCTCCACAATATCAGATGGTTGTGCGGGTTGTGTCGCCGTATTTACCCGCTGCGCCATAACATATGGCGAAGTAAACAGTAAAGCAAAGAACGTCAGTTTTAATATATCCTCTTTGATTGATATGACGCACAAAAGTTTAAAAGGGTTGCAATATTTTATAAATAATTTTTTCTTCATGTTGCTATGGTTTCCTTTACCTTTGAAATGGGTATTGGTACCTCATTTGTCGTGTTCAGGGTAAAAGACATCTGTTGATATATTCGACAAAATTACATCAAATACAACTCTTCATGTCATGTTGGAGGCTTTTTTAACTTTTATTAACCAACAAAAACTGGATATCGCCTCAAAGCCTACGCTTTTAACGGTAAGCGGGGGAATGGATTCTGTGGTGTTAGCACATTTATTTCATCGGGCCGGCTTTTCTGCGGGTATTGCTCACTGCAATTTTGGACTGAGAGGAGAGGAGTCGGACGGGGACGAATTATTTGTAAAAAAAATGGCTGAATCGTACGGATTTCCATTTTATGTAAAGAAACTGGCAGCAAACGAATATGCGCATTCGGAGGGGATATCAACCCAGATGGCGGCAAGAGATTTACGTTACAGCTGGTTTGAAGAAATCAGAACCCTATATTATTACGAAACGATCGCGACGGCTCACCATGCCGGAGATTCTTTTGAAACTGTGATTTTGAATCTCGTCCGCGGTACAGGTCTGGCAGGTTTGCATGGGATTGCCGTTCAGAATAATAGACTAATACGGCCGCTGCTTTTTGCTTCAAGGGATGAAATAAAACAATACATCGTTGATTATGGGCTTATTTGGCGAGAGGATAGTTCCAATGCAAGTCATTATTATAAGCGGAATCTGGTACGGCATGAAGTGGTTCCCGTATTGAAAAAAATGAACCCTTCGCTGGAAACGACATTTAAAACAACGAGTCGGCGGTTGAAATCGGCCGAGGTGTTGTTAGAGGTCTTTTTACAAAGCTGGCAAAATGAAGCGGTGAAAATAGTGGGTGAAGATTTATATATATCTATCCACATTTTGGCAGCCGCGCCGGAACCCACGTACCGGCTTTGGTTTATTTTACAGCATTACGGATTTAGTTATCATCAGGCAGAGGAGATATATAAATCGGCTGAGGGGTTATCCGGAAAAACATTTTATTCGGCTTCTCATACCATTTTGAAAGACCGGAATACGTTTATTCTCAGACGAAAAATGGAGGGTGATTTGTCTGAATCTTTACTTATCAACGATAATGAAGGAATTTATCACAATGAATCGATCGCTTTAAATTTCAAGAAACAAAGATGGTCGAGGGATTCAAAAATAGAGGTGAAAGAAAACGTAGCCTATTTTGACCACGAAAGATTAATATTCCCGCTTACAGTACGGAACTGGATAACTGGAGATCGTTTTTGTCCGTTCGGGATGAAAGGGAAAAGAAAAAAAATCAGCGATCTGTTAATTGACTTAAAGTTAAACAGAAATCAAAAGCTTAACGTCAAAGTATTATCAAACGGCAACGGCGATATTCTGTGGGTAATTGGTTTGAGGATTGATGATCGTTATAAAATTGAAAATGGAACAAAGCAGGTAGTCATTATAAGTGAAATTACATCAGTATGCTGATGGAGTGTGAAAAATATATTAACTTTTTTTTAAAATTTTTCAATGTAGTAAATATCTGTAAAGTAGTTATTTAAGTGTTTTAAGCTGTTTTCTTATTAAATAATTTGAAAAAATGTTTCTGGCTATCGCTTGCATGTAATAATTTTCTTTCTACATTTGCACCACGATTCGGATACGCCGAAACACACAGAGAGATGGCAGAGTGGTCGAATGCGGCGGTCTTGAAAACCGTTGTAGGGTAACCTACCGGGGGTTCGAATCCCTCTCTCTCTGCAAATAATAGGTTTTGAGGCATAACCTAATCCACGGCCACTTATGTAAATAAGTGGCCGTCTTCATTTTAGCTCAATTCGATTCAGTAAAACCTTTCCGGTTACGGCGCAGGTTACGTGGGAAAATTGCCGGTTACGGCACTTTTAGTAATACTCACCTAACTGCTAGAAAATGGTTAAAACCCCTTCTATGAAAATTTTATTTTGGTTTCGTAAATCGGAAGCCAAGGATCAATTATTACAGGAAGATCCTCTTGGTTCGATTCAGTGCAGAATTTCTATTGAAAATCAGACAATTGAATTGGGTGCAACAAAAATTGTCTGTAAAAAATCTGAATGGTGCCCATCCGGGCAGCGTATAGCGGGCAAAGGTCAGGTAATTGAAAGAGCTAACCGGACATTAAATGAAATCACGTTTCGGTTGAACAGGCTTTATGATATTCTATTGACCAAATTTGATTATGTGACTCCTACAATAGTTAAGGATCATTATAATAGCCGGGCCAAATTGACTTACAGTCTCAAAGAAATTAATATAAAATTTGAGACGCTCAGGACAAAGATGGTGGAGCAGGCGGTTATAACGAAGAGCACTCTGGATATCAACCAAAACTACGCACGGCACATCCTGGACTATTATGATGAAATTAGTGCGACAAAGCCATATGAATTGCCCAATACCTACTTAAATGACTTGTACCAGTTTATGATTGTCACCGGTCGATCGGGGGCGCGTTTTGCAAGAAAAGTTTGCGCATATTCAAAGCAAGTTTTTAAATGGGCAATAAGAGAGGGGATGTCTCCAAAAATTGACGCATTAAATGAGGTCGTCCCAGGAGCAACGGACTCCGAAGATTATCTTGACACAACTCATTTGTCAATATTTCAGTTGGACAGGCTTTGGAAGTTTGATTTTAAAGCTCTGGTTAAAAGTAATCAGATTTCTAAACAGACGGCTGATGTATTGAGCAGTGAACGGGACGCTTTTGTATTCAACTGTTTTTCTGGAATGCATCACTGTGACTATACAAAAAAAGAGTTTAGAATTGAGCCGTACCAGGATGCGCTCTTTTTAAAAGGAACCAGGACAAAAACCAAAAAACCTTTTGCGGTGAAACTTTTGGAGCCGGCTGTTCACATCTTAAAAAAATATGGTGGAGAGCTTAGATTATTGCCCGTTAAAAGCAATAAAAGCAGGAATATAACTTTGAAACATATCGCGGTTTATGTTGGTATTCCCCAACTTTTAACAACGAAAGTCGCCAGAAAGACGTTTTGCGACCTCGCTATTAATGAATTAATGATGTCGACAGACGATGTTGCCGCCTGTCTCGGACTTACGTCTACAAAATATTTGAAAAACTATGGAAGAATTAGAGAGAAAAGACTCATGAAGGTTATGAAAAGCTGGCACAAATTAAATAAAGCATCATAATGAAAAGACCCGGTCCATTTTGGCCGGGTCTTTTCATTATGAGTAATTCCAGGTTAAGCATTCTGTTTTTGTCCTGGCTCCCTTTCTTCTACCATCAACGGCTAACTTCTTCTGGTGATCCTCGCACTTCCAGACATATTTTTCCCTGTATTCTAAAAGGATCTGCTCCGGATAACTGCTGAGTAAAAATTTACCTTTCATATTTACACAGGCATCAAGTAACTGCCTGAAATTATCTAGTGTGTAGCCAGCGTAGTGTCCCTGATCAGAGCTTACGTAAGGCGGATCGAGATAAAAAAAAGCGTCAGGGCTGTCGTATGCTTTAATAACCTTTAGTACGTCGTAGCTTTCAATTGTTACTCGTTTAAAACGATCCTTAAGTTGAATAGTAAAATTGTTCTTTCGATTAAAATTGCTGAGAGCAGCTGAGCCTTTGCGATCGTAGCCGAAACCTTTGCCCATCATCTTTGAGAAGCCCATATTTGTTTGTGTCCACACTGCCCAGGCGCAGCCGACCGGGTTAGATACCAAATCCATTTGTGAAATGTAAAGCAAATCGGATTCCTTATGTTGCGCTCGCGAGTGAAAAGTCTCGTCAATGAGGTTCTGAATTTCATCAAAATCATATTTTAAGACTTTGTAGAAGGTTATTAAACGATGGTTTATGTCGTTTACAACTTCGAATTTGCTGGGCTTCTTTCCGAAGAAGACGGCTCCACCTCCGAAAAATGGCTCTATGTAGGATTTGTGCTCAGGGATTTTCGGCAGAATATGAGGTAACATTTTCTGTTTTCCTCCGTAATATCCGATTGGAGTTTTTAAATGAATTTCAGTTTTCATGGCTAATTAATTGGTTAGCCAGCAAAAGGAGGGAAATCCGAGCGTCAAAAAAAGGACGCAAAAGCGTCAAAAAAATGACTTATATTTGAAACGTTGCAGGCTCAGCAACTAAAAAACGACAGAAAATCATGGAAGAAAATGCTATCAAATCCGGCAAGGAGCTTGGGAGTAAGCACTTTGCCTCTATCGCTACCAAAGGTGAGCGTTGGAAGAAAAGAAATGTACCTGCTTACATCAGGGAGTCATTGTTCATACCGCATTATTTGGTAGAATATAATGGTTTCAGAGAGCTTTATATTATTCAATCTCCAATCGATCCTCGCGATAAAGTCAGCTTTATTTTATACGCCAGATCGAGGATCGATGAAGAAGAATGTACCTAAGTTTTTAATTGCAAAGAATGAAGCAGCTTCGCCAGGAGCTGCTTATATAGTACACACTCAGGAGCCATCATTTATCGCCGAAATTAAACGCTTTGATTCTTTGGAAGAAAGAGATCAATACATGGCTGATAATGCAGATAAAGAATTTCTTATCATTGACCGCGCGTTTATTGTTGAACATAAACGTTATTTGGAGTCTCCGGAAGAATCCAGACAAAAGACCTACCTAGCCAATAAGATGAAGCATTGGGTAATTGCGAATGTTATTAATTCAAAAGTTTTTTGATAGATAAAATCATTTACTCTCTGCAATAGGCTCTCGAAGCCACCTCGGAATAAATTTCGGACCTTGCACAATTTCAAACCAGTTAAATGGATTCGAACTCTCTAACTGCGACATAGTTGTAGGAAGAATCCCAAATGCATCGTTAATCTTGATGTCCAAAACACATGAGAAAATTGGTCCATAAGCTTCCACAATTTCAGATAGGATTACTGTCGAAATAATATCATCGGGCGTTAAAATTATCCAGTTCAATGCTGTATATCTCCAATATTCCAGTTTATATTTTTCAATAAAACTACCAAATTTCGCATCAGAGTCATTTGTTGGAATATCACTTAAAATTATCAAATACGTTTTCATTCTTCTAAATTCTTAATTTCATTTCTAGTCTGTATCGTTGATTCGACCTTGACATAATCCATATTCGGTGGCAGAAGTTTTCCTTTTGTTAAACTATCACCGGACAAGCTTACTTTTTCAATAGCAGTTTTTTCTAAGTTATATTTTTCAGAACGAAGGAGATCCGGATTTTTAAATAAACAGTAGAAATAACTAATCAGGAAGGTTATAAATGTTAATCCTGCCATTCCAAAAGAAACATAGGCCAATAGATTTGACCCAAGAAAGAGGAAAAGTGCCGACGCTAGAAATAGAACTATTGACATCCCGAACAGTGGTTTCACAATATTGGATCTATAACCCTGGCTCGATGCATGTTCTAATATTTCATTCCAATTTGTCATACTTCTTAATTTTTCAGAAGCGTAAATATAGAGCTTTATTGCTTTCTTTTTCATACGAAAGAATTCTGGTCTAGTGGTATTCAAGTGTATACCGTAGAAATACCCAATGAGTCCATTTACCATACCTTATCAGAATTGGAATCTGGGTTCCGATCGGCGTTCTATTATAATTTGAACGGGAGCACCAGACATTTACAATATCTGCTGAATTGTCCTGTACGATAAATTTCCACTGTGGCGGATCATGATGGTGAACGAGTTCTTGATAAACTTTTCCGTTGCCATCGGTTCTTGTCTCGAGTGACATGTAGTCTCGTTCAGGTGTGTAAACTTTGTCGACCACGACCCCATTAGTTCGAACTGTTTTTCCCGCTATGACGTCAGCGGCAAAAAAAATCAGCACGGAAATAATAAGGCTCCCGCCCACGACGTCCCAGTTAATTCTTTCAACTGCGTCCAGCAGTTTTACAAGTGTTTTCCAAAATGCATTGGTAATCTCATCCCAAGTTTTTTTGATTGTCTTCATGTCTCTAATTGTTTTTTGACAAAAAGAGTGCGATTTGGACGCATCAGAAAGGACTAAATGGCTGTATATCAATAGAATTTTGTATCTTTATAAAAAGTTGCACCTTTTCCTTGCAACATCCAGAGCCAACCGGCTGAAAATCAATCACAAAAAATTTAAATCTGTTTTTTTAGGTGAAAAGTCGGCAGATCAAGCCCGCCCTTTGACATTTTGGAAATTTCCAAAAAAAAATTTTCCGAATATATGAAAGCCCCCCTCGAGGGCAGACCTTGAGGGGGGCGGGGCATTTTTCGATATGGGGTAGGGGGGGGACGGGGGTCTTTCAATGGAACTCAATATCGAAGCTGGTGTCTCCTCCGTTCATCAGTCCACCTTGCAGCAGCCAGGCGAAGTAGTAGTCGGTCGTATCACTTAGGTGGGTCGCATACTCTTGGTCTTCACCCTTCTTGTTCTCGCTCCTCTTGTCCTTCTTATAGTCAGCGGTGATGGGTGCACGCTGCATACTAACTGTGACGCTCTTCGCCTCGGTAGGATGGAAGCGGGCATATACTCCATCCTCCCTTGTCTCAGACAGGATGCTCTGCATCAGTGCATGTATCTCATCCTTCAATGGGTTATAGGTAAGCGGGCACAGTATCACTGTCCATCCTGCATCAATGAAGACCTGAGCATACTCATCGAACAAGGTGATCCATGTACCATCAGGGTTCTTCTTACTACTGGCACTGGCATTTAGACCATTGCGGTCACCGGTGATGTAGATTGTTTTGTTACGATGGTTTATAAACCTTTCCACTACCTCATGGGCAAGGGTTTGGCTCATGTCCATATCTGGCTCTGGTTCATGAACAAAGATTCCTTTCACACAATGATTGCCCTTACCAAAGTTCTGCCAGTTGCCGCAGCTGGTGAAATGGGCGTTGAAGTCGACCACCGTGACCAGTGGGTGGTTGGGATCATAGAAGGTTTCTTCATCGATCTCGGTGTGCCTGTCATCCAATGCTGAATAGAATGATTTGGGCATCTTGCTCAGCCGTTTACCATCCACTTCCACGCCGTACTCTAATTTGGTGAGCTTCTTTTTTAAGTTGGCTACATAATTGCCCGGCAAAAACATAAGGTTGTCTTTGGTGGTAATCTGCATAAACAGATAGCGATCCGGTTCTTCGCGCATAAGCTCTTCCGTATCAAACATCCAATCCCCTCCGGAGCCGTAGGGTGGTGAAGAGAAAATGGAAACAAGCCAGTGCATCGGTGAATCGAATTTACCTTTGTTGGCACGGATACGACCTTCCAGAATTTTCAGCCATTCACGTTTAAAGATCAAAGCTTCATCCATAAATGCGAAATCGTCATTTCTTCCTCGATGCAGATCAGAAAGCATTTTGTATCCGCAGACCTCAATAACCCAACCGTTGGGAAAAGTGATGCAATTTTCCCAGTTGTCAGGTTCCTGCCAAGGCTTTTCCCAATCGTCTGGCGGTTTACGCCAAAGCGCATAATCACCTTGTCCGGTTTTGAAATTGTATTCTCTGATCCCAAAGTTTTCAGCCCATACAGATTTAATACCCGGGAAAATCGCCCTTTGAAATTGGGTTTTTGTTGCGCAGGCAAATTGACCTTTTGCCTTTGGAAGTTCTTCTTTGCTGACCAACATTAAAAGCGCCATTGCAAAAGATTTCCCAGAACCTATACCACCGATCATGGTTGCTGTTTTGGTTCCTTCGGCAGTCAGACCATAGAAAATGCCTTCGATGAAATCGGCTTGCTTGTCATTGACCTCAATTTCCTGAATTAATTCAATTCCCGATTTCATAGTTTGCCTGTTCTGTTAATTCGTCTTTTTCCACAATTCCGTTATTGATTACCGTTTTTCGTTTGATCACGATTTTGGTTGGTTTTTTCTTAGCATCATCAGGGATTTTGCTGGTATCGTAAGCTCCGTCGATGACAGCAGCTTCCTTTATAATTCCACGATATTCCCGGATCAACGCGGCGGCGGCTTTCGGATCAGCTCCGGAGTCCCTGAGTGTTTCGTAGTCCTGAATTACTTTTTCGGCCACTTTCCTGAAAAGCTCGGAGTACATATACTTGATGCCGTCGCGGTTTCGAAGCTGGCGCAGCTCAGCGAACAGTTCGTAAGTCATAGCCAGCAATTCCCTGGCTCTTCGATCTTGAAGCTGGACACGCTCATCCGTTTTGGCCAGTTTGATCGAATCTACATCCGAAAGACCTGCCAGAAGCCATCCACGCATAATTTCCAGTTTGCCATAGGTCTCCTGCTGTTTGATGGTGAGTTCTTTGCCATCAAAAACATGTTGGCGGTAAATGTCCATTTCCTCATATACTTTTTCGAGGTATTTGTTATGTTGACGCATAGTTCAGGGTCGTAATGTTTTGTCTGAGTTCAAGTTTGAGGGCTTCAAGTTTAGCCAGGTCTTCAAGCCATTGTTCCGCTTTCCGGTGATCAGGTGTCAGTTCCAGCTTTCTGGTGTGCTTGGAAATATTAACATTTATCCGGTTCAGTTCGAGCTGTAATTCTGCGACGCCGGCCTTTGTAGCCAGGGGCGTGAAAATAGATTGCTCGGTTTTGGGTTCCGGCAAAGTGCCGGTCTTATCAAAATATTGGATTGTCTTCATTACCTCCCTCCATTGCTGACGGATGGAATCTATTTTGGCAATTACCGGCCTGACACCTTCCACATCGTCATCACGGTACTCGTGCAGGGTATTAGATAAAAGAGCAGCTTCCATGTGCAGCCTGTTGGCATGCGCAAGAAGCTGCTCTTTTTGATGTGCTTTGGATTCTTCGCTTACGGATTCACTTCCGTTTTTTTTTCAGGTTCAGATCCCGCATCGCCAGAAGTCTCGGTATTTGCCGGCAACTGCTCATTTTGCCCGGACGCATCGCCATTCTGCTGGGTATCGGCCGAAGTGTCAGGTTTTTGATTTTCCCCAGAAACCGGTTCAATTTTCGGGTTTTCGTTTTTTGGCAAAGCCGCTGGTTTTGGCAAAGTTGCTGGTTTCGCTGTTTTCAAAGCATCTACCAATTTTTTCCCTCTGGCTATGTCATTGTCCGTTATGACAGGCTCAGATATCAACAATCCCCTAGTAGCAGACTTCAAAGCACTTTCGTACTCCTTTTTTGCCTGTTTAAAGATCGTTTGGTTTTTCTCAGATTTGTCTGAGTTTAAGCGGAGCTCAGCCAGCTGATAATCCGCTTTTAACTGTTTTATATTCATTGTTATGAAAATTGAAAATGAATGAATGGCGGCTGCTTATGCTTTGGGAGCTGCTACAACTGCGGGTTTAGCTTCCGGAGCAATAGCTTTTGCAACGATCTTTTTAGGCTCAGGAGTCGAAGCTGCCACGGTCACTTTTTTTTCTCTTACACGGGCATCACCATTTTTGAAAAGCACTTCTAAATCTTTCTGATTCATTTTGCTTAGATGTTTGGTGTTGCCGTTAACAAACTCATGACCTTCGGCTTTCGGAGCCAGTTCGTAAGTCTTTGGTGCTTCTGTTGTTTCTGTTGTATTCATTGTGATAAAGAAAAATAGATAAAAAATAAATGTAGGCTCCGGATGAAGCCTCCAAGATCATTACACGCCGCCTTCAGGAACTTCCGCTCCGCTCAATGGCTCTACTGCGAAAGTAGCTGTTGAGCTTAATGGGAATACCGGCACCTGCATACCATCTTGTTTACCAGTGAAGGTCGCGTCTTTGCGCGCAGTACCTTTCTCAGGCATAACTCCTTTCATTTCAAGCATGATTGGAATATATTTTTGACCGATGTAATACAGCTGATCATCATTGCCTTGTACAATCAAATTGACAGGTGTATCACATAACAATGAGGTAAATCTGACGATGTCCTTGTTGTAGCCCAAGATCTTAAACTCAACTCCTTGGCTAAAGCCCGCGCCGATCTTCATCTCTGTGTCGAACTTGGTAGTGTCGTACCACGCCTCGATCTCAATGAATTTTTTACCAGCAAGCAGTGGAATTGCACCGGAGAACTCACCAACAGTTTTCGCTAATTCATAGGTAAGGAATTCCGTCTCTAAATCTTCGGTAAGAACAATATACAGTCTCTTTGAACCACCAATTGTCTGTTTTTGACAACCTCTTTTAATGCCGATCAGTGGCGAACAAAGCATTGCATCTTGTAGATCATGCAAGGAAATTCCAGTCAATTGCTGGATTGCATATTGGGTCGCTGCTGCGGAAAGAAGACCAGCCATAGCGTTCCCGGTGAAGTGGGTTACAGCCGCAGCCGCTCCGATCGAGGTAGCCGCAGTCGCGAGTTTAAATTGGTTTTTCATTATATAGAAAAAGGTTTTTGAGATTTTGAAAGAAGCCCTCCCGCAAATGCAGGAGAGCTATTTTATAGATAGAGGGAGGGTTTGACTTAGATATTATCGTTCAAAAACAATTCGTCAGGCGTAGCGTAGTCAAAGCCAAGCGAAACGCGGATACTGATCTTATAAGATTTCACATCCTTCACGATAGAAAGGCGGTATTGTCCCGGATCAGCATTAGCCACAAAAAGAAGGTTTTTAGGAGGAGTGATCACGATCGTATCTTTACCAGCCAAGCCTGGATCAACCTTGAACTTCATGTTCGAATAGTCATCCAGAACCGTTGGTCTGTCCGCAGGTCCTACATGCTCCTTGAACAACGTACGGCGGTTTTTGCGGTAGTTATCGTAAGCCTGTAGGCTACATTTTACATCCAGATCCTTCAAAAGCATTTTAGGACGAACCGATTTAACCAGATCCGCTACACCATTGAATTGATCGTAAGCATTTAGCGCAGTGATTACCGCGCCATCAAAAACATGTTCTGCTTTGATATCGCCATTAACGCCGCGGCCAGCTGTGAACATGGTAAGGAAACCATCAACCAATGAACCAGCTCCGGATCCAGCGGCATTGTAAACACCATTCCATGCCGTGTTCAAACGAAGCATTTCAAAGTGCGTACTAAGGATGTGGTTTAAAAAGAACATTTCGAAAGGAGTGTCACTCACTTCGATCAGCGTACGACCAGGAGCTTTAACCCACCCAATGTAAGACTGATAAACTTCTTTGATTTGAGAAAGCGTGATCTCCATATCGATATCAGCTTCTTTGAACGTTGCAAACCGGCTTCTTACATCAAGTGCCTGTTTAGGGTCAAATCCGTCAGAAGCAGGCTTCCATGCATCTTTAACATCAAGCTGAACAAGAGCCGCTTTATCGCGGGTCACCAGAACCTGGAAATCGTTACCCAGGGACTGGGCACCGTAAACGACAGAGTCCAAAATGATCTGACCGTTACCATCGATGGTACGCATCAAATCTGCATCGAACGCTTCAAAATTGAAAATCTTCATAATTGTAGAAGGGAAATAAGGTTAAAATTTTAGGATTAAGATCTGTTGGCTTTATTCCAGACATCAACAGCATTCTGGTTGTAGCCAGCTTGCATATTCTTGTGTCTGCTGTTTTCGTCTTCTTCCGGATTTTTGTCACCCTTGGAAGAAACTTTGTCGTGATGCGCTTTGTATTTATCGCGCTCGGCCGTTACCGACAAAACTGACGCGTTTGCTGTGGCAAGGTTTGCTTCCAAAGTTGTAATGGATGCTGTTGCCGTTGCCAGCTCAGTTGTTCTGGTGACAAGATCAGCGGAAATCGTTTCGTTCGCCTGTATAGCCGCTTCAAGCTGCCCATTCAGCGCACTAACTTCTGCGGCGAAAGTTGCATGCTGATCGGCAGTCAAGTTTTCAGAAATTACTTTATCGGAGCCAGGGAAAATGGCTGCGATAATAGAGGATAGGTTCATTGTTTTGCTCATTTGGATTTATATTAAATCTTTAATTACATCGCTCGGGCGATCCGGATTGCATCGCCAAGACCACCGGTACGGTCCACCAGACCGTAATTGATGGCGTCTTTATAGTTGTACATTTTACCTGTGAAGACATCGTCGGAAGTAAGCTTTCCGGCGCGGCCACGTTTGACGTAACCTTTAAAAAGTGTCATCGCTTCGTCAAGATCCATCTGGATTTCTGCTTCCAGTTCCGCGGTAAGCGGCTCAATGCCGTTTACAGTAGCTTTGTCGATCGATTCACCAGCGCGGAAGATCCTAACAACAAGCCCTGCTTTTTCCAGAGCCTGGCTTTGATCGATATGCACCATCAGTACGCCAATACTTCCATAAGCGGCAGCACTGGATTTTTCCATTACCGTCACGTCCGTTTGGCTCATGGCAAATACGCCGGCACTGGCAACGCTTCCAGCGACATAGCCTACTATCGGCTTTGGAAATGATTTGATAGCGTCTGCAAAAATCTCGATGGAATCAACGGTGCCACCAGGTGTGTTCCCTTTCAGCACGACGGCTTTGACTGCTTTTTCAGCAGCTGCTTCTGCCAGCACATCGATCATGAATTCGTTACCCATGCCGCAGAATCCGTTTCGGGACATCGTGCCTTCCATCGGGATCACAGCAACATCGCCATCACCACGTTTCAGGTAGTCATTTAAGTAAATTCGTGTCCGGCTGTAATCACCATCCTTATCGAGTGGAGAAATTGCGGCTTCGTGTTTAAAGTGGGAGGGGATTGGGTCAAAACCTTGCGCCAACCGGGGAAGGATAATTCCTTCCATTCGGCGGGCGAAGGGTTTATTCATGTACCATAATCCAGAGAAGGTTTCCGCGTTCAAAGTTCGTACCGGGTTCGTTTGGGTATTAAGAGGATACGAAGTAGAAGCTTAATTTGGAGTGGTTAAAGGACGAATAACAGGGTAATGTTTAAGGTAAGTATCAAGACTGGATCAGTGTTTTTAACGTCTTGAATATTACTGCGCCCGTTCTTGCGTATCCTGCACTATTAGGGTGAATTCCGTCAGATAAATAAGTTGCATGATTTAGCTGATTGATCCCAGATTCCGACATGTCGCACAAATGATATTTGTACTTTTTTGCTATCACTCTGACCGCATCACGAACCTGCTCAAATTTAAGCCCAGCCATTGCCCCTACGCCTACGTCAGTATCTTCTCCATTTCGATGTGTCGGAGTTGCAAGAATAAAAATAGCATTTGGAATACGTGCGTACATTCTATCTAACATCAGTTGATATGCACCGTAGATCGTATTATTGTCGTGCGGGCTATCAATCGTTCCAAGAGGATAATTTAGATAATCATTTGTTAAACCCCGTATAAGGATAATATCTGTATCAGCTGGGATAGTGTTGTTTATACGTTCTAAGCTACTCATAGACGACTTCCATTCGAATGATCCCACCGGTTGAGTTCCGCCATTGTCTGGTCGTGCCAAATATAGACCTGTACCATCGAACCAAGCAATTGAATTATTATCAACAACACGTGTACCTCCAACTCCTCGCACATAGACAGTCATCAGAAATCTATCACTGATTGCACGAGCTTCATTAAGAAGGGTATTTGTGGTAGTGACGTTAGCTGCAACAATGGAATTTCCATAAATGCAAAATTTCAAACCTCTAAGATTGAAGTAATCAATGGGTGCAATTTTAAAATTCTGATTGGTTGCATTCGCCACAGACGAATTAAATGCAACTTCAAATGTTTGCATCCAGAGGTTGCAAGTTACGTCGACAGCAGATGCTGCATCTGCTATAAAAGCAGACCTTATATTTATGCGCGAAGTACCAGCCGGAACGCTTATATTTTCAAATTTCAAGTACACCCATGTATTCAAAGCTACTCCCATAGCTGGAAGTGCCGGGCTGGACGTTGTAGATCCTGTGGTATCTCCTATGTTTGGATAAAATGTAAGGGTAAAAGAAACCGGCTTAACCATAAGCGAATCTCTTTTCGCCCAAAATCCATAAGAGAACTTAGACATACCTTTGCAATCCTCTGGGATGGTCACAGTTTGATGGATTGTACAAATCGAAAGCAAACCATCGGACGATCTTTTTGAGTGCGTTTGCTTTAAACACCTTGTGCCGGCTGGCCCATCAGGCGTTAACTCAAAAACAAAAGGAGCTTGATAGTTTGAGCCAAGCCCTCCTAACCCCCAGGGAAAGGTAAGAGACTGAGCGCCGATTGACTGAGTTAAAAATCCAGCGTCTGAAATAGAATTATTTCTTAGTCTTGTATTTGCTAATGATAAATTACTATTTGCCTGGGTAATATCAGAAGCATTGGCCGTTATTTGGGATTGCAACCCACTCGTATCCGACTGGGCATCTTCCATTCCCAAGTAATTTTGAGGCTGTAATTTTTGAGGGCTCTTTACCAGCGATGGAGATGCCAAGTAAATATCACCCGTAACAGATGCAGCACCCGTATAAATGTAAGCAACTACCGCCGCTTGATTACTTGCATACGAAGGCATTGAAACAGGAATAGTACTTCGATAATAACGCAGACCGTTACCTAAATTAACGAACTCTGTTGTGATGGCTATAAGTCCCACAGATAAATTTGTTGCATCCACAATTTGGCAAACCACTTGTGATATATCAACGCCTGTATCTACGTTCAGGAAAAATCCAAATGAAACCATTGTGCCTGGCGCGATCGTTTCATTTGTTTTAATTATCTGAGAAACAAAATTAACTCTGGAATTTAATTGAATGCCCGCAACCTTTACCGCAAATGAGAATTGTTTAAATTTTTTAACCGAAGAAATTAAAGATACTGTCCCGGATTGCCTGTATAGTATGGGTTTATCTCCAATACTGGACGCACTTGTATTTAAAATCCATTGATCTGGGCTAAAATTAGCAAACGAAACAAGATTTTGACTTGTCATTGGGCTTGGCACGCTTGATAAATCTTCTCCACCAACGTACATCAAAGGAGCCAGTGCGATTGACGTTTTAATCAGGGACGGGGAGCCAAACCACATTTCACCATCAACAACGCTTCCAGGTGCCGCATAGAAATAGATTCTAATTTCGCACCGTGATGTATAAGACGGAACCGTTATTGGACTAACAGAGCGCACATATTGAAGACCACCACCCAAATCAATGGTTTCCATTGTAATATTTGCGTCAATATTCTCAGGTAAAGGCCACAGTTTATGCACAGTACTTGCACTCAAAACCGTTCCTGCTGAAAGGTATCTAAAATACCCTAGATGAACTTTTTCCCCAACTGGAAGAGCGTCCAGACTTATTTTGTTAGAAAAATAATTCACTCTTGAATTTGGCTGCATAACCGCCTTATACATAAAGCCGAGACCCTTTACACCCTTTTGAAGTGTGATTACAGCGGGCTGTGTTTGAACTACAATTAAAGGCTGTGTATCTGTGGATGATCCAACAAGTAGCCAGTTTTCCGGCGTGCTGTTAGCTGATAGAATTAAATTTGGACTTTTTCTAGGATCAATAAGAAGTGTACCCTTCGGAATGTAATCCCATTTAGTACCCCGACTGATTAGAACACCGCCGATTTCCATAGCAACGGGTGTTCCGGTAACTGACTTTGTTCCGGCAACAACAATGTCGAAATACCTACCATTCACTTGATTTGCAACAACAGATGGCGTGAAAGTTGCACCAGTTTCTGTTATCGTAGCAATTCCCGTTGTCGCATTATAAGTACCAATTCCACTTGCTAATGAAAACTGTTCATAAATCAATTCGCTTTTTGCAAACGCAGTGTCAATTTTTGTTTGCACATCTTCTAATAATAAATCAGTAGAACCTAGCGCACCGGAAACCTGTCCACGTATTGCAGACCAGTAGGATTTCAAAAGTGCTCGGACAGTTGGAGCGGTATTTACCGCTGGTGGGTTGGGAGGTGAATCTTTGAGATTTGCGTCAATTATTCCGTAGATTTCTTCGTCGTCGTAATTCCAGGCCATGAAGTTTGAGTAAATTAGAAATGTTATGAGAAGGATAAATCAAAGCTGTAATCAAATTCCCGGTGTGGGAATATCTTTTCCAGGTCAATGGAGGGTAAAAACTGTATCGGGTGCCAATTGACAAGATTGAAGGCAAGCTGATGCAGGCTTTGCGAAGTGACCTGACGGTTCCAGCTTACACGTGCGCCGTTGTCATAGCTTCCCATCATGTAGCAGTTTCCAAGCGTATCACGCATCAAAAGGATGTAACGGCGTCTGCGGTTTTTGTGAATCCAGTTCGTTAGCTCCACAGCCGTTCCTTTCATCGGAAAAGCGAGCGAGGTCTGAAAGGCGATGCCATCGGCACTTTCGGCCATGGTTTCAGAAAACGTCGCGGTTTTTGTGCGGATCAGAAATTCTGTGATGATTGAACCCGGCTGAATTCCGATCGCGCTTAATGGCTGCGAAACGGAATCAGCACCAGGGGAATGGACATAAACAAGATTCTGCGTCTGTATCGCGTACAGATGCGTGAGAAATCCGGCATTGAAGGGAGACTGGCACGGTTCGCCAATTTTTTCGAGGGCACCTAACATGCCCGAAATTTCCGCTTAAAATAGCCCGTTTGAAAGGACGAAAAAACACGGTTTTTGACAATGAATTGAAATGAAAAACCGCCTGTACTGATAGTATAGACGGTTTTTATCATAAAAACAGGTGGACTTTTTACGCATCTTCGTTACGGATTACGCATTTTCGTTACTTTTTGCGCATTTCCGTTACTTTTTACGCATAACTTTTTTCAAAAAGTTTGCTCGACCGCCGCTTTATTTTACTCACGTGATCGCGGTAAATTTTCCGGCAGGTCTGGTAATCCACATCCACGTCACGCTCGATTCCCCGGCGTTGCAAAGACATTGTCACCAGCGGGCCATAGTCGCCGCCGACTAGCTCCTGACCACCCCGAACTTCGGCAACCATCGTCCGTCTGAAAATTTCTTCCATGTACAAAGCAAGCATACCAAGTTTGTCAACCGGCACCTCCATACTTTGCACGTGAGAGTAATAACGGATCGATAATGCGCCCGGGCTTTTCTTGTTTGCCACCTTTTGGGTGTGCAGAATCGGTCGGGAAATAAGATGAATTAATTTGCCAAGTTCAGAGTGTTTATCAACGTGGAGTTCATCCATTCCGTTTTTTCTTTGATAACCATCGTACTCAGTTTGAAAGAATTTTTTTACATGCGGTGGGAGTGTTACCACAATAGTTTTTACCATGTTTACGTGGAGTAAATTAATGTTGACAATATACCGAAAAAAGACCATTATTAAAAAATCGTTAAAATCGCTATTTATGCACTCATGCTGCTGATAGCACCAATTAACTGATCAAACTTGCCCTGGGTGTTTGTATTGTATACTGCATCACGGACACTGTTAACCGCGCCTTCAACTCCGTTGACAGAACCTTTCAGATCACCGACGATTGAAACTACACGTCCAAGTGCATCACCGTTAGCTTTGGTTTCCTGTAAAATATCCAGAATAGCTTGAAGCTGATCTTTACCCATTTTTCTGGCTTCCTCATGCTGCGCAGCTGCGCCGGCCGTATCTCCGCTGGCGGATGGATCACTGCTGTCGATGCCGCCATACGCACCGCTGTCAAAGCTTGGCATGTCCGCCATGGCCGCGTCGGCTTCCGCCTGTGCTCTGGCCGCTTCGGCTTCGGCATCTTTGGCCGCTTGCTCGGCTTTACGTTTTTTGGAACCAAACAGATACATCCCTCTTTCGAAGTATGGGCTTTCGAACTTTCCGCCGTCACGGAAGGCCATGGGAGTCGCTGGATGCGGGATCACCGGCGTGTTGGTTTTACCAGGCGTTCTGGCATTTTTAAACATTTGCTGAATAAGCGGCCAATTGGCCTCAGTCTGCTTGGTGGAAATAATCGCTTCGCCGCCTTCCATTTCTCCGACATCGCGGCCAGTGGCGCGGTCGAGAAGCTGGATTCCTCCGGTTCCGTAACTGATTCCGTGTTTACCACCTTGTGGTACATGTCCCAAAGTTCCGCCATCAGCGAAGCTTGGATTTGGTGAGATTCCGCCCAGGGCGAAAACAGGATCTGGTTGGTTTTTGATCTTGGCTATTTGAACACCGGTTACCACCGCAGCCGTAGCGGCCAGGATGATATTCAGCGGGAAAAAGTTAGCGAGTGCTTTCAGTACGGCCAATGCCCCCGTTATAAGTGCCGTTGCGATATCAGCTTTTTTCTGTGCCTTGAAGGCTTTGGTTTTTTCGGCCTGCTCAACAGCGCGCGCCTTACGGTTTTCAGCGGCGATCGTTTCTTCCAGATCTGCTTTGAAATCTGCCTTTTGCTCTGCTTCGTCGCTGGCGATAGTGATCTGTTTTTCCGAAGCTTTATTTGCTTCGGCGAGTGCTTCATTAGTTACCTCTGTAGTGAAATTCTGTAACTCAGAAAGATTAGTCTTTTTCGCTTCCAGTTCCTGTTCAGCGACCCTGATTTTCTCTTCACTTTCTTTTTTCGCCATTTGGATTTTGGCTTCAATCGCTTGCCTTTCATCCTCCGTTTTAGCAAGATTAGCCAGGCGTTGCAGATCCTGAATTTTTGCTTCTTCTGCCGCTTTCATCTGTTGAAGCTGATCAGAATAGTACTTTTTCAAAGCATCCCGTTTCTGCTCCTCTGTTGTGGTTTCAGAAGTTAAAATCCGTTGCAATTCGGCCAGCCTTTCTGTTTCCGCAGATTTAAGCGCAGTTACATAATCTGACGAAGTTTTGACCATGCTTTCTGTTACTGAAAGCTCATTCGTGAGGATCGCGACTTTTTCATCTCTTTCACGGTTCGCTTCGGCAATGGCCTTTTCAGCTTTTTTCTGAGCAAGATTATTCAGGAACGCAACGGCTTGCATAGCCATTTCACCACCTTGTTGATAGGATGCCATGTCAGCGGAGAGTTTTTGCTGCCAAGCTTCCTGATGGCCTTTAACCATTGTTTGGGCTGACTGCAAGAAACCGGAAACATCATCCGCTAACAGTGAACCGAACATGTCAGAATAAGCCTTCAAATTTGCGGCTTTCTTTTCGTGCAGATCCTTGTCGATCGCCAGCTTATCATCACTCGCTTTTTTAGATGCAGCAACACTCGCCACATGGTGACGATCTTCGATCTGGTTTAAAGCAACGGCGAGCTGTTCATCATTTTGGATGAGTGAAATTGCCTTTTGCCCTTCGGCCATCATTTCAGCTTCCAGCTTTTGCTGGGTGAAGCGCAGTTCAGCATCTACCCGGTCCTTTTTGATCTGGGCGATCCTGTCAGCGTTACCACGTGCCTGGGTGATCTGCCAGTCAAAAAGAGTCATTTCCGCTTTTTGTTCCTGATCTCGAAGGAAGTTGCCCTGTTCAAGTAGTTTCCGGTCAGCTTCCTCTTGTTCCTTAATCCGCTTCTGACGGTATTCTCCCCGGACTTTATCCAGTGAAGCTTCGGCATTTCGGTTAATAGCTTCAATGAGCTGGGTTTTTACTGTTTCATCAGCTTTTGAAACCTCTATATCCGCCAGACGTTTCCTTTGGATTTCAGCAATTTTAGCTTCTTCTGCTTCCAGAGCTGTCTTGGCAGTTTTAACCGAATGCTCAGATTCCATCTGACTGAGCAGTTCCAATGCTTTTTTATTGTCCTTTTCTCTTAGAGCAATAATTTCGGCATCGGCATTTCGGTTTACTGCTATTCTTGCAGCTTCCTTCGTTTTCTCATCAGCGATCGAATCAGTGATTTCTTTCAAACGCTTACGGCGTTTTTCTTCAATTTTAAATTCCTCCGTTTTGATGGCGTTATCAGCAGTCAGCTGATTATGTTCCGCATCAAGCTGGGCGATCATTTCATTGATTTTACCTTCGGCTTTTTGTTTTTGTTCTGCCTGCTTGGCAGCTGCTTTTTTCTGTGCTTCACTGATCGAATCCTGTTTTTTAGTCTCAGAGGTTCCTGCCGCAAACGCAGCTTCGACCGAATCCTTTTTCGGCTGGGTAACGAATGCATCTGTCCAGCCCGATTTTATCTTTTCGTAGCTTTCGGTAGCATGCTTTGAGATATTGGAAAAATTGGTTTTGGAATTCTCAAAGGTTTTGGCCGCGCCTGAAAAATCACCGGCAAGAAATTGAACCAAAGCTTTTCCCCCTTGAACGACGCCTGAGATAGCATCGTAAACCATTGTCAATCCACCTATGAAAATTTGAATTGGAGTCAATACAGCTCGAAATACAACCGCAATGCCCTGCATAACCGTTGCCAGGGTAAGACCGGACGCATTGAACTTCGGAAAGACGTTAGAGAAAATATTGATGAAAGAAGATGCCAGCTGTCCGACACCGCTAAAAATGTCTTCAAAGACCTGTATTAACGGATCAGAAGCATTTATCACCTTTACCAGCCATTCAATTCCGTCTGCCAACAGGTCGAGAAAGAATTTGAAGATTGGAGAAAGGCGATCGCCTATCGCTGTTTTTAACGAGTCCATTACATCACCGAAGTTGCTTGCTTTGCCACCCAAGGTTTCCATCATGATGGCATTCTGACCAGCAACACCGGTCATGGCGCCCATCGCGATAATGGCCTGATAAATGGCTTCTTCGTTGTTTTTTACGGTTTGAGTCTGCTTGTTAAAGGTTAATGAAACATTGTCACCCTCTTTTCTGGCTTTTACACCGAACTCCTTTAAACGTTCAAATTCTCCTGTCTGGGCGTCCAAAATCCCTTCGATTAACATATCGAAAGTTTTGCCTTGTGAAGCCGCTAAATCAGCCATTTTTGTCATTTCAGACTGTGAAGGTCGAAGACCACGGTTTACCATTTTGACATAACCTTCGGTCAGCTCGTCGACACCGAACGAGGTTTCTTTTGCCATTTTCTTGATGGCCTCCATCGCCGCTTTCGCTTCCTTCTGACCACCCAAAGCCGTTGTAAGTACTTTTTCATACTTCTCAAAAGTGGCGGTTGTTGTAAAAACTGCCTTACCGATATCAACCATCCACTGGATGATCTGCAAAGCGATGATGGCCTGAAAGGCAGTTCCAATAGACTTTACGCCGGAAGTGATTTTCCCCCATAAACCAGGTTGTCCAAGGTCGGCGGCTTCATCCTTTATTTTTTTTGCCTGATCAGATACTTTCTTGAACTGCGCTTCTGCTTCGCCTATTTTTTTTAGCTGGGCAGTTGCCTGTGCCGATCCCGGCACCATATTTTTTAGTTCTTTGTTAAGGTCGTTTACGTATGTTTTGAGCTGGGAGAATGTCATTTTGGTGACATCCATATTTCTAAGTTCCTTGGTAAGTTTGGCCGCTTGCTCCTGCGTTTCTTTTAATTCAGCCTTATATTTTTTCCATTCGTCCGAGCCTTTTCCACTGGTTTTTTCGATATCGGCAAGCTCCTTCCTGAGTTCTTTTGCCCTATCTTTTGCTTTTGTAAGATCATCCTGCAACTGCTTGGAGTTACTTCGGACGTCAACTTCAATTACATCTCCGTTCATTTTTGAGGGTTATTTTGTATCGTATTCTCTGGCGATTTTAGTATCACGTGCATTCCACGCGGCCTGAATCCGGCCAGCGTTAATTTCTTCGGAAGGAGTGGGGATACTCACTTCAAAACCCATGGCTTCTTCAATGCTCATTTTCGCCCATACCTCCGAAGAAGCGCGTAATGCTTCGATGAATTCAGGGATTATTTTTTTGAAAAGCTCATCATTGTATATTCCACGGTAGCCGCGTTTTACGTTCGGGCTTGCTTTGAGATGATACTGGATACCGGATGCAATCCGGAATATCTGTTCACTTTCAGTCAGCTTCTTTACACCCTTGGAGTAGCCAGGGACGTAGACGAAATTGCTAAGGCCGATCCGTTCTACCCAGTCGATTAATGGTGCAAGGGGCGGGATGGTCGAGTAGGAAAGGTTTTTCATATCCTTTAATCTGAGAAGGGCACTGAAAACCACACTGGTTGAAATTGTCTTATCACCGATTTTGACTGATCCTGCCCTGATCGAATTCACCAGATCACCGGTATCGTTCAGATTTGCTTCCTGTACAGCTTGTTTAAGCTGTTTTTCTATCCGCGCAGCAAGCTCGGTATATAGCTTTTCCTGAATAGGATTATTTGTGAAGTCGGCCATTTAGCTATCGCATTATTTTACGATAGCTAAGTTGCGGTGGTTAAGCAGCAGTAGAAAGGACGAAAACGTATGAATTTCGATTTAAATCTCGGAGAATTAGTAAAAAAGTGGAAGATAGAACTGACTCCAACTTCCACTTTTGTCTTAATCAATTATCTTTATTTGAAATATGATGGAGGTCGACTCCTGGATACTCTGACCAAGTAGTAAGTCCATCTAAAGGTATCAGTTGACCAGTTTCAAATTCACAGATGTTTTGAAATGTGTGTAAATGATTTGGTCTGAGATCTTCAGGAATTAAATCTAGTTGTGAAGATGGGATTTTTAGTGCATCTAATACGTCTTTTGTAAGGCGTATATCCTCAATTACTATTTCATAAAATTCCGGATTTAGATACTTTGGATCAAGAGGTGTAAGAGTGAAGGTTACGAACTTAGGGTCTTGATCTTCATGAATTTCAATAATTTTACCTACGTATCGCTTAGGATTGGAGCTACCAGTAATTGGACTTACATGGTAATAAATAGCATTACCTATTCTGTATTTTGTAAAGTCTGGAAGCTGAGCTCCTGGCTCATCAACCTTTAATGGACTTTTATAGATCATATTTTGCTCTTGGTTTAGTTTGTGAAAAAACGGTAACAAGCATGATGGTTATTTTAGTTCTGATGCTAACATTTCACCATCATTAAAGCCGTCGGATTACCGGAGTACGTTTCAAAGGCAGATTTACCTTATTAATACTACGTTCTATGTCCAATGACTGGTTGATACACTATCAAAATACAGGCATTATATTGGACGAAGATCTTGACCTTCGATGTCTCTCATTAGTTGGTTGTCGTCCAGAGGTATTCTGGATGGCCAATTTATTATTCCCTTGGTTGGTGGCCAAATAATTTCAAAATATTTATCGTACATATATTTGTTGAAATTTGCTACAGATGCTAACGGGCAATTGATTGCACACAGAACTAACCCACCAAGCACTATAACCGTTCGTTGTGAATTCGCCATTTTTGCGATTTCTGCTATTGTAGATTTTTTCTCTAATTCCGGGCTGAGAATAGTTAATCTTGTATGCAAGTATTGGAAATTATCCATTCCTCTATATTTACCGATATATACAAACCATCCATCAGGGATGGTGTTATTGGTTCTAAGGTAGGTCAAATCCGTTGCCGGTATTCCCCTAGTTGTTGGGCTAATAAATTCGCCTACCATACAAGTTTTGACCATCCACAATGAAATTATACGTTGCTCGTTAGCATCAAGTTCTGTTGCATTAGCCATTAATAATTTAGTAATTACTGGCTTTACAGGTGTCTCGAAATTGGCACTAAGCCACTCATTATTACATTTTTCACATACAATTTTCAGTCTTATTGTACCTGGATGACCTTGCTTTATTTTTGTCATTGGCTGTACTTGCACTTTATCATTAGAAAAGTCTAACGATGTTCTATAACTCTTATACTCAGTCTGCACTCGCGGAATAACCTTTCTGATCCAGTTACCTATTACGTGCTCTTCTGACAGTTTTCCGGAACCGCCACAGAAAATACATGTTCGCCTAAATTGATGGATTTGAGTCTTCTTCATTATTGGAGATTTTTTTTCTTTACAATGTATAAAATAAAAAATCAAACACCCCCAATCAATAAAGCCGTTGCAACGTTTTTCACAGGCACACCCACGTTAAGCTGAGCGATGATATAATCAACGCCGTCGACATGGTATTTCTTTGAGAAATCAAGCAGTGCGATGTCGGCTTCGTTGATTATAAAGTTTTTATTTAAATAAAACTGACGCTGGCGCAGTGTGATTGTTTCCTTCCAGGTTGTCTGCGCTAAATCTGCAGGAAATAAAGATATTCCCGACAATTGTGGCGATGCTACAGGGTAAGTTTCTAAAAGGCCATGCCAGAACAGCAGCCGCGGGGCCCATGGCTTTGCATCCTGTGCAAACTGGCTGGTTTGGCCTTCCTGTTTGCAGATCGGCAGTCCGCTCGCAGGATCAGTAAGCATCGTCGAAAACTGGAATGGCATCTTTGCAATACCATTTCCAGTGCCGATCACTTCCGGCGAAATATAGTCTGCGAATTTATCCGGTTTGTCCTTCGCCAGCGCATCATTATTGTCTACGGTCATACTCAGCTGAATCCTTGTATTGGTTTCGGGTATTTTGTTTTCTCCGAAAGTTGCCTTTGAAGACCAGTCTATTTCCGTAGGAGCGCGCAGTGAATCGTCCCAAAAATCAATTTTTAAAGTTTTCTCTACCGAGTTAAAAGTAAATTTCAGATTGGCAATTTTGCGGAGTTCCAAAATAAACTGAACAATCGAAAAGTTTGGAAGGTGATTTTTGACGGTGATCAGCCCGGTTTCGACTTCGCGCAAATTAGCCAGGATCAGTTTACTCCAAACCGGATGGGTCAAAAAACTTCCGCTGATTTTCGTACCGGTAATTGTGCCTATTTTTCTAAGTACCCAGTTCACAAAGAACTGAGGAACCTCCGGACTAAAAACATATTCACCATCCTGATAATCGTTGATCTTTCCGGCATAGAAAACCGTACCGCCATTTGCGCCGTAAAAATTTTCGTTGATTATCGTCGGAAAGCAAGCTGCCTGATCATTTCCCTGATCATTCACCACCGGTGTCAACGGTATAGGTAGCGGTATGGTACCGAAATCAATCTCCTGCAAAGAAAGGTTTTGGTAGTCACCAAAGAACAGACCCAGCCGGTCGGTAAATGCACCTTTGTAGCCGGATTCCCGCGAAGCCTCTGTCAAAAGGAAGTAGCCTTCACGGATCAGCTCGCCATTTTCAAAATGCTCGTAATGCATCTCGGGCAGGTATGAACCGGCCTGCGGCTCTTCCCAATAATCGAAGATTGCACAGTTTGTTTTCACCGCTGGAAAAACCGGGATACTTGCCTGACTGCTTGGAATGGAGTCATAAAGCAAATTCGGATTTACAAGCTGATAATTTATGCTTTGTTTCGCGGGTACGAATACCTCAAAACCGTTTAATCTGATCATACAGGAGTTACTTCAAAGATTAGTGGGGCATCTGAACTATTTACGACGACATTGTCGAACATGAAATAACCTGCTTCGTTAACAGTTACTTCGCGGTTTTTCGTCGGTAGTTTAAGTTTACATGGTCGTCTCGGATAGCCGCCATAATTCACTTGTAAAATAAAATTGTAGATACCTGGCTCGTAAACCTGTTCTGATAAACGTGTGGTCGTAGGATTTGAACCCACAGAGTTAGGAATGATCTCCTGTCCGGATATCCGAAGGTTTACAACAGGTCCAAAATCGGGCGATCCAATTATCTGGTTTTGAAGGTTCATCGGGAAGAAATGCCGTATACCAAGCTTGATCGGAACATTATTGAGTGTACAAGTTCCAGACGTATTCGCATAGCTCTGCGTATTCAGGCTGTTATATCTGCCTTCGGCAAGTGCATCGGCATCACCTTCTTTTTCTCCGCCGTAGGTTCCGGCCGGTACCGTTATTGTTGCCGGTCCGCCCAAGTGTGTCGAAGCACAGTTATCCCGTTTAAATGTTCCAAGCCGCGAAATGGCCACGTTAGGAAATGGCGTTGATCCGGCCTCGATCGTGCTATCCAGAACCGGTTCGATATAATCCGGATCTCCCTGAGTATTGGCCTTTACAGCGTAAGGTTTTACGGTGCTGTTATTGTCCAGATACACCTTTTCAAGACGCTCAAACGCCAAAAAACCGGTTCGCTTTCCGTAGCCGTCAAGTACCTGACGAAGGTTCACACCGCGCCATGTCGTAGCGCGCGGTTCGGTAGGTTCAGCAGCTGGTAAATCCGAGTAATTTTCGACGGTGTCCAAAATCCTGAAATTGAACGTGCGTGCAATCAAATCCTGATTGTCCGCCTGATCGACCATCGCCGTCGTGGTGAGTTGAAGCGGCCTATGCCCTTTGTCGGTGATCAGGTATACTTCCTCCGAAAGAAGCAGCTCGTCCAGGTAGCGCAAATAATTGATTGCATCACGTTTTAGGTAGCCGGTGCTGATCTGGAAATCGTACTCACCCTCGATGCTGATAATTTTCAGCTCCGAGAAATCGACGCCGGCATCTGCTGGCCGTTCGATTTCGGCAGTCGACTGCACTACTTTAAGGCTTCTTTGCGCCTGACCGGTAAGACGCAGCGTATCCCATCCGCCCAGGGAATTAACAAAAAGGATGCTTCGATCAAACTCTTCATGGGAATGATCAACAAAGAAGCTACGGACTTCGCTTACGCGTTTGTCCTGTTCATTACTTAACCACACGTCGTACCTGGCTGCATCGGCAGGAATGGCGAGTGCTTCCATACCCACGGGGCAGGTGATCACCGAATACAGCAAAGGATTAGCCAGGGACATCGCTGTGATAGCATCCGAGCTGACACCGTCATTATCGTAGGATTGATAACGCAGTTTGAGCACCTGCGGCTTTGGCGTAAAATTCAAAACGAATTGCAAATATTCTTCCTGATCCTCAAAAATACTTTTGTAGTTGGGCTGCCATGTCAAAAATTGCCTTTGCCCGATCTGCCAGTTTTTCCAGAACGAATCACCGTAAGCGTAAAAATCTTCGTTGGCAAGACCGGCCTTGATCGCGTACATTTTGGGTAGCTCGTTTGTAATATCGACGGCAGGGACGCCGCCCACGATCTGCTCTTTCAGTCGAAAGGCCATGGTCTGCGAAAGCGAAACACTCATTTGTTTTTGCTTTTGTCGTGGCTTGGTGTAGGAGAGAAGCCCGTCAATTTTGCCGTTACGTCCGGAGTTGAACCGGAACTCGGCACCGGAAAAAACCTGAACGCCAGACTGGTTGTTTACCGGTGTCTCGCGGCCTTCGGAGGTGTGCAGTTCTTCAAAGTTTTCAGAGAAGGGAAATTCAGGAACCTGAATTTGAAGGTAATATTTCAGGCCGACCCTGCTGGTAAGGGCAGGATCAGCGGCCTCAATGGTATGGGTAAGCTTATTACGGCTAAATTTTAGCGGCAGGTAAGACTGGTCAGTGGCTATGGCATCAATCATAGAAGATGATTTTTCTCCAAAAGTGAATAATAAGTTACTACCTTGGAAGGACTTAAACCACTTAAAAATGAACAGATATATCTTATCTCAGGATCAATGGAATCACTTTTTATCGAACATTCAGGATACGCAAAATTTCGATTATGAAGCACAGATCACGATTGATAATCAAACTTCGACGGTGAAAGCAAAAAAAATCCGATTTGATGATAAGATTGTTGTTTTTGCGCTGGTTAGTTGGGTGAATATCGAGTTTATCGATTGTCATTTTGAATCCGATGTTATTATAAAAATTATTGAGAAATGGGAGCATGACAATACTAAAGCCTCCATTAAATTCGTGAATTGCTACATCAACAGGATTTTAAATAATTTTTTGCCTCCTAACGATAGCAACATGTATAGGATGGCAACCAAAATAATAGCTCAAAACAGTTTACATATCGGCAGTATAGAAATAGACGGAAATGGGCAATTACTAGACTTGGTAATTGAACAGGATGAATCGAATGAAGATTTTAGCATTGCTAAAATTGCGGTAGAATCAGGACAGTATATAAGAATGAAAAATGTAACTGTAGACGAACTTGACATAACTTATGCTCAATATTTGGATTTAAAACGAACCATTCTTAATAAATCAAATATTTCAAAGGTCATTGACTTTACTACAACTGACTCTTGCAGTATACCAATCTTAAACTTTGAGTCTTTGCATCAGCTGAACCTTAGTGATTCAATATTTAAAGAAATTATAATAAATTCCAATTTTGGTGATGTCAACATTAGTAAGATAACAGTGGAAAGTTTAGAATTTCAAAAAAGTGGATCAAAAGGTAAGGTTATCATTGAAAATGGATGCAATATTGGGCATTTGGCTTTTGGAGCAGTTAGTATTAATGAGATTGTTATTTCGGAGGCTACAATTGATCACCTTATCCTTCCAATCAAACTCGCGAAGTTTAATACTTTGAATGTGACTGGTGTTAGCGAGCATCCACTGCATATTAATAAGCTGAGTTTAATCAATGGGACATTCCAGCAGGGTGCTGACAAGGATAAGCCTACAATTGTATTGGAAGGATTTACGGTTTCGTCTATTAATTTTGCTTCATTTAATAATAATTCTAATGTTTACATTTCGGGGATAGAGTATCAACCACGAATTACCAAGTCCTTAGTTTCTGTATTATCGTCGGAGTATTTTGATTTGTTGAAAAGTCACAAAATATCAATTGATCAGCTGGAAACACAAGAGTCAGACTTTAAACTTTTGAACTCTGATTTGGGTAAGATAAATTTCATTTCCTGTAACTTTTCAGAAATGTCGATGGAAATAAAAGCATCGAAGATTAGTGAGATTTTCCTTGCTGGTACTGATATGCCAGCTACATTGCAAGGTGATTTTAGAGATATTCAGATTGGATACGCTCAACTGAAAAAGGTTTATGAAAGTCGCGGTGACTCTGTCAAAAGTAACGAATATTTAGCCTTGGAACTTAACGCTCACTACGAGTCTTTAAATCAATTAACAAGAAAAAAGACGTGGGCAGAATTCCGCGATTATGCTACTTTATTTACAAATAAATACTCTAATAACTTTGGTACAGATTGGTGGCGGGCACTATGGCTATTAATGTTTGTGATGAGTGTTGTCTATATTATCCATAATATTTCACTTGGTTATGGGCTAATTATTTATAAGCCGAATGAGGAACAAATAGATAATTTTAAAGAAATTCTGTCATTGTTTCCCGAATTCCTCTTTCCAATTCACAAAGCTGATTATATCCCAGAAGTCGTCAAATTGAAAATAACTTATGCATCTCGGTTCTGGGACTTCGTCGGTAGGATTCTCAGTGCTTATTTTATATATCAGTTCATTTTCGCATTTAGAAAATACGGTAAAAAGTAAATATTTTTAAGAGAAATTTTAACAGAACATATTATTCGCAGCCAGTCCAAGGCGCATCTTTACTTCATAACCAAAGCTTGCATCTGCACCACTATACATAACCGGTTCAATTTGGATGGTATCAAAATCCAGAAAGTTTTGATAACTCCGGCTATCGTGCTGGAGTTTTTGAATAATGGACGTGGCAATCGTTTCGGCATGATCGTATGCTTTGTCCTGATCTGCACGTTCGTTGGATGGCTCCTTACACCAGATATAAAAAACAGTGTTAAACTCAGCCATCAGAATGTGATTTTCAACCTTTTTGGTCATGTACCGGGGACGCATCACAAAAATTCCCGGGTAAACATTTTCGGATACGGAGTCTTCAATCATTCTGTCCATCCCATTGCTATCGGACAGTTCAATGTACGTTACGCCATACGCAGTTTTCTGCGCTTCCAGAATCGGCAAAAGGTATTGCCAGAATAAAGTATCGGTCGGTGTCATAGTCAATTTTGGTTTGTTTTGTTTCTAGCGATTTCGGCTTTAACGTCTTTATTGTGTTCCTCTAAAAACAGGAAAACATCGTGTACATTGGCAGATTTGGTTGCTTTCATTGCGCCAAAAACTTGTTTTTGCGAAAGCAGATGTTGATTTTTGATCATGGATTGGCCTGGAAATTCTTCTGGAACGGGCGGAGCGGATTCATCGCTGTCAAAAAGATCGAAAAACGAGAAAAACTCTTTTACTGATCCCATAAAGTAAACCATCACAAGTATTTTTTCCTCCATGAAGGCACCGTTCAAAAATTTAGCGCGCTGGATGGCGATATGCTGATTGTAAGGTTCTCTGTCGTCGCCGTTCCAATTAGGATCATTTTTGTAGTTTCCCTTACGTTCTGGTCTGCAAACACTGGCCACAAGCATATTTAGTCTTTCTTCACCTTCTACAAGCTGTTTGATAAAAGCTTGTGCATGGATGTAGGCATCGGATAGCTCGCCGAATGTCATGCTCCGGAAACCTTCCTCGAATAAATGCCAGTACTGACCATTCACTTTGAATTTCTTAAAAGGAGCTGTATTCAGTTCCGAAGTCCAGAGCCAAGAAACCATATTTAATACCTGTGTCAACGCTTCGGTACTTTGGTTCTTTTGTTCTTCGGATCGCTTCGCGCCAAAGAAATGCTGCATCAGCTTTTTCCACTGCTTCTGATCATAACCCAGCACGATCCGTAAAATGGTATGATATGTGCTGCCGGATTCAGGCAGCACATATAAATTTTTAAGCAGCTCGGTCAGGTGCTTATGTTCGACCTCTTGCCAATTTTCAGGAAGCTTGAAAACCTGACCGCTGATAACTACTTGCTGCATATTGAGACTTTTTAATGATTATTTTATTCATATTTCGATTCAATAGTTATCCATACTTCCTCTCCCTTGGCCAGCACCGCTGCAATGTGCGATTGCAAACGAGCGGTAGCCACACGGCTCTCTCCGACCATGTAGTCTCCGTTTTCTAATCCATACTTTAAGCCATGGAGTAGACAACCATCCGTATTTTGATGGGTGTTACCGGCATGAATCCGGATTCCTGCAAAGCCAGGCACACCGATCAAAATCGGCATCTTCCGCTTGAAACGGTTGGAATAAGTAATGTCCACTTTATACCTGCCGACAGGAATGGCGGTGCGCCCGTGTACCTTAATTTCCCTGATCTTCTCTAACGACATATCAGATGTGAGCCTGCGGTCTTTGTCTTCGAGCACGTAAAGACTTATAAAACCGAAAGCGCTCATCATGCTCAGGGTCGTGTTTTCACCTTCCCACCGGCGCGTGATCTTAATTTCCATCAACAGGCTTTTTAGTAGTGACGTAGCTTTTTATTGCGTCGTAAGCCAAAAGCAGGATCGTTTTCTTTCCCATTTCGGCATAGTTTTCCTGAACAGACCAGAACTCGGTAGCAATGATCGTGATCAGCGCGGCATATTCGAAGGCGTTAAAAATAGATACTTCCACGCCTTTGATTTGAAGGTGGGCAAGGCCATGAAGGGAAGCCAGAACGCAGATGTAGTACATCAGCTTTGAGAAGGTTTTATCTTTAAAAATCTTCGCGCTGGCAGGAGCGTGTTTGACCGGGTCCAGATTGTGCAGGTATTTTTGTTTCTGAATTCCCGCAAATGCATCGTAGGCAATCATTAGCAGCAGGAATACAAGATACCTGAAATCAGAAAAAACATACATTTCGATGAATTCCAGTAGCCATGCCGCCAATCCTGCAACAAGTGCCCAAAGCGTAACGGAAAAGAAATTCTCTGAAATAAAGTTTAAATGGTGGGTCATTGCCGAAAAATAGCTTTCTAAGTAAGTTTTCATATTAATAGGGAGGGGTGAGTTTTCCAGATATGTAACCCAGAAAGAAGGCTTTGATAACCTTTTTTCTGCGTTTTTCGCGTTCAACAGCGAGCAGCTTTTCATACTGCTCTTTTTGCATTTGTAGCTGCAAGTACAAAAGCCCGTTTTCAGCTCGAAGGGCGAGAATTTCTTTGTTAAGGTGTTCATGAGATTTTTGAAGATTAAAAACCACCGGTTTTAGCAGCTCGTAGCGAATCGCTGTGTCCAGCAGAGCTTGCTCGTATTTTTGATCTAAGCTCGTATCTGTATTTTGCCCGAAGACCTGCCCAAGCGGCAGTATCAGAAGCCATAACAGAAACATATTTCGAAAACGACTCAGAAGAAGCCTTGTCGTAGAAAGCAGCAGAATCGCGGTGCATCGTTGCCATCTGCGATTGCTGTAAGATTGTGTCCCGAAGGTCTTCATGATTTGAAATGATAGGCTGAGAGGTTTTAATGAATGATTTGATAATAATTAAAATGGCCAGGGCGATAAGGATGCCCAAGACAAACAGTCCGATCTTTTTCATAGATTTTGATTTGGTATGATTTTCGTTTCGGAACACAAGTTTGCCTGGGATTTCATCCTTTGGAAGGACTACAATTACAAGCTTTCAAGCTTGGCGTGAATCCCGTTTCCAGCGACCCTGTTTTTCACTGTACGGCCATTAGGGAACCGCACTTCCAAATTGTGCCATAGATTGTCGGCAAACGGGTTTATGTAAAACCATGCGATTTGCCCAGCTTTATGGATTGAATGAACGATTCCGCGCTTACCATGCCGTGCATTAACAATTTCGTCGACGTACTCATTTACTGCATTAATCCATTCACCTCCGTCTAGTCTATATGACAGGAAATTTTTAGAACCATCTTCGGGTATCTGTCCCCAGGTATCCGCATAAACTTGCAAGCCAAAACGCGCTATGTCGCTACTTCCATTGTATCCAAAGTATCCTATTCCACCCCTGCGGCTATGCGGAAAATCAGGGCTTGTAACCCACCTTGTGTAGTTTCCTGCGTTTGGGTCAGGATTTAATGTACTGCCTTTAAGATCATCCGATCCATTGGGTTTCCAATAGGTTGGTTCCGAGGTAAGATCATCAACTATTTTACCAGCATTTATTTTTCCGATTCCGCCCCATAAAACAAAAACCTTTCCGTATACCTGTGAGAAAAAAGCGGCAGTGATAAGCGTATTCGGATCTAACGCAATTTTGCTTTTTGAAAAATACTTGCCCTCAGGGTATTGAACCCAGTACATGTTGTTAGGTCTCCATTCATGTTCTCCCGCGCTAAAAGCTCCGGATTCATAACCCAGATGCTTGATTAATGATAGCTTATAGGCTAGATCAAAGGGTTGAACGTCCTGTATATCCGGCGCCCCGAGATATACAGCCTCCATAATTAAAGTTGTGGATGAAAGCGGCGCACCAGGGCTGAAATTGCTATACGGAAGTAAATCAAGCGGATAGCGGAACATCGCCTTTGACGAGTCCGCAGAAACTTGTCCGAGGTGGTAGCTTTTAGGCCAAAACTGGAAATAATTAAAGCAGTTAAGAGCTGGTATGCCCTTATCAATAAAGTTCTTTTTCTGGTTTGCTGTTATACCGGCGTTAAACTTGTAAAGCCAGCGTGATTCGGGTTTTATGGCGTGTGTTTGCTCCTGGGTTTCACCTATCCATAGGGCGTCCGGGTATGCGTGCCGTGCGATCATCGCATCCACTTGCGCGTCGCTTGGATTGTTTGGAACTCCCCCGAAAATTTGCGTGGAGATAGGGACGTCATTGTATGTTACACCCTGCATCCGCAGTTGCAAAGCCAATGTTTCGTCACCGTTCAGCCTTGGTATTTCGTTATGGCGTATGTGGGTTATACCCTTTTTAAGAACCTGGTCAACCGTCCAGTCTCCTTTACTAAGAACAAAAAAGTGACCTTTTGGAAGTTTCAGCTCTGGTACAAGATCAAGCCACTGTGGCATATCCAGTGCGGGATTATACCCGGCTGGGAAATGATTTTTGAAGCCTGATTGCGAACCGGTGAAAGCCCCGGTTTCGACAGCTGCCGAAGAGTTAAACGAAAAGCTTTGCCCAGCATCGTTTTTGTAATATCCACCAGGTACATTGCCATCTTCATTCTGCCCGGGCCACTCGTTCATCGATTGAACGCCATCCTTCTTGTTAAACTTAACGATCCTGAAACCGTTGTTGCGGGCAAAAGGGTAATCTTTTAATGGAGTGGACTGTGTAATAACCTGCGCACCTGCTATATAATGGTATTTGTGGCCGGATTGTAGCGGATTCGCGGTATTGTCGGTGATGTAATCCAGATCACCAACCGTGCGCCGCGTGATGGACATGTGCTCTTCCATGCCCTTGGTGATCCGCTTGTAATCAGCTGCACCGGGATCAGTCTCGACAGGCGGATCGACCGCGCCCGTATCTTCACTCTTGATCGTGAATTCCTGATTTGTTACATCAGCAGTACAGGAAACCGGCGTAAGTTTGATCTTATAGTTTCCTGCCGGAATTACCTTTCCGAAAGGAAAAAACAAGGTATTGACGTCGGGGTTGTAGGTAACGGTTCTAATCGTCTCAGTTCCCTGAACGAGCGATAGGGTAAGTGTTTTTAACCCGTCCGCATCAAATTGTACGGTTGCAGCCTGATTTGTGAAACCGTTGATTTTGAATGTCGGCTGCTTCTTACAATCGGCTGCGCTGGGTGGATCGACTCCACCGGCGATGGTGAAAATGCGGGAATTTGAACCTGAGCAGTTGATCCCTTCGATACTGAATGTGTAGGCACCGTTTGGAAACTGGGTCGGGAAAATTACTGCGAAAGTGTTTCTGGTCGGCTTTATGCTGTCGATGTAAACCTTCGCACCCGTCACCGTGTACTTCATATTAAAAACACTGTCAGCATCGAACTGGATTTCAAATCCTTTGCTGGTCACATTTCTAATTTCAACGATAGTCGGGCCTTTCGGGCATTTCTTCAATACTACAGGCGGTTTGACAACGCCGCCCGTGAGCATAGCCGTCAAACTGTCGATCGTCTTTTGCTGGCGGTCAACCTTGTTTGTCAGCTTATCAAAGTCAGACTTTTTTGCGTAGTCTGACAAGTTGATCGTCTGCGCCTGGACTCCTGAATAGAGCATCAGGAGCAATAAAAGCATTTTTTTCATAGAGGATGGGTTAAATTAAAACGTGGGATTTATAGGTAAAGTCTTCGTCTTCCTGTTCAGGCCCGCTCAGATTGGCGGTGAAGTACTCAGGGAATTGATCGGCGGTGGAGTAGCTGTCCATAAAGGTTTTCAAACGTCCCATGTACAGCTGGGCATCCTGCCAGAGCTGGTTTCTTTGGGCGTTTTTAAACTTAGGATCTGCGGGGTTTTCATTTGAGGTTCCGTCCCATTTGCGCGCTTCCCTGACACCGTTTTCATCGATCTTGATCGGCAGATATGGATAAGCTTCATGAAGGGTCAGATACGCCAGTGCTTCGCGGATCTTCTCGACGAGCATCAGCTCCACCGGTGTCAGCTGTGTATCCTTATCCATCCAGCGCATTTTGAGCCGGTCGAAAACTCCGGAGGTGACAGCATCGGAAATATAAACCTGTTCTGCGCGGCGAATAAACTGTTCGAGCTGCGCAAAAAGTCTTCTGTTTCTTCCTACCAGGGCGATGTATTTTGTAAGCTCGTCTGCCGATCGCAGAAAATACTGGTTTCTTTCTTTGTAAGCCTCGGAGGCTGTCCATACATCGGGTTGCAATTCTTCGATCGTTTCCCAGAAGAATTCCCACATGATGTCCTGCATCGCAAGGTTTGCTTCGCGGGTATCGACGTACTCCCATTTGGTGACCGCTACGGTCTGATTGGCTGAATTTTTGACTAAACCCAGATCGCCGACACGGATTTTAAGGTGCGGTAAAGCCAGGTCATAAGCCGCCCAGCTAATACACCCCTGGGATATTTCCAGAAGCTCTTTCAGTACGATCGGATCAGTTCCAGGCTCCGGAGCACTGAAATCGATTTCGTTCAGGAAATCGTAAAGCTCTTTACCTACGATTTTTCTAAAATTGCGTTCTGCTGATATAATGAAGGTTTCAACCGTGTTGAAATTTATTTTGCTCTGAATGCCTCCGAGCTGGGCTTTAAAAATTTCTGAATTGACAATCATTATATAGAGTGGTTTACAACAGCCTCGCTGCCGGTAGGATTTTTATCAAGGGTGGTGAGTTGAACTTCTTTGAAGCCTGCGAATACATCTTTGTAGCCCATCATGCGCAGCGCGGTATTAATGTCTTTCAGCACGGCGTGGCGGTGGATCGGTGTTCGGAAGTGCTGCTGGTATTCGGCCATGACCCTGATCTGTGATCCCGAGTCATTACCTGAGCCTGGGTTTACACCGGCAAGCGTCGGCAGGATACCGACCGAATTGGCGATGTTCTGGTCAGACTTTTTCCAAACCTTGTCATAGGCATCGTCAGACATTTCGTTTTTCAGTGGCTGCACGTCGACATTGTCCATCATTTTACCATCACTTCCGCGCAGGTATTTGATCAGCATCGTCTTGTTGACGTTCTTCTGACCGGCGAGCCAGCCCGAAAGATTATCGGAAAACTTGCTCCAACGCGCCTTGGATTCTTTGCTGTCGACTGACCTTGTACCGTCGCGGTCGAAGTGATCCGAAGGCATCCGGATCAGATACTTGATGTTGTAGCCGTTCAGAATTCCATTTTTGTGAAAGGCCGTGATCAGGTTTGCAAGCTCGATCGCTTCTTCTGCGCACCACCAGGAGGCGAAAGAATAAAAGGGCTGGCCGGGGATGTTCGTTTTCGAGTGGGAAGCGGTAACAGTGTTTTTGATGTTGAACTCCCGGTCCAGCCTGTTGAAGGGTTTTAGTTTTTCGGTATCTGCCAGTGATTGAAAATTGGCAAAACCAAAGTAGGGGTTGACGTGAAAGCCGCCTGCTTTTCCGATCCGCGTTTTAAAGGAATCCAGTACCGAAAGCGTAAACCAGTCCTGCAAAGGATCGTAACGCCATTTGGTGAAAATGTTGGCATTATCCACACGCTGATTAATGGCAGTGATGACGTAATCCTGCAAATCGGTCGCCCAGCTCCATTCTTCGAGCTTCGGATCAGTGTACTCTGTAATTTGAGGTTTGCCATCAACCATCTGCTTTGTGAAGAATCCAACGCCTGAAGCGTAGATCATATCACGAAGCGATTCGAGAAGCGACTGCACGGTGGTGTTTTTTTCGATCGCCTTGCGCATCACGTTCGGCTGGTTGTCGCCTGCGCCCCAGCGGACGTGATCGAGGTGGTCGTAACGGTCTGACCAAAATCCACCGCCAAAACTGGCGTCGCGAGATCCGGTAAGTTGAAGGATAGCACCATTGTTGCTACCTTCATTAAGCATGAAGAGTGTAGGGGAGAGTTGGGTTACCATTGTTTGTTTTCGCCGTTGGTGTGATCAATTACCATCCCATCTACTTCGATGAGATTGTCAATTTTTATTCTGAAATGATATTTGTCTGAATCAGGAGGTTCGTCCAGGTTGATGAACTGGAACTCGTGGCCTAAATTGATATTGCCACGGAATTTGCCTGAGCCAGGGAGAAGGCGGAAACTTTTGGTCACACGTTTTTTATAGCCGACTGTGCCATCCTTCTTTCGGTATTTGATCGAATGAACAGTCGGTCTGCCGGTAGCATCATCCGAGCGGATCGATGCCATCGCTATTTTCCGTTTGATTATTTGTTTAGCCACTTCGCTGATTGTTTTTACGAAGTTGGGCTTTGGCTGGTAGGGGAGAAAGGACGGGATTTTGTAATCCCTTATCCTTTTTTTGTAACTTAGGAATTAGTATTTAATCGCGATATTTTAATGCAATGGAACTAAGAAGTTTTTATGAGGATAGAAAAATAAATTTCGGGCAAGGAGGAGCATTCTTAACTCTTACACCAAATGATAGGATACTGATTGAAAAGGGTAAATTCTCAATTGGAAATGAAAGTGATGAAAATTCATTGATTGGAATTATTGAATTCAGCTGGTTTCCAACTTTTGGTATTGTGTTTGAAGGGGAATATGAAATCCCAGTAAATGCGTTTGAAGGTGAACGTTTGCTAAAAATTGGTGAAATGGTAGTTGGGAAAGCTATGATGACCTGGGCAAACTCAAAGAACCAGATAGGGGGAAAAGTTTTTGCTCATTCCGACTATTTGAAGCGAGATAGTGAAGTTGATACAATATGGTTTTCTATTCCAAATCTGGCAAATCTTACAGAAGTTCATGAAGATGTAAGAAGTGAGAAAACTATTGAATATCGTCATTTTATAAAATTTGATGACGATAAATATGAGATAGAAATTCAAAAGGTATCAAGTTATTCCAAGTTGCAATCGGATTTATTGAGAGAACGAGGCGGGTATGCAATTCTTTACATCGGATTTTTAAAGAAGAAGCAGGGTAAATTGTTTTTTAAGGATGTTGCAAAAGTGTTTGAATGCTTCAATCAATTCTTGAGTTTTTTAAATGGAAGTAGAACATCAGCAGTGCTTGTAAGGGGCTTTAAAAATGGAAAAGAGTTATGGACTGATTATTCGAGTCAGCAGGTAGACTCGTATGCTAGGGTATTTTCAAGCTTTTATAATACAAGCGAGAGTATAGATTATACTTCGATATGGAAGAAATATCAAATGCTTTGGAAAAATGAGGATATTAAGAGTTTTCTTGAAATGTCCACATATTATTATTACGAATCTAACAAGAATTCAGGACAGTTTGAAATATCAATAATTGCTGCCCAAACTTGCTTGGAACTGCTATGTAACTGGATTTTGATTGAAAAAAGGAAAGTCATAATTGGTAAGGAAGGAGATAGTCTATCCGCGGCAAACAAAATCAGGATATTGCTTTCACTATTAAAAATAGAGCTTTCTGTGCCAGTTGAATTGGACAAAATAGGTAAAAAACATTTTAATGGGATGGATGGGCCAGCGGTAATTACATACGTGCGAAATAATTTAGTTCACAATAAGGGTAAGCATGAGAGAATGAATACAGATATTATGAATGATGTGAGAACTTTGGCACTTTGGTACATTGAATTGATTTTTCTAAATATTTTCAATCACAATGGAGAATATTACAATCGTTGTTCAATGAAGTCAGAGAAATTTAATTCAAACATTGATCTTTCGTAGAAACATGACTAATGCCGATTAGGAAAAAAAATTAGCAGTTATTTACAAAAATATTTTATTAAAAACTTATGCCTAATTCTGAAAGAGAGATCAAGCCAGCTGTTGAAAAAAAAACATGCGGTATCATTATGCCCATTGCTGGGTCAGTCGAATATACAGCGGATCATTGGAAAGATGTTCTTAATATCTTAATTGAAGCAGTGCAAACTACCGAATTTAGTGCCCAGTTGGTTAGTGATGACTTGGCGATGGGCCTAATTCATGAAAGAATCGTATCAAATATTTATTCAAACGACATAGTGATTTGTGATGTGAGTTCAAAAAATCCAAATGTAATGTTTGAGTTAGGTATGCGCTTAGCCTTCGACAAAGCCACAATTATTATTAAAGACGAAATAACGGGCTATTCATTTGACACAGGAGTAATGGAACATTTAGTATACCCTTCTTCATTAAGATTTAACGAAATTGTCAAATTTAAGGGAGAACTCGCTAAAAGAATTGAGGCAACTTATAGCCGTTCGAAGACGGAAGACAATTATTCTCCTTTCTTAAAAAGTTTTGGAAAAACCATAAAGCCTACATCCATTCAGAAAACAGAAGTCTCGGAAGGTCATTATATCATAAGTCAGATCGAATTTTTAGCAAGAGAGATAAGATCACTTAAGAATATGGACTTCAATACAGAATACACTAGCCTACCTTCTTCTTCCCAATCCTACAAAATTGTAAAAAATATTACCCGTGAGGTCTTAGAAAGCTATGAGCTTAATGAGCCGTTTAGCTCAGATGCAATGGCAATTGAGGTTCAGAAAATATTGTCGGCAAAACACGGAATGCATTACCGTAGATCAGAATTGATGCCTGTGGTAATGGATGTCCTAAGGGATATCAGATCGTAGAAGAAACGGCAATAGATTTCAGTTTTTTGTTAGCTTTATTTATTGGATTTAATAAAACCTACTGCATAAAGGATCTGCATAATAATGCTGATCAGGAAAACTTTTTTGAAGACTTCCGCTAAGAAGTCTCCATCAGGCTGACGGTCAAAATGCATCATAAGCAGGAAAAATAGGAGATTCGCGACGGCCCAAAGGATCGATCTCAAAGCGGATGGTATAACTCGGAATATTCGGTTCATGACCGTGAAGGTAGCGAAAATCGCTATTGATATTATCCGATTCTGATCCTTCAATTATTTTCGGATATGGGAAGTATGGCACGTCCAGATCAATATTTAGCGCTTTTTGGAAATTTTCACGTGCTTTTACGCTTTCTTCTACCGCTTTTTGGAAATTTTCGTACACGCCCTGCTCTTTGAGCATGTAGTAACAGTGTGAAATTATTGAGGTCATAGGTTTGGCAGTTTTTTTTCGCATAGCTAAAAAAGAGTTAGTTGTTTCAATTCGTGACTGGCTTTGAAATCAACCTGATCCAGGCAGACGAGTGCGCGAGGCCCGAATCTGATCAGCAGTCCGGTATAGCCTCTTTCCCTGCTGCCTGCATCCACTTCGGCTCCGTGAATTCCATAGCTAAGCGGTTTCAGGGGCCTATCATAAATACTTAAATCCACCACTTCGCATCCGAAAAAAGTATGGAAACCATTGTGGCCATCTCCAATGAAGCCAGTAATTATGTATTCTTTATTTAAGTGGAAGATGGTTCCTGGAATTGACTTTCCTTCCGAGATGTGTGAGCAACAGGAAATTTTGTACATCTGCTCGAATGTTTCTTTACCCACGAATAAGACATCTAGAGTTTTCATAAATGTAATTTGACTAGAGAATGAATGCTTACCAGTCCATACCATCAATGCTGGCGTTGCGATATCACACCGGCTGAACTGGCGATAGGATCCTGAACTATTTTATTACGACCGATTTTCTGCAAATCTGCGCTTCTTGATCATTTTCGCGATCGGCTCCCAAAGTCCACGGCGGCGAAGTTCAGCGGTAAGTCTATTGTAGCTCATATCGTAGACAGCTGCAATTTCGTCGAGACTCATTCCTCGCTCATACATTCCAGCAGCTCGATACAACGTCAATTCTGCCGTTTCTGAAATAGACTTCTCTATTAATTTAGTCCGTTCCACGGCAGATCCTGATGGTTTAATTTGGGGATATGCCTGCTTTTCGGTAGACGTATCCAAGGTTTTATTTAATCGTTGCAACATTGCCATCTGTTCAAGCGGTGCAAGATCCTGAAACTTTGCTTCCCAGCGTTTCAGCTTCCGGCTGATCCGCTCGCGCTCGCGGTAGTCTTCGCCCAGGTACTGGTAATCATGGAGCTGAGTTGGTTCGGGATAATTCATCCATAACTGCTCGATCGCCATACCGCCACGTGTATGGCTTTCAAATTCGATAAATCGCCACTCATTTCTTCCCAGAAAGAATTCATAATACTGATCGTTTGGATAGGTACTTAAAGCAATCTTCGCATCTGGTATGGAAAGCAGGGTTTCAAGTAACTCTTTGTGCTGCTCATCCGTCATTTCGTTTTTATACCTAGTCGATGAACTTCTGGTTTCGTGCGGATAGGGCGGATCAGCATAAATAAAAACATCCTCGTTATTAAGGGCGGTGTAAGCAGCTGAGAATTCAAACAGCTCTAATGCACAGCCTTCAAAACACTTTACACCGTTCGATCTTCTATTGTTGGCAAAGTTTAGCAGTGACATTACGGTGCCATATTCAGCAGGTATATTGAAATTTTCCTTATACCGGTTTATCAGATTGGCATCTTTTTCGATGATAATACTTGTTTGCGCTGGCCGCTTATGCCTGTAAATGCCTAGCATTCCGCCAAACAGTTCAACATAAAGACGGTGCGGTGGTATTTGGTTTATGATAGTCTGGTAAGTTCCGCTTCCGGATTTACCACCAAAGTAGGAGGTGCTCTCGTTCATGCGTTTTTAGTTAGATGGTAATAAATAGAACCTTCCAGTGCTTCTACAAAGGCGATTGGAACGGATAAGAGCAGCTCCATAAAAAGCACTGCGATTAATACCGATGCAATTGACCAGTAGAGAAAGAAGTACAAATATTTATTCATGAGGTTTACTATTGTTTCTGGATGTGTAATAGAGGATCACTAGAAAAATGATGGTTACCATCGCCTTGGGATTAAGCTGTAAAGGATGTACACGGTGTAAAACAGGATCAGAAATATTGTCTCGATGATGACAGTCAAAATCAAGGCAACAAACCAGAGAAGAGCATAACCCAGTCGGAGAATTAAGGCGATGGCGTTCATCATATCAGCGTTATTGGAAATTTGGGTTTCATACTCATATTGGTGAGTTCCTGATCCAGACTTGCCAGGACAATCTGTAAAGCTGGGTTGATTTCTTCCTTTTGAAACCGTAGATGCAGGATTCTGGCAACACTGAGCGGAAGCGTGTAAACGACTGGCTTCGTTGTGGCCTTCATTCGGTGCGTTCTGTATTTTGTGGAAAGCTTCATATAGAACTCAGCCAAGACAATCAGGTCGTTACGTACTTCCGGATTCGTCAATATTCCGGTCGACTTATTACTAACGTACATAGTCAGAGCTTCCGCCTCATGTTTTGCAAGGCGAATTTTTACAGGGAATTGCATCGTTTTTGGGGAGTTAAGTTAGAAGTTTACCAAGGTGCAACCGGCTGAACCAGCTTCCATCCTTTATCGTATTGATAAATTTTATTGTGTTTGCCAACGTCCTTGTACACTCTGGTATCGAAGATGGCCGCAGACTCAGCATTGTGCAGGAAATACTTATCAAATACCCTGAACATTTCATTGATTCCGTCACCGATATTCAGTATCCACGGCTGTTTGTGTTCGTTGCTCCATCTGCTCCAAGTGCGTCCGTCCTTAAATTTGATGACCATGTAACAGCTGGCCTTCTTTTTTTGAAGCTCTTGATTTTCGGGCGACATTCTCTTTTTAGCTTGCGGCTGGTCTTGCTTTTGATTGGTTCTCATACGTTTTAGAGTTTACTATATTAAAAAAATGATTATTCTAGCTAGTCGACGTCATACCCGTATCCGTCATAATTCCAGTCTTTTAATTCATCAATCAGTTGAACGACAGCGGTACTTACGTGGCTGGCTTGTTTTCTTCTGGCAAGCTCCTGCTGGCGGCGTGGTTTGGCAAATTGTGGCTTTGCGAAGTCAATGCTTTGCTGGTAGAGATACTGGTTGCAGAATTTCTCCTGCCAATCCTGTCCCATTCCGGCAAAAACGGTGTTATAGAACTTGAAAAGAGCGAGTTGGTTCATGTATTGAACCTCGATTCTTAGCTTGGTTCCGGCGCGAAGGTTTTCGAAATCGCGTCTGGCCATGCGCAAAAGGCGCTCGCATCGGGTTTGTTTGGCAAGTTCGCGCTTGGTTGTGTGGGCACTGCGGTTTATTGCTAATCTTTCAGAATCTTTCTTAATCCAGCCCTCAATTCCTATGAAACCGTTCGTATTTGCGTTGTCAAAGTAACCTTTGCCTGGAACAAAGACCGCATAAGGGTCACATTTGTAGGCACCGGGATTATTATCGTAATATCTGCCTGCTTTATCCAGTTTTGAAAGTTGGTGTACCTGAAAATCAACCCATTGCTGATCGTTTCTTTCGTCCTCAAAGTTGTTATAAACACCTGCGCAGATTGCGGCAATTGCTTTTGTTTTCTGCTCGACCGAGAATTCGCGGCCTGTGTATAAAACGCGCAAAGCATGAATCCAAAATTCCAAAAGGTATTCTATGTGCTTCTGTTTTAATCCCTTCGGCATTTGTGGTTTTCGAGCATCCAGCATTTTTGTAGCCTTTGCGCGGCGCTCCTGATCGTTTCTGGCTGCGATCTGCTCACGGCTCAAAATTTCGCCGCCGCCCCCAATCTCTTCTCTACGCTCTGTATCGGCATCGTCTACGGGCTGGACAGAGCTGTCTGCTTCACCCGCCTCTCCGTAATTGTTCTCTCCGTATAAATTAAACCCATGTTGATTTTTCAACATGTCCGCACTCCCTTTTTCCTTTTCTAAAGGCTTTACATAGGTACAGATATGCGGAAAATTTTTCTGATTTTCGCCAAAAAGGGCGTTTTTTGGGGCGTTTTGAGCTTTTTTTGAATCGGAAATTTCAGTCTCGCCAAACAAAATTTCTGGGTTTATCCACAGCTCAAATGCCTTTTTACTGCCGTGAAATTCCTTTGTCAGGAACTTCAAATCGATCAAACGATCTATATGGTTACGTACAGAACGGTCGCTGATACGGCACTTAAAACCTAGTCTTACGCAGTTGGTGCGAAGGGCGGGTAAATGTCCCAGGTGATAGGTTCCGTCAGGAGCTATCTTAATCTGGTTGTTGTAATCGGACACGTACTCGGACAAAATGGTGTGAAACGTGGTTGTGATCGCTTCGGGAATTAGCCCTACGCGCCGAGTTACCAATGTTTCTGTCAAATCTTTGTTTTTGCGAATGTGTTCAGCCATTGGGCATGCATTGTCGTGCGCATTGAAAGCCGCTGTGGCTCTGCGCATAACATCACTCATATCAATTCGGTTAAGCATCAAAAATACACGTTGAATAATATACGTTTTGCAAAATTTCCCCTTACCCCGTGACAAGAGTCACCTTGTCACGGATCAGAGGTTTGTAGTTCAGCCTAAAAGGCGTCTGCCCTACCGCGTGAAGACACTGGGATTCGAACCCAGACAGAATGGTGTGGAACCAAACGCGCTACCGTTGCGCCATGCCCTCGTTTTTATAGATTTGGGGGAAATTATTTCCGGTCGAAACCGACCGGAATAATCGCATGTAAACCCTCCTCTAAATCTTAACTTTCGTTAAGCTCTTTCAGGATCTTCTCTTCGGTTTGAAGAGTAATCTGATAATATTGTTGTGGGTAGGGAATGTCCAATTCTCTGACCTGCTCATCAACGTGCTTGAAAGCACGCCATTCCCATCCCGATCCGCTTCCGATCTCCGACACATAGGCCAGAGTTTCGACAAATGGCTTGATCATACCATCGAGCGTGCCTTCATTTCGGTATCTGACGTAGGCGTGAAGCCTTAGATTTATTTCTACCCATTGGTAATGCCAAGCCGTTGGCTGTGGACAAACCTGATCCAGTTCCATCCAGTTAAAAAGGTGCTCTTTCATGACATTTCATTTTCTTGGTGAAAAATCATATTTTCAAATAACAGTGCTTCAATATGAGGTTTTCCGAATGCTGATATCACGTAAATGAAACCCTTTTCAGAATGGTGGGATACCTCGCAAAAATCCTTAAAATCATAACAGATAGATGAGACATTAACCTGGATGATATCGTTTGAAAATTCGCCGTTTTTGGGCTGTAACCGGAATTCCTCATTTGATGTGCCAACTTTGAATATTGCACCAGCCAGAAACTTTTCGCGGTTCGTCATAGCTCGTCTCCTCCTTCCTTTTCCAATTTGCTCAGACGAACCATTTCCCGGTATTGGCCATACACGTATCCCAAGGCGAAAAAAGCAGCAGCAAAAAGGGTGATTGACAAATAAAGCTCCATTACTTACTTGTTTTTGCGCTTTTGATCACGCTATAAATGAAAATAACAGCGAAAATGGTGATACCCACCGCGGTAAAAAAACCTTTATGGTTTGCTACATATTCAGCGATTGATCCGCCTAGAAGTACAAGCATGGTGACACCGATTAAAGCATATATGTCTTTCATGATGGTTTATTTGGGGTTTACTGAAAAAGTCTGGAATTATTTTTCGTCGAAAAATATGTTTGGCACTTTAAATAATTTTTCGGCTTCTGGAAGCTCTTCCAAAATAACCTCGCGGACGAAATCTGGAAGCATGTGTGCTTCGACACGTTCGTAAATTCCTCTCCATTTCCCCTCAGTCAGCCCCTTTTCTAAAAGTTTACCCTTAATATGGGTTCGCCGCCAGTCTGGCAGCTTAAATAGCACCTCGCCAAGTGGCGTCCTTTTTTTGTCTACGGAGATATTCATTCTCGTGGGTTATTAAAGTATTTCGCTATTATTGCGCTTGAATTGTTATTACGATTCAAATGTAAATATAATATATTTACAATGTCAAGATATTATATTTATTATTTTTCACATATATCTTAACTATTTATTAATCAATTCATTAAATGAAAATTAAATTTTTACTACTCTCCGTTATTTTGATAACATCATCAATTTCACACGCACAAAAATTTCCGATTGATCAAGAGACTCAAAAAATTACTTACACCGAGGTGGTAGATGCGCCAGGCATTAAAAAGGATGACTTGTACAATAGAGCAAAAACTTGGTATGTGACTGGCACCGGCATTACTAAGATTGCATTGGAACTTGAAGATAAAGAGACTGGAAAGCTATTAGGAAAGGTTAATAATCCAGTGAAGGTTAATAATCCACCCCTTAATAATAAATTTGAGGTTGGATCAGTTAGTTACACTATCACTATAATTGTAAAAGACGATAAATACAAATACACATTCACTGATTTCGTTCATGATTCAGATGGGCTTCCTAAGGTAGTATCCTGTGGGCCATTGGAAAATAAAAAATCAGGAGCTAAAAGCATAATTTCTGAAATGATGCCTTCAAACTGGCAATGGAACAAAATAAAGGAGGGGACTGATGAGACTGTTTTGAAACAAATTGAGAAGCTAAAAAAAATAATGGCAGGAACGGGCAAAAAAGAAACTGATTTTTAAAAACTTTCGATCAGACCTTCCTGAGTCCCGTAATCCTAAGAGTTTACGGGATTTTTTATGTTAAGTGGTTTACATTTTGTGTGAATGGCTTGACAATTACGTTTCAAATGTCAATATTTGCAATTGAAACGTAAAGAGAATTATTTTATTTGTAAATATAAATAGATAAGTGTTATGAAAATTCCCGCAGGAATGATTGTCAAGCAAATTATCGATGAAAAAGGCTTGAAAGCCAAAGAGGTTGGCGAAAAAATGTCGGTTAGTAGACAAGCTGTTTACCAGAGCTATGCAAAGATGGTTTTTTCTGATAATGAAATCGAAAGATGGTCTGCTGCATTAGGTGTAACAAAGGAGGATTTTTTAAATCGTTGGAATAACACAAATACTGGTGAAGGTGGAAATGATTCTAATTATTTGCTGGAACATTTAACCTCATTGGAGGAGCAATTCAAACGCCTATTAAATCAATTAGATGTCAAGGATCGACAAATTGAAAAGTTAATGGATTTGCTGGGAAAGCATAACGGTGTAATCAAATTAAGAGCATCTCGTAATGTTATGCGGTTAATTCCAGAAATGGGAGAAACTGCATAGCGGTTACGGGATAGGTTACGCCATAGTTTTGCGAATGCAAAATAAGCTCACTACCAATTAGTTGCGACAAGGGTTTCAATACCTCTCTCTCTGCAAAATACAGTAACAAAAAGCATCAAAACCCTGTAAATCAAACATTTACAGGGTTTTTTGTTTTTGAAAATGACCAAAAAATGCATAGTATTCTTCGATGAATTTCCTTGGATTGATACACCCCGCTCAGGCTTTTTGCCAGCATTTGAATTTTTTGGAACACATGGGCCTCTCAGCAGAGACATCTGGTTGTAATTATCTGTGGTTCTGCCGCTTCCCGGATGATAAAAAAGTTATCAATAATCGTGGGGGGCACAATCTAGAGACTTCGGTGCCTGTGACTACCTGAATACGGAAATCGAGGTCATATAATATCGGACATTGCAATTAATTACAAAGGATTGAATAATAAAGAAATACACTAGGGTTAAACGATTTCTCAAAGTGGTCATTCTGCTGTGGAATCCTCTGGTCCGTGTATCCGAATTCTCCATACAGCAGATGATATTTCAATTTCTTGGAATCAATTAGATTGTTAAAAATAGAAATTACGAAAAACGTAATTTCTATTTTTTTTGGATTCGAAATAATATTTAAAAACGCTACTCTTTTATTACTTTCCTGGTTTCAGAAATAATTCCATTCTCAAACTTCACAAGATTTAAACCACGATTCAGCATCTCTATCGGAATTTTATTCAATCCTATTTGTAAAAGTTTACTTTTAGATGAGATTACTCTTCCTCTTAAATCATAAGTAGTTATGTTCCAGGTTCCTTTTTCTATTGCCTTAATTTCAATGTATGCTTTGCCAGTACTTGGGTTGGGATAGAAATTGCCAATAATAGCTTTTTCTGCATTGTTTTCTATTGCAATTATTCTTGAGAAACTGTAAGTACCATCCATACCGCCCGCGGCCCGATCTATCATTTTGAGGCGATAAAATGCGTTCCCATTGGGGGAGTTCGAGTCAAGGAATGTATAATTGCCTGACGCATTCGGTGCCTGGGTGCCTATTTTCTCAAATGTTTTTGCATTCACACTTCTTTGGATTTCGAAATGGCTGAAATTGGTTTCTGAGCTGGTTTTCCAATGAAGTTCATTCTCTTTCTCTATGACTTTTCCTGTGAAAGAAATTAAAGTAACTGGTAAAGCTTGTGAAATTGATTTAGCCAAAAAGCCACTAAAACCCGAAACAGGGAATGTGACTTCCCAAATGGAATTTGTTGCATTCCAAACAAAAGTATAAGATCCTGTATTCCAGGAATTTCCTTCGCCAGGGATATATGTTGGTGAACCAGAATAGCTCAGGCCTGTCGGACTGGTTCCTGCGTATTTAAGGATTTCGAAATTGGTGATTTTTGATAAATCAGTTGGGCCGGTTGGTAACAAGCCGCTCGTGATGGTTCCATTATAGGCATTAAAATCGGCTTGTGAGAAATACAAGGTTACCGTACCAGTTGCCGTATTCGGGCTGGTAGCTGGTGTAATTTCATAATGTCTTGGTACATATTTAAACGGTGGGATTGTCTCAATCCAGCTTTTAACAGTAGCCTCCGTAAAGCCAATTGTTGGTAATACCTTGGCGATATATTGGCAATCATTGGCTACCAGAGGCGTTGTAGCTACGTTTTGTGTATGGGTTGTAGCTGATGTTGGCAGGGAGACTGGGGTTACATTTACCGTTAAAGGTGTCGATGAAGTTTTTAATGAACTGCTGGTACAGGTCACTTCGCAATAAAAACTACCTGTGGTTGTAATTGTTGTCGTATAGGTGGCATCTGTTGCACCTGTAATTGCACCGCCACTATTGAACCACTGATAGGTGATTCCGTTGGTAATTGTTGGTGGAGATGTCAGTGACAAAGTAATGCTTGTATTGGCACACACATTGTTTTGACTTACTTCTGTATTGCCAGCAGTAGGCGTGTCACCACAAGTCGGAGCAAGAATATTAACAAAATAATCTTCCGTTTCACCACCGCCATAACCACCGCATGCAGAAGCATCTATCCCTCCATTGCCGCATATAACTCTCATGCGAGTCAGACCTAACAAAGCAGTTTCCGGAATTGTGATTGAACCCGTTAAAGTATAGTTTGGGGAATAGTTACCTCCTGCGTAATATACTCTTTCGTCAGGCGAGTCAAAACTTCCATTGTGGTTGTAATCGATCCAAACAGATGTTGCGCTGGGTTCATAAGAATTACAAATGCCTATCTGAATAGAGACTGGAATAGTATTTGATTTCGCAAAATTCGGAGCAGCCACCAAGGAAGTGTAATCCGAATACCTGTTTAGTATCGACCCCGCACCACCGGTTGAACCACAATTAGAGGAGTTATTTAATTCGCCAATCGTTACATTAAATATGTCCTCAGCTTCCGGATCATTGGAAACAGAGCTGCAAGGACAGTAAAGGTAGGGCTCTTTCACAGCAACTGGTATTGATCTGGTTGTGTTTTCACCGTTGGGACAGGTTACATCACAATAAAAATTATCCGCACCTGAAATGATCGCGGTATAAGTTTCATTAGTAGCGCCAGCAATCAGGCCCGCATCATTATACCATTGATAGGTATTGCCTGAAGTAATGATAGAAGGACTGAGTGAAAAAGTAAAGCTCACCTGCGGACAAACCGGGTTTTGAGTAGCTATTGCGTTAGTTTGTGGCGGAAAGTCACTGCAAGGCGGTGATGGTGCAATATTCACCAGATAATCTTCTGTTTCTCCCGGACCATAATTTTGACAAGCGGAATTTATTGCCAGATTACCTTCATTGGTAACTATTCTCATACGGGTCACACCTGTTAATGCGGTTTGGGGGATTGTGAAGGAACCAGTTGCAGTATACCCGGCAAAACCTGTTTCTTGAAATATATATTCAGCTGGACTCTCAAAAACGCCATTACGGTTGTAGTCAATCCAGATGGCGGTATGGATATAAGTGGCACCTCCGCCGACCGTTACTGAAAATGGAATCGTGGCTAATTTATTAAACACCGGTGCATCCACCAAGGTTGTAAAGTCAGAATAACTTCTTAATATCGATCCCGGCCCTCCGGTTTCAAAAGGGGTAGTTGAATGATTTAGTGTTCCTGCTGTTACATTATAAATATCCAGCCCCCCATTAACGTCAGCAGTAGAAGTGCAATAACATGTCAGGACAGAAACAGGAATTGATCTTGTTGTTTTTTCTCCCGTTGGACAGGTTACATCACAATAAAAATCATCCGGACTTGTAATGGTTGCTGTGTAAGTTTCATTTGTGGCACCGGCAATTATTCCGGCATTGTTATACCATTGATACGTATTACCGCCAGTACTAATGGATGGGCTCAGAGAAAATGTGTATTTAGCTTCCGGACAAACGAGGTGTTGCGTGGCAATTGTGTTCGTTTGCGCAGGGCTGCCGCTACAAGCAACAGGTGCCGCGATATTGACGGAATAATCTTCGGTTTCTCCCTCACCAAAATTTCCACAAGCAGAGCTTACCGGCGTTTGACCGGCATTGGTAATAATTCTCATCCGGGTATTACCCGTTAAAGCGGTGATCGGAATCGTGAAAGAGCCGTTAAGCACATAGTTTCCAAAATTTGATTCTGCTGTTTGATACACCCGTTCATCCGGGCTCTCAAAAATGCCATTGTGGTTGTAGTCAATCCAGATCGAAGTTCGGGCGTAACCGCCGTTTTCAGCGACTTGTATCGAAAATGGAATCGTAGCTAGTTGGTTAAAAACCGGCGCAGCCACTAAGGTGGTAAAATCGGAATAACGATTCAATAGCGATCCGGGCCCACCGGTTTGAGAAACGTTCGTTGAATTATCTAATGTTCCTGCTGTTACATTGAAAATATCCAAACCCGTGGTGCTGCCTGCAGCAGAAGCACAATAACATTCGGTGTATGGTGTCAAATTAATAGCAACCGGAGTGGATTGACCTGTTTGGCCACTCTGGCTACAGGTAACTTCACAATAAAAATCATCGGATTTGGTAATAGTTGCTGTATAGGTAGGGTTGGTCGCACCCGAAACAGGGCCTGCATTATTAAACCATTGGTAAGTGAATCCGGTAGCATTTATATTGTTCATTGCGGATGACGAAGAAAACGAGAAGTCAACGGTTTCATTGAAGCAAACAGTGGTTTGACTTGCTAACGTGCTTCCCGGTGCTGGTGTGCCGCTGCAATACACTGGTTCTGTAATATTCACTGTATAATCTTCCGTCTCACCGTCACGATAACTTCCGCAAGGATTTACATTTGTATTTGCCGAAGCAATTACTCTCATACGAGTTGGGCCTAACAAGGCACTCTCCGGAATAATGATGGAACCTGTTACATTATAAAATGCATCGGCGTTTGCGCCTGACTGATAGACGCGTTCATCGGGCGCATCAAAACTTCCATTATGGTTATAATCGATCCAAATTGAAATCATGATATTTGTGTAATTGTTGCAACTAGCGATACCAACCGAAAAGGAAAGAGGGTTTAGTTGCGGAAGATCCGGAGCAGCAAGATTGGTGTAGTCCGAATAGCTATTTTGTATAGATCCTGTGCCACCTGTTGAATTACAATTGGAGGTATTGTTTAACGTGCCGATCTGTACATTTGAAATATCCTGACCATTACCTCCATAACCTCCAGTGGAGGCGCAATAGCTTTGTGCGTAAATACTGTCTCCAGCAGCCGAAAGAAACAAGGTCAAACATAATAAAGACCGCCATAATCTTTGTAAGAAAAAGGTGTAAAATGCATTTTCAGACATTGAAAAACAACTGACAAAACTGCGAATTGCGCGGTATTTGTTTAGTACTTTTGCTTTAAAGCCGCCATAAAAAGGAGGCACAAATGTTTGTATATATGTTTTCATGAAATTTTTCAATTGAGTTTATACTCTAAATTGTGAATCGGTTTGTTGAGTTTTTGAACTATATACAACAGGCTTGCCCCAATTTGTAAAAGGGGGGCAAATGGTCAGGCGCTTGCGACGCGATTAGATTCCACCAAGTCGCCTCATCAGTCCTTTAAAACGCTCTGTGTATACAGCCGTCCGTCCGTTGTTTGGGCTTTCAGCAGATATCTTCCCGGCAGCAGATTTTTCAAATCCACCTCCTTTTGATCGGTCAGATCCTTTTTGAGCCTGAGCGTACCACCTGCGTCAAATAAAGATATTTGAGTTACACCTGAGTCACTGAAATGCAGTTTATTGGTAACGGGATTGGGATAGGCATACAGATCTGAAAAATCCTTGCTTCGAATACTGATGATGCGACTGTGAGCGTAAGTCTGGTCGGCATCGACCATTTTTAACCGGTACAGATTTTCACCGCTCATCGGCCGGTTGTGATTGAAGTCGTAGGTGGCCAGTGAACTACTTTCCCTTTTGGCAGGTACTTTTCCTAAGGCCGACCATTTTTCGTTTTCAGGACTCCTGTGTTCAATCACGAAATGATCGCTGTTGGTCTCGGAAGAGGTACTCCATTCCAAATAAGCAAAACCTTCGGCGTTCATTTTCCCTGAGAAATTGACCAGGGTAACCGGAAGAACTGCTTCACAAGCTTCCTGAACTTCTTCAAATGTATTGCATCCTGCTGCGTTGGCTGCGATGGATATCTGATCCGGCGATGTGCTGAGTAAGGAACAAACAGAAACGATTGCGCAGGTGCTTAGAAGCGGGTTGCTTGAAATTTCCAGGTTTTCCGATATGGCAACGCCCTGGATAGCGCTTATATTACTAAGCGTGTTATTTCCGCTGATCTGAAAGTATTGATTTACCTGCTTGAGCCCTTCAAGTCCGTTCAGACTGGTGAGTAAAGGGTTATTACTGATTCTGATACCAAGTCCTATGGTTTCAAGCGCCGAGAGTCCAGCCAAACTGGTCAGCACAGAGTTATTGAAGATTTGTATAGTACCACTAAAATTGACCATTTTAGGGAAATTTGGCAGGCTTTTCATTTTGGCGTTGTCTTGGATGTACATCGTACTGCCTACGTCGGTTAATTCGGCTAACGTACCCGAAGTCACCAGCCCAGAATTATGCCGTATATACATAGATTTGACAACAGACGTAAGTGCGCTCAACCCGCTGATGTCAACCAGTGAAGCATTAGTGTAAATATTGAGATCTCCTCCAATCTGTTCGAGTTTCGGGAGGCCATTGAGGTTGACAAGTAAAGCATTACCTACAATATAGAGATCTTCTCCTATCTGTTTGAGTTTCGGGAAATTGGGCAGGCTCGTCATTTTGGCGTTACCTTCAATAAACAGCATAACCCCTACGCCGGTTAATTCAGCGAACGTGCCCGGAGTCACCAGTTTATCATTGCCCCCTATGTACATTAACTTGCCAACGGAGGTAAGTGCGCTCAACCCGCTGATATCGACCAGTGAATCATTATTGATAATTTGGAGATATCCTCCAATCTGCTCGATTTTTGCGAGGTCATTGAGGTTGACCAGTGAAGAATTATTGGTGATTTCGAGGCCACCATCCAAGTTTTCCAGCGCCGAGAGTCCTGTTAAACTAGTCAGTACAGGATTAGATAAAATTCGTATGTTACCACTAAAATTTACCATTTTGGGAAAATTAGGCAGGTTTGTCATTTTCGTATTGTCCTGGATATACATCGCATCGCCTACATCGGTTAATTCGGCGAACGTACCCGGAATCACCAGTTCTGGATTGTTCTGTATATACATAGACCGAACAACAACGGCAAGCGCGCTCAAACCGCTGATGTCACTTAGTAAAGCATTATTGTCGATATTGAGATCTTGTCCAATCTGTTCGAGTTTTGCCAGGCCATTGAGGTTGAACAGCTTGGCGTTGCCAGAAATATATAACCCGTTACCTGTATACTCCAGATTCCCAAGCCCGGCAAGCGAAAGGAGCTCCGCGCTGTTGGTTATTTCCAGATTACCGGTCACTCCTTTCAGATTGACAAGCGGCAGCAGACTGGTAACGTCACTCGCATTAATCCGCAGATTTCCATCGATAATCAGGTTGGGGCATGACCCATATAAGGTTTGAAAGTTGTTGATATCAGCCTGAGAGTTAAGATCAATACTCCCAGGCAGGGGGCATTGCGCGCTCACTTGGAACCACAAAAGCATCAGAAAAATGGAGGTAGATAGTTTTTTCATTTTTGAGTTATTTAGATATAAGAAAAACTTCTTTTATATTTAAACCAGGTTATCCCGGATATCCAATAGTCCAGCCAAATTAGATGTCATATTTCTGTAAAATAGTGTTTTGCCGACTCTGGCAACTGGACTAAAATAGCCCACTGCATGTTGCTTAGAACCGGAGGGGAATCAAGACTGTCTTTCACTGTGATGTTCGGAATGTAGTTAATGGAATGTCGAGTCTTATTTTAATACGTCAGCTTACTGATTGTCCCGTCCAGATAGCTCGGCAAATAATAGGTCTGATCACCGGCAAGCACGATGTGGATCGGCTGTGCGACATCAGCAAACTGCGTCTTGTCATTTTCGTCCAGCACTTTACCTGATTTTTCTTCAAATCCTTTGGGCCGGAATGTTCCATTCTGAATAACAACAGGTTCTTTGTAGTCTTTACAAGCTTTTATAAAAAGCGGAAGTATTACGACATTGAGCAAAAGAATCAATTCTTGCATTTCAAAGGGTATTGGTTTTTGTAAAAAATGTGCAGCGATAAATAACTTCAGGTAAATTCATAGATCTGAAAAGCGATCCGCCTGGAAGTAACCAGAGAAATTGCCGGACTTATATAGAGGCAGGATTTATTGAAGACAAAGGAAGCCAAGCGTGCTGCAAAGCACAATAGCAAATTCTTGCTATACGCAGGGTTTTAGTGGTTCTGGAATCTTTTTTGCCGGCAATTTAATGATAAGTGGTTACATCGTAGTCTTGATATCAACTTTACCCTTATACTAGAGAGCCTCACAAATGCTGTTCGTTATTTGATGTAACGCAAACTTCTTAGATTTAGACTTTTCCGACCATAGGTATTCGAAAACATGAATCGTTGTTCGCTGGCTCATTAAACTTCCTAAAAGCAATAAATCATCAAATAGATGGTTGGAGATTTGTACCGGCGGGATCACATTTAGAAGTTTTTAAATTGGGAAAGTGACTGCGAATCAATTATTTTCTTTTTGACAGTAGAAATTCACTTGTTTGCTGATGTACTGGATTTTTCATCTCCTATATTACAAATAAGGCTTTTTGGCACTTTTAAATTATAAATTAAAGGAATCGAGGCCCTGCATTGTTAATCTACTAAGAAAAAAAATTGTCTATTGTTTGGTATTTAAAATATAATTCTTACTTTTGCACCCCGATTAAAAATGTACGGCGCTGAAAACGATCATCGCCACGAGTTCCGGAAGATGCGGAGCATAGTTCTTTGACATGATGAAGAGAGTAAGAAGATAGTTTGTTTAAGAAGATAACGTGGGATTTTCGGATTACCACAA